>ERZ869929.1-NODE-1-length-419001-cov-9.706671_pt1 | contig 419001 bp, 691 predicted proteins | sample MGYA00579312_ERZ869929 | MGnify/ENA primary metagenome ERZ869929 (study PRJEB32216, sample SAMN09231818) | wastewater metagenome | place: USA: Maryland | collected 2016-08-09 | study: EMG produced TPA metagenomics assembly of the PRJNA472060 data set (Reclaimed... | reverse complement strand
GCCTTATTTAGGGGGGCAAAAACCAGCCCGCACCTCAATCTCCCAGAACTTTTTGGCATATACTTTGCAGGACTTTCACTATAGGCACAATATATGCAATATTCAAATAATGTGCCAAAACTTTCACAATTTACAATAAACTTGGCATAATATTTGCAATATATACAAAAACTATCCAAAACTTACAACTTTTGGCACAATATATGCAAAAAGCAAGTAATGTGCCATTCTCTTATCAAAAAAGCAAAGGTTACAGAGTTTTAACTGCTTTGTCGTTACCTATCCATTAAAGATAGGCTACTCTATATGATGGACAACGTATTCAAAGCAAAGGTCAAGACAAAGGCTTTGCAGCATCTTGACCAAAAAGCTCCCAAAGAAACGATTGCTTCAGACTTGGCAATCATAGGAAAGATCACCAAGACAGAAGCAATGAAGGTTCTTTCCCTATGGGAAGATGACAGAATTACTGAGCTAGACTTGTAAGGTAAGGGAATATCCCCTTTCTTACTTTCTTTTTGGCATAGCCTTTGCAAAAAGCATAATACATACCACGGCTTAGCTTCCTATCCATTAAAGATAGGAGGCGGTCTAGTGAGAGAGATAGTGAGAGTGCTTGTCCTAAGCAGACTGTAGCGTTATTTAAACGCATCAATAATGTTACAGTTTCGACATTAAAAGGCTTTGACTGCGCATATTGGTTTCCCTTAGGAGCGACCTATGGGAAGATAGGTTCGATTCCTATCATGCGTACCTAGTGTAAACCTACTTCAAGAATGAAAGAGGTATAAAGATGGTCCAGGATGGCTAGAGGGATTCTAAACACTTGATCTAAGAATTAGTGTTTAGCTCGCCCATATGTAATTCTTAGGGGAAAGGTAGGGGACGCCCTACCTTTCTTTTGTTTCTAGGGTTGGCACTATCTTTGCAAAAAGCATAATACATACCACGGCTTAGCTTCCTATCCATTAAAGATAGAAGGTTCTAGTTACGATGAAAGAAAAGAAGCTGACGCTGGAAGAGTTGTGTAAGGAATTGCCCGAAGCCTATGAGGCTTTGCCGGAGCCTTATAAGAACGACAACGTTCTTGACTTTTTCATCGAAGGGACGGATCTTTTTGCTTTGGCAAAACCTGAGCAAAAGCAAGTCATTGGGTCGCAAACGTTTTTCTTTTACGAAAACAATTGGTCGGCTTATCCCTGAATAAAAGGGCAGTATAACTGCCCTTTGTTTTTTCATAATATGGCATGATAATAGCAAAAAGCTAATAATATGCCAGCTTACATTCCTATCCATTAAAGATATAAAGGAGAATAATCATGCATAAAGAGTTTCCTAGGGTTTTCGGGTATGTTCCTTTTGTCAACGTTTCGAGCAAAGAAGAAGAGATCGAGTTGACTTTGGGGATTGGAAGATATGCGGTTTTGACTTGCTTTGGCAGGTGGTTTTTCAAGATTGGACTTGTCTAGGTCCAGAAGGGGCAAGGCTTTTGCCTTCTAGCATGAAGGGGCTTAAAGCCCCTTCACTTTTTAATGAATTGGCATATTACTTGCAAAAAGCATAATGGATACCAGCCTTTTAAAGGGATAGTTCCTATCCATTAAAGATAGATGATTGATTATGTGAAAGAAAAGCAGGACAGTTTTTTTGGTCTTTTTGAATTCCATGCAATCGAGCACGATGCTATGGATAACCATATTGTGTATCAAGCATGCACAATCGAAAAGCCTTTTTCATGTGATGGCGTGCAATTCAAAAAAGGTCAAACTTTTCATCAAGTTTGCTTTGATCTTTGTAAGCAAACTTTTAGCTTTTGCAATTGGGGTCCTGCTGAAAAAGGCAAGGCATCAATCGAGCCTGACATGAATACATCAAAGCTTAACATTCCGCAAAGTCTTTTGGCGCCACTACTTAAGTGGTAACCTATCCATTAAAGATAGGAAAGTAAAGAATGTAAGGGGCTGAATCCATACATAACATTAGGGATTAAAAAAACTAATGTTGGCAGTCAAACTGTCTTAATATGTAGGGGGTTATAGAGACCGGCGCTCTATGTAAGTTCGATTGCTTACCAGTTCTACTAAGACCTATCCATTAAAGATAGGTAGATAAAGAATATAAGGGGCTGAATCCTATGAATAAGTGTAAGGGCGTTCTGAAGTATTGCAAAGAATACAATGACGTGCCTAATCTTAGTTTTTCTGGAGCCAGGATGTATACTTGGCAATGGGAGCCAGGAAGGTTTCAGTCAGTGTCTCACGTTCGTAACACCGCTGGAATGTGCACGTTCTTTTGAAAAAGAGGAAAGCAATGAAAGAAGACAAAGCTGTTTTGGTGGTTTTGGTTTTCAAGCCTGAGGAAAAGGCAGGGGAGCCGAAGATCAACGCAAAGGGGTCGAGCGAATCGTATCGAACGAACTACGATCGGATCTTCAGTAAAGCGAACTAGCTTTGCAAAAAGGGACAGAATTCTGTCCCTTTTTTGTTTTTCTAAGATGGCACGTAAGTTGCTGTATGCAATAAGCGTGCCAGCCAGAGCTCCTATCCATTAAAGATAGGCGTGTAAGTATATGGATGACTTTCGCAGAGAGCAAGCGCATATGCGCTCTTTTTTTACACTCTTGGCATACTACTTGCAAAATGCATAATATATACCAAAGCTTACTCTCCTATCCATTAAAGATAGGAGAATATGAGTATGACATTTTTTGAATGGTGTAAGAAAAAGCCAATGCTTGCTCTTAATTGTTTTTTGATTGGGGCTTTGTTGGGAGTCTTTTCATACCATCTAATGTATTGTCCTATCCATTAAAGATAGGAGAGGATATTCATGACAATTGTCAGAAAGTTTTCGTATATCTTGGAAGAGTGCGAAGAAAAAAGCTTGTATGGCACAAGTGAGAAAGAATTGGTCTATATGATTCATAGTATAGATCAAGAGACAATCTTGGAAGTCAAGTATTGCTTGAAGGTGGGTATCATGCCAGTTTTGAAAGCAAAGCTAAGCGCTTTGCTAGAAGAGCCATTGGAGTTGAATACAGAAGATGGGGTAAGGTTTAATGTAATTGGAATGCGCCTATAATCCATTCGCCCGGACTTGCTAATCAAAAAGAGAGCTAATGCTCTCTTTTTTATATCTTTTGGCATACTACTTGCAAAAAGCATAATGTATACCAGTATTTAGGCTTCCTATCCATTAAAGAGGCAAAATATATATTATGACCAGAGTAGGAGCAAAAAAGAATCGACAGATCATAAGTCTGAAAAGTTGGGGAACTTTGGATTCTGAGAAGTGGGCAATAATCCATGAATATATTGCCAAAGGCGAAGAGTTCGGAGTCTGGAACGGACTTTTCCGCGATATCCCTTGGGTTTCGGGCAAGTGCTCTCTAAAAGTTAAGGTAGGAAAAAAGCGTAAGCTAGTGAAAGGTATTCTCACATTGTGTGGAGGTAGGTGTGATTATTATGGACTTATTTTCACTCCACGCGCTCGTAAGCTTACAAAGTAATTCTTAAAAGAGAGCTTAGGCTCTCTTTTCTTTTCACAACTGGCATACTTTTTGCAAAATGCATAATATATACCAAAGCTTACTCTCCTATCCATTAAAGATAGGAGAAGATTTAGTGTAAGTCGCAAGTGAATCAATAAAAAAAGTTTGGCAGTTCTTTGGCAAAAGTAACTTGATGACTTAAAAACTGCCGTTTTCCTATCCATTAAAGATAGGTCTAGCTACATAGGAGAAAAAACAATGGGCGTTATCATTCGACTTTTGATCGTCTTGAGTTTTTGCCTTGCCATTGGTATCATGGTGGCACATTGGGTGCCAGGTACGTTGACTTTGGTTTTTCCGCAATGGAATCAAAGTCTTAGGTGGATCCATGTCATCGTGGTAGGGGCGGGTTTTTTGGGAGCAAAGTTTACGGTAAGCAAGTAGACCTATCCATTAAAGATAGGGATACTTAATATGGGAGACAGAAAATGAGCTACGAAACTTATTTTCAAGCTCTTTGCGAAAATGGACATTACAATCAGTTACAAGGGCGGACGAGGGCGCCAGATTCCGATAGTTCTCCGGAATGCAATATTTGCAAATCCAAGATCGTTTGGACGAATATAGTCGACGATACCAATGGAGATCATTGGGGCATAATCCCCCCGGACCTATTCAAAGCTTTTCTCAAATCCTCTTCCAAAGTAGAAACATGCAATCTAGGACATAGCCACGTCATTTTTCATGAGGTCTACAATTTGCCTACAGAAGAAGAGAGGCTAGCTCTACGCTCTTATAAAGATAGTTTCAGTTGGACGTTTATCTTTCCAAAGCATATGCCAAAAAGTTATCGCACGCGCACGCGCTTGATAAACCTTCAAAAACAACTTAAGGAAAGAGCGGCTAGAGCTCCCAAATAAAAAAAAGGTGGCAACATGCCACCTTTTTTTCTTTTCACAACTGGCATAATCTTTGCAAAATACATAATATATGCCACACCATTCTTCCTATCCATTAAAGATAGGGAATGTTAAGTATGAAAGAAACGATTTTTGACATTCTTTCCAACGATGAAAGAATCATTGTTCTTTCAGATAAGGAAAACAATCAACTCGTAACTTGGAATCAAAGCTTGACCCTTCAAGTGTTTAGCTTGAAAGATTCTGCTTGGGAAGAAACCGCAATCCTTACCCTTGCAAAAGAACCCGCTTCTTTTAAGGAAGCTCGAAAAAAAGCTCGTGAATGGCTTCATGAGTAAACCTATCCATTAAAGATAGAGGAGGCTTACTATGGAAGAAATTGGATTGGGCGATATCGTAAGCTTTGGTTGGAAAGATGGATACGCAAACGCAACCGTTTGCAAAGTCCATGCCAATGGTAATGTGGACGTTCTTCGTCCCTATATCCATGATGGCAAGGTCACATCTTCTTCCCAAGATGGTTCTAAGCAAACCATTCTTTATATTGGAACTGAGCAAGTCTCCAATCTCAATCCAAAAGCTTTAACTCTTCTTAAGAAAAAAGCTTAAACCTAAAGAGAGCTTTAAGCTCTCTTTTTTCTTGCCTCTTGGCATACACTTTGCAAAATGCATAGTATATACCACGGCGTCCCTCCTATCCATTAATGATAGGTGAGGCAAAGAGCGCTAAAGGCAAACGACAGGAGAAGTACAATGTGAACTAAGTAAGCCTGGTCCTATCCATTAATGATAGAGTAGTCCTTATAAGAGTGAGGTTAAAAATTGAACTACATTCGAGATAAGCCCTAAGCTTTCTTTTACTATACCATTTTTTAACCCAAAAGCTAAACCTAGAAAATAGCTTTTACCAAAAGGTACAATGAACTATATTCGAGACGCGCCGAACTATCACTAATCAGTAGGTTTTTAGTATTTACTAAACAAGCTGGCTAGGGTTTAAAAAATGAACTATATTCGAGACGCGCCGAAAGCTTGACTATCGAGGAGGCTACGGCAAAGCGATACTCTCCGTGCCGTTAGAACTCTTTGCAAATTTTAATGCAATGACTTAATGCTAGGCATTGAGAACTAGTCTAGTGTAGGTCAAGAAGTAAATTGCAAAAAAACTTTCAGGGATAAAACCTAACTTTAGCGCTCTTTGCCTCACCTATCCAAGTTTTTTTAAAGAGGAACCCGTTATGGTTCCTCTTTTTTTTATTAGTATTTGGCATGTTCTTTGCAAAAAGCAAATATAACGCCAATAGCGTATCGAATCTTCGATAAGTGTATCGGAATCTCGATAGCACCCGGCAAGGTAAACCTATCCATTAAAGATAGAGGCATAAAAGCATGAGCAAGATTGTGAATGGTATCACATACCATAAGGATACTCCCGATGCAGTTATTGCTATCCTGGAAAAGTCCAGGAAAGAAAAGCTGCGCATCGTGCTTACATATGGCGACCCAATTTCCAAAAAAGAATGGGAGTCATGTACGCCAGAACGTGGACATGTAGGAAATTCTATCGGTACGATCAAAATTCCGCTTTTGATTCGTACGCGCCGAAGTCTAGGAGGCGAAGGAATTCTTGACCATTGTATTGTCAAGATCGTAGAGTCAAAAGGTGGTCGCGTTCTTTACAAAACCTAACCCTATAAAGAGAGCATATGCTCTCTTTATGTTTTTGCATATGGCATAGTATTTGCATATAGCATAAATAATGCCTTAAAACCTATCCATTAAAGATAGTGAAGTCAAAGCATGAACCATATCAAGAATGGCGTAATTGGCAGGGGTCTTGCTGGTTGGCATTTTACCTACCAAGAAAAATACAGTGATTCTAGCTGTAAAATTTCCTCTACAGGTGGTGCTCTCGAAACCTACCTTTGCCAAGCTCCTGATGGAACCTTGGTTTACGATTCCGCTCATTGTGAAGAACAAGCAATTTTCGATTACGTTTTCAAGGGTCCCATGCATGACCCGTGCCTAAACCCTATCTACGGCAAAACCAAAGATTATGACCCAAAAGATATCAAGGTCAAGCCTATCTTGGGAATGCCTGGTAGCACTGGCGAGACAATGACTTTCCAGGAAGCGGCTTACTTGGGGAGTGAAGCTTACTTGCAATTTCTTAAGGAAACTGTACCAGGCATCAAAACTGGTAAAGTTTACAATAAGCAAATTGTATGGGACTGAATGAAAGGAGGGTTTTGCCCTCCTTTTTTGTTTTAGAGGATGGCATACAATTTGCTATAAGCAAATAAGCTGCCAAAAATTTCCCTGGAAAGCACCTATCCATTAAAGATAGGCAATTAAGGTTATGAGTGAATTGCAAGTCAAGCGGGCAATTCTGCTAGGGCGTACCAAAAAACTTAAAGTTGTGAGAAATTCCTTTAAGGAAGGGTGGGCAATCATTCTGCCCAATGGTAGCAATTACCATGCCATGTCTGATAAGGATATGGTTACGTACGTTCAAAAATACTAATCCCTATCCATTAAAGATAGGTTTCTACCTATAGAGGCAAAGTATGTATAAGATTTTCAAGCGTACTGCAAAAACCGCTGAGCAATTCAGTTGTGCTCGAAAATACCATATTGCTTATGTAAATTCCATTAAGGAAGCTTTGGATACTTGTGATGCTCTCAATAAGAGTCGTTCAGAACGTCAAGTCAAAAATGGCACGATGTTTGAATTTACCAAAGTAGGGTAGTTTCCTATCCATTAAAGATAGAGGGCGCTAAACATGAGTCAGTCTAAAAAGCATACTTTGATTGTCATGATCCGAGAATATGTGACAAGTAGCTCTATGCTTAAGTTGCAAATGGATCGATATGGTGGCGATATTGATGGAACGAAAAAAGCTGATGAACGCTTTGAAAAAGCTAATGAAAATTTGTTTTCTTTCATTGATAGTCTTGATCTAGATTCTCAAAAGCCAAAGCCTTAAATTGTAAGGGGCTAATATGCCCCTTTTTTGTTTTTAGAACTGGCATAATATTTGCAATATTCAATACTTATGCCAAGCAATAATTTCCTATCCATTAATGATAGGGCTCCCCCCGACGTGAGCAAGACAGCTAAAGTAAAATAGTTGTCTAGCTTTTTGCCTAATCTAGTGTATAGCCTAACACCTTAACCCGTTACATAGCCAAAAAGCCAATTTTCACTTCTACTTTTTAGTGGAAGAACGTTTCTAGGCTAGTTGGTACTAATGCTCCCTTAATTCATAAGGGATGGGTATGTAACAGAAATGGAGACTTTGATATGAATTATCAAAGAGACCGCCCCTAAGTAGTTTGCGTGCTACATTGAGAGTATGTGTTTTGAGACTTGGGTTTGTGTGTGTGTGTTTTTCTTTGGGCAAGAAAGGCGTAGGAAACTACGCCTTTCTTTTTTACATAGACTGGCACAATTATTGCATATAGCAAAATAAGAGCCACGGCAAAATTCCTATCCATTAAAGATAGAGTAATCAAAACATGAAAACCGCAATCGTTTACATCAAAAAGCAAAAGTTTCAAAGCAAGGGCGATACCTATGAAGCTTGCTTGGCAAGCTTGCAAGAGCAAGCTAAGCTTGCTTTGGGGTCAATGTATTACATGACCTATTGCCCAGCTACCAAAGAAGTCTTTGCTTATTTTGAGAAGATCGGCAATCTCTACAACTAACCCTATCCATTAAAGATAGGATAATCAAAACATGAGCAATCCAATCATTACTTCAAAAACCACCTTGCAAGAGCTTCAAGAGAAAGGCGCTAAGACTCTTAGCGATATTCCTATTGAGGAGCTTTTGGCATATGTCCGAAATCAGCTTTTGTCTATGGCAAAAGATAAGACGGCTTCAGCCGAAATTCCGAATTGGGAAAAGTCCATGGCTCTTTCGGCTACCTCTACCCAAGAGGCAATCGAGCAGCTTAACGTAGTAATTGGCAATCCAAAAATCATGCTATAACTCTTAAAGATGCGTAAGAAATTACGCATCTTTTTTAATGCTTGTTGGCACATGACTTGCAAATATCAAATTATATGCCAAGCGCTGAGTTCCTATCCATTAATGATAGGTACGCCAAGGGGCAACCAAGATGAATGATGAGTGCGGATTGCGTAGTAATCTTAATGTTTAAGGGTCATTATGATTACGAAGTTTTTCGTGGGAAGTTTCGCTTTGAAAAACTCCCACACTTTTTTCGCTCCTATCCATTAAAGATAGTGGCACTATTTTTACGAAGGCGTCGAAACCCTTCGTAAAAAAGGACCGGAAAAATTAGGTCCTTAATAAAGGGTTTGGCAGTTTTGCCCTAAAAAACTGCCACTTTTTTCCTATCCATTAACTCAACAGAAAAAACTTTTCAAGGGTTTACAGAAAGGGTATAATAGATAATTGAAAAAATATGGTCGTGTGGCGAAATGGCATACGCAGCGGACTTAAAATCCGCGGGTAGTGATACCTTGTGGGTTCGAGTCCCACCGCGACTACTAAATCCTATCCATTAATGATAGGAATACAAGTTTACGAAGGCGTCGAAACCCTTCGTAAAAAAGGACCGGAAAAATTAGGTCCTTAATAAAGGGTTTGGCAGTTTTCCTACTTAATAAAAAACTGCCACTTTTTCTATCCATTGTAAGGACATAAAAATGTCATACATAGGTTTTGACGATTACGCTCCGGCTGTAAATGGAGAGCCTGAATCTGAAATGTTTTTTTCAGAAGGTTTTCCTTTTTGGGTAAAAGATGAACCGAATGAAAGCGGTTTGGCAAAGTCTTTTGCTCTAGAAGACATTAATTCTATGTATGAGGCAAAGCTAGATGACTTCACTTCTGCTTTGGTAGGCGAATTGTTCGATGGTAGGTTTTTTTTTCATCAAATATTATTCCTCATATGAGGAAGTATTTTATGAATCTTTTGTTTCAAAAGATTTTGAAAGGCTGGTAAATAGCTTGCCAGAAGACGAGCGCAAAGCCATAGGTTTCTGAAAAAAGGGCATATGCCCTTTTTTCATTTCTACAATTGGCATTGTATTTGCATACAGCAATATGTGTGCCAGTCTAGATTCCTATCCATTAAAGATAGGACTCAGCATTACGTAACTTAATTCCTAAAATAAGGTTTGGTAGTTCCTTTCAAAAACTACCTTTTCCTATCCATTAAAGATAGGCGAGCCATTACGATGAAAGGAACTGCTAATGTCTAAATACGAATGGCACATGGAACAATCGTATGGGGCACGTATGCAACAACGTGCAATTGCACGGGATGAGCTTTGCAAAAAAATTGTCGATATGGCAATTGCATACCATGATGCCCCTGCAAATTCTAAACCATTTGCATTGAATGATCTGGAAAATTCTGTAGCAGCCCTTAAGGCGCATGATGTAGAAACTAAAAATATCAAGGCGCCATAGTTCCTATCCATTAAAGATAGGAATAACAATAAGGAACCATAATTCAAAGGCAGAATATCCGGCTTTTAACCGGTCTATGTGGGTTCGAGTCCCACTGGTTCCACTAAAATTTACACATAAAGGGAAAAACTATGAACGCAATCAAGCTTGCTCCCAAAGTTGTTCCTATCAAAAAGCTTCCAAAAGTCAAAGAAACCAATTCCGAAAATCTTGGTATCGTTGACCAAACCTTGATCGCTACCAAGAAAGATAACCTTGGCGCCACTACTGGCGGTTTCCTCCTCGGCGGTATCGTCCCTTTCCTTACATTCATGGTTGCTCATCATGATATGCAAGGTTTTCTTGACCCCAAAGCTCTACTTGTTCTTGGTGGGCTTATCTTTTCTTTCTACACTGTAAACAAGTGGGGCGAATCCGCCTTTCAATCCAAGCTCAAAGCCTTCGGCTTCGTTGTCCTTATCGAAGGCACAATGGTTTTCTCCAAAATTCATTGGCTTAGTATCGTTGCCCTAGTCTTCCTCATTGTTATCAATGGGATCGCTACTGGCGTAAACCTTGCTCTTGCAAAAAAGCGCAAGTAAAAGAAAAGGAGCTTCGGCTCCTTTTTTTGTTTTTAAGCTGGCATAAAGCTTGCAATATTCAATAGTTATACCAACAATCTTTCCTATCCATTAAAGATATGGATATGTAGATATGAGCAAGAAAGCTCTTTCGGCAAAAGGCGAGAAGATACTAGAGGCGCTTTTTTCTGCATATAAAGAAGTGTATAAGCAGAAGCACAAGGGTGCAAAGCATGCCGAAATTCAAAAAGCGTTCTTGATGAATATTGGGCGAAACATGCCTTTTAAGGTAGATGCTTTGGTTAGGGAAAAGATTCAGAAGCTTCCTATCCATTAAAGATAGCAGACTCAATATAAGAGGTCAAAATGAAATACACATTCGAGCTCAACGAAGAGACACATGAAGTGCCTGGCAAATATTGTGTTTGCCCTGAATGTGAAGGTACGGGTTACACTCTTTGTGATGGCATGAAAGGTCATGCCTATACGCAAGAGGAATTTGACGAAGCTTTTGATGAGGAAGCTAAGGAGCAATATTTCACTAGGGGTGGAATTTACGACCAGCCTTGCAAAACCTGTAAAGGTAAAAATGTTGTAATGGTTCCGAATGTTGCGGCTTGTAATGAGGAGCAGAAAAAGCTTCTTAAAGAAAAAGAAAAGTCAGATCAAGACGATGCGCAATATGAAAAAATGTGTCAAATGGAGCGCATGATGGGGGCATGATAAAAGGGGCGTAAGCCCCTTTTATTATTGAGAAAGTGGCATAGTATTTGGATAAGGCAAAATGTATGCCAGAAAAATTCCTATCCATTAAAGAGGTATAGATTAAGGTATGAAGGCAATGTTTTGGATTCTTTTGGGGCTTTTGGTTGTGTTGCTTGGGACATTGGTTCACTACATTTCTTAACCTATCCATTAAAGATAGGTTACTCAAGATGAAAGGATAGTAGAATGAGTGAGCAATCATATTCTCTTGTTGTTCTTTATCAGTGTCCCGAACAATATCAGGGAGTTCATTTTTTTCGAGTGCCTTCAAATCATCCTAATCTTCCCGGGCTGCGTCTTGCGGCAAATAATAAAGTCATTTTGAATTTCAATCATGCGTCTAAAGAAGACGAGGAGGCTATTCTAAACACTTTTTATCCTAAAGAATGCGAAGAACCTTGTGTCTTTGAATCTTTTCGAGTAGATTCTTGGCATATTCAAGAACCAGTCAATGAAACCATCATGATTGGAATAGGTCTTCTTTATAAAAGGTAGCAAATAATGGCTTTCACCCTTAAATGTAAAAAAGTTTTTGCGCAATGTAAGGGTGTATATTATCCTAGTAGGGCAGAAGGTCCAATTAACTGCCCACATTACTCTAGCTATGAATTCTGTAAAATCGCTGAATAAATGAAGGAGGAAAATTTCCTCCTTCTCTTTTTTTGTATATTGGCATAGTATTTGCATATAGCGAATTAAATGCCAAGCCAAGCAAGATTCCTATCCATTAAAGATAGGAGCGGCTAACTGTCCCTAGGGAATTACTCTAGGGCTACTCTGGCGGGTGAGGGTTTGGCAGTTTTCCTACTTAATAAAAAACTGCCATTATTTTCCTATCCATTAAACGCACAAGTGAGTAAGCATGAGCAAGAGTTATAAAGAGTTGAATGCTCTTCCGGCTGAAAAGTTTTTGGATTGGGAATTTTTCAAGACAACTTACGAAATCGAAAACTCAAAAGAAGCCGTTGAAAAAGCATATGCAAAAGCATATGATATGCTGAAAGACGCAAAGGCTTTTTATATCGGAGAGACCAGTGTTTGGTCCGCTGATCTAAAAAGCGGAGGTTTTCTTTCTTCATATGAGGGAATTGGATACCATGCGCTTTCTTGCTATGTCTTGAAAGCAGCCTTGGATCTTAATCTTACGATTCAGGTTCATCGGCTTAATAAGCCGCGAAAAACAATTTTTCAAGGTGTAAAATGAAAAAGTTTCCTAATAAAAAGCGCACTCTTCTTGTTAGTGGTCGTGAAATTGCCCAATATATTGGAGAGGATTGGTTCTATCTTAAACATTATCCTCTTACGACTTTTCAAGCTTTGAAAGAGCTTAAGAAAGACAAGCGATTCAAGGGATATGCTGAAGGCACTTTGAAGCAATATGCTGGTATTGCTTCAAAAGCAAGTCGCCAACCCCCTCTTATCATTTGTCATAATGTGCAGTTCGGGCGATAAAAATTTATCCATTAAAGAAAGTGAATAAAAAATGAAGCATCCGGAGTCTTCTGTCAAGACTGATTTTTCTTTCTTGTGCTCATTGCAGGAATTGTCTTTTGGGTTTGGAGGAAAAGGACAAGCTTTTGTACTCGCTTACACTTGCGCCTTTGGTTTTTGTGTATTTCCATCATAGTTCAGCAAAAGAGCCTGACGAGCTTTTTGTCAAAAATGCATCTTTGCAAATTGCAATTGCATACACGAAAATTTGTGCAATTGTGGCAAGTTTTTTCATGACCAAGTATAGGCACGTTTTTACTGTAGCAATTGTCTTGGATCTTTTGTACTTTATTGTAAGTTACATCAAAGTCAATTTGCCACGTAAAAGCGAGTGAGTGTATAAAAAAGAGCAGCAATGCTCTTTTTTATTTTGTAGGTTTGGCATGGTTATTGCATATAGCAAACAAGGTGCCAAGATTTTCTACCTGGGATGCACCTATCCATTAAAGATAGATATCTCATAATATGAGCAAGGCAAAGAAAAAGGTAAGTTACCGTAATTCGATTCAAGTTATGATGATGGAGCGATTCGGCAAGACTGAAACGGTCATGCGCGATCGAAGGAAGCGCCGACCAAAGGACAAGCGCAATTCTTGGGAAAACGAAGAGTATTGATTCCTATCCATTAAAGAGGCATACGCATGTCTGAGCTTGCAAAATATATTCTTGCATACTGCATGGTAGGTGAGGAGCAAGAATTGTACCTAGACATTGATAAAGATGATCTTTGCAATGAAGGGCACAAGTCAGGCGATTTGTACAAGCATTGTTTGAAAATCGGAATCATTCCTTACCTTTGGTGAAAAAATGGATAAGGCATATCTTATCGTAGAGTTAAGTGAGCATGGCAAGCTTTCGACTCCATGGTTTTTCACGGATCTAAAGCTTGCTTACGCGGCATTAGAGAAGATGAATGCAGTAAGTCAACCAATCGCTTCTAATCAAGTAGAGCGATATAGTTTGCATGAGATTGCAAATTGCGATAAGGTAGAGCTTTAATGCTTAAGCTTTGGATAGATGATGATGCTAGGAAGTCTGGAATGATGGCATTTCGTTATCCTCCGGACGATACGTGGACAATTGCAACGTCTTCTAAAGAGGCGATTGAGATTGTGCAAAGAGAAGGTTTTCCGGTAGAGTTAGGGTTGGATCATGATCTAGGACCTAACGATACTGTAATGAAATTTTTGTGGTGGCTTATGGACACTTATGGGGACGATAATGCGCCTCCAAAGTGTGAAATTCACACGCAAAATCCTGTAGGGCGTGAAAACATTCGAGCTCTTTTGAAGACGTGGGCAGAGTTTGTATACACTCCTACGTGAACAAATTAGTCTATCCATTAAAGATAGGTAGTTTTCAAAATGAATGTCTTAAATGCCATTAATCTTTTGCAAGATATTGCAAAAGATAATCCTAATGCAACATTAGTAATTAAAGCTGATGGAGTCTATATTCCAATTGAAATTCAGCATAAAAAAATTTCATGCCAATTGGGAGTAGATGATTCTCTTGGCAAAGAATTTGCAGTAATAGATACAGAGTCTCTTTCTTATGTAGGGCGTGGTACTAAGAATCTAACGCAAGAAGATTTGCAGAATATTCTTGATTGGTAAAGTTTTTCAAAATGAAAGAAGTTTTAATTGTCTCGATTGTAATGCATGTTTTCACATACATTATGTGGTTTGCAGATAAGAAAATTCAAAAAGAAAAGTTAAAGGATATTTATTTTGATTTGGATATGTATCACAATAACATTCTTGATAGAATGTCAGATATACATGAGCTAGAATGCATTCTAGATGACAAGCTAAGTGATGAGGAACGCAGGTCATATCATACGACTTGGGAAATGTTAGTTAGAAATGACCTTAAAGATAAAGGAAAGTTTGAAAAAGCTCTTCTTGAGCTAAAAGACTTGTCATCATAGTAAACAAACCTACATAGGTGCCTATGTAGGTTTGTTTTTATTTAAGTTGGTATGAACATTGCATAAAGCAAATTTGATGCCAGTGAATATACCTATCCATTAAAGATAGGGACCGCTAGGTGTAAGCATGGAAAAGGATATCAAAAAGGCAACATTTTTGTTTAAGTCTTTGAATTTTCTCGCTAGAAAAGAGATTAGTGCTTTTCAAGCGCAAGTCTTGAAAAGCTTTAAGCTTCCAGAAAATTTCAAGCTTGTTGTAAAGTCTCACTCTCATGATTTCGGAACATACTATGAGCTAGGGGCAAGCTTTGAGGATACAGAGGAACATTGGGATTTTTTCTATAAGCTAGAGGATAGCTTGCCTAAATTTTGGGATGAGTGGCAAAAGAAGAGCTTAAGTGAAGTTTAGGTAAGGATACCTATCCATTAAAGATAGGGACCACTAGGTGTAAGCATGGAAAAAACAATCGATGAATTGATTAAAGAAGCTGAAGCTACTCTAGGTAGGCTTCAAGCGCAAAAGTATAATCAAAAAGAAAGAGAGAAGAAAGAGCTTCTTCTAAAAGCTAAAGAGATTGTAAATAATCCTTTAAATTTTGAATTTCGAGTAAGTTTACTAGACCCTGAAAAAGGGCATCGTCCTAACAGTGTATTTGTAGAACGCAAGCTTAAAGACGAATTTTTTGAGCTATGTAAGTATAATATATTTAAAGAGAGGGTGCCAGTAGATCCTTTGCATATTCGTTGGCATGGCAGTTCGTATTACCGTACAAAGGAGGATATCCTTGTAGGTGGATATGGTCCTATGGCAGTGCTTAAGACGCCAAAGTTGTGTAATGGTGTGGAATGGGCAAGAATTCTAAGGAATGATATTCCCGAGAAGTTTCTTATTTTTCCTTCTATGTGAGGAGCGATAATGTTTTCAAGTGCAAAAAAATTTCTTTTCCTAAAAGCTGGCGAATTTCTTGCCGATGAATGGGAAGAGCAATATACTAAGCTACGAGAAGAGTTGACTCAAAAAATGCTTAATCCTCCTAAACATTTAGACTCTAACATGAAGGGTCGTTGGATTGAACGGCATTCTGAGGTGCTAAATGACTTAGAATATTGCAACAGAGTTTTCTTACATTTTGTTATGTTTAGGAAAGTTGAATACAACGAGCCTTTTGATCGTAAGACTGAATTTCAGTTTAATGAATATCACTAAGGCATAAACCTACATAGACGCCTATGTAGGTTTGTTTTTTTTGTTATGGCATAAGTTTTGCAATATTCAAAAGTGATGCCAAGCATATCGAAATATCCTATCCATTAAAGATAGGATATGGTTTATCATGGAAACAATCAATAAGCCGAATTTTGTTGCAGTGTTTGTCAACACGAATGAGCCTGCAAAAAAAGTGAAAAACCTTCACACTTACAAGATTGTACCTGATTTTAATGCAAAAAAGCGAGTGATGGGTTTGTTTGAGCTGACATATCCGCATCCTGACGCGCCAGAATATGGCACTGTTACTGTTACTGAATGGCTTGATGTAGATGTTAGTCAGGAAGCAATTCCTGCTTTTGAACTAGCCATTAACGCAATGCAAGGTCTTAGTGGTTTGGTAAAGTAACCTATCCATTAAAGATAGGACTGAATAGATATGCGAGTAAGTGAAAGTTTGGGGTCTTCAGTTCCATGGGGTGAGGAGCCTGCTCAAGTAGGCTCAGAAGGTTATGAGGAAATCTCTAGAAAAGAGATTAGAGCTTTCAAAGCGCAAGTTTTGCGAAGCTTTGAGCTTCCAGAGGGTTTTAGACTTGTCGTGAAATCTAACTCTCATGATTTCGGAACATACTATGAGCTAGGGGCAAGCTTTGAGGATATCGAAGAGCATTGGGATTTCTTCTACAAGCTAGAGGATAGCATGCCTGAATTTTGGGATGAGAAGGCAAAGGAAGAGCTTAAATGATCTTAAAAAGCAAGGCTTTTTAGCCTTGTTTTTTTTTGTGTGATTGGCATGAATTTTGCATACAGCAAATATTGAGCCAATTTAGGTTTTGGAATAGTAGGATACCTATCCATTAAAGATAGGTGGGAATATAATGTAAGCACGAAGCGAAGAGCAGAGCGCTAGGGTAGGGTGACCTATCCATTAAAGAAGTGTTAGGCTAAGAGCGGAGAGCAAGTGAAGTGTGGGAGTGAAGAGACCTATCCATTAAAGATAGGGAAGCCAAGTAGGAAGAACGGTCAAGTGGCGAAATGGCAGACGCAGTGGATTTAGGTTCCGCCGGTAGAAATACCATGAGGGTTCAAGTCCCTTCTTGACTACAGAAGTGTAAACCAAAAACAAGTTTCTATCAATCAATAACAATAAAGAGGTATATCATGGACACGAACGAGAAGAATTCCAAGGTTGTTTCGGCTGCTAAGATGTCGAGTTTTGTTACGACGCTCATTGTTTCGATGTGTGAGGATTCTAAGACCCTGGAACGATTCCAGAAGGAGCTTAGTGATCAGCTTGCGGTACGAGACGAGGTTAAGAAACGTGCGGAGGAAATGCTCACTGGCAAGAATCAGGTTTCGAGTCTTGCGAAGGTTCTTGAGTATTCCTTCACGAAGGAAGGCAAGACGATGGAGTTTATCAGTAAGGTTCCGGTCATGCTCAAGTCTTTGACCGGAGAGAAGGCGAATCAGCCTTTCGGTTGTCAACCTGGTCGTGATGGCGGAACGTTCCTCTGGGCTACTCATGTTCCCAAGCCCAAGAAGGATAAGGACGGCAACAAGTCGAGTGATTCGGCGAGTGATTCGGATTCCGAAGATAACGGCTGAAGTGCAAGTTAGCAAGGTGTGAAAGCATCTTGCTAATACTTAAAAGAAGCGTAAGGGTTAAGGCTCTTACGCTTCTTTTTTTTGTTCATGTGTGTGTAAGTAGAGAAGCTTTAGGTAAAGAATTCCTATCCATTAAAGAGGAAATAGGTTATATATGAAAAGTTTTTTGCTTTTGGTTTCGGGCGAGACTTTTGAGAATATGAAAGCGAACATGGATGAGGCTTTCAAAGAATTCAAAAGCAAGCCTTGTTATCAAAATGGAGAAGGATCAATGCTTGGGTCGGGTGCATCTACAGGCAAATTTGAGTTTCAGCATTTTCCTGGCAAAGAATATATGGCAGATATTTTTGATGATATTCGCAATGAAAATCAAAGTAATGCATTGCCTTCATTGAAGGTAGTTTACTAAAGGAAATTGGCATGGCTAAATGCGCAAAAGTGCTTACGACAATGCAAGACTTGAATGTTCTTGATACTATCATAAATAGTTATGGTATCAAGTATTTCTTTGTCGAAAGCGGAGAATATGCAATTGAAAACAAGTGTGAGTAAATAGGGATTGAATATAATCCTGCCTATAAATATTGGTGCGAGCTATCTTGGGGATCTGGTTGGGATAAATACGACTTTGCTTACAATGATTTTGGAGAGACTCTAAGTCAAGCAATTAGTAATTGTTTGAATTCATTTGAAATGGATGTAAAAAGTGGACGTAAGGATCGTGTAAACGCGGCTATAGACGCGGGCATCTATGAAAAGCTAATCGAGTAAGAGTGTAATTTGCGCATAAAAGCATACATAGCTGTATGCTTTTTTTAATTTTGTGTTGGCATGATATTTGCATATAGCTATGTATGTGCCAGAGCTAATAACCTATCCATTAAAGATAGGGTCTCATTATATAGATAAAAGAATGTGTGTTTAGAAGCACATGGCTTTTTGTTGTATAAAAGTTTTGTGTATATGCAGGCACCTATCCATTAAGGAGGTGTTTCCGCGTGTGAGTATGTGTAAAGGCAAAATTTTTCCTATCCATTAATTGGATATGGAGTAAAACATGGCAGGAAGAGAAAAATTCAATTGGAAAACTTTCCTTAAGGCTGTTGCCGATGGTAGGAAAGATTTTTCTAAGTGTATGTTACAAGGCATTGATGCCTCATATGTGCGTCCGGGTGGAAAGCTACAAGGCTTAGATTTTTCCGATGCAACATTAGAGAATGCTAATTTTAGTGGAAGTAATCTTAGTGGCTCAAATTTTAACCGAGCTAATCTAAAAAAAGCTAATCTATCTAATGCGCAAATAGATAATTGCGATTTTAGCGAAGCTATTTTAGATGGCGCTACTCTTCACAATTCTAGTGCAAAAAAATCAATTTTTAGTTATGCTAGTCTAGTTGCAGCTAACTTTGATTGCGCCAATTTGCAGCTAGCTTGTCTAGATGCTACGGATCTAACAGAAGCTTCACTAATTGATGCAAATTTGCATGACGCTTCTATTCAGCATGCTAATCTAGAAAAAGCTAATCTTAGTAGAGCTAATCTTAAATTAGCAGATTTCCATAAATCTGAGTTGTCGAGAGCATGCCTAAATAATGTAGATGCAAGTGAAGCTTGCTTTTTGGATGCAAATCTAAACGATGCTGATCTAGAGGAGGCTAATCTAGAAAATGCTAATTTGGAATATGCATCTATAGAAAGAGCAAATCTAAAAAAAGCAAGACTAGTTAATGCGGGTCTGGATAATACTAGTCTAAAATATTCAAATCTAGATTCAGCAAATCTAGAACATGCAACGTTAAATTGCACTAAACTAGACGATGCGAATCTAACGAATACAGTATTGTCTAAAGAAAACGTGCAAAAAAGTAAAGACGCACAAGTGAATGTTAAATCAAAGGATGTAACTAATCCGGTCACTGTAGTCAACAAAGAAGTTTCAAAAAAGCTAATTGAAAAAGTTACGCACGTAGACGTGCATAAAAAAGAGGATAAAATGTCTAAGGCAAAAGAGATTGGCAAAGCCGTTGTTTTTCGCGCTGCTATTGATGAGTCTGTCCAAGTTGGCAAGGCTGTAATCCTGGAATTGCTTTCTTTGCTTGGTGTTAGGAAGAATTCTAAGTTTTACAAGTTTTTTGCAAGTGAGTTTAGCAATATTGTTGTCAAGGGGGCAGTTGGGTTGTTTTTGTATTTTTGTCCATTTACGCAAGAAGAGAAGTGGCAAAATATTGCTAATGAGCTTATGACTCAAGCAGGGTTTTCTACGCTCAAAGAAAGCATTGATCTTTTGCTTGGTTTTATTTCTCCGCATGCTGCAAAGCTTGTTGGAATGATTGAGAAGCTTACTTCTATGCAATCGGAAGTGCGTGTGGACGCCCCTGAAGTTAAGGCGCGAATCCAAGAGAAAAAAGAAGAGCATATTGAGGAAGAGGAGGAAGTTATTCCTTTGGTTAGTAAGAAGGCAATTGCTATCTAAGTTTGTGTAATAAAAGAAGCGTATAGAATACAGGGCTAGTTTTTCATGACAGTCTTGTTTCTATACGCTTTTTTTTATTTTCCTTTTTTTCTTTTCTGTTGTTTTTTTTCACAAAGGCTCATGCGCATGAATATGATGGAAAGTTTGGTTGAATTAGTTAAATTTGAGAATGAGACTATTCTAAAACTTCGCGAAAAATTGCGCCGCGCGCAAATGATCTTATACTATCTCAATGAAAAAAGAATTACAATGCCTGAATATATAAATACAGGCGATGTAATTTCTTTGGTTTGGGCTAGTGAAGCTTTAAGTATTGATGTAGGCAAAGATACTTGTGTGTTGAATTACTTTGATAAAGATATGCAATCTTATGAAGAGGTAAAGATTTTTGAATTTTCATTTAAAGAGTTAGAGAGACTTCGACTGGAAAAGTATTTCAATTCGTGCCTACGCCCATAAATGAGGGCGCAAGTTATTCTTCAAAAAAAGAATAACTGCATTTAATGTATATTCTTATTAAGTAAAATTTAGGAGTTTTAAAAAATGAATAAGTATATTATTAGTGCGGAATATGGCGATGTCGCGGAAGATTATAATAGCGTAAACATTTGCGTTACTGACACTTTAGAAGACGCTGATAAGATTGCCGAAAATCTAAATAATTTTGCAAAGACTTTTGAAAATCTTTGTAAAAAATATCTTAAATCTTTTAATCTAAAGAATATTCAAGATAGAGAAGATTTGTTGTCTTTTCTGAAAGAAAAAGGAGCTAAAAATAAAATTAAGTATTATGAGCTATTGCTATGTTTTTGTCATGATTTGAGTGTATTTAGCTCTATTGTTTTTATTGTTCAAGAAGCTAAATATGTAGCAAAAGCATAAATGTGCATTTGTGTGCATATTTAAATAAAATTCTATAAAGATAGGTTTAGAAAATGAAAAGTTCATTGTTTCTTTTCATTGCAAGGAATGGGATAACGGTTATACTTCTACAAACGTTTGCATTACTAATACATTAGACAAGGCAAATTTTCTAAAAGAAAAATTTGAAGAATGCATTAAAGAATATAACGCTTGCGTTGATAAAAATAGAGAGAATAAAGTAATCGGACCCATTGAAAAAGAGCGTATTGTTCAATTGTTAAAACAAAAAGATTCAAAGTATCATGCAATATTTTTAGACATTTATTTGGGATTACATTATTATTACAATGTATATGAAGGGTACTTTAATGTAGAAGAAATTGAATATATTGAAGAGTAAAGGCTAAATACATTTTACACATCTACGTAGGCAAAAATGAAAAAGTTTTTAATTGCTTGTAATTATTATGAATTTGATGTATTAGTTAGCAACATTGCTTGTGTTACTGATACTTTGGAAGAGGCGAATGATTTGAAGGAAAAGTTTGAAGAATATAAGAAAAAATTTCTTCAATATTGGGCAGAGTACAGAAATATCAATAATATTCGTTATTTTTACGCAATTCAACATAATGAAAGTTTTCTTTCTTTTCTAAAAGAAAAAGATCCTACAAACATTAAATACCATAATATTTTTCTAAATCTTTTTTCAAAACATTTTTTTGTGCAAAGTTATTTTGATGTAGAAGAGGTTGAATATATTAAACAATAAAATATGCTATCATACATATATATGAAGGTAAAATAATGTCTAAAAAATATAAAGTTTCAAATTGGGTTCCTAACTATCCATCGTATGCAATTAAGCGCAACATTAAAGTTGTAATTCCTACAAAGTTACAATACACTAAGTTTGTTGATTTTGTACGAGTTAGTGAAAAGCAATTGCAGCGTATTTTTCATCCTGCTTCAATCACGCAATGTCGTGTGCCTACTAGTATGTGTACTAGTGTACAAGCATCAATTAATACGTGTAAAAACAATCCGTATTATTTTACATACTATGAAGATTTTAACAGTATGTTAAAGTGTTATAAACAATGCAGAGCTTTCGCACGTTCTGAATATAAACGCTATGAGTTTGATGATTTTTATAGAAATGACTTTCCAATCTTTTTTAAGCGTATGAATTTGTTAAATAAAATATTACTTCTGACAAATAAAGGAAGATTGACTCCTGATGTTTTAAGATAAGTTTAAAAAAATGAAAAATAATAAGCTAGACGTAATCAAGGACGAAGTAGAAAAAAGTATGTGTGAAGGATGTGGTAAAAATAAAAAAACAAAAGAAAAGCATGAGTGCCCATGTCCAGGATATTTTCATGGTGAAGGCATATATGTTTATTATTGTAATTGTTGTGATGATTGCACAATTAGATGTAATTTGTAAATAAAGTCACAAGTTTTTTACGTGAAAAAATAGATTTAGATATTAGTTATTAGGAGTATAAAAATATGGGAAAACATTTTTTTATTGGAGAGAAAGTGACCACGCCTAGTGGAAAAGGTAGTATTTCTTTAGCTCTATCTAATGATAAATATTTAGTAAAACTAGATGATAGTGAATATTCGGTTATATACAAATCTAATTTTATTGTTCTAGGGCAAGCAAAAACAAACTATTCTGGAGTTAGTGATATTTTAATTAAAGCATTGGAAAATAAAAATGTTACATTTTACAATAAGTAATAAAAAGTATTTTTATTCAGAAGATAGCAAATTTCTAATTCAATTAGCTCATGGTAAAAAGTCATCATATAAGACTCAGTTAACTATTACTGGTAATCTTTCGACAGCAATTAAAGTTTATGATAGCATTAAACTTGGGAAAGATTGGAAAAAGCGTTTAGTGCTTGATAATGATATTTTATACAGAGATGTATTTGTAAATAAGAATTTAAAAGTATAAAGGTTTATGTATAAACAAAGTGGTAAAATTGATGGGGAAATGTTAGAAGAAGATTAATATGTAAAAAACAAGCTATTTGCTTGTTTTTTTAACGTTTATTTTGGCACTAGTTTTGCGTATAGCAAATTACGTGCCAGCGCGCGTTCCTATCCATTAACGAAGTAGCGTCAAGTTGTTAGCACTTGTGTATCTAAACTTTGAAAATAATTTGGGTTAAAAAATGGAAAAGTTAAACACTAAAGAATTTTTAAAAGAGTACAATGCTGGTAGAAAAGATTTCTCTAACTGCGATTTGCGAGGGCTTAATCTAAAACCTTGTGATTTATCTGCTATTATTTTTAATGGAGCTAATCTAAGCAATTCATTTTTAAATGGTTGCATTTTTAAAAATGCACAATTTGTATGTGCAGATTTAAGCAATTGTAGTTTAATTGGGGCAGATTTTCAAAATGCTGAAATGGACACTGCAAATCTTTCAGGTTCAACTTTAATACAGGCAAATTTAGATGGCGCAAATCTAAATGCTGGAATTTTAAATCGAGCAAATTTAAAAAAAGCAAGTTTAAATAAAACAAAATTAAATAATGCTTTACTACAAGACGTTATTTTGGAAATGGCTTGTTTAAATAATACTTTGTTATTTAAGGCAGACCTATATAAAGCAAATTTAGAGGGGGCTTTTTTAGATGGTGCTTTTTTAGAAGGGGCAAATTTAGATTCTGCAAATTTAAATAATACAAGTTTAAGGGATGCAAATTTTAGAAAAGCCACGTTAACTAATGCCTACATTATATATGCGGATTTATTTGATGCAAATTTAGCATATGCAAATTTAACAGAAGCAACTTTAGAATGTTCAACGTTAACTGGAGCAGATTTTACTGGAGCCAATTTATTTGAAGCTAATTTATCTAATACAAATTTAAAACAAACAAATTTTAATAATGTTAATTTAGCTAATTCAAAGTTAGATAATACAAATTTAAATGAAGCAATCAATGTTAGTTTGAAAAATAAAATGGAAAAATTAACTAGAGAAGAGTTTTTAAAACAATATTATAATGGAAGAAAAGATTTTTCTAATTGTGATTTGCGTGGTTTAAAATTAGGTTTTGCACCTTTAGAGTACGTTAATTTTTCTAATTCTGATCTAAGTCAAGTTGATTTTAATCATGCTTCTTTAATTGGAGTTAATTTCAAAAAAGCAAATTTAGATGGCGCCTCTTTAAGGCGTGCAAATTTAGAAGGTGCCAATTTAGAAGGAGCAAGTTTAGTTAATACTAACTTAACTGAAGCTAATTTAAATAACGTAATTGTTAAACCTTCTACTGGTCCAACAAATGTAAAAAGTAAATCTTTAAAATCTAAAATTGAGTTAAAATGCAAAGAAGTTGGAAAAGAAATTGTTTTTCGCAGCACAATTAGTAATGCAGCACTTGTTGCACAAAATGCAATTCTAGAGTTATTATCTTTGCTTGGAGTAAATAAAAATTCTAAGTTTTACAAATTTTTTGCAAATAACATTGGCAATGTTATTGTAAAAACATCTGCTGGATTGTTTCTTAAGTATTGTCCATTTACTCAAGAAGAAAAATATCAATCTATTGCGGATGAGCTTTTAACTCAATCAGGAGTCTCTTCGCTCAAAGAGGCTCGTAATATTTTGATTGGTCTTATCCCACAAGCTAAAAAACTAGTTGGTATGGTAGAAGCTTTGATGCAAGAAAAGCCTGTAACGCGTATCGCTATTTCTGAAATTAAGTCTGACGTTATTGAAGAAATTCAAGAGAAAGAGCAGTTAATTGAAGAAAAAGAACTGTATATTCAATAAATGCAAGTAAGGTTTAAATATGAAAGTTTATACAATTAGCATTCCTATTACCATTAATGACAACAAAATTGGGTGCATTCAACAAAAGCAAATAACATTAAATATTGAAGCAGATAATGCTGATGATGTTTTAGTTAAAATGCAACATTTATTTGAAAAAATTTTAGAAGAAAATTCTACTTCAGAATTTATTAATAACTATGCTAATGACTGTGATTTGTTATGATTAATAAGGCTAATACAATTAAAGTAATAATTCTTGATGTAACGATTATGTTTAAAAGTTTAGATTTTTCTGATTCTAAATATTTGAAATTAATTGATGTTAATATTAAAGAGTATTTGAAAACAAATAAGATTTAGTTTAAAACTATTTTTTTAGAAAGTAAATAATATGCCAAGTATTACAGGAAATTATATTGGGGCTTGGAAAGATAATGAAGCTTTAGCTTCTTCATATGATAATCATGATGATGAATATGATTCTGATTCTGAGTGTTTAGTTCATATTAACATTAAACAGGAGTAAAAATGCTACCTAATAATAAAGACCTTGATAAACAGTGTGAAATTACTCTTGATGGGTGGGTGGATTTAGATTCTGCTCGGCATAAAGAGGTAGATGATAATATTGCATTTACCAAAAAGATTATTAAGCTTGGGCTTGTAGAGCCTGATTCTTTGGGTCGGCTTTGGGGAAAGAGTAATCAATCTGATAAGTATTATCCATTGCATCTTGAATATGGAAAAAAGAAATATGGCATTAGGATTGCAAAGAAGGCGGCTAACTAAATATTTATATTGAATCTATTTTAAAGTTTATAGGTGATAAATGAGTAAATTAACTACTAAAGAGTTGAAAAAAATGATTTCAGGATGGCTAGATAATCCTAGTTATCGTAAATTTTTAGAGGATTATACTGAGCTCAGAGGGCAACATTATTTATCTCCAGAAGATGAGATAGAGTATATTCGTAAAATGTTTGGGGCTCCAAAAAACATTAACACTGTCAAATTACTTGAAGAGTATATTTGGAATTTGTGGAAGGATGGAAACAAATATTCTCGTGAGGAAAAACATAAATTAGGTTGTGAATTTGAGACTTATTTTTATGATGACGAATTTTTTATTGATCTTATTGGAGGATACGATAATGATTTAGTAAAACAAATTGGTAGTAACAAATCAATTGCCGAGAAATGTATTTTAAGAGTTTTTGTTCCTAACAATCAATTAGGAGATAATTTTCGTCTTGAAGTAGTTACTACTCCTGAGGATGATAAAGTTGTTGGTTGGACTGTTATTGTAGATTAAGAAACAGGTAAGTGCGAGGTGGGTGAATTTTTACATTAATTACAAGTAGAAGATAAAGATGAATAATAATAAAGACCTTGATAAACAGTGTGTTTTTAATAAAATAATACCACCTTGTCCTATAGGATATGATTATAATGAGTGGCAAAAATATTACACTCATCTTGCTAAAGAAGAGGAAGCTAAAAGAATTGCTGAATTTCGTGAAAAACAAATTCCAATAACACTAACAGTTTTAGCAATTATTTGTCCAGGACTCTGCGTAATTTTAAGTTTGCTTTTAATGAGTACTGGACAAAAATATGCTTCAAAATTATTTTTTCTAAGTATATTTATATTACTATGTGGGTTAAAATTGTGGACCATGAATTAACTGCGATTCATTATGAGAAAGGTGTTAGATTTGTTAAAAATGGTAACTTTCATGATAATAAAAACGCTGCTTTTATAGCTACTAATAGGCAGAAAGAATTCATATTAAATGATAAAAATTATGGCGATCATACTAAATTTACTAAAGAATCATGGCGCAGATTTGTTAAATTAAGAATATTTTTATGAAATTTTATAAATATAAACGAGATCAATATTATTATAGTAAAATTAGTAATAATAAATTAAATGCTATTTATTCATTTGATTATGTGATGTTTTTTAAAAATGGATTGCCACATAATAATAAAAATGCGGCTTATATTGAAAAAAATGGATATAAAGTTTTTTATTTAAAAAATATAGTTCATGGTGTAAATAATAATTTTTCAAAAAAATCATGGCGCAAATTTTATAAATTATATAGTTTTATATGAAATTTTATAGAGATAACCTTAATTATTATTATTGGGATAAAATTATAGAAGATAAATTAACTGCAATTTATTTTCGTAGCATGACAGTTTTGTTTTTAAAAAATGGCAAAGAGCATAATGCTAAAAATACGGCTCGCGTTAGTGAATGTTATAAAAAGTTTCATTTTCATTTAAATGGCAAATATTATGGAAATCATTATAAATTCAACAAAAAATCATGGCGTAGATTTGTTAAATTAAAGGCTTTTTTATGAAATTTTATAAGTGTAAAAATTTTAATAAAATACTTTATTTTCATTTAAATTGTGTTTATTGCAACTATTCTTATGTTCAATTTTTTAAAAATGGCATACTTAATAATGCTAAAAATGCATCTTATGTTCCATATCATGGAATGAAAATATTTTATTTAAACGGAAAATGTTATGGTACTGAAAAACAGCTTACTAAACAATCATGGCGCAAATTTGTCAAACTAAATGCTTTTTTATGAAAATCAAAGCATATACTGATTATCCAATAATTGAATTAAATAACTCTAATAATAAACAAAATTTAACTAAAGAAGTTGAAGTTCTTTGTTATGATGGTAACAAATATTGTTTAATTAAAATTAATAGTCTTATTAAAGAAATAAAACCTGGATATCTTTATAAAGACACTAGAATTAATAGGCTTATTAAAGAAATAAAAGCTGGATATCTTTATAAAGATATTAAACTTACAAAAAACATTAGTAATTTTAAATTAAAACAATTGCCAAATTATCAAGATTATTATCTTAATAAGACTTACCCTAGCACAAGTAATTTGAATAAAAATAATTTGCCAGATTTTATTTTACAATATATTTTAGATAAGGACCGCAAATGAAAATTGGATTTCTTACATTTCCTCGGTTAACTAATACTTTTTCTATTGGTCAACCTACTTTACTTGCCCAAAAACTAGAGCCTTCAGTTCTTTATCTTTCACCTTCTGAAGGTGAATTAGAATTTATTGAAGATAATAAACCCCGCAAAGACATTGATCTTTATTTATGCTCAGTATATACCCGTGGATTTAATGAGTTTGTAAGATTTTCAAATATAGTCGGCAAAGATAAAATAATTGCTGGCGGATATCATGCCACAGCAATGCCTGAAGAAGTTAACAAATATGCTAACAAAGTAGTTACTGGTTATTGTGATAACATTGATGAAATAATTCAGTCCAAACCAGGTATACATCAAGGGTCATTTGGTTTTACTCATATGCGACGTGATCTAATAGATATGTCTACTATGAAACAAGTTTATCCTGACATCTATTCTAATGATATTAGTGGTTCTATGGTATCTTCTGTCGGATGTCCTTATGATTGTGATTTTTGTTCTACTCCTAATATGTCTGGCAGAAAGATGAGAACAGCTACTATTGATTATGTTATTGAAGAGATTAATGATTTAATTAAGAATAAGGTAAATACAGTATTTATTAGAGATGAAAGCTTTGCTACTCATCCTATGGTAAATGAAATTGCTCCTTTATTTAAGGACAAGTTTAAAGTTCTTTATTCTTTTGGAACTAGCACAGTTTATGCAAAACGCCCAGAAGTTCTTAAAACTTTAAAAAATAATGGTTGGCATTCGCTGAATATTGGATTAGAAGATATTGGGGTTAAATATAAGAAAAACCTTAATATGAAGCTTGGAGTTGAAAACATTCATAAAGCTGGTCTTAATCATGTCATGTCTTTTATTGTGAATGACCAAGGAAAAACTAAAGAAGAAGCTAGAGCTAATTACAAAGCTTTGTATGAGGCATTTGTTGATCTTAAGCCGTTACAAGTTTGTGCTAATTTTTTAATGCCTTTTCCTGGGACAAAACTATGGAATGAACATTCAAATAGATTTAAAGCTGAAGATTTTGATAAGTTTGATTCTAAAACGCCATTATTTTCAGAAGGAGCTTTTGCTGAATGGCATAAAAGAATGTTAGTTGCGGTGCAATTAAAGTATTATTATAGTGATGAATATGCAAAATTCAGGGATTTTCATTGTGGAGATACTCTTGATTTAAGAATGAAAGAACTTGCAAAAGAATTTGATCTTAATATTTCTTGGGACAAATTGTTAGATTTAAATATTTAAAAAGGAATTATATGAATCCATATAGAACATCTGCTTTAAAAGAAGATAAAATTAAACAATATAAAAGACCTTTTAAAAGTTATATAAGAAATTTATATAGGCGTTTTTTAATTTTATTAGATGGAAAATTTAAAGATAGATATCCTATAAAATGTCCATGTGGTAAAAAAAGCTGGGATCCTAATGAACCAGGTGGTACTAGTAGAGGGGCTTTATATCGTATGAATTATTATAGATGTGGTCAAAAACATGATAGACTCAACTATTATCTTAGTTAAGAATATAGGAGTATTAAATGAAAATATTTGAAGAATTAAAATTGCGAGGCTTAATAAAGCAAACAACTAATGATGAACATATCTCATCTTTATTAGATAAAGATAGTGTTAATTTTTATATTGGATTTGATCCAACTGCTGATAGTTTGCATGTTGGGCATTTGTTACAAGTAATTACAGCTAAACGTTTGCAAAATGCTGGTCATAATCCTATAATGTTAATAGGTGGTGCTACAGCTTTAATAGGAGATCCTACAGGTAAAAGTGAGGCTCGTCAAATTTTATCAGAATTTGAGATTAATAAAAATGCAAAATTATTTGAAAATCAAATTAAATCTATTTTTAAAACAGAAGTTAAATTAATAAATAATATTGAATGGTTTAAAGAAAAGAATTTTCTTGATATTATAAGAGATTTAGGACCATTTTTTTCTGTAAATAATATGCTTAGAGCAGAATGTTTTAAAAGTAGATTTGAAAAAGGTTTATCTTTTTTAGAATTTAATTATATGATTCTTCAATCAGAAGATTTTAGACAATTATTTTTAAATCAAAAATGTCTTATTCAAATTGGTGGAGATGATCAATGGTCTAATATTTTAGCTGGAATTGATCTTATTCATAAAAAAGAAAAAGGCAAAGCTTATGGAATAACAGTGCCTTTGCTTATAAAATCTGATGGAACTAAGATGGGTAAAACTGAGAAAGGGGCAGTTTGGCTTGATGAAAATAAAACAAGTATATTTGATTTTTTTCAATTCTGGAGAAATATTTCAGATGATCAAGTAATTAAATGTTTTAAAATGTTAACTTTTCTTTCTTTAGAAGAAATTGATAAAATACCATTTAATAATACGCATGATATAAATTCAGCTAAAAAAACATTAGCGCATTGTATTACAGAAATTGTTCATGGAAAAGCTAAAGCAGATTTGGCTTTAGAGCAATCTAAATCTATTTTTGAAGATAAAAGCTTTGATGAATCTTTTATCTTAAAAGATTCAATTAATATAGTTGACTTACTAGTTTTATGCAAATTTGCTAAATCTAAGTCTGATGCTAGAAATCTAATAAATGGAAATGGAATTTCTATTAATCAAAAAAATATAAAAGACATACATTTACTAGTTTCTGAAGCAGAATTTGGTAAACATTTTGTTATTAAAAAAGGTAAAAAGAATTATTTAAAAATTACTTTTGAAAAATAAAGGTTTAAAATTATGAAAAAATTATCATTTGTTATTCAAAATTTACAATTTGATATTTATGAAGATCATAAAGGCGCAACTTTTGTATGCTAAAAAGCAATGTTGAATTATATACATTTGGAAATATTAGATTTTGCCCTGTTGATGATGAGAGGAGAGGAAAGTAAAGTTATATAAAATTAAGAAAAGCAAAAGTTGTTTTGGAATATTTGATACAACAGTTACTATAGATTGCAAAGATTATTATTTTGGAGGTAATTATGGGCATTGAATAATATGCTGATATATATTAAAATATAAGTAATTACTTTATAATAAGCGATCTTGGTATAGAGGTTGTGCCAAAGATTTCCAATCTTTAGAGGCTGGTTCGAGTCCAGTAGGTCGCTCAAAAAATTTTGAAGCTAATTTTCTATAATAATTACTCCTTTCGTTATTATGGAAAATTAGCTTCAAATTTTGCTTTGTTGGCACGAAGTTTGCATATAGCAAATTATGCGCAATGCCTTATATTAGGCAACGGCGACCTATCCATTAAAGATAGGAGCCGCCAGGCGTAACGAGCAGCGGAGAGAGCGGACCTATCCATTAAAGATAGGGAAGCTCGTGTGAGACAAGGGTAATTAGCTCAGCGGTTAGAGCGTTCGCCTGTTAAGCGAATGGTCCAGGGTTCAAATCCCTGATTGCCCTCCAAGATAGATTATAGCCTTAATGGTAAAGCGTCCGATAGCAATCGGGAGATTCTAGTTCGACTCTAGATAATCTATCTTAATACATATTCTAGCTTAATGGTAGAGCGTCCAAAGCGTAAATCGCACTTTTATTTGGAAGATTTTAGTTCGATTCTAAAGAATATGTATTTATTTGGTCGTGTGGCGAAATGGCATACGCAGCGGACTTAAAATCCGCGGGTAGTGATACCTTGTGGGTTCGAGTCCCACCACGACTACTAATTTGTAATAAACTGTAACTTAACAAGAGAAAGAAAATGAGCAAGAATAATTACAATAACGGTTATAATGATATCAATTCTATGATTGCAGAAGATTATCGATATAAAGACTCTGTAAATAAGAATAAGCGCAATAAAGAGCGCCGTCCAAAAGATAAACGCAATTCTTGGAAGAATAAGTTTATCGAAGATGATATTGATTGAAAAAAAATAATTTTGTATAAAGCAGGGCTAAATAGTCCTGCTTTTTTTTTTGTTTCAACTTTCTAACAATTTTTACTAGGAATTTTAATTATGTTAATTATCTCTACTGAGGAGCTCGCGGCTAAAATTAAAATTGAATATTTAGAATCTGCTTTAAAATTAGCTTTAAAAAACAAAAGTGATAAAGATTTCAAAATTGTTCAGAATCTATATTCTGTAATGAAAGAAATTATCTGCGTTGAAAATTTTGATTATTTTTGTCAACCAGAATATGAAATTAATCTAGAAGGAAAAGATAATAATGTTTATCTTGTTGTTACTAGGGAATTTAACAAAGAGAAAAAAGAGCTATTTTTAAATAAATATGCTGAAGAAATTGATATTATGACTGCTAATTGTAGCAGTTATCCTACGTCAGAACTTAATATTTTGTCAAACAAATGTGACAAAATTTTTAATGAAATTTTAGGAAGTGTTATTGAAAGATTCTTTTTAAAAGATAATAATATTCTTGTTTCAGAATATGCGTATAATGAAAGTGGTATTCTTAATACTCCAAAGATTTTTTCTATTAGTCAATTTAATGAATTGTTAGATGGAAAAATTCCTAATGATTTAAAAAATGTTTTTTAGTTGTTAATAAATTATGAAGTTTTATTTAGGAAAAATAAACACAAGTTATTTGGCTAAAATAACTACGAATAAATTATGTGCTATTTTTACACATATTTCTTTTAATGTTGTTACCTTCTTTAAAAAAGGAGAGTGGCATAATACTAAAAATGCAGCAGTATTTAATAAATATGGAAATAAAGAATTTGTTTTAAATAATAAGTCTTATGGGTTTGATAATTCTTTCGATAAAAAATCATGGCGTAAATTTGTAAAGTTAAAGGCTTTTTTATGAAATTTTATAGAGACAAACATAATAGTAGTTATTATTGGTATAAAATTATCAATAATAAATTAGATGTTATTTATTATGATATTGGTTCTTGGTTTTTTAAAAATGGTGAGCTTTATAATACTAAAAATGCTTCTTATAAAGGTAATGATGGATATAAAGAATTTAATTTAAATGGCATAATTTATGGTTATGAATATGATTTTACTAAAGAGTCATGGCGTAGATTTGTTAAATTACAGGCTTTTCTATGAAATTCTATAGAGAAAAATTATTTGAAGGCACTTTGCGTAAAAATTACAAATACACTAAATATGTTAACACTAATAAGCTAACGGCTATCATTAGTTATAAAACAATGGGTGAACAAGCTATTGAGGTAGAAATAGCCTTTATTAATGATGGTGTATTTCATAATACTAAAAATGCAGCTATTAATTGGTCTGATAGATATAAAGATTTTTATTTAAAAAATAAAGGGTATGGAAGTGGTTATACCTTTACAAAGCAATCTTGGCGCAGATTTGCTAAAATGCAGGTTTTTATATGAAATTTTATATAGGAGATAAATATGATTATTTCTATAAAATTATTAATAATAAATTATCTGCCATTTATTGCCGCCCCCACATAAACTCAACTTATTTTTTCTTAAATGGACTAGCCCATATAAAAATGCTTATTATGTTGGATATGATGGAATAAAAATGTTTTCATTAAATGGTAAATTTTATGGTTTTCATAATAATTTTAATAAACAATCATGGCGCAGATTTGTTAGAGGATTAAAACTAAAAGCTTTCTTATGAAATTTTATAGAAATAAAAACTATTTTGTTATTTTTAAATTAAAATTAACCGCTGTTTACTCCCATTATAATTACGTTCAATTTTTTAAAAATGCCGTTTATATTAATAGAGGTAAGTATAAAGAATTTTACTAAAGAATCATGGCGACGCTTTGTTAAATTACAATGTTTTAAATAGGTAAGTAAAATGGATGCAATTTATGTTAGGTTTCCCGATAATGATTTCTCTGCTACAGTAGAAGCTTTTGTTAAAGCAATTGCTCCTAGAATTTTATTACCATTTGAAAACTCAAGAAATTATTGGGGCAATATTACTAAAACCCAAGTTGTTGAATTGTTCAACGAAACTGCATTCTCTTTATATAGCCTATATCAAAATAATTTCCCCTACAAAGATTATAAACATGTAGATAATAGTTATTTTAAATTAGAAGAGAAATATGTTTATTTTGGTTTAGATGAATTTAAAACATTTACTAATTTTAATAATGATGGCTGCTTAGCTTATTTAAGTAGAAGCAAAAAATTAGGTGAAATTGTTTATCAAATAGTGTGATAATAACATTATTATACTTGGTGCCATTTGAAGAGGAATACTAGTTGATCAACTATATCAGCCACAAATGCCGCTCAATTTAAAAAAGAATGCTGGATTTTTTTAAGTTTTCAATCAAGCCGATTTTAATAATCTATTAGCAAATTTTAAAAGTATAAAAATGAAATATAATCCTTATAGAACTAATTTAGAAAAACCTAATAAATTAGAAGTTAAAAAAACGCTAAGACAAAAGTTTAATGATTTATTTAAAAAATATCATGCAAACTCTTTGTTTCAAAGTGTTTCTATTGTAGTTGTAGTATTAATATTTGCAGCATTTGGATCTTTAATTGCTTTTTTAATTAAACACATTTTTAATATAAATGAAAGTTTTGTCGTTTTAATGCTTTATTGCACTTTATTTTTCCCAATGTTTGGTTCATTTTTGTGGGCTATTTTTATGTTTAAGATGATTATTAACGATGTTTTTGAATCTTTTTCTAAAGAATTAGATTAATAAATAAGGTGTATAAATGAGTCCTATTGGAAAGCTTTTGCTTGAATTGGCTAAGCCAAAAGAAACGTTTGTTAAAATTCAACAAAAAAATAAAGTTAAAAGAAACTTTAAAACAGATTATGTTTTAACAATTACTTTTGATGATATTATTTTAATTGCTAAAAAATTAAATAGCACTAATTATATGGAAGAAGCTATTAAAGTTTTTTATCATGCAAGAAAACTTAGAATTAAAGTTATTGATAATTCTGTATCTTCTCATTGGAGATTGAACATTTTAAGAGCAAAAGTTGCATTTAAAAACGAAAAACAATTGCTTGAAAAATTTCTTAAAAATAGCCCTAAAATTCTTAATGTTGCTATCACCAAACCTATTTTGGAGCCAGCTAAGCCCGCAAGGCAACTGTCAGAAAACACTATTTTCATGAGTCTCAATAGATTTATTAAAATTCTTTCTGACAAAAATAGGGCGCCAGGCACCAAGCGATGATCGTAAAGTTTAAATTTAGTTTAGGCAAATATGAAATCTAAAATTGAATTCTATTCAACTCGCGGTGAATATGGATGTTTTTCAAACTTTTCCAAACATTTCGTATATTTAAAAGATAAAAATTGGTTAACTTCAGAACATTATTATCAAGCCCAAAAGTTTGCTGGAACTGAATATGAAGAAGAAATAAGACTTCTTAAAACTCCTGGAGAAGCTGCTAATCGTGGTAGAGATAAATCTTTACCAATAAGAAATGATTGGGAGCAAGTTAAAGATGATGTTATGAGAGAGGTAATTTATGCTAAGTTTACTCAAAATAGCGAGTGTAAAAAAGTACTTTTATCTACCAATGATGCTATTTTAATTGAACATACGACTAAAGATTTTTATTGGGGAGATGGTGGAGATGGTTCAGGAAAAAATATGCTAGGCACTATTCTAATGGAAATTAGAGAAAAAATTATAAACTAATCTAAATAATAAAATAGGTAAAAATGCAAGACTTTTTAGGCGATAGAATGAAGAGTTATGAAGATTCTTTTAGGTTTAATTTACCAAAAAGAATGCCAGTTATAATTAGACTTGACGGAAAAGCCTTTCATAGCTATACAAAAGGATGTAAGAAACCTTACGATGATTCTTTAATCAATTGTATGGCAAACACTACTTTGGCTTTATGTGAGCAAATTCAAGGAGTAGCTGTGGCTTATACCCAAAGTGATGAGATTAGTTTGTTGTTAATTAATTATTCTGAGTTAGAAACTCAGCCTTGGTATAAAAACAATTTGCAGAAAATTACTTCTGTAGCAGCTTCTATTGCTTCTGTTAATTTCACTATGCAAAGTAGTAGTATTTTTGGAAAAATTAAACCAGCATATTTTGATGCTAGAGCTTTTGTTCTTCCAAAAGAAGAAGTAAATAATTATTTTATTTGGAGGCAAGAGGATTGTAGGAGAAATTCTTTGGCTGCTATAGCTCAAAGTCAGTTCTCTCAAAAAGAATTGAATGGTAAAAAATTAAAAAATATGAAAGATATGCTTTTAAATAAAGGCATTGATTGGAATGGATTTAGCACTAAATATAAAAATGGATTGACTGTAACTAAAAATATCTTAATTAAAGATAATGTTATTAGAAATAAATGGGTTGTGAATAATGAAATTCCATTATTTTCTAATAAAACTGATTATATAAATAAATACATTTAAAATGAACAAATTAAATTCAAAATATATAAAAACTATTATATCTGATTCACTTAAATCAAAAGATTTTTATGATAAATTTTTTACAATATTTTTAAATTTTGAAAAAGAATTTACGCTATCAAATCAGTTATCAGAAGAGGAAGAATATGTTAAAAATACTTGGTCTTTTTTAATTGATTCAAGTAATTGGAAAAGAGAGGGGAAATCTAAAATAAATAAAACATATAAAGATGTATTAAATGCACAAGCTTATTTATCTTGGCAAAATACTAATCTTTATAATATTTTTTTAAATGATGAATCTTTTGGTAGAGACTGTATTCAAAGAATTTTTTCTTATTACAATGGTCTTTATAATATTAAATTTTCAATCATATCTAATAAAGAAGATACTGAAATTGTAATGTGGAGTTTTATTAAAGTTTAAAGTGAGGTTTTATATGCCATGTAGAGATGCTTGTCGTTATTGTGGTAGTGAAAAATGTTTTAATAATGATTGCTTTAATAATAATTGTGAAAAAGAAAAGCTTGACATGTTTATATCTAACAAAGACAAATCTCTTATATTAAAGAGAATAAACGATGAAGTCAAAAAGAAATTTGATATAAATTTAGAACCTATTTTAGATTCTAAAATATTTGAAAAATTAAAAGATTTGAATGTTTCAAATGAGCTTGATTTTAAAGGAGCTTTGTGTGATCTTATAGGTCTAATTGAAGATAAAGCCCCTGAGCTATTTAGTTCTATTGATCCTGTTGTATTAAAATGGTGGGAAAAACATACAAAATCTGAATTAGAAAAAATAAAGGCAGAAGCTTTAGCAAAGTTATCAGCTAGAGAAAAACGCATTCTTGGGTTAAAGTAAAGTTATTTGAAATAATAACCACGCCCTATCCATTAAAGAGATGTTATGCAATACATGGTGAACAAGAAAATTCAGGTTTCTTCTAAGCATTATCTATATCCTAATAGAATTGGATATTATCAACGCGATGGAGTTGGTAATATGAATGGATTTTTAATTCTTAGCCATAAGCCTTTAAAAGGAAAAGAGGCTGCTAAGATTTTTTCTGTAGAAAAAGAATATTGTAATTTTTGCTAAAATAAATCATGTATAATAAAAACGAATATAATTTAAACATCTTCTTACTTTCAAAAGAATCTGGAAGACGATTAATGAGCGCTTTATTGGAAGCTGGCTTTTCAGTTGCTTCTGGCTTAAAAAGCGAAAAAATGTATATTGATGGTCGCGGAAGTGTAGCATCTTCTTTACTAATTTATACGACTAAAAGTCTTAATGAAACTGATGATGATATAACTGCTATAATTGAAAAAGAACAAATCTACTATTTTGGATATATGCTAATTAATTTTAGACTTGGCACATCAAGAATCAATAGTGGTTTTATGCCAGAAAAAGATGAAACCATTACTAATGGACCATATCGCTGAGTAATAAATGAATATTGAATATTCTGGAGCAAACGATCAAATCAAAACAACTTGGGGCACTGAAACAGTAGATGGTGTTGTTGTTGGCAAAGCAAAGCGAGTAACATCTATTGTAACTTGTAGATGTGGGAATAACGCGGAATTTTCAGGTTTTGGCAATGAAATTTACAAAAATTGTCCGCAAGGATTTGTAGAGTTTCTTGACGAATATTTTTGTTCTTATGATTGTATTAAGAGATTTCTTTCAAAAGAAATTATCGAGGAAGCTTTTAATGAAAGAGAAGTTTATATCAATAGACAAATCAAACAATTGAATTTTTGGAAAGAAAAACTTCTTAAATAAGGCATATAAAATGATTAAAAATACTAAGCAAGGTGTAAGGGATCTTAACCATATCAAAGGAAACAATGCTTCTGTAAAGAAGTATAAGCCTTTGCCTGAGCTTGTTGCTCAAACATTCTGCCACCATAAAAACATTGAAGATGTTTATATGGGAGGAACTGCTCCAGTTTATACTTCTTGTCTTGATTGTGGTAAGACCTTTAATATGTAAAAGCTACATGGTTTACGGTTATCCTAGATAAAACCGTATTTTTAATGTCTTTGATGTCCAAGAAAAATCTTAAGAAAGCATTGCCTGATAATGTTCGTAGGCTTGCAATTTATCTTAAGTTAAAAAAATACAGAAACAATGAGTATAAGGCAACTTATATCATTGATTAATTGGCTTTTTACTCGTAGAGCTAAAAAAGAACGTGGCTTTATTTAGAGGTAATCAATGGAAAATAAAGATTTGATTTTTGCCATTCAAGATGTTATCTTAGGTATTAAAGCATTATATGTTGCATTTTTTATATTTGTTTTAGTTTTGACAATTGAAATTGCAGATATTTCTGTAATGCAAAATTCTATTAGTTTAGATTATAGGAAAAATAAATGATTAGTTCTAATACAATCAAAAAGTTAATTACAGCTCTTACTGATGAGGAGCTTAAGCTATTTGAATCTTTATTAAAAGAAGAGTCTAATAAGCGTAAGAAAGATGCATCATTAGCTGATGAGCCAACTTTGCCGCCAATTAGACCAGCTATGAGATATGGGATTCCTCCAAGAATCAAGTGAAAATATCAAACAAATTAAAGAGGCGATAAATGTATTATATTCAAATGGTTATTAATATTTTGGCGTTGGGATTTTCTGGACTAGCTTTTATTTATAGTTTTTATATGCTATATTTGAATGTTAAGCCAGCTTCTACTGAAGGGTTTAAGGAATGGTTGCAAGATATTGTATGGAAAAGTAATTCCTACAAAAATCCGCTTCCATATCTCATGGGAGTTGTTTTTTCACTTTTGATTATTAGTTATATTTGCGCTAAGATTTCTGGACTTTAAAATAAAGGCTATGACAAAACTTTCACAAGCATTTGATGTAATTACTAAACTCTATAATGAGATTGAGACTAGTACAGAGCATATTTTTATATTTGATGGTAGATTTTTATTTACCTCAAAAAAATATCCTTTTGATAGAATCATGGAATGGGAAATTGAATCAGAAAATCTTTGTTTAAATGATCTAATTATTCCAGCACAATATTGTTTAAAGGAATTTTGTGATTATGTAAATTATTACAAACAATATACGCTCGAAGGAGAACCGTCATATACTCTTGATGGGTATGTCGCTTATGTTAATAGCTTTAAAAGCTATAAAAGTATTTTGTCAGAAATTTTTGGCGAAAAATATTTTAGTGATTTTATTCTTGAAAAAGAAGTTATTTCAGAAGATGAAATTGCTAATACAAAAGATTTGTCTCTAATTATTTGCTAAACAAAAAATAAAATAATTTTAATTGGTGAATTGTTATGCGATAGTATAGCTGCTCCTATCCATTAAAGATAGGAGTAGCTATACAGAGGGAGCTAGAAGCTACATGAAAAAAGTCTATAGTATTCAGGTTAATACCAGTGGCGCACGAATTAAGCCTACTTTTTATGAGACTAAAGAAGTAGCAGAAAAAGCTCTTAAGTTCAGACGTGATCAAGTTGCTAAGAATTTAGTAACATTTGTTGAAGATACTCCCCAAAAATTTACTTTTGTTTTTGGCTGGGAAGAAAAACAAGTTAGTTATGAGATCGTAGAATTCCCACTTCTTGTGAGTGTGGAGGAATCCTAAAATAAAAAGGCTGAAATGAAATTTTTGTATAATTTTTCAATTTTTATCGATATTTACATTTTGAATAATGCCAATGCTTATAGGCAAGCAATGCTGAATCATGGGTTCATTGGCACAAAAGAAATGACTAGAAAACAGCTTTATAATTTTTACAAAAAACCATAAATTTAAAGAGGTAAAAAATGTGCACTTGTGGGACTGATATTTGTTCTGAATGCCAAGAGTCTCTTGAACGTTTTAATGGTGGATATTTAGTTGAGGAAGATGAGTATTACTTTGAGGAAGACGTTGAGGATTTTTCTTCTTATGAAGAGAGTATGTATTAGTTTTTAACTAAAAGGAATATGAAAATGACTACTAACATCATCAACTTTGATATTCTCAAACATTTTGCTCCTATCGAATCTTTTGACAAAGAAGCTGTTGTCAAAGATGTGAAAAAAGAAAAATCTTATAAGAAGTCTAATAAGATCAAGCTTCAAAGTGAAGCTAACACATATATCACTCCTGCTCCTGAAAATCCTGTTAGTGCAATTGAATTTATGGTTATGCTGCGCACTTCTTCTTCTCAAGAAGAGAAGATCAATGCACTAAAAGTTTATGTAGGCTATAATCCTGCCATGCCTTTTGGAACGCAAGAGGACCTAGCGAGGGCTAAGGCTTTGCGTGAAGTTAAAGGTGTTAGTAATGAACCAAAGGTTACTTATAAGCCTGTGAAAAACTTTGGTGGAACAATTGGCGAGCAAATTAGGTATAAGGCTAATTTGGAAGCTAGGGAACGATTGTCCGCTGAACGAATTGCAAATCTTGCATTTAGTGAGCAAACAGAGGACGTAAAGATTGTTATGCATATTGAGGAGCAAAGGCTTAAGCATATTCGGTCTCAAATGAAATAATTTTGTCTTAAGTATGTAAAATGAATAATATTTTATCATGCATTGCGTTTTGCATGTGGGAACGCAAAATTGCCGAACAACTTGGAATCACTCATGGAACTATGAAAGATTTGATGTTAATGAGGGCTATTCCTGTTGGAGCTACTTATGATGAAGCAAAGAAAGCATATGATGAATGGATGAAAAAGCATCCTAATACATATCCTTCTAACTGGAGTTTTTATGTTTAAATCTTTGTTAAATCGGAAAGATAAAATTGGAACATTAGCGGTAACAACTGCTATTGTTAGAGTTTTTGAAAATCAAACAAAAGAAGAACGAGATAACAGTATTACTATTGAGAGAAACAACAAAGGTTTCAATGCTATTGACGCTAAGTTAGGAACTTATTTAGCGCTTTATGCATTGAATGGAGTTTCTCCTGAAAATTGGGATATTGAGGTAAAGAAAAAGAAAAGCAAAATTAATTCTCCAATTCGTGTTTTTTCTGGTCATTTTCTTGAAAAAGCAAGAGTTTTAGCTATTAAATATAGCGGACAATTAAAGATTAAATAATTAAGAGGAAGGCTATTTTAGCCTTCCTCTTTTTTTTTTGCCCTTTGGCATAGATATTGCATATAGCAATTTGCATGCACGCGAGCGTACCTATCCATTAAAGATAGGTGGTCAAACTTGACAGGATACGTGTATTATAGTAAAAAAGGATTAATATGTCTACAACTATAGAAGAGGCTTTAAAATTATTAGAAGATGATTCTGAAGATTATTCTTGCACTTTTTGTAAGAGAGTAATTTTAGCTGGACCTATTTGTTGTTATGATAAAGCTGTTGATATGTATAACAAATCTCGCTCTGAAGTTTTGTGGTATAGAAAAGTTCAATCTAAAAAAGATAAAAAAATACATGAACTTGAAAGTAAAATAAAAGAATTACAAAGTAAGGGATAAAATGCATAAAGTATTAGAGTTAATTGCAAAAAATTCTCCACATTTATCTTGGATTAAAGATAGGACTATGCTTTTAGTTAGGCATGGAAGCATGGCTTATGGAACTAATATTGAGACTTCTGATGAAGATTTCAGGGGAATTGCTATTCCAACAAAAGATTATTTCTTTAGTTCAATAAAAAATTTTAATCAAGCTGAATTAAAAGATCCTGATGCTGTTATTTTTAACATCAACAAATTTTTTAATTTAGCAATTGATAATAACCCTCATGTTATTGAAATTTTACATGTAGATCCTAATGATATCATGTATATTTCAAAACTAGGAGAGAAATTAGTAGAACGTAAAGATGAATTTCTTTCTCAAAGAGTTAAATATACTTTTAGTGGATATGCAATTTCACAATTAAAAAGAATAAAAACTCATAGAAATCATATACTTAATCCGCCTAAAGCGCCACCATTAAGAAAAGATTTTGGATTAGAGGAGCATTCTGTTATAAGCGGTGAGCAATTGCAAGCTATAACAGCATCTATTCAAAAAGAGATGGATAAGTTGAATTTTAATTTTATGGATCATTTAGAGGATGATGTTAAGTATGAGATAAAAAAATCAATGATATCTATTTTATCAGAGTATAAGATTTATTCTGATGATATGTGGATGGCATGCGCTAGGAAAGTAGGATTAAATGATAATTTCATAGAAATCTTATTTAAAGAACGTCAATATGCAAACGCTAAAAAAGATTGGGATAATTATATTACTTGGAAGAATGCAAGAAATCCAGTTAGATATGCTATGGAAGAAAAGTTTGGTTATGATGGAAAGCATGGCTTACATTTAATTAGGCTTTTAAAGATGTGTAAGGAAATAGTTTCTAGTGGTAAAGTAATAGTCAAGAGACCTGATGCAGAGGAATTGGTTGGAATAAGGCAAGGCTTATGGTCTTATGATAAATTAATTTCAGAAGCTGAGAAACTAGAAAAAGAAATTGAACAAGCATTTTTGACTACTAAGTTGCCTAAAGTAGCTGATAAGGTTAAATTAGATAATTTTTGTATAGAGTTAATTGAAGGATCATTTTAAGGAAATTATGAAAAAACCAAAAGTTATAAAGACTGATTTAGAAAAAATTATAGATGCTTTTTTAAAAGAAAAATTAACATATTACTGTGAAACAGAGACTTTAGGAAAGAATGTTGAGACGGGAAATTGTTATGGTTATTATACTGAGATTAGCGGTGTAAATATAACCTCATTTAATTTAAATGATTTTATAAATAATATTTCAAAAACTAAAGATAAGATTTTAAAATACTGTGTAGATAGAATTTTAAGAAATTCTAATTTAAATAAAGATTCTCTTGAAACTAGAGTTTTTGGAGGATATTATGGTGATGAATATGAAATTTCCTTAAACAATGAAATTTCAAATAAAATTGTAAAAAATCTTGAATCATTGAAAAATAAAAATGATTTTGATATGATTAAAGAAGTTTTATTGTTAGAATACGGATATTTATTAGAATCTATTAATAATAAAACTTCATGTAACATTGAGAAAATAAATATAAAAGATGTTATTTTGAATGATTATTATGTAAAAAAAGTTAATGATTTAGAATGTTATGGAGAAGATTATAAATTAGAAAGAGGTATTTATATAAAAGAAGGCTCTAAATTTAGAATCATTGATGGCTATCATAGATTTATGGCAGCAAAGAAGTTAAATTATAACACTATAAATGCAATTGTTTTAAGTTAAAAACAGGCAAAATGCAAAGCAAAAGAAGAATAATAAAATTTGTTTCAAAAGACGAAGAAAATACTAATAAAGAAAAAGTTAATATTGAATGTAAAAAAGAAAAAATATTTTTTATAAGTGAATGTATTAATTTAAAAGATAATTATTTAGAACGTGATAAGTATAGGTCTATTGACTATATTTCTTATGAAGATGCATTTAAGCAAAAATTTGAGTATAATAATTTTGCATGCAATATTTTATTTAAAAAAGCATTTGATCTTTTAAAAAATTATGATGTTGCTTTTACTTCAGGACGGGCAGGAGACCTAGATTATAGTAATTATGTTTATTTTGTTGATGATAAAATTAACATATCATGTGAACTCGGAATTAATATGATGCATCAGTTAGCTCATATTATTGAAATGGAAGATAATAATAAATTATTAAAAGATAATTTTGGATTGCCTGTGTTTTTTTTACATGATGAAAAAAAGCCATCAGATGAAGCTTTATTAAAAGCTTTTGTTAGAGAATCTAAAGTTAGAGGCATTCAGCGTCATTTTGGTGATAAACCTGGATATTTCTTAGATTATGAAAAGCCATCATTTCCTTTTGCAAAATTTGAAAGTTATTCTGAGTTTACAGATTGGCAATTAAAAATAATGCAAACATCATATTATGAGTATTCTGAAGAAAAAATATTGGCAAAACTTAAAGAAAAACTTGATTTTATACAAAGTAAATTAAACAACAAAAGGTGTAAAAAATATGATTTCAAATGTAATTACAAGTCCAATTAAAAATAAACAAAAGCGATGTTTTGATCATGGCAAAAAGATAAATTGCCTAATTCCTAAAAATAGACCTGAGCGTTACACATTTGATGAAATAAAAGACGAATTTTTTAATAATTATTTTAAAGCCAGAGAAGTTAGAGTAATTGGAATACAAAAGCATTTTGAAAAATTAGTTAATGTTAAATTTTCATTAGGTTTAGCTGAATTAGGACGTTTGCCATTAGGTAAATTCAAATCTAACGAAGATTTAGTTGATTGGGTTAAGTATATTCAAGATTCAACTTTTAAAAAATATTCTCAAGAAAAGATAATTTTTGAGCTCACAGAAAAGTTGAATTATATTCAAAACAATTTACAAATCAAAAGTATTCGCACATAAGGTATAAGCATGGATCATAAATCTTTAAAGTCAGACCTTACATATTTTATTAAAAAAAGTGATAAAAAACTATCTGCTTTTGATGGCAATTTAGAAATTTCAGAAAATAATTTCAAATGTTTAAGTGATGAGCTAGACCCTTTAGAGATGTTTATTTTAGGTAAAGGATATTTGCCTAGTAAAGAGCTATTAAATTCTCAAAAAGGTTATAGTTTTTCTTTGGTTGAATTTTTAAGTAAAGAAACAGAAATATCAAAGAATGATTTTTATTCTTTTTTAGATGGTTATGATAATATGGAAACAACTTCTAAGAATGACTTTTATAATGTCGGGGCTTATATAAGAGAAAAGTTTAGCCCTTATAATGCTAGAAAATTCTCATTAAAAAATACGGGTTTTGTTTTTGAAGATAAGACAAACTTAGTTAGAAAATTTATTGTTTCTTTGAAGAAGAATGAAGTAATAGAAGCGGAATGTCAAGTATTAGTAAATACTAAACAATTGCAAGAAGGAGAATACTTTGTAAGAGTATTATCTCCTAGACTTCTTTTTGAAAAGAAAGCTGATGGAACAATGGGACCAAGCGTTATTTTTAGCAGATTTGTCTATGATTCTGAAGAAGAAGCTAAAAATCATATGAAGCAATTTATAAAAGATAATTTTGAAGCAAATAAAGTTAATAATAATATAGATTATTCATTTGAAGATTTAAATAACAAATTTATTGAAATAAAAACAATTAGGCTGTAATTTTAGATTTAAACAAGTGCGATGTGGGGAAAATTTTACATTTAAATCAAGTGAATATGGCAAATGAAACCAACTAATATTGAAAAATTATGGTCTTGTGCTCAAGATAAGTCTTGGGAATTAAAGTGTGATTTACAGAAACTTTATCCAAGACTTTATTTATTGAAGTTTGATCCTAATGATAGTTATGATATGTGTATGACTTTTTGTAGATACCAAGAAAAATATGAGTCTCCTAATCCAAAATTCCGTGGCAAGGATTTTGCTTTGGTTGATTTTATGGAATGGTATTCAAAAAATAGTAATGGATATTTTTCATATCCTATTGATTGGGCAGGATTTAATATACCAAATACTATATTTAAGGCTAACTGGTTTCATAACATTAGAGATAAAAATAAATATGATTATTTCATGCTTCAAGCATATTATGCAATTTGGCATGATATTAAATATAATAGTATAGATACATATTTAGATTTTGACTTAAATGATCCTAAATATTATTTAATTGGAGCAACTGATGCTTTGACTATTAAGCATGAGATGGCTCATGGTTTTTATTATTTAATTCCTAAGTATAAAAAAGAAATGGATACATTGACTAAGAAATTACCTAAGAAATTTGTTGAAAAAGTATATTCTTGGTTTGAAAATATTGGTTATACTAAGAAAGTTTTTAAAGATGAAATGCAGGCATATATGGCTACTGGATTTCCAAGTAATAGTGGAATTGTAACAAATAAATTAAATGGTCCATTTGAAAAAATGTTTGATGAATACTATAAAAAATGTTAAATTTAGGAGAATATTAGCAAAATGAATTGGAATTTTGACTCTAATCCCTACAGAAATTCACAAAATGATTCTAATTTTTTAGAATTAAAAAAAGATAATCAAGAACTTAAAAAAGAAGTTGCGGCTCTTGAAAAAGAAAAGAAAAGTCTTTTAAATAAAATAAAAGAATTAAATAAGTCACAAGAAAATCTTAATAATAATATAGATAAACTTAAAGCTCCTATTTCTTATCAAAACAAGAAAATATTAAAATCTGCAATTATAACAGGGTCAATTTCATTGGCAATTATTGCGTGTTCTATAGTGGCTTGTTTTTTTGGAGCTCAATATTTTTTAATGACATTTGGCGTAAGTCTTGGTATTTGCACTTTTAATATAATGTTTTCTATTTATTATTTTTATTACAAATATAATGTACATAGCTCTTTATTTTATTAAAAATTATAGTTTACAATACATATAAAATTTGCCCTATCCATTAAACAGTGTTTAGCATATTGTATGGGTCAAAAAAAATATTTTTGGTTTTTGTGATGAAAGTAAAAATAAATGAAAATTTTCAATAATAGAATGTCAATAATTAAGTTACCAGATATTGATAATTTAGAATCTGTTGAAAAATATTTGGAAGCTATCAATTGCGTTTTATTATCATTATCAATGACTGATAATGATTTATTGTCTTTTATTGACAAAGAATGGGATAGTATTAAGCCTATTAAAACAAATGTTATATATTTAAAATCCAAATGAAATTTTATATTTATAATGATACTCTTGGTTTTATTAATATTTTTGGCACAAGAATTGAACAGGGACCCGGTCATGATCTAAAAACTGTAGTTTTATTTTATAAAGATGATAAAATGCATAACACTAAAAATGCAGCTTATATTTCTGATGATGGTAAAAAAGGATTTTTTTAAATGATGATTTATATTTTAGAAATTTTATAAAAAACAATTCCTTTGATTTAAAAGAAGATATGTCTCAACCAAAAATAAATAAAAATTATTGGCGCAGATTTGTTAAAATGCAGGTTTTCTTATGAAATTTTATAGAGATAAAAACAAATCTGATCTTTATTGGAACAAGATTTTAGATAATAAATTAACTTGCATTTTATTTGATTATTATGAAGTTATTACATTTTATAAAAATGGCTTAGAGCATAATTCTAAAAATGCAGCTTTAGTCACTGAATCTACTCGTAAACTATTTTATTTAAATGGCATATATCATGGTGATCAAATTAAATTCACTAAGCATTCATGGCGTAGATTTGTAAAAATAGAAGTTTTTAAATGAAGTTTTATATAGATAAAAAAAACATTATCAACATAATAAACAAAATTATTTTTGGAAAATTAAAGATAATAAATTAAACGCTATTTATTGTGATGCTGACAATATTGCATTTTATAGATATGGGTTATTTCATAATGCTAAAAATGTAGCTTGGATATATAATAACTATTCAGAATTTATGTTAGATAACATTTGTTATGGTACTATTAATGACTTTACTAAGAAATCTTGGCGTAGATTTGTTAAGATGCAGGTTTTTAAATGAAATTTTATTATGATAAATATTCTAACTATTATATAAACAAAGTTTATGATAATAAAACAACTTGCGTTTATATGGGTTACTCTGTTGAGTTTTTTTATAAAGGAATGAATCATAATATAAAAAACGCCGCTATTTCTGAATATTATCATATTGGAAAGGCTTATTATTTGTATGGCAAATATTATGGCAATGATTATAACTTTACTAAACATTCATGGCGCAGATTTTGTAAACTAAAGGCTTTTTTATGAAATTTTATAGAGATAATTTAAAGGCTGATTTTTGTTGGCAAAATATTTTAGATAATAGATTAACTGCTATTTTATTAGATTATTATAATGCTGTTTTATTTTATAAAAATGGTAAAGAAAATAATACTAAAAACGCCTCTTATATTGCTAAAAGCGGATATAAACAATTTTGTTTAAATGATGAAGATTATGGTGATCAAACTAATTTTACTAAACAATCATGGCGCAGATTTGTTAAAATGCAGGTTTTCTTATGAAATTTTATAAAGAAAATGTGCGTTATAACCAAGATTGTGTAGATGATGTTATTTATTATAGAACTACAGCTATAATTAATGTTGGGTGTATTGTTGAATTTTATAAAAATGGATTGCTTCATAATACTAAAAATGCAGCTTATATTAATGCTGATGGAATTAATTTTTTTTATTTAAATGATAATGTTTATGGCAAATCAAATAGTGTAAAAAAATCTGATAAAAATTATAATACTATTAAGCAATCATGGCGTAAGTTTGTTAAAATGCAGGTTTTTTTATGAAATTTTATAGGGAAGATAATAAATCTTATATTTTAAATTCATTAAACAATGGGACAAAAATTAAACAATTTGTTGATTATAATAAAATTTTTGTTTGTTTTTATGAAAATTTTGGATTACATAATTTAAAAAATGCGGCGGTTTTTACTGAAGATGGTAAAAAAGGATTTTATTTATATGATGAAATATTTTATAAAAATTTTCAACCTAAAGAAGAAGATGATCTAGATCCTAGTGATGTTGATGTAACAATAAATAAACATTTTTGGCGTCGTTTTGTTAAAATGCAGATTTTTTTATGAAATTTTATAAATATAATATTCATTTTAATCTTATTAAAATTGAAATTAATAATATAACTTGTATTTATAATAACTTTCCTACCACCACCTTTTATAAGAATGGCAAAGAGCATAATAATAAAAACGCTTCTTTTATTGATGATTCTCATAAAGAATTTTATTTAAATGGTAAATATTATGGCGGCAGAATGAATTTTACAAAACAATCTTGGCGCAAATTTATTAAATTACAAGCATTTTTATAAATTAAAAAGGATGTTTATGAATAAAAAAGACATATTTAAAAGAGATGATGAAATAGCTAAAGAGTATTTTGAAGAAGAATGTGGCTATTTGCATATAAATTTTATGATTAGAAAATATTGGGAATTGCAAATAAAAAATTTCTTTATACCAAAATCTAACACTATTTATGATGCTTTAGTTAAAAATAATGCTGATGAAAGCAATCCTATTATTTGGGGAGATGCAGACGGACGGTTGTTTTATATAAAAAATAAAAACAATATTTTTGTATTTACATCTCAAACTCAAAATTATATCTTTATCTTTAATAAAAATGAATATCATATTCGTAAATTTTATGATGTTTTTAATGAAAAAAATTATCTTTTTGATTCTTTAGAAGAAATTAAAGAAAAATCTGTTCAAGATATCATAAATAATCTAAGAGATTTTTCTTATTTTGCTGATGATGGTGCAAAAAATCCAGAAAAGCCATCATTGGATTATTTTAAGAAAAATAAATTTAAATTAGAAAATAAGTTTTTTGTAGATCCAGGTTATGTTGTTTCATATGAAATACCTTATGAAAAAATGTTTGATCTTTCTTCTGTACTAAATTCATTTGAAGATTTAGAGCACTTACTCAAGTGCAATATTGATGTAATGCTTCAAGCAATATCTAATTTAGGAGAATTAAAATGAATAATTGTGATATTGATTCGCTTGAATTTGATGAGCCTGTGCCATCAAATTCAATTACTTTTAAAGACGGAGACCTATTTAAGTTATCAACTATGGGCAATAATAGATTTGCCTCTGGGACATATAAATATATAGGTGATAATAAAATGTTTAATTTAGAATATTACTATGATGGCGAATGGCAAAAAGATCATTATTGGGATCTTTCTAATTCAATTTCATTTGTTAAAATGGTTAAAAAAACTAAAATATTAAAATACGATGGTTGTTTTTGTGTTAAATGCAAAAACTATTGTCAATTTTCTGCGCCAAATCAAAAAGATGGCACTTTTAAATGTTATACTTGTAGAAATTAAAAAGATTTAATAATGAAGCAAAAAGTTAAAACAACTCCAAATATTTCTTTAAACTCAGAAGTTCATTCTAAAATACAAGAGTCTAAAGAAGATTATAATACTTCTTGGATGTATAATGTTGTTGATAGATTTAAAGATAAAAGTAAAGAGTACATAAAAGAAACTCTAGAAAAAGAATCATTTCCATTTGCAGTATTGTGTGAACAATGGGTAAATGATTTTAATATTGCTTCTTTAATGAGAAATGGAAATGCTTTTAATGCTTCTGAATTATTTTATATTGGAAATAAAAAAATTGACAAAAGAGGCATGACAGGATGCTTTAATTATAAACCTATTAATTGGTTATCATCAATGGATGAAGTTTTAAAGTTAAAAAATAAATATAAGTTTGTAGCAATAGATAATCTAGAAGGAGCTATACCTTTAAGCGATTATAAATGGGAGCCTAATACTTTGATGGTTTTTGGCTCTGAAGGAGTTGGTATTACAGACTTTATGAGGTCTATTTGTGATGAGATGGTTTACATTCCACAATATGGTTCTGTAAGAAGTTTAAATGCTGCTGTAGCTTCTGGTATTATAATGAATGATTTTATTTCAAAGTTTAAAGGTTAATATGCAATTTTATAAAAATAAAAATTATGATTATCATTATATTAGATATAATAAATTATCTTTTGTAAATCAAGATAGCAAACAAATAATCTTTTATAAAGATGGTAAAACTAGTAATAAAAAAAATGCTGCTATTATATATTATGGCATTAAAGCAAAACATTTTTGTTTAAATGATTTGTTTTATGGCTATGATACTAGTTTTACAAAACAATATTGGCGCCAATTTACTTCTGCATTAAATTCACAATGAGTTATGAATATACAATGACATTATGGACAAATTCTAAAGAATTTGATTCAAATATTATTTCAGAAGCATATTCTATAAATTGTAATTCATGTTACAATTATGTTAATTTTACTAACAAATTTACTATAAAAGATGCAATTAAAGATGGCTGGAAATTATTTGAACCTCCAAAAAAAGAAAATAAATATTACAAATGGTGGTTTTTTAAACATAAAAGCTAAAAACTATCCATTAACGACTAAACATACTATTAATAAAACTTTTTTTATTTTATAGATTTTTCTTTAAAAGAAAACTATAATAAATAACTAATAAATTAATTTATTTTATTTGGAGAATTAATATGCAATCTAAAAACATTTATGGTTATTTCTCTCAAAAAGCAGCATCTACAGTAGGCTTTGTTGTTTATAGGGATGAATCTGGATTAGATATTAAAGTAACTGAAGTTGTTTCTGAAGGAGTTAAACCTTTATCTAAATACAACGACTTAGTTTATGTTGGTAAGATTAAAACATTTATTAGAAATAATATGAAAGATTATAGTAATTTAAGTATTAGTGATTTGCTTGATATTGCAAATGAAAGAAATAATGAAGTAATTAAATGCAATAAGCAGTTTGAGAAAACTAAAAAATGTTTTTGTGCGACTTGTCCAATTAATAATAAAAATTAAATGAAATTTTATATAGATAATAAAGATTATTTTTATTCTAATAAAATATCAATTAATAAATTGACTGCGGTTTATGGTTACCTTTATTACATTTATTTTTTTAAAAATGGCAAAAGACATAATACTAAAAATACAGCTTATATTAGATATAATGGATATAAAGAGTATTGGTTAAATAATAAACGTTATGGCACTATAAATCATTTTACTAAGCAATCATGGCGCAAATTTGTCAAACTACAGGCTTTTCTATGAAATTTTATATAAATAAAAATACTGGGCATTTTTTTGAAAAAATAGTAAATAATAAATTATCAGCTATTTATTACAATCTATATGCTATTAGATTTTTAAAAAATGGTAATTTACATAATATTAAAAATGCCGCTTATATTGATAATTATGACTCTAAAGAGTTTTATTTAAATAATAAATGTTATGGCTATGAACATCATTTTACTAAAAAAACGTGGCGTAAATTTGTTAAACTAAAGGTTTTTTTATGAAATTTTATAAAAACAATAACAATAAAAAAAATAATTACAAAACCTATATAACTCAAAATTTAAGTGAAATCATCTTTAGAAAAGATGGAATGTGGCATAACGAAAAAGATGCATCTTATATTGGTAGTATAACTCAATTTTGGGATAGTGATAAAGGAAAATTAGTAGAAAATTGTCATAAACTATTTTATTTGAACGGCAAATTTTATGGTAACGAAAATGATTTTACTAAAAAATCTTGGCGTAGATTTGTTAAACTAAAGGCTTTTCTATTGAAGTTAAATAACATTTTTATATCTGAATTATTAATATACATATTTGTAATAATATTTGCTATTAGTCTATTAGCATCCTCTATACAAATAATTAACTTATTTTAAATATATAAGGTGTTGAATGATTGAAAATAAAGCTGTATGTGTTTTAATTTTTGATAAAACAAATAATTTATTTCTTGGCGTTTCTAGAAAGCATAATAAAGAAGATTTTGGATTGCCAGGTGGCAAATTAGAATTAAACGAAACTCTAGAAGATGCTGCAAAAAGAGAGCTTAAAGAAGAAACTGGACTAACTGCAAAATCTTTAAAACTAATTTATAATTCTATTTGCAAGGGTGATGTAGATTATAATACTTATACTTTTTATTGTGATACTTATGAAGGAAGTTTCGGTTCTTCAGAAGAAGGTACCATTAAATGGGTTTCTAAAGAAGTTTTATTAAATGGCTCTTTTGGCAATTATAATTCAAAATTATTTGAAGCTTTTGACCTAATCAAGCCCTTATAATTTTAAAAAATTGCGACGCTCGTAACCACAAGCCATAAGCGAACAGCTACCTTTAAATTTTAAAAATCAACTGCCATCATTTAAATTTCATCTAAAAGGCTACCTGCCAAGGAAAATAGCGACTGAGTAATATATTTTTTAGATTGACTTGACAGTAAAAATTTAACAATTTAAAGTCGTTCGACGACGTAAGGCTAAGTTATGAAAATCAAATCTGCATTAATATTGATTATCTTATTAATATCAAACATTTGCTCAGCTCAAAGTAAAAAAGCAGGAGTACAAGTAGATTTTGGAATTCCAGATGGTATAAATGCCGGCTTAACTTATAAGCCTATATCTTGGTCTAGATTATATTTTACTGGTTCTCATAACTTAATGTCTTTTGGAGTTAGAAGCGGATTATCTATAGAACCTTTTAATGCAACTATATCTCCTACGCTTCAATTAGAAGTAGGTGGGTACTGGCGGGGTAAATTTTTCTTAATAGAAAATTCTCCAGAGTTATCATACATCTACTCTAATCTTAATATAGGAGTAGATATAGGCAATTCTAATAGTTGGAAAGTATTCATTCATGGAGGACCAACGTATATATCTGGTACTATTTATTCTATAAATGAAATAATTAAATTAGATTCTGCTAAGATTTCAGAATTAAAAATATCTGGATTTGCAGTACCATCCGTAAAGATTGGATTTTACATTTATCTATGAAAAATTATATAAAAAATCTATTATTAATATCGTTACTAGGATGCGCATCCTTTACGGGAGAAACATCTATATGTAAGGAAGATGAAGTTCTTGCCGAAGATATTGTCTTCGATATTAAAACTGAGTCAAAACAATTTTCTATTATAAAAGATTTATCTAATGATATTAATAAGTTTTCAGATTACGGAGATATAAATATTTCTTTTATAAAAGGGGAAATATTGGTTTCTAAATTGATAAATGCAGATAGTAATGTTGAAATTTATATTGAACCAGAAGGTAAGCCGCATTTAAAAACCTTGCTTGTTAAGCAGAATATTATTAAAGATTCTAAAAATATACAATTAGATTTCAAAATAAGTGGAGATTTATTATACAAGTATATTTCAAGTGGACCTATTATTTACACATTTGTTTTTTCTGGGACAGTTCCAAATGATTCAAATTTTAAATCAAAAATTTGTATTGGGATTGTTTTAGAATCTAATAAATCATTATTAGACTTATAAATCATAAAAGATAATTGCCACCTATCCATTAATTGTCGTACCCATATTTTGGGCGGATAGGTGTTTTTATAGTTATAACTAATAACTTTTTTAAAGGTTAAAAAAAAGAGTAATGAAAATTTTAGTTTTTTACGCTGCTGTTTTAATGTTTACAATTTCAGCATCTATGATTTATAATAAAAATTATCTTTTTGCAAGAAAAGAAATTGTTTTAACTGCAAATCTAATGTATTTTTTAGCAATTCTAATTGTTTTAATTAGATATTAATATGAAATTTTATAGAGAAAAAAATAATAGTTATTTTTGGGATAAAATTAAAGATAATAAATTAACTTCCATTTATCAATTTATATTTGATAATAATAAAAAATGCACTCATTTTTTTAAAAATAGTGTACGTACTAATTCTAAAAATTCAGCTGTTATTAAAAATGATGGAACTAAAAAATTTATGTTAAATGGCATATATTATGGTGATGAAAAAATTTTTACTAAACAATCATGGCGTAAGTTTATTAAATTACAGGTTTTTAAGTGAAGTTTTATAAAAGCAAAAATTATGTTCCTCTTTTTATTTTTGATGAAAAATTAACTGCTATTTACTGTCATTATGAATACGTTCAATTTGTTAAAAATGGTATGTATCATAATTCTAAGAATGCAGATTATATACATAATGATGGAGATAAGGATTTTTCTTTAAATGATGAATGTTATGGTAATCAAGATAATTTTACTAAAGAATCCTGGCGTAGATTTGTTAAATTACAGGCTTTCTTATGAAATTCTATAAACAAAACGATTTTAATTATTATATTAAAATTAAAAATAATAAACTAACTGCTATTTATTGTCATTATTTATATGTATGTTTTTATAAAAATGGCAATATTCATAATGTTAAAAATGCAGCTTTTATTAATGAAAATAATTATAAGAAATATTTTTTAAATGATCAATTTTATGGTAATAAAAATAATTTTACTAAAGAAACTTGGCGTATATTTGTTAAACTACAGGTATTCTTATGAAGTTTTATAAAAAAAAAGACTATGTTCCTCTTTTTATTTTTGATCAGAAATTAACGGCTATCTATAGCCATGCTGAATACGTCCAATTTTTTAAAAATGGTATGTATCATAACCCTAAGAATGCAGATCTTATTGATAATTATGGAAATAAAGATTTTTCTTTAAATGACAAACTTTATGGTGATGAAGATAAATTTACTAAAGAATCATGGCGTAGATTTGTTAAAATGCAAGCTTTTCTATGAAATTTTATAAATAAAACAATCTTAAATTTCTCTTAAAAAAGAAAGTACAAAAATGCAAAACAAAAGAAGAATAATAAAATTTGTTTCAAAAGATGAAGAAAAAAATAATATTGAATGTAAAAAAGAAAAAATAAATGGAAAAGAATTTCTTTTAGCATTAAAAGATGCAGGTAAAAGAAATATTGAAGGAAAAATTGTTTTTCAGCAAAATTTAAAACGAGAAGATGAGATTAAAGCTATAGATAATTATATAGGATTTGATCACAATAAAGACTTTGGTCAACAAGAAATGGTTGCTAGAATGGCAGCTATGCAAGAGATTAAGCCAGTAAAAGGCGAAGCTTTTAAAAGATGTTCAGTATCTAATACTATTAAAGGCTATATTCAGGGGTCAAATAACCCAATCCTTAAAAAGAAATCTCATATAGAAGCTTGTATAAATATTTGTCTTGAGAAGCAAGCAATTCTTTTAAAAGAAATTCAGGATAAAAATTTATCAGATGAAGATAAAACTTTTAAAGAAGGTCTTCTTAAAGTAGAAGAAGAAAGAGTAGAAAATCTAAAAAAACAACTTAAGGATATATAAATGTCTAATGTTTTTTTTACTTCTGATATGCATTTTTATCATAAGAATATAATAAAATATTCTTCTAGACCTTTTGAATCCGTTGAAGATATGAATGAAAAACTTATTTCAAATTGGAATAGCATTGTTTCTAAAAATGATATTGTATATGATTTAGGAGATTTTGCCTTTTCAAATATTAAGAATATAAAAAGTATTTTAAAAAGATTAAATGGTAAACATTTTTTTATTTATGGCAATCATGATGATGTTATATGTAAAAATAAAAAAACTTTATTAGAAGAAAATCTTTTTCTTTCAATTGAAAATTACAAATCAATAAAAATAAATGACAAAAACATCGTATTATTTCATTATGGTTGCAGGGTTTGGGATAAATCTTTTCATGGCTCATGGCATTTATATGGTCATTCTCATGGCACATTACCTCCTTTAGGGAAATCAGTTGATGTAGGTATTGATTCTAAATTTATTCATGATGAATATAGACCAACATCATTTGATGAAATTAAAAAGTTTATGGATAATGTTGGGTAAATTTAATGCATCAATTTGCTTTAAATAAATTAAAAGAATATAATATACCAACTTCAAATAGAAGTTCTTATAAAAGTTTTATGTGGAATGGCGCCAATTTAGCCTTAATTAACCATAAGCTAATTAATAATAAGTTAGTTCCATATGAGCTAACTACTTTAGAAATTTTACATGAAATAGCTCATTTTGTAGTAGCTACTCCTGAAGAAAGAGAATATCCAGAATATGGTTGTGGATATTTATTTTTACATGAAGCTAATGGAAATATTAATTCTTCTTCTTCTACTGAAGAAATAAATAAATCTTATGGTGTATTACCTACAATGCAGCAAGATATTAAAGAAACTGCTGCTGATTTGCTTTCTTGTTATTGGGCTGTTAATGATTGCCAAATTCTTTTACCAAAAGAAAGATATCCTTTCTTCAAAGAAGAAAATGGACCATCTATAATTCAAGCTCAGATATTGCTTAATTCTCTAAATCTACAATATGATATTTCAAAATATTTTATTTATGATCTAGAATATACTTGGGAAAATCAAATTTTAAAAGGCGCCTTTAAAAGGTTATAGGTACAAAATGATTAATGTTATCAATTATTTGAAGAACAACTCTATTGATTCTCTTGAGACTAAATATGGTATTAAAAATTCTAGACATAATAAATACAACAATTTAGTACTTTTGAAGTATGGTAAAGTTGATTCTGATTTTAGCGTTCCTTTAGTAAAGGAATGTAGAGGAATTATTTTAGATGAAAAAAATAATTATAATGTAGTTGCTTTTCCATTTGTTAAGTTTATGAATTATGGAGAAGGAAATGCAGATAAAGTTGATTTTAAAGACATGTCTGTTTTTGAGAAATGTGATGGATCAATGATTTGCTTGTATCCATATAATAATTCTTGGCATGTTTCTACAACTGGTAGTGCAGATTCCAGTGGTAAAGTTTCAGATTTTAATTTTAACTTTTCAGAGCTTTTCTGGAAAGTATTTAATACTTATGGTCAACCATTGCCTGATCCTGATGTTAATGTATGTTTTTTCTTTGAGCTTATGACAATTTACAATAAGGTTGTTGTTGCTCATGAAGAATCTAAGATTAATTTATTAGGAGCAAGAGATTTAAATTCTTTGAAAGAAATTAATATATATGAAGCTAGCAAATATTTGCCAAATATACCAGTAGCAAAATCATATACATTTAATAGTTTCGAGGACTTGTTGGCTTCTTTAAAAGAAATGCCAATAACGCAAGAAGGTTATGTTTGCGTTGGTAATACTTTAGATGGATTTTCTTTTCCTAGAGTAAAGGCAAAAGCCCCTGCATATTGTGCAGCTCATCATTTAAAAGATGGATTGCGTTCTAACAGGTCATTAGCTCAAGTAGTTATTTCTGGAGAAGTTTCAGAAGTTTCTACCATATTACCAGAATATAAGGATATGTTGAATGAAATTGATTATAAGTATAAAAAATTAATTGAAGAAATCAATTTAAAATACAATGAAATAAAAGATGTTGAAACTCAGAAAGAATTTGCTATATATGCAGTTATACATAATTATTCTTCAGTCTTATTTTCTTTAAGAAATAAAAAGAACTCTTCTGTTGAAGATTGTATAAAAAACATGCAAATTGATTCTGTCATAAGATTGTTGGGATTAAAAACTGCTATATGAAATTTTATAGAACATATAATGATTCTTTATGTGAATTTACTTCTAAATATTTTAAAATAAGTTATGTTTACCAAAGTTATTATTTAGGAGCTTCAAATAAAAAAATACATTTTGTAGATTTTATGAAAAATGGCAAGCTTCATAACATTAAAAATGCAGCTTATAATTGTAATAAAGCTAGAAGTTTTTATTTAAATGGAATAAGATATGGTTATGAAAATGATTTTACAAAACAATCTTGGCGTAATTATATTAGAAATATTAAATTGAAAGTTTTCTTATGAAATTTTATAAAGATAACATTCGCAATTATTTTTGGAATAGAATTTCAGTTAATAAATTAACTGCAATTCATAGCAGTACTAAATACGTCCAATTTTTTAAAAATGGCAAGTATCATAACCCTAATAATGCAGATTTTATTGATAATAAAGGATTTAAGGAATTTTCTTTATATGATAAAAGTTATGGAAATCATAATGATTTTACTAAACATTCTTGGCGTAGATTTGTTAAACTACAGATTTTCTTATGAAATTCTATAGAGATAAATATCCATATATTTTTTGGTATAAAATTAAAGACTATAAATTAACTACTATTTATTATGACAATATTGTTATTAGATTTTTTAAAAATGGTAAATATCATAATAACAAAAATGCATGTTATGTCCATAAAGAAGGATACAAGTATTTTTATTTATATGGAAAATATTATGGTGATCAAGATAAATTTACTAAAAAATCATGGCGTAAATTTGTTAAATTGCAGGCTTTTTTATGAAATTTTATAATAATAATAAAAAATATAATTTTTGGAATAAAATTAGTAATAATAAGTTAACTGCTATTTATTGCGATTATTATGGCGTTTGGGTTTTAAAAAATGGTAAACATCATAATACTAAAAATGCAGCTTATGTTAATTTTAGAGGATATAAAGAATTTATTTTAAATGGTAAATTATATGGTAATCATGATAATTTTAATAAAAAATCTTGGCGCAGATTTGTTAAAATGGATGTTTTCTTATGAAATTTTATAGAGATAGATTTAGTTCTAATTATTGGGATAAAATTAATAAAAACAAATTAAGTTCTATATATTTAGATTATGATTATGATATTAGATTTTATAAAAATGGAAAATTACATAATATTAAAAATGCAGCTATATTTTTTAAAAATGGTATAAAAAAATATTATAAGAATAATAAAAGTTATGAGCGTTTTTTAAATAAAAAACATTGGCGTAAATATTTAATTTCTGAAGCGTTTGCATAAATAAAAAAAATTAAAGGGATTATATGATAAAATATAAAGATATTTGTCTTACAGAGGAAGATGCTAAGAAAAAGCTGGCTTGTGAAACTTTTAGTGTTCGTTTGTATGACAGTTTTGATATGTATTGGATTGATATTAAATTAAATGCTTCTTGGGAAGAAGCCATTAAAACTAAAAGATTGTGAATTAACTAATAAATCTTTAAAAGATATCAAAAATTTTATTAAAAATAATAATTAAAATGAATTTTTATAGAAATTTTGTTAAAAGTTCAGGCACTTGTGTTGTAATGAATAAAAATAAAACTGTTTATTTTTTTAAAAATGGGCTTCTTCATAACACTAGAAATGCAGCTTCATTTCATGATAGAACAAATACGGCTTATTTTAATGGGGTTTTATGTGGGTTTATCATAAGTGATTTAAGCTATGCAAATTTTTCTAATATTTTATATAAAAATAAATTTTTTACAAAGCAATCATGGCGTCGATTTGTTAAAATGCAGGCTTTCTTATGAAATTTTATAGAGAAAAAGAATATAATAATTATTATTTTTGGCAAATTAAAAGAAACAAATTAAATGCCATTTATTTTAACTATACTATTGCTTTTTATAAAAAAGGTAGTCTTCATAATTATAAAAATTTCGCTTATATTACTAATACTAGTTATAAACAATTTTGTTTAAATGGCAGTTGTTATGGTCATGGAAATGCTTTTAATAAGCTCTCCTGGCGCAGATTTGTTAAATTACAGGCTTTCTTATGAAATTTTATAGAGATAAATTTAGAATGAAATATTGGAATAAAATTATTAGTAATAAATTAACTTCTATTTATGTTGACAAAAATACTTTATCATTTTATAAAAATAGCAATCTCCATAATTCTAAAAATGCAGCTTATATTGAAAATAATGGATATAAAGAATTTGTTTTAAATGATATAGTTTTTGGATACTCAAAAGATTTTACTAAAAAATCATGGCGTAGATTTGTTAATATGCAGGTTTTTAAATGAAATTTTATAGAGATAAAAGCGAATCTGATCTTTGTTGGAATAAGATTTTAGATGATAAATTAACTTGCATTTTACTTGATTCTTATGAAGTTATTACATTTTATAAAAGTGGTGAACTCAATAATACTAAAAACGCTTCTTATAATAATAATTCTGGACATAAAGTATTTTATTTAAATGACGAATATTATGGTGATTTAAATGATTTTACCAAGAAATCTTGGCGTCGATTTGTCAAATTACAGGCTCTCTTATGAAGTTTTATAAAGATAAATATTTTTTTTATAGTGATAAAATTTTTAAGAATAAATTATCAGCAATTCTATGTAGATATAGAGTAATTTTGTTTTATAAAAAAGGCAAATTACATAATACTAAAAATGGATCTTATATTGATTCTAAATATAAAGAATTTCATTTAAATGGTAAATATTATGTTAATAATGTAAATTTTACTAAAAAGTCATGGCGTAAATTTGTTAAATTACAGGCTTTTTTATGAAATTTTATAAAGATTTTGATTATTGTGATAATAAGTTAAATGCTATTTATCAAGGAAGTGACTGCATTTTATTTTATAAAAATGGTAAACCTCATAATATTAAAGCCGTTGCTTTTATAGCTAGTAATGGTTTTAAAGAATATTATTTGGATGGAAAATTTTATGGTAATCAAAGAAAATTTACTAAAGAATCATGGCGTAGATTTGTTAAATTACAAGTTTTTTTATGAATTTTTATAGAATTAAATTATCTTATGTAGAAAAAAATATAAATTGTATTCTTCAATATGAAGCTTATGTTGTTTTTGTTAAAAACAATAAATGGCATAATAATAAGAACGCGGCTTTTGTATGGAAAAATAAAACTAAACATTTTTATTTTGAAGATATTATTTATGACAATAATTTTAACAAAAAATCTTGGCGCAAATTTGCAAAATATTTAAAATTAAAAGCATTTTTATGAAATTTTATGTTAATAATCATTTTAGAATTGAACAAAATAAATTAACGGCAATTGATTTTGATTGTTATTATGTTAGATTTTTTGAAAATGGAATTCGTAATAATAATAAAAATGCAGCTATTATTCATATTCTTAATTATAAACAATTTTATTTAAATGGTAAATATTATGGTAATGAAACTGATTTTACTAAAGAATCATGGCGTAGATTTGTTAAAATGCAGGTTTTTCTATGAAATTTTATAAACAAAAAACAAATACTAACTATTATAGTTTTATATTTAAAAATAAATTAAATGCTATTTATCAAGGGTTTGCTATTATTTTTTTTTGAAAATGGATTAGAGCATAATTCTAAAAATGCTGCTTATATTGGGTGTTTTTTAAATAAAGAATTTTCTTTAAATGGCAACTATTATGGAACTCATTATAAATTTACTAAAGAATCATGGCGTAAATTTATTAGAGAATTAAAACTACAGGCTTTTCTATGAAATTCTATAATGGCAAAAATAACCGTTATTATTGGGGCATTATTTATGATAATAAATTAACTGCCATTCATTTTGATTCTTATGGTATTAGATTTTATAAAAATGGCTTGTGGCATAATAATAAAAATGCAGCCTTTATTAAATATAACGGATATAAAGAATTTAGTTTAAATGGCGAAATTTATGATTATGAAAATAAATTTAATAAATCTTCTTGGCGCAGATTTGTTAAAATGCAGGTATTCTTATGAAATTTTATTCAGAAAATAAAAAATATTACGATAGAAAAATTGAGTTGTTAAAATTAACAGCTATTTATTGCTGTTATAACAAAACTACCTTATGTGTTATATTTTTTAAAAATGGACTACCTCATAATTCTAAAGATGGAGCTTATATTGATGATAATAGATATAAAGCATTTTATTTAAATGGTAAATATTATGGTAATGAAACTGATTTTACTAAAGAATCATGGCGCAGATTTGTTAAAATGCAGGCTTTTCTATGAAATTTTATTCAGAAAATGAATGCGATTATTATTATTGGAATAAAATTAAAGGCTATAAATTAGCTGCTATTTATTCTTCTAAATCAATTTGGTTTTTTAAAAATGATAAATGCCATAATTCTAAAAATGCAGCTTATATTCATAATGATAATAAATTTAAAGAATTTTGTTTAAATGGCAAATATTATGGAGATCAAAATGATTTTAATAAAAAATCTTGGCGCCAATTTATTAAATTACAGGCTTTCCTATGAAGTTCTATTTTAATAGTCCAAGATGTTTTTATTTTAAAACAATAAAATTTATTATTAAAGAAATATTTTATTCAATATTTTCTTTAAATTTCAAACAATTATTTAGATTTATTTTACTTTTTATTTTTAAATTTAAATCATTAATTTTAATTAATGATAAAATTATGATTAATATAATCTTAAATAAAAAAGATGCAATCTATTATACTTTTGTTTATAATCATCACATTGTATTTTATAAAAATGGAATGTTACATAACGCTAAAAATGCAGCTTATAACAATAATTCTGGATATAAAGCATTTTATTTAAATGGCAAATATTATGGTGATTTAAATGATTTTACAAAAAAATCTTGGCGTAGATTTGTTAAAATGCAGGCTTTTCTATGAAATTCTATAGAGATAAATATAGTTACTTTTATGATTGTAAAATTTGGGAGAATAAATTAGCTGCTATTTATTGTAGAGTTAATATTGTAATTTTTTTTAAAAATGGCATATGGCATAATAATAAAAATGCATCTTATATTCATTGCGGAAAATTTAAAAATTTTTATTTAAATACTAAATATTATGGTAATCAAAAAGATTTTACTAAACAATCATGGCGTAGATTTTGTAAATTACAGGTTTTTCTATGAAATTTTATAAAGATGTTAGATATAATGAGATTAGAATTAATAAATTAATCGCCATTTGCTCTGATTGTTATAATGTTGTTTTTTACAAAAATGACAAAATACATAATACTAAAAATGCGGCTTATATTGTTGGTGAATATAAAGCCTTTTACTTAAATGATATTAACCATAGTCATAATAAAGATTTTAACAAAAAATCATGGCGTAAATTCGTTAAATTACAGGCTTTTCTATGAGATTCTACAGAGATAAATATAATAATCATTATTATTATAATGAAATTGAGTTTTTAAAATTAACTTGTATTTATTGTACTTGTTTTGTTGGCTACTGTGTTATATTTTTTAAAAATGGACTATATCATAATAGTAAAAATGCGGCTTATATTTATGGTGATAACTATAAGCAATTTCGTTTAAATGATATTAACCATAGTTATGATAAAGATTTTAACAAAAAATCATGGCGTAGATTTGTTAAGCTGCAAACTTTTTTATGAAAATAAAAACAAAAATTACATAGATGCCCTGCCCTATCCATTAACGCATTATGCCAGTATACGTAAGCGGTGCACGAGCGACGCAATAGCAGGGCTCAGGGCACCTATCCATTAACCGTACAGGACAGTGGACGTAGGACACGACGCAGCGGCAAGCTGCTCCTATCCATTAAAGATAGGGTACGCTAGATGTAGCTGAGGCAAGACGCCAAGGCAAAAGCTTGATGAGAAATTACTTCTCATCTTTTTAATAAACAAAACAAACAAAACAAAAGAAAGTAAGGTAAATATGAGCAAGCAAATCGTTTCTTTCCTGGTTCGCACGTCTTCTGGCACTATCGATCACGAGGCTTCGCTAGAGAAGTTTAAGGCTTCTCTGGAGCAGTATGAGAAGGATTCGTCTGTCGATTCGGATTGTTTGTCGGATGTCATCAATGAGATTTTTGACAATCCTCTAAACAAGGGCAATGCAATCACCAAGTTCCCTCAGTTTCTCCTTTCTAAGGTTGGCGCAAGGGTTGAGCTTACTCCTGGTAACTCGCAGTATTGGGAGAAGGCAATTGCCTCGACTCTAGAGGCAATGACCGGGGAATATGGTGAGCCCCACGCAGTTCTTGGAACTGTTAAGGGTGCGGGTGGCGGAACGTTCCGATGGTCTGATGCTTCGCAAGATCGAATCAAGGGTTCGATGGAGCGAGTCAAGAAGGCTGAGAAGGCTGCTAAAGAGGCTGCCAAGGCTGAGAAGTGAAGTATAGCGAGTGTTAAAGCTCGCTAAATAATAAGTAAGAGTGCTATATGTACTGATATAGCACTCTTCGTTATCTCCCTGTAGCTCAATTGGATAGAGCGAAAGACTTCTAATCTTTAGGCTGTAGGTTCGATTCCTACCAGGGAGGCTAAAGTTATTACTAATATGGTTAACATGAAATATGGCGATAATGTTAAAGTTTTGTTTTGTTTTGGTAAAATAAAACAATGGGCAAGCGGTTATATTTTTGTTAGTAAAAATAAGAAAGAAATTTTTGTACTGAAAAATAATAAGTATTCTAATAAAATAATTGTAAGATTCCCAGTCAAGCATGTTATGTTAGAGTTGTGATAAATTAGGGATGTTAGCTCAATTGGTTAGAGCACCCGCCTCATAAGCGGATTGTTGTAGGTTCAAGTCCTACACATCCCACAAATTAAAATATAGACGAGCTATAATTAATCTTCCTTCTAACTAATATATTAAATTAATTAGATTAGTTGCTTTCTCGTCTTTTTTATTGTTGTGGCTACAAATAAGGGACGTTAGCTCAATTGGTTAGAGCACCCGCCTCATAAGCGGATTGTTGTAGGTTCAAGTCCTACACGTCCCACAATTTTATTAACTACTAACAAAAGGTTTTTTTGAATGTTAAATCAGCTAGTTAATTTTTCACGTGATCAAAAGTTTATTCTTGCTTGTTCAGGAGGAGTAGACTCTATGGCTATTGCTAGTTTTTATAGAAAAGGAAATAAAGACTTTGTATTAGCTTATTTTAATCATGGGACAGCTCAAGCTGATAACATGGAAGAATTTACTAAAAAATATGCAAAAGATAATTTTATTGAATATGCTTCTGGCAAGATTTCAAAGCAAAAATCTAAGTCAGAATCTAAAGAAGAGCATTGGCGTAATGAAAGGTATGCTTGGTTAAAATCTTTTAATTTGCCAATTGTTACTTGTCATCACTTAAATGATGCTGTTGAAACTTGGGTTTTTACTTCTTTGAATGGAAATCCAAAAGTCATTTCTGTTGTTAATGATAATATTTATAGACCATTTTTAGCTAACACAAAAGAAGATATGATTTCTTGGTGCACTAAAAATAACGTTCCTTGGATTGAGGACCAGTCTAATAAAGATATTTCTTTTCCTAGAAATAGGATTAGGCATGTTATTATGCCAGAAATTATGAAAATTAATCCTGGTATTGAAAAAACAATCAAGAAAAAAATCTTGAGCCAAATTAAATAATATTTTAGCCATGCTATTAACTTAGCATGGCTAAACTAATTTTAGCATAGAAATAACGATGACTTATGAAGAATTTTTAAATTTATCTATTATAAAAGATAGCTTTCCATTAAAATATCCTTCTGGTACACAGTATAAAAAATTTACAATTTATTGTAATGATTGTAAAAAAGAAATTTTACAAGACAATATTAGAGGACTAGTATATAAAAGAATTATAGGAAATTATAGGGATTCTGCATTTGAATATTATATTGTTGCTCATGGTTTATGTTTAAATTGTAACAAATTATCAACATCAGAATGCACTATTAGAGATAATTTTTCTATAACCTCTCATCATTATACTGGTGATATAGAGTTTTCTTTAAAAGAAAAATCACAAAATAAAATAGTTTTATGGTTTAAAAATATTTTTAAATGCATACACATATAGGCGAGCATGAAAAAACAAGCAATTAAAGACATATCTAAAAGCCATAACATTCAAGAAGATATGGCAGAAGTATTATTGAAAGTAGTAAATAAGCTTAAATCAAATAATATAGATTACCGTTTAATCGGAGGACTTGCAGTAGGTGTTCATTCTAAGCCTAGGTCAACTTCTGATGTTGATTTTTATATTTCTAATAAAGATGTGGAAAAAGTAAAATCTTTATTTGACAAAAGTTCTCCATTAGAGATGGGTCCATGGGATGGGTTTACTTCAGTTGTTGATGGTTTTGATATTGATTTTATTTACTCAAATAATAGTAAAAGAAATCTTATGCAAGAACCTGCTAAAGTTGTAAATGATTTGTCTTTTTTATCTTTATCAGAACTAATTTATTCAAAAATTATATCTGGAAGATTAAAAGATATCAATGATATTTCTTCTATAGTAGAACATTATTCTGGAGATTTAAATCTTTTAAAGAAACAAATAAAAAAGATGATTTCTAAATATCCAGAAAAGCATATGATTGAAGAAATGCAAGAAAATCTTGATGGAGCTTTTCAGATAGGAGAAGTTCAAAAATATAGGAATTCAAATTCTGGCGTAAGAGAGCTTGTTAAAAAAATAGCAGCTAAATATAAGTAGGTATATAATGAGCTATACATCTTCTATTAATTATGAAAAAAGTCCAAAGTTTAATGGAAATATTTTGATTGTAAAGCCAAAACAAAAAATTGAACATTTAAAAGAATCAATTTTACTTAAGAGAAGTGAAGATATATTTAATCATAAATTTTATGAAACTCCTTGCCCTCCAGAGCCTCTAGGTTTTAGAGAGTATAGTGTTCCTGAAAATAATGTTTATGTTCTTAGGTTACTAATAAAAACGCCAGGAGTTTCTTGTAAAATTCCAGAGGAATTGTCTTGGACAATTCCTTTTATTCAGGACTGTTTATCTCTTGAAAAAGTATTTCCTAACTACCAGAATAGATTTTGGTATTTAACAATTAGACATGGAGATTCTGCTTCTTGTGGAAAAGAAGCGTCTACTTTTCATGTAGATGGTTTTCAGGGTATAAAGTTGCCTAGACATATTCCGCAGCAATCTATTATTTGGACTAATAAATATCCTACGCATTGGGCTATTCAGCCATTTTTTGTTAGAGCTTTAGATAAAGCAAAACATAATATACATGATTTCTTTGAACAAAATTACAATAAAGATTTTGTATATTCTGGATTAGAGAATATGCTTTATTTATTTGATCCTTATTGCGTTCATAGGAGAGATCCTAATGCGACGGGATTTAGAACACTAATGAGAATGACTGTTTCTCCAGTAATAGTTGAAGATGATACTAATACAATAAATCCGGCATTTTTAATGGATAAATTTAATAATGATGACCCAAGAAATTATTTACTAAAGCCAGGCGAAGATATATTAAATTCATCTATAAAAGCTTCTTATTTAAGAAAAGTATAATTAATTTGTTTTTATCTTATAAATAAATAGTTATGAAATTTTATAAAGATATAAAGTATAAAGATATAAAGTATAAAAATATAAAATATACCTATTATGATTATATAGTATATGATAAATTAACTGCTATTTATAGCTGCCCTTTTTATGTTGAATTTTTTAAAAATGGATTGAGACATAATAGCAAAAACGCATCTCATATTAAAGATGATTATTATAAAATATTTCATTTAAATAGTCTTTTTATGGGTGATAGCTTTAAATTTACTAAACAATCATGGCGCAAGTTTATTAAACTACAGTGTTTTATATGAAGTTTTATAGAGATTTAATATATAGATATTATTATAATAATTTGTTATATAGTGATAATACTGCTATTTATTGTAACGAAAATTATATGTTTTTTATAAAAATGGTGAATTCCATAATTCTAAAAATGCTACTTATATTGACTTTATTAGTAAGCAAAGAAGTTTTCGTTTAAAAAATAAGTATTATGGTCATCAAGGAGATTTTACCAAAGAATCTTGGCGCAGATTTGTAAAACTAAGGGCTTTTCTATGAAATTTTATAGAGACTATGGGCAGGCTTGTTTTAATTACATTAAAATTAGAAAATATCAATTAGATGCCATATACATGGGTTATCTTTATGATAAAGAAATCTATTTAGTTAGATTTTTTAAAAATGGTAAAACGCATAACATTAAAAATTTTGCTTATTTGTATGGTATTTATAAAACGTTTTGTATTAATGGCAAAACATATAATGCAGAGGATTATGGAAATCCAGATAAATTTACCAAACAATCTTGGCGTAGATTTGCTAAGCTACAGGCTTTCTTATGAAATTCTATAGAGATAAATATAATTGGAATTTTTTAAATAAAATTGAACATAGTGAATTAACTTCTCTCCATCAATCTTATAGTTATATAATACAGTTTTTTAAAAATGGAAAATTGCATAATTATAAAAATGCATCTTATATTTTTTCTGATTATATAGAGTTTCATTTAAATGGTACATTTTATGGCGATCAAGATGATTTTACTAAACAATCATGGCGTAAATTTGTTAAAATGCAGATTTTTAAATGAAATTTTATATAGAAAAAAATGGTGGTATTTTTTATAAAAGAATATTATTATATAAAGAAAGTGCTGTTTATGCAAACAAAATAGTTTGTAGTATCTTTAAAGATGGATGTTTAGATAATTCTAAAAGAGCTAGTGTGTATTATAAAAATGGTGAAAAAAGTTTTTATTTAAAAAATAAGTTTTATTTTTCAATACATAAAACAAATGTTTATTTTAATGAAGATGATTTTCGTTACTTTTGTAAAGAATATAAAATAAATAAAGAACAGCGTAGTTATGCTTTATATAAAAAAATATGGCACAGATTTTGTAAACTACAGGTTTTTCTATGAAATTTTATAGAGATAAAAAATATAAGTTTTATATTTATTATTTATTTAATAATAAATTAACCGCTATCTACTCTTCTATTGATTATGTTAGTTTTTATAAAAATAACTTTTATCATAATGTTAAGAATGCAGCTCATGTTAGTGAAAATAAATTTAAATTTTTTTATTTAAATGGTACCTTTTATGGTAAGGAGTATGATTTTACTAAAAAATCATGGCGTAGATTTATTAAATTAAATACTTTTTTATGAGATTTTATAAAAACAAAAAATATACTGGTGAACCTTTTGATAATACATTAACTGCTGTTTACCATAATACTTATTCTATTCGTTTTTTTAAAAATGGAGAAAATCATAATACTAAAAACGCCGGAATGATTTATGGTGAATTTAAAGAATTTTGGTTAAATGGTAGATATTATGGTAATCAAAATACTTTAACTAAAAAATCTTGGCGCAGATATATGAGATTAATTAAATTAAAAGCTTTTTTATGAAATTTTACAGAGATTATACTAATTATGATGATTTTTATCATCATAAAATTATGATTAATAATTTAACTTCTATTTATATAGACAATTATTATATTAGATTTTATAAAAATGGTAAAAAACATAATTCTAAAAATTTTGCTTTTATCAATAAAAATTGTTATGGACGTGGAAGATATTTTTTAAATGGCGAGGATTATGGCAATCAAAATGATTTTACTAAGTCTTCCTGGCGCAAATTCACTAAACTACAAGTTTTCTTATGAAATTTTATAGAGATAAATATAATTGGTATTTTTATGATAAAATTAGAGATAATGAATTAAGCGCTATTTATACTCAATATTCGTTTATTGCATTTATTAAAGATGGCAAGTATTCTAATGATAAAAACGCAGCTTATATTGAAATTGGATATAAAGATTTTTCTTTAAATGGTAAATTATATGGTGATGAAAAAGATTTTACTAAAAAATCATGGCGTAAATTTGTTAAATTGCAGGCGTTCTTATGAAATTTTATAGAGACAAACATAATAATGCTAATTATTATTGGAATAAAATTATAAAATATAAATTAACCGCCATTTATCAAGATTTTTTTATTGTATTTTTTAAAAATGGTAAAAGGCATAATACTAAAAATGCGGCTTATTATTTTATAATAGAAAAAAACTTTTGGTTAAATGATAAACGTTATGGTTTTGAAACTAAATTTACTAAAAAATCATGGCGTAAATTTGCTAAATTACAATGTTTTTTGTAAATAATTATACTTATCTGCCGATACAAATGCCGAGCCAGGGGGCGCCTATCCATTAAAGATAGGCGCCCCCTACCGCAACGCATCGCATCTTAAATGACTGCTTGATATGTTTATTCAATTTAAAATTCAACTCATATTGATAAAAAAAAAAGAAAGGTAAAATAAAATGACTGATAACAATACTACTGAAACCCAGAACGTTAACTTTCCTCCTAAGCCCGCTCCACCAGATATGAATGTGGTTATGGCGGATTTAGTCAAGGCTGCTGATGAAGTCCGAAAGGTCAATAACCTTAGTCTTGAGGATAGTCAAGACGTGATTGTTGTTCCGTTTAGGTCTGAAACTGATATGCCTATGAATACACCTGAATACGTTGAGGCACTAAAAGATAAGCTCAATGTCAAAAATGTTGAGGTTAGTGAGATCGATGACGATCGCTTTGTTTACTCGGTTAAGCTTAATAAACAAGCTATGATCGATCATGGCAAAGAAGCAGATTATCCTGCTCTAGCTGCTGATATGGACGAGGGACTTCAGGATGTTTTCGTTAAGGCTATGTACGAGTATTTTAATGAAGATGGTTGGATTGAATTCCAGGATAAGCTTCTTATCCCAGGAGAGATGGATTTTACAATTAAGGCAGCCAATAATGATATGATTGGTATGGAAACTCCATACGCTGGACTTTACTTCATTAAGAAGAGCTGAGACAAAATAGCTGTTATATAAGCTATACTTACTTAACAGCTATTTACGTACTAATTATTAGTACGTTTTTAGGACGTTAGCTCAATTGGTTAGAGCGTTCGCCTCATAAGCGAAGTGTTGTAGGTTCAAGTCCTACACGTCCTACAAATCAAAATATAGATGAGCTATAATTAATCTTCCTTCTAACTAATATATTAATTAATTAGATTAATTGCTTTCTCGTCTTTTTTATTTAACTACACAAATAAAGGTAAACATGAATTATATTGAGCTTTTACTAAATAATAATTATGTTAGCATCCCTGATTCTAATAAAGAAAATTTAAATAATAATGAAGCAGTTGCTACTATTGCTATGAATATAGCTTATTATGGTAGAAGCTTATCTCAAGAAGCTTTTAATAAGCTCAAGACTCTTGACACCAATGATCTTGTAAATTGGTGGCAGTCTTTAGAGGTAGAGCTTAAGAAGATTACTGGCGCCCATTTACAAATGGGTAAACATATTGTTTATAAGAATTTTCCAAAAGAAGTTCTTGATAAGAGCGAATTTGAATATTGGTTGCCACAAATCCTTATGTATTGTGGTTTTCCTAAAGAACTTTTTACGCAAGAAGAAGTTAAACGCCCTAAAATAAATGAAGGTAAAAATCCTGTTGTATTACATTTAGCTGTTGATAAAGAACATAATACTTTATTTAAGATTATCTCTTCTATTGCAAAATCTCCTGCTAAATGGAATTTTTTTGAGCTATCTGCTATTAAAGAATTTTGGAATTATACCTCAATTTCAGAGATTCCTTTTAAGGAAAATATGGTTTCTTATGCTAATTATTTAATGTCCAAGAACATTAATGTTAGTATGCCAACGGCTACTGATGTTCTAAGATTGGCTTGCGCATTATCTGACGGAGACCCTTCTCTAAAAGAAAATGTTAAGTTTAAATCATTCTCTAATTATATAAGAAGAACGTTTATGGACGCTCTTGAAAATTCTACTAATTTAGTAGATGATGTCGCCGCAAGAAAAGAAATCTATAAAAGATTTTTGCATGGCTTACACGCAAGTTCTTATGTCCATAAATATAATAAGAAATATCCTAAGCTTGCAGCTGCAATAGATATGCTTTATAATAACAAATTAGAGAGCTTTAACTCTAAAATTGAGTCTTTGCTTAAAAACAAAGATATTTCTGTTTTAGATTTATTAGCAGAAAGACCTGGTGTTTTCAAAAGACGTCTATGCCAGACTATTAATTTGTTTGGAGAAAAAGCTGCTAAAAGATTTATTAAACAAGATGTTTTAAGTAAGCTAACTGTATATCAGTTGGTTTCATTAAAAACATTTCTTGAAATGAAGAATGTTAGAGATTACAGAGTATTCCCTCCTAAGGGAAATTGGGCTAAAATGAAAATTGTTGATAATAAATTTATTGACAAAAATTGTGTTAAATTAATAGTTTCTAATTTGTCTAAAGAAATTAAAAACAGAGTTCCTAGTGTTAATTATTTAGACAATGATCTTATGAAAGTAAAGTTGCCAAGCCCAGGAGAAATATCTAAATATACTAGAGGTACAGAAATTATTATTCCAGATGAAGTAGATTTTTTGAGAGTTGCATCTTATTGGCAATCCTTAAATAAAAGTACTGTTTGGTTTGATAATGGTGTTAATTTCTTTGATTCTAATTGGAATGCAGTTAAAACTATTTCTTGGGATAGACCAAAAGTAGGGAAAGATAATTACGCTGTATTTTCGGGAGATCCTGTAAACTCTAAAACAAGTGATGGTAAAGCTTGCCAAGTAATTGATATTTATTTTGATAAAATACCTAATCACATTAGATATGGAGTATGGAATATTTTATGTTATTCTCATGTGAAATTTTCAGAAGTAGAAGAAGTTTTTGGTTGTTTACAATGGGGTAAAGATAAATTAACTGGAAAAGTTTTTGAGCCATCTAGATCGCAAGTAGCTTTTAATATAAAAGGAGATGTTTATTCAAAATATATTTGTGCATTTGATTTTGTTGAAAGAAAAATCATAATGCTAGATGTTCCACTTAAAGCACAACTGGATTCTGCTCAAGAAAATGAGCAGATTTTAACTGAAAATTTACCAGCTTTTATGGAATATATTGCAACACTACCATCTGTTTATGATTTATTCATGAATTCTGTAGATAAAAATTCTAATATAAAAATGTTGTATTCTGATAAAAATACTAGTCTTCTAGATGTAGAAGCTTATGTATTTAAACCAGAAAATGATAAAAATAAATTTAATCAAATTGATATAAATAAAATTATACAATGAAATTTAACTAATCTTCTTTATAGTAATATAAAGAAGATTAGTTAATTTATAAACTAAATATTTTGCAGTTATTAAAATGTGTTATCAAAATAATAGTAGACCCAAATCAATTAAAGACCTTTTAATTGATTTAATTAATAATTTTTCTAAAAGTATAGTAAACTTAAAAGGTATTGAGCTTCTTAAAGAAGCTATAAAAAAAAATATAGCTAATAGACAATCTAGTCTTAAAGCTTTAAAGAAAATGAAAAATAACTGGAGAATGTTTGCGATCTGCAAAGAAGCATACTTAGCTCAAGTTGCTTTGTATTTAGATTTTTTGGAGGTAAAACATAAGTTATATGAGAAAGTTGCAATAATTCCTGGTACAAATAAAGCTGATAAGAAGTTATTGCTTGAAGATAATGATCAGGAATTTGTGGATAAAGTTTTTGCTGAAGTTGAAAAAATAATTGATATATAGATATATGTGAGCTATAATTAATCTTCCTTCTATTTTTATTTGGAAAAACTAGATTAATTGCTTTCTCACATTTTGGGCTTATCATCTAAAGGTAAGGATCATAGATTTTCAATCTATTCATGAGAGTTCGAGTCTCTCTAAGCTCACAAATTATTTATTGTTGTTTGGTAGCGTCAAGCGGGGTAAAATTTATTAAATATTAAAGCCTATTATATGAAATTTTATAGAAATACTATTCATTATAATGTTGAAACTTGTATAGAACAAGGTCCAACTGGAGCAGTTTATTTTATTCAAAAACATTCTTTACATAATGTTAAAAATGCAGCTTTGATTTCAAAATATCTTAAAGTAAAAGAATATTATTTAAATGGCAAATCTTATGGAAGAGAATATGATTTTACTAAAGAATCATGGCGTAGATTTTGTAAATTAAAGGCTTTTTTATGAAATTTTATAGAGGCGAGTTTGATCATGAAAATTTCATTAATTCCAAATATTATTATCAAATTATTCATAATAAATTAACTGCGGTTTATTATGATAATCGTACTATGTTTTTTAAAAATGGCAAAGACCATAATTCTAAAAATGCAGCTATTCATTGGCTTGATGGATTTAAAGAATTTTGTTTAAATGATGTAACTTATGGCTATAGCACAAAATTTACTAAGCAATCTTGGCGCAGATTTATCAAACTACAAACATTCTCATGAAATTTTATAAAGAAATTGATGAATATCAACATTATTATTGGAATAAAATTTACATTTTTAGAATAAATGCTATTTATTGTGATTTTTTATCTACCATTTTCTTAAAAAATGGAAGACATAGCAACATTAAAAATGCGGCATATATTGGTAAATATATTAAAAAATATTATTTAAATTCTAAATTTTATGGTTATGAAGATAAATTTAATAAGCAATCATGGCGTAGATTTATTAAATTAAAAGCTTTTCTATGAAATTCTATAAAGAAAAAAGTACATTTGATGCTGTTTTTTTTAATAAAATATATGATTTTAATTTAAACGCCATTTACTGCGATTCTTCTTATTGTGAATTTTTTAAAAATGGACAGATTCATAACTCTAAAAACGCCTCTATTATTGATTTTAAATTTAAAAAATATTTTTTAAATAATAAATATTATGGTTGTGAATATGAATTTACTAAAAAATCATGGCGTAAATTTGTTAGGGAATTAAAACTACAGGCTTTTTTATGAAATTTTATAAATCAGGTCCAGCTAAAGTAAGAAAAAAATATAATTATTATAAAAAAATAATAAATAATAAGTTAACTGCAATATATATTAATTATTATGTTTTATTTTATAAAAATGGTGTGTTACATAACATTAAAAATGCAGCTTATAAAGATCCGTTGAATAAATATTTTTATTTGAATGGTGTAATGTTTGGCAGTAAACATGAATTTGCCAAAAAATCATGGCGTAGATTTGTTCAATTAGAGGCTTTTCTATGAAATTCTATATAGACAAAGATATTTATTATCTTAATAAAATTCATATTAATAAATTATCGGCTATTTATTTAACTGCTATTTATTTTGATAGGCTATATTTTCAAACTCATTTTTTTAAAGATGGCATTGCACATAACATTAAAAATGCTAGCATTATAGCTGATAATAAATGTAAAGGATTTTATTTAGACAATGAACGTTATGGCGATGAAAAAGATTTTACTAAAGAATTATGGCGTAGATTTGTTAAATTGCAGGCTTTCCTATGAAGTTTTATAGAGAAATGTTGTGTAGTTATAATTCTGTTATTTATTTTGAATATTATTTTCACATTATTTTTAATAAATTAAATGCCGTTTATTATAATGGTAATAGTAACGTTATTTTTTATAAAAATGGTTTAGAGCATAATGCTAAAAATGCAGCCGCAATTTATATTAATGGATATAAAGGTTTTCATTTAAATGGTATATTTTATGGCGATAATAGTGTTTTTACAAAACAATCATGGCATAGATTTGTTAAATTACAATTTTTTAAATAAACTAGAACATATTATCAAGGAATGATTTACAATGTTTTTTAATAAAAAACCTAAAAATGATAGCATTAATACTCCTATTTTAAAAGAAGAGAAAGTAATTTCTGACAATTTGCAGTTTATAATATCTAAGACAAATTTATATTATGATAAATGTAATGAAGAAAAAGATAATTTTGAAAAATTATATTATCAGCATTTGATTGAAAATAAAAAGGCTATATTAGCTTTTATTATAGAAAAAGTTGTAAATGATTTTGTTTTCACAACTAATGTTTACGCGGATAAATTTTATTTGACTCTAGATCAAATAGAGCGTGTTTTTGTTGATAATTTTAAAACTACATTACATTTGCCAGAAAATAAAGAATTTATTTATTATTTCAAAACCTCAATTATAATTTCTTTTCTAAAAGAAATTTTAGAGCTTAATGAAAAAGAAAATTTTATTTGTCATTATGAAAATGATGCAATAAATATAAATATAAAAGAATTTATGCATTATATTAAATTACAGGCAACTGAAACTGTTAAGCAGCATGAAATTAAAATTTCACCTTATAGAGATTGAGTATAATTATGATAAGTGGAAGTATACCTAAAAAAATATTATATGTTTTTTCTAATTCAAAAAATATAAATGTAGGTTCTTGTTGGGATTGGATGAATAGCCCAAATCAAATAAAAGTTATACCAGCAATGGCAGTTGATGCTAATAATAAAAAAACAATTCTAACTGCTGAAAAGTGGGCATCAGATAATGGTAAGAAAATTGTTTCAAAAACAGAGACTGATAATGCTATTAAAGATATTACATTATGTAATATAGAATACCGTACCAATGGAGGCAGAGTTTATAAAGTAATAGCTGATGGGTACTATGTAGACCTTAGAGAAGATGTTCTTACAGATATAATGCTTAAATCTTCTATTATTAATGGAAAAATTAATGGAGAATTTATTTGGGCAATGGTAAACTCTGAGATGAAAATTGTAAGAAAAGGCTCAGAGCTTTATAATGAATTAATTAAATCTGCCACTTTAAAAAGTATTAAACCTATATCAATAAAAGAACTAGAAGTTGGTGGTATCTATGAAGATAGAAATGGTATGCAATCTATTTTTCTAGGTATTGTAGATACTTATTCTATTATTAATAACACTAAAAATAGAGATTATTTTGATATTTTTTACAAACCTTTAGCAGAAGTTAAAGAAAATTTTTCTATAAATAGAATAAATAAAGCTTTATTATTTTTCAATATTTCGTATGAAAAATTCTCATTAGAAAAAGAAGATAAACTTATTATTAATGATACATATCATTATTCTTATAATAAATCTCATAGTTTTATAAAAAAAATAAAACAAACTAAAATTGAGGATAATATTTTAGAATTAATAAGAAAAAAATATAAAAAAATATTTTTTAAATTATATTTTGAAGATAAACAAAATATACAATTTAAGCATTATTATGTTGAAAAATTTTCAAAATTAATAAATGTATATCCTGTTGGGGCTAATGAGCCAATTTTTGATTATAAAAAAATGCAAGTTTTCCTATAATTTAAAGGTAATAAAATGTTTTTTAAAAAAAATCTTAAGAAAGTTTCTGATTTTTTCTCAGATTCATGTAAACAAATTTTAAATCAAAAAATGCCAGGTTTTAAAGACGAAAAAGCAAGTTATATTGGTGATAATAATACTTATTGCCAAATTGGTATTATGATTAAAAATAACAAAGATGTATTAAATAGAAAATTTATTAAACAAAATATAAGTTTTAGTAATATGTCTATTAAAAACAAAAAATCTTTTTGTAAATTATTAGTAGGTTTTTATTGTGATGATTTAGATTCTTTTATGCAGGAATTGCAAAATATACATGACTCTTCTGTGCTAGTATATACTCAAGAAGGTTATGATAATTGGTTAAAATATTATAACAGCAACATGCAAGACTTTGCTAAAAAATGGTATTTAAATGCAAAATCATAATTTTGAAGGCGTTAAATTATTTGTTGATACAGCAATTAAAGAATGTAGTTTAGATCAAATAGATGGATTTCAATTGTCTATTTTAGATTTAAATTCTCGTTATAAAAATATTTTAGTTAAAATGAGTACGCCTATAAGTAATGATGAAGAAATTAATTTATTCGTATGTTATGCCTTAATTAATTGTATAAAAAGTTTTTTTGATGGGACTATAAAACAACAGTTAAGTAAAAGTGGCATTTTATATATGTTAAATAAATGTTCTAGTTTTATGAAAGTACCTTATGAATTTTCTAACAAAAATGTTTTAAATTCAATAATAAGTACAGCTATTAATAAAAGCAAGTTAGAACAACCTTTTATATGAATTATTATTATTTTTGCCTAAAATTAGCAGCCTATCCATTAAAGAGGTATGGCTTAAATAGTGGTATGTCTTTAATGTAAGATTATAAAAAAGGAATAAAATAATGAAAAAGCAAGAGTTAGAAAGTTTTGTTGTTAGAAATGCTGATGGAACTATAAATCATGAAGTTTCTGCCTTAAACTTTGTAAGAGAACTAAAGGTTTATGAAAAAACTTATTTTATAAATAAAGAAGATATTTTAGTTAAAATGAATGAATGCTTTGATAAGACTCCTGGCATAACTATAGCTAAATTTAAAGCTCATATGTTAGGTAAACTTCAAGCATCTTTAAGTAATTTTACGGCTTATGATAAAGCTATCTCTGAGGTATTAAAAAGTAATTCTGGAGAATGGGAGACTGGAGCTATGTTTTACACTAGTCCAGGAGTAAATGGTGGTACATTTAGATGGTCTGATGCAAATAATTCTAAAATAGAAGCTTCTATAGCAAGAGTTAAAAAAGCTAAAGAAGAATTTGAAATTAAGAAGAGTTTGCTTAAAAAATAATCTTATATGAAGTTTTATTTAAAAAACAGAAAAACTAATTTGACTAAAATTATTGATTATAAATTAACTGCAATTTATTCTTATGGTCATATATTTTTTTTTTAAAGATGGCATGTATCATAATAATAAAAATGCAGCTATTATATACTATAGTGGATATAAAGAGTTTTATTTAAACAATAAACATTATGGTAATCAAAATAAATTTACTAAGCATTTATGGCGCAAATTCTCTAAACTACAGGCTTTTTTATGAAATTTTATAAGTATAAACAAGAACAATATTATTATAATAAAATTCGTAATAATAAATTAAATGCTATTTATTCATTTGATTATGTAATGTTTTTTAAAAATGGATTGTCACATAATAATAAAAATGCCGCTGATATTATTGATTATAGTAAAATATTTTATTTAAATGGGATATGTTATGGAAATAATACAAATTTTACTAAACAATCTTGGCGTATATTTGTCAAACTACAGGCTTTTTTGTGAAATTTTATAAATATAAATATAATTTTGATTATTTTAGTAAAATTTATGACAATAAATTGAACGCAATATATCTAGATTCTTATTTTTCTACTAGATTTTTAAAAAACGGTGTATTGCATAATGCAAAAAATGTGGCTTATTTTTGTTTTAGGTATAAAGATTTTTATCTAAATGGCAAAGTTTATGGTAATCAAGATGATTTTACTAAAGAAACATGGCGTAAATTTTGTAAACTAAAGGCTTTTCTATGAAATTTTATAGAGATAAAAAATATAACAATTATCATTTCATTATAGTTAATTATAACTTAACTGCCATTTACTGCAATAAATCTTCTTGTGCTCATTTTTTTAAAAATGGAAATTATCATAATACTAAAAATGCATCTTTCCATAATTATTATGGATATAAAGAGTTTCGTTTAAATAATAAGCTTTATGCTACTGATAAAGATTTTATCAAAGAAACTTGGCGCAGATTTGTTAAAATGCAGGCTTTCTTATGAAATTTTATAGAGAAAAGAAAACCAGTGGTTATTGGCAAATAATTAAATCTTTTAAATTAAATGCTATTTATATCAGCCCTTATCTTGTTGGGTTTTTTAAAAATGGAAAATATAATAATATTAAGAATGCCGCTTATATTAGATGTACTGGATATAAAGGTTTTTGGTTTAAAAATGAATATTATGGTGATAGCTTTAAATTTACTAAAAAATCATGGCGTAAATTCGTTAAACTTCAGACTTTTATATGAAATTTTATAAAGAGTATAAGAATAGTTATTATTATTTAGATAAGGTCGAATATAATAAATTAGATGCAATTTATTTTAGCGGCATTGAAAATGTTTTATTTTTTATAGAAGGTAAAAAACATAATAATAAAAATGCAGCTCTAATTCATTTTAGTGCAAATAAAAGATTTTATTTAAATGGCAAGTTTTATGGCAAAGTTTATGGAGATCAAATTGATTTTACTAAAAAATCATGGCGTAGATTTTGTAAACTACAGGCTTTCCTATGAAATTTTATAAGTTTATTAATGAGGTTTATTATCTAGATAGAATTAAAGATTATAATTTAACAGCTATCTATAGTTCATCATCTTCGTCTATACAATTTTATAAAAATGGGTTGCTTCATAATTATAAAAATGCAGCTTATGCTTTTATTGGTAAATATAAACAGTTTTATTTAAATGGCGAATATTATGGCAATGAAAATACTTTTACTAAAAAAATGTGGCGTAGATTTGTTAAATTACAGGTTTTTAAATGAAATTTTATAAAGAAGATAGAGATAGGTTTAATTTTTGCAACAAAATTAGAATTAACAAATTAAATGCTATTTGCTGTGATTTTTTTTATTGTGAATTTTATAAAAATGGACAAATTCATAATTCTAAAAATGCTGCTTATATTAATTATAGTGGATATAAAATTTTTTATTTAAATAACAAGCTTTATGGTTATAGTGGTGATTATACTAAACAATCATGGCGTAAATTTATTAAATTACAGTTTTTCTTATGAAATTTTATAATGATAAAAATAGCTCTCTTTGGGGAAAGATTGCAAATAGCAAATTAACTGCTATTAATCAAGTCAATACAAAATCTATTCATTTTTATAAGGATGGAACTATTCATAATTCTAAAAATGCAGCTAATTTTTTCTATAATGATGCATTGAGATTTTATTTAAATGGTAAATTTTATGGATATGGAGATGATTTTGATAAGAAGTCATGGCGTAAATTCGTTAAACTTAAAGCTTTTTTATGATTAATATCTTGCGTTAATTAAAATAAATTTATTTTTAACTTAAAATAAAAATTATATTTTTTAAAAGTTTTTTTATATGCCGACTTAAACGGGTCCTATCCATTAAAGATAGGGCACGCCCTATAAGGAGAAAGTATTATGGATAAAGAATCAAAAAAAGAACGCAAAATGACTGAAAAAGGATTTGTTTTTAAGTGTGGCACAAAAGCCGCAAATTCTGCCGCTGCATTTATTGCGGCTCATAGAGATTTTTTGCTAACAGGTACTCTTAAATCTGTAACAGAGCCTATTCTAAATAAAATGGATGAAGGCAATATTCTTCCAACTCCAGCTCTAGAAGAACTTAAAAATGCTGTTTTTACTCATATGATTATTAGAGAAGGCGAAGCTATTGAAAATAGCATCGGCAAAACTAGAGAATATTCATCTAATAAAAATCATATTGCAACTATTTATGATAAAGATAATAATGTTTTAACTTTTGTAAACTCAAAAGGTGAAACTAAAGATTTAGTAAAATCTTTTAATCTTCCTCAAGAAGCAGAAAGATGGGCTGATCTTAGGCTTGTTGAACAAGCTGCTGGAGCATATGCTATCGTCGTTCATAGTAACACTAATCAACATTCTGTTATTTCTAGAGAAACATCTTATATGCAACAAGGTTCTTTATCTAGAATTTTTAAGCAAAAGAAAACTGCTTTGCATAAAATCATCTCAAAAGGCTCTGGGTCTCTAAAGCCTAAGATGAAATGCAAGCATGATCATGCGAGTTTCTCTAGAGGCTAAAATTATTGGGCGGCTTAATTAAGCCGCCCATTTATTATTATGAATCGTTATTCAGTAAAAGAAATTGACCAGATATGGTCAGAAAAAAATAAATTCTATATTCAATATAAAATTGAAATTGCCGCATTAAAGCAATTAATTGAACTTAAAATTATAAAGTCTTCTGTTCCAAAAAAATTAAAATCAATTAATATTAAAAGAATAAAAGAAATAGAAAAAACTGTAAAGCATGAGACAATAGCATTTGTAACATATTTGGAAGAAACTTTAAATAATAATTATATTCATTATGGATTAACATCTTCAGATGTATTAGACACTGCTTTATCTATACAAGTAAAACAATCCATACAAATACTATCTAAATATCTTGTTAATATAATAGATAAGTTAAATATACTTTCTATTGAAAATTATAATACATTAGTTATAGGAAGATCCCATGGAATACATGGGGAGCCTACTACTTTTGGTTTATTATTAGCTGGATATAAAGAGGAATTTCTTAGAGCTAAAAAGAAACTAGATGCAGTTGATGCTAGCTTAACTGGAAAGCTTTCTTCTGCTATGGGTAATAATGCTCATTTTCCTATTGAAGCAGAGATTAATGTTTTAAAATCTTTTGGTTTAAATAGGCAAAATTTTGCAACTCAGGTTATTCCAAGAGATATTTATGCTGATTATTTTTACTCATTAACAATGATAGCTGCTGCTATTGAAAGATTTTGCAATTTAATTAGACATTCTCAAAGAACAGAAATTAATGAATTAGAAGAATTTTTTGATATTAATCAAAAAGGGTCTTCAGCAATGCCACACAAGAAAAACCCAATATTAAGTGAAAATCTTTGTGGTCTTTCTAGAATTGTTAAGTCAACTTTAAATTCTTCTATAGAAAATTGTAATCTTTGGTATGAAAGAGATATGTCTCATTCATCTGTTGAACGTTATAATTTTCCTGTAGCCACTTCAACTTTAGCTTTTATGCTTATTAGATTCTTTTATATTTTATCAAATCTTAAAATAAATAAAGATAAAATGCTAAATAATTTAAATTTAAGCAAAGATAAGTTTACTTCTCAAAAACTAATGCTTTTATTAATTAATAAAGGATTATCTAGAGTTGATGCTTATAAAATAATGCAAAACATTTCTTTTAAATCAACTGATTCTTCTGAATTAAAAAAGTTTTTATCAGAAGAAGAAATTAATAATTGTTTTAATTTAGATAGTTTAATTCAATATAGCAAAGATATTTTAATAGGTACAAATGTCAAATAAAATTGAAAATTTTGTTGTTAAAAACAAAAGCGGTAAAATTAACTTAAAAGCAAGTATTTCTAAATTTGAAAAACAATTACTTAAAACAATTTTCCCAGTAAGTAATAATAAAATTTTAAAAGTTATAAATGCTTGCTTTAGAAAAAGTAAAGGTAAGAAAATTAAAAATTTGCATGATTTAGTAATAATGCAATTAGATTCAACTCCCGAAAATCAAAAATACGTTAGAAATTGTGTAAATAATTTTATTAAAAACAATACTGGCTCTAATGCTTGTTTACTAGGCTTCTCTAGAAAAACAGGTTATTGGAAATGGTCTAAATGAAAAGAGGATAAAATGAGCGAATATACAAAGCAAGGTGTTAGAAACTTGAATAATATCAAGGGCAAATCAAATGCAAAAAAGCTTGATGAAATGCCTCCTGAGGTTGATTTAAATTGTAAGCATCATTTTGTTGCACAAGAAGTTGCTGTAAATCAATTTGTTTATGTTTGCAGATGTGGAGCAAAACCTTCTAAAAAGTAAAATGATTTATAAAGATTTGCTTAGCCCTTTAGATACTGAAACCTTGCCAGCCAATAGGGTTGGTGAGGTTTGTAATAATTGTGGTGAAGGATATTTTTTTCATATAGGATGGTCATGCGAACCATTAAGTAATATAATTTCTTTTAAAGAAATTGACCCTAAAAAAAGATATGAGACAGATAGCATGTATTATTCAATTAACATTTTGCCAAAACAAAATGTTATTAAAATAGCATATGATTCATCTAATTGGAAAGCATGGGCTCATAATATAGAGGGCGATTGTCCTTGTGGAATAAACAAAAAAGATTGTAATTATCATAAATTTAGGTAAATATGACATCAATTAATCCTGAAAAACTTTTTGTAAATAAAAAATCTGTTGGAACATTTCTTCATAAACAAATAAAAAAAGCACATCCAAATATTGAAGAAGAAGTAATTACAACAAATACTCGTTTAGGAAATGAGAAATATAATCTAATATCTATTGATCCTAAAAAAAGAGGGCTACAAAAAAGAAAGTTCTTAGGTCTTTTGCATAGAGATTCTCTATGGAAATTAGATCCTAATGGACGTTCTACAGATTTTTTACCCTCTAATATGATAGGATATGGGTGCAGGTTTAATTGCTCATATTGCTATGTAGATAGAAGAGATCCTGCTACATTTCCAAAATTATATGATGATGCTCTTGACATTATTGGACTAATTAAGCATACAATGCTTAATATAAAAGATTCTGAAGAATTGTTTTATAAAGTTACAAATAAAAAAGTAGAGCGAAAAAGAGATTCTAAACATAGTAATTATATTACTTTTGATTTAGGCTGTGATTCAGATTGTGTTTTAGATAATCAAATAACATTCAACGATGAATATCCTGGACATATAATTGATATTATTAATAATGTGGCGGATATTCCTGAGGCTATGATTAGCTTTGCGACCAAATCTGCTTCTATTGATAATTTTATTAAGTATGTTAAAAAACCAGAAATGACTAGAATAAGATTATCGTTAATGCCAGAACATCATAGAAGTATTTTAGAGATGAATACTTCTAAAATTGAAGATAGAATTCAAGCTATTAACAAACTTGTAGATGCTGGATTTGAAGTTCATATTAATTTAAGTCCTATTGTAGTGACTGCTAATTTTGCAGCAGAATATGCCGATTTGTTAAAATTAATAAATGATTCTTTGAGTGATAACGCTAAAAAGCAAATGGCTTATGAAATAATATTCTTAACTCATTCAGAATCATTATTTAGCAAAACACCAGAATATGCTCCAAAAGCTCATGATATGATGGTTAATGGACCTCTGAAATTAGTTCCAAAGTGGAATAAGCCAAATGTTTTATCTTATGATAAAGCAAGTAAAGAGCAGCTGAAAATTATTATGAATTCATTAATAGAAGAATTTATCCCTTATTCAAGAATAAGGTATATGTTTTAAAAGGATAAATATGTTTGAAATAAATGATAAAGTTGTAGTTTTTTTTAATAAAGAAAATTATTATTCTGATACAGAAATTATTTCTGCAGATAAAGTTAAATTTTTATTTAGTTTTTACCAGCCTCATAGTTATGATTCTGTTTATTATAATGATTTTTATATTTTTGGAAATATCTTATCTATAGAAAATAATAAAATAACTATAAAAGATATTGAATATCAAGATAGATACTTTCCTAAAGAATATATAGATGGTTTTTTAAAAGAAAAAACATTAACAGTAGATGAAAATTTAGTTTATCATTTTGAATTTCTAAAAGAATTAGAAGATAAATTAAATAAAAATAATAAAGAGAAATTTCAACTTGTTAAATTAAAACTAAAAGAAATGGATGATATTGCATCTGATGTTCAAAATATTTTAAAAGAAATGGGAGTAGAATCTGTAGCTAGTTTAGCTGATGGAGCCCCTGATTTATCGAGTATTGGAGATAGTATTGTCTCATCATTAGGCTGGAGCCCTTCAGCAGCTAGTTGTTAATATAGATTTATGAAAGAAATAAAAGAATTAATTTTTAGCTCATTACAATTATCTTTATTAGAGTTAAATAATGCATTAAATGAATCTGATTTGGATTCTATAAAAAACATTTGTATTAAAGTAAATTTAGAATTAAATAAAATTATAACAAGAATTTCGTGGATGCAACATGCTAAATCTAAAAAAATATTCTAATAGGAAAATATGAGAAATTTAAAATTAAATATTGGAGATGAAATTTTATTATATGGTTATTATGACGATCAAAATGATGATTTTATATTTCCGGCAGAAATAGAGAATATTGAATCGGCAGATTTGCAGCAATCAGAATCTTATGATGTATTAATTACTGGTAAAATAATCTTTAAAAATAAAGATGAAATATTTGTAGAATTTCTAGAATGCTATCCTACAAATAGAGATAATTGGGACCCTGGATATTTAGACATTGATGATATTAAAGATAATATACCTAATTATTCTGGCTCAGGCAAAGTTTTTACACTTATTATAAGTGATTTTGAAGTTCCTGCTTATCACAAAGACCAAGCCATGGAGTTTCTTATTAATTTAAAGAAACAAACAGAAATGTTAAAAAATCAAGTTGATAATAAATTAAATGAAATGTTGCAAATCGCTAAAGATATTAAATCAATTTGTAATCAGCATAACATAAAAATGTCAGAAATTAGTGGTGATATAAAACGAAAAAATCTAGATATAGTAGAAGAATTAGGTTGGTCTACATCATCTTTCTTCTGTTAAATTATAAGGAAAATATGAAGAAAAAAGAAATAAAGATAAATGTTGGCGATGAGATTTCGCTTTTTGGCGCACGAGACTCATATGATAGTAGTTTAGATATTGTAAATCTTGATGATTTTAAAATAGTTGATTTAAATAGTGCAAATTCCAATAACTTTTTATTTACTGGAAAAGTTATTTATATGAATAAATCAAGTGTATTTTTAGAAGTTGTAGATATTTATCCTAAAAATCATGACTGTTTAGATGATCTTAATTATTTAGGCAGCGATGACGTTTCTAAATATGTTAAAAATCATGTATATACAAATGATGTTTTTGAATTTGATTTATATTCTATAAAAGAGAATATTCTAAACAAAGATGATGCTATGAGTAAGTTACTTCAAATTGAAGAAAACTCAAAGCATATAAAAAAGCAAATAGAAAATAAAATGCATGAAGTACTTCAACTTGTTGGAGATATTTCTTCTATTTGTAATGAAGCTGGAGTAGAACCTAAAGATATTAGTTCTGATTTAGAAGAAAAAACACTTCAAGTTGTTAGTGATTTAGGCTGGTCTACATCCTCTTTCTTTTGCTAAATTGTAAAAAAATGAATATATTATTATTAATAGTAGTTGTATATATAATATCTTCTTATATTTTAGTTTTCTTATTTTTAAGAAAGGAAAGTAATATAATTATGGGATTAAAAGAATTATTTATATTTTTTGCCCCTATATCAATTATTTTCATATTGAAAGATAAATTTAAAAATAGGCAATAATTTTATATTTTTATATGAAAAGTATAATGAAATTGGCTAATAAATTTAGAATTAAAATTGCAGATGAGAATGATTCTTCACCAGAAGGTAAGATACAAAATTCTTCTTTTTTCCAATCATTAAAAGATTGGGGCTCATCTAATAATATAAAAACAATAAATTTTAATGTTTTAAAAAATAAATTTGTTGAAGTTAAATTTAATGATGCTAAAATAATTCCTGTAAAAGAAAAAGAATTTAAAAATAAATTTGAATCATTGATTATTAATTTAATTCAACCTTTTGAGGGTTGGGTAACTATTGAATTTTAAAAGGAAAAAATGCAATCTATATTAGAAGATGTTTACAATAAGCTTATTGAGCAGGGTAAACCAGCTTATAATAATGAGCTTAATATAGGTTTATTGCGGTTAAAAGAAAACAATTCTGAACTTAAATGTGCTATTGGGCATTTATTGTCTGATGAGCAAATTGAAAAATACAATATAAATTTAGATGATTCTGCTTTTACATTTCAAGATGATTTGATAAAAGAGCTTGCTCCTAATAATGAGCATCATTGTTTTGCTGTATTTTTGCATCAATTGCAAGTAGCTCATGATAAAATTGGCAATTTATTAGCGTATAATTTAATAAAAGATTTTGAATTTAAAAATGAATTAAAAAAGCAATTTAATTTAATTGCTAAAATGTTTGATTTAAAAGAAATAGAATAAATGGAAATTTATAAAGAATTTATAGCTGAATAACTCCAATCTAAAGCATAGGAGGTTTGGAGGTTCAAAAAGCTTTGCTTAAAGCATTTGATTGCCTCATAGGCGTATCAGTATCGCCATTACCACCGATCTTTTTCTCGGTAGTAGAGATCATATCTAATGACTTCGCTATATTAAAACTCGCGTTAACATCAGCATGACCAGTGTGATTGCAATTAACACACTTGAATATTTTTCCATTACGTTTTCCAAGATAACCACATCTACTACAGTTTTGACTGGTGTAGGCTGGATTAATATACTGCACTGGAATACCTTGCAAAAGTGCCTTGTAGGCTATCATAACACCAAGCTGGTAGTATGACCAAGAGTTTAAGGTATAACGAAATGTTTTATTGTTTTTCTTATTATTGCGAATATTAGTTAAATCTTCTAACTTAATACCGCATTTATTGTTTTTAGCAAACTGAACAATCTGCCCGCTAATTTTGTGATTTATATCTTTTACTTTTCTAGTTTCTTTCCCTTTCGTTTCTTTTAATTTCTTATATAGTTTTTGTCGTTGAAAACTACTTCTTAATGCCTTATATTTCTTATGAATATGCGGTGCCTGCTTGCCAAGCTTAATAACTTTTCCACTAACTGGATCAGCAGCTACAGCACAATGAGATGTAGCGTTTAAATCAACACCAATGAATTTTTCAGTAGACAACTGTTTTTCATTAGGTTTATTAAACGCTACATAAGCGTAGGTAGTATCAAACTCAATTTGATGTATTTTAGTTATTTGATATTTACTTTTATTAGTTAGCGTTATTTTTAGTGGAACTATTTTAATCTGATTACCATTAATTTTAATAGATTGGTTTGGTGCTACTAACTTGATTTTTTCACTATTAATTGACTTACACTTTTTATTCTTACCATATTTACGAAGAATTTGGTTACTAATTGCAGATGGCAGTCCAATATGAGAAACATTAGCTGAAGAAAGTTTATATCTATTTTTAATAGCATAATTTGCCACTAAAATAGCTTTCTTTAACTCTTCAGTTAAATCAGCATTATGTTTAATTTTAACTACCAAAATACTATCAGACATTTTTTTGATTTTCAATATATTGCTTAACAGTTTCTAAACCAACCGATCCACAAGTTGAAATGAAATTACTATTTGTCCAAAGACAAGGTAATTTTTTAACTAAACTTGGAAATTCTTCTCTTAAAGAATGGCTGGTATACCCTTTTATTTTTGATATTATTGAATAAACTCCAATTTTTGGATTAATATCTAAAAGTAAATGGACATGATCTGGCATTATTTCCATACTAAGAACAGAATACTCATAATCATTTTGTTTTTCATTAATAAGTTCTTTTAATCTGGTATCTATACCATCTTTAAGAACATGGCGTCTATATTTTGGACAGAATATAATATGATATTGACAGGAATAAACCAGTCGTTTATCTGATTTATATTGTTTGTTAAAATTTTCTAACTGCATGACTATTAATATATCACGTTATTGATAGTTGATTAATTTAAAGATAATAAAAAAGATATTTTTACATAAAGCAATTCATCTCCAAGCTAAAGTTTAGGAGCTTTCTTGCTATAGAACCGTAAAAATATTGAGTTTACATGTTAATTCAAAAATATAATAGAATTGTTTTTGATGGCGGATATTCATGCTACAAAGGCAAGTGCTTGTATAAACAAAGTATATTTATTTGCAATTATAGTTTTTAGGAGTATAAAATGATACTTATAGGCTCTAATGCTCTAAAAATCAGAGCTCCTTTTCTATTAAAAAGAGAACCAACAGATATTGATTTTATTTGCACAATTGATGAATATAATGATTATTTGAAAAATTATAAAAATAAAATTAATAAAGTTTATGATATTAATAAAAATAAGCTTATAAAAATAATTGAGGGAGAGCCTATTTGTGAATTTGAAATAATTGAAGATGGAAAAAGCTCGGCATTATTTAAAGAATTAGTTGATGCTGATCCTGATACAATCATTACTAATGAGGGTTATAAAGTACCATCATTAGATTTACTCTTTACACTCAAATCATCGCATAAATTTTTAAGAAATTCTCCACATTTTTGGAAAACAATGATGGATTATAAATTAATGCAGGCATTTGGTGCAAAGATAAAAGAAGAATATAAAGATTTTTATAAGATAAGAGAAAAAGAAACTTATTATTATAAGCACCCTTCATTGAATCAATCAAAAGATGCTTTTTTCTCTGATGATGGAATAAAATATGTATATGATCATGATTCTATTCATGAATCTGTAAAAACATATAGTAAGCCGGCATACACTTATTATTTGAAAGATAATTCTGAAGTTCAGTGTGATAAGAACAAATTCTTTTCTTGTTCAAAAGAAATACAAATGGCTGGAGTTACTGAGGAGGCTAAGGTACTTGCGATAGAAAGGAGTTTAGTTCCACACGCTGGAGTTAAGACTGCAAAGCAAGCATTTGTATTTGCTCTTAGTAAAGTTTGCAGCAGCATAACTAGTGGTTATTTTAGAGATTTTGCATATGAAAATGCATTTGATATTTTAAAGAATTATAAAGATGGTTATTGGGAAAAATTTCAAGATGATGTTGCAAATGGCAAAGTTAAAGCTTATAAATGAAATTTTATGTATGTAATAAAAATAATTTTAAATTTAATATTTATTTTGCAAAAAATAATAAATTAAGTGCAATTTTACATTCCGAATACTATATCAATTTTTTTAAAAATGGATATTATCATAATAACAATAATTTTTCTTCTATTGTTAGTGGTAGATTTAAAAGTTTTTATTTTAATGGAATGTTTTATGGTAATGAGCATGTTTTTACAAAAAAAAAAAAAAAAAAAACATGGCGTAAATTTGCAAGAAAGTTAAAATTGCAGGCTTTCTTATGAAATTTTATATAGATAAACTTAATTGTTATTATTGGGATAAAATTTTAAATAATAAATTAAATGCCATCTATTATAATTATAGCATTCGGTTTTTTTTAAATGGTTACTATCATAATAGTAAGAATGCTTCTTATATTAGTAATAATGGTTATAAAGCATTTTATTTAAATGGTAAATACTATGGTAAATTAAATAAATTTACTAAACAATCCTGGCGCAAGTTTGTAAAACTAAAAGTTTTCTTATGAAATTTTATAGAGATAAAAAAAATAATATATATTATTGGAGTAAAATTGAAGCTAATAAATTAACTGCTATTCATTCTGATTATAGCGTTTCTTTTTTTAAAAATGGAAAACGTCATAATTCTAAGAACGCAGCATGTGTCTATTATTTTGTAATTAAAGAGTTTTTCTTAAATGGCAAACGTTATGGCTATGAGAATGGTTTTACTAAAAAATCATGGCGCAAATTTGTTAAAATACAGGCTTTCTTATGAAATTCTATAAAGATAATAAATCTATTTATTATTTTTGTAAAATTAGAAATAATAAGTTAACCTCTATTTATCAAGAACATTATTATGAAAAAGAAACTTCTTGTGTAAAATTTTTTAAAAACGGATTAAAGCATAATGATAAAAATGCTTCGTATATTCATATTGATGGATACAAGCAATTTTATTTAAATGGTCATTTTAATGGTTATAAAAAAGATTTTACTAAGCAATCATGGCGTAAGTTTATTAAAATGCAGGTATTTTTATGAAATTTTATAAGAATAAAAATGATAAATACGATTATTTTGATAAAATTATTATTAATCAGTTAACAGCTATTCTTGAGTTTCTAAGCCCATTAATTTCAAAAAATTCCTATGTGTGTTTTTATAAAAATGGTAAACTGCATAATGATAAAAATTCTGCATATAATACTTTTGGATATAAAAGCTTTTGGTTAGAAAATAACTGTTATAATAAACATTACACTTTTAACAAATTTTCTTGGCGTAAGTTTGTTAAACTACAGGTTTTCTTATGAAATTCTACAAAGAAGATAAAAGATATTATAATTATTGGAGCAAAACTATGAGAAATAAATTAACTGCAATTTATTTCTCTACTTCAGTTTGGTTTTTTAAAAATGGCTTATATCACAATTCTAAAAATGCAGCTTATATTAGGCATGATGGATATAAAGAGTTTTGTTTAAATAATATTTATTATGGAAATCAAGATAAATTTACTAAACAATCTTGGCACAGATTTGTTAAATTACAGGCTTTTCTATGAAATTCTATAGAGAATATAAAGGCAATCATGATTTTTGGGATAAAATTATAAGAAACAAATTAACTGCAATTTATTTTTCAAAATTTTTTTTTGTTTTTAAAAACGGCAAATATCATAATACTAAAAATGCATCTTATAATGGTAATGGCTATAAAGAGTTTTATTTAAATAGCAGACATTATGGCAATCAAGGTAAGTTTACTAAAGAATCATGGCGCAGATTTGTTAAAATACAGGTTTTTCTATGAAATTTTATATAAACTATAATTGGAGTAAAATTAGAACTGATAGATTAACTGTTATTTATTCTACAAATAAATATATTTTGTTTTTTAAAGATGGCAAGGAACATAATAAAAAAAACGCTTCTTATTATTCATTTAATAATAATTTTAAATGTTATTATTTGAATAATAAACCCTATGGAATAAATAATGATTTTAATAAACAATCATGGCGTAAATTTGTTAGAGAATTAAAATTAAGGGCTTTTTTATGAAATTCTATAAGTATAATAATTATCATTACGCTCATTATTATCATGATAAAATTATTACTAATAAATTAGATTGCGTTTATTATCATGTTAAAGATTTTTGTTTTTTTAAAAATGGTAAGCAACATAACTCTAAAAATGCAGCATATATTTGTGATAAATATAAAGAGTTTTATTTAAATGGAACATCTTATGGCAATAAAGATAATTTTACTAAAGAATCTTGGCGTAAGTTTGTAAAAATGAAGGTTTTCTTATGAAATTCTATAAAGAAAAAAGATATAGTTATTTTATTTGGAATAAAATTAAAAATAATAAAATAACTTGTATTTATCATGACGATAAATGTCTGTTTTTTTATAAAAATGGCAAAAGGCATAATTCTAAAAATGCAGCTTATATTAGATATGATGGGTATAAAAAGTTTTGTTTAAACGGAAAACATTATGGTAGTGAAGGTGATTTTACTAAAGAAACATGGCATAGATTTGTTAAACTAAAGGCTTTTTTATGAAATTTTATAAATCTAAAAATTTGTATAAAATAGGTAAATTTCCTTTGACTGTTATTTATGATAACTCTTATTATGTAGAATTTTATAAAAATGGAAAAAGTAATAATTGTAAAAATGCTGCATTTTTTTGTATTGATGGATATTATAAGGATTTTTATTTAAATGGTAAATTTTATGGTAATCAATATACTTTTACCAAACAATCATGGCGCAGATTTTGTAAACTAAAGGCTTTTTTATGAAATTTTATAATGATAAAAAAAAATGATTTGTGGCTTAAAATTAAATTTGATAAATTAACCGCCATTTATACTTATAATACTATAAAAAAAAATACCTATGTCCATTTTTATAAAAATGGACAAGATCATAATACTAAAAATGCAGCTTATATTAGATATGATAATAGATTTAATAGATTTAAACAATTTTATTTAAACGGTAAATTATATGGTAATCATGATAATTTTAATAAAAAATCATGGCGCAGATTTGTTAAAATACAGGTTTTTAAATGAAATTTTATAAAGATATAATAAAGTTTGATTATTGGAATAAAATTAGAATTAACAAATTAACCGCTATTTTAAATAGTAAAAATACTTTAAATTATACTAAATGTGTTTATTTTTTTAAAAATGGCAAGGCGCATAATGCTAAAAATGCAGCTTATACCGATGAGAATGGATTTGAAGATTTTTATTTAAATGATAAACATTATGGTAATCAAAAGAAATTTACCAAAAAATCATGGCATAGATTTGTTAAACTAAAGGCTTTTTTATGAAGTTTTACAGAGATAAGATATATACTAATATAAACTATAATATTATTTTTTCAAATAAATTAGATTCTATTTTTCAAAATATAAAAAATAATGTTTATTTTTATAAAAAAGGTATTTTAAATAATGAAAAAAATGCTTCTGTTTTTTATAACAAAACTAAAAAAAACTTTTATTTAAATGGAACTTATTGTGGAAATAGTAATGAATTTACTAAACTTTCTTGGCGAAAATATTCAAAATTAATATTATTTTTATGAAAAATACAACAAAAGATATAGAAATTATTAAAGATTTTTTAACAAAAAAAATCTATGATTTTAAAAATAATAAAGGAATTATTTGCAAAAATAAATATGGATTAAATGAAAGCTCAAAGTGCCCATTAGGAATATTATCTTTATTAATAGATACAAATAAAATATCTTTAAATGATTATCCAAAAATTATACCACAGATTATTTTTGATCACATATCTGTTATTATAGATAAACAATTTGTTTATTCTTTTACAGCTGGATTTGATGGAAATTCTTTTAATACAAATTGGCATACTAATAAAGACGCTTTTGATTTAGGAGTTTATTTTAAAAATATTTTATGATATCTATAAAAATTTGTACAAAAAATATAAATAATCAAAATTTTTTAGTTATAAATGATACTTTAGTAATACCAATATCAGAAATAGATTTTATTAATCTTAATGCTAACCACTTAGTTAAAATTAAAAACTCATTATCAATTCATACTAAAGATGAACATAATTGGATTTTTATAAACTATCATGCCGATATTATTAGGGAATTCTTAATTAATAATAAAATTAAAATTAATTTTAAATAATTAAAAAAATATTTTTTTAATGCCGATGGCAATCGGGTCCTATCCATTAACGAGGCATGCGCAGGTATAGCGATAAAGCCAGCCGAAATAGAAAATGAGGGTAATTTGCATGTTGTTATAATGTCCGGCTCTTCTGGATCTGGTAAAAATACATACATAAAAAACAATTATACAAATTGTAAGGTTGTTTCGGCTGATGATTTCTTTGAAACATCTACAGGTTATGTATTTAACCATAATCTATTAGGAAAAGCCCACGCGCAATGCTTTAGAAATTTTATCTCATTTCTATTAGAAAATACTCCATTAATTATTGTTAATAATACAAATACTTCTGTAATAGAAATTGCTCCTTATGTTGCAGCAGCTAATGCATTTGAAGCTACGATTGAATTAATAACTTTAATTAAAGATCCTGCTATTTGCGCAGCACGTAATGTTCATAATGTACCACTTTCTACTATAAATAGAATGGAACAATCTATAAAAAATAGAACTTTGCCTAAACATTGGAATTTTACTTCAATAAAAACAATAACACAAGATTAAAGGTAAATATGCAAACAGATCATACTTTTATTTATATTTTAGGCGCAGCTAGTATTTTTTTTCTTGCATTTGCAATTTATCACGTTGATAAAGCCTTTGAAGCAAATTTAGCTCTATTGGTAAAAAGAAATGAATGTAAAAATCTATCACATACTATTAAAATGTTAGAAATGGATTTAAACTTTTATAAAGACGCTTTGCAAGCTTTTAAAGAAGCTCTAGAAAAGAAAAATGCGGCTGTTGTTGTTCAAACTATTAAAAAAGTTGACAAAGAAAACTTGAATTAAAAGGTTATTATGCTTAAAAAACTTGTTGAAGCTGGCGGTGTTGCCTTGCCTTCTATTAAAAATGATAGAAGAGAGTTTTGGTTAGGTTGTGTGGGAATAAGAAAAGATGGCGCCATAGTTTCTTCAAAAAATGGTCCTGTCAATCTTTCCTTGCCAGAAGACAAAACTGTTAAGACCAGAAAGAATGTTTTTTATCCCAATTCTCATGCAGAAGGAAGAGTGCTTAGAAAATTAGGTTATGGCGGAATTCTATATGTTACTAGAATATCCAGACTTAATGGAGGCTATGTTTTAGCAAAACCTTGCAATATGTGTTCTGTTTTGATAAAATCTAAAAGAGTTAAAAAAGTTTATTATACCATAAATAATACTCAATATGGTGTTTGGGATGTTTCTAAAAATATCCACACAATTCATGGGATTTAAAAATAATTCACAACAATTCTTTTTTTAATGATGGCTTGATATATCTTGCGATATAGGCTTCGTTGTTAGCAAAGTGATTCCGCCACCTATCCATTAATGATGCTGTCCTCTGTACAGAGGTCAAAGAAATTCGTTATGAAAAATGTAGAAGTAAATTCAGCAGGAGTTTTCGCTGTTTATGTTAATGGCGAACTTGATATTGAACAGTCAACTAAGAAATTTGTTCATTGTCTTAATATGTTTGATATGATTAAACATACTAACAAAGCTAAAATTGCTTCTTGTGTAGCTGTTATTTTTGATAAATGGAGAGGTCAAGCCATTCCTAAAGATTTAGTTGTTACTTCTGCTTTATTTGAAATAAAAGCTGACTTAGATACTATTGAAGAATATAAAGCTGGAATTCTTTCTTACTTGAAAAATAATACTGGTCCCAAAGACTCTGCGTTGTTTGGTATTAAACCAGGGGCAGGGTATATTAAATGGTCTCATTACCACAAAACTTAAGAGGCAAAAATGATCCCAATTATTCTCACTAAGAAAGAAAAATTAGTTTTAGGCATTCTACTAGCTCCTGTAGCTGTTTATTTTATGGGAGTTTATCTTGTATTAAGGATTTGTAACAAATGAAAAAGCTATTTATCCTGTTGTTTTTAACAGGGTGTTCAATATCTAACTCTTCCTTGGAAGAAGAATATGGTGTATTTAATACAAATAATTTTGTATATGAAGAACCTAATCCTATTGAATTAGATAAGCTTAATGAAAAAAGAAATGCTATTTATTGCGAAAGAACAAATGAAACTCTGAATTTTCAATTAAATGATGCATCTGTAAAATTAACTATTCCTATTTGGTGTGACCCTAAACCTTACAAATTTAAAGGCGATCCCTCGCCCGAGGAGAAATAATATATGTTCGTAGATCCTTTTGATTGTGACCAAAAGCAGTCTTCTACACAAGAAACAAATTATGTAGAATTCTCTGATTTTCAAAAAATTGATATTAGAGTAGGTATGATTCTATCAGCAGAAGAAATTCCTAATAAAGATAATCTAGTTAAACTAGAAGTTGATCTTGGTGAATTAGGTGTTAGGACAATTGTCGCTGGTATCAAAAAGCAATATAATATTCAAACGTTAGTTAGATATCCCACTAATTCTGTTTTAGTGGTCACTAATCTAAAGCCTAGAAAAATTGGCGGCATTATGTCAAATGGAATGCTGTTAGCTGCTCTAGATAGCTCTAATACTTTAAATCTGGCTACTTGCAGAACTTTAATTGCTGGAACTAAGGTTAGTTAAAACTTCTAATTATATACTTTAAAGTATAACTTTAGATATATAAAGGTTCTTTTGGTTCTCCTAGAGAAATAAATCAAAAAAAGAGACTGGATAAGTAAACTCTTTCCAGTCTTTTCCAACTTAGAAATGCTAATATGAAAGTACAATTTAATATATTATCTTTAGAAGTAGAAAAGCTTTATCAAAAGCAACTTTCTTCTGAAAAAGAAATAAGGCAACACATTGAATTCATTCATGATTTTGTAGTTAGTTGTGGTTATACATGGGATGAGTATTTAGAATTATCATTAAAAAATAACAGTAATTAATAGGAGCTAATATGAGTAAAAATAAAGTAAAGCCATCTTTGCAGTTAAAGCGTCTTTATAAGAAAGAGGTTGAGTATAATACTTATGGTGTGCCAACCTTGTCTTTTAAGAGGTGGTTATCGAAGTTTCAAAAGGATAACGATGTTTATCAGAGGTGGCTAGAGAATAAGATGGGTCTACACAAAAACACTAGGTCTGATGTAAAGCTTGCAAAAATTAAGGTTGAAGCTAATGCTACTAAGGCAGCTAAAAAAGCGAAGAAGAGCGGATGAAAATAAGTAAAGAGATTTTGTTGACTTTAGATTCTTTATTTTTCATGCCGCTCAAGCAAAATGAGACATTGGAAATTAGAGATGAGTCAATAAAAGCTTTTTTAAAATCCAAGTCTATAACTTGGGATGACATTTTAGATAACATTAATTATGAGGAAAAATATGAGTAAGAGACCTTTTGTACCATTTGATGATGTAGTTTATTGTGGAGAGAAGTTTAGGTCTGAGCTAAGAAACAAGGTAGGCATTGTACTATCTAAAGTTCAAAATTCCACAAACACCTATGTTGTGGACTTTGATACTGCTAGCTATGTGCTTACTGATGATTCAATAAATCATTGGCGTTCTCGCTCTAGAGAAGAACAGTCTAAGGTAGAAAAAGAGATTTATAAGGCTAGAAAGCCAGTATTAGAAGATTAAAGGAGAAAATATGTTTAAATGTCAATTGTTAGAAAAAGTTTCTGAGCCTGGAGAAAAACTAACAAAGTTAGTTATTAAAACTAGGGAAAAAACATATACAAAAAGAGTCTTAAACGAAGAGACAAGGCGTGAAGAAGAAGTTGTTTGTGCTGTTGGATCTGAAATTGTTAAAGAGATTAATGTTTGTGAGGAAGGTGCGGCTCTTTGGGCTAAGCTTTCAGATTTAGAGAAAAAAGAATATGCAAAAAAATTCTTTAAGTGATCTTAATCAAGAACTATTAGGTTTAATAGAAAAAGAAAAGATTTTACAAGAAGAATATAAAAAAATAAAAAAACAACTTATTAGTGTTGAAGATGAGTTGATTTTTAATAAAATCAAAAAAGAAAACTTGACTGAAGAAATTAGAATTTTAAAAGACAAAACATTAGGAGTATATCATGAATAAAGATATTGTAAAAGGTTTGGCAATGCAGCTAGCAGTTCATTCAGCATTTACAGCCGTACAGACAGCCGTGTCTACAGTTGTATCTATGGGTTTGCAATCTTATTTTGCCAAAAAGGCTGCGCCTAAGCAAGAAAGCCAGTAATGTACTCAAGTGTTGTGGATAAAAGCACGCAGGAGTCTGATTTAAAATCTACAGAACAAAAGCTTGAACTTATAAGAAAATTACAATATGCTATTTCTTCTAAAGATGAAGAAGTTACTATAGTATTAAAAGGTTCTTCTTTTGGAACTAAACCTTATTATATAAGATGTGGTAATTATGAAAAATCATCTGAAAATATTGAGTCTTTAGTTTCTGGGATTTTGTCTGATATAAAAAAAGAACTTAAGAAAAAAATTGAAAATACTGAAAATCAAGCAAAAAATCTAAAAAATATTTTAAACTCTTCATGCAATGAAAGTTAAAAAATGACTGAATTTAGACCAGAAGTAGTTATAATTGAAAAAATAGAAAAACACCCAAATGCAGATTTTCTTGACATCTGTACTGTAGTTAATGATTATCCTGTAATCACTAAATCAGGAGAATTTGCATTGGGTGAAAAAGTTGGCTATATTCCAATAGATGCTATTGTCCCAAGTACTGAACAATTTCATTTTCTTTCTCCAAAGAAATATCTTAAGGTTGAAAATGAAGGTGTAATTACAGCAGTTCAAGATGGTTTTAAATATAATATTGGCGAAGTTCCAGAAAAATTTAGAATTATAAAGGCAAAAGTAATAAGAGATGTTTATAGTCAAGGTTTATTGGTAAAAGTAAACCAACATATGAATGTTGGAGATTCTATAGTTGAACTTTTTGATTTGAAAAAATATGAATCTGCATTTGAGGAAGAGAATATAGTTTCTGCAAAACTAAAAGGCAAAAATGCAGAGAAGCCTCCTTCTGGATGGGCTATTCCCTATTATGATATAGAATCTGTTAGAAAGTATTTTTCTCTTTTTAAAGAAACTGATGATATTGTTATAACTGAAAAAATACATGGAAGTAATATTTCTGTTTGTTATAATGATAGATTGTATGTAAAATCTCGCTCTCTTTATAAGAAAAAAGATTATACGGATTCTTGGTGGAGAGCTGCAATAGATATGGGTTTAGAAGATAAGATAATTAAATATCCTAGATTAGTATTTTTTGGAGAATTAATAGGATATAATAAAAAGTTCCCATATAATACTATTACTGATAATGTTGTTAATCCTAAAATAATATTTTTTGATATCTATAGTTTGGATACAAGACAATATCTTGATTATGAAGAATTTGTAAAAATATGTAATGATCTAGAGTTAGAAACTGTACCAGTTCTTTATAAAGGACCAATGCTTGATAAAGATACTATTTATGAGTATGCAGAAGGAAAGTCGTTGTTAAATAATTCTCATATAAGAGAGGGTATAGTTATCAAAACTCTAATTAATAGATATGAGCCAAAACTTAATTCTAGATTGTTTTTGAAATTAATTGGCAAAGGCTTTAATCTTATGAAATAAGTGCGAAGCGGGTAAAATTAGGATTTAATGAAAAATATAATTGGATTAACTGGAGGCGTTTGTACTGGTAAAAACAATATTAACAATATTTTTTTATCATATAATATGGCTGTGGTAGATTCAGAAAAAGTTTTGAAAGATGTAATACTAAAAAATTCTATTGGTTATTCAAAAATAATTAATTTTTTTGGAGATAAATACTTAGATTCAAACAACAATATAAACTGGAATAAATTACTTAAACATTCTCTTATTTCAAAAGATAATCTTAATGTATTATATTCTATAGTTAATCCTCTTATAATTCAAGAATCAAAAAGACAAATTAATAACTTTTTAAAATTAAATTATGATTTTATTGTTTTTAATTGTCCTTATTTAATAGAATTAAATATTTTTAATGATTATTCTCCAATAATTTTAACTACTTGCGATAAAAATGTTCAAATAAATAAAATTGTTGAAAAGTACAATATAACGAAAGAAGAGGCTCTAATTAAATTAGGATATGAGTTATCTTATGAGGATAAGAAAAAGCATTGTAATTATGTTATAGATACAAGTCTTGATGTAGAGTTTTTATTAAATGAATTAATTGAAGTGATAAATAAAATAAAAAAACAATAAGAAAGGGTAAATAAAATGTCAACTAAAATTATGTATCTAAGAGATGTGAATAGAAAGCCATTTGGTTGTATTGCTATGGCAGCAGATCATGAAACAAAGCAGGTTAAGTATCAATTTTCTGTACTTCACCCCAATGATACCTTTGAAAAAGAGTTAGCTAAGAAAATTGCTACTGGTAGGCTCTTAAAGAAGCCGCATAATGTATCTTTTGCAGGAGAAACATCACATGATATTATCAAGGCAGTAATGCAAGATTTGTCATCTGAAACTTACACTTCTGCAAGAGTAAGAGAAAGTGCAACTAATTGGCTACAAGCTCCGTATAACGAATGATTTGCATTTAAGGTGGCGCTGAGAGTTTAAATTCGGCGCCACCTTAAACTTTTTATTATTGCAATTGATATTTTCAAATACGCTTTTTAATTGGCACCTATCCATTAACGTAGCTGTCCCTTATTGATGGGAGCAGATTGATTTCTACTTTTATCAACCATATTTAGGAAAAATATGAATAATACTCATAACATTGATCATGTTAATAAATCTCTTGATGATATTAGGCTTATTTTTGATAAAGCTTCTTCTATAATAGAAGGTTTAAAGCCAGGAGAGAAGATACCAGCAACTAAGCTAGCTGATTTGGTTGCATCTAATTTTGATATGACTGGAATATATTTGTATCATACTCTTAAATTCTTGCTTAAAAATTATCCAGGTGTTAAAATTTCTGCTGGCAGGCATGGTGGAATTGAGAAATTATGAAGTTATTAGATAAAATAAAGTTAATAGGAGAAAATGTTCATAATGGAATATATGATCAATTAGCTGTAAGTAGAGCTTTATTTCCGTTAAATTTATCTGGTTCATGCGGAATAGCTTCTTTTATTCTATTTAAAAAATTAGAAGAATTGAAAATAAAAAGTAAAATTGCTTATGGTCGTTATAACGGGCATTCACATTGTTGGATTGTTAAAGGGAAATATAATATAGACCCGACAGCTACCCAGTTTGGCATAAAATCAAAAGTTTTAATTAGTTGTAGTAAAAAATATGATCTTTTAAGTTTTGTTAATGATTTTGCATTTTTTAATAAATGGGAGTATTATCAAAACCCTTTAAACTATGAAATTTCTTGGAATGAAAATTATCCTATGATTAACTGTAATTTTGGAGAAAAAATATGAATTTAGATGAACTTGAGGAAGAACTAAGTGTTGTTTTGCCAGGTCCTTTTTCTATTAGGAAAGGTAAGGGTAACAAAATAGTTATATACACAACTCTTGTTGAAAAAGAAGATGGTGAATTAGAATCTGATGAAGATGATGATTCTAGTGAAGATGATTTTGATTTGGAAGATGAAGACATTGAGTCTCTAGATGTTTTAGAAGATGATGATGACTAATAATTATGCATAATAATTATGATTTATGGAATTCCATCTGATTGGTGTGAGTATGGTTCTTTTGAAAGCTGTGATGATGGCTCAGATAATTCTGAGCCAATAAAACTTATAGTAGAAGGCTCTACTTGCAAAAAATGCAAGGAGTATGCAAAGTATGCGCAACCAAATCAATCAGATGGAACTTTTATATGTTATTCTTGTAGATGTTATAAAAACTATAAATTAAGATAATATGGATAAAGTAAGAAATCCAATAGTTATTCCTGCTAAAAAAAGAAAATCTGGAAAACATCTAGATAAAAGAAAGAAGAAAAAGCCAAAAAAAGAAATAATAATTGATTATGAGAAAACTTACTAAAATCAATTTATTAAATATTTACTTAAATGCTTTAATTTCTTTTGAAAATTATATATATTATTATATAATATGTTATATTGCTTTTGTTATATTTATATTTTTAATTAAAGGAATGCTATGAAAAATAAGACTTTTAATTTACAAGTTATAATATCTATTGCCAGTTTGTTTTTTTATATAAATTACTTTGGAGTATTAAAAGGCATTTCAATAGCCTTAATAATACTTACTCATGAACTTGGGCATCTTTTAGCTGCAAAAAGATTAAAAATTAAAACTAATGGGCTTTTTCTATTTCCATTTGGTGGAATAGCTGTAATGGAAGAGCCTTTATATAAAAAAGATAGTATAACTGTATTATTATCAGGGTCTTTATTAGGCTCTGTTATAATTCTACCATTTTTATTGATTTTCTTTTTTACTAAAAATGCTTTGTTTTTAGAGATAACATCTTGGACATTATTATTAAATGGTTTTAATTTATTGCCAATTGTATCTTTAGATGGCGGCAAAGTTTTCAGACATGCTATTAAAAGCTTTGGTAAATTACCATCATTATTATTTATTTTAATATCCACAATGTTTACAACATTTTTCGCTGTTAGCGTTTCTTCTATAATTGCAGGTGGTTATAGTATAATTTTGTTTATATTAGTTGGAATTTCTTTTTATTGGTTTAGTAAAGAAGCTATTAATTATTATGAGTATAAAATAAATAAAAATGATTTTTATGATTATTCATATAGTAGTGATTTGCTTTCAAAGAAAAGAAGTTTTGTAACTATGTTAGGTTGTATTACAGCAAGTATTTTTATGATAACATCTGGAATTTATTTACTTAAAGGTTTAAATGGATAGGGTAGTAGTTTGTGTTTCTGATATACATGGATGTTTTGATGAGTTTAAAGAGCTTATAAATAAAATTCAATATAGTCCAAATCAAATAAGATTAGTTTTATTGGGAGATTTAGTTGATAGAGGACCTTCAGCTAAAGAAGTTATAGCTAAAGCAAGAGAAATGAATTTAGAATCTGTTAAAGGTAATCATGAAGATAAAATTCTAAGATTTTTAAAGCATGAAGCTAATTCAAAATTAACTGGTAAAAAGAATCCAATGAAAAGTGTTACTGATTTTGAGGCAAGTGAAGCAAAAAGGTTAGACCCTGAAGATGTAGAATATTTAAATAATTTGCCATACAAAATAGATTTAGGCAATAATTTTTATGCGATTCACGCTGGAGTTGAGCCAGCATTGCCACTAGAAAAGCAAAATCCCTCACTAATGATGAGGGTTAGATATGTTAATGAAAGGGGGTTTTGTGTACCACTTAATAGTGATAGGTCTCAACCTCTTAATACTAAATTTTGGGATGAATGTTATTATAGGAAAGAGTCTATTATTTATGGACACAATGTTCATAGTTTAGATAAGCCTAAGATATCTATAAATCAAAATAATGCTTGGACGATTGGAGTAGATACTGGTTGTGTTTTTGGCGGCAAATTAACTGCTGTATTTTTGCATTTTATTAATGGAAAATTAAACCCAGAATTTGTACAAGTGTCTGCTAAGCAAAGATATTGTTAACGTGTGTGCGTGTATACGTGTATATATAGAAAGGATACTAATATGGCATTTACAGTAACTAGAAGAATCAGAGAAGAGCGTCGTAAAAGAGCTGAAGAAAGACAGGCAGAATATGATAAGCTTACTTTAGAGCAAAAGTTAAGTAGGCTTCCACCAGAGCCAGGAGCTAAGCGTCAAAGAGCTAAATTATTGAAGATGCTTAATGAGTTAAGTGCTAAGCAGGTAAAATTTGAAGAAAAATCAGAGGAAAAAGCTGATTTGCCCTTAAAAAAGGTTAAAAAATCAAAGAAGTGATTTATGTTTTATGTTCTTTTATATTTAGGCATAGCATCAATAATATCAATAGCGATAATATTTATTTTAATGTATAAATCTGAAAAAGAATTTAATAAAAACGATGATTCATATTATGAATATATAGTTGAGAAAAAAAGAGAAGAAAAATTAATTTCCAATGAAATTAAAAAATTAAATAGGCATTTGTCAAATAAAAAAGATAAGAAGCAAACATTATATTTTCCAAAAATTGATATTAAAGATGATTAAAGACACATATTGTTCATATTGTGGAAGTCAATTTATTGATTTAGAATATCCAAAAAAATGTATATGTGGAAATATTACTTGGAATAACCCTGTAGCTGTAATAGCTGTATGTTACAGGGTTATTTCAAATGATAAAGTTTGTTTACTTATTCAGAAAAGAAATATTAATCCTTGTAAAGGTGGGTGGGCTTTACCAGGAGGTTACATAGATTATGGTGAAACTTGGCAGGAAGCTGCTGCAAGGGAATTATTTGAAGAAACTGGAGTTTTAACAGATAAAAAAGATTATGAAATATTATCAATAGAGAAGTCAGCTAATAATAATTTAGTAATTTTTGCCAATTATATTGGAGAAATTACTGATGCTAAAGATATTTTATTTATTCCAAATAAAGAAGTTAGTGAAATAAAGTTTATATCAAGTATAAGTGAGCAAGAGATATGTTTTTTTACTCATGAAAATACAATAGCTAATTATTTTTAAAAATGTTATATTCAGTAAAAATAGAAAAAGATGCTAAATATGGTGAAATAATATCAATTTCTGACTCTGGAGAATTTATTAGTCCATTTGATGTATTAAATAAGTTAATAGCATTAAAAAATGTTTTTAAATCTAAGAATAATAAAACTTTAAAGTATTTAGTGCATGGAAAAATAATGACCTTAAATGGTGTTAAAAAATGGGCTAAAGATGAATATAAATCTTTGCCTAAATGCAAAAATTGTGCAGCAATATTATTAGAAGACATTTATAAGAATAATTTATCTACTGATTTATTTTGTTCGCAAGAATGTGCAGATGCAAATTACAAGGAATTATCAAATAAATTTGAGGAGGAAGAGCATGAATTTAATTTATGATGAGGAGATTGTTTTTGCAGATGTTGAGACTTTTTTTATAAAAGACATTCCTATTGAAATAATATCAGATGAAGTTAATGGTGTATTAAATACAGTTGCTGACATTGATGGTGAATATATATATTTAGGGAATGAGAATAATTTTATTTTAGCCGCTGTATCAGCATATGAGTCATTTTTTGAAGAAAAGCTAACTAAAGAAGAACTTGAAAAAGTTATATCTGACAATACATTAGATTAATATTTTAAAATAATGTATTTTTATAGAAGATCTTTCAAACACTATAGTTATTCTAACTATAATACTTACATATATGTTAATAAAATTAGATTTAATAATTTAAATGCTATTTTTCATGATTATTATGAGGTAATATTTTATAAAAATGGCAAAATACATAATTCTAAAAATGCAGCTATTTATAGCGAAAGCAGCGGTAAAAATTTTTGGTTATATGATATGAATTATAGTAATGAATTTACTAAAGAATCATGGCGCAAATTTGTTAAATTAAAGGCTTTTTTATGAAATTTTATAGAGAAAATAATAAAACTATTGATTATTATTACAATAAAATTAGGTCCTTAAAATTAACTTGTGTTTATTGCACTTATTTTGATGACTACTGTGTTATATTTTTTAAAAATGGCAATTATCATAACTATAAAAATGCCACCTATATTAGCACATATAGTATTAAATGGTTTTATTTAAATGGCAATTATTATGGTAATCAAAATGATTTTAATAAAAAATCATGGCGTAAGTTTGTCAAACTACAGGCTTTCCTATGAAATTTTATAGATATAAGCATAGATCTTATTCTTTGAATAAAATTACAAATAATAAATTAACCGCTATTTATTGCAATGATAGCGTTTGGTTTTTAAAAAACGGCAAAGAAAATAACTATAAAAATGCCGCTTATATTTATGATAAATATAAAGAATTTATTTTAAATGGCGTATCTTGCGGATGTCAAAATGATTTTACAAAAAAAACATGGAGAAGGTTTGTTAAAATGCAGAAATTCTTATGAAGTTTTATAATGATAAAAAAGGTTTTTATATTAGAGATATTCTAATTAATAAATTAAATTGTATTTATTGTAACTATTTTGATATTATATTTTATAAAAATGCTTTGAAACATAATGTTAAAAATGCAGCTTATATTAGATATGATGAATATAAACATTATTATTTAAATGGAACTTTTTATGGTTACAGTTTTAGTTTTACTAAAAAATCTTGGCGCAGACTTGTTAAATTAAAGGCTTTCTTATGAAATTTTATATAAATAAAAATAGTTTTCATTTTTACATTGTAAAAAATAAAATTTCTTGTGTTTTTTTAAATATTAGTGGCATCCATACCGTTTCATTTTGTGAAAATGGTAATTATCATAACCTTAAAAATTCAGCTTGTTTATATTCCAATGGATATAAAGCATTTTTTTAAATGGAATACGCCATGGTAATGAAACTGATTTTACTAAAGAATCATGGCGCAGATTTGTTAAGATGCAGGTTTTCTTATGAAATTTTATAGAGAAAATAATAAAAGTATTGATTACTGGAATAAAACTAAAGCTAATAAATTAACATTTATTTATTGTAATAGGACTGATATTTCGTTTTATAAAAATGGATTATGTCATAATAATAAAAATGCAGCTTATATCTATTATAATAGATATAAAGAATTTCGTTTAAATGGCAAATACTATGGAAATATCAATGAATTTACTAAAGAATCTTGGCGTAGATTTGTTAAATTACAGGCTTTTCTATGAAATTTTATAGAGAATATATTGATAGTGATTATTTTCATAAAATTATATGCTATAAATTAAGCGGCATATGTTGTAACAGATACAATATTAGTTTTTTAAAAAATGGCAAATTTCATAATACTAAAAATGCCGCTTATATTGAAAAAAATGGATATAAAGAATTTATTTTGGATGATATAACTTTTGGTTGCGCCCTTGATTTTGCCAAGAAATCTTGGCGTAGATTTGTTAGAATGCAGACTTTCCTATGAAATTTTATATTGATAAAAAAAATAATGATTATTGGAATAAAACTAAAGATAATAAATCAACTATTATTTATTGTTATTTTATTTCTATAAACTATTGTTTTGTTGAATTTTATAAAAATGGTAGCCTTTATAATCATAAAAATGCCGCTTTTATAAAAGCAAGTGGATATAAATCATTTTGTTTAAATAATAAATATTATGGCAATCAAGATGATTTTACTAAGCAATCATGGCGTAAATTTGTTAAATTACAGGCTTTCCTATGAAATTTTATAATGATAGACGGTCTAATTTATATTATTATAGAGTAATAATTAATCTTATTAAAGTAATATTTTATTGCTTGCTTTATCATAAAACAATTCCTAATATAATTGAATTAACATCAAATCTTATCAAAGATTTTAGAAAAAGATCTGATTATAAGGCAAATATTTTTTGGGATATTATTGTAATTGAAAGATTAACTGCTATTCATAATAGTTTTTTTATGGTTAGATTTTATAAAAATGGTAGACTTCATAATTCTAAAAATGCAGCTGTTATTAACGATTATGGATATAGAGAGTTCCGTTTAAATGGCAATTGGTATAATTTAAATAAAATTTTTACTAAAGAATCATGGCGTAGATTTGTTAAATTACAGACTTTCTTATGAAATTTTACAAAGAAATAATATATCGGACTAATTATTTAGATTTAATTATTAAAAATAAATTAAATTCTATTTATTATCATATTTTTTCTGTTAGATTTTTTAAAAATGGTAGAATACATAATTATAAAAATGCTGCTGTTAATTGGGATGATAGATATGCAGAGTTTTATTTAAATAACAAATTATATGGTAATCAAAATAATTTCAACAAAAAATCATGGCGTAGATTTGTTAAATTGCAGGTTTTATTATGAAATTTTATAAAGATATTGATAATTATACTTATTATTGGGAAATTATTTTTAATAAATTAAATGCCGTTTATATTCGTTCATCTACTCTTTTTTGTACTAAAACTATGTTTTTAATTTTTAATCATGGATTATTACATAATACAAAAAATGCAGCTTCTATTAGATATGGTGAATATAAACATTATTATTTAAATGGAACTTTTTATGGTTACAGTTTTAGTTTTACTAAAAAATCTTGGCGCAGACTTGTTAAGTTAAAATGTTTTATTTAATTATATAAGGAATATATCATGAAATTTTATAAAAAAGAATTACCTAGCAAATATTATAATAATAAAAAAGCTGGATTAAATATAAATATAATAAATCAAGACGAAGATAATGATGTTTTATTTATAAAAAGAATGTTATATCATAATCTTAAAAATGCCGCTATATCTAATGGTTCTGATAAAAAGGAATTTTGGTTAAATGGCAAATACTATGGCAATGGAAATGATTTTACTAAAAAATCATGGCGTAAGTTTGCAAAATTTCATGTTTTTTTGAAATAAAAGATTTATTATGAAATTTTATAAAACTAATAAAATCACTATTTTTTCTTAGAGCCTCTATGTCCAAAGAAACAATGGTTTGTCATGATTATCCTTTTATTCTTTTTTATAAAAATGGATTAAAACATAATATTAAAAATGCCGCTTATATTGCTTTGAATCAATCTAAAGATTTTTATTTAAATGGAATATGTTATGGCAATAATATAGATTTTACCAAGCAATCTTGGCGCAGATTTGTCAAACTACAAACATTCTTATGAAATTTTATAAATATAAACATTTTGAAAATTATCTTAATATAATTTTTTATTATAAATTAAATGCCATATATTCTTATCAATCTGGTACTCTTGCATTTTATAAAAATGGTCAACTTCATAATGCTAAAAATGCAGCTTATATTGCGTTTAATGGATATAAACAATTTATATTAAATGATAAATATTATGATAGTAAAAATAAGTTTACTAAAGAATCATGGCGTAGATTTGTTAAAATGCAGATTTTTATATGAAGTTTTATAGAGATAAATTTAATATTTTTTATTTGCATAAAATTATTAATAATAATTTAACTGCCATTCTTTTTATGATTTTACTAAATCTACTCAATTTTTTAAAAATGGCAAAAAACATAATTCTAAAAAAGCAGCCTACATTTCTACATATGGAACTAAACAGTTTTATTTAAATGATAAATATTATGGTCATCAAGATAATTTTATTAAAAAAACATGGCGTAAATTTGTTAAACTGCAAACATTCTTATGAAATTTTATAAAGGAAATAACAGTAATATTTTTTTTTATGATAAAGCTAAAAATAATAAATTAATTTGCGTTTATTCTGATAATACTGCTGTTGATTTTTGTGAAAATGGACAAAATCATAATAATAAAAATGCGGCTTATATTAATTATTCTGGATTTAAAGAGTTTTGGTTAAATGGCAAATTTTATGGTGATGAGCGTGATTTCAATAAACAATCATGGCGTAAATTCGTTAAATTAAAGGCTTTTTTATGAAATTTTATAGAGATAAATTTAGTGAATATTATTATTGGTTTAAAATTGTTAATAACAAATTAAATGCTATTCATTGTGATAAATCTATTAGATTTATTAAAAATGGCAAATATCATAATGATAAAAATTTTTCTTTTATTAGATATGATGGTTATAAACAATTTTGTTTGAATAATAAATGCTATTATAATGGAATTTATTTTACTAAAGAATCATGGCGTAGATTTGTTAAAATGCAGGTTTTCTTATGAAATTCTATAGAGATCAAAATAATTCCTTTTATTTAAATAAAATTAAAGGCAATAAATTAACTAGTATTTATTCTGGTAATTTTTATTACATTCAATTTTTTAAAAATGGCTTATATCATAATGATAAAAATGCTTCTTATATTTCTGGTAAATATAAAGAATTTGATTTAAATAATAAATATTATGGTGATCATAATAAATTTACTAAATATTTGTGGCGTAAATTCGTTAAACTACAGACATTCTTATGAAGTTTTATAGAGAAAAAACAATTTATGGTTATTATTGGAGCAAAATTCAAGATAATAATTTAACTGCAATTTATTTTGATTACAATTCTGTATTTATATTTTTTTATAAAAAAGGTTGTAGACATAATATAAAAAATGCTTCGTATATTAATATATATTCTAAAAAAGATTTTTTTTAAACGGAAAATATTATGGTGATGAAAATAACTTTACTAAAAAATCTTGGCGTAAGTTTGTTAAACTACAGGCTTTCTTATGAAATTTTATAGTGATAATTATTCTGTTTTTATTATTTTGAACAAATGATTAATTTTATTAAAATAATATCTTATTATTTATTGCGTTTGAAAATTATAAAAGCAATTAATATATTTTTATTTGCATTAAATTCATTAAAAAATATAGAAGGTTTTGAAAAAAATACTTATTATTGGAAATTTATTATAAATAATAAAATAACAGCTATTCAAAATAATTTTTGCGCCACCAGATTTTATAAAAATGGCAAACTTCACAATGCTAAAAATGTAGCATATATTGATGATCTTGGATACAAACATTTTGTTTTAAATGGTAAATATTATGACGATCATAATAAATTTAATAAAATATCATGGCGTAGATTTGCTAAACTACAGGCTTTTTTATGAAATTTTATAAAGATAATAAAAATAACTATTATTTTTGGCAAATTAAAAGCGATAATTCAACTGCCATTTATTCAAATTATAATCATATGTTTGTATTTTTTTATAAAAACGGCTGTAAACATAACGTCAAAAATGCGTCGTATATTAATAAATATTCTGAAAAAGATTTTTGTTTAAACGGAAAACATTATGGAAATGAAAGTCATTTCACTAAAAAATCTTGGCGTAAGTTTGCTAAACTTCAGATTTTCTTATGAAATTTTATATAGATATTAATAATAATTATTATTATTGGCATAAAATTGAAATTAATAAATTGAATGCAATTTATTATTTTCGTTATTTTACTAGATTTTTTAACAATGGAAAAATTCATAATATTAAAAATGCAGCTTATGTTGAAAGTTTTAATTTAAAAGTTTTTAGGTTAAATGGCATAACTTATGGCAATGCTAAAGATTTTACCAAGCAATCTTGGCGCAGATTTGTTAAACTACAAACATTCTTATGAAATTTTATAGTGATAATTATTCTCAATTATATTATTTTATACAAATGATTTATTTTATTGAAATAATATCTTATTATTTATTGCGTTTTAAAATTATAAAAGCAATTAATATATTTTTATTTGCACTAAATTCATTAAAAAATATAAAAGATTTTGAAAAAATTACTTATTTTTGGGAGTTTATTTTAAATAATAAAATAACAGCTATTCAAAATAATTTTAATGCCACCAGATTTTTTAAAAATGGGAAAATTCATAATGCTAAAAATGCAGCTTATATTAATGATCTTGGATGCAAACAATTTGTTTTAAATGATAAGTATTATGGCGGTGAAAATAAATTTACTAAAGAATCATGGCGTAGATTTGTTAAACTACAGGTTTTCTTATGAAATTCTATAAAAACAAAGATTGTAAAGATTATAATAGCAAAATTATTGATGATAAATTATCTGCGGTTTATAATTATTGTAGTTATGATTTTGGATATCAGTATTTTATTACTTTTTATAAAGATGGCAATTGTCATAATAATAAAAATGCATGCTATGTTGATGATGAAGGAGTAAAAGTATTTTATTTAAATGCCAAAGAATTTGGTAATCAAGATGATTTTACTAAACAATCTTGGCGTAAATTTGTTAAACTACAAGCTTTCTTATGAAATTCTATAGAGATATATATAATGCAAATTATTGGTGTAAAATTGAATTTTATAAATTAAATGCTGTTTTAATAGATTATAATAATTACCTTAGGTTTTATAAAAATGGCAAAGTTCATAATTCTAAAAATGCCGCTCATATTTATTATGGATATAAGTTATTTTATTTAAAAGGCAAATATTATGGCAATCTAACTAAATTTAACAAATTTTTATGGCGTAATTTTGTTAGAGAGTTAAAAATGAAAGTTTTCTTATGAAATTTTATTATAAAAAATATAATCATAAATTTAATGATTATTGGAATAATATTTCTTTCTATATTAGTTTAAATAAACTAACTGCTATTTGTCAGGATCAGGATGAGGATGAAATTACGTTTTATTATGATGGCAAAATTAATAACAATAAAAGTGCAGCCAATATAAATCATTATTATGGAAAAGGCTTTTGGATAAATGATGAATTTTATGGGAATAGTACACATTTTACCAAGCAATCATGGCGTAAATTTGTTAGAGAGTTAAAATTACAGGCTTTCTTATGAATTTTTACAAAATATTAAATTCTTATAAAACTTATTTTGATATTAAAGAAGAGCTTGGCAGAGGCGCTGATGGCATTGTATGGAATTATAATGATAAAGCTATAAAAATTTGTATTGGAAATTATGATAGTTTTTGTAATTCTTTAATTAATTTAAACAAAATAAATTATGTTTGTAAAATTTATGAGTATAATAAATTAGGGGAATATTTAGATTATGATGTTTATTATTATGTAATGGAAAAATTAGAAAAATTATCTGATGATGAAAGCAAAGTTTTCTTTACCCTGTTATCTCATGAAGATAATAATAAAAAGAAAAATTATACAGAAGAAAATGCTATAGAAATATTAAATAAACTTAAAATAGGATTAGACTTTGATTTTGATAAAGTTTTGTATTTTTTTAACAAAATAATGTTAAATGAAATTAATCATTTAGATATTAGTGAAAGAAATATAATGAAAGATTCTTGTGGTACATTTAAATTAATTGATTTTGAAAGGATAAAAAATGAAGATGAAAATTAATATAAGCATGTTAAAAACGATTCTATCTCAGTTAGAGTCTGAATTAAACGAAGCTGAAAAAATAGAAAATATGTTAGCTAATGATAAAAGTCAAGAAGCTTTTGCAGCAGTTTTAGGCGCATATAGTAAGGCTATGGGCATAGCATCTACTCTTAACGTTGAATCTACAAATATTGTAGAAGATTTTAAGGCTAAGACATCTATGATGCTAAATCCTGGATTAGCAAATATAAATTCTTTAATGTCTTCTCTTTTGCCAAAAGAGCAAGTCAAAGAAGTTAAAGTATCTTTAGATACAAAAGAAAAAAAGAGTTCTAATTAAAAGAAAGGTAGATAATGGAATATTCAGCAACAAAAGAAGACGTGAAAGTTTTTGTTAAAAAAATAGAAAAATTAGCAAAAGATGTACAGAAAAAAATAGATTCTAATGAAGATTACTTGCCAATGGCAAGAGAGCTTACTAAAGAGCAGCTTACTTTAATTTTTACATTAGGGGAAGTATATGCGTTAGAAAAAACATCAAAAGTTACTGTTGTAAAACCTACAAAATCATTTTATAATGTTAGAGATAAAAGCGGAAAATTTTGTAAAAAATCTTAAATAAGAGGTATTAATGTCAAGTGATATAGATAATTCGTTAGATAAAATAAAAGCAATAATTGAAGAAACTGAAAATGTTTTAAGTAAACATGATTATAAAACTTCTTTACAAGTTCCCACATTATTAGATGCAGTTGCATCAAAGTTAAATTGTTCAAGTAAAGACATTGATACAGTAGTTAGATGGCATCTACATAATTCTACAACTTGGGAAATAAAAAGAGGCGTTAAAGGCGGAGTAAGACCAAAAGAAGCAGCAAATAGCTCATCTTTGTCAGATGATGAAAAAAAAGCGATAAAAGATGAGATAAATGCTAAGCTTGCAGAAAAATTAGCAATCTAAATTAGCTGCCTAACAAAAGTTAGGCAGCTCTTTCTATTTTAAGGTGTTTTATGAAAAAATTAATTACAGTTTTAACTATGTCTATGTTTGGTTTATTTTCTTGTTCATCATGTAAAACTCCTAATATTCCTGATAGCGGAATAACTTATGATGCTTCTATAGCAGATACAGCTATAGATTCAGCGGTTGAAGATGATGGTATGCAAGTAAAAACTGATGATTTTGAGCTATATTTCGATAGTAATAAAGACTGGGAAGTTGTTGAATTAAATGATCTGCCCGCAAAAGTTGTTTTTTCTAATAAAAAATTAGACACAGCTGTAATTTTTTCTATAGATACTTTTACTGGAACTACTCAAGATTTAAGCTTATTTGTGTTAAGAGGTATGAAAGAATCTGGTCATATGTTTTTAGAGTCTGATTTCGTAAAAATAAATGATAAAGAATTTATAAATCTTATTTTGTCAAAACAAAATTACAATGTTTTTATTTGGACCTTTTCTAATAAAAAGAATAGTTTTGTGTTATCTTGTGCAGGAAAGCAAATAAGAAAAAATCAAAAAGAAATTTGTTATAATATAGCTAAAACACTAGTAATTAAATGAAATTTTTTGTAAAAATAAAAAAATAGAAATTTATAATATTATTTTATTTAATAATAAAATAACCGCCATTTTAAATAGCAAAGATAGTAATGCCATATATTTTTTTAAAAATGGCAAAATGCATAATTATAAAAATGCAGCTTATACTGATAAATATGGTTATAAAGAATTTTATTTAAATGGCAAACCCTGTGGAAATCAAAAACATTTTACTAAAGAATCTTGGCGCAGATATGTTAAACTAAGAGTTTTCTTATGAAATTTTATAAATATAATGACGGCAGTTATTTTGATAACAAAATTGTAAATAATAAATTAACTGCTATTTATCTTGATTATAATGTTTATTTTTATAAAAATGGCAAAATGCATAATTCTAAAAATGCAGCTTATGCTGATTATAATAATTTTAAACATTTTCATTTAAATGGCAAATTTTATGGTTATGAAGGTACTTTTACAAAAGAATCATGGCGCAGATTTGTTAAAATGCAGGCTTTTCTATGAAATTTTATAAAGATAAAAATTTTTGGTATTGGAACAAAATTAAAGATAATAAATTAACTGCTATACATATTGATTGTTGTGGTTGTAATTGTGTTAGATTTTTAAAAAATGGCTTTTTATGTAATTATAAAAATGCAGCTTGTATTCAAGATAGTAATTATAAATCATTTTTTTTAAATAATAATCTTTATGGCAACGAAAGTGAATTCACTAAATCTTCCTGGCGTAAATTTGTTAAATTACAGGCTTTTATATGAAAATTTTATAGATATGTAAATAGTTTTAATTATTGGGATAGAATTAAAATTAATAACTTAACTGCTATTTATAAAGAATGTGATTGCATTGCATTTTATAAAAATGGTAAATTTAATAATAGCAAAAATGCGAGTTATATTGGTCCTTTACCTGGAAATAAAGAATTTTTTTTAAATGGCACAATTTATGGCAATGGAAATGATTTTACTAAAAAATCTTGGCGTAGATTTGTTAAGATACAGGTTTTTAAATGAAATTTTATAAAGAAGATCCAGATTATGGTGATTTTTATTATAAAATAAAATCTAATAAATTTACTGCTATTATTTCTAGTAGAAATATAGCATCTAACGATAGTTGTGTCTACTTTTTTAAAAATGGATTGTTGCACAATAATAAAAATGCCGCTTATATAGATGAAAAGAAACTTAAGACATTTTCTTTAAATGATAAAACTTATGGTAATAAAGATTATTTTACTAAAAAATCATGGCGTAGATTTGTTAAGATGCAGGTTTTTAAATGAAATTTTATAAAGACACAGTTTATAGATATAATAGTTATTGGCATAAAATTTATTTTAATAAATTAACTGCCATTCATGCTGATGGATCAGTTAGATTTATAAAAAATGGCATTTATCATAATAGTAAAAATGCTGCTTTTATTAGATATAATGGCACAAAAGATTTTTGTTTAGATAATAAAATTTATAAAGAATATTTTACTAAAGAATCGTGGCGTAGATTTGTTAAATTACAGGCTTTCTTATGAAATTTTATAAAGGTAGCAATAGAACTTATTATTGGAATTTTATTATAAAAAATAGCTTGACGGCTATATACGAGTGTAGTGATCAGATTAATTTTTTTAAAAATGCAGAAAATCATAATATTAAAAATGCCGCTTATATTTATGATTACCAATGTAAACAATTTTATTTAAATGGCAAACTTTATGGCAATGAAGATGATTTTACTAAACAATCATGGCGTAAATTCGTAAAACTACAGGCTTTTTTATGAAATTTTATATAGATATTGATAATAATGATAATTGGCATAAAATTATATCTAATAAATTAGATTGTATTTATTTTAATCTTAAGACAATTGTATTTTATAAAAGTGGAAAATGTTATAATATCAAAAATGCATCTTATATTAGATTACATCGTGGCGATAAAATATTTATTTTAAATGATAAAATTTATGGAAATAATAAAATGTTTACTAAAGAATCATGGCGCAGATTTACTAGGGAATTAAAGTTAAAGACTTTCTTATGAAATTTTATAAGGAAAAAAATAGTTATAGGTTTTGTCTTTATGATTATATTGTTTTAAATAAATTAAATTCTATTTATATTTCTACAGAACGTGTAATTTTTTTTAAAAATGGAGATTATCATAATTCTAAAAATGCATCTTATATATATTTTGATGGATATAAAAATTTTCATTTAAATGGTATATATTATAGTAATGAAAGTCGTTTTACTAAACAATCTTGGCGTAGATTTGTTAAACTACAGGTTTTCTTATGAAGTTTTATAGAAATTTTAATGATCATGAAGTTAGAATGAATAAATCAACTATTATTTGCTCTAATGATTATAGTGTTATTTTTTACAAAAATGGAAAAATACATAATGCCAAAAATGCAGCTTATATTATTGGTGAACATAAAAATTTTTACTTAAATGACAAACCTGAAGCCATTTTTAATAAAAAAAACATGGCGTAGATTTGTTAAATTAAAGGTTTTCTTATGAAATTCTATATAGACAAACAAGATGATAATTTAGATTTAAGTTATTGGAACAAAATAATATTTAATAAAATGAATGCTATTCATTATGACTCATGTGATGAGTCTGTTAGATTTTTTTTAAATGGTAAATATAGTAATCCTAAAAATGCAGCACATATATCTGGAAGTTTAAAAGGTTTTTGGTTTAAAAACAAATATTATGGTTATACAAATAATTTTAATAAGTATTCCTGGCGCAGATTTGTTAAAGAGTTAAAATTAAAAGTCTTCTTATGAAATTTTATATATATAATTATAAAAATAATACTAATATTGATTATTTTAATAAAATTAAAAATAATAAATTAACTAGTATTTATTGTAGTAATTTTTATTACATTCAATTTTTTAAAAATGGCTTATTTAATAATGATAAAAATGCTTCTTATATTTCTGGTAAATATAAAGAATTTGATTTAAATAATAAATATTATGGTGATCAAGATAAATTTACTAAAAAATCATGGCGTAAATTTGTTAAATTGCAGGTTTTCCTATGAAGTTTTATAAAGATAAAGATTATAATAATATTAATTATTGGGCTAGAATTGTAAATAATAAATTAACTGCTATTTACTTTAATTTTTATTATTTAGGTCGTATGCCATTTTTTTACACTAAATTTTATAAAAATGGAAAGTTTCATAATTCTAAAAATTCAAGTTGTATAAATTGTAAAGGTGAAAAAGATTTTTTTTTAAATGGCATACGTTATGGCTATGAATTTGATTTTACTAAAAAATCTTGGCGTAGATTTGTTAAACTACAGGTATTTTTATGAAATTCTATATAGAAGCTTCTTGGCTTAAAATTAAAGCTTATAATTTAACTGCTATTTTTAATGATCATTATAATGTTATTTTTTATAAAAATGGTGAAATACATAATAATAAAAATGCGGCTTATATTAATTATTCTGGATTTAAAGAATTTCGTTTAAATGGCATATATTACGGATGTGAAGAACATTTTAATAAAAAATCATGGCGCAAATTTGTTAAACTAAAGGCTTTTTTATGAAGTTTTATAGAAATAAAAATAATGAATATTGTTATTGGGATAAAATTATAGATAATAAATTAACTGTAATATATTTTAGTCATAACATTTGGTTTTTTAAAAATGGCAAACTTCATAATTCTAAAAATGCAGCTTATATTAGGCATGATGGATATAAGCAATTTTGTTTAAATGGTACATGTTATGGCTTTGAATATCATTTTAATAAAGAATCATGGCGCAAATTCTCTAAACTAAAGGCTTTCTTATGAAATTTTATAGAGAAGATCATAATTGGTTTAATTATATTTATAATAAAATTAAAAACAATAAATTGACTGCAGTTTATTATTATTTTTCTCCTTTCCATAATTTAAAATTATATCGTATTGAATTTTTTAAAGATGGAAAACATCATAATAATAAAAATGCAGCTTTTATTAAGTTTGATACCTATAAAGGATTTTGGTTAAATGATAAATGTTATGGTTTTAGTACTAACTTTAGTACTAAACATTCATGGCGTAAATTTGTTAGAGAATTAAAATTAAAAGTTTTTATATAAGGTTATATGGATAAAATATTATTTATTGATTATTATAATTTTTTGCATAGGGCTTGTGTTAAATTTGAAAAATTATCTGTTCCAGATGAAGAAATATTTGCTTTTAATTTTTTTAGAAATTTAAGACCTATTATTGAGAAATTTTCTCCTAATAAATGCTTTTTTGCTTTAGAAGGTCATCCGAAATTTAGATATGACTTATATTCTGACTATAAAAAAAATAGAATAATCAAAGAAGCTTCAGCTAAAGAAAGAAAAGAGCTAGTTTCAACTACTAGCTCTATTGTTTTAGATATATTAAAGTTTTTCCCAGTAACTATTGTTAAATCTAATGATTATGAAGCAGATGACCTAATAGCTACATTAGCTGATAATCTTAAATTAGAAGATTTAACTATTATTTCTAATGATTCAGATTATATACAATTATTGCAAAAAAAATATAATAAAATTCAAATTTATAATCCAATAAAAAAAGATTTTTATCAAAACACTAGTTATCATTATATAGCATGGAAAGCTTTAGCTGGAGATAAATCAGATAATATACCAAGTATAGTTTCAAAGCAAAAAGCTGAAAAATTAGTTGCAAATCCAAGAGAAATGCTTAAATTTTTTGAAAATGAAGAAAATAGAGCTAATTTTAACATAAATAAAGAATTAATAGAATTTAAAATAATACCTTTAGATGAAATAATTTTATTAGAAGGCACAAATGAATTTGATAAAATAAAAATAGAGTTTGAAAAATTAAATTTCAACTCTATTTTACAGTCATGGGAAAAATATACTTCTACATTTAAATGTTTAAATATATGATTATTTAATAATCTATTCCTTTAATTTTCATGTTTCTTATTAGCTCAACATATATCTCATGGGCTTTTTGCCAAGCCTCTTCTGAAATTTCTTCTTTAGAAATATTATGTTTTTCATCAGATATATTTAAGGCTTTTTTTAATATTTTCATTCTATTTTTTTTATCCATTTAATTTATCCTTTATTATATTTAGCATTCCGTTTATATGAAGTGGAGTTGATTTATTTGGGAATCCAATGCCAACGTATGGTATTTTAAGCAATTCTTCTCCTTCATTAACTAAATCATTAAGAACATCTTTTATTGGCTCTATATTATAATCTGGTAAAAACCAACCTTGCTTATCAGCAACTAATAATTTATCTGTCCAATTATTATATGGAATAAATGATTGTTCTACTTTTATCATTGATTCATCTTCATCTGCCTTTTTAGATCTTGCTTTTTCTAATTTTCTTGTAGCTAAATCTATTAATGCAGCACTTCCTGACTGTATAGCTCTTGCTAAATCTTCTATTTCTTGCGGAAATAATGTATGCTCTTCTGCTAAAAATTTTAATTGCATTTTTTTCTTTACTTTTTTCTTAGCATCATTTCTGGCGGCATTTCTTAAATCTTTAAATTTCATAACTTTAGATGTCATGCTATCGCCCTCACGCACGGCTATTCTTTTTTCTTTTCCAGCGGCTTGAGTTTTTTCATATTTTAATTTAGAATTTTTTACTTTTTCTATATCTTTTTGTATTTTTTCTATTTCTTCTTTATCTCTAGTTCTAGATAATTTAGACTCAAGTATTTCTAATCTTACATTATACTCTCTATGTTTATTAACTCCTTGTAAAGTTCTTTCTCTCATAGCTTGAGCTTTTTCAGGGTCACTTTTGTATTCATAATATAGTTTTTTTCTATATTCTCTTTGTTTTAAAATATGATTCCAATCAGGAGAGCCTGGTCCTGTTAATCTGGCAATTCTTAATCTTTCAGCTATTGATTTATTATAATCATATCTAGCTTTTACTTTATCTCCTGAAAAATCTAAATTTTTATCTCTTTTATCAACAACACTATTATTAAGTTCTTTTGCTATAGCAGCAGCGGCAGCATCAGATAAAGTAGTGCCTTCTCCATAAACTATTTCTATTTTCTTTTGAATATCTTCTTTTGCAGCTAATACTAAGTCGACAAGTTCATTCGGGGAAAAATCTTCGCCCCAACCTAATGATTCATCCATATTCAAATATGGGTTATTTATAACCCTATCTGCTCTAGTAACGAAAATATTTAATAATTCATCAGTATCAGTTTCTTTAGCTACGTTTTCTGCATTTAATTTTAAAGCATCAATTACATCTATATACTGGTCTATAAATGCTGAAAACTGACTTGCTAATTCTGGTTCATTTATAATTAGCTCATCTGCTTTACTCATTATTTCTTCATTCTCAGAAATAACGTTATTTATTTGTGCTAATTTAACTAAACCATAGTTAATTGAAGCTTCTTTGAAATAATTATTTATAGAATTTATTAGAACTTTATTCTTTAAAAAATGCATTTGCCCTCTATTTTTTTACTATATTTTAATAGCTAATTATGCGTTTGTATTAAAATAATGGTATTTTAAGGTATAAAAATATGTGCATTAATAAAATAACAACATTCTTATTCAAATGTGAAGACTGCAACACAATTTTATCTGCAGATTTTGAAAAACAAGAGGATATAGATAATATTAATGAAAATAAAGTAGAATTAACATGTCCTTGTGAAGGAAGATGTAAAGTTTTAAGAAATTAATAAAATATATTTTTGTTGTTATATATAAAGTATATTCCGATATAGCATAGTGGCAATGCAGAAGGCTTTGAACCTTCCTATGGGCGTTCGATTCGCTCTATCGGTACCATTTAAAATTAAATAGTTTTTATAATCGTCTACTAGGATAATCTGGCTATTCCGCCTGTTTTGGGTACAGGAGATTCTGAGTTCAAATCTCAGGTAGGCGACCACATTTAATTTATATAAGTGTGTTTTTTATGAGCGCCTATCCATTAAAGAGGCATGCCCATGTTTGACATGGCATTATTTTTTAGCTTTTAAAAAAGCCATTTAACTAAAAATAAAAAAGAGCTCATAAAGAGCTCTTTTTATTTGATTATTTTTTAAATATTAGTAATTTGGATGCCAAGTATCTTTTTGAGGATTGCTAACTCCGATAGGGTCCATTACAACATATCCTTTTAATACTGACTGTAAAAGAGCTTTAACTTGTGAAGCATTCATATTTACAAAATCTTTATTATATCTTACATTTACATTTTTGCCATCTAAAGATAACATTAAGTTATTTTTTAAACTTGGAGCTCCTGTATCTAACATTTTTTTAACTTCGACTGGTAGCCCTGAGCTTGGACTATAAGTCATTTTCATTTCATCTGTTACATTAACAGTTTTTGGCTTTGCAGTATAACTAGGGTTAGTCATAGATTCTGGTGAATATAAAGGGTCATGCTCTCTATATATATTTGCATTTGGGTCTTTTTCATCTAATTTATGATAAAAAGGATCTGCTGCTTGAGCTAATTTTTTAATAATTTTTTGCTGATTTTCAGCTATTTTTAATAATTTTTTAATTATTTCTTTTTCTTTGTTAGCCATTTTGAACCTTAAATTAAACTGTTGCTTATCATTGCCATACTTATGGCGTTGTATATAATTATATTTTAGTATGCGTATTTTATTTTAATTTTAACAAACATGGAGGTGTTTTATGGAAAATTTTGAAAAATTTTATAATGAATATGAAGAAACTTTATTAGCCGCTACTGATGAGCAGCTATTATCAAGTGAATTTAGAGAAAATGTTGCAATTAATGCTTTTGAAAAACATTTTAATACATCAATTAAAGATGTATTATTGCCAAGAGTTTGTAAATATGTTGCTGAAAAATCAGTTGAATTATCAGAAAGATTTGTAAATATAGCTCCATATGGTGATTTTTCAAAATTAACTTATAATAAATCTGAAATTGCTAAATTTTTAGCAGAAGAAGGTTCTAAGCCAGAAAATTGGCAAGTACATAATATAGCTAAAGATAGCATTAATAATGTACAATTAGTTAAAATTACTTTTGTTAATAAATCAATTGATCCTGATGATAAAGAATTTCAAGCATTTGTTTTTATTAACAATTCTTCTAAAATAAGATTTGTTTGTGCAACTCATAATTAATGAAATTTTATAAATTTGCGCAAGATTTTAGATATTATCAGTATGTTAGCTATTATAATTTAACTTGTATTTTAACTAGCAAAAATCATGTTTTATTTTATAAAAATGGATTTAAACATAATACTAAAAATGCAGCTTATATTAGCTATAATAAATATAAAAAAATTAGTTATAGGTGTTTTTATTTAAATGCAAGGCTTTATGGTTATAAAAAAGATTTTACTAAATCTTCTTGGCGTAAATATATAAAATTACAGATTTTCTTATGAAATTTTATAAAGAAAAAAATAATACTATGTATTAGTGTGAAATTATTATTTATAAATTAAATGCTATTTATTGCAATGATTTTGCCATTAGATTTTATAAAAATGGTGAACGTCATAATACTAAAAATGCAGCTTTTATTAGACGTGATGGATTTAAAATATTTAATTTAAATGATAATTTTTATGGTTATAAATATAATTTTACTAAATCTTCTTGGCGCAAATTTGTTAAATTGCAGGCTTTTTTATGAAGTTTTATAAAGATAAATATGGCTTATTTTATTGGTATAAAATTTTATATAGAAAATTAACTGCAATTTATTATAATGATAAAATTGTGTTTTATAAAAATGGTAAATTTAATAATAACAAAAATGTTGCTTATATTGATGATAGAATTAAATCATTTTGTTTAGATGGCAAGGTTTATGGTACTGAAAATGATTTTAATAAAAAATCATGGCGCAAGTTTGTCAAACTACAGGCTTTCCTATGAAATTTTATAAAGATCAAAGTAAAAATGATTTTTATTATTATGATATTATATCTTTTAATAATTTAGACGCCATCTATTATGATACTAGAGTTATTAGATTTATTAAAAATGGCAACGATCATAATACAAAAAATTTTTCTTATATTAACAATATTGGTTATAAACAATTTTGTTTAAATGGTAAATATTATGGTGATCAAACTAAATTTACTAAATATTCTTGGCGTAGATTTGTTAAACTACAGGCTTTCTTATGAAGTTTTATAAAGATCAAAATAAAAATAATTTTTATTATTATGACATTATATGTTTTAATAATTTAGACGCCATCTATTATGATAATAATTATGTTATTTTTTTAAAAAATGGCATTGAATCTAATAATAAAAATTATGCTGTTATTAAATATAATGGCTATAAAATATTTTCTTTAAATGGTAAAACTTATGGTTATAAAGATGATTTTACTAAAGAATCATGGCGTAAATTTGTTAAACTAAAGGCTTTCTTATGAAATTTTATAATGATAATAAAAAATATAATAATTATAGTGATAAAATTATAATAAATAAATTGACTGCTATTTATTTATTTATTTATAAATATTCTAATAAGAATTATTATGTTCAATTTTTTAAAAATGGTAAATATCATAATTCTAAGAATGCAGATTATGTAAATTATAGAGGATATAAAGATTTTTCTTTAAATGGCAAATTTTATGGCTATCATACAGATTTTACTAAAGAAACATGGCGTAGATTTGTTAAAATGCAGGTTTTCTTATGAAATTTTATAGATATGGTCATTATGTTAACTCAAGTTATCTGGAACGTAAAAAAATAACTTGTATTTATATTAATAATTCCACTATTATTTTTTTTAAAAATGGAAAATATCATAATAATAAAAATGTAGCTTATTTTAATTATTTTAATAATTTTAAAGAATTTTGGTTAAATGGTAAAATATATGGCACTGAATATAAATTTACAAAGCAATCTTGGCGTAGATTCTTTAAAATGCAGACTTTCTTATGAAATTTTATAATGATAAAAACTCTGATTTTTATAGAATAAAAATACTTAGAAATTATTTAACTAGTATTTGTTGTAACAATGTACAAACTTCTTTTTTTAAAAATGGCGAAAATCATAATACTAAAAATGCCGCCTGCTGTAATAGTTATTATGAATTTGAAATGTTTTATGATCTTATGCCAAGAAAACCACCGCCCTTGTGGCGGTGGATGAATTGGCGATCGAGGTTAATGTGATTGTTGATCTTCAATGTATTTCTTAACTGTATCTTCTGATACATGTCCCACTGCACCATAATATGTGCTTCTTGACCAGAGACCACTTCCCCAGAACTTCTTTGCTTTTAACTTTGGAAAAGTTGTGAAGAGATAGACCGCACTAATTGACTTGAGTGTTTTGGCAATTTCAACGGGCGCTGTCATATGATCTGTTCTAACAAATAGGTGCACATGGTCAGGCATAGTTTCCATCGTCTCTAATTTCCAATCATATTCTTCACAGATTTCTGCCAGTATCTTTTTTAATTCGATCTCTACCGCATCCACAATGACCTTATGTCGGTATTTTGTGCAGAATATAATGTGATAGGCAATTTCGTGTTGGCAATGGTTTTCGTTATATGTTTTCACAATAGTCTCACTTTCTTGAAAAATCTACTACTACAGTGATATATAACAAGTATGCAACGAACCATAAGCTTAAAAATTGATTTGCCAGCAGAGTTTGCCGATTATTTGGCGACTTGTGCAACGATTTTTAATCGTTATATTGCGTGGGCTTTCGATGCCAAAAGCTACAACAAGTCTAAAGCTCATCAGGAACTATATTCTGTTTTAAGAAAAGAATATCCAGATGTGCCATCTGCTATCATTCAGTCAATTAGAGATACAGCTTTAGAGAACGTTAAGGCATTGAAGTTTAAGTTTAGACCATTTAAGAAACCAACCTCTCATGTTCGTTATGATAAGAGAACTATTAGTTTGCGAGGAAATCAATTATCGATTGGTTGGTCAGGTGATAAACGTATCAAACAGATTATTAAGCTTCCAAAGTTCTTTCAAGAACGTTATGCTGATTGGAAGTTCCAAGCAGCCACGATTGGATATGATCGTTTCAAGAAGTGTTTCAAAGCTAATCTGATTTTTGATGCTCCAGCTCCTAAAGCGTTGGGCAATAGATCGGTTGGTGTGGATCGTGGTTTGTATAATATTGTTAGTCTTTCCGATGGTTTTAGGTATGCTTCCAACGGGATTAGAAAAGTCAAGAGAGAAGTTCTCTTCTTGAAAAAGCAGCTTCAAGCAAAAGGCACTCGTTCTGCTATTAGAAAACTAAAAAAGTTAAGCGGATATGAGAAGAGGTTTAGCTTGAATGAGAATCATAAGATAAGCAAGCAATTAGTTAGTATGCCGTATGATATTTTTGTTTTGGAAGACCTGAAAGGTATTCGCAAACAGAAGTCAAAAGGCAAGATATTAAATAAGTGGTTATCGAATTGGTCATTTTGGCAGTTAGAACAGCTTCTTCAATATAAAGCAGAGGCTGTAGGCAAGAAGATCGTTAAGGTAGATGCCAGATATACCAGTCAGAAGTGTTCTAATTGCAGTCAGATTGAAAAGAAGAATAGAAATGGATCGCATTTTGTTTGCGATCGTTGCGGATATCGAGAGCATGCCGATGTTAATGCTGCCAAGAATATCCGCAATAACCTCATCTCCGCTGCTGCAAAGAAGGCGGAGCAGGCTGTTGTCAATCAGCCTATCGTAGGAGCAGAGAAGCTACTTACAAGCCACCAGCCTTGTGCTGGTGGTAATTGACTTAAATAACCATTATTATGGTGATGAAAATCATTTTACTAAGCAATCATGGCGTAAGTTTGTTAAATTAAAGACATTCTTATAAAAAATTTAAGCAATTTGGAGAAAAATAAATCACTTCTTTTTTACTATTTATTTTGCCTTGTGAATTGTTTTTAGATTTATTGGCAAAACCACCGCTTGTTGACCAATTATAACATTTCCAATCATTTGGAAAAATAAAATCACCTTCATAGCCACATACAGCTATTCTTTGATTATCATTATAATTATTTATAGCCCAATTACATACTTCACTATAAATATCAGTTTCTTTGTCATTTAAATATACTTTACTTCTATTTTTATTTGAATATGGCGGGTCAAGCAATATGGCTGTTATATCTTTAGATGATATTCCTTTGTTTTTATAAGCTATGGCTGGAGAAACTACTCTTTTCCAGTCACCACAAGTAACTCTAACTCTTTTTAACCTATCTTTTATAGCCTCTAACCATTTTCTTAAATCAGCAGTTAATCCCTGCACAGCAGTACCAGCATATCCTAACATTGGAATACTATTTAAACCTTTATTTCTTAACCAATTTCCAGGTATACTTCCGCACATACCATAAAGCCAATAACCAGCAGCTTTTGAATCATAAAATTCAGGATCATTTTCTAGTTTTTTCTTGAAATCATTAGAAAATCCTTCGTTTATTAAAAATCTATGTCTTGCATGTAATTCAATTTCATTTACAGGAACATCAGCATATTTAATAACATTATCTACATCATAAATAGTAGCTCGCCAAAAATTAACTAAATAACAATCAATATCATTAACTGTTTCTATCTTAGCTGGATTAGGATTAGCAAACAATACAGATAATGACCCAGCAAATGGCTCTATATAATTCTTTGGATTACCAAAAGCTTTCCAAATTATATCACCAACTGCTTTTTTAGAACCAAAATATGGAAAAGGTGATTTTAAAACGCTCATATTTTCTATATAACAAACTTATCTTGAAATATGTTTTTAACAATAAAAAGGAAATAAATGAAATATTTAAGAATAATATTGTCATTCTCACTAATATTACTGATAATGCAACTTTCTTGTTCAACAACAAGCTATAACCCTTTACCATATAGAGGCACAAATTTAGATGGTGCTCAATTTGGAACAGTTTATCCTGGAGTAGAAGGAGTTGATTATTCTTTTCCTACCACTAAAGATGTAGATTATTTTGCTTCAAAAAATATGACTACATTTAGAATTGGATTTCAATGGGAAAGAATGCAACCCTCTCTAAAAGGAGAATTTAATCAAACGTATTTTGATAAATTAAATGCATTAGTTACTTATGCTACTAATAAAAATATGTTTGTTCTTTTAAATCCGCATAATTACGCAAGATATAAGGTAAATGGCGTTACTAGTTTAGTTGGGTCTCCAGAATTGCCAAATGATGCTTTTGCTGATTTCTGGCGCAGAATGTCTGAAAAATTTAAAAATAATCCAAAAGTATTTTTTAGTTTAGTAAATGAGCCAAATACCATGCCTACTATGCAATGGGTAAATGCAGCTAATGCGGCAATATTAGCCATAAGAAGCACTGGAAATAACACTCTTATTTCTGTTCCAGGTAATGCTTGGACAGGCGCCAATCAATGGTCTTCAAATTGGGGACCTGATTCTGGATATGATGTATCTAATGCAACAGCTATGTTAAATATAAAAGATCCTGCAAATAATTATGTTTTTGAAGTTCATAATTATTTTGATGATGATGGATCTGGAAACTTTAAGAATAATGATTGTGTTAACGAAAATATAGGTATTACAAAAATACAAAATGTAACTACATGGGCTAAAACTAATAAGAAAAAAGTTATTGTAGGAGAATTTTCTGGAATAAATACGCCAACTTGTCAAAAAGCAGTAAGTAATTTCATAACTTATTTGTCAAATAATCCAGATGTATATGTTGGATGGCTTTGGTGGTCAGCAGGAACACCATGGGGTAATTATAGATTAAGTGTTAATCCAGTAAATAATGTAGATGAGCCAAGAATGACTTGGTTAATACCTTTTTTACCTAAAATACAGCCTGTAGAAGCTTCTGTTGATGTTCAAGTAGTTCCAAAATACCTTTCTACAACATATGATTCAAATGGGTTTTTCAAATTAAATTCTGGACAATCAGAATATATTGGATATAAACCAGATACTTATAAAGATTCAACTCCAATAAGTTTATTTGTTTGGATGCATGGTTGTGGTGGAAATGCTCAAGGAGATTTGTGGACAGTTGCGCCTTCTGCAACAAGAAGTAAACAAAGTTATATAGTTATATCTTTAGGTGGCAGAGATGGTACTTGTTGGAAAGTAAATGAGGATACTCCAAAAGTTCTAGCTGCTATAGAGCATATAAAACTTTATTTTAATATAAATCCTAATAAAGTATATTTAGGAGGATACTCTTCTGGTGGAGATATGACTTATAGAGTTGGTATGCAAAATGCCAAAGTTTTTGCAGGACTTTTAGTTGAAAACTCTGATATTTTAGGAGCTGGTGTAGCTCAATCAACTTTAATGAGTCAAGCATCATGGAAAATTAATATAGTTCAATTAAATCATTTATCTGATACAACATATCCAATAGCTAAAGTTAGAACAAATTTAGCTGCGCTTAAAGCTGCTGGATTTCCAGTTGTAGCTATAGAAAAACCAGGAAATCATTATGATCCAAGTACTGATTCTTTTGGAACAAATTATGATTTAATTAAATATGTATTGCCTTATTTAGATGTTAATTGGCAATCTCCCATGCAATTATTAGATGCTGGCGCAGACGCATCATTTGATTCAAGTTTAGATTCTGGTAAAGATAGTTCTGACTCTTCTTCTAAAGATTCTTCTGTAGATGCCGCTGATTCATCAAAAGATGGCTCTGTAGTTTTGGATTCTGGAGTTGATTCTGGAGATGCATCTATTCCCTCATTAAAGTTAATGATTAGAATTACTCATAATTGGGGTTCTGGATATTGTGAAGAAGTTGACATTTATAATAAGACAAATGTAACATTATCTTGGACAGAATTTAAGTTAAATATGAGAGATGGGAAAATAAGAGATACAGCTAATAAAGGTGTTCCTTGGGATACTTGGACATCTACTTTTTCAGCTAGAACTGGAGTAATTACGGTTAAGCCTACTTGGAATAAAACATTAGCTCCTAATTCAAAAGTTTTAGGTGGTGGTTTTTGTGCAGATTTTTCTACAGGAACTCAAAAGTGGACAGCTACTTATGTAGAGGGTTCGCTTAAGTAAAATTAAGCGGCTATATTGATTTATAGCCGCTTAACCATATAATGCTATTTTTTGACATATTAGTATGGAAATACTCAAAATAGCAGGCTTATCATATAAAAAAGTACATGGTCCATATGATAAAGGTGATGGGCGTAAAATTGTTATTGTTGTTTACCATAATGGTAAGAAAAGGACTGTATCTTATCCAAAGCATTTAATGGAAATGCATTTAGGTTATGAATTATTAGATAAAGATATTACTATTGACCATTGGGACACTGATAAAAATAATAATGATATTAATAATTTAAGAATAATAGATAGAAAACAACATTCAGCAGATGATACTAGAAGAGTAAAGTTAGTAGATTTTGAGTGTGCATGGTGTAATAAAAGTTTTAAGAGATCTCCTAGATTATTAAGAGATAAGGCTAAGAAAAATAAAGCTGGACCATTTTGTAGTAGAAAATGTGCAGGCAAATATAGTAGAATGTTGCAATTAAAGTTAATTGACAAATTGAATGCACAACCATTTGTAGAATCAGAGTATTATAAAAAGAAATATGTTGAAGCTGACATAGATTTTGAAGAGTTATTTTCTTTTATAAAAAACATATAAACTTTATTATATTTATGAAATTTTATAAATATAAAGGAAGTATTAATTTTTGGTTAAAAATTGTTGATTATAAGCTTTCAGCAATTTATGACAATTTATATTGTATAAAATTTTTTAATTATGGATGTTATAATAATTTAAAAAATGCAGCTGTAATATATAATGATGGAAACAAATGTTTTTATTTAAAAGGAAGGTGTTATGGCTATGAATATAATTTTACAAAGCAATTATGGCGTAAATTTATTAAATTAAAGATTTTTTTATGAAATTTTATAAAGATAAAAAAAATAGTCTTTATTATTTAGATAAAATTGAAGTTTACGATTTAACCGCTATTTGTATAGACTTTATTTTTAACATTAATTTTTATAAAAATGGCAAAATTCATAATACTAAAAATGCTGCTCATATTAATAGTATATATAAAGATTATTATTTAAATAATGAGTTTTATGGCGATCAAAATAATTTTAATAAACAATCGTGGCGCAGATTTATTAAATTACAGGCTTTTATATGAAATTTTATAGAGATAAATTTATATGGGAATATTGGCGCAAAATTATTAATAATAAATTAACTGCCATATATTTTACTGAAGTTTATATTGAATTTTTTAAAAATGGAAAAGGTCATAATATTAAAAATGCTGCTTTTATTAGACATGATGGAGATAAACAGTTTTGGTTAAATGACAAACGTTATGGTTATAAATTTAATTTTACTAAAAAATCATGGCGTAGATTTATTAAACTACAGGTTTTTATATGAAATTCTATATGGAAAATACGAGTAGTAGACGTTATATGAAAAAAATTGAAAAAAAATACTTAACTGCTATTTATTATGATCTCCAAGTTTTGTTTTATAAAGATGGAAAAAAACATAATTCTAAAAATGGAGCTTATGTTAATCATTTTGGATATAAGCAATTTTGGTTAAATGGCGAAAAACATGGCAGTAATGGTAGTAGTGGTTATTGCACTTATTTTACTAAAGAATCATGGCGTAAATTTGTTAAATTAAAAGCTTTTCTATGAAATTTTATATAGATAAAAAACTATTTGCTTGTTGGGTTAAAATTATAAAATATAAATTAACATCAATTTATATTGATAATGCTGGTGTTATTTTTTTAAAAAATGGAATAGTGCATAATGCTAAAAACGCAGCTTATATTAGCAAAAATAATAGATGTAGAAAGTTTTATTTAAATAACAAATTATATGGTTATGAAGATAATTTTACTAAAAAATCTTGGCGCAAATTTGTTAAACTACAGGTTTTTATATGAAATTTTATAGAGATAAAATAAACAATTATTATCTAAATAAAATTTATGTTAATAATTTGAGTGCTATTTATTTTGATAATGAAGATGAAGAAATTTTATTTTATAGTAATGGTTATCTTCATAATGTTAAAAATGCAGCGTATGTTACTAAATCATGGAAATCTTTTTACTTAAATGGTGATTTTTGTGATACTTCATGGCATTTTAACAAAGAATCTTGGCGTAGATTTGTTAAATTACAGGTTTTCTTATGAAGTTTTACAAATATATTAATTATAATAAATATATTAATTCAACTTATATTAAAACTAAAAAAATAACTTGCATTTATATTAATAGAATGATAGTTTATTTTTATAAAAATGGTATGTATCACAATTCTAAAAATGCAGCTATTATTGAGGTTTTATATAAAGAATTTTGTTTAAATGATGAGTATTATGGAGATGATGATAGTTTTAATAAACAATCATGGTGTAAATTTGTAAAGTTAAAGGCTTTTCTATGAAATTTTATACAGAAAATAAAAACTATATTAATTATCGTGATAAAATTTTAATTAATAAATTAACTGCAATTTACTATAATAAGAATTCTTATATTCAATTTTTTAAAAATGGCAAATATCATAATTCTAAGAATGCAGATTTTATAAATAATAAAGGACTTAAGGATTTTTCTTTAAATGGTGAATATTATGGAAAGAATGAAGATTTTACTAAAGAATCATGGCGTAGATTTTGTAAATTAAAGATTTTCTTATGAAATTTTTTAAAAAAAATTATTTTAATAATATAGATGATTGGCTTTACTATTTAGACATTATTAAAAATAAAAAATTAAGCTTAATTATACAAGGTTCAGAATCTATAAAATTTTATAAAAATGGCAAAATTCATAATAGTAAAAATGCAGCTGTAGTATACTACAATGGTGATAAATGTTTTATTATTAATGGAAATAAATTCTTTTATAGCGAAATTTATGGTAAAATAATAGATAAAAAATATTGGCGTAAATTTGTTAAAATGAAGGCTTTTCTATGAAATTTTATAAAAATATAAATTATGATATTATATGTAATAATGGTTTAACTGCTATTTATAGCTGTTCATATTATATTAATTTTTTAAAAAATGGCAAATTTCATAATACTAAAAATGCAGCTTATATTCATAATGAATATAAGGATTATTATTTAGATGGTAAATGTTATGGAGATGATGATAGTTTTAATAAACAATCATGGTGTAAATTTGTAAAGTTAAAGGCTTTTCTATGAAATTTTATATTGAAAATACACCCAGTAGACGTTATATAAAAAGAATTGAGAAAAAATGCTTAACTGCCATTTATTTTGATCTTTATGTTATATTTTTTGAAAATGGTAAAAAACATAATACTAAAAATGCCGCTTATATTAATCATCTTGGATTTAAGAAATTTTGGTTAAATGGCGAAAAATATGGTAGTGATAATGATTATGACCAAGATTATTTTACAAAAGAATCATGGCGTAGATTTGTTAAATTACAGGTTTTCTTATGAAATTTTATAGAGAAAAAAATAATAAATTTTATTTAAATAAAATTGCAGTTAATTTATTAACTTGCATATATTGTGATGATATTGCTATTGATTTCGGCAAAAATGCACAAAATCATAATACTAAAAATGCAGCTTATATTAGATTTGATGGACATAAAAGCTTTTCTTTAAATGGGAAATATTATGGCGATCAAAATGATTTTACTAAGAAATCTTGGCGCAGATTCGTTAAAATGAAAGTTTTCATATGAAATTTTATATAGATTATGTTAATTTTTATAACAAAAAAATAATATATTATATTTTTAAATTATTAATGCTTTATATAAACGCCATTTTAAATGGCGCCTATCCATTAACCGCCCTGGCGCCTATGTAGGGGCGTCGTATATTCGGCTACGTTTGTTTTAATTGTAATTTGTAATCTTTAAAATGGAGGATGCAAGTATACATTTTTAAAATGTATATTGCTAGATTTTAATATGAAATTATTAGAATGTAAAGAATGTGGAGTTTCTTTTGATCTTTTTTCAAAAGAAAAAAAGAATGCAGGTGGATTAATCTTTAATTGCCCTGATTGTAGCGAAGAAGACCATGTAAAATATGCTGGAGTGCAATCCGCTGATGGCAAACAAAACCAAGCTACTATCTTAAAGTTTAACTCAAATGAAGATAAAGAATCTTATTTAAAATTTTGGAAAAATAACTCTGGAGCAAATGTTGGTAAAAAATGTCAATTAGGCTCACATTTATCAACAACTCCAGCAATTAAATTTGAAATTGTTACAGACTTTAAACCAACTAATCATAAAGGCAAAGCTTAAATGAATAACTCAAATTCTTATTCTTTAAATGATATAATTCTTTGTGGAGATTATCCTAACACCAGTGGTGTTTCTATTTATTTCCCTCAAACCATTAAATATCATTTAGATAATAATACTATTTTTAGGCAAATTTCTGCCAGTGGTTCATATAAATATGATAGTTTAGAAAAAATTTCTAATTTTATGAAAGAAAATAAAGCGATTGAAAAGATTAACATAGATTCTGGCAGATATTCAGAATTAGCTTTTATGAGAAATAATTCTTTGTTTTCATTAACTTTAAAAAACAATGTATTATCTATGAGTGTTTTTAGTAATCATGAAGACGAATGTAATTTATTTTATAAATTAAAAGATGAGTTTATAGCTAAAGATAATAAAGATTGCGTATTTTCTATTACAAATGAAGATGGATGTTTGTCAATAAAAAATGTTGGCGTAGTAAAATTACCTCTAATTGAAGAAAATTATCATGAAAATGTAGTATCTGATTATAAATATGTTTGTGAAGTATTTAATAGCCCTTCCCCTTCTGGCAGAATTTGTATTTTAAATGGTCCCCCAGGAACAGGAAAATCATCTTTAATTAAAAGCGCTTTATCAGATATAAATGGAATTTTTGTTATTATACCATCAAATATGATAGATGTTTTAGATAAGCCAGATTTTTTACCAACTTTAATAGATACTAAAAATACTTATAATAAGCCTATTATATTAATAGTAGAGGACGGAGACTCTGCCCTTGTACCTAGAAAATCAAACAATATGTCATTAATATCGTCTATTTTAAATCTTAGTGATGGCATTATAGGTTCTATTGTAGATATTCGTATATTTATTACAACAAACTCTAATATTAAAGATATAGATGAAGCGGTTTCTAGACCAGGAAGACTTTGCAAAAATATATCTATAGATCCTTTAGAATATGAATTTGCTAATAAAATTTATAAAAGATTAACTGATGAATCTAAAAATTTAGAAAAAAATGATTTTTATACTTTAGCTGAAGTTTATGCAATTGCTAATGATGTTAAAATTGCATCAAAGCCAGAAAAAGTTAAAAAAGTTAATAAAATAGGATTTACAAATAAAATGGAGTAATTAATGGAATTAAATTTATTTGATACAATTAAAAGCAAAGAATGGTTTGATAGTGTAACTATATGTAAAGATAAGGTAATTGTTTACACAAAATTTATGAATAGTGAAGTTTTTTCATCTGTACCAGATTCACATGAAGGAAAAAGAATTTTATTAAATTTTGCTGCTAGTAAAAATCTAACGAAAGAAAATTTTATAGAAACAATTATTTTAACTAAAGAAATAGAGTTAGATAAAGACAAGTTGATTTTTAATTTGAAAAATTTATCAAATGAATTTGGCGCTAATTTAGTCGAGACTATTTTTTATGAAATTCATGATGGTGATAATAGGATTACAAATTTATCAGAAAAATATCCTTTTTTAAAAGAAAAGTTACAAAATTTATATGACGAATATGGGTTTGATATTATATATGGAGAATTTCAATGAGTGATGAAGAAAAATTAGTAAAAATATTAAAAGATATTTCATTAACAAACTCTTATGTTTTTGAAAATAATCTATTTAATGTTGCTGTTAATCCTTTTGGAGAAGACAAATATATGTTAAGAATAGCATATTCTAGAAAAACAATAATAAAAAATGATTGTGAATATGTTATTCATGGTTTTAAACAAAATCAAAAAAATGAAGAATTTATACCTGAACAAAATGAATTTCTTTCAAAAAAGCCTTGGTGCAAAAATTTTGGCAAAAACAACTTAAGCTCTAACTGTGGGATTTTTAATCTAAAAGAATGTGCGGAAATACTTATTATTTTAAATAAATTATCTAAAACTCAAATGTTTTCATAAAGATATTATTTGTTGGTATAATAATTTGATATATATTATATTAGATTTTTTTAATAAAAAGGAGGCTTTTAAAATACTTTAAAATATACTTACATTAAGGAGTTGGAAATAATGTATAATCAGTGGAGGGTGCAATTCCTAGCATATAACCATGTTCTCCTTTGCACAATTTAACATGAGCGCAAAAAAAATAGAAAATGATATTTACGATATCCCATTAAACATCTCAGACATTTTACATATTTGCAATGAATATAATGCTTTAGGCTTAAGTATTCAAAATCAAATAAATTATATTGTTGAGTTTGGAGTTGATGAATCAGTTAATAATAAATATGTTAAATTAGAAAATTTGCCACATATACTTAATTTTTTAGAAAAGTTAAGCGAAAACGTATATTTTGGAGATGCTGTTTTTCAAGCACAAGAAATTATTTTTAATATAAAAGTTTATATTGAAAATATAAAAACTTTACATTTAAAAAGCTTAAATTAATAATATGGCAGGTAACACCTGCCATATTTAATTATATTATTATGAAATTATTATTAACAATTTTAATAACATATATTATAGTTAGTTTTTTTGGATATCTTGCTCATAAAGCTTTACATCAAAAATGGTCTGGAAAATATAATAAGTCACATATGACTCATCATATTAAATTATATCCAGCAAATAATTATACATCTGAAACTTATAGAGATGCTGGAAAAGATGATGCTATTTGGTTTTTCATAGTAATATCTATACCAGTAATATTATTTCCAATATTATTAGGTATAATTGGATTGCCAATTCATCTTGTAATTACTTCTATACTAGAAATGCTAATACTAGCCTTTTCAAATAACTATATTCATTACGCATATCATATAAATAATCATTGGTTAACTAAAATTCCATTATTAAGCAAAATATTTAATAAATTTAAGTATTTGCACTTTATACATCATAAAAACATGCAAAAAAATTTAGGTATTTTTGATTTTACCTGGGATTTTTTGTTAAAGACATTAAAAAAATGAACTTAATAGAAAAAAAAGATTTAAACAAAATAGCTAATCAAGATGATTCTATATTAGGATTAGATGAAGTAGGATGGGGAGCTTTAGCAGGACCATGTGTAGTTTGTGGAGTTAAAGCTAATAAAGATTGGGATTTAAAAGGTTTAAATGATTCTAAAAAAATGACTTTCTTGCAGAGAAAAGATATGTCAGCTAAATTAATGGATTTGGCTAAAAATAATATAATTAGTTTCTTTATAGCAGAAAGAAGTAATAAAGAAATGGATGCTGTTGGACCAGGTCCAGCATTAAATTCTCTTTATATAGAAGTTATAGATAAAATGTATAAACCTAATGATATTATTATTTTAGACGGTACATTAAAAATAAATTCAGATAAAATTAACAAATATAACATTTTTAATATGATAAAAGCTGATCAAAGTGTGCCTACTGTGAAGGCAGCATCTATAATAGCTAAATTTTATAGAGACTCTTTGATGATAAATTATTCTAAAAATTATCCAAATTTTAATTTTGACAAAAATTTTGGATATTATTCAGAAGATCATGTTAAAATAATAGAAAAGTATGGCTTTTCAGATTTACATAGAAAATCTTATAAAATAAAAAAACTAAGTCATTTATATTGAATACGCATAAAAACATATGTTTTTATGGATCTTAGAAGACTAAATTTTATTAAAAAAATCGCTTTAGACTATAAAAATAAATTTTTTTTATATAAAACCGCAAGGTCTTGGGCATTAAAAGTATTTGCTGATTTTAATGATTCATCAAATGAATCATTAAGGTATTTTGCATTAGATATTGAAAAAATTATAAATACAAAGGTTCACGCAAAAGATGTTAAAGAATGGATTGAAATAAATCAATCAATATTAAATGATTTTAAATTTAGTTTAGATAATTGGAATTATTATAAAGATAATGTAATTGAAGTATTAACATGTAATAATAATGGAAATTATATGTTATCAAAATTTCCTATAAATTTTGAAAAAAGTGGAAGCGATATGTTTTATAAGCCTAAAAAAGAAGCTATTTTATTAGGTAAAGCAAATATACCAAAATTGTATATTTATGAAGTTGAGTATTTTTATAAAGATTCAAATCAAGATTTTTTGTCTATGGTAAAAAAAGAATATTATCCTTATTTTTTTATAGTAGATTTTTTTGTAGAAGATGAGGGGTCTGATTTTAATAGTTATTCTCAAGAAAAAAAGGCAAAATTTTTAGAATCATTTATAGATAACAATAAGCAAATATTAAATAATATTTTAAAATTTAGCAATATTACTCCTAAAGTATTAGGAGCAGGTGCTGATGGTGTAGCTTTTGACTTAGGTCAAAATAAAGTTTTAAAAATATTTTCTGATAGTTTTTCTTATAATAAAAGTATAGAGACTATAAATAATTTGCATAATCAAGCTTCTGGGGCTGATACTGAAATTATGATATATGATTCTGGTAAATTAAATTATTATAAAGATTTATATTATTATATAATTGAAAAAGTTACTGTTATTAGTTCTTTACCATTAAAAGATTTTAATGATATAAATAAAATAATATTTGCAATAGTATCTAGCATTTTAGCAGAGAAAAAAGTTTGGGATTCTATTAAAGATAAAAAAATAGGACTTGATTCAGATATCGTTAAAGAAAGAATTGATGATATAATTTTTATGTTAAAAAGTCAATATAAACAAAAGATAGATAGTTTAACTCAAACTTATAATTTAGCATCTGAAACAAATAAGCCTGAATGGGCTGGGATGTTAAAGGGAGTTAAATTAAATGATTGGGTTTCTTCTTTAGTTAGAGAAATTGTAAATAAGTTTTTAACTGGACGCGGTGATATGCATACAGGCAATATAGGTATTACAAGTTCAGGCTATTTTAGATTTTTTGATGCAGCTCATGAAATTTGGCAAAAAAGTATAAACACTAGTGTTCCAGCTAGCACAAATAATGTTGTAAATGTTGTTAATGATGGGCAAACAGTGCCTATAAATTAAAGTATTTGTAAAATAATAGGCGAATATAGTATATTGGCATTGCGCTTAGTTACCGAGCTAAGAGATATGGGTTCGATTCCCATTATTCGCTCTCATTAATTATTGTTGAAAGGTATTATGAAGTATAAAATATTAGAAGAAATGAAAGAAATGGTTGGCAAAAAAGAGCCAATATTATTTTTTAGTAAAATGGTAGATGTTTTTTCTTTATTATTTGATAAAATAGATAATCTTGAAAAAGAAGTTAAAAAAAATAATAGTTTAATTACAAAAAGTGATTCTTTAAAAAAGGCATTGTCTATATCTTGGGATCCTTTGATAGCTGGCATGTTATTAGTTGAAGAAGTTGAGAAATTAAAATCTTATAAAGATTTGTATAAGGATGAGATATCAGCATTTAAAAATGCTTATAATTTAAATATAGTAACTCAAGATTATGATTCGTTTGTAAAATTTTGGAAAGAAACGATTGGTGAGCATCCATTTGCTGATAATAGTTAAATGAAATTTTATATAGATAAAAAAGGCACCAACTATTTCAATCATATAATGAAAAAAAATATAACTTGCATTTATTCTACTTATTATAATTTTATTAGAGTTTTTGCAAATGGTTATGCAAATAATGATAAAAATGCCGCTGTTATTTCAAATAATCATAAAGAATTTTTTTTAAATGGCATATTTTATGGAAATCATTTAGATTTTACAAAAAATAGTTGGAGAAAATTTGTTAAATTAAAGGTATTTTTATGAGGTTTTATAAAGATAAAGAACTGTATCATTTTTGGTATTATATACAAGAAAATAAATTAACAGCAATATTTCAAAATTTAAATCAAGAAATAGTTTTTTTAAAAAAAAGCAAATGTCATAATAACAAAAATGCAGCATATATAAGAAAATATGAGAAACATTTTTATTTAAATGGAAATTTTCATGGTTATGATTCTTTTTTTTCAAAAGATTCTTGGAGAAGAAATATAAAACTTAAAGTTTTTTCTTAATGCTTTTTAAGCGTATTTTTAAATTAAAAGGTTTTTATGAAATTTTATAAACACAAAAGTAGCAAAGATTATTTGCATATTATTATAGTTAATAAATTGAATGCAATATATTTCGACAGAGTTGCTACTTTATTTTCTAGAAATGGAAAAATTCATAATAATAAAAATGCAGCTAGTTTTAGTTTTAAATACAAAGGATTTTATTTAAGTGGGATTCATTATGGTAATCAAGATACTTTTACTAAAAAATCTTGGCGTAGATTTGTCAAATTACAGGTATTTTTATGAAATTCTATAAAGATGTTGAATATTCTAAACACTTAAATAAAATTTATAGTAATAAATTAACTTGTATTTACTTTAATGTTTTTAAATCTGTTTTTTTCTTTAAAAATGCTAAATATCATAATGATAAAAACGCTGCTTATATTTTTATGTATGGCACTAAAGGATTTTATTTAAACGACAAATTATATGGTAATCAAGACAGATTTGCTAAAGAATCATGGCGTAGATTTGTTAAAATGCAGGCTTTCTTATGAAATTTTATAATGATAAAAAAAATGATTTTTATAGAATAAAAATACTTAAAAACAATTTAACAAGTATTTGTCATAATGATGCATATATTTGTTTTTTTAAAAATGGTAAAGCCCATAATTATAAAAATGCATGCTATATAAATATATTGGGTTTAAAGCAATTTTGTTTAAATAATATGTCATATGGCTATAGCACAGAATTTACTAAGCAATCTTGGCGCAGATTTGTTAAACTACAGGTATTCTTATGAAATTCTATAGATATAATGATACTATTTATTCATTTTTTTATAAAATCATTGATAATAATTTAACTGCTATTTATTATGGGTCTCTTTTGGAAGTTGATTTTTATAAAAATGGCAAGGTACATAATTGTAAAAATGCTGCTGTTATGTCAGATTCTTATAAGGGTTTTTATTTAAATGATAAAATGTATGGAACTCAAGTCTCTTTTACTAAAAAAAGTTGGAGAAAATTTGTTAAATTGCAGGCTTTCTTATGAAATTTTATAAATATAACCAGTTTGTTGGTAATTATCTTAATATAATTTTTAATTATAAATTAAATGCCATATATTTTTATGACTCTGGCGCCGTTGCATTTTTTAAAAATGGTAAAGCACATAGCTATAAAAACGCCGCTTATATTGGACGTGATGCTTATAAAGAGTTTTGGCTAAATGGCAACTTTTATGGCGACAAATATAATTTTACTAAAAAGTCATGGCGTAAATTTGTTAAATTACAACTTTTTTTATAATATAAAAAACTATATTAGTTGTTATAATTTTTGAAATTTAATTTATAAATATGTTTAAATCTATTGGAAAATTAGTATATTCGCCAAAAACACATTTGGCATCCTCTGATAATTGGATAGTTTTAATGTGTGATGATGAAATTTCTAGATATTATATTTCTTTATATGAGAAACAATATATTTTTAAAAATGGAGAATATAATAAAAAATTAAAAAGACCTGTGTGGGGTGCTCATATTTCTGTAGTTAGAGGAGAAATATTTGATAAGAAATTATTTAAAAATAAAAATAATATTATAAATTTTGAATATGAACCAGGAATTATAGATAATAAAGAGTATTTTTGGATGAAAGTATATTCAAAAGAATTAATAGAATTTAGAAAAAGCTTAAATTTAAGTCCAGAACCTAAATTTGGATTTCATTTAACAATAGGTAGAACAATATAAAAGGAGTAAGTTATGATTGAACCAATTAGAGATTTTGTCGCAGTTTTAAGACCAGATGAAAATACAAAAACATCTTCAGGCTTATATTTGGCGCCTTCAAGTGATGATAAGATTTTAGTAGCTGAAGTTGTTGCAGTAGGAAATGGACATTTTACTTCATCTGGACAGCCAGTTAAATTAACTGTATCTAAAGGAGATAAAATAGCTTTTAATAAAACTATGGCAGTTGAACTTAGATTAGAAGATAAAATTTATTTATTAATTAGAGAAGAAAATATTCTTTGTATAGTAAAATGAAAGGGCTGTATTAAATTATGAATTTAAGTATATATACTCAAAATAGCGTATATTGTGAAAACTTTTGTGAAAAAGTTGCTTTTAAAGCTCTATTCGACCAATCACTATTAGAAGATAAGGTTTTATATAGATTTTCTATGGAAGGAGTAGTTGATAAAACTGAATTTGATATATATAATTTTATTGAATCATCTGGTCTTAGTAAAAAATATGTTGAAGATGATTTTGCAGAATTATTTTTAAATCAAAATACAGCGTTATATCTAACACTTTCAAAAGGTAATTATTTAATAATTGATGTTTTATCAACAAATACTGATTTTGTTGAAAAATGTAAAGGTATAGAAAAATATTTAAAAAAAATACCTGACACTTCACTTGGTAAAATATTTTGCATTTCTCAAAATGCACATAACTTATATTTATCTAGTATTGGCTTGGCAGGCATAGATTTTAATGAAAAAAACTATACAAAACAAGTAGTTAAAGATTATAAATATATTGTTAAAGATTTGAAATCAAAAAAGCCTTCTGGGAGAATAGCTATTTTTGAGGGTCAGCCAGGGTCAGGAAAAACCCATCTTATAAGATCATTATTATCTGAAATAGAAGATACTACATTTATTCTTGTTCCACCTGATTTAGTTAAAAGTTTAGCTGGACCAAATTTTATACCTCTTTTATTAAGTCATCATCTTCATAATGATAAAACTATTGTTTTAGTTCTTGAAGATGCCGATGAATGCTTAGTTAAAAGAGGTGATAAGAATATGAATTCTATACAAGCATTACTTAATTTAAGTGATGGTATTATAGGATCTATGCTAGATTTAAGAGTTGTAGCAACAACAAATGCTACAAAACTTGATTTTGAGCCAGCTATCCTTAGAAGCGGTAGATTATCAAAAAGAGTCGAAGTTAACTTTTTATCAGAAAATGAAGCAAATGATTTATTATTTAGCTTATTTGATAAAATTCATAACTTTAAATCAAGGGATGAATATTCAATATTTGTTACTTTTAAATTCGATAAACCTGTTATTTTAGCTGATGTTTATGCAAAAGCAAGAGAATTAGGCTGGGAGGAAAAATAACTAATAAAATAATATGAATATAGGAGCTTTTATGAAAAACAAATTTGTAAATTTAATATGCTGCTTATATCATGAAGTATATTTCTTTCTATATTCTATTTTATTTTATTTAAATTTATTGTCCTGTCCTAAAAAAACAGGAACTATATTAGTTTCTGATAAAGGAGAGGCAAAAATACAAATGTGCCATACTCCAAAGTTTGTCAGGGTATTTTTTAATGATAAATGTTTAGAAATACCCTGTAATCCTCAACAAATAGACTATTTAACATATGATTTGGATTTATGTTGCTTAGTTTTAAATATTTCTTGGGATGTATCCTCTGTTAGAGAAGTTGTTTGGGAATTGTATTAATTTAAAAAAATGAATATAAATTGCAAAAATATTCTTGTTTATGGTTATTATCATAAATCAAATTATAGCAATTCATCTAATTTAGGTGATAATTTATTTGCAGAAGCTTTTAAAAATATTTTTCCTAATTATTCTTTTACTTTCACTTCTTATTTAAATAAAGATAATATAAATAAAGCTGATGCTATATTTTTTGGCGGAGGCTCTTTTTGTTATGATAAAATTAATATAAATGAAGAAGATTTTAAATTATTAAAAACTAAAAAAATATTTTATATTGGAGTAGGTATAGAAAAATATATACATCCAATGCACATAGAATGTATCAAACTAGCAAAGTTAGTTGCAATAAGAACTGAGGCAGAAGTTGCTAGATTACAAGCTATAAATCCAAATTCTATTTTTTTACCAGATATAGTATATGGGTTAAATAATCTTGTTAAAATAAGTGAGCCAACTAAATCTGTTTTAATATTACCTAATATTTTAGTAGTTCCTCAAAATAATTCAGCAGGATGGATGCATTCTTCTTGGAATTATTTTAAATCAGAATTTTCTCAATTTTTAGATTATTTAGTAGATAATAAATATGATATCAATTTTTTTTCAATGTGTAACTCAAATATCTTAAATGATAAAAATGCTGCAACAGAAATAATAAATTGTATGTCAAAAAGAAATGACTATATTATAAATTCTTCTGCTGAAACAATTTCAGAATTAACTGAATTATTTTCTAAATATTCAGTAATTATAACTCAAAGATTTCATGGTATTGTTTTAGCAGAAATGGCTAAAACAAGTTATATAGCCATTCATCATCATGATAAATTAAAATTTGCTAAACCAAATAATGGAGCTTTTTTAAGCTATTATGGTTTATACAAACAACAATTAATAGATACTTTTAATTCTTTAAATAAAATATCTGATAATATAGATGATAGTTTATTTAAAAACTTGCAAATTCAAGTTGATAAACTAATATAATCATATATTATCAGAATTTCAGAATAGGCTGTGATTCTTTAAAAATAAGGAATTAAAATGCCCCGTTTTTTAGGTATTAAAAACAACTATATTGCTATAGTTTCTGATAAGAATTTTTCATCAAATGATTTGAAAGTAGTTGAATTGCCTAAAAATTTAGAGCATTTATCTTCTGAAGAATTAATTGTTAATTGCAAATATATTAATAATTCTATAAAATATAAAAATTTAAAAAAACAAGCTAAAGATTGTAAAGTTGCGTTAATTAGTAACTATAAAATGATGTGTGGAATATCTACATATGCTGAAAATTTATATCCAGAATTAGTAAAACATGTAAAAGATTTTAAATTATTTATTGAAGATAATGATTTGCCCACAGGAGATATTGTAATAGATGGCAAAAAACTTTCTGATGACAAAGTAGTTACATGTTGGAAACGTGGCGAATCATTAAATAATCTTGTTTCTGAAATAAATAAATATGAGCCTGATATAGTATTGATACAACATGAATGGGGGCTTTTTCCTAATGCAGGTAATTGGCTATCGTTTTTAACACAATTATCAGATTACAAAGTATTTGTAACAATGCATTCAACTTACCCTCATCATAAGGATAAAATAATATGTGAGGCTGCAATTCCAAATATTATTGTGCATTTAGAAGGTGCTAAAAAAAATCTTAAGGAGGAAAAAAATATAAGTTCTAATGTTTTTGTTATCCAACATGGATGTTATAATTTAGATAAAGAAAAAATATATAATAATTATAAATCTAATCATACTATATTGCAAATGGGTTTTGGTTTTCAATATAAAAACTTTGAAGCTACTATAGAGGCTGTTTCTTTATTAAAAAATAAATATCATGATATTTTTTTAACTTTACTTTTTTCAGAATCTCCTTATAATAAAGTAGGTCATCAATTGTACTATAACTCATTGATAGATTTAATTAATAAACATAAATTAAATGATAATGTTGCAATTATAAGAGATTTTCAATCTGATGTAGTTATAAAAAGCTTTTTAAAAACAAATAAAATTGCTGTATTTCCATATATGTCTAACCCTAATCATGAGGTTTTTGGAGCTTCTGGAGCCGCTAGATTAGCAATGGCAAATAATATTCCAGTTATAACATCAAATATAAATCATTTTAGTGACTTGCCTACAATAAAAGCTAATTTGCCTCAAGAAATTTCAAATGAAATTGATAAGCTATTTTCTGATTATAAAATAGTTGAAGAGCAAATAAAAAAACAAAATAAATTTATAGAAAATAATACTTGGGATAAAATTGCCCTAAAGTATATTGAAGCTTTTGAAAAATAAATTTATTTTTTAAATAAAAATGAAAGGATGAAAACCTTATTTGAAAGGTTTTCATATTTTATTATGAATGACAAATTTGTTGCCGGATATATCCCAGAAAAAATAAAATACGTATTTTCAATAGAACTCCCATTCCAAATTGGAACAAATTGGGATAAAAATAAAATAATTAAAGGATATCAATCATTTATTATTGACTCAAATAAAAGCAAATCTTTTAATTCAGCTTCTAAAAAAGCATTATTATTAGCAAAATATAATGCGTCAAATATGACTACTGCATTATATGATGAGAAAGAAAATACAAATATATCTAATGTTAAAATACTGCATATAGCAAATAATAGCTCTGGCTCTTTATCTTATAAAGGTCTTATAGATAATAAATATATAGTTGACCTTAAAGATGACCTTATTTTAGATTCAGCATTAAAAAATGGAATTAAAAAAGGAGGAATATTAAAAGGACAATATATTTGGGGTGTTGTTAATAATGCAATGCGTTTAATTAGAGTTGGCTCTGAGTTGCATAAATTATTATTAGAATTTTCTGTTAGAAAAAAAATTAAACCATTCTTACACGAAGAATTAAAAGTTGGTGATATTTATCAAAATTTATCAAAACAAAAATATATTTTTATTGGAAAAGCAAATACCACTATTTTAGATAAAAAAATATCTGTTATGGATTATAAATATTTGGCTAATTTTAAATATGATAAAATAAAATTAAAAGATCAATTAGTCTTTTTATATTTGCCAAAGCATACAAATTATAAATCTTTTAACAGCTTAAAGCCTTTATTAGTTGAAAGCTTTTTAGTTAAAAAACATAAGCTGATTGAAAAAGTAGGGCATATTAAGCTTCCAAATAATATTTTAGAAGTAATAAGAGAATCTGCCATTAAAGACGTAAAACAATATATTTTAAATTTTACTGAAAAATCAACTCAGCCATTAAAAATATCTTCATCTTTCTTAGAGTATAAAATATCTAATATATCTGCTTTGTTGCATTTATATAAATCATCTGATCCAGAACCTAATTTATTTGACCCAAATAAATATCTTGCTTTTATGTGAGAAAAGAATCGGCGCCCCTTGACAGCCAATTTTAAAAATTTATACTCGTAGAGTGCCGCACGTGAGCAGTCCCCTCATATGCGGCATTGTTGTTTTTATATATGTTGATATATAAATAGTGTTACTAATACTTATATATTTTCTTCATACATAATGTGTGAATAATTGTATATATAATTAAACTGCTAAAACTCAAAGAGAGTTTATATAGCTTTATCTCAGGGAGAGAACATGAATAGTAATTTTGATTATTGTGTATTTATTGGTAGATTTTCACCTTTCCATAAAGGACATTTAGAAATTCTTAAGAAAGCTCTTAGCATTTCTAAGAAAGTTATTGTTGTTATTGGTTCAGCTTCAGCTCCAAGAAGTATTAAAAACCCTTGGAATTTTGAAGAAAGAAAAAGAATGATAGAAACCTCTTTGAATTACGAAGAGTTAGTAAATGTTATTTTTATAGACATGAATGATTATCTATATAATAATAACTTATGGGTTTCTGTTTTACAACAAAAAATAGGAAAAGCCTCTGAGTTTTCAGAAAATGTAGCTTTGATTGGATTTAAAAGCGATGAAACATCATTTTATTTAGATTTGTTTCCACAATTTAAATATATAGAACATCCTACTAATTATAACTTTCATGCTACAGAAATTAGAGATTTGTATTTTGCTAAAAATTTCAAATATAAAGATATGATTCCTGATGGCTCAGCTAACTTTTTAGATAAATTTTTATTTTCTAATGAGTTTAATTTCCTTCAAGAAGAAAAAAAATATATTGATAAATATAAAGCTTCTTGGAGCTCAGCACCATTCCCCCCTATATTTGTTACTGTAGACTCTATTGTAATAAAATCTGGACATATTCTTTTAATTAAAAGAGGTCATAATCCAGGAAAAGGATTATTTGCTATGCCAGGAGGATTCGTAAATAATAATGAACATTTGCAAGATGCTGCTTTAAGAGAGCTTAAAGAAGAAACATCTATAAAAGTAAATATAGCAGATTTGAAAAAGTCTATAGTAGAATCAAAAGTTTTTGATGAGCCTAACAGATCGTTGAGAGGTAGGGTCATAAGCCATACGTTCTTGATTGATCTAGGCACAGGAGCCTTGCCAAAAATTAAGCATGGTGATGATTCAGCAGGGTGCTCATGGATGCCTCTAAGCGAATTTTATAATTTAGAGTCGCAATTCTTTGATGATCATTTTCACATAATTAGAAGTTTTGTTAGTAAATATTAAAATCAATTTCACATAGAGTGATTTAAATTGATAATACTCAGGGAGAGTTAAAAATGAAATATAATATATTATTTGATGTAGATTCGTATAAAACAAGCCATTTTAGTCAATTTCCAAAAGATACAACTAGTTTATTTTCTTATATAGAAGCTAGATGTGGAAATTATAAGGAGACAGTTTTTTTTGGATTGCAATATTTTATAAAAGAATATTTGTTAAATCCTATTACTGAAGCTGATGTTAATAAAGCTAAAAAACTTTATGCAGCACATGGAGTACCATTTAATTATGATGGGTGGATGTATATAGTAAATGAATTAAAAGGTTATCTTCCAATTAAAATAAAAGCTGTACCAGAAGGCACAAAAGTTCCTACAAGTAATATTCTTGTTTCTGTAGAATCTACAGATAAAAATGTTCCATGGATTGTTTCTTGGGTTGAAACAGCTTTATTAAGAAGTGTTTGGTATGGAACAACTGTTGCTACTAGAAGTAATTATATTAAATCAATAATCAAAGAAGGTCTTGAAAAAAGCTCTGATTCTATTGATGAAATAAATTTTAAATTACATGACTTCGGAAGTAGGGGCGTATCTAGTCAAGAGTCTGCAATATTAGGTGGAATGGCTCATTTATTAAATTTTATGGGTACAGATACAGTAGTCGCATTATTAGGAGCTCAAGATTATTATAATGCTGATATGGCAGGCTATAGTATACCAGCCAGTGAGCATAGTAGTATTACTTCTTGGGGTAAAGAAAATGAAACTGAAGCATATAGAAATATGATTAAGCAATTTGCTAAACCAGGAGCTATATTTGCTTGTGTTTCAGATTCTTATGACATATATAATGCAATATCTAATATTTGGGGAACATCTTTGAAAGATGAAGTTATTAATTCTAAAGCTACTTTAGTAGTAAGACCAGATTCCGGTGTACCTGAAGAAGTTGTTTTAAAATCTTTAATTTTATTAGATGAAAAATTTGGTAGTACAATTAATTCAAAAGGATTTAAAGTATTAAATAATGTAAGAGTCATACAAGGTGATGGTATTGATGAAAACTCAATACAAAAAATAATAAATAACGTTATAAATGCAGGATATTCATTAACAAATGTTGCTTTTGGTATGGGAGGAGCCTTACTTCAGCAATTAAATAGAGATACATGTTCATTTGCTATGAAATGCAGCTCTATTACTGTAGGCGATGTAGACAGAGATGTTTTTAAAGATCCTATAGAAGCTAAAAATAAAAAATCTAAAAAAGGCAAATTAGATTTAATTCTAAATGATTCTAATAATTTAGAAACAACTAAGTTAAGTGATAATTTTAATTCAGTGATGAAAGTTGTTTTTGAGAATGGAAAATTATTAGTTGATGATAGTTTTGATGTAATAAGACAAAGAGTGAAATTTTAGCAATTATATTGTATAATTGTATGAGTAAAGAAAATCAAATTTTACCTCCAAAATATGATATAGAGGTAGATATACCAAAACAAACAAAAGTGCCTGACATAAAAGATATGGATGAAGATTTGGAAAATATATTAAAAACAAAATTTCATATATATGATCCTAATCAGAAAAAAGAAATAAAACATTATGATGCAGAAGATTATAAGCAAATGGATAAAGCAACAGTAGCTCCTAAAAGAGCATCTTTGCTTAAAATTTGTGAAGAATATAGAGACTTTTGGGTTAAATAATTATAATTTAGTTAAAATATAAGCAGGCTACAAAATAGCCTGCTTATATTATTTTTAAGGATAAATATGTCAAATGTATTATTAGGTGGAGCTATAGGCGATTCTTTGGGAATGTTTGCTGAAAAAAGAACAGCAGATGATTTATTGTTAGTTAATTGGGATGGTAAAACATTTTTACCATCCAAATATCATAAGTTAAATGCTGGACAGTGGACTGATGATACTCAATTATCAATAATTGTTGCTGAATCTTTAATAAAGAACCATGGATTTAATCCTACGAGTATAAGTGAAGATTATTTAAAGTGGTTTGATTATGGAAAAGCTAGAGGTTATGGTAAGACAACAAAGTTAGCAATAGACAATTTAAGAGATGGTAAAAAATATTATGAGAGTGGTATAGTTGATTCATATGGCAATGGAACTGCCATGAGAGCAGCTCCATTTGGAGTATATTATAAAGATGATATTAAATTTCTTATAGAATCTATAAAGACAGACAGTGCAATAACCCATGCTTCTAATGAAGCGGAAGCAGGAGCTTTAGCAGTAGGATTGGCAGTTGCTTATTGTTTAAATAAGGAATCAGAAAATTTAATAGCAAAAATAGTATCACATTTACCAGATTCTAAAGTTAGAGAAAGTTTATTAGGCATTGAGGAGTTAGTTAATTCTGATGTATCTGTTGATAAGGCTTATATTTTATTAGGCACAAAAGCAGATGTTAGAATGACTATACCATCTGTATTTTTTACATTTTTAAAATTTAATTCTTTTAAAGAGGGGATTACTAAATTAATAAAAGCTGGTGGTGATACAGATACTAACGCTGCGATATTAGGCTCATTATATGCTTCAAATAATATTTTTGATATAGATGATTATGTTTTAGATTCTTTAGAAGATTATAAGTATATAAAAGAATTAGACTATAGATTGCTTAATAAAGAAATATTCTTTTTCCCAAGATAATTATGAAGTTTTATAGAGATAAATTTGATTTTTATTATTGGGGCAAAGTATATTATAAAAACATAACTGCTATTTATCAAAGTGCATTAGGAGTTATTTTATTTTTTAAAAATGGATTAAGACATAATGATAAAAATATAGCTTATAATTATGATGGATATAGTAGATTTTTTTTAAATGATGAATGTTATGGTAATCAAGATAATTTTACTAAAGAATCATGGCGTAGATTTGTTAAATTACAGGCTTTCTTATGAAATTTTATAGAGAAAAAACATTTTATAGAGAAAAAACAATTGATGGTTATTATTGGGGCAAAATTGAAAATAATAATTTAACTGCTATTTATTTTGATTATAATGTTTGGTTTTTTAAAGATGGCAAATATCATAATAATAAGAATGCTTCTTATATTAATTATAATGGATTTAAAGAATTTTTTTTAAATAGTAAATATTATGGCAATGAGTATAATTTTACTAAAAAGTCATGGCGTAAATTTGTTAAATTGCAGGTTTTCTTATGAAATTTTATAATGATAATAAAATATCAAGTTATTATTGGTTTAAAATTAAAGATAATAAATTAGATGCTGTTTATTATTATTATTATACCATTTGGTTTTTTAAAGCTGGCAAAAGGAATAATACCAGGAACGCAGCTTATATTAATGATAATAGAGGGTTAAAACAATTTTATTTAAATGAAATTAAATATGGCAATGAAAATTCTTTTACTAAACAATCATGGCGTAAATTTGTTAAATTACAGGCTTTTATATGAAATTCTATATAAAAAAATCCAAAAAATATTATTTGAAAATTATTAGAGATAAAAAGTTAACAGCAATATATTATGATGATATTGCTGTTGATTTCTATAAAAATGGAAACTTTCATAATTATAAAAATGCCGCTTATATTGATAATAATGGATATAAGTCATTTTACTTGAGTGGAAATAAATATGGAGATTACTATAATTTTACTAAAGAATCATGGCGTAGATTTGTTAAACTGCAGGCTTTTTTATGAAATTTTATAGAGTTACAAATTATATTTATTGGAGTAGATTTATAAATAGCAAATTAAATGCTATTTGCTGTAGCAACTATTATACTAGATTTTTTAAAAATGGTAAACTTCATAATAGCAAAAATGCCTCTAATATTGATTATTATGGATATAAGCAGTTTTATTTAAATGGCAACTTTTATGGCGACAAATATAATTTTACTAAAAAGTCATGGCGTAAATTTGTTAAATTGCAGGTTTTCTTATGAAATTTTATAAAGATAAGCATAAAAATGATTTTTATTATTTTGATATAATAAAAGATAATCATATATCTTGCGTTTATTATGATGACTACTGTGTTATTTTTTTTAAAAATGGAGATTATCATAATTATAAAAATGCAGCTTATATATATTTTGACGGGTATGAAGAATTTTTTATTAATGGAAACCGTATTGGTACTAAAAATAATTTTACAAAGCAATCGTGGCGTAGATTTATTAAATTGCAAGCTTTTAAATGAAATTCTTTAAAGATAGTAGTGAAAATTGTTATTATTATAAGGATATTATAATTAATAAAGCTTTATCTTGTATTTATTATGATGAAATTAATTTAATATTTTTTAAAAATGGCATATGGCATAACAATAAAAATGCAGCTTATATTAATTATATTGGATATAAATCATTTTATTTAAATGATAAAATTTATGGTTTTCAACATGAATTTAATAAAAAATCATGGCGCAAGTTTGTCAAACTACAGGTTTTTCTATGAAATTTTATAAAGATAAAAGTAATAATTATAATTTTTATTGGAGCAGAATAAAAAGTCGTAAGTTGACATCAATTTATGTTAACATTATTGGTATTATTTTTTTAAAAAATGGAATAATGCATAATGCTAAAAACGCAGCTTATATTTGCCCTAATGGACATAAAGAATTTTATTTAAATGACAAATTTTATGGTTATAAAAATAAATTTACCAAATACTCTTGGCGTAAATTCATAAAACTACAGGTTTTCCTATGAAATTTTATAGAGTTACAAATTATATTTATTGGAGTAGATTTATAAATAGCAAATTAAATGCTATTTATTGTGATGCAAATATTAGATTTCTTAAAAATGGTAAACATCATAATCCTAAAAATGCAGCTTTTATTAATTATAAGGGAGATAAGCAGTATATTTTAAATGGCAAATATTATGGTAATCATAAGGATTTTACTAAAGAAAAATGGCGTAGATTTGTTAATTTAAATGTTTTTTTATAAAAACATATTGTAAATTATTGTTGGGAATTATATGAAAAATAAAAAAACATATCCTAAAAAAACTTTTGAACAGACAATTTTTAAAAAACAAGAAAAGAAAAATTGGTCTGAATATCAAAAAAATATATTTAGAAATATAGCGAAAGATACAGGGCATACATTAGTTATAGCTAGAGCAGGTTCTGCCAAAACTACTACTTTAGTAGAAGGTGCAAAATATATACCAAAAGGTAAAAAAAGTTTATTTGTAGCTTTTAATAAAAGCATTCAAGAAGAATTAAAAGCAAAATTACCTTCTTATGTTGAATGTTTAACTTTACATAGTTTAGGATTAAGGGGTATAAAAGCTAAATTTCAAAATGTTGAGATAAATAATTATAAATGTCAAAATATGATTGAAAAATTTATTGAAAATAATAAAGAAAATTATCCTCTAATTGATTCTATAAAAAAAACTGTTTCTTTATGTAAAGCTAATTTAGCAGATACTCCAAAACTAATAGAAGATATTATATACAAATATGATATAGATTTAGAAGATACTCCACTTGAAACTTTTATACATTATGTATCCAAAACATTAAGATATTGTAAAGAATTTACAAAAGAAGTTGATTTTGATGATATGATATGGTTTCCTCTTATTTTTAGAATAAATGTTGGAAAATATGATTTTGTTGGAATTGATGAGTGCCAAGATTTAAATAGAGCTCAGATAGAATTAGCTTTATCTGCCTGTAAGATAGATGGCAGAGTTCTTGCATTAATGGATAATTTTCAAGCAATATATTCATGGCGTGGAGCAGATTCATTAGTTTATGATAATTTAAAAAATAGATTAGAGCCAAAAGAATATAAGCTTCCAATTTGCTATAGATGTCCTAAAAAAGTTGTTACTTTATGTAAAAATTATGTAGAAGATATTATTCCTTTTGAAGAATCAAAAGAGGGTGAAATAATAGATTTGCAATTAAGTGATATGATAAAAAAAGCTTCAAAAGGAGATTATATAATATCAAGATTTAATGCGCCTTTAATTAAAAATTGTATGAATTTTCTTAAAAATAGAATACCAGCTAATATTTTAGGTAGAGATATTGGTGAAAATTTATCAAATATGTTAAAGAAATCAAAAAAGAAAGATATTAAAACTTTTTTAGAATGGCTAAAAAAATGGGAAAAAGATGAAAAAGAAAATTTACTTTTAAAATATCCTAATGCTAGTACAGATAATATTTCTGACAAATCTGAATGTTTAAGAATACTTTGTGAAGATTCATCTTCTTTAGATGATGTAAAATCAAATATAAATAAACTTTTTCAAGAAAATGAAGAGTCTAAAATAGTTTTATTTTCTTCTATTCATAAAATTAAAGGTAAAGAAACAAATAATGTTTTTGTATTGACTGATACTTTATCAGAATCTTCTCAAGAAGAAAAAAATCTATGTTATGTTGCTTTTAGTAGAGCAAAATCAAAACTTTATCTTGTTAAAAAAAGCTCAGATTCATTATCTTTTTTAGACAGATATAGAGATGATGATATTTATAAAGAAGATTATATTTAGGAGCAAAATGTTAGATGAAGAAAGAAATACAAAAGAATCTATTAAATTAAGAGCTGAGCAAGAAGATCCTATAATTATATATTTTGTAGTTAACGATTCATTAGGTATGTCTTCTGGCAAAATAGCTGCTCAGGTAGCTCATGCTGCTCAAATGTTAGTTTTTAAATATTTAAATAATAATGATGAAGACAAAGAAATTTTTAATAAATATATAAAATCTTCTTTTAGAAAAGTAGTATTAAGAGCTGATTCTAAAAAATTTGAAAAAATTAAGTCTTTTTTGACTAAAAATGATGTAGCTGTTGTTGATGCAGGCTTAACTCAAGTTGAGCCAGGAACTAATACAGTTTTAGGGTTTTACCCTGTTTTTAAAAGTAAATGTCCAAAATTTCTAAAAAAATGTCAAATTTTATAGGTAAAAATGAATAAGATTAAAGAATTAGAGCAAAAAATAAATAAAGCTCGTAAAGATTATTATAATGGAAATTCAACAGTAAGTGATAAAATTTTTGATACTTGGATTTCAGAATTAGAATTATTAGACCCTAAAAATCCAGAAGTAATAGGAATTGGCTCAGAACCTGTATCAATATGGGAAAAATATACTCATAAAATACCAATGGGTTCATTAAATAAATCTCAAACAGATGTTGAAATAAAAGAATGGATGGATAAATATTCAGAAAATGAATACCTTTTAACTCTAAAGCTAGATGGCTTATCAATATCTTTAGTATATGAAAATGGAGTTCTTGTTAAAGCAGCAACAAGAGGTGCTGGAACAGTTGGAGAATTAATTACTAAAAATGTAATTAAAATGAGTGGAGTGCCATTAAGATTAAAAGATAAAATAAACATTACTGTTAGAGGTGAAATTATTTTATCAAAAGAAAACTTTAAAAAATATTTTCAAGGCTCCTCAAATGAAAGAAATGCTGCAAGTGGTACTTGTAGAAGATTTGATGGAGAAAATTGTGATAAATTAGATGTATTATCTTATCAGCTTTTTTCAGATGATTTAAATTTAAAAACATTTAAAGAACAATTTGATAAATTAAATGATTTAGGATTTAAAGTTCCTACTTACTATATAGGCAAAAATTATTCTGAAATTTTAAATATTAAAAAAGAATATGACCTTAAATTAAGAGATGAATATGAATATATTATTGATGGCTTAGTAATGCACGTAAATGATATTAGCAAACATGAGCAGTATGGTTATCTTAATATGAGACCATATGCTTCATTAGCTATAAAATTTGATTCAATTTTTAAAGAAGGCATAATAGAATCAATTGAAACACAGGTTGGAAATTCTGGAAGATTAACTCCAGTGGCAACATTAAACCCTCCAGTTGATTTATTAGGAACAAAAGTTTCAAGAGCTAGTTTACATAATTTTTCAAATATTAATGAGCTTGGGGTTGGTGTAGGTGCCAAAGTATTAGTTTGTAGAAAAAATGATGTAATACCTTATATAGAAGAAGTAATTGAGGAGCCTAAAGAAATATATAAACAGCCTGAATATTGTCCTAAATGTAATACACCTGTACTAAATGTAGGAGAATATGTTCAATGCCCTAATACAAACTCTTGCATAGCTCAAATAGAAGGAAGAATAATTAATTGGATAAAAGATTTGAATATATTAGAATGGGGAGAATCTTTAATAAAAAAACTAGTAGAATCAAATAAAGTAAATACAATTGCTGATTTATACACATTAACTATAAATGATTTATCTTCTTTAGATAGAATGGGAGATAAATCTGCTAAAAAATGTTATGATATTCTTCATTCAAATAAAGAAATTCCTTTGGATATTTTTATTGGAGCATTATCTATACCAGGAATAGGCAGTTCTACTATAAAGCTTATAATGGATGCTGGATGTGATGAATTGACTAAATTTGGTCAACTAAAAGCAGAACATTTTGAAAAAGTCGCCGGAGTTGGACCTATTAAAGCTAAAAGTTTGGCTGAAGGATTAATTAATAATCAAAAGCTTATTATAGATTTATTAGCTAATGGAATAAAAATTAAAGATAAAATTATTGGAAAACTTACTGGAAAAAGTTTTTGTTTTTCAGGTAATATGGTAAATAAAAGACAAAACTTAGAAGCAATGGTTATTAAAAATGGTGGTCAAGTTAAGTCTAGTGTTGGAAAAGGGTTAAGCTTTTTGGTATTAGGCGATAAAAATTCAACATCTAGCAAGGCTGTGGCTGCTAAAAAGAATAATACAGAAGTAATAAGTGAAGAAGATTTTTTAAATATGTTATAAGGTAATATGAAGTATAATATTTCAGAAGAAATTAATAATAAATGCATCAAATTTGCAGAAGATTCTGTAAATTCTAGTGCAGATCATTATGCAAAAAGAAATCAAAATAATATTGAAAAAATAAAAAAAGATATAAGGGTTGGCAAAATTGCAGAGCAAATTGTTTATGAACATTTTGTAAAAGAATATAAAACTCTTAGTTCACCTGATTATAATATATATAATAAAGGACAAAAGTCTTGGGAAACAGATCTTAAAGATTCAAATGGGTTAAAGATAGCTGTTAAAGGACAAGATATAATGTCAAATATACATTTTGGTGAAAGTTGGATATTTCAAAAAGGTGATGGAATAAAAGATTGTGATAAAGAGATTTTTAAAGAAAAAAACAATAATTATGTAGCTTTTGTATCTTTAAATATTCCAAAAAGAATAGCAGAAATACGCGCTATCGTTAAAGTTAGTTGGTTACATGATAATGATTTATTTAAAGAAACACAGCAAGAATATTTAAAAAGCAATAAAGTAGCTGTTTATTATTCTGATTTAGAAAAATTTAAAGAAATTTATCAATTATAATGAAATTTTATATACAATCAATTAATCAACGTATTAATCAATCTACTTATATTTCTTGTGATAAAATAACTTGTTGTTTTTATTATAATAATCAATTGCATAATATTAAAAACACATCTGTAATTTCTTGCTTTAATTCACGTTATAAATGGTTTTATTTAAATGGACAATGTTATGGCAATGAAGAACAATTTACTAAACAAACTTGGCGTAAATTTTGTAAACTAAGAGTTTTCTTATGAAATTTTATAAAGAAAAAAGCATTAACAGTAATTATTTTTGGTTTAAAATTCATGAATTTAATATAACTGCTATATATATTGATTCTAGAACTTTCTTTTTTAAAAAAGGCAAATATCATAATTCTAAAAATGCAACTTTTATTAGGCGCGATGGATATAAAGAATTTTATTTAAATAATAAATTTTATGGCGATCAAAATGATTTTACTAAGAAATCATGGCGCAAATTCGTTAAACTACAGGTTTTTATATGAAATTTTATAAATATAAATATGATTTTGATTATTGGAATAAAATTATAAATAAAAAAATAACTTGTGTTTATTCTAATTATAGCTATGTTAAATTTTATAAAAATGGTAAAAAGCACAATATTAAAAATTGTGCGTTATTTGAATCTAATAATAAGTATAAACAATTTTTTTTAAATGGTATAAATTATTTTAATGAAAAACGTGTTACTAAAGAATCTTGGCGTAGATTTGTTAAATTACAGGCTTTTATATGAAATTTTATAATGATAAAAATAATAGTTATTATTGGTGTATTATTTTTGATAATACATTAACTGCTATTCATTCTGATTCTTATGGTATTAGATTTTATAAAAATGGGATATCTCATAATTCTAAGAATGCAGATTATGTAAATTATAAAGGATATAAGACTTTTTCTTTAAATGGTAATTTTTATGGTTATAAAGATGATTTTAATAAAGAATCATGGCGTAGATTTGTCAAATTACAGGCTTTCTTATGAAATTTTATAATGATAAAAATAATAGTTATTATTGGTGTATTATTTTTGATAATACATTAACTGCTATTCATTCTGATTCTTATGGTATTAGATTTTATAAAAATGGGATATCTCATAATTCTAAGAATGCAGATTATGTAAATTATAAAGGATATAAGACTTTTTCTTTAAATGGTAAATTTTATGGCAATGAAAATGACTTTACTAAAAAATCATGGCGTAGATTTGTTAAACTACAGATTTTTAAATGAAATTTTATATAGAAAAAAATAATACTAATTATTTTAATAATATATTTATTGGTATAAAAGTGAATGCAGTTTATTGCTATGAAAATAAACATATTCATTTTTTTAAAAATGGATTAAGACATAATTCTAAGAATGCAGCTTTTACTGATAAAGTGTACAAAAGTTTTTATTTAAATAACAAATGTTATGGCGATCAAAATACTTTTACTAAACAATCATGGCGTAGATTTGCTAAATTGCAGGCTTTCTTATGAAATTTTATAGAGATAAAGAAGATTTAAATTATCAATATGTAATTGAATATAATAAATTAACTTGCATTTATTCTGCTCCTAATTATGTTGAATTTATTAAAAATACAAGCGGTCATAATATTAAAAATGCTTCTTTTATTAGATATGATGGGTATAAGCAATTTTGCTTGAATGACAAATTTTATGGTAATCAATATAAATTTACTAAGAAATCATGGCGTAAATATGTTAAATTAAAAATTTTTGAATAAAAAGGAAATATGATTATAAATATATTAGTAATTATAAGTATAGTGTTTTGTATTCAAAATATATCTGGTCCATTTGGTATTTTATCTAAATTAAAAAATATTTTAATGACAAATAAATACATTGGCGTTTTTTTCTATGAGTTATTTGAGTGCCCTTATTGTTTAGGATTTCATGCGGGGTATATTGTATATCTATTATCTTTAGAGCCGTTTAAATTTACACAAATGATAATTTGGGGTTTTGTTGGAGCATTTGTAAGTTATATTTCAACACTACTAATTAATAAGTTAAATTCATGAAAATATTTGATTTAAGTAAAGATAAATATCCATTAAATGAAACAGGTTTAATTTGTATAATTTCTAAAAAGAAAAATATACGTTATTACAAAAATGGCTTGTTGCATAGAGATGAAGATTTACCAGCTATTGAGTATGCTAATGGAGAAAAACATTATTACAAAAATGGTTTTTTACATAGAGATTTTAATTTACCAGCTATCGAAAGAATGGTTGGATTAAACGAATATTATCAAAATGGTATTAGATATATTGAAGAAAATTATTTTTAAGAGGAAAAAATGGCAAAGCCCGTTATTAAAGAAAATGAATTAAATATTTCTATAAAAGAATCATTTAAGCGTTGGACATTGAATTATACTGATATTGTTTCTAATTCTAATAAGTATTATAATATAGAATTAATTCAAGGGTCTGATGATAAAATTTATTTATATACAGTTTATGGTAGAGTTGGAGCAAGTGGAGTCAAAGAATATAGGGTTTGTTTAGATAAAAATGATGGAGAAAAAGAAGCTGAAAAAATAATTAAAGCAAAATCTAAAAAAGGATATCAAGAAGTAAAACTTGTTGCCGCTTCTGTTGGATCAGATATAGGAAAATCTAAAATTGAAAATAATGTTATTTCAGAAAGTGATGCGAAAAAAATTGGATTTTCAATAAAAGAAGAGTCTAGATCAAATTTGAATATTGAAGTTCAAAATCTTGTAAAATCTTGGTTTGGGTCTATTGAACAATTTGTTATAAATACAATGGATACATCAAAATGTGCACTTGGTCAGTTATCTTTAGAACAAATTAATAAAGGTAGGGATTTGTTATTAGAAGCAAGAAAAATAGTACTTGCTGGAGCAAAAGACATAACTACTTTGAATAATATTTCTTCAAAATATTATAGTAACATACCAATGAATTTTGGTAATAAAAAATTAAAAACTGATGAGTTAAGATTTGATACAAATGATAAACTAGATAAAGCATTTGATATTTTAGACACTTTACAAAATGCAAAGGATGCAGAAAAGGTTTTAATAAAGAAAAATGCTATAGATGAGCAATATGCTTCATTAAATACCCCTATAGAAGTTTTAGATAAAAAAGATCCTCTATATAAATGGATAGACATTTTATTTCATAAAACAAGAGCTTCAAATCATAACTTTTTAGGTAAAATGAAAATAAATAATATATTTAAATTATCAAGAGAATCTGAATATAAAGATTATATTTCAATGGTTGAAAATATGGCAAATAAAAATCAATCTAGAGAAGATATTCCTGATATGTTAAAACCTATTTGGAATAACAGACCATTAGAAAATAAAATTTATGAAGAATTATGTTATAAATCTAATATAATTCCATTATTTCATGGAACAAGAACTGCAAATTTTCCAAAAATATTAAGTTCAAAGTTAATGATGAGAAAACCAGGATTTACTGTTGCTGGAGCAATGTATGATGGTGAAGGAGGTTTATACTTTGGTTTTTCAAGTAAAGCGATTAATTATTCTTCTATGGCAGGAAGTTATTGGTCTGGTGGTAATTCAGAAAAAGGTTATTTGTTTTTAAGTGACGTTGCTCTTGGCAAACAAAAAATTGCAAATGGAGCATACCCTTTTACTTTAAAAAATATTAATCCTAACATGAGTGTATGGGCAAAAGGTGGAAAGTCTGGAGTTATTAATGATGAGTTTATTGTTTTTACAGAAAAACAAAATTGGCTTCGTTATATTATTGAGGTGTCAAATGAAAGGTAGATAACATATAATGAATGCTAAAACTTTTGAGAAAGCTAAAGAGATTATTTTAAATAAAAATGGCAAATGTTATTCTGATAACATAAGTAATCAATATGCTGAAATTGAGGTTGAATGCAATAAAAATCATAAATGGAAAACAAATTCAAAAAATATAAATAATGGCAAATGGTGCATAAAATGCTTAAATATAGAAGGGGTTAGATTAAAAAATAAATTTGCAGAAATTAAAATAAAAGTAGAATCTAGAGGTGGAAGAGTTGTTTCTAATGAATATTTTGGTAGAACAAAAGCTTTAGAATTTGAGTGTGATAAAGGTCATAGATGGTTTGCTAATTGGCAAAGTATATCAAAAAATCATTGGTGTCATATTTGTGCAAAAATAAAAACTAATATTTATACTATATATGATGTAAAAAAAATATGTAAAGATAAATATGGAGAGTGCTTATCTGAAGAATATTCTTCAAAAAAGATGCATTTTAAATGTAAATTTAATCATGAATGGTTTGCAAAACCATATAATATTTTGAAAAAAGATTCATGGTGCCCAATATGCGCTTCAGGACTTTATGAGAGAATTTGTCGTTTATATTTTGAAACATTATTTGAAAAACAATTTGTAAAAATAAAACCAGATTGGCTGATAAATAAAGCAGGCAATCCAATAGAATTGGATGGTTATTGTGAAGAGTTAAAAATTGCATTTGAGCATAATGGGAAACAACATTATGAGAAAGTTAATTTTAATAATAAAATTTCTAATTTAGAAAAAATAAAATCAAATGATGAAGATAAAGTACTTTTATGCAAAGACAATAATATTAAATTAATAATTATACCAGAATTAAATTCGATGTTAAAAATAAAAGATTTAAAATCTTTTATCAAAAAAGAATGCATTAAAAATAATATAAATTTACCAATTAATTATGATGAAATAGTTGTAGACCATAATTTAGCATATGCAAATTGTAAAGATTTAGATAATTTAAATGAATTAAAAGAAAGTCTTTATAAAAATAATTTTGAATTAATTTCTACTAAATATTGTGGAGTGTATTCAAAATATGAAGCTAGATGTTTAAATTGTAATAACATTAAAAATGTAATTTATGCTTCGTTAAAAAAAGGTTGTTCAAAATGTCAAGCTAATAAAAAAAGAAAAAGTATTAAAGATTTAGAAGATTTAGCTTCATTAAAAGAAGGTTATTGTTTGGCAACTGAGTATAAAAATAATCATACAAAAATATTGTGGAGATGTAAATTAGACCATGAATGGCAAGCATCATATAATCAAGTGCAATCAGGAAAATGGTGTCCATATTGTTTTAAATTAAATATTAATGGTAATTATAGGAAAAAAATATTAAAAATAAATATTTATAAAGAAGCTGCTATTAAGAAGGGCGGAATTTGTTTATCTGAAGATATTAAAAGTTGTTATGATAAGCTTACATGTAGATGTAATAAAGGTCATGAGTGGAAAATTCGTGCTGATGCACTTAAAAATACTAAAAGATGGTGTCCAACTTGTGCTATTCTTAATAAAAAGGTTAAATGTCAATAGGTTTATGCTGCCAATATTTAGAATTTGAAAAAAATAATAGCTCAGGAGAACATGTATACAAAAACATTATGAGTGAATCTAATTTACAATATGGACAATATTGCAAAGGAAAATATAATACTAATAAAATTGAAAGTACTTGGATTTCAAATATTAATAATTTATTTTCAGCAATTAAAAGAATAAATTCAGAAGGTTTTAAAGTGTTTAGATTTTCTTCTACTTTATTTCCATTATATGAATCTGAACAAAATTTATTAAATAATTCATTAGAAATTAAAAATATTTTATGCCAAATTGGCAAATATGTGAAAGATAATAATATAAGAATAACTACCCATCCAGATCAATTTGTTGTTATAAGCTCTAATAAACAAGATGTTATAGATAAATCAATTAAGATGTTAGAGCATCATGCTTGGATAATGGATAATATGGAGTTGCCAGAATCACAATTTTATTGTATAAATATACATGGTGGAACAAAAGGTAATTCTAATATATTAATAGATTCAATAAAAAAATTACCAAAAAATGTAAAATCTAGATTAACATTAGAAAATGATGAGAAATGTTATAATGTAAAAGATCTTTTTGAAGTATATGAAGAAACAGGCACTCCAATAGTATTTGATAGTCATCATCATTCATTTAATGATAATCAAATGTCAAGTTATGATGGGTTTTTATTATCTAAAAAAACATGGGGAGAAATTAAACCATTAACACATTTATCTAATACAACTCCTGGATTAGAAAATGCTGTTTTTAATAAAAAAAGACAGCATTCAGATTATGTTCATTATATTCCAGAATGGCAAAAAGAACAAAATAATATTAATTTAATAGATATTGATTTTGAATTTAAAATGAAAAATTTAGCTATATTAAAAGCAATTAATGATTTTAATATTATTTTATAAATAAATATGTATATAGGAGTGGTTTAATGAAATTTTATAAAAAAACAGCACGATATTTATTTGATGGAATATTAAGTAGTGAAAAATCAACTTGTATTTATTCTACATATTATTCTGTTAAATTTTATAAAAATGGTGAGCTTCATAATATTAAAAATGCAGCTTATATTGATAATAGTGGATATAAAGAATTTTATTTAAATGACAAATGTTATTTTTTTAGAGATGATTTTACTAAAGAATCATGGCGTAGATTTGTTAAAACGCAGGTCTTCTTATGAAGTTTTATAAAGATAAAAATTTTTATTTGTATTATATTAGAAGAATTAAATTAACTGCTATTCTTTATTATAATTCTACTAAAACTATTAGTTTTTTTAAAAATGGTATTTGGCATAATTCTAAAAATGCGGCTTATATTAGACTTAACGTATGTAAAGAATTTAGTTTAAATGGCAAATTTTATGGAAGAGAAAATAATTTTACTAAAAAATCATGGCGTAAATTTGTTAAAATGAAAGTTTTCTTATGAAATTTTTTAAATATAAAGTTTATAGTATACAGCATTTAATTAAATTAAAATTTGTTATATATAATAAATTAACAGCAATTATAAGCGATCCTTATAATGTTAGTTTTTATGAATATGGATTAAAACATAATGTTAAAAATGCCGCTTATATTAGCTATGATGGTTACAAAGAGTTTTGGTTAAATAATATGCGCCATGATAATGAAAATAATTTTGATAAACAAAAATGGCGCAAATTCGTTAAATTAAAGGCTTTTTTATGAAATTTTATAAAAGTAAAGAAAAGAATAGTTATTCTATTAAAATCATTATTAATAAATTATCTGCTTTATATTGTGATTCAAATATTGTTAATTTTTGTAAAAATGGCAAATTACATAATGATATAAATGCTTCTTTAATTAGTAAAAATGGATATAAAGAATTTTATTTGAATGGAGCATATTATGGTAATAGAAATAATTTTACTAAAAAATCTTGGCGTAGATTTGTTAAAATTCAGGCATTTCTATGAAATTTTATAAATATAATTACAATAATGCTTTTAATATTGAATATAATAAATTAACTTGTATTTATGCTAATAATTATACAATTATTTTTTATAAAAATGGAGATTTTCATAATATTAAAAACTCTGCCTATTTTGATAAAAAATATAAACAATTTCATTTAAATGGAACTTTTTACGGTTACGAAAGTGATTTTAGTAAAAAAACATGGCGCAAATTTGTTAAAATGCAGGTATTTTTATGAAATTTTATAAATATAAAAATGATTGCAATTATTGGGATAAAATTAAAAAATATGAATTAACCGCAATTTATTATCAACCTAACAGGTCTATTTATGTTCAATTTTTTAAAAATGGTAAGTATCATAACGTTAAAAATGTAGATTACATTAATAGTAATGGGCAGAAATATTTTTCTTTAAATAATAAATTTTATGGTAGCATAAATGAATTTACTAAAAAATCATGGCGTAGATTTGTTAAACTACAAGCTTTCTTATGAAGTTTTATAAAGATAAAATTAATTGGAAATATTGGAGTAAAATTGTCAACAATAAATTAAATTGTATTTATAGTAGGTTTTATATAATTACTTTTTATAAAAATGGTATGGAGCATAATAATAAAAATTATGCTCATATTAATTATATTAATAAAAGAAAATATTTTTATTTAAATAGCAAAATTTATAGTAATCATAGACATTATACCAAAAATCATGGCGTAAATTTGTTAAATTAAAAGTTTTTTTATAATTTTTTAATCGTGCCGTAATCGGCGCCTATCCATTAAAGAGACAGGGTGCCTATTATAGTCAATGTTTTGCAAGTCAATTTTTAATAATGATTAGGAATTTACAATTATGAATATTACATGTTACAGTGATAAATCTGAAAAAAAATGTACTATAGAATTAAATAATATTAATATTGAAGAAATAAAAGATGAAATAATTAATTTACATTGTAATTATGCAAATACAGATAAATATGATGAAGATGATGTATTCGCCATGCTTAGTGATGAAAAAGTTTTTTGGTCATTTTTTAACAAATTAATTGCTTTAAAAGCAGATGATGCTTTTAGTGATTTTTCTTTAATTGATGAAAGATCTAGCAAAACTCATGATAATTTAATTTCATTATTTAATTCTTTATATAAAAATAAGAAAAAAAATATAGATATATCTGATTTTATATTAAATGATGCAGATGTTTCTATATTAAAACTTTTAGCTAAAAATAAAAATCTATCAAAAAAAGATAAAAAAAATATATTTTCTATTTTAAGTGAAAATGGCATTAAAATTGCTAAAATTTTAATTGGAGATATTAAAAAACCTTCGGCTAAATTAAAAAAAGTTGCAAATATATTTATTGAGGAACCAAATGTTTAGAAAAAAAATATTAGATATTTTAAATTATTTTAAATTTTTAGTTAAATTTCCATTAACTAAAAAGCAAATAAAGAAATTTGTTTTTAATTCAATTCATTCAAATGAATCTTTAATAAGAGATGAATTAATTAAACCTTATTTAAATGATGAGGACGTTTTAGATAGATTAAATTTAGAATTAAATACAAATTTTTCTCTTAAACAAGCAGAGGACTATTTATACTATCATTTGACTAATTCAGAAAATTGGTATGAAGATGGAGATTCTTTTATTATTGAAGAAGAAAATTTAAATATTTTTACTAATATTGGTTATAATTTAGATAAAATAAAAATAAATGGCAAAAAAAGATACATCTATATGTGTTATTATAATGATACATCTATTTGCCAGGATCTTACAATAGAAGTTTATTTAAATGAAGCTGGTACAAAAATTATAAGTTGGTGTTTGTTAGAGTAATTTTATGAAATTTTATAGAGACAAAAGAGAAAATAATTTTAGTTACTTGATTTTAATTAAAATTAATAAGTTAACTGCTATTTATCATAATTATTATTATATAGCATTTTTTAAAAATGCAAAACTTCATAATGATAAAAATGCATCTTATATCTATGAACATAAAGATTTTCGTTTAAATAACGTTCATTATGGTCATGAAGATGATTTTACTAAAGAATCATGGCGTAGGCTTGTTAAAATGAATGTTTTCTTATGAAATTTTATAATGGATGGTTTTAAATGAAATTTTATAAATCTAAAAATTTGTATAAAATAGGTGAGTTTTCTTTGACTGCTATTTGTGGCGGCTCTTTAAATGTATCATTTTATAAAAATGGGATGCCTCATAATTTTAAGAATACAGATTATGTAAATCGTAATGGATATAAGACTTTTTATTTAAATGGTAAATGCTATGGAAATAATTTTACTAAAGAATCATGGCGTAGATTTGTTAAACTACAAGCTTTCTTATGAAATTTTATAAATATAATTACAATAATGCTTCTAATATTGAATATAATAAATTAACTTGTATTTATACTAATAATTATACAATTATTTTTTATAAAAATGGAGATTTTCATAATATTAAAAACTCTGCCTTTTTTGATAAAAAATATAAGCAATTCCATTTAAATGGAACTTTTTATGGTTACGAAGATAAATTTACTAAAAAATCTTGGCGCAAGTTTGTTAAACTAAAGGCTTTCTTATGAAATTTTATAAAACAAATAATAATCATATATTTTTATTAAAAATAAAGAATGATAAATTGAGCGCTATTTACGCCAGAGAATTATATGTTGATTTTTATAAAGATGGTGATTATCATAACGCTAAAAATGCAGCTTATATTAGGTATGATAATAAAATTAAAGAATTTTGTTTAAATGGAAAAATGTATGGTAATGAAACTAATTTTACTAAAGAATCTTGGCGTAAATTTGCAAGAGAGTTAAAATTAAAAGTTTTCTTATGAAATTTTATAAAGAAAAATATTATACTAATTATTCAAATTTAATTTTTAAAAACAAATTAAATGCTATTTATTGTAGTTATTATACTATATTTTTTAAAAATGGCAAATTTCATAATACTAAAAATGCCGCTTATACTCATAATGAGCATAAGGATTATTATTTAAATAATAAATGTTATGGTGGTCAATACGCTGTTACCAAACAATCTTTTACCAAACAATCATGGCGTAGATTTGTCAAATTACAGGTTTTTATATGAAATTTTATAAAGAACAAAAAAAAAATATTATGGGAAAAAAAATATTATTGAAATAAAATTAAGTTTAATAAATTGACGGCTATTCTTGATAGCAAAAATCCTATAAATTATATTAATTGTGTGTATTTTTTTAAAAATGGCAACTATCATAATCCTAAAAATGCCACTTATATTAGGCATGATGGATGTAAAGAATTTTTTTTAAATAATAAATGTTATGGCTTTGAATATCATTTTAATAAAGAATCATGGCGCAGATTTGTTAAAATACAGGTTTTCTTATGAAATTTTATTTAAACAAATATAAAAATAATTTTTATTATTGGAAAAAAATTATAAATAATAAATTAAATGCTGTATATAGCATATATTCTTCTTATTATTATACTATAATAATATTTTATAAAAATGGCGAAAGACATAATGCTAAAAATGCTTCTTATAATAGTATTAAGTATAAAGATTTTTATTTAAACGGTAAACATTATGGTAATAAAAATAAATTTACTAAAGAATCATGGCGCAGATTTGTTAAATTACAGACTTTTCTATGAAATTTTATAGATATAATCCTAAATATAATTATTTATTTAAAATAATTAATAATAATTTAATTGGAATTTATTCGTCATTTTCTGTACATTTTTTTAAAAATGGTAAATGTCATAATACTAAAAATGCTGCTATTATAATATTAAAGAGTTTTATTTAAGTGGCAAATATTGCGGCTGTGAAGATGATTTTACTAAACAATCTTGGCGCAGATTTGTTAAACTACAGGCTTTTATATGAAATTTTATAAAAACAATAATTATATTGAAAAAATAAAAATAAATAAATTAAATGCAGTATACATTTCTTATACAATAATTTCTAATGTTTATGTATATAATATTAAATTTTTCAAAGATGGAATTTTAGGAAATTATAAAAATTCAGCTTTTGTTTGTTATAATAAAAAAAATAATAAATTTTACGAGCAATTTTGGATAAATAGTTGTTTTTATGGTGATAGCCAAATGTTTTCAAAAAAAACTTGGCGTAATTTTTCTAAATCATTAAAATTAAAAGCTTTTTTATAGAGGTATCATGAATATAAATATATTAGGTGGTGGAACAATTTCATATATAAGAAATCACTTAGCTTTATCGGCTCCATCATATGGAACTACAGCCAAATATTTAAATAATAAACTTAATTCTTTAAATACTAAATATAACATAATTTTAAATTTAACTAAAATGGCTTCACAAGATTCTTCGTTAGAGACAAATGAAGATGTTTCTAATTTAGTAGATAATTTATTATTAAATGATAAAACTAAAATTATATTTTTTAATTCAGCTATTGTTGATTTTAATGGGGAAATAAATGATTTACCTTCTGGTAAATACCAAGATAGATTAAAAACTTCAGAAGGCTTAAAAAATATAAAAATATCTCCAACAAATAAAATTATTTCTAAAATAAGAAAAACAAGAAAAGATATATTTTTAGTAGCATTTAAAACCACTTGTGGTGCTACTGAAGATGAACAATTTATAGCTGGATTATCTTTATTAAAAAACAATAGCTGTAATTTAGTAGTAGCTAATGATACTAAAACTAGAAAAAATATGATAATTACGCCTGAACAAGCAAGATACTGTGTTTCTAATAATAGAAACTATGTGCTTGATACATTAATTGATATGACATTAGCAAGAGCTAATGGCAAATTTACTAGGTCAACTGTTGTAGAAGGAAAATCAGTGGATTGGAATTCAGAAACAATTCCAAATTCATTAAGAGAAGTAGTCAATTATTGTATTAATAAAAAAGCTTATAAACCATTTAATAATACAACTGTTGGACATTTTGCAGTTAAAATAGATGATAATACATTCTTAACTTCTAAAAGAAAATCTAATTTTAATAACTTAAATGAAGTTGGACTAGTTAAAGTAGAAGCTTTAGATACTGAAAAAGTAATTGCTCATGGTTCAAAGCCAAGCGTAGGTGGACAATCTCAGAGAATAATTTTTAAAAATCATCCAGAAAAAGATTGTATTGTACATTTTCATTGCAAATTAAAAACAAATATTATACCAATAGCATCTCAATTTTATAACGAATGTGGATCACATCAATGCGGCGAAAACACTTCAAATAATTTAAAAGAAGTTGTGCCAGGAATAAAATGCGTATATTTAGATAATCATGGTCCAAATATTGTTTTTAATAAAAATATTGACTCAAATAAAGTTATTGATTTTATAGATAAAAATTTTGATTTATCAAAATCCACAAGTGAGCTTAATTATGAGTTTTAAACTTTTATCAAGAGAAGATTTTAGAGAATCTGTATTTAAAAGAGATAACTTCTCTTGTATTTTTTGTAAAAAATCAAATGTAAAACTTGATGCTCATCATATCTTTGAAAGAAGATTGTGGGATGATGGAGGTTATTATATAGAAAATGGTGCTTCTTTATGCGAAAATTGCCATAAAAAAGCAGAATCTACAGAAATTTCTGTAAAAGAAATTCAAAATATACTTAATATAAATAAATTTCCATTGCCAAATTGTTTAGAGGAAAATATTAATTATGATAAATGGGGCAATGAAATTTGCGAAGATAATACAAGAATTAAAGGAATTTTATTTGATTCTCATAAAGAATGTTTAAAAGATTTTCTTCATTTATTTTCAGATAAAAATATATATAAGTACCCAAGAACTTTTCATCTTCCTTGGTCACCAGGAGCATCATCTGATGATAAAATGTTAAAATCAGTTGATTGTTTTAAAGGTAAAAAAGTAGTAGTTACAGAAAAAATGGATGGTGAAAATACTACATTATATAATAATTTTATACATGCAAGATCAATAGAAGGCTATTCTTCTCATGAATCTAGGTCTTGGATGAAAACATTTCACGCATCTATTTGCCATGATATTCCTGAAAATTATAGAATATGTGGTGAAAATTTATTTGCAAAACATTCTATTGAATATAATGATCTAACTTCTTATTTTCAAGGATTTTCTATTTTTAATGATAAAAATATTTGTCTTTCTTGGAAAGAAACTTTAGAGTATTTTGAACTTTTAAATATTACTCCAGTTAAAACTTTATTTGAAGATAATTTTGATGTTCTTGAAAATACTTTAAAAAATTATATTATGCCTTCTTATACAGAAGGGTATGTTGTTAGATTATATGATGAATTTAAATATTCTGATTTTAGCAAGTCTTGCGCTAAGTATGTTAGAAAAAATCATGTTCAAACAAATGACCATTGGAAATATCAAAAAGTTATACCAAATAAATTAAAAAATGATTGAAATAATTGAAAAAGATTTATTGCTTTGTGATGCAAAATATATTGCACATCAAACTAATTGCGTATCTAATAAATCAGCTTTTTTAGCCTATGATTTATTTAAAAAATATCCTTATTCAGACGTTTATTCTAATAGAACTATTCCTGATTCTCCAGGAACAATTAAAATATTTGGAGATGGTATAAAAGAAAGATTTGTTATTAACATGTTTTCTCAATATTATCCTGGCAAATCAAAATACCCCGAATCAGAAATAGATGGATTAAAAGCTAGAGAAAAATATTTTCATAAATGCTTAAATAAAATTGCTAAAATTAAAGATTTAGAATCAATTGCTTTTCCATATTTTATTGGTTGTGGAGCAGCAGGAGGAGATTGGAATTATTATTATAATACTTTAGTTAATTTTGAAAATTATATTAAACAATATAATACAAAAGTATTTTTGTGTAAATATAAAAAGGAGTGAAAATGAATACAAAACAAGAAATAAAAGAAGTAGTAGATTATTTTTTAGCTAATGATAAATTATTTACAACAGTGGATGTTGCAAATAAATTAAAAGAAAAAAACTTATTCATTAAACATAATGAAATAAGAGATGAAGTTAGAAGTTTATATCATAATCATATGGTTAATAATAATTATTGTAGAACTATAATTACTGTTACTTTAAAAGATAAAAAACAAGCAGAAACTTGGCTATATCATCCTTTGCAAGATACTTGGGACTTAGATACTCTTTATACAAATAGAGACTTAAGTGTAGATACTACAACAAATACAGGGCAAACTGTCCAAGTGGCAGCTGATACTACAAATAATACTGTAAATTCTAAAGAAGACGAAAAAAATTCTGCATTATGGGGCAATTTATTTAATAGCAGCAATCCATCTTTGTTTCCAAGAAGCTAATTTATAATTAAAATAGGAGGATGAATGATAACTTTTAAAGAAGCATCTCAAGCTCGTTGTGCATTAAAAATGTTATTATCTAATTATAGCTGGTATTGTAATAGCGTTGTTTATTTTGATTCATCTGAATATGGAATTCTTGTAAATGTAAAAGAAATAAATAATAATACTAGAAAAATAATACCTCAAGTATTTAATAGTGTTAATATAAAAGTAGAGGTAGAAAATTGAAAATTTGCGCAATATCAGATACTCATAATAAACATAGAGATATTAAAATTCCAGAATCTGATGTTCTTATTTGTGCTGGTGATATTTCTATGTTAGGTCAAGAAGAAATAGTTAATGATTTTATAGAATGGTTTGGGTCTCAAAATCAACAACATAAAATAATGATTTTTGGTAATCATGAAGTTGGTTATTCTAATCATCTTAATAGTAAATATATTGAATCCCAAAAACTTATGAAGAAATATAATATAAAATATTTGCAAAACTCTGAAATTATTATAGATAATATAAAATTTTATGGGTCGCCAGCTACGCCTTATTTTGGTGGATTAGAATGGAATTATAATAGAGGAAGAGATATATCCATGATCTGGGATAAAATACCAGATGATACTGATGTATTAATTACTCATGGTCCAGCATATGGTATACATGATATTGTTTATAGAAAATTTTTTCTAACTTCAAATGAAGGGTGTTCTGATTTGTTAAATAAAATTAACTCTTTAAAAATAAAAGCACATATTTGTGGTCATATCCATAGCGGATATGGAATTTTAAAACAAAATAATACAACTTTTGTTAACGCTGCACTATGTGATAATCATTATTCGCTAATTAATAATCCAATAGTTTTTAATATTTAAATAGGAAAGAAATGTATTATTCTAATCCAATTCCAGGGAAAGCTTATAAGCCTTTCTCTAAATTTGCTAATATTATAGTTGAAAAAGATAAAATTTTTACTTTTAAATTTAAAAAAATGATATTCTTTAATAAAGAAATATATGTTATTTTTAAAAATGATAATCAAGAAGAAATCATGCAATCTTTAAAATCAATTAAATTTTTAAGATTAAAGATTGGTGAAGATAACTATCAGTCTAAATTATCAGATATTGAAAGAGTGGAAATTTATAATAAAGCTAATGATGGAGTTAAAGTAAAGGAATTATCAGAACAATATAAAATTAGCGAATCACAAGTGTATAATATAAAAAATTTAATTAGTGGAAGTAAAGCTATAGAAAATGTAATTAATAATAAAGAAAAGAATATTCCTAATACAATGGTTACGGCTTCTAATAAAACTAATAAAAAGTTAAGTTTAAGTTTAGCTAATTTTATTAGAAATGATAGGTTAAATAATAAATTATCTACAAAAGATTTAGCTAAAAAATATTTAGTTTCTGTTAGAACTATTCAAAGAATATTAAATAATACAATGTATAAAGATAAAAAATGATATTAGCATGTACTGGTCATCGCCCAAATAAACTTGGCGGCTTCACTATACCTAATCCTATATATAATAAAATTTGTAATCAAATTAAATTATTTTTAGAAGATAAAAAGCCAGAAAAAGTATTATGTGGAATGGCTTTAGGGTTTGATTTTTATTTTGCAGCAATGGCTATTAAAATGAAAATTCCTGTTATTGGAGTTATACCTTTTAAAGGTCAAGAAGCTTTGTGGTCAGATATTGATAAAAAAAGATATGATTTTTTATTAAAAAATTGCAAAGAAACTATAATAGTATCTGAAGGAGGTTTTAGTAATAGTAAAATGCATATTAGAAACCATTATTTGGTTGATAACTCTGATATGCTACTTGTTTGCTGGGATGGATCCGCTAGTGGAACTAAATCTTGTTTAGATTATGCTTTATCTAAAAATAAAGAAATAAATAAAGATATTTTTATTATAAACCCTAATACATTGTAAAACTCGGGTTTGTAATCTGACCTATCCATTAACGTCGTAGGGACCAGCATACAGGGAAGCCGCTAAAGCGGCGAATTGACTTTATGCTTACTAAGCATAGCACTTACTAATAGTAAGTTTTATTAAATGAATAATATCGAGGTTAATTTGATAAGACCCGAATTTGTGACAAATGAAATTATATTAAAATGGGATGATATCTTAAATAATGATCCTTTAATGCCTAAAGAGTTTTTACAAGAACCTTTAATTAAAGAAGTTTGTTATGCTGGATTATGGTTAATTGAAAAACTTAAGGATTTAGAATGTCCTGATGAAATAATTACTAAAATACAAATAACTGCTGGAAAATTATCTTTTGGAAAAAATTTTTGGGAAGTACATGAAAAAATATTAAATGATTATATTGATAATAAATTAATATTTGAGGATTCTGAACAAGCTTATTCTTAATTTAATAATTTCATTTTATAATGTGTGATTAACTAATTTACTATTTAATTGGAGATATAAAAATGGCTAAAAAAGAACACAAAATGGCAGCTTCTGACTTTAACCTTCAAAAAGTTTCAACAAAGGAGCTTTCAAAGCATGTTGCTGGTACTATTGAAATCGGTGGTGCATTAATGGTTGCTGGACAGCGTGGCTCAGGTAAAACAGAAATCATGAAAGCAGAAACCGCAGCTTCTGGATGTTTAGAAGCTTATGTAAATCTTTCTGTTATGGAAAGAGTTGATATGGGTGGATATCCAGATATGATGTCTAGCAAAGAAGGTAAGAAGTTTATTGACTATTTGCTTCCAGCATTTTTCAAGCCTATGATTGAAGGAGATCAGCCAGTTGTTCTTCTATTAGATGAGGTAGATAAGGCTGATCAATCACTTCAGGCGCCGTTGCTTGAGTTGGTTCAGTTCCGCTCTGTTAACGGAAGAAAATTGAAAAATCTAAAAGCAATTTTAGCAACAGGTAACCTTATAAGTGAGGGTGGAAGTAGACCATCTCTTCCTTTACTTGACCGAGTTGAGAAGTTCTTAGTAGAGCCAGATTATAACTCATGGTTAGATTGGGCTGGTAATAAAGGCGGTATTCACCCTTCTATTACAGCATATATCCAAGATAATCCTGGAGATTTGTTTGGTAACGCTGACCCTGAAGAGCGTTATGCTGACCCAAGTCCAAGATCATGGACAAGAGCTTCTAATATTCTTCATCAAGGAGAACAGAAGAAATGGGGAGTTGATTTGTTAAATGCAAAGGTTGCAGGCTGTGTTGGCAAAGAAGCTGGAATTAAGTACTCTCATTATTATGAGCATTATCAGCAGTTACTTCCTGTTATTGATGCTATCTTTAAGGGAGATTCTGTTGAAGATAAGTATAAGAAGCTTCCAACAACTAAGAAATTAGTTTGCACAATGATTGCCTGTGCACGTTTGGCAACGCATGCTGATACTTTAACAGGAGCCAAGAAAGATAAGTCAATATCTAATGTTGGTAAGTTTATGCAAAAAGTAGAACAAGAAACGGCTCTTATTGCGCTTCGCTCACAGTTCTCGCATAAACGTATTATGGACAACAATTTGGATGAGCATCCAGACTGGAAAGAAATGATTGACTTGATAACTAAGAGAGCTCAAGGCGAATGATTAGTTGACTTTATATGGAGCGGAGTTATACTCCGCTCCATATTAGTATTTTAAAGTCAAAAAGTTTTAATAAGAAAAAAGGATAAATAAAATGAAATTTAATAAAGTTGTTGGGAAAATAGATCCTAATTTAGTTGCAAAAGCAGAAGATGCTTTATCTAAAGTTTTTCTTGACTTGGCATTAAAGTATGATAATACCTTAATAAGCCCATTAGGTGGAGACCCTTTAATCTTTACACTTATGTATCCTGTTGAGCACATTTGTACAATGAATATTAGTACTGCTGCAACAGACGGTAAACGTTATTATTGGAATCCAAAGTTTATCTTAACTCTTTCCAGAGAAGGTTTAAGATTTGTTTGTGCACATGAAGCATGGCATGCTATTTATATGCACCCATCAAGAAGAGGTGGTCGTAATCCAAAATTATGGAATATAGCAGTTGACTACATTGTCAATGATTGTATTATGGATGACCTTAAAACAAGAAAACAAGACCCAGGTGAAATGTTTAAGAAGCACCTAGGTAATTATATGACATTAGCAGCATTTGCTAATATGATTAAAGATCCTTTCAAAAAGATACCAGGTGTTGGTGAAATTGATACGAGCAGTTCAAATGCTCCTCAAGTTACATTGCCTGATCCAGAAGATGATAGAGAGCTTACTGAAGATGAGATGAAAGAATTAGAGCGTCGAGAAAAGCGCCACCCATACTATTATGCAGATCCTGATTTATCAGATGATATGAAGTCACCTGAAAAGATTTATGAATATTTGTATAATTTACTTCCAAAATGCCCAGATTGTGGAAGTTTAGGCAAATATAAGCAAAAGAGTAAAAGTAAGTCTAATCAAGGTAAGAAATCTAATAAGGGTAATAAGGGAGATAAAGCTGAATCAAAAGATAAGGATGATCAAGATTCGGATGGCGCTGGAGATAGCAAAGATCAACATGATCATGGAGATGGTCAAAAATGTGGATGTAATGATCCTCATGGAAAAGGTCAAGGAAATGAACAGGGAGAAGGTGAAGGCGAAGGCGATTCAAATTCTCAAGGGCAAGGGCAAGGTCAAGGGCAAGGTCAAGGGCAAGGTCAGCAATGTGGAGGTTGTGAAACTTGTGGAGATGGAGTAGATATATTTGATATAGGCGGAACGCTTGATGATCATATGGATTCTACTGAATCTGAGGAAAAAATAAGCAAGAGAATTTATGAAGCAATTCAGACAGCTAAGAAAATGGCTGGGCAAATTCCTGCTGGATTAGAAGATGAGCTTGGAATATTGTCTGCTCCTAAAATCTCTTGGAGAGATGTTATTAGAAGCAAGCTCTTGAAATCAAGGTCAGGTCATGGCAGAAATGATTGGACTAGATTTAAAAGCAGACCAATGTTTGCAGGATTAATGGTGCCAAAGAGCAAAAGTTATTATGCTAACTTTGGTTGCTTATTAGACACTTCAGGTTCTATGAGCCAAGAAGATATGGCATTTGGAATTTCTCAACTAATTTCTTTAGATGAGAAAGCTGAAGGCACAATAACTTGTGGAGACTGTGAAATTTATTGGGATTCTTCTACCAAGATTAGAAAAGCTAATCCAGAAGAGCTTAGTAAAGTTAAAGTAGTAGGTAGAGGAGGCACAATGTTTTCTCAATACTTTAAAGATTATAAAGAATACATTGGAGAATGTGACTTTTTAATCTGTATTACAGACGGTTACTTAGGAGATGAAGATTTCATGGTTGATCCAGGAATACCTGTATATTGGCTAATAACATCTGGTCATAGTACATTTAAGCCAGCATTTGGAAAATCATTTGATTTAATGAATGCTTAAATAATAAATTGCTAAGCCTATAGAAACTAATATTTCTATAGGCATAGCTTTTTTATAAAATATTAGCTATGCGTCGACTAAGGATTATATGTTAGATCATATTATTTTAAAATATATTATTTTAGGAATTTTATTATTCATATCTTTTTTATCTAATTTGGCTAAAGAAAGATAATATATGAAGTTTTATAAAGAAAATTTATATACTAATTATTAGTATAGCAAGATTATTCATAATAAACTAAATGTTTGTTATCATAGATTTGATGGTGTAATATTTTTTAAAAATGGTAAAAGTCATAATGCTAAAAATGCTTCATTTCAAGTTTGTGATGGTTACAAAACTTTTTATTTAAATGGAAAATATTATGGTGATAACGCTGAATTCACTAAAGAATCATGGCGCAAATTTGTTAAATTGAAAGCTTTCTTATGAAATTTTATAGAGATAAATATAGTTCGAGTAATTATTTTTATTTAACTAAAGCTGAAAATAATAATTTAAATGCAATTTGCATTGATTCTGTTAATATTGTTAGGTTTTTAATAAATGGAAAAAGACATAATATTAAAAACGCTTCTTTTTATGAAGATAAAATATATAAAATATTTTATTTAAATGATGAAGCCTATGGTGATGAAAATAGCTTTGACAAGAAATCATGGCGTAAATTTGCTAAATTAAGAATATTTTTATGAAATTTTATAAATATAAACGAGATCAATATTATTATAGTAAAATTAGTAATAATAAATTAAATGCTATTTATTCATTTGATTATGTGATGTTTTTTAAAAATGGATTGCCACATAATAATAAAAATGCGGCTTATATTGAAAAAAATGGATATAAAGTTTTTTATTTAAAAAATATAGTTCATGGTGTAAATAATAATTTTTCAAAAAAATCATGGCGCAAATTTTATAAATTATATAGTTTTATATGAAATTCTATAAAGAAGACTCAGTAAATTTTTTTTATTGGGATAAAATTAAAAATAATAAATTAACTGTAATATATTTTAGTCATAACATTTGGTTTTTTAAAAATGGCAAAATGTATAATAATAAAAATGCATCTTATATTAGATTTGATGGATATAAAAAATTTTATTTAAATAACAATTTTTATGGTGATAATAATGATTTTATTAAAGAATCATGGCGTAAATTTGTTAAACTACAGGCTTTCTTATGAAATTTTATAAAGAAAAATATTATAAATCTTATTATTATAATATTATAATTGGCAAAGATTTAAATGCAATTTATTTTGATGAACATCAAATTGCTGATAAAATCTACTATGATATAGTATTTTTTAAAAATGGTTATGTTCATAATCCTAAAAATGCCATTTATTTTAAAGGAAATAAAGAGTTTTATTTAAATGATGAAATTTATGGCTATGAATATGATTTTACTAAACAATCTTGGCGCAAATTTGTTAAAATGCAGGTATTTTTATGAAATTTTATAAAAATATAAATTGTAAATTTATATATAAAAATGCTTTAACTGCTATTTACATTTGCCCATATTATATTACTTTTTATAAAAATGGCAAAATTCATAATACTAAAAATGCGGCTCATATTAATGGTATATTTAATAATTATTATTTAAATAATGAATTTTATGGCAATAAATATGATTTTACAAAAGAATCATGGCGTAGATTTTGTAAACTAAAGGCTTTTCTATGAAATTTTATAGAGATAAAACTTTTTATTATTGGTATAAAATTAAAGATAATAACTTAACTGCTATTCATATTGATCAATATAAGTCTGTTAGATTTTTAAAAAATGGTAATTATCATAATTTTAAAAATGCAAGTTGTATTAGATATGATGGCTATAAAATATTTTCCTTAAATGGTAAAACTTATGGTTATAAAGATGATTTTACTAAAGAATCGTGGCGCAGATTTGTTAAATTACAGGCTTTCCTATGAAGTTTTATAAAGATAGAGAAGGTTATTACTATTTAGAGAAAATCGAAGATAGCAAATTAAATGCTATCTGCATTGATTCTACTAATATTGTTAGGTTTTTAAAAAATGGAAAAAGACATAATAATAAAAATTATAGTTATATCGAACCTAATAGATTTAAAGTATTTTATTTAAATGGTAAAATGTATGGCTTTACAGAAGATTTTACTAAACAAACTTGGCGTAGATTTGCTAAACTACAGGCTTTCTTATGAAATTTTACAAAGAAAATCAATATGCAAGTAATTATTTTTTTAAAAAAATTAAAAACAATAATATAATAGCTGTTTATCAAGATTATTATGGTGTTGTTTTTTACAAAAATGGCAAAAGGCATAATACTAGAAATGCTGCTGATATTATTAATAACAGTAAAATATTTTATTTAAATGGTGAATGGTATGGAGATAATTTTACTAAAGAATCATGGCGTAAATTTTTTAAACTAAAAGCTTTCTTATGAAATTTTATATTACAAAATTTAAATCTACTCCTAAAAAAGTTAAAAAAACTAATGCTATCCTTTTGAAAATAAAAGGAATATATAGGCTTACCATGTTTTTTAAAAATGGAAAACTAAATAATTATAAAAAAGCTGCTATTATAGATAGTGATGGATTTAAATCATTTTATTTAAATGGTGAGTTTTATGGCAATTCAAATAAATTTACTAAAAAAACATGGCGTAAATTTGTTAAACTACAGATTTTTCTATGAAATTTTATAAAAATAAATATAATTTTAATTATAATTATTTATTACAGTAAATAATAAATTAACTGCTATTCATTCTGATTATTATGCTGTTAGATTTTATAAAAATGGTAAAGAGCATAATAGCAAAAATGCTTCATATTCTAAATTTAGATATAAAGAGTTTTGGTTAAATGGTAAGAAATATGGTTATGATTATACTTTTACTAAAAAGTCATGGCGCAAATTAGTTAGAGAATTAAAATTACAGGCTTTTTTATGAAATTTTATGTAGACGGATATAATTTCACTTATCACTCTAAAATTATAGCTTATAAATTGTCAGCCATTCGCTCAACAAAATATTTTTGTTGTTATTTTTATAAAAATGGAAATTTTCATAATCATAAAAATGCAGCTTTTATTTATATTGGTGGAACTAAATATTTTTATTTAAACGAAAAAGGCTATGGTATTCATAATGATTTTAATAAAAAATCTTGGCGAAAATTTGCTAAATTAACAATCTTCATATAAAGAAATAAAAAATGATAATAACACAAAATTATAATAATATTCAAAATTCAGAAAATTTTCAAAAAAATCTTTTCTCTATTGGAGACCCTTCTGTAATATTTGATATTCTTAGAAGTAAATTATATTCAGACCCAGTAGCAGCTGTATGTAGAGAAATAGCTTGTAATGCAAGAGATTCTCATATTGAAGCAAATAAAGCAGATGTTCCAATAGAAATTGTTTTGCCAAATAAATTAAGCAAATCTCTTATTATAAAAGACTTTGGAGTTGGAATATCTCCAGATAGAGCTGAAAATATTTTTATTCAATATGGAAAATCTACCAAAAGAAACGATAATACACAAACTGGTGGATTTGGAATGGGCTGCAAATGCCCATTTTCAATAACAGATACTTTTGGTATAGTAACTGTTTTTAATGGAATAAAATATTCTTATTCTGCTGTAATTGATGAAACTAAAGTAGGAGCTTTATTTCTTTTAAATAAAGAAAATACAGATGAATCAAACTCTACTCAAATTATAATTCCAATAAAAGAAAGTGATTTCTTAAAAGTTGAAGATTCAATACTTAGTATTACTGAGTTTTGGACAACTAAACCAATAATAAAAAATTGCAGAAAAGAATTATCTAAAAAAGAAGTTGAATTTAATGGAAATAATTGGTTTTTAGTTAGCAAAAATAAAAACAATCATTCCTTTAATAATTCACATGTAAATAATATTTTTTGCTTAGTTGATAAAATACCTTATTATATTAGTATTGATTCTTTATATTCTATTTTAGATAAGTCTGATATGTATGGTGTCCAGTATATTGGTAATTATGTTTTATATTTAGAATTTAATACTGGAGATTTATCTTTATCTGCTTCAAGAGAAGCTTTGTATTTTGATGAAAATACTAAAAATAAATTAAAAGATGCAATTAAAAATTTCACTAAAGAATTTAATATAGAATTTTCTAAAAAAATATCTTTATTACCAGATTTATATTCTGTTTTGTCTAAATATAGCAACGATATAACAGATTATAATTTATTAAAAGATGCCACATGGAATAATATTAAATTAAAATCCGCTTTTAATTTATCTTATCATATAACTGGAAATTCTTATATACAATCAAAGTCTAGAATTTATAAAAATAAATTTTCTAGAAATTTGAATTTTTATTTAGATAAAAAACATATTTATGTAAATGATTTATATGCCAAATTAAAACCGTCGTCTTTAAAAGATGCTTTCACTGACAATGATTCAATTTTTGTAATAAATCTTGATTCAAAAGAAAAAGAAGACCTTTTTAATAGTAAATATTTTTTAGATAAATATGATTTTAAGAAAATTTCTAGTATTAATGCTAAAATAATAAAAAATCCCGACCAATCTAAAGCGAAAAAAAATCAAATAATTTTTAACAAATTAGATAATCTCAAGTTTAAAAGAACAAGTTTAAAAGAATTTAAAGAATCAAAAAATAATATTATTGTAGATATGTCAGAAATATTTTCTGAAAATTTAGAAAATAATATTATTAAAGCTCTTTCCATTAAATACAAAGATAAAAAAATATGGAATTTAAAGTTAAATGAAGATACAATTAAAAGTTTAAAGAATATAAATTCTGATATTGAGTTCATAACTAATGATACTATTAAAAATAATATCTATTCCGAAGAAGAACATTATGATTTAAATATACTTATGGATAATTATCATACACTATTGCAAGTATTTAATTCTTTTACAAATATAAATAAAAATACAGAATTCTACAAATATAAAATTATTTTAGACGATAAAGTAAAAAAATATAATTTGAAATATAATAATTTAAAAAATAATTATAATTATTATGTTAATTATAATGAGTGGAAGAAAAATAATCCAAATAGTACCGAAAATATATTTCAAAAAATATTTGAAAAATTTCCATTACTAAAACACTTTAAACAAAGATATTCTTATAATAATTCTGAAGTTAACGATATTAAAAATTACATGAACCTAATAGAAAAAATAGGAGATTAAAAATGAAGAAAATTAATTTTATAAAAACAAATGAAAATATTACTTTAAATTTTGATGGTCAAACTCATATAATAGCTATGGATAATCCATCTGCTGCAAATATATTACAAGCTTTAAAAGATAATAATCATGATATTATACCAGATTTAGTATCTGCTGCTAAATTAGTAGAAAATTTTTCAGGAGGTTTATTTAAAGTTGTAGATGGTCAAGTCTTAGTTGATGGTGAAGCTGTTCATGAAGTTTTAGCTAATAAAATATTAGATTTTGCCCATGAAGGGTTACCATATGAGCCACTTGTTAAATTTGCTAAAAATGTTTCTTTAAATCCATCATTTAGAGCTCAAACAGATTTATTTTCTTTCTTGGAAAAAAATAATCATCCAATAACTGAAGATGGTAACTTTATTGCTTATAAAAAAGTAAGAGATGATTTTAAAGATGTTCATACAGGTACTATGGATAATTCTCCTGGGAAAGTTGTTTCTATGCCAAGAAATAAAGTAAATGAAGACCCAGAGCAAACTTGTAGTAATGGATTACATGCAGCTAATTTTGATTATGCATCTAACTTTTATTCAGGTGGCAAAATGCTTGAATTAGAAATAAATCCTAAAGATGTAGTTGCAATACCAAAAGACTATAATCAATCTAAAATGCGAGTTTCTGAATATAAAGTACTTGGAATTGTAGATAAAGAATTGTCCTCTACAACTTTAAGAAAAAAGCCAGAATTAAAAGAATCTTTAAAAAATGACTCTTTTGACTGCTCTTCTGATTGTGTTTGTGAAAATAAAAACATTGATTATGATGATGAGGACGAGGATAAGGACGAAGACGAGTATTGTGTTTTATGTGCTTGCACACAATGTTGCTGCTAATATAATGAGGTAATATGTTTTTTGTAGCAATTGGTAGTTTTTTTGCATTATTAACATTTATTCATTTTTTTTCAGATTGGATATTTCAAACTCATTCTGAAGCTATGATAAAACATAATAATTGGAAAATAAGAGCAAAACATTGTTTAATATATACATTTATTTTTATACCATTTTTATATAGTTTTAAATTAAATTTATTAGAAATGTTTGTTTCAGCAAATTTATTATTTTGGAGTCACTTTTATTTTGATACATATCACTCTGTATTTTTGTGGGCGAAATATATTCGTAAACCTCCAGAAATGAATCAAGCAGACAAAAAAGCGGGATTTGTTAATTTTGTATCTACACCTTTAGGTAAAATATTAATGATTGCCATTGATCAGATTTCACATATAGCATTTTTGTTACCAATTGCATACTTTGCAGCTAAACATGTTTGAAAAGGAATTATATGTCTAAAATAGAAAATGCAGCAGTAATAGGTTCAAGTTGGGGAGACGAGGGTAAGGCTAAGATAATCAACTACTTAGCCAAAGACTATAAGTATATTTGTCGTTTTGCTGGTTCTTCAAATGCTGGGCACACATTATATTTTAATGGAAAAAAAGTAGTTCGACATCTTTTACCATCAGCAGATTTTACATTAAATCAACATGCATTTTTAGCATCTGGAATGGTAATAAATCCTGATGAACTTCTTAAAGAGGTAGAAGAATCTGAAGAATTATTTCCTGGTTGTTCATCAAAAATTATAGTAGATCCTGATGCTTTTGTTATTACAAAAGAGCACTTAGAAGAAGATAAGCAAAATGTTAAAGATTTTGGTTCTACTGGCAAAGGCGTTTCTGTAGCATATAGAGATAAAATATATAGAAAAGGTAAAAAAATAAAAGATTTATTAGAAAATAACCCTTCTTTACTTCAATTAAAACGAATGGGAATTAAATTTAAATATAATCTTGAGCTTTATGAAGAATTTAAAAATAATCCAATATTATTTGAGGGAGCTCAGGCTATATTGCTTGATTTAAACGCTGGTACATATCCATATGTAACATCTGGAGAGTGTACTCCAGCTGGAATATTTAATTCTGGATTTAGCTATGCTATGCCTACTAAAATCTATGGAATAACTAAAGCTTATGTTACAAGAGTTGGACATGGACCATTTCCTACTAAAATGCATGGTGAAGAAGCTGAAAAATTAAGAAAAGAGGGTGTGGAATTCGGAGCCACAACGAATAGACCAAGAGATGTTGGATGGTTAGATTTGCCAGCACTAAAATATGCTTGCATTAAAGGTGGAATAAATAGTTTGGTTTTGACTAAAGCTGATATTCTTAATTCTTATAAAACTATTAAAGTAGCAACTTCTTATAAAAAGCCTATTTTCTCTGGAGCAGATTTTTTTGATGCAGAGCCTATTTATGAGGAAATATCTGGTTGGGAAGATGCAAAGCAGGTAAATAAAATAAAGCATTTTATTGATCTAATAGAGAATTACACTGGAATTAAGGTAGAATATTTATCTACAGGACCAAATACTGAGGATATCATAAAACTATGAATTTAACAGAAATAGCTAAAGAAAAAATTAAAGAAATATCAGATTCTGAAGGAATTGGACATTATAATGTAAGAGTTAAAGTAATTGGTGGAGGTTGTGCGGGCTTTCAATTTGATTTATCATTTGATGATTCTATAAATGAATTAGATGAATTTATAGAATTTGATGGTATAAAATTAATTTATGATCAATTATCTTTTCAGTATTTAGAGAATACTACTATTGATTTTATAGAAGATAATATTCATTATGGTTTTAAATTTAATGTCCCAGATGCAAAAGGTTCATGTGGATGTGGTAGTAGTTTTAGCTTTTAAGTGAACTACTCATCGCCTAAAGGTAGTGGATTTCTGAGTTATGTCAGGTTAAAATGAATCAAAAATTTAAAATTGGCGATAAAGTATTCATAATAAGTAATACTATATATGATCTTTTTTGTAACCCTTATATAGATAATAATTTGTATTACGCAAATGATTGCGTAAAAATAGATGAAAAAAATTTAAAAAAATCTATTTTAGAATGTTTAGACTTAAATGTATCGCTTTATATTTATTTAATAATTAATAATGTTTTAGAAGATAATTTTGACCATTATGTATTTCAAATACACGATATAAAAGAAAAATCTATAATTGTAGAAAAGAAAGAATTAAAATTATTTATAGAAATAGATAATAGTTGTTTAGATTGTATTTATTTTGCCGAGGAAATGTTTAATATTATCAATTTAGCTTTTAAATATGATTTGAAAAATCATTATTTAATTTCTAATAAAACAAGAGAAATTAAGACTTTATTATCAGATATTTATAACATAATTGCTTTATCAGATAGTAAAAATCCAGAGGAGTATAGAGAGTCTTTATTTATTATGGAGAGAGCTTTACGTGATTTAGGGTATAGATTATAGGAGTTATATGAAAAATAAACAAAAAATAATAATAGAATTTGATAATGATAAAGCGGCGAAACATTTTGCAAGCTGGTTATGTGAACAAGGAGAACAAGATTATTGGCTTTATATGGAGTTTAGAGAGCAGGAAGAAGAGGGGAATATAACTGCAACTGAATTTAATTATCATGGAGAATCTGGCGAAGAAAGTTTTATGGAAGATAACACAATTAGAACTTCAGTTGGAAGATTAGATGAAAAATAAATTTAATATAGGCGATAAGGCTATAATTTTATATTTTTTTTATAAAACTAATCCAATAAAATATTTTTCATTTATTGAAAATGATAAAGATATTAAGTTGGCTAATAAAACTATAAATATAGAAAAGGATCAAGTTGAATCAATATACAAATATATTGATGAATATTATATTGAAGATTTTATTGATTACTCATCTGGAACTTATAATTTTAATTTTACGTATAATGATAATACTGTAGAAATTATAGGTATAGATGATAATAAAATTACTGTAAAATATACAAAAAATAATACAATTTATTACAATATTGATAGAAATTTTATAGATGTATATACTATTGAGCAATTTAATGAAATTATAAAAAATGAGCTTGTTAATGAGGCTGTTAAAAAAATTAAAATATATAATATATCTTTAGAAATTGAGAAATTATTTAATGATATTTCAAATATAAATTGTATTGATTCTAATTCTAAAAAAGTTGAAAAAAACGATTCTGTAAACCCTATTTTAAAAGGTATGTCTAAAATAGGATGGGCTTCTTCATCTTTATTTTGTTAAATATGGAATAACATGTTAAAAAATTTTCAAGTAGGCGATAAAGTTATAATTTTTTATGACTTTTATGATGTAACTAAAAATAAATATTATTCATTTTATCATAATGATAATGATTTAAGTTTAAATAACAAAACTGTTAAAATAAATAACAATCAAATTACATCATTAAATGATAATTTTAAAAGTCCAGTAGCTAATTATTTAGTCGTTGATTATGAGAACCATATAGCAAATTATTCTAATTTTTATTCAGATTGTGTTTGCACTATAGAATCAATAAATAAAAATATTTTAACTATAAAATATAGTGGTAAAAATACTATTCATTATAATATTAAAAACAATGATAAAATATACTTTATTTCAGAGGTTGAAGAGTTTTTGAAAAATAAATATGAAGTTGAAATTAATCAACTAATTAAAACTCATTTACTTGCATTAGAAGTTAAAAATTTATTAAATGATATTACAAATATTGGTTGCATAAATACAAAAAGTCGTTACAATGAAGCTATAGACCCAATTTTAGATGGAATTAAGGGATTAGGATGGGAAACATCATCTTTATTTTGTTAAAAAAATGAATTTTATATTAACTCCAGAAGCTATAAAATATGCTAGATTTAAAATTTCTAAATTTAATTTAAAAGATATTTACATTAGGATAGGTTTAAAAGGTTCAGGTTGTTCTGGATTTTCTTATTTTATAAACTATGAAAACACACCCATAAAAGAAAAAGATTATATTTTTACTTTTGATGATATAAAGGTAGTTATAGATAAAAAATCTATGAATTATTTAAATAATTGCATTTTAGATTTTGAAAAAAATCTTTTAAAAAGAGGTTTTAAATTTATTAATCCAAATGAAAAATCTTCTTGTTCTTGTGGTGAATCTGTAGAATTTTAAAGGAAAATTATGTTATTAGCTATAATAATAGCCACATTATTATTTATTACTTATTATTTACTAATAAAAGGCTTATTGTTTAAGGGTTTATTAGGAATAAGTGGATGTTTATTTATTTATAATTGGCTTGACAAATTTAATTGGGCGCATCAAGGGTTTATTTTTGATGGTATTATGATACCGTTATCAATAATAATTCCTGGAATTTTGCTTTTATTAGCAATGGCTTTTACATATTCAGAATAAAAGGTTTTATGGATAATGAATTTATTGTTTCTTTAGAAAAAGAATTAGATACTAATAAAAAAGCTTTAAAAAATTTGCAACTTAAAGTTAATAAAAAAGAAAATAAGCTTAATTTTATTAAAAATATATTATCAAATCATTCATATTTAGATGTAATTCCTTGTTCTTCAAAAGAAAGTTTTTTATTTACATTTAAAAATAACGAAGATTTCTTTAATTATTTTAAAGATGAAAAAATACAATTTATCATGTCATGGGGCGGAGATAGATATGGTGTTATTAGAATAAAAATTTCTTTTTTTAAAAAAATAAAGCATGAAAAAGATTATATAAAAATTTATTTCCTTAATACAACAGATCCGATTTTTGATGAAAATAAAGATTCTGTAATACAAAAATATCATAATATTATTAAATATGACAATGTGGGGCATATTATTCCTAATATAGATTTTTCTTTTTTATCAGAAAAGCAAAATAAAAAAATAAAAAAATATATAGTTGAAAATATTAAAAATATGTCCAAAATGACGTCAAGAAAAATAAGAATTGAAGATGAATATATTAAAAAAATGGCTAATTTTATATAGAAAAATTATAATATGAAAAATACAAGTGGCTTTACAAAAAGATTAAATGAATATAATTTGCGCCTACAAAGAAAAATTAAAAGAAATAATAAAGATATAATTAATTTTACAAAAAGATTAAATGAAGATAATTTGTATTGTCAAAAACAAATTGAAGAAAATACTCTTAAAATTGATTTTTATAAAAAAATAAAAAACATTAATTTGCCAGAAGATCATTCTTTGGTTTTTGTAAAAGAAAAAGCTTTCATTTATTTAAAATATGATGATTTTTTAAAAACTTTTTCTTGTGAAAAGATTTATTTAGATAATAAAAATATTTCTTTATATAAAGGAATAAATTTTTTAAAAAAAATAAAAATTGATGGTTGCAGTAAAATCATAATATTTTATTCCCAGTTTATTCCTGCAGAATATGACGAGCTTGGAAATATATCATGTATACCAGAAATAAATTTTTCATTTTTATCAGAAAAACAAAATAAAAGAATAAAAAATAATATAATAAAAGATATTCCTGGATATAAGTTCAAAGCAAAAGATTTTAAAATTGAAGATAAATATATTAAAAAAATGATTACTTTGCAATAATTAAAGCAATAATATGAAAAATGAAAATGTAAATAAATCTATAAATCAATTAAATAAAAATAATTTATATTTAAAAAAACAAATTGAATTAAATAATCTTAAAATTTATATTTTAAAAAAAATTAAACATATTAAATTGCCTCAAACCTTTGGTTTTTTTATCGAAAATAAAAAGCCTTATTTTTTACTACCTTTTGAAAATTTTTTAAATATTTTACCCAATGAAAAAATTTCTTTGTTTAAAGAAGGTCATGATATTTTATACGAAGGGGTCCCATTTTTTAAACAAATAAAAGTAAATAATTATGATAAATATATAACATTTTATTGCTACCATGGCATAGCAGAATATGATAATGATAAGTTCTGCGTATCATGTATTAAAAAAATAAATTTTTCATTTTTATCAGAAAAACAAAATAAAATTATAAAAAAAAGATAATAAAACAAATTTCAGAAGAAAAATTTATATCAAAAAATATTAAAATTGAAGATGAATATATTAGAAAAATGATTACTTTGCAATAATTATTTGCAATGGTGGATTTTACAATATTGTTTTACATCTATATCTGTGATTTCATTTGATTGCCCTTCAAGAGAAGGAAACATTATTGAATTAAATATATTATCTTTTTCTTCATTATGAGATAATCCTAAAGAATGTCCTAATTCATGCATAACAACACTTTTATAATTAAAATCGTCTAACCTTTCAGATACTAAAATTATACTTGGCAAAACTTTTGAATCATAATAATAACCTAATGCAAGAGTTTTAATTGCTGTATTTGGTGGATTATCTTTATTAAAAAGATAATCTAAAACTATAACATCTGCATTGCTTGCAGAAACTTTATTTATAACTAAAGAATTCCCAAGCTGAACTATTATTCCAGGTCTTAATATAACTAAATTATATTTTACTCTATTATCAGTTGCTTTTGACCATTCTAAACTAGCAGCATAGATATATGCGATTTCATCTTGGGTAAAAGTATCTTCTATATATAAAGTTTGATTTGTATATTCTTGATAATTATCTTTTTTTATAAGCATATTGCATGCTATATTTTGCAAAAACAGCACAAAACAAATTAAAAACATAATAAAATACTTCTTCATAAGTATATAGCTAAATATTACAAAGGAATCTATGTTAGAAACAAATGGACTTGATATTTTTGATCAAATAGAAAATGCTGACGCAATTTGTATAACAACAAATTGTTCTATTTATGAATTTAATGGTAAAAAAATAAATCCTATGGGTGCTTTAGCAGGAGCTGCTGCAAAAATATGGGAAAATATACCATATATTTATGCGGATCTTTTACTTAAAAGCGGCGCCGTTCCAATAATTTTAGGTTATATTGAAAAAAATAATAAAAATTTTATTGAATATAATAAAGAACATAATAATTTTGATGATATTTCTGATAAAAATAAGTATACAGCATTAGTTGCATTTCCAACTATGTATGAAATTGGAATTGCAGCGGATCTAAGGCTTATAGAGAGGGGAACTGCGTTATTGTATGAAATGGCTGATAGGCTTAATTTTAATAAAGTTTATTTAGCAGCTCCTGGGATAGGGGTTGGAGGTTTAAATTATTCAGTTGTTTCAAAAGTACTTGAAAAGTATTTAGATGATAGGTTTACTGTAATGAGAAAATAAAAAGTTTAGGAGTTTAATGTCTAATCAAGTTAATTATTTAAGAGAGCAAATTAAAAGCCAAGAAAAAAAATTAGAAAAATTAAAAAATAAATTAGAAAAAAGTTTATTAATAGAAGAAAAATTAAAAAATAATAACTTATTATATGTTGGAAATTTAGTAGTTAGTACTGATTTATCAATATTTGAAAAGGCTTGTTATGAAATAAGTTATGGTTATAGAGAAAAAATTTTAAAAATATATACAAATATTAATATAAAAGACAATAATGATAAAAATATAAAAATAAAAGTTTATTATGCAGAATTAGATTCTAGAAATGCCCCTAGAATATTCAGTAGAAATATAATTAAATATGATTATTATGCAAAAAATATGACTGTAAATGATTTAAATATAGATCATTTAACAGATAAGCAATGTAGAAAAATAAGAAAAAAAATAATAGATTACATTGCTAAAAATATGAAAAACTTTAAAGTTGTTGATGTTAAGGATGAAAAAACAAAACAAATGTTAGCATTTGTTTAAAATGGCGGTAAAATGAAGCTTTTAAGATGTAAAATTTGTGATGGTGAGATGGAAATAATTGGAGGTTTTCATTCTATTTTTAAAAAAGTTAAATGTAAACAATGTAATTTTTCAAATGAAAGCGAATCTAATAAAAAAAGTCCTGAAATAATAATTATTAAGAGAAATTTAAAATGAATATTGATATAGAAATTGCACAGTTAGTTTCAAATATTGCTAATATGCAAGATAAATTGAAGAAATTAAAGGAAGAAAAAAAATCTATAGATACTTTATTTGATAATAAAAATATTTTTCATATAAATTATGGTGATTTTGCTCGTAATCAATCTTATTTATTTAATTCAAGAAATTATTGTGATTGTAACTCGAAAAATTGTTTTTTTAATAAAAATTTTATAAATTACAAAAATACTAAATACAATGATAAACATAAATGTTTTTTGTATTTTACAAATTCAAAAATAAAAAATAAAAAATATTATTATGATATAATGAAAAGTGATTATAACCACACTTTGTGTTATTTAGAATCTAATCAAGATTCTTTATCATCATTATATTTAACTCAATATACTTTAGTTAAAGATAAAAATAATATACTTAGAAAAGTTTTTTTATTTGAAAAAAATAATCTTAATGTTATTAGAAAAACACCAATATTTAATTTTATATTAATTAATGGCGGAACTAGCTTATATTATTTATTATATGCAAAAAATGAATTTAAAATTAATGATGATTTTATTACAAATAAAATTATAAATGGAAATATAGAGGAAGAAGGATTGTCAGTAGTTAATTTTACTTATAAATTTGAATCTAATTTTAATAATAATGTCGAAAATGTTGCTGACTTTCAAAAAGAATTAAAGGAAAGTATTTTAGAATTTATAGGGCTTAAATATTTTTCTGATATGAAAAAAGAATTTTTTAATAAAGAAAATTTGCCATTCAACTTAGACTTTCATTTAATGACAAAATAAAATGTTTAAAACAATAAAAGATCTTAAAATAAAAAAAATAAAATTAAATAATTTTTTAAATACTAATGACTTTTATAAAATGGGGGCTAACTGTAATAATGATAAAAAATGTTTTTTTTGTAATGATAATTTTTATAATTCTGAATATTTATTTTATACAAATGAAATAATAAAAGATCATAAATATTTTTATGAATTTATTCATTATCAAAATACGGATGGATATAATTTTTGTGATTATATAGAGGATAGTTGTAGGATTCATATGCCAGCAATATCCTTAGCTCAATATACATTAATTAAAGATAAAAATAATGTTGCTAGAAAAGTTTTTTTATTTGATAAAAATGATTTTAATCAACCTCAATTAAAAAATATATTATATATATTTTATATTACTAGATATAATAAAATAGAAGATCTTGAATTGTTTTTCAAACATGACCTTAAAGAGTATTTTGAAGATGATAATGATTTTAAAGAATATTTTAAAAATGAAAATATGGGATTAAAAATTCTTGATAAAGTATTGAGTAATAATAGTTATTGTTTCTTTTATTTTAATGATTGTTTTTATGATATAAATGAAGATTTTGAAGACCCTAAAAAATTTAAAAATACATTAAGAGAAGCTATTTTTAATCTTATAGGTAAAGAAAAGAATATAGATTTTTTTAATAAAGAACAGTTGCCATTTAACTTAGATTTTCACTTAATGTGCCAGTAAAATATGTTTAATTTATTTAATTTATTTGAGTTCTTTGATAACAAAAGTTCAAAAAAAATACAAGAAATAAAAAAAGAAGATAAGTCATATAAAACTAATTTCTTTGATGAAGAAACTATTAAAAATTTTAATATCAGAGAAATAAATAAGAATTATTTTTTAGAAAAATATTTGCCTATAAAAATAGATAATTCTTTGTATTTACATAAGAATCATTTAAAAAAAGAAAAAGATTGTTTTTTATGTAATAATAATTTCAATTATACTGAAGATAATAATTTTTCTTTATTTTATACAACTAAAAAAATAAAAGACTCTAAATATTATTATGAAATTATTTTTAGTGATGACAATAGTATTATAGATCAAATTGATTTAGGTAGTAATTCTTTAAATATCATTTTTATGGAGTATACGCTAGTTAAAGATTTAAATAATAATTACATAAAAGTTTTTCTTTTTGAAAAAGGCTCTTTTGTAATAAGAGAAATATTAAAAATAGACTTTATTGAAAAAGATTTTTCATTTCATTTATTTTCTTATTATATAAGAAAAGTAAAAGAAGATAAAAAGATTTATTATTTAAATAAATGGCTTGAAAATGAGCACAAATACAAATTAATATTTATTTTTGATGATCAACCTATTAATATAAAAGAAAATTTTCAAGACTATGAATGTATTAATAAAATTTTTAAACAAAAAATTATAAATTATATAGATAAATACTCTTTACACAATTGTGCTATTATAGATTTTATTAATAAAGAAAATTTGCCATTCAACTTAGATTTTCATTTAATGACAAAATAATTTTAAAGGATTTATGCTAAAACAAAATAATACTTTTAAACCAGCTGCTATATCAAAGGAGTTTTATGATAAAAAATAATTATGTTAATAATTTACAAAGAGAATTAAAAGAAAAGTTACAAGAAATAAAAGATTTAGAGGCTGAAATAAAAGATTTGCAAGTTGAAATTAAAAATAATTCCTTCAATCCAATTGAAGGCTTTTTTGACTTAAATGTTATAAATAAATTTAAAATTAAATATTGTAGAGCAGATGATTTGATTGAAAATGTTCCAATTTTATCTGATCAAATAAGTATATTAAAAGATAGTCTTTATAATTACAAAAAACAAAAATATATTTTTTATACAAACAAAGAAATAAAAAATATGAAATATTACTATGAGATAATTTATAGCACAAATGGACTTTTTGAATATCATGATATTTTAACAGATGGAGGTGCAAATGCCTGTCCTATTGGGATTATAGGTTTAGCAAAATATACTTTAATAAAAGATAAAAGTGGTAAAAATATAAGGGTTTTTAAATATTCTGAAAATCTCGATGATCCTAATTTGGGTTTTATAGATAAAGATATTTTAAAATTAGTTATAACATTTCCAGAAGAAAGTTTTAAAACAATGGCTAATTTTATATTAAAATATATAAAAAAAAGATTCCGAAAAAATAAATATTTTAAATAAAATTGCTAATAGTTCTCATAATCCTTATGATGAATGTTATTCTGCTTTTATTTTTGATAAAAATTCATATGATCTTGATAAAGATTTTGAAGATCCTGAACGCTTTAAAAGAATATTAAAAGAAACAATAGTTAATTTTACTAAAAATAAAGAAATAAATCTTGTTTCTTTTGTTAATAAAGAAGACGTTCCTTTTAACTTAGATTTTCATTTAATGATAAGTTAATACTAAAAATATATTAGGAGTTTTATGACAAAAATAAATGATATTGAATCTTTAAAAAAAGAATTAAATAAAAAACAAGCCGAATTAAAAAAAATTGAGTCTAATATTGAGAAATATTATTCTGAACAAACTATTAGCAAAGATATAATTAAAAAATTTAAAATTCAAAAATTATCTAAGGTTGATTTTATATCAAATCATACTCCTTTTATAACAAATGATAAAGATTCTTTTTTAAATAATAATAATTTTTATAATATTAATAAACAATCTTTTCTTTTTTTTACAAAAAAAGAAATTCCAAATCAGAAATATTATTATGAAATTATTTGTAACGACACTAATATATTAGATCAAGTTGATTATGATGAAAAGGATGATGCAACTTTTCTAAATATAGGATTGGCAAAATATACTTTATTAAATAATATAAAAGTTTATCTTATTGAAAATGAAAATATAATACAAGATTATATTTTAAAAACACTTGTTATAAATGAAGGTGATACTTATTCTTTTATTTATTTTCTTGATAAATATATAAAAAATGATTCTGAAAAAATAAATTTATTAAATAAAATAAATAAATTAAATGACAAATATCATACTGATTATTCAATAATTATTTTTAATGAACCATTTTATAAAGATGAAGATTTTGAACAGCCAGATCGATTTAAAATGATATTAAAAAAATCAATAATTGATTTTATTAATAATAAAGACTTTTCTATCATTAATATTATTAATAAAAAATCAATTCCTTTTAATATAGATTTTCATATGATGGTATCATAATATGAATAAAAAAATATCACAAGAATTAGAAAATTTAATAAATGTACAGCGTATTAATAAAAAACATATTTTTAATATAAATTTTGATGAATATATTTCTGACATAAATAATCACAAAGTTTTTTTTGAAAAAACTGACATAATGGCAGATGAATATGTTGATTTTATGAAAAATTCATCTTATTTTACACCTTCTAAAAAACCTATTTGTTCTGCTCAATATATATTATATTTAAATTATAAAATTAACAATAAAGAATATTATTATGATCTAATGTATGAAGAAGAATCAGATGATTATCCTGTTATTTATTATTCTGAATATACGCTTTTAAAAGACTATGAAAATAAAGATATAAAAGTATTTTTATATAAAGAAAATGAAATTATAAAACACCCAATAATTTATTGCTTTCACACAGGAGTTAAATTAGGCGCATTTAAAAAAATACTAGATTTAATTACCTTAGATTCTTCCCACAAAGAAGAATTATTAATAAAATCATTTAATTTTTTAAACAATGGAAAATTTGATTATTTAATTTTTTCTAAAAATAATTATGATAATTATTTAAGCAAATGTAAAGATGATGATAAAAAAGAGTTTATTAATTTAATTGTTGAGAAACTTAAGAATTATAGTGGTGATTTTATAAATAAAAAAGATATACCTTCTAATATATTTTTTAATTTAATAACATTATAATTTATTAGCTGCATACCAATCATATATTTCTTTTATATCTTTTTTTAAATTATTTTCTGGAATAAACCCTAATGATGATAATAATGATATATCCAAAACTTTTCTTAAAGTTCCATCTGGATAATTGTTATCAAATATTATTTCTCCATTATAATCTAATATATTGCACATCATTTCTATTAAATTTTTGATAGAAATTTCTTTTCCAACACCTACATTTATTAATTCTGGAGTATTTTCTAATTTCATAGTAAAAACAATAGCTTTGGCAAGTTCTTTTGAATTTAAAAATTCTCTTTTTGCTATTCCAGTGCCATATAATTTTATATGGTCTAAATTATATTTTTTTGCATTATATATTTTTTTTATTAAAGCAGGAAATACATGAGATTCATCACCAAAATTATCATTAAATCCAATCAAATTAGTTGGCATTAAAGAATAGCCATTAAATTTATATTGTTTTCTATAAGCATTTATCATTTCAATGCCAGCTAATTTTGCCAAAGCATAACTTGAATTTGTTGGCTCTAACTTTCCATTTAACATTTCTGATTCTTTTATTGGGCATGTTGACTCTTTTGGATAAATACAACTAGACCCCAAAAAACAAAATTTTTTACAATTATTTTTATAAGCCGCATCTATTACATTTGTTTGTATTAATAAGTTATCTCTTATAAATTCACCCGAATATGTATTATTTGAGTGTATGCCTCCAACACGAGCAGCACTTAAAATTACATATTCGGGTTTTTTTTGTTCAAAAAAATCATAAACATCTGCTTGTTTTCGCAAATCAAGCTCTTTACTAGTTGCTACTATTATATTTTTATAGCCTAACTCTTTTAAATGCTCAGTTAAAGCACTGCCTACAAGCCCCCTATGACCAGCAACATATATACTTGAATTAATATCCATTTTGTTTTAAAAATAACTCTTTTTTAGCAAGTTTAATCTCTGATTCTATCATTTCATCTAACATTTCTTCAAATGTATATTTTCTTTTCCAATTTGGAAAATTTTCACTAACCATATCTTTGCCACATAAAGAATTAACTTCTTGTGGTCTGATATAAGCTTCTGATATTTCAATATATTTTTCCCAGTCTAAATCTAATTTTTTAGCAACTAATTTAACAAATTCTCTCATTTGTATTCTTTTGCCTGTTGCTAATATATAATCTCCTGATTTATCACTAGTAACTATTTCAATTAAAGCACTAGCAGAATCATAAGCATGCTGAAAGTCTCTATAACTATCTAAATTTCCTAATAAAAGCTTATCTTGTAATCCAAGTTTAATTCTACTTAACCCTTTTACTACTTTAATAGTAAAAAAATTAACGCCTCTTCTTGGAGATTCTGAATTAAATAATAAGGCATTAGATGTTTTTAATTTAAATGATTCTCTATAATTAATTGTTGCATTATAAGCTGCAAGTTTAGCTACAGAATATGGGCTTACTGGTAACATAGGTGTTTGTAAAGTTTGTGGATTTTCTTCAGTTGCTTCTGAACTACCAAATTGTTCAGAAGAAGAACAAGTTACAAACTTAGTTTCAGGGCTAAATTGCCTTATACATTCTAATATATTAACTGTTCCCATTAAAGTACATTCAAATGTGTTTACTGGTAATACATATGATATTGCAACATGGCTTTGAGCTGCACAATTTATAAAATAATCTGGTTTATATTGATTAATTAATTTTGACATACTTGCAAAATCAGTAATATCACCATATTCTAATTTTAAATTTGTATTGTTAAATATATGGTCAATTCTATCAGTATTATTTAAGGATCCTCTTCTTTTAATACCAATAACTTTATAACCTTTAGAAAGAGCTTGTTCAGCACAATAACTTCCTATTTGACCTGTAATACCACTAATCATCATTATTTTCATATTAAAAACCTTCTTTAATTAATAATATATCGTTACAACAGCTTATTTTTTAACCAAGCAGTTTTCTTGTCTAAATAATCTTTTGTCATATTATTCCAATTACTTCCTCCACGGTGATGAAGTATAATATATTCATTATTTAAAGCTATATATTCATAATTTGGAGGATAAAAATTACAAGTAGAATCTTCTGTAATATGTGTAGGAATTAAATGCTGTATATTTAAATGTTGGTTTCTTTTTAGATAAAAATAAGACTGCCCTCCTACATCTACAGGAGTATTTAATACTTTTCCACACCAAAAACTTATATCTTTACTAATTTTTGATAAATCAGCAAAAATAATACCATTCCACATATATAAAACATCATTTTCCTTACTTTGAGGTACAAAAGCTAGCTCTCCATTAAATTCAAAATCTTTAACAAAGAACATGTCAGAATCTATTATACAAATTTTCTCATTATATTTAGATATAACTTTTTCCCATCCATATTCTAATGGATAAGCGCATGCTACTCCAGGGTCTGCATATGTGCCATCACCTTTAAATATATTTGTTGTATTATCTATATTTTTTATTTTTTTAATTAAATCATTATCTTTTTGTATATCTACACATTTAATATTGTTATTTTTACACCATTGATGTATTTCATTATAGTGTTTTTTATCTAAATCAAAAGTAGCATTATTAAATACTATAAATTCAAATTCTTTTAAATGCTTCTTAAAAGTCTTTAATTGCAATTCAAGAAAATCAGGGCGTTTATGTGATATTGTAAAAATTTTCATTTTGATAATATATATTGATATCCTTCAAAAACTACTTTAAAATTATTATCTAATAAATAAGGCAATGATTTCGTTGATTTACCATATTTATTATCTAAATGCCCATGTTCAAATGGAGTTTTATTTAATACATCATCAATAAGAAGTAATCCATTAGGTTTAAGTAAATTTCTTTCTACAATATATTTTGCTTCTTCTAATTGTACAAATTCAGCATTACTTATAGGCATCATATCGCATGTGTCTAAATAAATTAGGTCAAATTGTTTGTTTGTATATTTTAAATATTCACAAGAATCTGAAACTACATGATTGCATTTAATTCCTAAAGAATCTGTCATATATTTAGATCTTTCTATATGAGATGGTATTAGGTCTAAAGTGGTAAAATCATAGTTTAATTGACCAAAAATTAATGTAAAACAACCGCCTCCAAAATCCCATTTTGAATAGTTATCTTTTTCCCAATATTTTCTATCTTCTAAATTACACCCTTTGTACTTACCATCTACAAAACTCCTAGTTGTACCTAATTCTAGTATACTAGGATTATTAATTTTAGAGAGATGTTCTATACAATATTTAAATGATTGATATCTAGATAATTCTGGTCTTATATCTCTTAAGCCTTCATTAGTGCCAGTGTCTAATAGTTCTTTATATTTATCTAAGTTCATTTAATACCTTAATTACTTCTGTTAATTCTTTATCTACCCAAATAGTAGTTCCCATATAAGTGTCTTCAAAATGAAATTCTATGTAGTTTTCAGGAATTTCAACTATATTATATCCATATATATTTTTTAAAATTCTTCCTTCATCTCTTGAAGTATCATGGGCAGCAATTATTTTAGCTTTGTTAAAACATAAATTTACAAGGTCTCCTCTATTATGAAAGCCTGCATCTACAAATATCATATCAGCATTTTTACAATGCTTATTTACAATTGTTTTTAATTTAGGAATATGGTCTTTGTAAATTATTGGATATCTTTTATTTATAGCTTCATCATTTGCTAAAACAACTTCTTTTGGAGCATCTATGTAAAATACATCCCAATTTTTATAATCTTTATATTTTTCAACACATTTATCATGCCAAGATTTGTTATAATCGCCTAAAGAGATTTCTACAGAAGTAACTTTTTCACAATTATCTAATAAAAATTCAGTACCATCACCTAATCCAAATTCTACTAAATTTTTTATTTTATATACATTGAATAATTTTTCAAAGTATTTCGTCCAATCTTGTGCTCCACTAAAATTATATTCTTTCATAATATTTCCTTTTATATTAATATTCTAGCCACTTTATTTAATTGATATATATTTTTTAACAAAATTGCATTTTTAGTTTTATTTCCAAAATATTTTATTAAAGTTATTGGCGTATATTCTAACAATTTTATTGTTTGCTCTTTTGTTAAATTCGTATTTTTGCTAAATTATGATTAATAATATTATCATCTTTACTTAATAATATATTAACTTGTTCAACTGTTAAATTTTTATTTTGATTCTTCTTCAAGAGAAGCAAATTTGAATAGTAAGTTAAGTTTATTAAAGATATACGAATATTTCATCTTAATAAATGCGTAATAATTAGAAGATTATAATTATTTGATAATTATATCATCCCATATTTTTAACATATTTTTTGTATGATTTTGCATAAAATTTAAGCATTTATTTTTTTTATTTTTAATTAATTCGGCATTACAATGCAATTCTTTTAATTCATCCCATGAGTTAAAATAAATAAATAAATCTTTATGTTCAGGCAGATACCATTCAGAGGATTCTATATGTTTTATAGAAAAAGGCGGACTCCAAAAAAAGTTATTTTTTTGACTTAATTGTATTAAAAAATCTTTACTTGGTATAAAATATACATTGCCCAAAGTCCAATTTTCAAATAAAGCTAAATTAGACCATGCATATGGTATATGAATAATTCCATTACAATCTTCCAAATCTTTTGGACCATTATATCTTCCAGCATAGGTTTTTATACCAAGATCATCACATTTAGCTTTTAAATTCATAAAAATACTATCATTATGATATGGTGGGATAAAAAAAGTATCTTTTAAATTTAATGTTTTTTCAGAATTATCTATAAAAGCACAAGGCTTTAATACTTTTTTTCCTAATTCTACTCCTCTAAATTCTCTAGCATATTCATGTTCAAATTTTGTATAAGAAAATATTTTTACATTTGTATTATTTGCAGCATTTTTATATAATTCATAGAATTCTTTGTCTGGGAAATTACAATCATTTGTAGCCATATCAGCATAATCAAAACGATTACAAACCCATATAATTAGTTTTTTAAAAGTATTTTGTAAAAATATTCTAGCCAATGGACCTGTATCTGAAGTAATAATTACATCAAATTGATTATAATAATCTTTATATTTATTATAAATTTCATTTGCTCTATTTGCGCTTATATTATAATTCCAATTAGCAAATTGAGTTTCTAAACTATAACCTAATTCTTTACATACATATTCTATATTTTTTGCACATCCAGAATGATATGTTACATGTAAAATTTTCATATTAGCTCTAATATTTGATTTGCCCTATTTATAAATGTATGTTTATCTTTAACTTCTTGCATTAAATCTTGTATATATTTAATACATTTTATATCATTTTTTTTATTAATTGCTTTGTAAAATAAAGCCGCAGGATCTGAATCATATATAAGATTATTATCAAATATTTTATTTACAAATTCGCTATTTGTTATTCCCAAATGACCATATGAAATATTTTTATATATTCTACATGGAACATAATAAGTTCTTTTTTGAAAAGCTCCAACAATAGCTGGAGCTAAATAAGCGGAATTTATAAGTTTTTTGTTTTCTTCAAAAGAAATTGGTCTTGTCCAAGGGTCAATATGTTTAAGATTAATTCCATGTTTTTTGCATTCATTAAAAAATGGGTCTAATTGAGTATTATTTTCAAATTCTGTTCTATCTGTAGGGTGATATGATCCTACCCAAACACATTCTTTAATATTCATTTCATTTTTGGCTTGATTTAAATCAATTTCATGAGGTAATAAATCTGTTGCCCATGGTTGGTATAATGTATGATCTCCGAAATATGTATAATCATTAATTTTTTGTAAATTATAATTTAAAACGTCTTTATGGAAAAATTGAATTATTAATTTGTTTTGAATTGGTATATCAGTATATTTCTCTCCATTACAATTATGAAGAATATATTTAGCTGATTTATTTATTGGAATATTTTTATCTACTTGTCCTTCTGTAAAAAACAAACAATTATCAAAATTTAAATTTGATACATCATCATTATCATCTAACCATAAAACATTATGACCCAAGGCTTTAAATGCTTTATTAAAAGCATAATGGATAGAATGATGGGTATGTTTCATTGGAGGTTTATAGCCCCAGATAATTATTTTATTAAAATTCATTTATATCTCATTATTTATAGTATTTACAAGCTTTTTATATTTTAATCCATTCTAAAGGACATAAATCTTTAATTGAATGATTTAATTTTGGACCAAACCAATTTGAAGGATAAACTACTTTTTTATTAGGATTTGTATTTAAATAAGCTCCCCACCAAGAGAAGCTGCTATTACAAATTATATTATTTTCACATTTTTTAGCCATTAAAGCTAAATCGGCAACATCTGAATTACCTTCAGCAAATTCAAATTGATTGCCAGTAAAATTTTGTTTACACCATTCTATATCATCAGAAAATACTAAAAATCTTTTAGATCCGCTTAATTCAATTGCTTTTTCATAATAATTCATTGGCTGAGTTGGGTGATAATCTGCTAATTTAAGGTAATCACCTCTTCTTACATGAAGAGCGCATAAGCCTATATCTCTTTCAAAGTGGTGCGGTGGCATCATTAAATTAATAATTTCTTCTTTACAATCTTCAAAATACTTATAAGATTGAAAATAAGAGCCTCCTAAATTCATATTAGGCTTATATGGAATTTCTTTATAATGAAAATAAGGTTCTTGATATGAGTTTGTATATTGTGGTAAATTATTAGAAAATTTAGATAATGGTATATTTGTAAATTTTTCTAATGAACAGTGTGGAAATAAATAGTCATCACCATGTCTTTTTGCTAATGCTATTGTTGCAGCACTCTGAAATAGCATGTTTCCGATATCTTCCTAAACTACCCAACTCTTTAAAAATTATCATAATTTACCTATTTTATTAAAAATATTTATTTTAGCTATTTTATTTAATTGGTATATATTTTTTAACAAAACTGCATTTTTGGTTTTATTTCCAAAATATTTTATTAAAGTTATTGGTGCATATTCTAACAACTTTATTGTTTGCTCTTTTGTTAAGTTTGGATTTTCTGCTAAATTATAATTAATACCAGGATCATTTTTATTAAATAAAAATTTAATTTGTTCAGTTGTTAAATTTGGATTTCTTGCTAAATTATAATTAATACCAGGATCATTTTTCTTTAATAATATATTAATTTGTTCATTTGTTAAAATTTTGTTTTTTGCTAAATTACGATTAATATCATAATTATTTTTGTTTAATAATATATTAAATTGTTCATTTGTTAAATTTGGATTTTGTGCTAAATTATAATTAATATCATTATTATTTTTATTTAGAAAATAATTAAAATGCTCATTTGTTAAATTTGGTTTTTGTGCTAAATTTAAATCAATATAAACATTATTTTTATTTAATAATATATTGATTTGTTCAGTTGTTAAATTTGGATTTAATGCTAAACTTTCATTAATATCATTATTATTTAATAATATATTAATTTGTTCAGTTGTTAAATTTGGATTTAATGCTAAAGCTTTATTAATACCATAATCGTCTTTATTTAATAATATATTAATTTGCTCATTTGTTAAATTTAGATTTTGTCCTATATTATAATTAATATCATAATCATTTTTCTTTAATAATATATTAATTTGTTCATTTGTTAAATTTGGATTTTGTGCTAAATTATAATTAATATCATTATTATTTTTATTTAATAATATATTAATTTGCTCATTTGTTAAATTTGGATTTTGTGCTAAATTACGATTAATATCATTATTATTTTTATTTAATAATATATTAATTTGCTCATTTGTTAAATTTGGATTTTGTGCTAAATTACGATTAATATCATTATTATTTTTATTTAGAAAATAATTAAAATGCTCATTTGTTAATTCTGCACTAACACTAGGGCGATATAAATATTCTATTGGAATTTCCTTCTCTAATAATAATTCTAATAAATCTTCTTTATTATAAGTTAATAATTTAATATCAAATTTTCTAGCTATTTCTGCCATAATTTCTTGACTTAAATTATTCTCAGCTAATATTCTTATATAATGCCTTTTATCTATTTTATCTGAACTTAATAAGTCTTTTATAAATTTAGGCTCTAAGTTTTCTACTTCATCTAATATACCTTCTATATCATCAACGCTTAGCTTATTTATTAATTTCTTAACATTACTACTTGATACGCTTGGATTATTTAATAATATTTTGATAATATAAAGCTCATTAAAGTGAATAACTTTAATAACTTTATCAAATATAATATCTTCTTTTAATTTAAAAGAAGAGACAATTATTTTGGCAATAATATTATTATCTTTTTTATCATCTAATATTTTTAAAAACAAATTATTAGATATATTTTTATTCTTTACTAAATTATGTACTGTTGAGTCATTATATTCAGCTTTCTCATATATTTTATCATAACATATAGGATCTAAAGTCTCATTAGAAGCTAATGCTTGTAATACATCTAATGCATTATTTTCATAAGTGTCTAAAAATTCTTCACCACTATCTTCTTCATTTTTTATAAATTTATCTATTATAAGTTTATAATCTGGATCCTTATAATCCATAAATTCTGCTGAGCTTATCTTTTGCTTATAATTTCCTTTAGATAACTGTATTATTTTATCCTTAGAATGTAAACTCTGCTTCCACTCATTTATTATACTTGTCTGCTCTGAGTTAGGCTGTGCGTTAGAATAGCCAAAAACTTGTATAAATCTGAATAGATCTGGAGAAGTCTCTATAGTTAATATTGCTTTATTTGAGCTGTTTCTTAAAGAGAATATTTTGCAATTATTATTTTTAACTTTATCAAAATAACCGCCCACACAGTGATTTAAATCTGATCCTTCTTTCTTAAGCTCTTCTTCTGTAGTAAGTTGATATATAAAGTACCCATTAAACTCTGGGTTTTTCCAAGTAGGACCATAAACTATCTTAGAGTTATCTAAAGCAATATCCTTGACATTAGCTTTGAACAACTTTTCCCACTCAACAGCTGCTTTGTAGATATCATCTAAAGAATATCTTTTAAGCTCATCAATAGAAGAATCTCTTTTAACTTCTTGAAGATAATGAGAGATTTTATCTAATTTTTCTTGAAGATTATTAGAATTAGTTATTTCTTTTTGTTCTATTTTGTGTAAAATTAGTTGTTTTAATTTAGGATAATTTATACTGTTATAGATGTTTTTAAGTTCATTTGGAATAGCTGACTCTTTGGATTTAAGAGTATTTTCTTTTAACTCTTTGATTTTCTTATCTTTTTCTATTATAGAGTTTAAAAATAGCTCAACTTCTTGAACAGAATTAGGACTTTTAGTTTTAACAAAGTTAAAAGCTTGACCTTTTAGTTTTGAATCTTGAATATTAAGTAAGAAATCTATAATTTCTTTGGAAGTAGATAATTTAGCAATTTCGTCTTCAAGAGAAGCGAATTTGAATAGTAAGTTAAGCTTGTTAAATATGTAAGAATATTTCATATAAAAATATGTGTAATAATTAGAATTTTTAAGTATTTATTTTAAATTTTTGGTATAATTTTATATTAACGCAATATTTGATAATCAAAGTCATATGTTTTTAAATGCTTGATAAGATTTTCTGCTTCTAAATTCATATAACAAATTTTTTCTCCATAATTTAAAGAATCTGTTAATTTATTTATTTTATCAACATTATTAATAATTCCACATGTTTGATTAATAAAGCATGGAGGAGATATCCAAAACATTTCATTTATTGATTTTTGCCCTGCCCATTCATGATTATACCATATTTTAGAAGTATGTATAATATTTTTATTTTCTATATATTCAGACAATAAATCTTTGGAAATTGCATTATTTATTTTAAAATCACATCTTAGTCTAACTAAAGCATCATAATTATTAATATTATCAACAAGTTTTAGTACATCATATATTTTATAATATTGATTTCCTAATCCTGGGTTATCTATTCCAAAATTTAAATTAAAATTAATTTCTTTATATTTTTCTATATTAGCTGCTTTAAAATAAGTTAAAGTATTAAGTAAATTATAAGAAACTTCACCAGATAACAATCTATTTGAAAAAATATGATCTGGTGAATTAATTTTATCTGTATAAGTAATTTTATCCCAAGTAGAAATATAGCAATCAATTTCTGCAAATTTAAATGAATTTATATTATTTTCAATAGTTTCATTTAAAGTTCTTAAATTACCAGAATATAAAAAAGCTAGTTTCATTTAATAAAATTAGCCATTTTATTTAATTGATATATGTTTTTTAATAATATTCCATTTTTTATATTATTTCCAAAATATCTTAGTAATCCTATTGGTTTATATTTTAATAATCTCATTACCTGCTCTTTTGTTAAATTAGGATTTCTTGCTAAAATAGAATTAATATTATAATCATTTTTGCTTAATAAAGTATTAAATTGTTCTGATGTTAAATTAGGATTTCTTGCTAAATTAGAATTAATATATTCTAAAGGAATTTCTTTATCTAACAACAACTCTATTAAATCTTGCTTATTATAATTTAATAATTTAATATTAAATTTTCTAGCTATTTCTCCCATTATCTCTTGACTTAACTCATTTTCAACCAATATCCTTATATAATGCCTTTTATCTATATTATCTGAACTTAATAAGTCTTTTATAAATTTAGGCTCTAAATTCTCTACACTATCTAATATCTTCTCTATTTGCTCATTATTTAACTTATTTATTAACTCTTTAACCTTATTACTTGATACACTTGGGTTATTTAATAATATCTTTATTATATCTTTATTATCTAAATTAATAACTTTAATAAATTCATTATAATTTATATCATCTTTTAATTTAAATGATGATGCTGCTATTTTCATCAAATCATCACTATCTTTATTATCTTTTAATATCTCTAAAAATAAATTATTTGATATATTCTTATTCTTTATTAAATTATGCTTTGTTGAATCGTTATTCTTAGCTTTATTATATATCTTATTATAACATGAAATATCTAATGTTTCATTAGCAGCCAATGCCTGTAATACATCTAATGCATTATTTTCATAAGTTACTAAGAAATTTTTACCACTATCTTTTTCATTCTCTATTAATTTATCTATTATAACTTTATAATCTGGATCTTTATAATCCATAAATTCTGCTGAACTTATCTTCTGCTTATAATTTCCTTTAGATAACTGTATTATTTTGTCCTTAGAATGTAAACTCTGTTTCCATTCATTGATCATACTAGTCTGATCTGAATTAGGTTGAGCATTAGAATAACCAAAAGTTTGAATAAATCTAAATAGATCGGGAGAAGTTTCTATAGTTAATATTGCTTTATTTGAAGAGCTTCTTAAAGAAAATATTTTAGAAGATCCATCTTTAACCTTACTAAAATAACCACCAACACAATGATTTAGATCAGAGCCTTCTTTTTTAAGTTCATCTTCAGTAGTAAGTTGATATATAAAATATCCGTTAAATTCTGGATTTTTCCAAGTAGGACCATATACTATTTTAGAGTTATCTAAAGCAATATCTTTAATATTAGCTTTAAATAATTTTTCCCATTCAATAGCAGCTTTATAGATATCATCTAAAGAGTATCTTTTAAGTTCATCTAAAGAGGAATCTTTTTTAACTTCTTGGAGGTAGTGTGAGATTTTGTCTAATTTTTCTTGAAGGTTAGTTGGATTAATGATTTCATTTTGTTGAATTTTGTATAAAAAAAGTTGTTTTAATTTAGGATAATTAATATTATTATAGATATTTTTAAGATTATCAGGGATGGTTGATTCTTTATCTTTTAGAGATTTTTCTTTTAACTCTTTGATTTTCTTATCTTTTTCTAAGATAGAGGATAAAAATATTTCAATGTCTTGGACAGAGGAGGGATTTTTAGTTTTAACGAAGTTAAAAGCTTGACCTTTTAATTTGGAGTCTTTGATATTTAATAAGAAGTCAATGATATCTTTGGAGGTAGATAATTTATTAATTTCGTCTTCTAGAGAGGCAAATTTAAATAAAGAGTTAAGTTTATTAAAGATTAATTGATATTTCATTTTATTTATTAATATAGCAAAAAAATGGTTTATAAATTTTTAATTCTATTAATTATATCTGAGCTTGATATGCCTTCAGTATATTGAAAATACACTAAAGTTATATTATTTTCATCTAACCATTCTTGATTAAATTTCATTTGAGCCATATAATCTTTTTTTGCCCAATCAGAACCTATACAAACAAAGTCAGGTTTTACTAATAAAATTGCAGGCTTAGAATCTTCTTCTCCAAAATTTTCAACAACTTCATCTACATATTTACAGCCCAATAACATAGCTTTTCTTTCTTTATAAGATAAAATCGGCTTTCTTTTAAATCTCTCTATAAAAGAATCCGTATTTAAAGAAACAACAACTTTATCTGCTATTTTTTTGCAATTTTTAAGAAAATTTATATGACCTTCATGTAAGGCTACGTCAAATGAACCTCCTGTATATGCTATTTTCATTCTAACCACCTTTTATTATCTATAATATCTTCTAATATTTTTATTTCTTCTTCAGTTAAATTTCCTATTTTAAGCTTTAACTCTTTGTTTTGTTTACTGTTTTTATTATTAAAAAAAGAATTTTTATGTATTCTATGTTTGCCTAATATTTCTGGAACATTATAAAATGTTTTATTTTTATTTAACAAATAAATCCATAAGTTATAATCATCTAAACCTTCCCAAGATTCATCCCACCAAGCATTTTGTTTTTTAAACATTACCATTGAATTAATTAAAGGATTTTGCCATATAAACATAGGTTTAATTAATTTGCCTAAAAACAAATTAGGAGACCCAGTGTGTTCATCAAAATATTCTACATCACACCCAACAACATCATATTTTTCTAATAAAGGTAATTGTTTTTCTAGTTTAGTGGATTCCCATAAATCATCTACATCTATTAAAGCTATAATATTATTTTTAGCAAGATATACGCCTTTATTAAGAGCTTTTATTTTTCCTCTTTTATTTGTTTTTATAATTTTTATTCTAGAATCTTTAAAAGTATTAATTATTTTAATTACTTCATTTGATTTTATTGTTGGCAATCCATTAATCACAATTAATAATTCCCAATTCTTAAAAGTTTGCGCAACTATTGAAGAAACGCTTTCTTTTAAAAATTCAACTCCATTATAAAGAGGCATTATTATAGAAATCATTTTTAATAGCTAATCCTTTTTTACAAAAATATATTTCCCAGTATCTTTTCTAATTGAAAATTTAACATTTATCTTACCTCATTATGCTTTTTATCTAATAAAAGTATTTTTTGAGTAAAGTTTTGTCCACCCCAAATCTTTTTATAATGTTCTATATTAGATTGTGGATAATGATATGAAGGAGATAATATTTTATCTGGTGTATTTTCTGAAAAATATTTATTTATATGACTTTCATCATGCCAAATGGCTATTATATTATTTTTTAAATCTTGCTCAATATTATTATAGCATATTTCTGCAAGTTTTAAATAGCTTTCTGCAATTCCACCACTAAATCCACCACCAAAATATATTTTTCTTTTATTAGGGTCTATATATGCCGTAGAATTAGGATTTGTCTCTATAGGTCCAATTTGATTAAAATAGCCACAATGTTGAACTCCAACCAAATTTCCTAATATTTCCTCATTAATTTCTTCAATAAATAAACTATCTACATCGCAATAAAACAAATAATCTTGACTCTTTAACTTTTCTTTAGCATTAGTAAAATGTTTAAATCTATCTAATGTAGCAAAAGGAAATGTTTTATGCTCTATATTTATAATTTCATATTTTCTATTTGTTTGAATTTTTACATCTTTATCTGTAAATATATAATATTTAACATTTTGATTAACTAAAAATTTTTTATCAGCAGAATCTATTATAGGTTGTAAAAATTGGTCATATTTACCTGTAGCTATAAACATTAAGCCTATATTTTTCTTAAATACTGGCGCATTTTCTATTTTTTTATATTTTGGCTTAGCACGAACATATTTATCAAGCATTGCTTGTAATGAACGATCTACTTTATGATCGTTAATAGGATTATCCATATTATAAATATACATTATTTCTGAAATAAATTTAGAACGATTTCCTGCCATTTCAAGCATAGGGAGCATTGTTGCAAGATCCCAAGTCATTTTCATAAATTGACCATTATACAACAAATCTTCTTTTTTAATATTTTTAAATAACCAAGCATAGAAAGTTCTTAAGTGAGATGCTCCCCATGTATAATTTCTAAATCCATTTGAATTTATAATGTTTGTTGGGTATTCTTGAGCAACTCCTCTTCCACCATCATTAGAATTTTGATATTGTCCATAAGTCATCCAAACATCTGCTGAATAATATGCTTTAAGTTTATTTAATACTTGGTCATGTGGAAACCAATCATCTCCATCAAGTGTTAATATAATCTCATCATCTTCACAAGAATGAATCATATTATATAAATTTTCTAATGCACCTACTCTTTTATTATTTTTAACTAAAGTGCAAATATTTGATTTTCCAGAAGAATTTACAATTTCTTGAACTTTATTAAAAGCGCCATCATTAGAGCAATCGTCTACAAATATGATTCTATAATTAGAATAATCTTGAATTAAAGCAGAGTGTATATTTTTTTCACAATATTTAATGTTGTTGTAACTTGGTATAACAATTACAAATTTTTTATTATGTGTAGATAATATATTTTTTTGTTTGAAATTATGAGAGCCATGTGTATTATAAGTTGGAATTACTTGATTAAAAGAAAAATTTGGTGGGTTTTCTGGTTTTTTATGTTGAACATTTTGTATTGGGGCTAATTTAATAGCACTATCATTTTTAGCACAAAACCATATTCTTCTATTATTTATATTACATTCACCATTATTTTTAGCTTGCCAATCATATTTATAAGTTCCTGAATTGAATTTAGAATTATCCATTCTTCTAAAATCCATTCCACATTCTTTTAAAACTCTTTCTATTGCGGCTACAGAAGGTCTAGATCCATTACCATTAAATGCAGCATCATAATTATTTTTATTTTCTGCAATCATAACACATTTGTCTGGCTCTTCTGAATCACAAACTGCTGTTTCTAAAATTAAATGTGTTGTTATAGAACACACTTGCTTTAAATGTTGTTCATAATTGCTAATATGGCAAATCAAATCTAAATCTAAAATTAAATCAAATTTCTTATTTAAAGATGGCAATCCTTTATCTAAATCTGCTTTTATTGTTTTAATTTCTGGATATTTTTTATTTATTATCTTAAGATGTTCTTGCCTTGCATCTATTGCAGTTATATCAGCCCCTAGTCTTAATAAACTAGCACTTATATCACCATATCCGCAACCTAAATCACATATTTTTTTATAAAAGAAAAATTTATGAGAATAAAAATCTATAATTCCTTTTATTCTTTTTTGATTCCACTCCAAATAACGTCCATCAAAAGCCATATTTTACCTATTTTTAATTATATGCTATCTAATACCTATTAATATATTTCATATATTGTTTTTTTTGGTTCTTTTTCATCAGGGCATGAATAAGGCAATTTTATTGATTTCTTTCTAGTTGAATATAAATTACACTCTTTTATAAAATCTTGCATATGCTTTTTTTGCTCATTTGTCTTAAATTCTCTATACTCGCCAACATCTTCATTCCCTTTTCCCAAATGAATTCCAGGTGTTGGCAAATATCCCATTTGATATCCTGCAACTCTTGATCTTAAAAAGAAATTAGAATCTTCTAGTCCATATTTACCAAATTTTAAGAAAAATCCAATATCTTCATGCATTTTTCTTGAAAAAACAGTGCATGCTGTTCCTAAATTACCTCTATCTTTAAAAGCAATTTTTTTATTATTAAATTCTTTTATAGGATAATTTACTTCTTCTAAATTTATTCCTATTGAAAATTTTGGGTTTGCATCAATAAAATCTATGCAATCTTCTAACCAATTGTTATTATTTGAAAAATCAACATCATTATCTATTGTTGATAAATATTTATCATTATATTTATTAGCTATTTTTAAACATTGATTTCTACCGCCTCCAATTCCATAATTTTCTACATTAAAATGAGCATCATAACTTTTACATAAAGGATTATTTTTTAAAGTTTCCTTTAATTCAAATAAGAAATCTTCAGTATTATCTGTAGAGTTATTGTCTACTATAATTAGTCTAAAAGGAGTATGAATGCTTTTAAATAAAGATTCAAATGTTTTTTTTGTAAGGTGTACTCTATTATAAGTAACACACATAATTGAGCAAGTTTTATCCATAAAAAACAATATATCATTGATATATATTTTGGAATGAGTAAATTAAAAGATAGAATTGAAAGCTATGTAGACTCAAGTGATTATAAATTACTTAGTAAATTGCCAGTTATAATAAATATAAATGGACGTGGTTTTTTAAAAACAACTTCTTTATTAGATAAACCATTTTGTGAAAAATTTTCACAATGTATGTTATCTACTGCCTTAAGACTTTGTTCTGAAATTGATGGGGCTATATTTGCTTTCTATAATAATGATGAAATTACTATAATTTCAAAAAATGATCAAAATTTAGAAACGAACCCTTGGTTTGATAATAAAATACAAAAATTATGCTCAATTACTTCTTCAATAGCCACTTCTCACTTTTATGAGTGCTTTAATAAGTTAAATCTTAATTTTTTAAATGATCCCTTATTTACTTCTCAAGTTTTTGTAGTTCCAAATTATAGTGAAGCTGTAAATGCTATAATTTACAAACAGCAATCAAATTTTTATACTTCTATACAACATGCATGTTATTATGAATTAATGAAGAAGTATGAGAAAAACAATATAAAAGAAATGATAGCTGGATTGTCTGTTGATGAAAAAATAAATTTACTTTTTGAAGAATGTAATATTGTTTTTAATAATTACCCTAAAGTATTTAGAAGAGGAGCAGCTTTATACAAGGCTCCTAATATTGTTAATGGTATTATAAAAAATAAATGGATTATAAATGAGGATTTGCCAATTTTTAATAAAAATCAATCATTTATAAGTAATATCTTAAAAAACGGCTTAGATATATTTATAGAAACAGATTTATAAATAGTTTATTTAATCAAAGAAAAGAAATCGGGTCTCTTGACAAGGCGCCCAGGCGTGATTATGATGTATGTTACGGGATTTTGGATTCAGCCGTTTGTTTACGGCGCATATTTATGATATTATTTGTTGTAATTATTATCTAGCGAATAATAAGCTATATAAAATAGAGGTATTTTATATGGCTTTACGTTCTATTGTATTCACTTCATCTGGCTCATGGACAGCACCATCTAATGTTTCTAAAGTAATTGTAGAAGGCTTTGGTGGTGGTGGTGGTGGTGGTGGTGGTTCATCGCCCTCCGTGTTTTTTGGTAATACTATTGGCATGGGTGGAGGTGGTGGAGGAGGTTCTTTATACTGCCATAAAACAATTACAGTAGTGCCTGGAACAACTTATACAATTACTGTTGGAGCTGGTGGTACTGGCGGTGCTGGTGGAGCGTATCCAAATCTTCCTGGAGCCGTTGGTTCTAATGGAGATGATTCATCATTTGGTTCATTATTTATAATGCCTGGAGCTTCAGGAGGAGGTAAAGGAATCTTACTTGGAGAAGGCTTTTTAGCAGCAAATACATCTTATCATTCACTTGGCGGACCTTCTATAAAATTAGGTGATATGTTACCTGACTTATTATCAGCAACATATGCGTCTCCAAATCTTTATCAATTATTACCTGGTATAGGTTATGGTGGAAATGGCTCAATTTATAATGTAACTAGCACTACATATTCAAATGCTATGTCAGGAATGCCTAATATTTATACAACATCTTTTAGTCATCCAGGTTTTCACGGAGCCGTTGATGGAACATATGATCCTGGTGGTGCTGGTGGTGGTGGTGGAAATGGACCAGAAGGTGTTGGAGGAAATGGTGGTTCAGGTGGCAATGGTATAAATGGTGTAGCAAATCTTGCGGCAAATGGTGGTAATGGATTATCAGCAGCAGCTAATACTGGAGCTGGTGGTGGTGGTGGTGGTGGAGCTGCTCAAACTCAAAGTAATGGTGGTGGTGGACAAACTGGTGGAAATGGTGGCACAGGCGGTTCTGGATTAGTTATAATAACTTTTGATTTATAATTATTTTCCAAATAATTTACTAAAGAAATTACCTATTTTTTCCCAAGGTTTTACTTTTTCATTAGCTTTTATAGCTAATTCATAATGATTTGATTTCATATATTTATTAAAATAAAAATTCATTAATTTAATATAATCTGCTTCTGAGGCAGTAAAATATCCCAATTTTTTTAATTTTGAAACAAAAGCTGCTGGGTTTCCATTTTCTACAGCTTCCCAAGCTTTATTATACCTATTATTTCTTAAAAATGAAATATGATGAGAAATTCCATCCGCTAAAGTTCTAAATGATAAAAACCAAGACCCAGGACTTTCTGGAGACAAAATTATTTTTTTACCATTAATTATTTCCCAAACATTATTTAAAACACAATATTCTACAACTTGTCCTGGAATATCCTTTGCTTTAACATTTCCTATATTATAATTCCACATATATTTTGTGGCGCCAGTTTCTAATGCATTTTGTGCATATAAAACTCCAATAGATTCTTTTGATGGTATTTTATTAAATGATTTAATCCATCCATCTACAAACCCTTTAATTAATTCTTCTTCTGTACAAAATGTTCTAACAGTTGGAACTCTTTTTAAAACCATGATTTTCTCCTACATTTATTAATATTTATGCCTAATTATAGGATTATATGTTTCCGTTAAAAAATTATAAAATAGCAGATATTAATTCTGTTGGCGATTTTGGTAGCAAAAGATCTTTTTATTATCACAGTCGGCATAGATATATATACCAATGATAAAGAGCCAGTGTTTGCTATGGAAGATGGTATTGTAGTTCATATAGAAAATTTTACTGGACCAAATGCAAATCCTACATCTCCTTGGTGGAATGAAACATTTTCAATAATGATAGAAGGAGATTCTGGTGTTATTGGATATTGCGAATTAATTTTAGAAAATAATTTAAAAATTAATAATTATGTTAAAGAAGGTGATTTGTTAGGTAAAATAACTCCTGTATTAAAAAAAGATAAAGGCGTTGGAACTTCAATGCTTCATTTAGAACTTTATATTAAAGGAACAAAAGAGCATTGCTCATGGTTACATGAAGAGAAAAAGCCAGAAAATTTACTTAACCCCAGAGAATTATTAGAAAAATGCGTAATAACTTAATATTCATTTAATGAAATTAACATTAGATTTAGTTCCATCAACATCTTTTTATCAAAATGCCAGAAATATTTTAACTAAAAGTGAGTGGAAAAAAATAAGAGATAAAGTAGTAGAATCTTGCGAAAATAAATGTGAGATATGCAATACATATTATGATAATTTAGATTGTCATGAGGTTTGGGAATATAAGAATAAAATTCAAAAATTAGTAAAATTAATAGGATTATGTAAAAATTGCCATCAAGTAAAACATTTTGGATTGGCAGAAATTAATGGTAAAAGAGAAGAAGCATTATTTCATTTAATGAAAATTAATAAAATATCTAAAAAACAAGCTAAAGATTATATTAATAAACAATTTAATATTTGGAAAAAAAGATCATTAAAAAAGTGGGTACTTGATATTAGTTTGCTAAATGATATATAATATGTCATGCATGGAATTATATTAGCTGGTGGAACTGGAAGTAGATTGTATCCATTAAATTACTTTGTATATTGATATATACAAAGTAATGGAAAATGTAAAAGAAAAAATTTTAGAAGACTTTAAGAATGGACTTTCTATTACAAAAATTTCAAAAAAATATACTATTGGAAGAAAAAAAACAACTAAAATAATTAAAAATGCAAAACTAATTATAATTAAAAATGGTAAAATACCACTTCCTGAACAAGAAATTTGTAATTTATATAATTCTAAACAATATTCTTTATGTAATTTACAAAAAAAATATAATTTAAAATCTGATTCACCTATTAGAAGAATATTATTAAAAAATAATATAAAAATTTCAAAAACTGGATTTAATAGAAAGAAAGTGCCTTTAAAAGTTAAACTTGATATTAATTTAATAAAAAAATATTATTATAATGATAATCTATCTGCAGATAATGTCGGCAAATTATTAAGTGTATCTGGAGATACTATTAAACAAAGATTAAAAGCAAATAATTTGAAGGTCCTATCTAATAGGAGAAGAGTATCTGTTAAAAATTCAATAAATGATAATTTTTTTGACTCTTTAACTATAAATTCAGCTTGGTTGATAGGGTGGATATTAAGTGATGGGTTTGTTAAAAATAATAAAATTACGATATCTTTATCTGAAAAAGACAAAGATGTTTTAGAAAAAATAAAAGTAATGTTATCTTTTAAAGGAAAAATATTTAAAAGAAAAATTTCTTTAAATAATAAAACATTTTGCGGAAATTATATTAATTTTTACTCCTATAAATTAGGAAATATATTAAAAGCTAATGGAATACAATCTCCTAAAACACTTAATGAAAAATTTCCGCCAATTATACATAATTCTAATGATGAGTTAATAATAAAATCATTTATCCAAGGCGTTTTTGAGGGTGATGGGAGTTTTATAAATAAAAATAAATATTATTGTTTTCAAATAGTTGGTACAAAAGAGCTTTTGTTTGATATTCAAAAATATTTAATAAAATATTTAAATTTACATGAAACAAAATTAACTAATAATATTAAAGATAAAAATCATTTTGCATTAAGATACTCTGGAAAATATCAATCTATCAAAATAATGGATTGGTTGTATGAAAATAAACCAGAATTTTATATAGATAGAAAATATAAATATTATATTGCTGCAAAAGAACAGCATGTTAATGAAAAGGTGTGCAAATAATGCATGGAATTATATTGACTGGTGGTTCTGGCACCAGATTATACCCATTAAATCAGGTTTTTAATAAACACTTACTTTCTGTTCATAATAAATTTATTATAGATTATCCATTAAAAAGTTTAAAAGATATTGGATGCACAGATGTTACAGTTATTTTAGGTGGAACAAATTATCATCAAATAGTTAATTATATTAAAGATGGTGAAGATTTTGGATTTAATATAAATTATATATTTCAAAAAGAAGCGTTAGGTATTGCTCAAGGAATAAATCTTTGTAAAAATTTTCTTAAAAATGAAGAGAGATTTACTGTTATCTTAGGAGATAACGTATTTGATGCTCCAATTAATTTTAAATCAAATAAACCTCAAATATTATTAGCCGATCATTTTGACTTAAAAAGATTTGGAGTAGCATCTTTAAAAGACGATCAAATTATTAAAATAGAAGAAAAGCCAAAAGAATTAGATTTTAATTTAAAAAATTATGCTATAGCTGGATGCTATATGTTTGATTATAAATTTTTTGAATACTTTAATAAATTAAAACTCTCTAAAAGAAATGAATATGAAGTGGCTGAAATTATTGATTTTTATTTAAAAGATGGTAATTTAAGTTATAGTATATATGATTCTATGTGGTGTGATGCTGGGACATTTGAATCTATAAATTATTTAAATAATTATTTTTTTAACAAGTGAATTGTGATATATCACAATTTATGAGTGTATTAGTTTTAGGAAAAGGTTTTGTAAGTGATCATTTAAATTATTCTAAATTTACAGATAAGATTACAACATATGAAGATATTTGTAAGATTATAGATATTTATAGACCAGATACAATAATAAATTGTATTGGTAAAACAGGTAGACCTAATATAGACCAATGTGAGTTGCAGAAAAAAGAAACATTTTTTTTAAATACAACCATTCCATCTTTGATATCTAAAGCTTGTCTTGAGCATAGTATTCATTTTATAAATATTGGTTCTGGTTGTATATATTATGGAGAATCTCCTAATTTATTAGATAATAAAGATACTGGTTGGAAGGAAACAGATTTTGCCAATCCAATTAGTTATTATTCTAAAAGCAAATATGCTTCTGATTTAATACTAGGAGACTTAGATAATACTACTGTTTTAAGAATAAGGATGCCAGTATCTTATATTAATACAGAAAGAAATTTTATAAATAAAATAAGTAAATATGATAAATTAATTAACATATTGAATTCAATAACTTTTATGGAGGATTTTATAGATTGTATTGAGTGGACAATAAATAATAAAATAACAGGAATTTATAATGTAGTTAATCCACAACCATTAACAGCGGTGGATGTAATAGAAGAATATAATAAATATAAAAAACATAATTATACAATAATAACAGAATCAGAGCTAGATAATTTAGTTTTAGCAAAAAGATCTAATTGTTTCTTAAATACTGAAAAACTAAATAAATCTGGATTTTTTATGACTGATTCTAAAATTGCATTAGAAAAATGCATAAAAAAATATTTTGGATTGTAATATATTATTTAGCCAGTAATATATTGAATTTAATAGGCTTATTTTTAATTGGAGATTGAATGTCGAGTAAAAATTTAATAGTTGATTTAAAAAAATCTGTTGATGTAGATGGACGTGTATTTTATATTGGAAAATTAAAGGCGCCAGCTTTAATTGATTGTTCTAAAGGTGCAGCATTTTTAGTCTTTATTTCAGATGAAGGCGAAGAGCAATTACAAATAGCTCCTATGGATAATGGTAAAAAGAATGATCAAAACATTTGAAGAATTATGGGCAAAATGCGAAGATTTTAATAAAAATACATCTAATACAAATGATTCTATAAATGAAATATTAATGAAATTTAATTTGTACTTATCTATTGATAAAAAAGAAATGTCAAGTGATGAAAAAAATAAATTAAAAAATAGAGTTATGGGTGAAATTTTATTATCATTATCAAATATATCTTTATTAGATAATATCAATATATTTGCAGCTTTACATGAGGCGTATCAATATAGAAGCTTAGAAAAATTAAATATAAAAGAGAAAAAATAAACAAAGCGCATTAATTTTAAATAATTAATGCGCTTCTATTTTGTTATTGATTTGAATTTTGTTGTAGTAAATATACGGCTTCTTCATGAGAATTAGCCATAGCCATAATAAAATCATCTAGTCCTAGAGTCATTTTACCATGCTCCTCAAAGCAAGCGTAGGCGTCAGCGCACAATTTTAAAAAATTGCGCTCGGCTGCTAGGCTCTGAGCTGCGTGGTCGCCCTCGACTTTCTTATAAATTAACGTAGCCTTGGCAATTAGCGAAGTTTGGAGGTCGAGGTCTAGGCATTCTGGACCAAATAATCCTACAAATTTTTCAGCAGCTGAGTCTAAATCCTCTAATGCAGCATCATATAAACGTTCAAATAAATTATGCTCTGAATAAAAATTATCGCCTTTACATAGCCAATGGTTTCTTGTGTGTATAATTGCAAGACTTTGTAGTGATGCTATGAATAATCCAGCGACTTTAATACATTTTTCCATATTTTTTCTTCTCCTCATTTTATGCAAAAATATTGCATAAATTTTTTTTTCACTTTTTTTATGATAATTTTGAAAACTCAATTTTGCCTTGATATAAGCTTTTTAAGCTTTAGATTAAAAAGCGCCGATCTGTTTTATGTACGCAATGTTTAACTTTATTTTTCGTTATATATCTTTATCATGAGTTTTAAATTAAAAAAACTTAATTATTTATTTAAATATAAGAGTACAGATTTATTGGGCAAAATCAAAGAGATTAATAATAACTTGCCGATCAAATTAAAACATAACCAAGATTTAATTGATAGGATACACTCTCAATATCCTTATTTAGAAAAGCACGAGATATCTACTATTGTAATTACAACTTTTTCTATAATTAGGGAAATACTAGTTTCTGGAGACATTATAAACATCTATAATCTTTTTTTTGACGTCAAATTTAATTTTTTTAAGGCGCGAAAAGATGGTGATATAGCATGGAGATTAAGAGGCAACATTAAAACCGCCCCAAACTTAAGGAAATAACTATGGAATTTGATGATTTTGATTTTGAAGATAATGATGATATTTTAGATGAAAAACTTGATATTGAAAAAATAAAATCTAATATAGATTCTTATAAAGATGAAACTTTATGTGAAATTATTGTTTGTAATAGATATTTTAATATAAATAATGATTTAACTATACTTTGTATGTCTGAATTGGGTAAAAGAAGAGTTAATGGCAACCTTTTTGATTTTGAATCTTTTATTCAAAAAAATCTTGATGATTTGCCTAAAATTAATTTAGATAAATTTGATATATCTAGTTTATTCGGAGATTCTAAAATATGAAACTTAAAAATGCTATATGTGAACATATATTATCAGATTTTGGAATAAATTCAAATAAAAACAAAATAATATCAGATAATTACAAATCATCTGCATTTATTAAATTTGAAGATGATGGAAAGGTAGTAAAAAGAAATATATATGCTATAAAAAGTAATGTAGAAAATAGATCTATAAAAGTTTATATTGTAGATATGTCGTTAGAAGTGAAAGAATATAGTCTTATAATAGAAGTTGATGATTTACCTATTTATGGTATAAATTATTATAGAAATTATTATCAAGATAATTATTCTGATGTTTTTTCTAAAATAGCCACATCATTAGATAAAAAAACTTGGATAGAATGCAATACATTTTTACAGGCTACTTTTTTAGCTGGAATGGAAAATATTAAAAATTTAAATGTTAGTTGGGAAAAATTAAATATAACTAAAAATGAAGAAGAAATATTACATTCTTTTATAGAATATTCAAATAATTAATGAACAATAATATAACTAAAGATAAACTTATTAAAAAAGTTGTTAAAAAATTACAAAAATTTTACCTTAAAATTCATGTAGTTAATGTAATTAATATTTTAATAGATGAATTAATTAAAGATTTTATGCAAGATAAGTCATTGAAAATACATAATTTTTGTGAAATAAAGTATAAAACTTATGCTCCTAAAAAGTTTATTGGATTATTTTCTAAAAAAGAAGAGGTTTCTGATAGTAAGACAAGATTGATATTAAAGGTTAATAGTAAGTTAGCCAATATTTTAAATAAAGACATAGAAGAAATTAAAGAAGAGGATTTAAATGAATAAAGATTTTTTATTGCAAATTAAAGATAAATTAGAGCTTGAGAAAAAAGAATTAAAAAGTAAGTTATTAGAAAAACAAATTGGAATAGATATGGAAGGAGATGAAATTGACGAAATACAAGGGAAGCAGCTTGCAGAAGTTAATAATCAATTACTATCAAGAACATCTAATAAATTAAATTTAATAGATGGAGCTATATCTAGAATAGATACAGGTGTTTATGGCACTTGTGTTGATTGTGAGGATTTAATTTCAGAGAAAAGATTATTGTTTAATCCTTGTATTACAACATGTATTTCGTGTGCAGAAGCTAGAGAAATTAAAATAATGCAAAGAGGTGGTAAATGAATACATTAGTTTTTGACCCAGAAAAATATGGCGAAATGCCAATTGATGTTCATCAAATTTTAGCAGATAAAAGAATGGTATTTATTTGCGATACTTTAAATGATAAATTAGCCACTGATGTAGTTGCTACTTTAATGTTAAAAGATATGGAAGATTCAAGTCAGCCAATAAAACTTTATATTAACTCTGAGGGAGGAGATATAAGAAATGCTTTTATGATTTATGATGCTATGAAGCTTACAGCATCACCTATACATACTATATGTATAGGTTCAGCTATGGATGAAGCTGCTATAATACTTGCAGCAGGAACTCCTGGTTGTAGATTTGCTACAAAACACTCTGTAATAGCTATAAGTCAGTTAGAAACTAATTCAGCTTTATTTTCGGATTTAACTAATGCAAAAGCTAATTTAGATTTAGTTATATCAGATAATAAAAAAATGATGAATATTTTAAGTCAAACTACAAAAAAACCATTGAAAAAAATAATGGCTGATTTAGAACGAAGAATATTCATGAATGCATCGGATGCCGCAAAATATAATTTAATTGATAAGGTTATTTCAAAATGAATGAAGAATATAAATTTGAAAATGGTCTAAATTTAGATAGTCATGTTAAGCTAGCTAGCAAAAGAATTATATTCTTATCAGAGGATATTACTAAATCTTCTGCATCACAACTAGCTTCTTTATTATTATTTTATGATTTACAAGATAAAAAAGCTCCCATATATTTATATATAAATTCTTTAGGAGGAGATGCTTCAGGGCTAATGAGCATATGTGATGTCATGAAAATGATAAAAGCTCCAGTTTATACTTTTTGTCTAGGGAAGTGTTATTCTGCAGGAGCTGTAATTTTAGCTTGTGGTGAAAAAGGTCATAGATATGCCTTAAAAAATTCTAAAATTATGATACATGGATTACAATGTTTATTCCCTATACCTGGCTTTGACGTTGCTGATTCTCAAAAATATTATGATTTCTTAAATTTAAGCAATGATAATGTTATGAAATTATTAGCTAATAAGGCTAAATGTTCTATGGCTACTCTGAAAAAAGAGTGTGAAAGAGATGTTTGGTTAGATGCCCAAGATGCTTTAAAGTATGGACTAATAGATAAAATATTATAATAATTTAGCATTTCTTTTATGAAAAAAGAAGCAAGAAAATCTTCTAATGACTTGGTTCAAGAAAAATTAAGAGAAGATAAGGCAGTTTTAAATAAGAAAATAACATTATTTATAAATGATCTTATACACTTAAAGAAAATGATGAATGGTTGGAATTCTAAATTTTTCAATCAAAAATCAAAAATAAATGATCCAATACCAGCAGATCCAGCAACTATAATTGGTTCTTTAGCAAGAGATTATAGTGAAATTGCTAAAGAGCAATTAAAAGTTGTAAATGATCAGATTAATTATTCTAAAAATAGAAAAAAGAAACAAATAAATACAAATCCTGATCAGCTATCTTTATTTCAAAAAGCTTCAAATGATTATAATTTAATTTCAAATTCATCGAATCCAATTTCAAGATTTTTTGCTAGACTATTAAATCCTGGAATTGGATTTGGTGAAGCTGCTAGAATAAGAAGATATAGAAATTCTTTATTAACAGGATCTATTGATTTATATAGAAATATAGAAAATTTTCAAGGATTAATTATGGGAGTAAGTGCTGAAAGTATTTTTTCAGCATCTAAATTTTTAATTAAAATTGAAAATCAATGGAATTTTTTAAGACAAGGGTTTTTAACTTATAGATTAAATATGCCTGAAAATGTTTTAAATACAGGCGGTGAAATTGTAGTTAATGAGAGAAAAGAACTAAATAAAGAATCCCCTAAAGAAAACATTGATTCTAAAGATTCTAATAAAGAATCAGAAGACTCTTTAATTTTAGAAGAAGCTGATAAAGCTGTTAAAGATTTTAGATCTAATATAGATAATTTTATGGATTTAAATAAAAAAGAGCTAAATACTTTAATTATGAAATATGTTTCAGCAACTGATGATGAAAAAGAAAAATTAGCTCCAGAAGTTTTAAATATGTATAAAGAGCTTCTTTATAGTGCAAATAAAAAAAATAATGTTAATGAAAGTAGTTTAGAAAATATTTTTAAAATAAAAAATAAATTTGCTATGCAGAAATTAGCCAAAAGCTTCTTAAAAAGATATTTTGGCAAAGCTTATCATCAATTAAATCCACTTGATAAAACATCTGCTTTTAGATTAGATCTTTATAATCTTTCAGAAGAATGTTTAGAAGAATTAGATAAAGTTATGGATTCATTAGAAAAAACAATGGATGTAGAAGAGTTAAATACTCATTTAACTAAAATTAATATAAATATGATTAAAATAAGAGAATTAATAAGTGTATTAGATTCTACTATAAGAGGCGTTTCTTTTGATAAACCATTTATGAATATGTTAGATAAAAAAGAAATTCTTGAATATAATACTAATTTAAGTGATAGACAAAGAGAACAATTAAGTAGGGTAATAGATCAAAGACAAATAAGAGATATATCAAATTTTTATTTAAATAGAAACAAATGAAAACAGGGTTTATTTGTATAGGCGATAATGTTTTTTCAACATTATTGGCGATATCAGAAATAGAACAGAGAAAAGGGTTAATGAATGTTGTTGCTCCTGTTCCTGTTATGTCATTTTTGTATAGTAAAGCTAAAGTAAACAAATTTTGGATGGCAAATACTCCTTCTAAATTAGATATTGTATTTTGTTTAAATGGTAGAGTTTCTCAAATATGCACTGGAAATCCATATGATTTTTCTACTATTGGTAGTGATGAAGATTCTGATTTAGTAATTGAATTGCCTTATGGCACTGTAAAATCTAAAAATATAAAAATTGGTCAAAAAGTTGATTTTTTAAAAGATACTAAGGAATTGTTAAATTCCTTAAATTTTAAAAATTACGGCTAATTTTTAAAATTAGGCGCCCTTGACAGGCGCCCGATCGTGATTACATTGTGAGTATGGAAGACGTACAATTTTTCAACCATATTCTAGATACATTTAAAATAAATGCAAAATGTATTCAATTCAAACAAATTAATACTTATAATTATTATGATATTTTACTTTTAAATAAAACTAAAGTCAAGGATATAACTAAATATATAGATGAAATTTCATTAAAATTGCGGGTATCATCTAGACCAACAGTAAAAGTACTTCATTCTGAAGGTGTAGTTAGATTAGAATATACTTCTAATAATAATGAAAATATAAATTTATTTGATTTATTTGCTGATGGAGATAACCCTCCAAATGGAAATTTAAAATGCTTATTAGGGCAATCTGTTAATGGCAACAAGATTTGGATGAATCTAGAAGATAATCCAAATCTTATTATTTCTGGCACTACAGGGTCAGGCAAAAGCGTATTATTACATAATATAATAGCTAATTTGTTATTTTTTAATAAATGCAAAATGTATTTAATTGATCCTAAAAATATTGAATTTTCATATTATAACAATATGAATAATATTGAAGTTTGCAATTCATATGATGAAGCTATTTTTATTATAGACAATTTAAATATATTAATGGAAAAAAGATTTGAATTATTAAAAAACAAATTATCATTTGACGCATTGCCTCCAGTAGTACTTATAATAGATGAATTTGCTGATTTAATATTACAGGATACAACTGATTTATTATATAAAAAAATATTAAAATTATCTCAAAAATGTAGAGCAGCAAAAATACATATAATAATATCAACTCAAAGACCATCAACTAACATTATAAATGGGGCAATAAAAGCTAATTTTCCAGCAAGAATATCATGTAAAGTAGCATCTTCAATAGATTCTAGAATTATATTGGATAGTCTTGGAGCAGAAAATTTACAAGGAAAAGGAGATTCTTTGCTTAAAGATAATCTTAGATCCTTAGAAAGATTTCAAGTTGCATTCGTAGATCCATTGAAAACAACTGATTATTTTAGTAACAACTCTCTTGTATTATAAGTTAAAGTAACAAATTCATCTGCTAATTGCTCATAAACTTGCCAAGTATGCATCATTTTATAACACCTATAATAACTTAATTGGGCGATATTGTTATAATAATCTGAGCTTGCACTTTTCAAAAAAGCAGGATATAAACTTTTTAAGAAGAAAAGCCAATCTGCTAGATTTTGAATTTTTTCAAAATCATTATTAAAAATACCATCGATATATGTTAGTGTTATATTTTGGTCACTTAAATCATAATTAGAGCTTTTGTATTTATCAAAGATACCAATTATATATGATTTGGTTATATTGTTACATTTTAAATCACTTAAGGCTAATCTAAAATAATCATTTAACATAATAATATACAAAATTAAAGATATAGGCGCAAATGAATAATAAGTTAAAAACATTAGTTATTGTGGAATCTCCAGCTAAGGCTGAAAAAATTCAATCATTTTTAACAAATGATTATATAGTTATGGCATCAAAAGGACACATAACAGAATTAGCTAAGGGCGGAAAGCATGGTATTGGAGTTAATATTGATAATAACTTTAAGCCACATTATGTTTTATCAGATGATAAAGTAAATGTATTAGATGCCTTGCTTAATGCAGGTAAAAAATGTGATATGATTTTGCTTGCAACAGACGATGATAGAGAAGGCACGGCTATTTCTTGGCATTTATCAGAACGTTTAAAAGATCTAGACAAGCCAATGAAAAGAGTAAAATTTAATGAAATTAAAAAGGCTAAAATATTAAAAGCTATTTCTTCTCCAGAAGAAATCGATATGAATGTTGTTCATGCACAAGAAGCTAGAAGAATTTTAGATAGATTAGTCGGATTTACAGCTTCTCCATTTCTTATGCAATTTTTTGGAAATAATTTATCAGCCGGCAGAGTACAATCTGTTGTTACAAAGATGGTAGTAGATAGGGAAAGAGAAATTGAATCATTTGTACCAGAAGATTTTTATACTATACAAGTTTCTCTAAAAAAAGATGTTGATTTTCAAATGAAATTTGCAGATAGGATTACCGATAAAAATGAAGCTGATAAAATAAAAAATAAGCTATCTAATACTAAATATATTGTTTCTGAATCTATTTCTAAAGATGAGGAAAAATATCCGTTACCACCACTAATAACATCTACATTGCAGCGTTTAATGTCAAAACTTTATGGTATTTCAGCTGATAGAACAATGAAAGCTGCTCAAGCCTTATATGAATTAGGTTTTTGCACATATATTAGAACTGATTCTGTTAGAGCTTCAGATGAAGCTATAGATGATGTTAGAGAATTTTTAAAAAATAAAAATTTAAATATTCCTAAAAAACCTTATGTTTATAAAAATAAAGATGCATCTCAGGACGCACATGAATGTATTAGACCTTCAGACCTAAATATAGAACCAAAAAATAATTACTCTATAATAGATCCTGATGAAAAATTAGTTTATGAAACTATATATAATTATTTTTTGGCTAGTCAAATGGTGCCTGCTATATATAGTACTTTAAAAATTACAGCTCATCCAATAAATGAACCAAAATTATTAGTAAAAGCTTCTGGCAAAGCATTGAAATCAAAAGGATTTTTAGAAGTTTTAGGTATAAATGATGAGTCTAAAATAGAAATACCTATGTTAAATAAGAAAGATGAGCTTGAGTTATTTGGAAATGATCCAGTAAAAGTGGAGAAGAAACAAACGCAAGCACCTCCTAGATTTTCTGAGGATAAGCTTATAAAATTTTTAGAGGATAAGAGTATAGGACGTCCAGCTACATATGCTGAGTTATTATCTAAAATAACATCAAGGAATTATGTAGAGAAAAAAGGTTCTGTTTTTCATGCAACAGAACTAGGTAAAAAAATAACAGATGTTTTAGATAAATTTTTTACATTTATGGATTATAATTATTCTTCTAATATGGAGCATGAATTAGATAAAATAGAGCATGGTAAGTTAGATCATGTTCAAATGTTAAAAAACTTTTATCCTTCTTATAAAAAAGAATTAGAGAGGGCATATATAGATAATGGAGGAACCATATGTGATAAGTGTGGTAATCCAATGTCAGTTAGAGTTGTTAAAGCTAGTGGTGTGAAATTCTTATCTTGCTCAAATTTTAAATTTTGCAAGAATACAAAAAACTTATCTTAGAATAGTGTGATGTGTTAATTTTTAATGAAAGTTAAATATAGGTTAGTAGAATATATGAAAGAAAAGAAAAATACTAAAAGTAAGCGTAACCTTAAAGGAGTGAAAGGAGGTGAATCGAATCCAGTCGCAGTCAACGACAAATTTGCTTATATACAGCCAGTACAAGCTAGTCATTTAGAAGTCGTTGTTTACGATAACTTCGAGAAATCATTAAGATTTTTCAGATCTAAGGTTCAAAAAGAGCGTATACTTTCTTTATATAAAGAAAAGCAAACATATGAAAAGCCATCAGTTAAGCGAAGAAGAAAGCGTAACGAGGCAAAAAGAAAAGCTTTTGAAGAAAGTATGTACTAAATAACATGCTTAACATGGATGAATAATCCATGTTAAGCACTATCTTAATTGAATTTTAAGGAAAACATGTCAATAAAAATGTACAATAATTTAAAACAAAAAAATAATCCTCAAGAAATATTGAGTAGAAAGAATACTAAACCATTAATTAGGCAAGAGTTAGAATCTATTCCTAATATAAATAATCAAGAGCAATCTTGGGTATCAATTACAGGAGTTACAGATACAGTTTCTCCAGAATTAACTATTGATAATAATGAATTTTATACAGATGAAGCTTTAAAAAATATAAATAATGCTTATAATATACCAAATATAAAAAAACAAGCTCAAAAAGAAGAAAAAGATGATTTATATAAATTTCTAGCTTCTTTAGAAGATGATGAGTATTTATTATTTATAAATGGAATTCCTGTTTGTTCTGGATATTTACTTGACATTCAAGATCAGGCAGAAAAATTTGTATCTGGGTCTCATGAATTATCTTTAAATAATCCAATTGATTTAGATGATATTTTAATTATAAAAAAAGTAAAAATTAAATTTGGCTTATTTTTAGAAAAATGATTTGGAAAGAATTTATAGACAACGAATCTTCTGAAGAGTATTATAAAAAAATATTTTCTATAATAGAAGAAGATTCTAAAAAAACTAATATTTATCCTATAAAATCAGATATATTTAATGCTTTTAAATATACTGAATTTTCTGATGTTAAAGTGGTAATTCTTGGGCAAGATCCTTATCATAACAAGGGAGAAGCTCATGGATTATCATTTTCAGTTTTAGATAATGTAAAAGTCCCTCCTTCATTAAAGAATATTTATAAAGAATTAAATTCTGATTTAGGGATTAAGATACCTAGTAGTGGCTCATTATTAAAATGGGCTACTCAGGGTGTTTTTTTATTAAATTCTGCTTTAACAGTACAAGAAAATAAGCCTGGAAGTCATCAAAAAATAGGATGGAATATTTTTACAGACAAAACATTATCTTTATTAAATAATAAAGATAGCCCTGTAGTTTTTGTTTTGTGGGGTAATTATGCTAGACAAAAAAAAAGTTTAATTACAAATAATATACATTATATTATAGAAAGTGCACATCCTTCACCTTTAAGTGCAAATAAAGGCTTTTTTGGCAGTAAACCTTTTTCAAAGATAAATAATTTTTTGAAAAATAATAATATTAAAGAAATAGACTGGTCATTATAACAATTAACCTATGATATAGTAAAGATATGGAAAATAGAAAAGCAACAGATGTTATTATAGAATTAGAAGCTAAAATTGATTATTTATTAGCATTAATTAAAACACAAGATTCAAATATAAAAACAATATCTAATAAATTAAATTCAGTAATGACTATGTTAGAAAAAACTAACATTAAAACTCCTGTTTATATAGAGCAAGGAGATAAACCAAAGAACCCTTCATTTATACCAATAAATGAAGAATCTTCTATAAAGGTTATATCTGAACCGCAAGGAGCTAGAAGAGGCAGTAGGGCAGAAGCTTCTTTGCCAGATAATAATGTTTTTATAATTACATCACCAACTGTAAATGAAACTCCAGAGATAATAATACCAAAACAAGAAGAAAATAAAAATGATTTTAAAAACATTAATACAATATCCGTATTTCAAAGAGTTGTAAGTGATGGAAATAAAAGCATATTTTTAGCTGAAGTTGTAGTAAATTCTTTAAAAACAAATGCTGAAATTTTTAAAGGAAAAACATCAGCTAATGGTAAATGGGCGGCTAATTTAGAGCCAGGTGATTATAAGGTTATAGTATCTAAAAGAGATAATATAAGTAAAGAAAAGAAAGTTTTTGAGCAAATAATTAAAATTGATGGAAAAACATCTGTTTTAGAGCTTCCTAATTTAGTAATTAATTAAAGGACGATTTATTCGTATAATAATATGAGATTTTTATGTTTAGTTATAGATCCGCCTTATTCATTCAATGATAAGTTAAATATGTCTGATGTACCAAGGTCAGCAGATACTAATTATAAAACTTTATCATTATTAGATATTAAGAATTTAAAAGTTAAAGATTTGTCTGAAGAGGCTGCTTTATTAGCCTTATGGGTACCATCTTCAATGTTACAAAATGGGTTAGATATAATGAAAGAATATGGTTTCACTCAAAAGCAAACTTATATATGGGTGAAATCTAAAATAAATCCTTTTGATGAACTTAAAGATTCTTTTAATTTATTTTATAAGAAAGATTTAAAAAACACTTCTTTGTCTTTAAAAGATATAGTTTTAAAATCTCAGCATTTAAAAAATTTAACTAGTAAATCTTTAGAAATATTAAATTCTGTTATGAGTTTTGGTATGGGCAGATTATTTAGGCAATGCCATGAATTAGCTTTAATTGGAACAAATAATAATAAAATTTATAATGCATTATCAAATAAATCACAAAGGTCTGTAAGTTTAGCTCCTAATTTAAAACATTCTGCTAAACCAGAAAATTTGCAAAACTCATTAGATTTGATGTTTTCTTCTAATAAAATAGAAATTTTTGCTAGAAGACAGAGAAAAGGTTGGGTTTGTATTGGAAATGAAAGTCCAATGACTTTAGGTGAAGATATTTCAACATCTATTGATAAATTGCTTAATTTATCAGGCATAAATGAACTTAAGTTAATTAAGCTAATTAACGAATATGAGCCATCTAAGTCAGAAGAATTATATAATTTTTGGAAAAATATATGAAGCAATGTTTATTATTAAATGCTACTTATGAAATAATATCTTTTATTCCTGAAAAAAGAGCAATTAAGTTATTATTTAAAGAAAATAAAGTTGAACCAATATCTTATTGGGATGATTATATTTATAAAAATATAAAAAATCCTTCTATTTTAAGATTAAAAAAACATGTAAAAAGAAATTTTTATACTCTTAATTTTAGTAGGAAGACATTAGTTAATAGAGATAAATCTACTTGTCAATTTTGTTCATTAAAATTAATAGCTTCAGAGGTAACAATAGACCATTTGGTGCCAAAATCTCAAGGAGGCGGCACTAATTTTTTAAATTGTGTTGTATCTTGTAAAAATTGTAATAATAAAAAAGGCAATAAAACATTAGAAGAATCTGGGTTAAAGTTAATTAAGCAGCCTATACATCCTAAATTTTCGCCAAGTTATAATATAAATTACAATAAAGAATGTTGGCATGATGATTGGAAAAATTATTTAATATAAAAAAACTTTTCACTACCAATATACAATAATATATTTTGAGGTTAAGATGGAAGTTTTTGCTTTAAATTGTTTTGTTTGTGGTGAAGAATTTGTTGATAATTCTAAAAAAGCTATTTTAAATATTAGTAATTTTAGAATATGCTCATCATGCTTAAATTCATGCGATCCAAAAGATAATTATAAGCAAGCTCGTATTTTAATTGAAAATTATATTTCTTTTTCTAATTCTAATATGTTTTTAAAAGCTATCAAACATATTGATAATACTAAGAAAAAATAAATTATTTACCACAATTACATCCTTTAGATCTAATTGAAGGGTTAGTATTTATGCTTTTTAAACAACCAGAGCATTTTTTCTCTGTTAGAGAGCAAAAATCACATATTACAGATATAGATATTACTATATCTCCTTGACATTTCATGCATTTTTTATTTTTGTTTGAAAAATTTAATTTAGAGCAATTTGAGCAAAGCATAACAATATGCATGTATATTATTAACAAATTAGCTTCATGAAAGGATATTGATATGAGTTTAATTCCAGCTTTTATAATTAAAAAAGAAAATGATAAAAATAAAAAAGAATGGAAGCCAGAATTTCTTTATGAAGAACTTTATATGCCTGATATAAAGAAAGAAGAAAAAACAGATGAGGATTCATCTATAATAATAATACAGCTATAATATGATTATAACTAATAATGAGAGTGCATTAAGATTAAATTGTCAAGATGTAACAATAGAAGAATATAAAGATTTAAAAAATTTACTTGAAAAAGAATTAGCTTATGCTAATAAGCTTGGTAAAAATGGTATTGGATTAGCCGCTCCTCAAATAGGTTTAGCTAAAAAAATAGCTATAATTAGGATGCCAGGAATAACTATTGATTTAGTTAATGCTCAAATTACTAAAAAATATGATGAATTTATTTTTAAAGAAGAAGGGTGTTTATCTTTTCCTGGTAGATTAGAAGATACAAAGAGATTTAAAGAGGTTCATATAAGTAATAATTTAGTTGAACCTTATAATTTTATAGCAACAGACTTATTGGCAGTTGTTTGTCAACATGAATTAGATCATTTAAATTCAAATCTATTTTTTGATCATAAAATAGAAAAAGCTAAACCTATTGTTAAAAATATAAAAATTGGTCCAAATGATCCATGTTTTTGTGGTTCTAATAAAAAATATAAAAAATGTTGTAGATAATATATTGATTTTAAGGTAAATATGGAAGAAAAAGTAGAAATTACAAATGAAGTTTTTTTAGCAGATGTTATTTTAAGACTTTCTATAATAGAAGGTATTATTATTGAAAAAGGCTTTATAACTAAAGAAGAATATATACAAAAGCTTGAAAAAGCTGCGCAGGATTTTGCTGATAAAGTAAATAAAAGCAAATGAATTTTATTTTGGAAGAAAAAGATTTAATATTAGAAGGCAATTTAATTTGTTATTTTTATGCAAATTGGATGCCTTACCATAAAAAAATGGTACAAATATTAAATAAAATGGAAGAAAAACATAATAATGTTAAATTTTATGCTATAGATTCAGATTTTTTTAAAAGTATGAATAAAAGATTTAATGTAGATTCTTTGCCAACAATTATTATTTTTAAAGATGGCAAAGAAGTAAATAGAATTAAAGGTGTTCCTATGACATCAGCAGTTAGAGCAATATTAAATAATGCGTTTTTTTGATATATATGAATAAAGGAGTTTTTATGAAGAAAGTTGAAGAAGAGAAAAAAGTTAATACTGTTGTTCCTGAAAGAACAGAAGCTTCTAAAATATGGGCAGAAATAAAAGATAAGCAGGTAAGTATGTTTGCATTGCCAAATCAAACAGTGCAAAATTATTGCACTTATCAAGATGTAGAGCCAAGTAAATGCTATTTAGTTTTAAAAGTAAGTTCAGTACTACCAGTATTAGAAGAAGTTTTAGGTAAATCTTTTAAAGTTGAATTATTAGATAAATGGACAGTAGTGTCTAGAGTTAAATAAGGATAATTATGCCTTTTGAGGAAGATGAATTAGAAATAGAAGATAAAAAAGATAATTTAGGTAAAGTAAGTAATAAAAAATCTATTTTTGATAATTCAATAAAAAAACAAAATATTAATGATTTTAAACAAAATGTGCAAAAAATGCAAGATAAAAACTTTTCATATAAGGAAAGAACTAATGATTTGGCTATTAAGTTTAAAAAAATAATAGAAAGTAAAGTTCTTCCTGAAAATAAGAATATTTTTATTTTAGAGCAAGAAAAACAAATTTTAGCAGAAATTGCATCGTTAGCATCAGAAATAGATAATGATGAAAATGAACAAATTGGTATTGGGTCTTTAAGTTGGGTAGTTCAATTATTAAAAACATCTTTATATCAAAGAGATAGAATAAATAAATTAGAATATTCTAATTTGCTTTTAAATAAAAAGTTTGAAGAATTAAACTCTAAATTTTTAAAAATTGCAAATGAGCCACAGGCACTTGACTCCAAAAATAAGGATGTATAAGCTATGGTGACTAGAGAGCGCCTCCTAGCTTTAATAGCTGAGGAAAAAGAAAATTATAGCAAATACTTTCAACTATGCACTTTTTATCAAATTCAACCAGATCCTTTAGCTCAAGCGAACCATCGTGGGAAGCTTCAGATACTTCAGAATTTGCTTTTGGAAAAAAACTTAAAGAGTTAATAGTTAAAGCTAATACCCTTAATTTACCAAAATTATTCAAATATTATCATCTTAAAATAGATGAATTAAATAGAAAATCGACCTGTCCTTTTCCACACCATAAAAATGGTCAAGAAAGTTCAGCGTCTTTTTTTTATTATCCACAGACTAATACATTTTGGTGTTTTGGATGTAAAACAGGATCTTGTCCATTAGACTTTGTAATGCATATGGATAATATTTCAGCTTTTAAAGCTGCGAAAAAAATAATATCAATCTTTGATAAAGATTTAGATGAAGATTATATACAATCAACAACGAATTTTTCAGAAAAATTAGAAATATTAATGAGTTTTTCTGATTGGGTACGTAAAAATCACTCTTTATCTAATATCAAAGAAATTACAAAGACTTTTGACATGCTATATAATAAGCATCAATTAAGTAATATTGCTCTCAAAACTGCAATTGATTTGCTTATAAAATAAGGATTATATGTCTTTTGCAATTATCTTAGGTGATATACATCTTGGAAAAAATCTTTCTATTGGTAAAACAGGTTTAGGCTCAAATCTTAATTCTAGACTTGTAGATCAAACAAATTTATTAGATTGGGTTTTAGAAAAAGCTCATGATATTTTTTGTGAAAATATAATTATTACACGGAGATATTTTTGAGGATCCAAAAGTCCATCCAAATATAATAGTTCTTTTTATAGCTTGGCTTAAAAAATGTCAAATAGCTAATGTAAATGTTCATATTATTTTTGGAAATCATGATATTTTAAGAGCAGGAACATTTTATACCTCTCCTTTAGATATTATATCTGAATCTAATTTTGATAATGTCTTTATTTATAAAGATATTAATACTTTTTATATAGGTGATAATGCAATAACTATGCTGCCTTTTCGTGATAGAAAATCATTTGAAGTTGATTCTAATGCTAATGCTTTAGAATTATTACAAAATAATATAAATTGGGAATTGTCAACAATACCAAATCATTATAATAAAATTTTAGTTGGACATCTTGCAATAGAAGGATCTATTCCTATTGGAGATGAAATAGATGATATGACTAATGAATTATTTTGTCCTTTATCTATGTTTGATAAATATAATTATGTATGGATGGGTCATGTTCATAAGCCCCAGGTTTTAAGAAAAAGCCCTAATTATATAGCGCATGTTGGCAGTATGGATATCTCTAATTTTGGAGAAGCAGATCATAAAAAACATATAGTGATTTTTGATTTAGATTCAAAAACTTTTAATACAGAAACTTTACCAACAAGACAACTTAAAAAAATATCTCTTACAATTCCTAAAGATATAAAAGATACTACTAGCTTTATTAATGATGAAATTGATAAATTAGATTTAAATAAATCAATTGTTAAAATAGAAATATTATTATCTGATATTTGTTTAGATTCTGTTAATAAATCTTTAATTGAAAAAAAATTAATAGATAAAGGTGTTTATAGCATATCTGGCATATTTGAAACTAAAAAAAGCCAATCTATAATAAAAAAAGAACAAAATTCATCATTTGATTCTAAGATGGATCTTAATTCCGCTATAAAAGAATATGCTAAAACTTATGTTGATGAACCAGACAGACAAGAATTTTCTAATTTAGCTTTAGAAATAATTAAAGAATTAAAGGATTAATGGAGCCACTAAGACTTTTTATACAAAATTTTCAATGTCATGAAGAGAGTTTTATAGATTTTACTAAATTTCAATCAGCTCTTATTATAGGTAAAGTTGATAATAATGAAGAAAGATCTAATGGTGTTGGTAAAACAACAATATTCAAAGCACTAGAATATGTATTATTTAATCAGTCTGAAGTTAATTTAGAAAAAATAATAAGGGAAGATTGTGATTTTTGTAATGTTATTTTTGACTTCTCTATTGATAATGTAGAATATAGAGTTGCTAGAAAAAGAACTAAAAAATCAACTGACTTATCTTTATTTGTTAGAAATAACACCAATAACTCTGATGTTATGCCAAACATAACAGAATATAAAGACATCTCTTCAAGAAGAGCCGCTGATACAGAAAAAGACCTTTATAAATTAACAAAATTTACTTATAAATCTTTTAGAAATATAGTTCACTTTCCTCAAGATATTAAAGATGGTTTAAGTGCTACTACCCCAGAAAAAAGAAAAACAATTCTCAAAGATGTTTTAGATATTATAAATTATTCAAAATTAGAGAAAATTGCAAAAGATAAATATAATGTTTTATCAAAAGATATTGATAAATACAAAATATTATTAGATAATTTACAGGATCCATTCTCTAAATTAGAGAAAAGTAATTTAGAACTAGACTTTATAAAAAAAGAAATAACTTTTAAAAAAAATAGTATATCATCTAATACATTGTTAGATGAGTCAATATCTAATGATTTAAAAAATACTTCAGATGAAATTGCTGAATTAGAAAAGCAATGTCAAGATGTTCTTTTAAAAGAAAAAAATTTAAATCAAGATAAATCTAAATTAGAAATATCTGTATCAGATTATACAGTTAAAAAAAATATATTAGTAAAAGAAGCTAAATCTTTAGTTTTAGAATTAGATTCTCTTAAAAAAGAACAAAAAACATTGCTAGATGTTGATTTTTCTGAATATGATCAGCTAGTTAATGATATTACGGCTTGTAATGATAAAATACAAGATTTAAAAAATAAAATAAAAGTCAATAATATAAATATTGAAAATTTACTTGTACCAATGCCTTCAGATAATAAGTGTAAGCATTGTAGACAAGATTTATCACCAGAACATAAAAAAACTTGCCAAGAAAATATAGACAAAGAGCTGTTTTTAAATAAAAAGAAAAATTCTGAATTTGAGGATTTAATTTTAAAATTAAAAGAAGATTTGCTTGAAAAAGATAAAAAACTAAATTTACTTAATTTATATAAGAAAAAAATTAATGATATTAATTTAAAAATTTCTTTACATAATAAAGAAATTGCTTCTAAAAAATTAGTTCATGATGAATATTTAGAATTATTAAATAAATATTCTAAAAATTTAGAATCAACTAATTTAGAATTAAATGATATTTTAAGTAAAAAAAATACATTGCCACTCTTAAAAATTAAAGAATTAAAAGAAAATATTATTTCTTTAAAAGAAAAACAATCTTTTGTAAAAAAAGATTTATTATCATTGAATAATGACTTAAATTCTTTAAATGTTAAATTAGGTATGTTAGAATATTCTTTAGTAGAGATAAATAAAAACTGTGATTTACATAAAGAGTATACAGTGAAGTTGCAAGAACTTATAAAGCAAACTAGATTATATCCAACAATAATACAAGCATTTTCTTCTTCTGGCATACCTAATATAATAATACAAAATGTTTTAGATGATCTTCAGATAGAATCTAATAATTTATTAAATAACTTAAGACCAGGCTTGCAATTAGCTTTTGCTGTAGAAAAAACTAAAGCAGATGGCTCAGAGTCTGATACATTAGATATAAATTATACTTTGAATGGTAAAGAGCGTTATTATGAGCAATTATCTGGAGCTATGAAATTAGCTGTTAGTTTTTCTCTAAAATTAGGGCTTAGTTTTGTTTTACAAAAATTAATAGGAGTTAATGTAAGATTTTTTCTTCTTGATGAGGTAGACCAATCTTTAGATAGAGCTACAATTGATGCTTTTGCTGATATGATAAAGATGTTTCAAAATAATTTTAAATTTATTATTATAACTCATAATGATAAATTAAAAGATAAATTCCAAAATGGAATTGTTGTAGAACAAAATCTTAATATGGTATCTAAAGCTAAATTTGTTAATGGATGGTAATAATGTATAAATTTGGTATTTGTGGCAAGGCAAATTCTGGAAAAGATACTGTTTCTAATATAATTTTAAATTATAACAATTTAAATTCAGTAAAATTATCTTTTGCAGATGTTATTAAAAAAATAGGCTTAATGATGTTTCCAGATGTGCCAAAAGAATGTTTTTTTGGAGAATCTTCATTAAGAAATACAATAATAGAAGGTGCATTTAAAGATAATAAACCCTTAACTGTAAGACAGCTTCTTATAGATTTAGGTACTGATGTAGGAAGAAGATACAATAAAGATATATGGATAAATGCTTTAATAAGTGATTTAAATAGGAATTATAGTAATACAGATTGCGCAGTCATTTCTGATGTAAGATTTCAAAATGAATTTTTTGCTCTAAAAAAAGATAACTTTATTCTTATTAAGATTATAAGAGATAATTGTTCAAATATTAATCATATTTCTGAATTAGAGCAAGAATCAATACCAAATAATTTATTTGATCATATTATATATAATAATGGTTCTATAGAAGAATTAGAGGAAAATGTAAAAAATATATTAAAAAACATTATTATTTGAGTATTTAAATATGGAAATCTCTTCATTGAAAGAACAATTTATAAAAGATGGTAGCACCAAATTTTATAATAAACTCTTGTACTTAGGCTTACAGAAAGTTGTTTTGATTTCAAATAACTCTCTTAAAGGAGCTTATCCGCATTTAGAGTATTTATCTTTTTATGATAAGTTATATTTATTATATAAACAAAATGGTGAAGAAATATATCTTGATATGGCAAAAGTTTTTAGAAAAGCTTCAAATAAGATGTATAGAGTTTTATTAAAAAAGAATTTTGTTGAAAAAAATAATAAATTTTTTAATATTATTTGAGGTGTTATGGCTGTAATTTCAATTTCTATAGAAGAATCAACTGAGCAAATAGTATCTGGTATACCAAAGATAGTAACTATTACTACAAATATACCAGCTAATATCTATTATACATTAGATGGGTCTACCCCAACTTTATTTTCAGATATTTATACATCACCTATAATAATGCCAAGAGAAAGAAGCTCTATAACTTTATCAGTTTTAGCAAATGTTGGAGATGATTTTTCATCTATAATTGTTGAAAAATATCAAACATCAATTATAGAAAATGCAAGATTACCAAAAACAACCATTCTTGGTAATCCTGGAACAAATTATGATTTATTTCCATTTGGAACAAATGAACCAAATGTTGCTGGAGAATTTATAAATCCAGGAAATCCTAGTTTAACAGTAAATGACCCAGACTTACCATTATATAGCTCTGGATATGATGGATCTGGAAATCAAGCAAATTTTTCTAATGAAGAATATAATATTGAAAATTATCAAATATTATATTCCAATACTAATGCTACTGGAGAAGTAGGAGTTGGCATAGGCACATTACCAGGAAAAGTAAATATACCTGCTAAAGCAGGAGACCCAGAATATACTGAACAATTTACCACTACTTTTAATCCAAAAGCATTTGTTATTTATCAAAATGCTAGTAAAGAAAATCCATTAGACCCTCCTTCATTAAATAAAAATTATTTTTCTTTTGAAGATAATACTATTAGAGATGGGTCATATTATTATAATACAGCTTTAGATGCCCCTCCATTAAGCGGGTCTTTATTAAGATCGCATTTTAATCCAAGAACAAATGAAATAACTTATTATTATTATGATTCTTGGGCAAATAAATGGATAATATCTACGCAACCATTTGTTAGAAATGAAAATGTTGGAAACAATTTAACTGCTGTTGCAGGAGGCAGAACACCAGGAAGTAGATATGTTTATCATTGGATACCTTTTCAAAGAAGAATGCTAGGTTGATACTTAGTATGTAAGCTGATATAGAGGAGGTACACCTTAAAGTAGTCACGAGAAAAATGTCAGAAATTGAAAAAAAAGAAAATGATTTTAGATTATCAGTAAGTAAAACAAAAACATTCTTACAATGTAAAAAACAATATGAATTTGTTTATGTACATAAATTGCCAAGAAAAGATAGAGATTATCATGTTTTTGGCAAATTTTGTCATAAAGCATTAGAAGATTTTCATAATGCTTATATTAAGAATACAACTACAAATCCATATAATGTAGAAATGGGAATAGCATTTAAAAGTGCTTGGCAAGAATTTAAGCATTTAATGACTAAAGAAATGAAAACTGAATGCTGGGATATTTTAAATAAATATTTAAAAAAAATAATAGAAGATGATAAAAAAGGAATAGCTTCTAAAGTTACAGCGGTTGAAGATAATTTTTATTTTTATTTACAAGATAATATAGTTTTAAATGGAATGATAGATAGAATTCAATTAGATAAAGATGGTATTCTTCATGTAGCAGATTATAAAACAACAAAAAATAAAAAATATTTAAAAGATGATTGGTTTCAATTACAAACTTATTGTTATGTTTTAATGTCAAAAGACGAATCTATTAATAAAATTAGGGCTTCTTATATTATGTTAAGACATGATTTTGAGTATATTACAAAAGATTTTACAAGAGATGATATAATTCCATTTGTAAAAGATAAATATGTAAAATATGCATTGGAAATGCAAAATGAAAAAGAATTCCCAGCTAATCCAAGCAGTTTGTGTTCGTATTGTGACCACTTAGATCTATGCAAATTTGGATTACAAAAAGTGAATCCTGCCATGAAATATGGCGAAATTAATTGGTAATTAAAAATAAGAAAGAAAAATATGAATATAGTAGTAAATGAAGTCGCTCCATGTAAATTTTCTGTTTCTTATGAAGCAGATGCATTAAAAATTATGAATAAAAGAGGTGAAATTTTAAATTTATTTAAAAAAGCGCCTGTCCCTGGATTTAGAGCTGGAAAAGCATCTTTTGATGCTATAAAAGCTCATTATAGAGATCAAATAGAAGAAGCTTTAAAAAGAGCCTTAGTAGAAGATGCTTTTCATGATACTTTATTTGAAAAGAAAATTAAACCATATGGTCCACCAAAATTTTCATCAGTTTTAATGGTAAATGGCAAATTTTCTTGTGAATTTGAATTACATACAAAACCAGACTTTGAATTAGCTTCTTTTGAAAATTTAGAAATACCTAAACCTCATACAGGAGTTACTCAAGAAGAGCTTTCTCAAAAAATGTTACAAGAGCTTAGGGTTACATATGGAGAAGTTTTACCATATGTAGATACTGATTTTGTACAAACTGGTGATAATGTAATTATAGATTATGAGAGCTCATTTAATGGAGAAGTTATACCACATTTATGTGCAACAGGAGAAATGTTAAAAGTAGGTGAAAATAATCTTAATATGATTACAGATCAGTTAATTGGAATGGCTCCAGGAGAAACAAGAGAATGTGTTTTAAAAATGCCAGAAGGAGCTTTGCCTTCATTAGCTGGGAAAGAAATTAATTTTAAAGTAACACTTATAACTGGATCTAAAACAATACCTTGCCCATTAAATGATGAATTAGCTAAGAAAATAAATATGCAATCATTTGATGAATTGATTAAATTTGTTAATGAAGCTGCTATGGGTAAAATAGCTAATTTAGAAAAGAAAAATTTAAATGAAGCTGTTTCATTAAAATTATTAGAATTAAATAATATTGATGTGCCAGAATGGATGGCATTATCTGAAGCTCAATATTTAGCTCATCAATCAAAAATTGATTGGGAAGTTTTGGCAGATTTAGATAAAGAAAAATATATAGAAATGGCAAAAAAGAATGTTAAGCTAGCTTTAATTTTAGATAAAATTAGAGAAACTGATGTAAAATCTCAATTAACAGACCAAGAAGTTTTTGAACTTATAAAAGATAATTTGACAAGATCAAAAGTTCAAACTTCATTAGATGAAGTTATGAAAGAATTAGGTAGAACAGGAATGTTGCAAATTTTAATGCAACGTATTAAAGATGAAAATACATTAGATTATGTTGTTAAAACAGTTAAAGTATTAGAATAAAGAGGTAAGACCATGACTGATAAAGTAGAATTCCCAAAAAAATATGCAAAAATTTTAAAAGATTTACCAGAATTTAAAGATACCGCCGATGCAGCATCTAAAGATGAGTTAAAGCAAATAATTGTAAGGTCTGAAGGAAATATATATACCATAGAAAAAGAAAAAGAAGCAGATGCAAAATTAAATGGTGCAAAAGAATTAATAAAAGAAATGTCTGCTCCATATAAAGATAGTATTAAAGTGCAAAAAGCTAAAGCTAAATATGCTTTGTTCTTACTTGAACAAAAAGGAGAAGACTTGGATAATCAAGAGTAAAGGAATTATTTGAATTTTGAAAAATATAATGTGCAAGCATGTTGTGGAACTCATGCTATAATATACAAAACTAGTGTTTCTTTATCTAAAGATACCTTAGATGCTTTAATTAAAAATGGATTTAATGAACATTCTCATTTTACTAAAGCAGGAATACTATATGTCGATAATTTGGAATTTATAGTGAGCCGGTCCGTTTGGCTCAAATAAACTACAAGTAAAATGTCGAAAAACTAAGGATTGTGAGCAAAAACTTAATAATTTCGAGAGTTTACTTAAATTATTGTGAGAAATAAGCATGGTAAAATATGCAAATTTTAATACAAATATGGGTAAATTTCATGAAGCGATTACAGTAGCATATCATGAAGCAGGGCATGTTTTAATTGCCCTGCTTTCATATTCTAAAATTGTATCAGCTTTCTTGTCTTCTGAAGAAAAAGATATAATAGGTTTAACAGAATATGACCTTTTTTTAGATTTTGATGATACAGAAGATTATAGTTTAAGTAAATATTTAATAAATTCATATATTTGCATAAATTATGCGGGTATGTTAGCAGAAAAAATTAATTTAAAAAAGATGACAGGGACAGATATTTTCCCAAAATCATTTAAAAACGGATGTTATGTAGATTTAGAGGAAATAAATAACATAATAAATAAATATAAGTTATGTGAAAATGGTAAAAGTAAGACTGTTTTTAAAAATAAAATGATGAAAAAAACAACTCAATTACTTGAGTATTATTGGGATGATTTAGTTTTAATAGCACATGCTATTTATAAAAATAAGATATCTCATAAAGATTTGAAAAAAGTATTATTAAAATCAGAAAATAAAGAGTTCTGGAAAGAACAATTTAAAAAAATAAATTTTATTCATAAAAATAAATATCCTTCTGGTTTTAATATAAAAGCATATTTAGAAATTTAAAAATCCAAAACTAATTAATTTTACGTGCATACTATATTTTATAGTATGCAATTAACATTTTTTGTTGCTAAAATTAAGAAAAGGAAAAATGGCATTTGTAAACTTACATAATCAAACACAGTATTCTATTTTAGATTCAATATTAACTCCTAAATTACTCTTTAATAAAGCTAAAGAATTAGGACAAAATGCAGTTGCAGTTACTGACCACGGAACATTAGCAGCAGCTTGGAGCTCTTTAAAAGCATCAAAAGATTCAAAAGTTAAACTCTTAATGGGTTTAGAATCATATTTTAAATTTAAAATTACTGATTCAGATGAAAGAATGAAACATATTATTTTTATTGCTAAAAATGCAATAGGATATAAAAACTTATTAACTATTAATAAAAAAGGATTTGATAATAATTTCTTTGTAGGAAAAAGAATTTATCCAGTTATTGATTTAGATATTATAGAAAAGCATTCTGAAGGATTAATTTGCCTTACAGCTTGTGGTAATGGTATAATTAGCCAACTATTAATGAATAAAGAAAATGAAAAAGCAGAAGAAGTTCTTTTAAAATTAAAAAATATATTTAAAGATAATTTGGCTATTGAAGTTCAAGCCAATAACATGAAAAGAAATTCTAATGTTTATAATGATGAAATAGATCAACAATTTTTAAATAGATCTCTTATAAATTTAGGTAAAAAACATTCTATAAAAATTGTTCCTACAAGTAACTCTCATTATCTTAATAAGCAAGATCATGATGTCCATGATGCTTTATTAGCAATTGGCTCACATCAAACAATATATTCTAATTTTAGATTAAAATATAATGCTCCAGAATTTTACTTAAAATCAGAAGAAGAAGTAAAATCTTTCTTTTCTAGAAATTATGGAGAAGATTTTGCAACAGAAATATGCAATAATACTCAATATTTTGCTGATATGTGCGAATATCCTGATTGGATAGACCCAAAATATTCAAATCCTTCTGGCAAAGAATTGCCAATTTATCCTGTAAAAGATGAAAAAGATTATAATTTATTTTTAGAATGGTTGAAAGTTCAATCAGAAGACATTAAACAAATAGATGAAGATAAGCAATATTTAAGATATAAATGTGAAATAGAACTAAATAATAAATTTCCAAATGATCCAATTTATAGAGAAAGGTTAGAGAAGGAACTAGACACTATTTATTATTGTGGTGTATCTAGCTATATGCTGGTTGTAGCTGATTATATAAATTGGGCTAAGAATAATAAAGTTTCTGTAGGACCAGGTAGAGGGTCTGTAGCTGGGTCATTAGTTGCGTATTTATTAAAAATACATGAGGCAGACCCTATAAAATATGGCTTGGTTTTTGAAAGATTTCATAATAAGCTTAAAACAAGCTATTCTGATATAGATTTAGATTTTTCTCAGGCAGGAAGAGATTCTGTAAAAGAATATCTTGTTAAAAAATATGGCGAAGATCATGTAGCTCATATTACAAATTTAAATACAATAACTCCTAAAGTTTATGTAAAAGATATTTCTCGTGTTAATGAATTAGGCGGCTCTAAAGAAGAGGCTGTTAAAGTAGGTAACAATTTAGCCGATATGATACCTAATGATATGAAAAATATAGATGATGTATTAAAAATACCTTTATTAGCTGAAAACTTAAAATTTTATCCTGAAATAGCTAAATATAAAGATATTGCTGGAAAATTAAGAGCTTTATCTACTCATGCTGGTGGCATTGTAATTTCTGCCAGACCATTAACTGGATTAGTTCCGCTAAGAAAAGATAAAGATGGTATTTTATCTATTGAATATGATAAAGATGTTGTTGAGGAAAATGGTTTAGTTAAATTAGATTTATTAGGAGTTTCTACATTAGATTTAATTGATTTAACATATGATTTAATTAGAAAAAATAATAAAGAAGTTCCGGAAATTGATTTTGATAAATATGATGAAAAAACTTATGATTTAATTTCTAGCGGCAATACATTCTGTGTATTTCAGTTTGGTAAAAGTTCAGGAACAATAGATTTATGTAAAAAGATAAAGCCTAAAACTATTGAAGACTTAGCAGTTATTACTGCTTTAGCTAGACCAGCTGTAAAAGAAATTAGAGAGGATTTAATTAAGGTAAAAAATGGTAAAAAAGATATGTCTTTTATACATCCTTTGTTAAAAGAGGCTTTTGCATCTACATATGGATTTCCTTTATATGATGAAAGTTTGTTAATTTTAGCTAGAGATGTAGCTGGATGGGACTTAGGAGAGGCTGATAAATTAAGAAAATTAACTAAAGAGAAAGGTAAAAATCCAGAAAAAGCATTAAAGTGGAAAAAAGAATTTATTGAGGGAGCTGAAAAAAATAAGGTAAGAAAAGAGATTTCTGAAAAAATATGGGTAGATATTGTAGAGCCATATGGTAGATATGCTTTTAATAAATCAATTTCTGAAGATGAGTTGATATCGGTTTATGACAAAAATGGTTTATTCTTAAAAAATAAGCAAATTAAAGATATAGAAATTAATGATTATGTTAGGTCTAGAGATGAAAAAACAAAAAAAGATATTTTTGTTAAAGTTAATGGCAAATATGATCATGGAAAACTTCCATTAGTAGAAGTTGAGCTTATAACTGGAGAAAAAATAAAATGCACAATGAACCACAAATTTCGCGTCAATGAGAATGGGGAGATGCTTCCATTATCACAGATAATAAAGGAAAATCTTACTATATATACAGATACTGCTAAAATAGATTCAAATATTAATAATATAAAAAGTATAAAATTTTTAGATGATGGGCAAACATATGATATTGGTGTAGACCATCCTGATCATCAATTTTATATGGCAAATGGAATGTTAACTTCTAATTCTCACGCGGTAGTTTATTCAATGATATCATATAAAACCGCATATTTAAAAGCTCATTACCCTATAGAATTTCTTTTAGCTAATTTAATGATGCAAGTAAATTCAAATGCACCAGACGCTAAAGATAATATACAAAAAATTAAAAAAGAAATGCGAGATAATAAAATTAAAATATTACCACCAGATATTAATAAATCTGAGATGGTATATACATTAATTGATGATAAAACTTTATTAACTGGGTTAGATGCTTTGAAATCTGTAGGAGATGATGGTATTAATGATATTTTATTAAAAAGACCATTTAATAGCTTTTTTGATTTTATGTCAAAAGTAGATAGCAAAAAAGTTAGAGCTAATACAATACAAGCTTTAGCTGGGTCAGGAGCTATTGATTCTTTTGGCTTGTCAAGAAGAGCTATGTATCAGTATTGTCAAGATTATAGGAAGAAATTACAAATATGGCTTAAAACCCATGATCCTAAAACAGAAACTTTTAATTATCCATGGGCAAAAGAAAATGAATGGAAAATATCAGAACTTTATGCTTTAGAATTAGAATATTTAAATGAAGCTTTTATATGTAAACCACATTTAGCTTATAATGAATTTTTTAAAGAAAATCATGGTTCAATTTCTGATATAAAGAAAAAAACAGAAAAAACCATTATTCCATCTATAAAAGTAATAGTTACTGATTTTAGAGAATTTAAGGTAAAAAAAGAAGCTTCTAAATTTTATGGAATGTCTATGATAAAAGCAACTGTTGAAGATAAATTTGGAGAAAGCTGTTCATTAACAATTTTCCCAGATAAATGGACAAAAGTAGAACAAAGGCTTAAGCAAATATCTTCTAAATTTAAATTTGATGTAGGAATGGCATTACATATTTCAGCGTCTACTAACGCTTATGAAGATGAAGTTGGTTTAATTTTAGAAAGTTTATTTAATGCAGCAATGATTCCAGCAAAACCAGATGATATTAAAGAAAAAAAGAAAGTTTCTTTAAAAGATGCTAAAAAAACACAAAATGCAACCTTAGATCTATTTTCTAAAATAGAAGATTCGCTTTATGATCAAGGTTTAATTGATTTTGAAGATGAATAAACTATATAGAGGTAATTATGCAATGTACATCATGTAAAATAAATATAGATCCTAAATGGAAATATGCTATAGAAAAAAATATTTGTCCTTTTTGTGGCGAAAATATAATGGATGAATATCTTAAAAATCTATTAGTTTCTTTAAGAGAAGCCATGGATAAACTTTCTGAATATGAAACAGAATTAGAAGATTTTATGCTTTCAAATTTTCAATTTGTAAAAACAACTTCTCCAAATTTAATTAATTTTGTTCCAGAAGAAATGTTGAATACAAAACCAAAAGTATTTAAAAACAAAAGAGTTACTGAAGAAGTACAAGTAGAAGAGCCTGCTATTAAGGAGGATAAACTTGATTTTTATAAAAGAGCCGGAATTAAAAATCCCAATACAGCATCAGATAAAGTTGCGCATATTAAAAGATTGGCAGAAAAAAATAAAAATTCAACCGAGGAAGACTCTTCGATGGCTGATATAAATATAGCAAACTTACTAGCTCAAGACCTCTCTGAGTATGCTGAAGAAAATCCAGAAGATTTTGAAAAAAATAATTTAGATGATCTAGATGGTGATTTAGATAAAATTCCCTCTTCAGTTCTTAAATTTGCTAATAAATTTAAAAATCCAGATTCCGCTAAAAATGATTTAGAAACTCTTAAAAGATTAAAAGAAGACGCCGAAAAAAGAAGTTCTAAATTTATTCCTAAAAGAGATTAAATATGCCGATAAGAATAGTTTGTAATAAAAAATTAGATATGACTGATGATGAATTTAAAATGTATGAAAACATAATAAGATCATATACTTCTTCAAATGTTAAAGGAGAAGACTTATTTATAGATTTATTTGAATCTAATAATGAGGGAATTATTACTTTTTTAATTCCACCATCTAAAAGACAAACTTCTTTAGAAATATTTTTATTTTTAATGAGTCTTCAGCAACATCAATCATTAAGAAAAATGTTTAATGAAGTTGAATATTTAGTTAAACAGCTAAAAGAAAAAATTGAAATTTTAGATAAAAAAATAGGTTAATATGCAAGATGAACCAAAAACATATGAAGATATATTAAATTCTAATGCTTCAGAGGTAGAAGAGCTTATAAGTCAATGTTTTTCTGAAACAGAAAAAGCAAGTAGGGAAAATTATGATTTTATGAAAGCTGATAAAACAGCTGCATTATTTTTAACAGCACAATATAAATTATCTTTATTAATTGAAGATATTGAATTTGATGCTAAAAATAGCAAGAATGAGGTTAGTAGATTAGAAGGTGAAAAATATTTTGAGTTTAAAACAGAAAATGCAGATAAAAAAACAACAGATAGTATGATAAATGCTTATATAGCGAAATCACAAGATATTATAGAGGCTAAAAAAAGTTATGCTAAAAATGAATCTATATTAAAAAAATATAATTTTATTTTAAATACTTTAAAAGATGGACATGTTTATTTTAGAAATTTAAATAAAAATAAAAGTTGGCAAGAATAATTTGGAGAAAATATGAGTTTAGAAGAAAAAGCAATGAAAAAAACACCTGTAAAATTATCTATAGATATAGACAAATTAATTAAAAAAGCACAAGATTCTTATCAGAAAAAAGATAAAGGTTTAGCTAAACAGCTATCAACTGGTAAAACAATAATTAGACCATCAGAAGATAAAGACTATGTTGTTTGGACAGGTGGAGACCATTGGAAAGCATTAACTAATTTAAAAGGTTTGCCCTTTGGTAGAATTATACAAATTTCTGGAAAACCAGATAGTGGCAAATCTACGCATGCATTAGGTTTTATGAAATTTGCGCAAGATCAAGGCGTATTAGTTATTTTATGGGATTCTGAAAGAAAATTCTCACCCTCAAGATTTGATAGCAAAATGGGAGGAGATTCTGATAAATTATTAGTTGTTGATACATCTAAAATAATTGATGGCGCTAAGGCAGTAGCTCAATTAGTTCATGCCGCAAAAGAAATGGACCCTGACTTAAAAATATTAATAGTTTGGGACTCTGTTGGAGCTTCTTTAAATTCAAAAGAAGATAAAGAAGATGATGAGGATTTTTCACAACAACCTGGCGTTTCTGCTAAAGAAATTTCATATGCTATTAAAAAGTTTAATAAGTTAGCAAATAAATATATGAATAAAGAAACTGGCGAAGAAACCATTTCTACATTAGTAATAAACCAAACATATGCATCAATTGGCATGGGAGCTCCCGTTCAAATTGAAAAAGGTGGAGGAGAATTATATTATTTGTCTTCTATAATAATTCAACTTTCAAGAAAGAAAGATTTAAATAGAGTTAAAGGCGGAGATAAGTTTAAGTATGGCATAGTTTCTAGAGCTAAAGTAAAGAAGAATCATTTATTTGATGGAGATGAATGTATAAGTGAATTAGATTTAGTAATATCTGCAGATGGTGTTGCTTTAGCAAAAGAAGTGAAAATGCAAGATAAAGATGTAACTGGATGGGAAGAGGAGGAAGAACAAGATGAGTAAAGATAAAGATTATGGCGTAGCTCCTGTTGGCTTTAATAACGGAGATCCTATACAAGCTCCCTCTATGGGAGCTTATGTAGCTAATAATTTAAAAAAACTAAATTACTTAATAGTTTTAAGTGCAGATCAAGAGTGTTTTATTACTATTGGTAAGCCAGATTTTGTTGCAGATTTTGTCACTGCAAAAGGATTTTTTACAAAATCGCCTCCAGGCGAAATAATAAAAAAATTAGACGCCCTCTTGACTTCCGTCGATAAAGACTTAATTTATGAGATGTACTTTCCAGTACACAGAGTGAGAGAAATTCAAAATTTAATGTATAGAGCAAAATAAGAAAGTAGGCATTTTATGGTATTAAATAAAGAAGAAAAAGAACAATTTGTGCTCAATGGTATCCTTTCATTACTTGATAATGAAACAACTTGGGAAGGTTCTATGTCAGAATTAAATTCTACAATTAGAAAATTTCTTCCTAAGAGCGTCAAACAAAACATAACTAAGGCTCCAAATTCATTTAGAATTATGTTAGATAATGTAACTGCTAAATTACGTAGCCGTAGAGTTTCAGTTAAATTTGGTCGCACCAGAGATAAACGCTTTGTTTCTTTAACTCTTAATAAGTAAATAGTTGGCTTCATAATGCCCTATAAATTATGAAAAATAGTATGTTATAATAAAAGTACTTTATGTACATAAGATAAAATAACAATCGGAGATAAATATGAATACATTCGGTGAAATTTCGTGGGAAAGTTCTTTTGATGGCGATAAAAAAACAAATAATAAAGATATTTGGATGCGATTAGAAGACGGAGATAATGAGATTAGATTATTAACATTACCATATCAGTATACAGTCCATAAATATAAGAAAGAAGGAGATAAAGGCTATGGACAAAAAGTCTATTGCTCAAAAATACATGGAGCTTGTCCATTATGTGATGCAGGTGATAAACCAAAATCACGTTGGTTATTTGGAGTTATAGATCGCAAAAAGGGCGCATATAAGATTTTAGATGTTTCATATGCAGTTCTTTCAGATATTAGAAAATTAAATAAAAATGCCCAACGTTGGGGAGATCCTTTAAAATATGATTTAAACATTGTTGTAGATAGAAATGGTGGTCCAACTGGATATTATTCAGTCCAACCTTTACCAAAAGAACCTCTTACAGCAGCAGATCAAAAGATAAAGGATGAAGTAGATTTTGATGATCTTAAACGCAGAGTTACACCTCCAACTCCAGATCAAGTTCAAAAAAGACTTGATAAACTAAATGGAGTTGAAAGTTCTGTAACTACAATGATTGCTACAACTCCAATGACTGCTACTCCTGTAGCTTCTAAGGTATCATCTGCTCCTTCAACTATAAATCATGATGAAGATGATATGGATGATTTATTCCCAGCTCATCAAGAATAAAAACTTAAACTTATAATTGAATGGGAGGCTGTAATAGCCTCCCATTTTTGTATTAAATTATGAAATTTTATAGATATCCACCAGCAAATAAGCAAAAAATAATTCCTTTTGATCAATCAAATTTAATCTATCAAAATGATTTAAAACAAATATCTTTTTTGCGAAATAATAGATATCATAATGTTAAAAACGCAGCGTTTTTAACAAAGAGTGGTTGTAAAGAATATTATTTAGATGGAAAATGTTATGGTAATCAAGAAAAACTTACCAAAGAATCATGGCGTAGATTTGTAAAATTACAATTATTTTTATAATTTTGTATAGTGATATATTGTCCTATATGAAAACAGTACTAGGAATAGATTGCTCATCTACAACAATTGGTCTTTGTGTATTAAAAATTGATGATAATAACAATATTACATATGATTCTTTAAGTTATATAAAGCCTAAGAAAGATGGAAATCTTATAGAAAGATTAGCATCTACTAGAGATAAATTAAAAGATTTTATTGAAAAAACAAAGCCTGACGAAATAGCAATTGAAGAAATAATTTCCTTTTTAAAAGGAAAATCAACTGCTAAAACTATTATTATGTTAACAACATTTAATAGAATGGCTTGTTTATTAGCATACGATTATATTAAAAAGCCTCCAGAATTATTAAATGTAATGTCAATCAGGCATGGAATAAAGCTTAATAAGCAATTGCCATCTAAAGAAGATATTCCTAGTATTCTTGAAAATAGACTTAATTTTAAATTTCCATACATATATAGTACTAAAGGCAAATCAAAAAATAAAATTAAACCAGAATCATATGATATGGCAGATGGTGGTGCAGTTGCTCTTTATTATGCTTTAAAGCTTGCAAATAAGCTGCCAAATAAAAAGAAAACATCTAAAATTAAAAAGTAATACCATGAAAAAGCCAATTCGTCCTAAAAAGCCAAAAGAGCCAATAAAACAAGAAAAGTTTTATAAAAGAATAATAAAAATAAGTGATTTATCTTGTCTAAAACAAGATAATATTTCATTATATGAGTTTTATAATTTTTGCTTAAATAAAGCTAAAGAGCAGAATATTTCTGACGCAAAAGATATTATTATTTCTAAAGATTATGATTATACTCGTAGTAGAGTTCCAGTTTTAACATTCAATCTTATGGCATATAAATTGCCTTCAAAAGAAGAAACCGATGAATATTCAAGAAATTATAATGAAGAATATAAAATATATACAGAAAAATTAAAACAATATCATGAAAATTTTATTGTTTATGAAAAGCAATGCAAAGAATATGAAGAGTATCTAAAAAAAATAGAGTATGAAAATGCTCTAAAAATTGTTGATAAATATAAAAAAGAAAATAAATGAATAAACAAGAGGCTTATAAAATATTAGAAATTTCTTCCTCTGCCTCAGAAGAAGAGATAAAAAAGCAATATAAGAAATTAGCTAAAAAATGGCATCCAGATTCTAATAAAGACCCAAATGCAACAGAAAAGTTAAAATCTGTAAATGAAGCCTATAATTTTTTAAAAAATTATAAGGACCAGCCAGTTCAAAATTATTATAAATTAGAAAATATAAATACTTATACTAAAATTTCTTTTAGAGAATCTGTTTTAGGCACAAAAGTTAATCTAAAATATAATAGAACAGTAAAATGTGATGATTGTAATGGTAATGGCTCTTTAAAAGATAAATCTTGCAAAGACTGTGGAGGTAAAGGCATTAAAATTACAAGGCAAGGTAATTCAGTTATATCTCAAACTTGCATGACTTGCTATTTTAGTAATAAAACTCCATGCTCTAGTTGCAACCAATTAGGGTATAAAGATGCAAATATATCAGTTTCAGTATCTATTCCTCCTGGCATTACTAATTTTTCTACTCTTAGATTACAAGGTATTGGAAATTATATTCCAGGAAATACAATGTTTTTTAATGAATACACAGATGTTTATCTTAGCGTAGAAGTAGAAGAAGAACAAAATATGAAAATTATTGGAAATAATATATATTCTGAATACACTATATCATTATTAGATGCCCTAAATGGAAAAGAATTAGAAGTAAAAACAATAGAAGGTACTAAAAAAATAAATATACCTTTAAAAACTAAAAACAAAGATGAAATAAAAATTCCTAAATTAGGTGTAGCTAATATTGGAGACCATGTTTTTGTTATAAATGTAGAATATCCTGAAGATATTTCTAGTTTAATAAAATTATTAGAAAAACAAAATAATATAGAATTTGCTGAAAAATATTTATAAAAGGAAAATTTGGATAATATTTGCAAAGCTTGTAATTATTTATTAAATAATTATCCAGCAGCCAATGAAACTAAAGAATATCTTAATTCTAGGCTTCTTGAATCTACTCAAGAAGCTTTTAACTTTGGATATTTCCCAAATTTAGAGCATTTAAATTCTTTGACCAATATTATTGGTAAAGAAGAGTTGATTAAAAATAATCTATTATATTATAAAATAATAGAAGATTCTTGTTCTGCAAGAACAATACCATTTTCATTTTTTAATGATTATCAAGTCGTTATGCCTTTTAAAGATGTATATGGAGATGTAGTATCTATAGTAGGAAGAACATTACTTTCCGAAGAAGAAAGACAATTTAAAAAAATAGCTAAATATAAAAATACTTCTTTTAATAAAGGAAATCATTTATTTGGACTTTATGAAAATAAAGAGGAGATAGTAAAAAAAGACTATGTTTTTATAGTAGAGGGGCAATTTGATGTAATAAAATCTTATGAAAACAATTTATATAATATAGTAGCATTAGGCAACTCCAATATGACTGCATTTCAATTTTCTTTAATTTGCAGATATACAAATAATTTATATCTTTTATTAGATAATGATGAGGCAGGTAATAAAGGTAGAGATGCTATACATAAGAAATATGGTAGTTTTGCAAATATAAAAAATGGATTTATACCGCCGCCTTATAAGGATATAGATGAGTATTTATCTAGCAAATCTTATAATTTAGACATATTGACTGGTTAATTTTTAAGCCGCCCGTAACTGGGCGGCTTTTTTATTGTCTTTTTTTTACTCTAAAAAGGCAATATATTAATTTTTTGTTATTATTATATTCTGTATAGATATATGATCATTTAGCTAAATAGAAAGATTAATATAAGGAAAATATGGAAAAAAGAGCGACAAGAAGCCAAGCATACCAATTTTTAATGGTAGAATCATTATGTTCAAATGAAATGATGGAAGCATTTTCAAATGAAGATTCTATATCTAATAGATTAAATCCTTATCATTATGATGAGCGTATAATTGATTTAGAAGAGCAATTAAAAGAAGAATTTTGGCGTATTGTAGAAAATTTAACTCCTAGACAAAAAGAAGTTATTAAGCTATCTGCTGATGGATATACTCAGATGGAGATTGCAAAAATGCTAAATGTAAATCAATCTTCTGTAACAAAGTCTATTCATGGCAATGTAGATTATAAAAAAGGTAAGAAGATATATGGTGGAAGTAAGAAAAAATTATCTAAAATAATTGAAAGTGATACTAAAATAAAAGCTATTTTAGATGAAATGGCTTCTCTTAGAGAAAATAAGTGGTAATATAAAAATATAGTTATTGATGAAGAATTATAAAAATATATTAAAAATAGCTGAAAATTATAAAAATACATATGCTGCATCTCAAGAGTTCTTAAAGCTTAAGAATGATCCTAAAGCAAGTTTATGGATTTCAAAACAAATGGCAGGCAAAAATGATGCAAAAGAGTTTGCTGTTTTTGACCAAAAATTAAGAAAAATATATAATGATATGGGTTTTCAAGATTCATATATTGAATCGCCAGAAACACAAAAATTAATAAAATTTATATTAGAAAGTTATAATTCTTTTTTTAAATATAAAAATATATCTTCTTATGATGTTTACGCTAATATTGAAGATATATTAGAGACTGAAAATTATCCTATTTTTTTATTAATGCATGATTTAATACATCAAGTATTTTCAGCTACGTTTGTAAATGATTTGCAAAATGAAAGAGAAAGAGATGAAAATGGACTTTATCCTAGTTTATTAAATGAAATAAATGAAGATTTAGCTTCTTATTTGTCTAATATTGCTTTTAATAATCCAAATCAAGGTATTTTTAGATACATAAAAGTAAATTTAAAAAAATATTTATCAGAATTAAATAATCAAAATATTCCAAAAGATGAAGAGCAAGCTCATTCTAATTTGTCAAAAGCAATAGAATTGACTTTTCATCAAGCTAAGGCAGAATTAAGAAATAAGACTAAAAAATTTCAAGATATAGAAAATAATAATATAGATAAAAGTAAAAAACAATTAATTGATGGATTTTTATCTAAAATAAAGCATAGTTTTTTACAGCAAGTAGATAATTTTTCTTTAGCAGAAATTAAAAATTTTGATGTTAATAGTTTTTATTTTGAAGATTTTATTGAAGACTACTATGATAAAATAGAAAAAAGTCAAATAATTAACCAAACAGACGGGGCAGCATTAACTGCTTGGATGCGAGGTTGTTTAGAACAAATGAAAAAATTAGTTGATTATTTTGAAAATTATTTTTTTGAAGATGAAGAAGAAGAAGATTATTAAGCTAATAATGCCTCATAATATTAGGTAATATTTTATTTTAAAGGAAAATATGTCAAAAAATTCTATAGATTACTTAGCTTTAGATAATAAAATCAATAAAAGAGCATATAAATTATCTGAAGTTTCAGATAAAATAGAAAAAGTTGCATTTGATTTAGTACGTTTCATAGATAGAGATGATGGTGCTAATTTGTGGAAAGTAGAAGAAGGTAATGATGGACAAACATATATTGTAGCCTTATATGATCCACAAGAGCAAAAAGTTGCTTTAGAGCAAGAGAAATATAAAAAAGCTTCTAATTGGGAAGTAAAGCTTAATAAAGTTGGAAATTTATTAGAAGTTTGGTATAAAAAAGAGCCTTTAGTAAAAGTATCTTGTTCACAACTAGGAATTCCTAGCAATGAGCTTAATAAAGTTGAGAGATATTTACCATCTAAATTAGCATCTAATAAAAAATTAGTAGATTCTTTATTAAATGTATTGGGCAAATCTGCTAAAAAAGAAGTATTAAATAAATACCCAGAGTTAATATAATTGGAGCAATTTTATAATGAGCCTTAACAAAATTAAACAGCTTGTAAAAGATTTAAGCGAAAAAATCGATAATGAACAGCAAGTTGCAATTCCAGTGCTTTCTATGAAAGCCGCTAAGTATATAAAAATGTATCCAGAAGATAAAACTTTAGGTGCATTATCTGTTGTTTTTGAAAAAATGGCAGCAAATAAAAGGCTTTTTATAAAAAAATCAGAATTAAAAGATTTATACTCAAAGCATTATACAAATAATACAAAATTTGCTTCATTTTTTTCAAATGAACTTGGAGAAGTTGTAGAAGAGCCTAAAGTTAAATATGCTTCTACATATTCAGGCTCTGTAGAGACAAAAAAAGAAGAATCTGTATTATCAAATGCTTTAAACTATATATTTGATAATACAAAAGAAATTAAAACTTTTTCTGAAAAAACAGCTTCTACAGCAGTTAATTCAATTAAAAAAACATTAAATAATTGGGATTTAAAGCCAGCAAATATAAAAGCTGAAGCTGGAAATAAAGATATTTTAATAGTAAGAGCTGATTATGAAACTCCAAAAGGATTAACTAGTTTTTATATTCCAGTATCTACTTCAGATAACAAAATATCTGACGTTACTACATTTATAGGAACAGCAGGGCTAGAACAGCTTAGTTTTAATTCTGTTAAAAATTATATAATGAAATCTGCAGGAGTTAAAATAAAAGTAACAGCTTCTGACATATTAAATTTATTTGAAAATAAAAAACAAATTAGTCAAGCAGAATTAGCTTTAATAAGAGTTAATGCTAGTAGAGCAAATTTAAATCAACCTGCTCCAAATTCAATACTTGGACAAAAATTAGATCCATTACCAGTACAAGACGTAATTTTGCCAAAACATAAAGATGTTGGGCTGTTTACAGAAAAATTTGCATCAGTAAATGGAGAAGCAGAGTTTTTATTTAAAGATAATGTAAAAATAGCTAAAGATTATATTTTTAGAGAAATGCTATCATTAGGATATAAAAACCCACAAGTTAAATTAATAAAAGTTAATAGTTCAACTATATATTATGGTGTTTCTGCTGCAAATTTAGCTTTTACAGTACCTGTAAAAGTTGAGAATGATAAAATAAATATTCCAAAAGTTGTATTAAGTAATGGAAAAGTAGCTTCTTTCACTTCTGAAGGCTTAGCTTCATTATCTGCTGATAATACTGTTTCAGTAAAAATGTCAAATGCTTATGGATTAAATCCAGGAGCTTTAATTGTAGAAATTAAAAAAGCTGTAGCAGATAATAATATGCCAAAAGCAGAAGATTGTTTAAATGTATTAAAGTCAACTGGTACTAACCAAGAGTATATTTTAGGATTAAAAGCATTAATTGCAACAGATCTTAAAGAAGAAGTTAGAGGCTGCTCTATGGTTGTTAAAAGTTCAACAACTAAAAAAGACATTTGTGGGCATACAGGAATGCCAGTAGATAAAGTTTTTCAAGATAAATATGGTAATTGCCAACTATTATATAGACAAGGCATGGATGAACTTAATAAAAAATAAAATTTTAGGATAAAAATGTATAAACTTGCAAGAAAATTTATTTTTAAATATGCTGCTGAATTATTTGATCCTAAAATGAATAGTGAAGAGCTTACTAATCTTATTAAAGATAACGTAGCTTCATTATATAAAAATTTTATGTCAAGTAAAGATGACGGAAATGGAAGAGTTCACTCTTTAATAATGATGGGAAAAGCATTTGCTTTAAAAGCCCCAAAAGATGATAAAAATAAATTAAATATTGAAAAATATATTAATAAAATTGATTTAAAATTTACAGAAATAGTATCTACATTAGAAGAGTTAAACATTATGCAACTTAATAAAGAGTTAATATCTCTTGTTAAGCTTATCGAAGAAGTAAGAATAAAAGTTAGAGATGAAATAATGTTATCTAGCTATGGAATGTTTCATGAGAGAAAAAAACTTGCTGGAACAGCAGAAGCTGTTTTGCATGGTTTTGAGCAATCCTTATTAAGACAATTAACATATATAGATAAAGGTAAGACAGAAGCTGTTGATTTTCCAACAATAAATCATTTTAGATTTGATCAAAAAGAATTGCCTGATGGACAAATAACTTCTAAAAGAATGCCAATGACTCAAACTGCAACAAAATTACAAAAATTAGTAATGCAATTTGGTCCTAGATATGGCATAGATACAATGGAACAGTGGAGCAAAATAAATCATAAAGATAATTTATTAGCAAAAGAATTAGTTAGTTCATTTCTAGGAATGTTAAGAGGAAATGGTTCAGTAAAATATGATCTTTTAACAAGAGTTAGTGATATTTTAAATCCAAAAGAAGTTAACTTACCATTTAATATAGGCAATCTTCCAAAAAGACCACCAGGAAAATAAAATGAGAATCTCAGAACTTTTATATAGTATAGCCGAATGGTTAGAAAGTCCAAATAACGAAGCCTTAATGTTAGCAGAGGATAACGAAGAATGTGCTAAAATAGTTGCAGAAAATTGCGTACTAGCTTCTGCTTTATTAAAAAATGCAGCAGAACAAGTCGATGAATTAGAGCCAGTTGTTTCTAAAATTACACCAGAAGCTATAGATGATCTTGCTAAAATATCAGAAGCTTTTGATAGTTCAAATGATCCTAAATTAAAAAAACAAGCTGCTGTTATAGATGAATTATTATTAAGTATAGCTGCTCCACCAGATGGTTTAAATCAAATAAAAAAAATACAAGAAGCTAGATTAGAAGAGATTAAAAAAAAATATAATTCTTTAAAAGAAAAATCAGTAGATTATAAAAAAATAGTAGAAAGTGAAAAAGCTATAAAAGATAGTAATATGATGAAAGAATATAATATCTTTGATGCTCCTTTAAGTACTAGATATTGTCCTGATCATGCTGGAGTACAAATTGCTAGAGTTGGAGAACATCTTTGGCAATGTGAATTAGATAAGAAAACTTATGACTTTGAAAAAGGTTTTACTTTAAATAATGGTAAAGAAGTACCACCACATTCAATTACAGCTAATTTAGAAGAATTAAAAGCTCAGCCTATGTTTGATACAAGATTAGATAGAATGCAAACTAATAAACCTTAAAATATTATTAACTTAATATATTAAGCCACGTCTAATAAACGTGGCTTTTTAAATTTAATAAATTACCATTATAATAGCATATTATTTAGGTAGCCTATGAAAAATATAGTAAAAGCAATACAATCTCATCCTGATAGTTCTGAAATTTTATCAAAAATGATTATTGGTATTTCTCCAAAAGATATACATGAATGGTTAGCTTTAAAATATTCTTCTCCTAATGAGAAAAAATTTGTTTTATCTGAAAAAGCTATAAAAACATTTCAAAATAATTACTTAGATATTTATGAAATGGTTCAAGCTGATTTAGCAGAAACTAAACAAGCTTTGGCTAAAGGTAATACAGAAGATATTGAAATTGCAATAAAAAATTCTCCTAAATATAAAGAAATTTTAATAGAAACTGCCTCAAAAGAACTTGATATTAGAGAAACTATTAAAAGATTAACTGCTGCTATTGAACTGAGATTATCACAAGTATTTGATTATATTCAAGAAAATCCTGGAGATATAAATACAAGAATTGATAGGGTTTTAATAGAGTATGTAGATACTTTAGGTAATATACTTGAAAAGTATCATAAATTTACAGAAGTTCCAGCAGTAGCAACATTGAACCATAATATTACATTACAAGCAGTTGACCAACATATAATGGTATTTCATGATATAATTAAAGATATATTAGCGCAGATGGATATTGATTCTTCTTTATATTTTATGGAATTATTTAATCAAAAAATGAGTAAATTAAAAATGCCAGAGAAAAATATAATAAGTCAAGAGGCGAAAATTGCGGAAGTAAAATTATTAAATGAAACAATAACATCTAAATTAGAGGAATAATGATAAAATATTTGCAAGCATATCCTAATACAGATGGTGTTAATTTTGTTCCTAAGCAAAGAGATACTAATAAGTGGTTAAATACTATAAAAAGTATTTATAACATGTATAATAATGGTATTGATAAAAGTAGTGCATTAAAAGAATTAACATCTGGATGGGAAGAGCCAGAAATTAATGATTTTTTAAATTGGGTTAAATTTTATGAAGAAGGATCTCACTTGAAATATAAATTTGCAAATATTTGGCTTAATCAATCTCCTCCAGGATATTTTCTTCAAGTTAAAAAGCCAGAGCAAAATGATCAAAATAATGTAGAAGAATCTATAGATAAAAAAACTATTATTGAAAAACAAAGGGCAAAAATAATAGGAAGACTAGATTCTGCAGAAAAATTATTAAGAGCAAGAGATGGTCAAATTTTAGCTGGAAAAGAATTTGAAACTTTAATGGAAGCTATTTACCAGTTAAAGAAAAAAATACAATTAGTTAATAAAATTACAGTTGCTAATAAAACATATGAAGATTTAATAATTAGAGAAGCTAATATTTTAAATAAAAAAGGATTTGAAGAAGCTTCTCATGTATTATATAAAATAGCGCAAGAACTTCCACCACCAGCAGAACCAGCATTGCCTACAGTTGGTAATGGAGGCGCTCCTGGAGGCGTGCCTTCAATGGGTCCTGGTATGCCACAAACTTCTTTAGAAAATTCACCAAATAATAGCAATTTCTCTAAAGGAATCAATGATTTTCTTAAAAGAATGAATTCTGCTAATTTAACAGAAGATAAAGATATTTTAGAAATAAATAATACAGAAGATGGTAAAATAGAAGATTCTAATAATGTTAAAGATTCTGATTTAAAAGACTCTGAAGATGAACTTTTTGTATCAGAAGATGATTTTGTTTCTACTGCCCAAGCTATTGAAGAATCTTTAGAGCAGCCCTTAGAACCTAAAAATTTAGAAGTTCCTAATACTAATTTAGATTCTAAACCTAATTTAGAAAATAAATTAGCTCCTAAAGAGCAACAAAGTAAAGAAATTTCATTTACATCTGATTTTGACAATAAGTTAGATCAATTAATGAAAAATGTTACTGTTACAGATATTATAACAGAATTAGAAGCTTTATCTAAAATATTTAAAACTCGTGAAATACCAAGAAGATTAGCTAGAGCAGATATGATGTTAGATTCTCTTGGATTAGCTCCATTTTTCCCATCGTTATCAGAAGCTCAAAACAAGTCATTAGAAGCAAATAATTATATAGCTACACGTATAGATGATATTTTATCTAAATTAAGCGGTTCAATTGCTACTAATAAAATTGATTTAGAAGGTGAAAGTTCAGTAAAGCCTGAGGTTGAAAATTTAAAAAATAAACTTGAATTTGACGCTCAAAAAGAGAAAAAGAGAAAAGAATTAAGAAAAGAGCAAGAGGCAGCTGAGGTAGAAATGAATGCTAAGCCAATCCCAGAAATAGAAGTAACTGAAGATATGAATGAGCCAGTACAAACTCAACCTACACAGCCAATAGCCCCTCCTGTTAAATGAAACTTAAGGAATTATTAAAAATACTTTCAGATGCTAAAGAATCTATAAAAGTAGAAACTCCTTTTATAGTTGGCGGAGCTGTTCGTGATAAGTATTTAAATAACTTATCTAATATTTTAGATATAGATATTACAAATGGTTCTTCTAGTATAAATTTATTATCAGAAGAATTTTATAATAAATTAAAAGAAAATTATAATGTAAAAAGAAAAGTTATGTCAGATGGACATAGTTCTGTTATGGTTGGAGATTTAAAAATAGATTTTTCTTCTAATTTTATTTTAAATAGTATAAATGAAGTTTTGGAAAAGAAAAATATAAAAAATCCAACTAATTTACAAAAAGAAATATACAGCAGAGATTTTACATGTAATACATTATTAATGACTATGGATTTAAAAAATATTGTAGATCCAACAAAACAAGGGTTTAACGATATTAATAAAAAAATAATAAAAACATGTTTAGAACCAAATGTAACTTTAACTTCTAATAGAAATAGAGTTATTAGAGCTATTTATCTTGCTTGTAAATTAGATTTTGATATAGATAAATCTATTATAGAATATGTAAAAAAATATCCAAATACAGTTAAAGTTGCAAGTCAAAGTACTTTAGAAGAAAAATTAAATACTTCTTTTGAAAAAGATTCTGATAAAGCAAGCTTTTTTATAAATCAAATGAATTTATGGGATTATATACCTATAACTAAAGAAATATATCCTTTTTATTTAAAAAGAAAAAAACAATGAGTTTAGAAAATAAAGTATTTTTTAATAATTATGATTTATATGAAAGCGATACTGGACCAGGCGCTGGCTGGAATAGTATGCAAAATTATAAATCTATAAAAGAATTTTTGAAAAAAAAGAAAAAAAGAAGAAAAAAAAGTCAACAAATAAGAATGTTTATTTTTAAAAAAGCTCTTGAAAATTTTAATGGTTCTATAGGTTTAACTGGATATTTTCCTAATAATGATTTTGAAGATAAAAGCCCTGATGAATTAAATTTAGGTAAAGATTACCAAGAAGATGATAAAAAAGCAATAAAAGCAAAACCTTTATCTCCAACACCAGCCCCTCTTTTAGGATTACCTGATGGGGTTGAAGAGGAAGAAAAAGATGCAGATAAAACAATAAATAAAACAAACCCATATTATGGTATAACAAATTTGCATAATTTTACTTATGATAAGTTATAATCAATGATTATTTAAATATATTTTAGAGGTTAAAAAAAATGTCATTATATTCATTTTCTCAAGAATTAGTAGTATCTGAAGTTTTAGATGAAGCTTCAGACAAAACTTTAGTTCCATTAGAGGTAGTTGAGGTCTTTCCTTTAGAAGATCATTCAGGTAGTGAAGAATTAGTTGTAGCAGATGATTCTGATGATTTAGTTTTAAAAGATTCAGACGATCTTCAAATTTTTATAGAAGAGCTTCCTGGGGCTCCTCCTGGAACAAAAGACCCAGAACCAGAGCCAGAAATTGAAGTTGAAGAAGAACCTGAAAAAGATGAAAATGATGCTCAAAAAGTAAAAAAAGAAAAATGGGATTGGGAATCTAAAGGAGCATCTGGCTTTTTTGTTTGGGTAAAAGATATGCTAGCCTCTGTGCCTAAGCATTCAGGATATGATTCTGCAGGAATAGAAAGAGCAGTTGCATTTTTAGACAGATTAGACTCAGAAATTTCAAAAGCAATGAGAATGGACCTTGATGGGGATTTAGATGCTAATAAAATTGAAGAAGTTAGATCTAAAATAGATGATGGCATTTCAGCTTTACAACAAAGATTAAATAAAATTAAAAAAACAAAAAAGAGCAAAAAAAAGAAGGCTGATGCTGAAAGTGATTTAGTAAAAGAAGCTCAAAAAGCAACTGGCATTCAAGGAACTTTTGTAGTAGTACCTCTTCTTATTTCTAGACTTGGCAGAATAATTATTAATGGGACAGTATCTGCTGGACATGATGCTGAAGATATGTTTCATAAATTATCTGCAAAATATAAACTTACAGATAGAGAACAAGCCGAATTATTACAGTATTTAGCTGATTCAAATTTTCCAATGTTAGGTGATAGAGGCTATAAACTTGATGAAGATTATTCATTAAGAAGTTCAGATAACTTTGATTATTCTGCAATATATTCTAGTTAATAAGGAAAAATTATGTCACGAGGATTACCACCATTAAGTTTAAATAATGAGTTATCACAAGAATTATTGCAAGAATTTAAAGAAAAATTAGAAAAAGCAGCTGTTCAATCTAAAAGACAAGATTCTTTATTTGAACAAATTAATTCAATAATTAATGGGTCGCGTTCAAAATTTTCTACAGTAAATGCTGTTGTAGAAGATATGAAAGAACGTTCAGGTTTAACTGCTTATTTGCAAGCTTCTCAAAATACAGAAAATAATGCTGATGTAAAAAAAACAGCTTCTAAAAAAGAATCTAAAGAAGAAAAATTAGAAAAATTAGAAGAAGAAGCTTTTAAGCTATGCAAAGAAAAAAGATGGCTAGAAGTTGGTAAAGTTTGTGGTAAAATAGCAAAACTTATTAAAGATACAGATTTAAAATCAAAAATTATAAAAATAAAAGTTCCAAAAGTTTTTGCAGATGATTGGGCAATGGGATATTGTCAAACATTAGGAGAAAAACTTTCTGATACTGAAATAAAATCTTTAAAAAAGAAATTTGCCCAAGATAATAATAAAGCTTTTGATAAAAAAGTTGAAATAGAGCCTATAAAAATAGTTGAGCCAATTGTAATAAAAAAAGTCCCAACAATAAAAAATACAATTGAAAATTACATAAATTCTACTAAAGGAACTCTTCCAATTACAGCTATAATAGAAAAAATAAAATCTATACATAAATCAGACATTCCAGATGTAAATGATTGGGAAGATGAAAATTTATTAAAATTTATAAGCAAACTAAATTTAACAGCTAAAAAGAATAACCCTACTTTTTATTATTCTAGCACTAATTTAGGCAAACAAGACATTATAAATGATAGTGAAATAGATCCTTCAAATTATAATGCCTTTTATTCTATTGAAGTTAAATAATGGCAAATCTTGGCTCTAATTTTTATAAAAAATTATTAAAAATTACTTCTGAGCTTCAAATGAAGCCAGAGGATTTGCTTTGTATTATGGTTAGCGAATCTGGAATTAATCCAGGCGCATTAAACCCTGGAGGAAATGCGGCTGGATTAATTCAATTTATGCCTTCTACTTTAAAAGGATTAGGATATCAGGGCGATTATAAGGATTTTATAAAATTAAATGGAGAAGCTCAATTAGATTGGGTAAAATCTTTAATTCAAAGCAATATGAAAGTAAATAATGGTCCTTTTACTTCCGCAGCTCAATTCTACTTATCTAATTTATTTCCAATTGCTTTAAAATTAAAAGGTATAAAAGAAAATGATCCTAATGTTAAAATTTTAGAAGCAAATCCAGAATCTGTAAAAAATTTTAGTAAAAAATATCTTGATGTTGGTGTTAAAATAAGCGTAGGCACAGAAAAAGCAGCTTATAAAGGTAATAAAGGTCTTTTTGATAAAGAAAATAAAGGTAGTATTACTTTTGGAGATTTAATTAGACAAACAGAAAATAATAAAAAAAATCCTTTATATAAAAAGGCAATTGAAGAACTAAAAAAACAAACTGGTTATGAAGCTTTAAATGCAAAACAACAATATATTCCTGCTGTTAGTCCTAAAGTAGAAAATAAAAAAGATTTTTTATCAGTTATTGAAAAAGCATTAAAAATGATAATTGCAGAAAAAAATATTTCTGATATTAAAAAAATTGACAAAAAAATTAATGCTGTAGATGAATATCAATTAAAAATATTAAAAATATTAAAAAAAGCAAAAAAGTTATAAGTTATTAATACTAGTCATAATTTTGCATATTTTTATGAAAGATCAGAATAATTTGGATGTTTTTTTAAAATTAAAAGATCAATTATTAAATATAGACCCAGTTGCTTTTTGTGAAAAATATCTAACTTTAGATGGAAAACCATTTAGATTATCTGGCAATGGTTATAAGCCATTAGCTGAAATTTATAGATATGTTGGGATAAAAGCATTAGAAGATAATGCAAAACCTATTATTATAGTAAAAGGACGCCAGGTAGGAGCTACAACAATGGCTTCTGCATTAGAGATGTATTTTATGGGGTCTGGATTATTTGGCAATGGAATAAGACCAGCTATAAGAGTAATGCATACATTTCCTTTATTAGAGCATGCAGCATCTTATTCAAAAACAAAATTACAAGACATGATTAATTCATCTGTACCTTCGCCAAATATAGATGTTAATTCTAAAAAAAATAATTCACAATTATCTTATATGCAAGCTTTGCTTGACAAATCTACTCCAACAAATAACTCATTGCATTTTAAACAATTTGTTGGCGGCAATCATTTATGGATTGAATCTACTGGCATAGATGCTGATAGATTAATGGGTAGAACTAGTGATGTTATGCTTATTGACGAATGTTTTCCATATAAACAAAAAATAGCCACAGAAATTGGAAAAATTAATATTGGAAAAATTTATGAAATGTTTAAAGATGGTAAAAAATTACCATTAATATATTCTTTTAATGAAAAAACAAATAAATTTGAGTTAAAAGAAATTTTACATGCTTGGAATAAAGGCAAAAAAAACTTAATTAAATTATTTTTTAATAAAAGAAAAATTGAATGTACTGAAAATCATGAGTTTTTAACAGAGTTTGGCTGGAAACAAGCTAAAGATATAAAGCCAGGAACTTTAATTAAATCTTATATTGATTGTACTAAAGTAATAAATGCTTTAAATGAAGATCAATTACAAATTGTTTTAGGATCATTTTTAGGAGATGGACATTTAGATAATCAAGGGATAAGCAGATATAGATTAATTTGTAATCATGGTATTAAGCAAAAAGAATATTGTGAGTGGAAAGCTTCAATGTTTAATACTAAAACTGAATATATAGAAAAAAATGGTTATTCTCAAACAGAATGTATTAGATTTAATACAAAATTATTTGGAATAAATGAAACTTTTCCAAAAATAAAAACACACTGTCCTCAGTGGGTTTTAGATAAAATTGATGCTCGCGGAATTGCAATATGGTTTATGGATGATGCTCATACACATCATTTTAGTAAAAAAAATTCAAATATAACTTTATCAACATGTTCATTTGATGAAGATAGCCAAAAAAGAATTGTAAAAAAATTAAAATCTTTTGGGATAGATTGCTATTATAAATCATATTTTTCAAAAAATAAAAATAAAAGCTATTTTTATATTAAAATAAATAAATTAGGAACAAAAGCATTATTTAAATTAATTTCTCCTTATATACATGATAATATTTCCTATAAAATTAAGGAAATTTCTTCAAATAAATATATATGGGATAATAAATTTAAAGATTATTGTTGGGATGTTTTTGTAAAATCAGAGCCTATTGAGTGTAAAAAAATAGTATTTGATATTGAAGTAAAAGATAATCATAACTTTGTTTTAGCTCCAAATGGAAAAGGTAATAATCATGGTGGTCCAATTGTTCATAATTGCCAAAAAACGCCGGGACTAGCAATAGGTAATGCTTTAAAAATACTTACAACGGCTAAATATGGAAAAAAATCAAAAGGAGTGCAAGTATTTTTTGGAACTCCTCGTAAAAAAGGATCAGATTTCCATAGAATGTGGCAAAGCTCTTCTCAACAATATTATTATTTAGGCTGTCAAAATTGTCAAAAACATTTCCCATTATATACTCCAGAATCTGATTCTTGGAAAGAAGTTTGGATTCATACAATGACTGTAAAATGTACTCATTGTGGTTTTGAGCAAAATAAATTAGAAGCTACTGAAAGAGGCAAGTGGATTGGTACTAAAGATTTAAATGATCCAGATTGTGCTATGATTGGATTTCATTTAAATCAATTATATATGCCAATGTTTACTAGAGAAGACATAGATAAAGAAGCTCCTGGCAAACATCCAGTAAATACTGAAAAAACATATCAAAATGAAGTTATGGGAGAATTTTATCAAGGAGATTCTAGCCCAATAACACATGAAGAAATACAGCAATATTGTGCAGATTATACTAGAAAATTTAGCTCTAAATTATCTCCAAGTAATGATGAAATAGTTGTTATGGGAATAGACTATGGAGCTAGATCAGATATAGAGCAAATGGCTGATAGTGATAAAGTTAAAAGACAGGGTCAATCTTTTAGTACGGCAGTTATTTTACAATCTAAAGGTCCTGGATTATTATCTATAGAATATGCAGTTAAATTTAAAAGAAATGATATTGAAAGTAAAAAAGGTTTAATAGATCAGATGTATAGGCAATATGGTGTTAATTTGATGGTTGGAGATATTGGATTTTCTCAAGATTTTTCAGAATTAATGCATACTTCTTATGGAGATAAATACTTAGTTTCACGTGCTTTAGGTAAAGTTAATAATAATATAAAATATAAAGCAGATTCATTTCCAAAAGAAATAGATTTTGCTAGAAGTTTTTATATTGGTGAACTTTTTGAACAAATGAAAAAAGGAATGATAAGATTTCCATATGGAGATTTTGAAAAAATAGGTTGGTTAGTAGACCATTGTGCTAGTATGGAAATTAAACCAATTTTATCTAAAACAGGAGATCCAACAATAAATTATGTAAAAGGTGGCTCTCCTAACGACGGATTTATGGCTTTATTAAATGCTTATATTGCTTATAAATTTTTAATAACTAATGGATTTCAAGACCATAACCCTTATTTACAAAACTCTGCCAGAGCAAAACCAGTTGTATTGGGAGCTTTTTTACCAGATTTAAAAAAAATTAAACAATAATATTTTGATATATTTATATCAAAGGTTAAAACATGAATAATTGGAATGGGACTTCTAAATCTGAAAAATATTTTATGGCAAAAACTGGGTCATCAGAACCTAGTCCTGGGCTAATAAAAACAGTATCTCAATTTAGAAGAGATGCTATGAATAGTGAGGCGGAAGCTAGTTTATTAAAAAATGGTAAAATAAGTGGTCAACCAAATGTATTAGGTTTTACAAAATCAGCTTCTTTTTCTTATAAAGGCACAGGAGATACAGTTCGTCAAGTGCCTGGCATTTATTCTCCTTTGTGGTTAGACAGTAATATTTCCTTACCAAGAGATAGAGCTACAATAAATGCTTGGTGTAGAAGTTTTTATGCATTAAATCCTTATGTACAAAATGCTATAAATTTACATTCAACTTATCCAATTAGTAAATTAAATATTAAATGTCAAAATAAAGAAATTGAAAATTTCTTTAATGATATGATTGAAGAAATTGATTTAATGAATGTTTGTATTCAAATTGCCCAAGAATTTTGGCTTTTAGGAGAAGCATTTGTTTATGCAGAAATGGATGAAAGCGTTGGCAAATGGGGGAGATTGTTAATACAAAATCCTGACCATATGATTATTCAGCCAACTATTTCAATAGATGATCCTATAATAATGATGAAGCCAGATGAACATTTGAAAAAAATAGTTTTTTCAAATAAAGCTTCAGATGTTGAGCAAAGAAAAAAATTACCACCACATATAATCGATGCTGTTAGAAAAGGGCAAAATATACAATTATCTAATTTAAATGTACATCATTTAGCCAGAAAAATAAGTCCATATGATCAAAGAGGTACAGGGTTGCCTGTTTGTGTATTTAGACAATTAATGTTAATTGATCAATTAAGAGAATCAAAATTTGTTCAAGCAAATGATATGATTAATCCAACAACAATTGTAAAAATTGGAAGCGCTGGAGAATACAAGACTAATTATGCAGATTTAGAGCACTGGCGTGATGTCTTCGCTCAGGGGCAAGGCGACAAGAATTTTAAAATTTTCACACACGAGGGTGTAAGCGTTGAAAGAGTAGGGTGGGGAAGCGGCATCTATGATATCTCTGGAGATATAACTCAACTAATAAAAGAGTTGCATGTAGGCTTACAAATCCCCTCTGTAATTACAGAAGGTGGTGGAGATATAACATATGCTAATGGAGCAGTTTCTTTAGATGTTTTACGTCAAAGATATACATCATTTAGAAATATGATGTCTATATGGTTAAAAAGAAAGATTTTTGCACCAATATCAAAAATTAATGATTTTTATCAATATGAAGGCGGAGAAAAAAAGCTTATAGTTCCTGAAATTGATTGGAATCATATGAGTTTATTTGATGCAGGTGATTATATACAAAAGTTATCTGAATTATCTTCTGGCAAAGCAGAGGATGGTTCTAAAAGAGTTTCTGTTTCAACTTTATATAGATCTATTGGATTAGAATATGAAGATGAAATGAGAAAAATAAGAAAAGAATCAATTCAGCAAGCAATTTTCTTAAAAGAAAAAGTTTCATTAGAACAAATGAATCTTAATGCGTTAAGATCATTAAAAGAAGATGATGAAATTCCAGAGCCAAAAGAAGATGTTCCAGGTCAACAAAGCCCTGGCGCAGAAGGAACTAATCCACCAGATATGAATTTACCAGGATTAGATATGAATGCTCCAGCACCTTCTACAACAGAACCTCCAGCACCAGGTCCAATGCCATAATTATTTAAATTAAACATAATAATTAGAAGAACAATAATATTTAGCAGTGAATATTTAAATATAAATATAGCTATTGCTTATAATTATTATATGCTAAATAAGAGAATAATATGGATAAAATTGCAAAAAAAAGAAGCATTTTAAATAAATTTAAAGAGAACATTTCAAATGTAAGTGCTATAACAGCTGAAAAATATTTTCAGCCTGAGCTTTTACGTGTTATGACTTCTTTAAGAAAATGTGATAATGATATAAGATCTATTGCTCTTGGAAAATCTATAGAAAATGGAGACCCCGGCGAAGATCCTATTGCTTTAAAATTATTATTAAAAGCAACTACAAGCAATATTGCTCGTAGAGAATATATGTTAGCAGTATCTGAGTTAAGCAGATTTCATAGAAAATTATTTGATATTAACTCTAAGTTAACTAAATTTAATTTAGATTCTAATAAAATTCATTATCAATTTTTATTTAAAGATTTAGGTCAAGAGCATTTAGATAGATTAAAAGATTTAGATAAAAAAATGTGGAAAGTAAATGCGGCTAAGCAAGTTTATCTTGTAAAATATGCTGGAATAACTGATATGATTCATAACGTTACCTCTAAAAGAGGCAGAGCATTAGCTGCATGGGAAAAAAGATATCCTAAGGTTATTGGTGTTTTAAAAGATAAAACAATTGAAGTTTTAAATAAATCAAATATTATACTTAATAGTTTAGATAATTATTTTGATCAATTTGCTAAATTTAGAGCTGATAGAGATCCAAATTCTTATGAAGAATTAGCAAGTTCATTTAATAAAGAATTTGCAAAATATGATGCTGATTTTAGAAATTATTATACTAATACAGTAAAACCATTTTTTGATAAAGCTAAATTATTTGAAGAAGCTGAAAAGGCAGAAGAATTAGCTCAATATAATAATCAAAATCAAATACCTTCAAGCGCTACTCCAGCTTCTTCAAGCCCTACCCCAAGTTCTATTCCAATAAGCTCAAAGCCTTTAGGATTAGCGGATACTATGATTTCATCTCCTGAGACATTAAGATCAAAAAAAGTTGAACAAGAAGTTCCATTATCTTCTATAGACAGTAGCGATTTTGAAAAAGTAGATGAACAAGAAGTTCCATTATCTTCTATAGATAGTAGTGATTTTGAAAAAGTTGATTCAAAAGCGGCAAGTTTTATTTCAACATTAGAATCTTTAGCTAACGAAGACACTTCTATTTTAATAAGTTATATTAAGAAATTTGCTAAAAAAATAGAGGATAAAGATCCACAAAAGGCAATAGCTTTATTAAAAATAATAACAAAATCAAAACAATGATACAGTTTAAAAATGTAAAACAATCAAATTTAAATAATCAGCAAAATATAACAATAAAAATTGCTGCTGATTCTTTTATTGATGCTGTAGAATTTGGAAGAGTATTAAATACTGCTTTAGAAACAGAGTTAAATGCAAAATCTTTTACACATTCAGATAATAATAATGTAGAAGTAGAATGTTCTATTAATGGAACAACACATGGATGTTTAAATATGGTAAAAGAATTAAGTTTTGCAATGGTTGAAGCGTTTAAAATAGCTTCAAAATGCCATGTAAAACTAGCTTTTGCTTTAGAAAAATCAAAATATAATCCTATAAATTTAAAAATTGCTGAACAAAGTTATAGACAATTTCTTTTAAAAATGGTGAATAAAAATGAATGAAGCTAAGGTTTTAGATGTAATTAATCAATTTAAAAATACTGGAAAAACTTTTGCTGAATTTATTGGAGAAGTTTTTAAAGACAAATTAGTTGAAGTTTATTTAGGTGATAGCTATGAAGAGTTATCAACTGAACAAGTTAGTATATCTTATCCATCTGTAATATGTGGTAAAGTTGTTGGCTCTTTTAGAGAATGCTTGGTTTTAAATTGTGCTTATGTAGAAAATTCTAATAAATTAAATAAAAATTCAGAATTAAAATTTGGCAAAATGTTATTTTTACATGAATACTCTATAAAGTCAGTAAATGAAGTAGACGGAAGATCTATTTTTCAAGACCTACAATTAAGAAGCAAAGATTCTTTAACCATCAAATCTTTAAATGAGTTTATAAAATCAAATGGATAATTTTGTTATTTTAAAAGCTGCTAATTATTATGCTAATTGCATGATAAGTATAGCTAAAATAAGAAAATTGCCAAATGGCAAATATAAAATATTATCAAAAGATAATAAGTCTTTAGGAATTTTTACTTCAAAAGAAAAGGCTAAAAAAAGATTAAATCAAATTGAATATTTTAAAAAATTTGATCATTCTGATGCAGATGATAATGCTGTAATAGATTTAACTGATTTAGAAGAATTGACATTTTCTGCATTTATGAGAAAATTAAGAAAAGCAACTTCTGAAGATAAAGTTCATTATTTTTTAAAATTATTTAAAAAAGAAATGGATTTAGCTGTAAAAAACAAATTACAAAAACCCGAAAAAGTTGCATTACAAAATGCTTTAATAAAATATAATAAAAGATATAAAATAAAATTAAAAAAAGAAATATTAAAAAAAGCATCTATAAGTGAATTAGGCAATGCTAATCAAATTGCAAAATATTTAGCTAGTATTATAAAGCTTACAATATCTAGAATTTCAAAAGAATCTAGACCAAAAGCTATTGCTAAATTAGTTGAAAAGTTTAAAAATATTGATATTGTAGATATTTCTTCTAAAAATTTACCTAATTCAGCAGCTATAGGGCAGTCAATATCTTTTGTTAAGAATATATTATTTAACCATGATGCAAGTTTTGTATCTAATGTTTTAAAAGATTTAATAAATATACTAAATTCTGATGTTAATTTTGCTGATATAAATAATGCAGATATAGTATCTAATCAAAGAGAATATAGAAATGACAATAAAGATTCTTATTTAAATGAGGCTAATAGGTCATCTATAGCCCCTTATATGGATCCTTCTAGGACATATCCTGATCAAAACGTTCATAAACCTTTAAGCTCTCAATATCCAACAAGAGAGAATTATGATCAAGAACTAAAAATGTCAGATGATAAAATAATAATGCCAAATGTAGGATTATATGATAATTCTGGTCCTATGAAAGGTATTGGTCCAGTAGAAAGTCCAGGAGGATTTATTCATCTATGAAAAAAGCATACGCAATACAATTATCTTACAATATCTCTGACAATGAAAAGCTTGCTGCAGAAAAAGCATTATTATATTTTTCTGATGCATCTAAAAAGCTTGAAATGGCTAATAATCATCTTAATATATTAAAAGTTCCTTTTGAAGAGAATCAAGATATTACAAAAGAAGCTTTAATGGAAGAAAGAGTTGCTATTCGTAGATTTAGAGATAAAGCAATAGATAATTTTAATTTATTTAAATTATCAGCTTTTAAATGCGTTGATATTATGCAAAATTTTTCTTCTGATACAGAATCAGTAAAAATGTTAAAATCTTTTATATCAGAAATAGATAATTTAGAAGAAATTGTTAATGATTTTGCCGATTTATTTAAAAATATAAATTCAAATGAATTTAAGCCTTTAATTTTAAAAAATATTAAATTAATTCAGGATAAATGTCAAGAAATTCAAGATTTAACCGATCAAAGAATAAAAGCACATTTACAAACAAATATTTTAGCAAGAAGTTGGGTAAATTCTGTTAGTAATCAGCTTCAAAAAACAGTAGAAAAAAAGAAGCCATTAATTTTAGATTTGTATAATAAAATGCAAGATGAATTAAATATAGAGAAAAAATAACAAAAATGCTGGCAATAATAAATTATATTTTTGAAAGAAACATTAATTTTGTATTTTAGGATAACATGGCTTTTATAAAACGTGGTGATGGAAAAATTTTAAATATTATTAAAGAAAAAGATTTATCTAAAGAAGATTTTTCTAAAAAAGAAGCTGTTGAAGAAAAAGAAGCAGTTGAAGATGTTAACGAAAAACAAAAAAGTAAATAAGGTATAATATGTTAATAAAACTTGGTGAAGCTTCAGAGATTTCATTAGAACCTTTAGATTCTTGCACACCCTTAGTAAATCAGGATATGCTTGATAAATTTCAAAAAACAGCTAATGCTTTAAAAAGAGTTGCTCCAAAAGCCTCTGATTTTCTTTATTTTACAGCAACTATGCTTCATGCTGCCGAAGCTTCAGCAGTAAATGATGATGGCACACCTAGATTAAATGCAAAAGGTGAAGAAGTAAAAGTAGGTTGGGATAAAACTGGTGGCACTTGGCGTTGGCAAACTAATGATCCAAAAGTTAAGCCTTATAAAAATTCAAATGGTGATATTTTCCCAGAAGAAGAATTAGTTAAAGCATATAAAAAATGGCAATATAAACCATTATGTATTGATCATAAATCAAGCTCTGTAGACCATGTTAGAGGATTTATAGTTGATACTTATTATGATCGTAAATTAAAAAGAGTTATTGGTCTTTGTGCTTTAGATAAAGCAGGTTTTCCTCAATTAGCTAGACAAGTTGAAACAGGAGTTTCTAATTGTGTATCTATGGGCACAGCAGTTGGTAGAGCAATTTGTACTGATTGTGCGACAGTTGCAAAAACAGAAGCAGATTTTTGTGACCATATGCGTAGAAAAACATGTTATGGTGAAATAAACGTAGATTTAAATCCAATTGAGTTATCTATAGTTGTTAATGGAGCAGATCCTAAAGCAAATATAAAACATATTTTTGCAGCAGCAAATGCAATGAGTGCTTATTTAGAAGAAAAAGATAAAGAACTTTCTAAAATAGCAAACACTTATACTGCAAGTATAGAGTTTATGTCAGATAAATCTAAAGATTTAGCTTCTAAAGTAACTAATATGCAAATTAAATCAGATGATTTAGATTCTTTTAAAAAAGATATAAATTCTGCAATTGAAGATTTTGAAAAATTACAAAATGATTTAAAAAATACAGAAGAAGATAATAATTCTGCCAATGATCAAGTATCTAATGATGAGACTACTGATTCAGAGTTATCATTATCTCCTCCACAGCAGAGATATGCTAATACAGATTTAAGCAAACTACATTTAGTTATTTATTCAATTAATGAGCAAATTAAACAAATGAGTGAAAAATTAAGCAAGTTAGACAAAACAGCTAATAAACAAGAGGAAAATATGTCAGGTGTAAAAGAAATAAATAAAAATGCTTATATGCAAGGCACAGAAGAGCCAGCATCTCCTGGTCAAAAGAAATATCCAGTAGATCCTCTCAATCAAAAATTGAGAGATAATGAGGATAGACACATGCAAGCAGATGGAGATATGGGTCCTGTTGATGGCATGTTTCCTGGCGATTTAGATCGTAAAAAAATGTTAGCACGCGCAGAATTAGAAGAAAGAAGTTTAAAACGCGCTGCAATTGTAGATCTTGCTAAAGAAGCCTTAGAGAAAAAATCATATTTTCAAAATGGCGAAGGTCCAAATAACCCAAATACTCCAACTCCAGGTAAACAAAAATATCCTGCTGATAAATTAAATGAACAACTACGTAATGTTGATAAACATATGGTTGGTAAAAAACCATTTCCAAATGTTGGTCCAGTAGATGGCACATATCCAGGAGATTTAGAAGTTAAAAAGAAATTATCAAGAGCTGAAGGAGTTATTAATGCTTCATTTATTAAAGCAAAAAATAATGATGGTACAGTAAATCTTGGTAAATCATCATGGCAAGTTTTTAATGGAGATAGATTGCTTTTAACAGCATCTGTAAGTGATTTAACTGGCGGACGCTCTGATTTAGTTTCTTATAACTCAGTTGCTAATGCAGAATTTGGTAAAAAAGTTATTGAAAATATAAAATCCTTTGGAGCTGATGGATTTAAGCAAATAATGAAACAAGCTCAAGAAATGGCTCCTCCACCACCTCCACCTCCTCAACCTGCTCCACAAGCTCCACAAGCTGAAGGTCCTGCAGAAGATAAAATGGTTGAAGATTCAGGTAATGCCGGAGATCCAAAAGAAGTTGCATTAGAATTATCAGAAAAAGTTAAAACACTTAGCTCAGATTTACATGAAGCTGTAAGAGAATTAGCTGGCGAACAAGTAGAAATGAATGATTCAGAGATGAGTGCAACTGCATCTTTTAATAAGAGCAGAAAAGAACTTAACTCATTACTATCAACTGCTATGACTGAAGCTGTTCAAGAGCTTGATGGACATAGCCAAGAATTAGAAATGATAGTAAATCTTTATGATAAAGATTTAGGAGCCTCTAATGTTCCTGCGTCTTTAGTAAATGATGCTATTATGGAAGCACAAGCTTCAGTAAATGGCGGATTTGAATTAATGAAAGCATTTATTTGTTATGCTGATGGAACTGAAGCAATGCTTAAGAAAGCAGAAATAATTTCTGAATTAAATGCACTAGCTTCTGATGAAAAAGAAGAGGATGTAATGGATTATCAACATGATGATGACTTAATGTCACTTTTAGAAGAAACAGATTCTGAATTAGATGAAGTCAAAGAAATGCATGATTCTGAAGAAGATGACCACGACCACGGTCATGATCATGATTCTGACTTAGAAGATGATTTAGAAGGTGAATTGTCAGATTTATCTGATGAAGATTCTGAATCATTAAGTGATGAAATGGATATGCTAGAAGCAGAAGATGTTGATGATGCTAATGCAACTGTTAAACAAGAAGAATTAAAAGATGTTAAATTACCACCAAATTCTACTGTTACAGTAGTTGCTGGATTTGACTCAAAAGATTCAAGAGCTGCATTACGCGCTAAATTAGCAGCTGATTCATTAAAAGTCTCGCCATTACTTCATGATGCTCATCCAAAAGGTGGATTTACATTAGATTTAGATGTAAAACCAACTGGTGATTTAGCTAAAGTTGAAACTTTAGAAGAAGTTCATGATAAAATGATGGATATTGCCACCGCTCCTGTTAAAGTTAGAAAAGAAGCTGAAGCAATTGACCAGTTAGTTAAAGCAGGCTCATTAGACCCAGCAGATTTAGATGCATTAATTTCAGAAGGCTTAGATAAAGATGCAGTTGCATATTGGAAGAAATATTATGCTAATGTAGATGGCGGCTCTGAATTTGCAAGTGAGCTTGTAAAAGAACATGTTAAAGCTGAAATGCAAGCTGAACTAGATTTATATAAAGTTAAAGTTGCTAGAGCTTATGAATTAGTTTACGATATGGTTGAACGTGGTTTATGTCCAAATACTGCTTCTGCAAAAGCTGAACAAGTTGATGCTGTCATGAAATGTAATGATGAAAGTTTTGAAACCTTAAAGAAAGTTGTCGCAAAACACTCAACAGTAATGGAAAAGAAAGCTGGATTTATGCCAAACGTAGGTATAAATAGTGATGATTATTCAGGAAGCAAGAAATATAATGAATTTGAATCATTATCAGAAATGTTAGCTACAAGTAAAAGAAAAGGTTCATTTTAATTAAAATAAGGGCTAAAAAATGAGAGATAATAATAATTTTGCTGATTCAATAGCATCAAAAATGGATCAAATACTAAAAAGCGCAGAGCACAAAATGATTTTTGGCAAATATGCTTCTTCAGAAGAAGTTTGCGAAGAACATGGTGAAGTTGATGATTGTAATCTAGCTGATGATAATGATGCTAGAAAGAAAAAAGTTAAAAAAGAAGAGGAAGAAGAGAAAGAAGAAGATAAAGATAAGGCTGATGATTACATGGAAGCCTCTGCTTTCGATGTAGCAATTGATAGCTTACTTACAGCTTCTGCTGCTCTTGATTCTGTTGGTATGGGAAATACCTCTTCTCTTAGTCTAAAATTAGCTTCAATAGTAGTGGAAGCTAAGAAAAAAGATAAAGAAAAAGATAAAGATAAAATGAAAAAAGATATGCAAATGGCTAAAGATAAAGCTGCTAAAGAAAAAGCTAAAGAAAAAGCTGAAAAAGAAAAAGCCAAGCTAAAAGAGCAAAAAGAAAAAGAAAAGGCTAAAAAAGATATGCAAATGGCTAAAGATAAGGCGGCTAAAGAAAAGGCTAAAGAAAAAGCTGAAAAAGAAAAAGCTAAATTAAAAGAGCTAAAATCTAAAAAATAAATAAAAATAAACACTACTAAAAACGCCTATTTATATATATAGATAGGCGTTTTAATTTTAAATAAGGAAATTTAATGTTTAAATATGAAAATTCTGAGCAAGAAATACTTGAAAGTATGCAAAAAGTATTATTAAATTCAGATAAAAATGATAAAATAAATAAATTATCAAAAGTAATTGATAATTTAAATTCTGCAATATTAATTTTTAAAAATGCAGGTTTAGTTTCAGAAGCAAAAAAAATTAATAATATTTTAGATTCAATTATAGCTGGAGAATAAAATGCTAAGAAAAAATGCAGGAGATTATTTAGCCGATGGCATGAAAAAAAATCTAAAATTTTCTGAAAAAAAAAGAGAAGCCATCCAAAGTCTTGATATAGCTTTACAGAATGTCAATCACGCAATGCAACTTTTAGACGAGTTAAAGTTATATAAACAAGCTGATTCTTTATTAAATGTTTTAGTTAAATTATCTTCTAATGATGAAGATGAAGAAAAAATAATAGATTTACTAGAATCAGAAGATATGCTTAATTTTGCAGATGACGGAATTAATGAGTTGTTAGTAGAAGATTCTGAAGAACCAGAATATTTAAATAAAAGCTTAAAAGATCAAGATGAATTTAACGATTTTGATTTTGAAGATGAATAATTAAGGAATAATAATGTTTAGAATAGTTTATTCTGGCGGAGCAATGCCAGCATCTTTTCCATTAGATCCTAGCGCACAGTTTCAAGCAGGAGCAATTGGAGAGTTAGCTGTTATTGGTAATCAAGTACTATGTACTGTAAGTAATGGAACAGCACCTTTAGGAATTATAGATGATTATAGAACAAGAGCATTTACAAATATTTCTTGGAATGAAGAAGTAATAGCTCCTGTAACAGGTGTTTTAAACTCAAGTACAGGACAATTAGTAACTCCAGTTGAACTTCAAGTTCCACTAAAACATCCTTATATTGTATCTTCTAGCTTTACTTCTACAGTAAATTGTTCTTTAAATAGCACTAATGGAATTATTGCTTTTATAGCAGGAACGCCTTTAAATATAGATCTTGATGGAGATGGCACTCCAGATGCAATAAGAGCGATAGTAAATTATACTTATCAAGTAAATAATATTCCTGGAGATGATAGCACTTCTGGAAGTGGTAGAGTTACTATATGGTATGAGAGAATTATTTTTGAAACAGATCAATATGAAACAAATCAACAATATGCTGTAAAAAGTAATTTATTTGTTAGTGAAGTTGGATTATTAACTACTAGACAACCAAGTAAATTACATCCTGCTGTTGGTATGGTTATGCAACCACCTACTTCTAAATCAAATAGATTGCAAGCTTTATGGTATTAAAATCAAAATTTATAATCATTAATTCAATATATATGTATATATTAAGGCACAAATGAAATCTATTTTAAAAAATAACTCAGCTGTTTTAAAATCTTTTATGAAAGTTGCAAAAGATAAAAATTTAATTAAAGAAGAAGCTCCTAAATTATTAGATTTAAAAGCATCTGATGATTTAATGAGTAATGTATTAAAACTATGCAATGGATTAAGAGCAAAAGGTTTTGAAGAATATGCTAATGAGTTAGAAAGTAATTTCTTATTATATACAAGCGCTAGTATTTCTTATGAATCAGATGGTTCAAAAAAATTAATAGATGAAGCTCATCCTGATGGAAGTTTTGAAATGAAAGATGTTGATGGAGAAGCTATTTTTCACACAGTATTAGATACTCAAGTAAAAATGCTTGAAACTCTTTCAAAAACTCCAAAAATAAAAAATGCTCATATTATATCTGAAGTAAAAAAAGTTTTTGGTCAATTACGTGAAGATATACCAGATACAACATTACAAACATTATTAAATGGTGGAGCTGGTCAATTAATAAAAGATATTGTAAATACTAGGGCTTTAACACCTGAAGAACAAGAAATTTTAAAAAGACGCCAAGGTGTTAATAAAGTAAAAGAAAATAAAGCTTTATCAGATAAATTAGCTGCAGATTATGATGTTGCAACTAAAAGAGTTGCAAGATTTAAGGCAATTATAAAAGCTAATAATATGAAAAATGCAAATGAATTAAATACTTTTTTAGATAAAGTTAATTTGTTTTTAAATACAAATAAACAAGATTTTATATCTAATGACTTTAAAGAAGATGAAAAAGTAAGAGAACCATATGTAAAAAAATTAAATGAAGCTAATGCAAGATTAGATACTTTTGAAAACAGATGGCTAAAATGAATAGATTAAAAAAATTAAATAATCTTATAAAAAAAATAGCGGCAGAAGAAATTGAATTACCTCTAGTTCCTGGAGATGAAAAGCCTGTTGCTAAAAAATCTCCATTATGGCAATCTCCTTCTAGTTTAGTAGGCAATTTACCGCCTGGAACTATAAATACAGAAAAAAGATTTGTTACTTATAGTAATCCAGATGTTAAAAAAATGCAAACAGCTATTTTAAATTTTGCTGATATTGCTTCAAAAACAGATGTTACTGCTTTAAAAGGAAATCAAGAAGGTCAAATACAAGGAAATCAGTCTAGAGCAATTAAACCTATTTCTACTGAAGTTGATGACACTGATTCAAAATTAAATGAATTAATTAATTATAAAAATACATATGATGATAAAGAGTATTTAGGTGGCTCTGATCCTTTTGGTAATTTTATAATAAATAATTATATTCCTAAAGATAGTTATACTGGTAAACAATATTTAAATGTTGATATTGCTGGCAATAAATCTAGAGAATTAGCTTCTATGACTCCTCAAAGTTTAAGAGGTATTATTGATTCAATGAAAAGAGTTGGAACTCCAGGTTCTTCTGGAACAGAAAAATCAATTGATGGTATTTGGAAAACAAGAACAAATAATGCATTACATGTAATATCTGATTTAGTTCAAGCTATGTTAAATTTTATAAATGATATGAAAAAGCCTGTAAAAGGTTATTCTCAACAAGAACTTGATCAATATAAAAAGCTTGTACCTAATTCTTATACAGATTTAAAACAAAATGAAATAAGTAATATTGCCAAAGAATTAACTACTCATATTGAAAAAATGACTGTATTTTTTCAAAATTTAATACCATCAGTTTTTTTAAATACTCAATTAAGACAATATATTGACCAAAAAGCTTCTTTTTCTAAATATACTGTTTTACCAGATAATGATAAACTTTTTAATCGCAACATATCTGTAAATATAAGTGGTAAACAAATAAATATATCTTTAAATGATTTAAAAAACAAAGATTCATTTAAAAAACTTATAATTAATTATTTTGGTCAACTAGATCCTGCCACAGAAAAAAATACATTAAAATATGTATTAACTGAATTAAAAAAACAATTAAATACTCAGTCAGAGCTTGCAAATGAGAGAAAATAATGAGTTTTTTATATAATAAAGATCTTTTAGAAAAATTAAAAAAAATAGCTCAGGCTCAAAATTTTGACAAAGAGTCAATTGAGCTTGCTAAAAATTTAATACCATTATTAGAACAGCAAATTGACGGAAAAGACACTTTTACTGCTAATAAAGCAGACGCAGAATTACATACTACAAATTTAAAAGATTTAGATTCTTTTTTATTTTTCTTATATTTTAATAAAATAACTCATAATGGAACACTTATAGTTGATAAAGGTAATGTTAGCTCAAAAGCATCTGATAAAAGCTATGTTCCTTATTCAAAAAATGGGCAAGAACCATATGAATATTATATAAATAAAAATAGCATAAGTGCTTATTTAAAATCATTGCTTGATACTGATAATCCAGTATTAAAAGTAATGATTAATAAATTAATTGAATCTTTAAATCAAGCTTTAAATTTAGATTTAACAAAAGATACATTATCAAATCCAAAACCAACAAGTGGACAAGTTGGATTTGCTATTGAAGATAATTCTACAGAAAAAACACAAAATAATCCTGAAGCAACAAATACTAGCAAAACTACACAAGAAGCTACTATACAGCAGCAATCAGCTCAATTATTCCAAGAATTAGCTGAAAATCTTCCATTAGACAATGAAGATGTAGATTTTCAAAGAATTGAAAGATTTTTCCAAATATATGAAAAATTAAATGATTTTAGATCTATAAAAACTCCTGGAAGAGTTTCTGCTACTACAAGTATATCTGCTGCAAGACAAGCTATTAAACAAGCTCAATCAGCTACTATTAATGGAAATACTTCAAATATTTTACTTACAGGCTTAACTCCACAGCAACTAACTTTAATATTAAAAACTCCTTGGAATACTCATTATGATTATTTTATAGAGAAATTACTTCTTGTAATTGAAAATACAAGAGCTGTTATATCTGAATTTTATAATGCTTATGTAAGAAAATCTACTCCTGATAGTAGAATAGTAATGTCAGACTCTTTAGCTCAATTAGTAAGTAATCAAATGGCTATTTATACAAGTAATAATCATCAGTTAAGTGATCTTAAGCTTAGAATAGGTGAAATAAAGGTATGAGCGCAATACAATTTTATCATGATGATTTAGTTGTTAGAAGTTTTTTAAGAAAGAATGCTCAAGATTCTTCTTCTTTAATTTCTGCTATTACTACTTATTTTTCAAATAATTATGATAGCAATAATCCTGCAAAATCAATTATAAATGATTTAGCTCCTGGAGTAGTTTTTAATATATTAAGTAAAGGATTAGGATACACTGGTATTGGATTTGTTTTTTCAGTAGCTATGAGAGTATTTCATATAGATATATACTCAATTTTACAATCAATATATGATCAAATTGTATCCAATTTATCACAAAATAATAAATTTACTTCAGACAAAGTTCATCAAATTGTAAAAAGCTCAGTAGAAAGTTCTTATAAAGAACCACCTGGAACTCAAGCTTCAAAAATAAGAGAAGCTATATTATTCAAAGCTGCATTAGAAGATTATAAAATTAATAAAAATGCAGGAATTTTGGGCGGTCCTCCAATTAGTTTATTAACTTCAATATTAAGTTGGTTTTTTAATATAGCTTTAGCTTCTGCTGGATTTATGGCTGCAGGAGATGCTATAAATAAAGTATTAAACAGACCAAATGCCGCTGATTCTTCATATCAAGAAGGAAAAACACCTCCAGCTCCATTTAAAGAGCAAACAGCTATTATTAATAGTACTCAAACAAAATATCCTGTAAAATCATCTTATACAGATACAAAATATAATCAAGGAACGCCTTGGAGTGTAAATGCTTCTAATACTCCAGAAGGTATTGAAAATATGTTAATTGATTTTGCAAATGAAGTATATGATATAAAAGATAATCCTAAAATAAGTAACTCAACTGCTTTTAATGTATTAAAAGCAAGAATAGTTGCTTTTAATAAGTCATCAGAAGGTGATAATTTAGTATTTATTCCACAGTACTTAAAATCTAAAAAAGAAATTGTTGACACTTTTATTGATGAAGTGGCAAAATCTAAATAAAAGGAAAAAATGAGACGTTCTGAAATATTTGATAATTTTATTAAAATTGCCGAAAAAAAAGGTTTAATTTCAGATGAAGATGTCCAGAAAAAAATTAAACGCTTAGAAGATACTAGCTCTCATGAACGTCGCTCACCAAAAGAAATAAGCGAACTTTATGATGTAAAACCAAAAGATCAAGACTATAAAAAAAATATAATGGAAATTGCTCATAAAGATTCTTTTGTATTTTCTCCTGCTCATGATAAAATAAATGGTTTAATTGAAAATGAAAATGAAAGACAAACTATTAATTTAAATGTTTTAAATAAAAAAGTTCGCGGATTATTAAATAATCAAAAATATGCCGAAGATAAATTAATTTTAAATTTACTTAAATTAGGCAATTCTTTAGATGCTAAAGACCAAGAAGATTTAGCCGTATTATCTGATACATGCTTAATGCAAATTACTAAAAAAGCTAATCCTCTTATTATTGGAGCTGTTGCAGCTGCTGTAATAGGTGCCATTTGGTTTCATCAACATTTACCAAATGTTAATGAAGGTTTTTCAAATAATTTTGAAACATTAATAAGCGAATTAGATGATTTAATAAATGCAAACACAAAAACACATTATACTACAGGGTATGCATATAGACCAGAATTTATTAAAGATATGAGTGTTTTTAAATCTGAATTGCAAGAAATATATAGAATATATTCAGATAAAGTTAAAATAATAAATGAAATAGAAAGACCAAAATCTGCAAAAGAAATGTATCAAATAAGTATTAGACCTGAAGGGCATAATACAGCCGAAGCTTTTAAAGCTTTAAAAGAAAAGTTTTTTAATGTTTATGCTAAAATAAAAAAAATAATTAAAAATTTTTCATCTACTGATTACAAATCACGCCAAATTGTTGATAAAGGAGCGATAACTTCTGTTATTGACAAAATGCAAATATTTCATGGTGGAAAAGGTTTAGTTGCAGATGATTTTGATGATGTAAAAAATGCTTTGATACCTTTTGAAGAATCTTTTACAAATATTATTAAATTATTAGAATCAGCTGATTCTTTAGAAAAACAAACAGCTTCTGAGTTAGCTGAAGCAGCAAATTCTTTTGAAGGTGAAGTTTCTCAATCAAAACCTCAAGCCTCAAATCCTTCATCATCTTCAGAAACTTCTTCTACTTCTCCTGAAAATGATGATGAAATAAGCTCTCAAATTGCAGATTTAAAGAAAAGATATCCATTTTTAGCATAAATAAAAAATAAATATATCAATAAATAAATATAAAATTAGATTTTTGTAAGTTAGGTGTAAGATTTGCTTAAATAGCAATTGAAAAGGAATTATAAATATGGCATTAAAACTTTTACAACCAGGTGGTCAACCATTTGGTCAATTTGACGGTCTCGACACAGAATTCTTAACCTTAAAAGGTGGAGAAGTAGTTACATTTGGCTCAGTATTAGTATCAGGAACTGATAATGCTGCAGCTGACGCATTTGACGGATATGTATCTCCTTCAGGTCCTCGTCGTGTAGTTGTTACCAAAACATTAACTTCAACCTCACGTCCATTGATGTTAGCAGATGATGGTGTTGCAGGATATGGTACATTATTTGGTACTGTAGTTGGTGGTTCAGTTGGACAAACCTCATATGGTCCCTCAAGCTCAGTAGCCTCTACTGATTTATTAGGACCACACACTTCAACTGGTTCAGGTAAAGTTACTTGCTGGGCAATGCCTGGTTTATATGCAGTTACTCTTGATGCAACAGACACAAGCGCTGTTACAGGATTAACAGTATCTAACCCTTCATTAACAGCCGGTGCAGCACTTTACTACACTACAGCTGGTCTTTTAACTACATCTTCAGCTAACTCAACTGTTGTTGCAAGATTCGTTGAATTTACAAATAACAACTCTTTAGTTACTACATCAAATAACTTAGTTGGTACTTTGTCTACTCCAGATGGTGAATTAACAACTAGCTCCAAGACCTATACTCAAGCAGTATTCTATTGGAACCCACCTGTTGCTTAATTAGTTTAATTTTTTAAACTTAAAAAGAACTTGAAATAAATCAAGTTCTTTTTTATTTTTTTTATTAAATACATATGAATAATTTAATATAAAATTACATGATTTTCATGTGAAGTTTATTTTGATACTTTTAAAAATCAAAAACGTTGGTTTTATAACTGGCAAATTTTTCAATTAAATGGAGAAATATGAGTATTTTTAATAACAAAGGTGAGCTTAACGCATCATCTAGACAAGAGGCTTTAGCTCAGCTAGCCAAGATTGCATCAATTTTAGAAGACAACAGCCCTTCAAATTCACACTTAGCTGGTTCTCCAGTTAATGGTAATGCTGTAGATGAGTTAATTGCTCGTGCAATTGATACTCAAGATGGTAAAATGGCTCTTGCTCAAGCAATGGCATCTCCCATTAATCTCTAACGAGTGGGAGTAAAATTAAGCTATATGCTGGAAACTCTAAAAGCCTCTACACTTTAACACTCTACAGGTTATGCACAGTAGCTAACTTAAAATAAAAGTTAAAGTAACAGATTGAGGATGATATAGACAATCAGCAGGGAAGGCTAAAATGAAAGACGATAACTCAGAAATCATAAAACTTTATCAAGATGGTTTAACTCTAAAACAAATTGCAAAAATAAAAAAAATTGCTCCAAAAACAATTGGAAAAATTTTAAAAAATGCTAAAATTTCTTTTAGAAAAAAATATTTAATAGATCTTACTGATAAAGAAGTAGAAGACATAATTTTTAAATTTAAAAATAAAAAAACAATAAAAGAAATAGCTAAAGAGTATGAAATATCTGCTCCAGCAATATCTAGATTGTTAAAATCAAAACAAATTGAAGTTGTGTGTTCTGAAAGAAAATATGATATTTTGAGGCAGACTCCTATAAATAAAAAACAACAAGAACTTATTGTTGGAAATGTTTTAGGAGATGGCTGTATTTATAGAGAAGGTAAAAATGGTCTTTATAAATTATCGTTTGGGCAATGTGAAAAACAACTAGAGTATTTTCTATGGAAATATGCAATGTTGGATCCTTTTGTAAATACATATAGAAAAAGTATTGATAAAAGAGGAAATTCAATAATGTATCAGGCAGCAACAATATGTCATAAAGATTTTAAAAAATTTGCTGACATGTTTTATGACCAAAATAGAAAAAAACATATTCCAGATAATTTAGACATGTATTTAACACCATTATCATTATGTGTTTGGTATTTAGATGATGGCAGTTTAAATTCAGGTGTAAATGCAAGAATACATACGTTGTGTTTTACTTATGAAGATCATATAAAACTACAAGATTATCTTGTAAGATGTTTTGATTTAAGATCTAAAATTTGGAAAAGAAATTATAAAAATAAAATTTATTATGGACTTTCTTTAAATAAAGAGAATACTCAAAAATTATCTGACATAATAAGACCTTATGTTGTAGATTGTATGAAATATAAAATAATGCCCCCATCTTTAGAACCCTCAACGACTACATGCTTAACAGAAAAATAATTTTCTGATGATATAGTCTGATCTTTATAGAAATATAAAGAGCTTAAGTAGAAATACTTAGCCGCTTTTGATAATAAGCGTAACATTTTCTGTCGTAGAAATCTTGATTATCATGGAATTGCTCGTAGAGCATTAGAAGTTGATGTTCTTCAACAAGGTGCAATCCCAACATATGAGCGTGATATTGATGTTGCAGCAGTTGTAATTTCTTCAAATGGCACTGGTCCAGAATCACGTGTTTTTGGTGACCGCATTGTTGTTCCTGAATTTGAAATTTTTTCAAATCCAACTGTTCGTACATCAGAAGTTAAAAGACGCAGATTTAATATAATTGATCGTGCAGTTCAAAAGGCTCGTCAAGAAATTCAAGCTCACGAAGATGCAAACGTTTTCGCAGCTTTTGATAGCGCTGCTAGCGTAGAAAACACTTTTGCAGATTTAGCTGACTCAGGTCTCTTAAAGAGAGATTTAGGTGAGATTAAAACTCAAATAGATCGTTGGGACTTAGTTACAACCAAATTCTTCATGAATATCGTTGAATTTAATGATATTCTTAAATGGGGAGCTGGCGGTGGTCAAGGTGTATCAGGTGGTGAATTTGATATGGTTACCATGCGCGAAGTTCTTCAGACTGGTCTTTATGCTCATATCTGGGGCGCTGATATCATGGTTTCTAAGATCGTTCCTCCAGGAACTGTCTATGGTGTCGCAGATCCAGAGTTTGTTGGTGTCATGCCAATCAGACAAGACATCGAAGTCATGCCAGCAGATGAGCCTAAACAGTTAAAATTAGGATGGGTAGTATCAGAAATAATTGGAATTGGCGTACTAAATCCACGCGGTGTTGCAGCTGGTCGCAAATCAGTTGTTGTTGGTTCATAATTAGCTTAATTTAAGCCTTTAAGAATAGCTGGGATTTACCCAGCTATTTTTATTTGTGCCTTGAACCCTAGCAGTGTAGTAACACCCTGATATATTGCTATGAGAGGCGGCATGAATTATAAAATAAAAAAAATGGTTGAAGACGGTTTTGCAGTAAAAAGAATTGCAAATATATTAAAAATTAATGAAAATGAAGTTAAATCTATTATAAAACAAAACAATTATAATTTATTAAAAGAAACATTTACAGATGATAAAATAGACATTATATGTAATTTATATAAAGAAGGTGTATCTGCAAAACAGCTTGGCATTAAATTTTCTATAGATAAAAGAAAAATTCAAAAATGGGCTGCTAATCAAAATATTTTAAGAGATAAGAATAATTGCCATAGATTTACAGAATTTAATCAAAATATTTTTGACATTATTGACAATGATGAAAAAGCTTATTGGCTAGGTTTTTTTTATGCAGATTGTTATAACTGCAATACTACAAATACAGTTTCTTTATCTTTACAAGTTTTAGATAAAATTCATTTAGAAAAATTATGTAATTTTATTGGATTACCAACAAATAAAATAAAATATACAAAAAATAAAGAAGGTTATGAATACTATACTTTAAAAATGTATAGTAAACATATGTGCAAAATCTTATCTAATAAAGGTTGCCCTCAAAATAAAAGTTTTATAATTAAGTTTCCTGAATGGCTTGATAATAAATATTATATTTCTTTTATAAGAGGAATGTTTGATGGCGATGGAAGTTTAGCTCATAGATCAAATAATGAATGGAAATGGTCTTTAGCTACTACAAAAGAATGTGGGGAATACATTCAAAATATAATCTTAAAAGAATTAGGTTTAATTGTAAATTTATCATATATTTCTAAAACAAATAATAATACATATGAATTAGAAACAAATGGAAATGAAAAAGTGCTTAAATTATCAGAATGGCTATATAATTCATCTACATATAATACTAGATTAAATAGAAAATATGATAAATTATTAGAGTTACAATCTCAGCAAAATAATAGAAAATTTACAAAAGATAATTATAAAATTTCTTCTGAATTAAAAAATCAAATTAAAATAGAAGCTAATGATGCCAATGTAATTGATCTTGCTAAAAAACATAATTTACATGAAAGAACTATTAGGAAAATAAAATCTAATCCATTAGAACAAATTTCATTATATGAACAAATAGTAAAAATAAATAACCAGCCAATAACAGCTAAATATGTAAAAACATTAGATTATAATCAAAGATTAAACTTAGTTGAACCATTATTTAATTATTTTAGAAATTTAGGTTGGATATACCCAGACAATTCTTCTAATTTAGTTAATGAATATAAGAAGTTATGTGAGTATAAAGTAGATTTAAATAATAATGAATTATTTAATAACAGTTCGTTGGCAACAAATATTTGTAAGTTTTTTTGTCATAAATTTTATGATGCAACTGAAAACAAAGCATTAACTATGAAAGAAGTTTTTAATAATGATGAAAAATTAAAAATTTTAATAAAAAACAGATTAGGGTTTGACTGGTGGGATAAAGAAGATAATGATGAGACCTTTAATATATCATTTAGAATGTTAATACAAGGAATGCGCTCTAAGAGATTAGTTCCAAGTATATCTATGTTTAAGCCTGCAATAGCTAAATATATGTATATGAAATATAGTAATGAAGGAGATACTGTTTATGACTATTCTGTTGGTTGGGGTGGGCGATTATTAGGAGCTGCTTCTTGTAATAGAAAATATATAGGTGTTGATCCTTTTACTACAGATGAAGTTCAAAAAATTATTGATTTTTTATCTTTAAAAGATGTAAAATTAATTAATATTGGGTCAGAAAATTTTAAAGAAGCTGAAAATAGCATAGATTTTAGTTTTTCTAGCCCACCATACTTTGATCAAGAGGTTTATTCAAAAGATTTAAGCCAAGCATATAATAATGGAGAAGATTATTTTTATAATATATATTGGAAAAATACTTTAAATAATATAAAATATATGCTTAAGCCAAATAAATATTTTGGCTTAAATATTACAGATAATTATCCAAAAATGCTAGAAATTGCTAAAAATACTTTTGGAGATATTGTTGAAGTTGTTAAATTAAGAACAATTAGGTCTCATTTAAATAAAAGCGCTGGAGTAGAAAAATATGAGCCAATTTATATGTTTAAAAATAATAAATAAAACTTTAAAATAATTATGTATTAAAGGCTATAATTGTATGTTATTATAGCCTTTTTATTTTAAAGGTAATAATTGCATATTTTTGCATTTTAAAGATATATAAAATAGGAATATCATGAATATAAGCAAAGTTTTAACAATATGCAATTTAATTTCTAATGGTAGCAAAAAGCTTTTGAGTAAAAAAGAAGGTCGTATGCTAAGAAAAAGCATATTATCACCTTCTATATCAAAAGTTGCTTTTGATACAAGAAGAATAGATCAAGAAGAAACTTTTAATCCAAGACGTGGCTTACAAAATTATCATAGAAGCCAACCATTTATTTCAGATAATGTTCAATTAAAAATAAAAGCTTTTACTAAATTATCTTTGGTTTTAGAAGAGCTAAAAACTCAATATAAAAAAGATTTTGCATATCAAGATTCATATTTAAGAATATTACATTCTGCTATACAAAAAGGATTAAGAATAAAAGAAGGTGATCAAGATTATAGTGAAGTTCAGCCATCTGTTTCTAGTTTAGATTATTTAGATGAATTAATGTATGTAAGATATAGATTAACTTGCGATGCAATATTAAATTCTGATAATGATAGTTTAAAAAAAATAATAATGGCAAAAGATCCTCAATTAACTTCTGATCATATTCCTTTAGAGACTGTTTCTTATGAACAACCATTAAATTTAAAAAATATAAATGGAAATAATGATTCATATATGCTAGAAAAAGTTTTAAGTAGTTTAGCTCAAATGATGGTTAAAATGAAACAACCAGATGATTTAACAACTCAACTTTTTAATATAAAAGCAACTAATGATAATCCTAATGTAGAAAGAACCGTTACTATTAAAATAAACGAATCATTAAATAAAGCTGAACCTTCTAATAATGAAGTAATAAATGAATAAATTTGCGCCCTATCAACCAAATTATGGAACTTTTAAAGTTAAAAATATTGCCGAAGATAGAAAAACTATAAAAATTTTTCTATATCCAATAAATTTTAACTCAGTAAGAGATCTTTTAAAAATTCCAGGAGTTTCTGAAAGTGATATAAGAGCCTCTTTATTAAAAGGTGAATTATTAAGAAAAATACAAGCAAGAGAAATTTCTATTATAGAAAGTGATATTGACCTATTGCAATTTAATGATAATCAAAAAGAATTTTTACAAAATGCTGGAATAATAAATGGATTAGAAATATCTGGTGGAATTGGTGGTTTTGATAAACAAGATATTGAATTAATTGGAACTAAAGATAATGTAAATACAATTTTTGCAACTCCAACAAAATTTAAACACAATTCTCAATTTAAAGAAGTTCTTTATGTAAACGGTCTTAGACAACATTCTCCAGAAGATTATTTAATTTCAGAAAGTGTTGTTGGAGAAGGATATGATATTATTACTTTTGTAGTACCTCCTTTTCCAGATGATTTGTTAATTATTGATTATTTTGAGGTATAATGGCAAATACTCGTGTTAAAAATTATCAAATCAATGCTACAGGTTTAAGCGGAGGAACAACTGGTCCAACAGGTCCTCAAGGAATTCCTGGAATTACAGGCGCAACTGGTCCACAAGGAGCAACTGGTCCTCAAGGTGCTACTGGCATTCAAGGTCCTATTGGTCCTGGTGGTGGAGATCAAGGTTCTCCTGGAGTAACTGGGTCTACAGGTCCACAAGGCGCTACAGGAGTTCAAGGAGCTACTGGTCCTCAAGGTGCTACAGGACCACAAGGCGCAACAGGATTACAAGGTGTTACTGGACCTCAAGGCGCAACAGGATTACAAGGCTCTACAGGATCTATAGGAGCAACTGGTTTGCAAGGAATTCAAGGAGCAACTGGTTTACAAGGAGCTACTGGTATTCCTGGTGTAACTGGAGCAACTGGTCCTCAAGGAGCAACAGGCTTACAAGGAGCTACTGGTTTACAAGGATCTACTGGAGCAACTGGTCCGCAAGGTCAGCAAGGTGTTACAGGTTTACAAGGTGCAACAGGTCCTCAAGGAATACAAGGTGTAACTGGAGCTACTGGACCACAAGGAATTCAAGGCGTTACAGGCGCTACTGGTCCACAAGGCGTTACAGGATTACAAGGAGCTACAGGAATTCAAGGTCAAACAGGCTCTCAAGGAGCTACTGGACCTCAAGGCGCAACAGGTTTACAAGGTGTAACTGGATTGCAGGGAGCCACAGGAGTTCAGGGAGTTACTGGTGCAACTGGTCCTCAAGGTGCAACTGGACTTCAAGGAGCTACTGGTATACAAGGTATTCAGGGTGCAACAGGATTACAAGGAGCTACAGGACCTCAAGGTACAACTGGTATTCAAGGAGCTACAGGAATACAAGGCGTAACTGGTTCAATAGGAGCTACAGGACCTCAAGGTGCAACTGGAGCTCAGGGAGTTACTGGTTTACAAGGAGCTACTGGAGTTCAAGGGGTTACAGGAGTAACTGGACCACAAGGAATTCAAGGTGTTACTGGACTTCAAGGAGTAACTGGATTTCAAGGAGTTACAGGGGCAACAGGTCCAGAAGGAGCTACAGGACCTCAAGGTGCAACTGGTATTCAAGGAGTTACTGGTTTACAAGGATCAACTGGAGTTCAAGGCGTTACAGGTGCAACTGGTCCAATAGGAGCTACAGGACCTCAAGGCGCTACTGGACCACAAGGAATTCAAGGTGTAACTGGAGCAACGGGTCCACAAGGTGTTACAGGACCTCAAGGTGTGACTGGCGTTCAAGGCGCTACTGGAATTCAGGGAGCAACAGGTTTACAAGGCGTTACAGGGTCAGAGGGTGTAACTGGTCCTCAAGGTGCTACTGGTTTACAAGGAGCAACTGGAGTTCAAGGAGTTACAGGAGCAACAGGTCCTCAAGGATCGCAAGGTGTTACTGGATTACAAGGAGTTACAGGTCCACAGGGAGCCACTGGATTACAAGGCGCTACTGGAGCAATTGGTTCAACAGGACCACAAGGTATTCCTGGTATCACGGGAGTAACTGGTGCAACTGGACCACAAGGAGCTACTGGATTACAAGGTGTAACTGGTATTCAAGGTGTAACAGGACCAGCGGGAGTTACAGGTGCTCAGGGAGCTACTGGAATACAAGGCATTCAAGGGGCAACTGGTCCAACAGGTTCTCAAGGGGCAACAGGACCGCAAGGAATTCAAGGTTCTCCTGGAGTTACAGGTGTAACAGGAGCTACAGGTGCGCAAGGAGCTACAGGACCTCAAGGCGCTACTGGACCTCAAGGTGCTACTGGAATACAAGGTGCAACAGGTTTACAAGGTGTAACTGGACCACAAGGTGAAACTGGACCTCAAGGCGTTACTGGTTTACAAGGAGCTACAGGAATACAAGGAGCTACAGGACCACAAGGAGCTACAGGAATACAAGGAACTACAGGACCTCAAGGCGCTACTGGTGTTCAAGGTGTTACTGGACCACAAGGTGTTACTGGACCACAAGGTGTTACTGGACCACAAGGTGTTACAGGTCCAGCAGGCGCAACAGGATTGCAAGGTGTAACTGGACCTCAGGGAGAAACTGGATTACAAGGAGCTACAGGTATACAAGGCATTCCGGGTGCAACTGGTATTGCTGGTGTAACAGGAGCTACAGGACCTCAAGGAATACAAGGTTCTCCTGGAGTTACAGGAGTAACAGGATTTACAGGACCGCAAGGCGCTCAAGGCTCTCCTGGAGTTACTGGTTTTACAGGTCCACAAGGTGCTACAGGCTCTACAGGTCCTCAAGGAATTCAAGGTGTAACTGGATCTACTGGACCACAAGGAGCTGCTGGAGTTACTGGTGCAACAGGCGCACAGGGTATTCAAGGTGTTACAGGACCACAAGGAATTCAAGGTTCTCCTGGTATAACAGGAGTAACAGGTTCTACTGGACCTCAGGGACCTCAAGGCGTTACTGGCGCTACAGGTCCTCAGGGATTACAAGGTGTTACAGGTTCTACTGGACCTCAGGGAGCACAAGGTGTTACAGGTTCTACTGGACCTCAGGGAGCACAAGGTGTAACAGGATTTACAGGTCCACAAGGTCCTCAAGGAGTTACTGGATTTACAGGTCCACAAGGAATGCAAGGTTCTCCTGGTATTACAGGAGTTACAGGAGCAACAGGACCTCAAGGAGCACAAGGAGTTACAGGCTCTACTGGACCTCAAGGGGCGCAAGGTGTAACAGGAGCGACAGGTCCTCAAGGATCTCCTGGAGTAACTGGATTTACAGGACCTCAAGGTGCTGCTGGTATTACTGGTGTAACTGGAGCTACAGGACCTCAAGGTGCTCCTGGAGTAACTGGCGCAACTGGACCACAGGGAATACAAGGGGTTACTGGATTTACAGGTCCTCAAGGAGCACAAGGTTCTCCAGGTGTAACTGGAGTAACAGGAGCAACAGGACCTCAAGGCGTACAGGGTATTACAGGAGTAACTGGTTCAACTGGTCCTCAAGGATCTCAGGGATCTCCTGGAGTTACAGGAGCTACTGGACCACAAGGTCCTGCTGGTATTACAGGAGTTACAGGAGCTACAGGACCTCAAGGTATTCCTGGTGTTACAGGAGTAACTGGAGCTACGGGACCAGCAGGTAGAACAGGAGTTACTGGAGCTACAGGTCCACAAGGCGCTCAAGGCTCTCCTGGTATTACAGGTGTAACAGGAGCAACTGGACCACAAGGAATACAAGGATCTCCTGGTATTACTGGAGTTACAGGTGCAACAGGACCTCAGGGAGCGCAAGGTGTAACAGGATTTACAGGTCCACAAGGTCCTCAAGGAGTTACTGGTGTAACTGGAGCAACAGGACCTCAAGGACCTCAAGGTCCTGCTGGTATTACAGGAGTTACAGGAGCTACTGGTCCTCAAGGAGCACAAGGATCTCCAGGTATTACTGGAATTATAGGAGCAACAGGACCACAGGGAGCACAAGGAGTTACAGGAGTAACAGGATTTACAGGACCTCAAGGTGCGCAAGGGTCTCCTGGAGTTACTGGTTCTACTGGACCTCAAGGTATACCTGGAGTAACAGGTTTTACAGGACCACAAGGACCTCAAGGTGTTACAGGTTTTACAGGACCTCAAGGTCCACAAGGAATTACTGGAGTAACTGGAGCTACAGGACCTCAAGGAATACAAGGTTCTCCTGGAGTTACAGGAGTTACTGGTCCACAGGGGGCTCAAGGCGTTACTGGCGCGACAGGACCTCAAGGTATTCAGGGATCTCCTGGAGTAACTGGATTTACAGGTCCACAAGGAGCTCAAGGTTCTCCTGGTATAACAGGAGTTACAGGTGCTACAGGACCTCAAGGCATTCAAGGCGCAACTGGACTTCAAGGAATACAAGGTTCTCCTGGCGTAACTGGATTTACAGGACCACAAGGAGCACACGGTGTAACAGGAGTCACTGGACCTCAGGGAATACAAGGATCTCCTGGTATAACAGGTGTTACAGGAGCTACTGGACCACAAGGAATTCAAGGAGTCACAGGCGTAACAGGTCCACAAGGAGCACAAGGTATAACAGGAGCTACTGGTCCACAAGGAGTTCAAGGTTCTCCTGGTATAACAGGAGCTACTGGTCCACAAGGAGCACAAGGTGTTACTGGTGCGCAGGGAATTCAAGGAGTTACTGGTGTAACAGGACCACAAGGTGCAACTGGATTGCAAGGAATACAAGGTTCACCTGGAATTACTGGTATAACAGGTGCAACTGGTCCTCAGGGAATACAAGGCTCTCCTGGAGTTACAGGATTTACTGGACCAGCAGGTAGAACTGGAGTTACAGGAGCTACAGGACCTCAGGGTCCACAAGGATCTCCTGGTATAACAGGAGTTACAGGAGCTACTGGACCACAAGGTATTCAGGGAGTTACAGGTATACAAGGAGTAACTGGAGCAACTGGTCCTCAAGGTATACAGGGCTCTCCTGGAATTACTGGTGTTACAGGTGCTACAGGATCTCAAGGCATACAAGGTTCTCCTGGAGTTACAGGAGCTACGGGTCCACAAGGCGTTCAAGGTTCTCCTGGTATAACAGGTGTAACAGGCTTTACAGGACCCCAAGGTGCTCAAGGGTCTCCTGGAGTGACTGGTTTTACTGGACCTCAAGGTATACCTGGAATAACAGGTGTAACAGGAGCTACTGGTCCTCAAGGAATACAAGGATCTCCTGGTATAACTGGAATTACAGGGGCAACAGGTCCTCAAGGTGCGCAAGGAGTTACTGGAGCTACTGGACCGCAGGGCATTCAAGGTTCTCCTGGAGTTACAGGAGTAACAGGATTTACAGGACCACAAGGCGCCCAAGGATCTCCTGGAATAACAGGAGTTACTGGTGCAACAGGACCACAGGGAATACAAGGCTCTCCTGGAGTTACAGGAGTTACTGGTGCAACAGGACCACAGGGTATTCAGGGAGTTACTGGTCCTCAAGGAATAACTGGAGCAACTGGACCTCAAGGAGCGCAAGGTGTTACAGGCGTTACTGGTCCACAAGGTATTCAGGGCGTTACAGGCGTAACTGGTTCAACAGGACCACAAGGCGCTCAAGGCTCTCCTGGAATTACAGGAGTAACTGGTGCAACTGGTCCTCAAGGAATACAAGGTTCACCTGGTATAACAGGAGTAACAGGGGCTACAGGTCCACAAGGAATACAAGGGTCTCCTGGTATAACAGGATTAACTGGAGCAACTGGACCGCAAGGAATTCAGGGTGTTACTGGTGCAACTGGTCCTCAAGGAATACAAGGTTCACCTGGAGTTACAGGCGTAACAGGTTCTACAGGTCCACAAGGAGCGCAAGGTATAACAGGAGCTACAGGACCGCAAGGAATTCAAGGATCTCCTGGAATTACAGGATTAACAGGAGCTACAGGACCGCAAGGAGCCCAAGGTTCTCCTGGAGTTACAGGGGTAACAGGAGCTACTGGACCACAAGGTATACAAGGTGTTACTGGCGCAACAGGACCACAAGGTATACAAGGGTCTCCTGGAATTACAGGTGTTACTGGAGCCACAGGACCAGCAGGTAGAACTGGTGTAACTGGAGCTACTGGACCACAAGGAGCACAAGGAGTTACAGGAGCTACTGGTCCTCAAGGAGCACAAGGATCTCCTGGTGTAACAGGAGTTACAGGACCACAAGGTCCACAAGGTTCTCCTGGAGTAGGCGGAGGAAGTAGTTCCGGAATATATGTTAATAATCAAGGAGTTACACTAGGATTATTTAATTTAGTTAATTTTACAGGACCAGGAGTTACAGGAGTAGCTACTGGAAGTATGGTTAATATAATAGTTCCTGGAGGAGGGGGAGCTCAAGGAAGTCCAGGGGTTACAGGAGCAACAGGACCAGCAGGAGTAACAGGAGCCACAGGACCAGCAGGTCCAATTCCAGCTGGATATAATGGATTACCATTTGATCAAGCTATATTTAGCATGGCTTATTTTCCTACGCAAATAAACGCTACACAACTTCCATATACATCTGCTCCAAGCTCTATTATATATATAAGTTTAAACGCCCCAGCTATGACAGTTTGGGATTTCTTTGGGTCGCTAAGAGCTTCAGGTGGTACTGGAGTTGCGCAATTATATCAATTTAGAATAAATGTAGATGGTACACCTGGTCCTGATTTTAGGTTTATGGCTCCTTCAGGTCCAGAGTTAGTTTCTGCAAACTTCAGTTTAACTCTTCCTTCTGGAAATCATACAGGATATGTTGAATGGAGAAGAGCAACAGGCTTCAAGTCAGCAAGAATTGAATTTGGAACTATAAAAGTTATTGGTTTACAAGCAATAATTGGCGCAACAGGACCGGCAGGAGGACCTCAAGGACCAACTGGACCTCAAGGAGCAACAGGACCAACAGGACCAGCAGGAGCTCCTCAAGGATCTCCTGGAGTAACTGGAGCAACAGGACCAGCAGGAGTAACAGGAGCCACAGGACCAGCAGGCAGAACTGGAGCAACAGGACCAGCAGGACCAGGAATTGCTTTGCAAGTTTATATGGGAATGATGAATGGAACTGGATATGTTTCTTATAGTAATAACGTTTCTGTAGGTACTTTTGGTTATACACAAGTATATTTAAGATGGGACCAGTCAATAGTTCAAACTGGGTCTGCATTTTCTACAGATTCTGGTGGAATAACTATAGATGAAGCTGGTGTGTACGAGATAAGTTATAAAGTTCATGCAACATCAGTTCCTTCTGGAGCAGGAATTGCTGTTTATACAAGAGCAGATGCTTTTAGTGATCCTGCTGCTGGAACAGCTATACCACAGTCTGTAGCTATTTCTGGTAAAAGTGTTACTGGAAATTCTGAAATAGATAAATTATATATAGTTCCATTAAATGGAAGCTTTAATTATTTACAACACTTTGTTTATGTTTATGGTGGAGATGGTGTAGCTGTACCAAATACAAAATTATGGGCAACAGGAACTAGTTATATTATTAAAAAAATAGGATAAAATTAATAATGAATAATAAATATTTAATAGAAAAAATCAATGATTTTTATAAAAAAGCTAAAATTGATTTAGAATCATTAAAATATTTAGAAAAATTTATTACTTCTGAAAAAGATCCTAAGTTTTTCTTTACTATGACTTCAATAAATAAAATAGGAATTAATCCACAATCTACATATAATACACCAATAGGAATTTATAGTTATCCTTTAACACAAGAATATTACGAAAAACTTGTTAAAAATAAACTTCCATTTGCTGGTAATCAAAGATATATAAATTTATTTTCAATATCAGATAGCGTAAATAATTTATCTTATTATGATAATTTATTATCAGATTATAAAAAACTATCTCAAATATATGATAACATTGAAGAAGTTGCTGAAAATGCTTTTGATACAGCTTATAAAAGAAATGATGTTTCAAAATTTTGGAATTTAACAAGAATTTTGTCAAAAAACGCTATAAAATGGAATGCTTTATTAAGAAATTTAGGTTATACAAATTTTTATGACCCAGGAGATGGTGTTATACACACTAATGAGCCCACTCAATTTGTAGTATTAGACCCTAGAATAATAATACCAATAGAAAGTTTTGAAAATCCTTTTAATAAAAATAATAAAATACATAATATTTCAATACCTTTTGCAGCTAATTTAAAAGAAGAAGATATTAATAAGATATTAAAATCTAAAAATTATAGTGGAATTACTAATATGTTACAATCAGTAGAGCAAAAAATTAAACCATATCAAATGGCATATTTATTTAATCAAGATTTTAAACCACGTGAATTTTATGAATTTTTAAGAAGAATATATAAAAATAAATATTTAAAAGATGATGAAAGATTACTAAAATTTATTTTATATAAAACATTTACTTATGATGATGTTGTAGAAGAGGTATTTAAAATAATAAATAATTATGATGATCAATATGTATTTAGTGATTATGGAGCTGAAAATCGCATATCAATTGACATTTATGGGGTAATTTGTTTTCATAAAGATAAAAAAATTCATAATATTTCTGGACCAGCTAAAATTTATGGTAAAGTAAAAAAATATTATTATGAAGGCAACGAATATCCAAGTATTGATAACGATGAAGAGTGGAAGTATTATTTAAATATAATTCAAAATAATGATAACAAGTGATTAAGCTTAGTTGATATATTAGATATTAATGAAAGCTAATGTATCAGTATGTTTAATTTGTAAAAATGAAGAAAAAAACTTAGAATCTTGTTTATTATCATTAAGAGATTATGTTGAAGAAATTGTAGTATTAGATACTGGGTCTACAGATAACTCAGTAGATATTGCAAAAAAGTATGCAGATATAGTAGAAGTTTGCACAGAATTTAGTGATTCTGATGGAAATTTAATAAATTTTGCAAAAGCAAGAAATAAAGCTAAAGATTTAGCTACTAAAGACTGGATGCTATGGATTGATTGTGATGATGAATTTGTTGGCGCTCAACATCTTAAAGAGCTTATAGATAAAGCTGGCAATGATAATATAAAACAATTTTTATTTCCTTATGAATATTCTAAAGATGCTAATGGTGATGTAAATTGTTTACATTATAGAGAAAGATTGGTTTATCCTAAAGATAAATTTAATTGGGTAAATCCAGTTCATGAAGTATTATTAGGTCCAGAAAATGTAAACACTATTTTAAATAATGATGTTAAAGTAGTCCACAAAAGAATTGAAAAAGGCAAAGTAACAGATCCTTTTAGAAATTTTAAAATTATAAAAAAATATGTAGATGAAATTGGCGAATCTGATCCAAGGCAATTATATTATCTAGGGTTAGAATATGGAAATATCCATAAATTTGAAGAAGCTATAAAAACTTTAGCTAGATATGTAGAATTATCTGGATGGGATGATGAAAAATGTTTAGCTGCATTAAAAATTGCTGAGCATTATGCTACACTAAATAATGTAGAAGAGGCTATTAACTGGGCTTCTAAAGCTTTAAATATAAAACCAAATTGGTGTGAGCCATATTTATTTTTAGGCAAAATGCATTATTTTATAGCTCAAAAAAAAGAGTCTAATAATGAAGGTGCATATAATTCTTGGGAACATTGTGTAAATTTTATAAAAGTTGGATTAAGTTTACCACCAACAAATACTTTATTATTTATAAACCCTAAAGAAAGAGATTTTGAAATTCATAGATTTTTAAATTTTGCTTTGTCAAAAATAGGTGACATCGATGGAGCAATATCTAGCGTAACATCAGCTTTATCAAAATGTTATGATGAAAGTTTAGAAAAAAATTTACAATTTTATAAACAATTAAAGTCAAAAAAAATAATAGAAGAGCAGTTAAATTATTTAAAAGATATTAAATTAATATCTAATGAACAAATAGAAAGAATATATAATATTATGTCAAATAAAGATTTAAAATTACAAGAATTTGAGCCTTATAAACGTTCTGAAAATTATCCAAAAGATGTTAAGCAAGATGATTTTCCAGTAGCAAAAAAATCACCTCACACTCAGGCTTGGAGCATACCAGAGGGTTTTGTTTATGATGATTTGCCATTAATAATGACAGATGAACAATTAAAAGCTTTAGTTTTAGCTTTATATAAAGAATACATGCTTCATGATGAAGTTTTATCTGCAAAAAAACTATTAGAAAATGCCCCATATAGAATAAAACATTCTGTAGAAATAGAAGATTGCCTAAAAAAAACTCAAAAATTTATTGATTGGATAGATGATCCAGAACAATATGATTTAGGAAATTCAACATTAGATGCTAATGGTAATTTATTGACAACAGATATGACTCCATTAACTCGTGAATTAGCCGGACAAGCAAATCATAGATTTAGATGGATGAGTGACCGCATGCCAGATAAATCTAAAGATATTTTAGATATGGCTTGTATTGACGGTCAAATGACCAATCGTTGGGGATTACAAGGATACTCAAATATAAGTGGAGTAGATTGCTGTACTAATAGTATTAAAATAGCAAATGAAAAAGCTAAAGAATTTAATACAGGAGCAGTTCATTATTTATCTTATTTTAATGAAGCTCCAGATGGAGTGTTAAAAGATAGAAAATTTGATATTATAACTTGTGGTGATGTCTATGAGCATTTATTAAATCCAGTACATGATTTATTAGCTCCTGCAAGAAGATTAATAAAAGAAGATGGTAAAATATTATTAGTAACTCCTCATGGGGCTTGGTTCAGAGGCAATTTCTGCTCATACGCCCATCCTTGGTTATGGGGAAATAATAATGAGCATTGGTTATCTGAGAAGAAAAGAGGGCATGTAATAGCTCCAACTGTTTGGTCTGTAGCCAAACATTTTAGAGAAGCTGGCTGGTATATAAAAGATTGTACTGCTGTAGCTCAATGGCAACAAGATGTTCCAGATCAAGGTAATGTATGTGTAGAAGCTTATGCTAACCCTCCAGTTAAGCAAAATAATAAAACAATAGTATTTAATGTAGGCAATGGCTATGAAATTTATACTCCACATACAGTAGATGTTAGAGGTATTGGTGGTTCAGAAACAGCCGCTATAAAAATGGCTGAAGAATTCGTAAAATTAGGATATACTGTAAAAGTATATAATTCATGTGGAGCCAATGGCGAAGGTATTTATAATGGAGTAGAATATTATTTAAGTGAAAAATGTGATAAAATAGATTGTGATATTTTAATAGGTTCAAGAAATGCTGATTTGGCTAATGTAAACGTAAATGCTAAGAAAAGATATCTTTGGGTGCATGATGTACATCCATACAATCTAACACAAGAAATTTATAATAAGTTAGATGGAATATTTGTATTATCTAATTGGCATAAAGATAATGTTAAATCTGCTTATGACTTTATAAAAGAAGATAAATTAATAGTTACAAGTAATGGTATTAATTTTGAAAGATTTAATAAGCAAGTAGATAGAGATCCTAATAAAGTGGTTATGTCAAGTTCTCCCGACAGATATTTACCTTCACTATTGCAGATGTGGGAAAGAATAAAGAAAGAAGTTCCTGAAGCCAAATTAAATATATGTTATGGTTTTGAAAACTGGGAATTTGGAGCCAGAAATGATCATAATCAAATGGCTTTAATTGAAAGATTAAAGACAATGATTAAAGATATGAAACATTTAGATGTTAATTATATTGGTAGAGTAGACCAAAATAGATTATCAACAGAGATGTTGAGTGCAGGAGCTTGGTTATATTCAACTTGGTTTGCCGAATCAAGTTGCCAACTTGCCGGTAGTCTTATTTTTACAAAAAATGGAATGAAAAAAATAGAAGATATTAAAATCGGAGATTTGGTTTTAACTCATAAAGGAAGGTTTAAGCCAGTTACTGAATTAATTCAAAAAAAATATAATGGATATTTATATAATTTTAAAAGAAAAAAAGATGCAGAATTAATTACCTTAACAGAAGAACACCCATTATATACAGCTTCTTTTAATAAAAGAAATGATTCAAAAACAGGAAGAGTGTATAATTTAGATAATAAAAAAGTAGAATGGAAAACACCAAATAAAATAAAAGAAAAATTAAATTTTCTAATAACTCCAAAAATGGAATTTGGAAATTTAACTAAAACTAAATTTAGCAACTATTTAGATCTTAAGGTAAAAGATGGATATATTTTGCCAGAAAAAAATCATCCTAATTATAAAATTATAAAAGATGAAATTGAAATAACTGAAGAATTTATGTATATGTTAGGTTTATTTGCCGCTGAAGGATGCGCTACTTCAAAAAGAGGATATCAAAAATCAAATTTTAGTACGGTTACTTTTGCTATGCATTTAAAAGAAATGCCAAAAGCACAAAGAGTAATTGATTTTTTTGGATCTGGAAAAATTGTTAAAACGTCAGAAAATGGTATTACTGTTACATTTTGTCATTCTATTTGGGCAAAATTTTTAAATAAAATTATAGGTATAGGTATTGATAAAAAAATTCCGGATTTTGTTTGGGATTGTTCAAAATCTCTTCAGCATTCATTTTTCTTGGGAGCATATGAAGGTGATGGATCAAATTGTATCGGAAGAAGTAATAATGCTAATAAAGAATATCATGTTAAGTCATATTGCTCAATATCACCTTCTTTAGCATATGGAATGGCTCAATTGTTAGCAAATCAGGGCATATTTTGCACAATATTTTTTAATAAAAAAAGAAAAAATTATGATTTAACTTGGCAAAATGAACCAAAATCACCACAACATTATAATATAGAAGAAGGGTTTGTAACACGTGTTACAAACATAACTAAAAATTATTATGAAGGAGATGTTTATAATTTTGAAGTAGAAGAAGACCGTTCATACGTAACTAACAGAACTATAGTACATAATTGTATTTCTGCAATAGAAGCTCAAGCTGCTGGAATGGTTTTAGTAACATCCCCTATAGCCGCTTTGAAAGAGACAGCTTGTAATGCAGACTTTGTAGAGGGAGACTGGTTAAGCCCTGAGTATCAGGATAATTTTGTCAAGAAGGCTGTCAAGGCGTTGAAATTTACAAAAAATGAGGACAGACTTAGAAACATAGAATTTGCTAAAAAATACGAATGGAAAAATGTTGCCAGTCAATGGGAAAGTGTATTTTTTAAAGAGCCTGATGCAAGTTTAAAAAATGCGGATATAGTTAAGTATACTCCGCTTGTGGATAGAGGAGACGTAAATTTTGAAAATAGCTTTGTAAATTTAAAAAAATACGTGCCATTAACAGATAGAAGGTAAGAATGAAGATAGAATTTGTATATGGACCATTTTCTGCTAATATTAAAAAATTTGATTTTAAAAATCTTTATAATAATCAAAGTGGATTGACTGGAAGTGAGTTTAGTTGTATTAAATTTGCAGAAGCTATGGCTAAAAAAGGACATGACGTATCACTATACATTCCTTTGGCAGAAAAAATATCAAGTTGGAATAATGTAAAATTATTTGATTTATCTGAATTTTATAATGCTAGAGTTCCACCAGATGTTTTTTATAGCTGGAATGAGCCTGATATGTTAAAATATACTCCAAGCTCATCTTTAAGAATGGTTAATCAGCAACTAAATGATTTTGGATATTGCGATAAAGATTTTGATAATTATGTAGATATTTACACTTCTCCATCTGCAGCTCATTTAGAATATATAAGTCAATTTACTCCTAAAAAAGAAAAATGGGCTGTAATACATAATTGTATTGACCCTACTATGTTTGATTTAAATGCAAAAAAGCAAGAAGGTTCTGTTATTTATGCCTCTTCTGCTGATAGAGGCTTACATTTATTACTTCAAGAATGGAAAAAAATAAAAAAAGAAGTCCCAAATGCTAATTTAAGTATTTATTATAATTTTGATAGTTGGTTTAATTCTTTAAAATCAGTTGATATTTATGATAAAAATATTGAAATAGGTATTAGGGAATTTAAAAACAGAGCTGATTATATAGCGTATGCATTAGAAGAATTAAAAAATTTTGATGTTGTACATTATAAGTCAGTTAGTAAAAATGATTTATATAAAAAAATGTCTGAATCAGTATTAATGGCATATCCTTGTTCAACAGTTAGATATACAGAAGGTTTTAGTGTTAGTTTAATGGAATCATGTTATTCTATGGCAACAGTAGCAAGTACACAAGATGCTTTAGGTGATATTTACAAAAACTCAGGAATACCAATGGTATCTACTCCTACAACTAATCATATGGATGAGTTTACTAATAATTGTATAAAAATGTTAACAGATAAAGTATTTAGAGAAGAAACTATGAATAAATCAAGAGAATTTGCTTTAAATTATACATTTGAAAAAGAAGCTCTTAAATTAGAAACATTAATGCTATCAAATTTAAAGTAAGGAAAATATGGATAACAAAAAATATGTAGATTTAGTAAATTCTCAGCAATACCCAAAAGAAATTCAAGTTCCATTAGATCCTCCATTTAAAGATCAAAGAGGTATAATTCAAAATTTATGGCTTGGAGACTCTAAAAGTGTAACTTATATAGAATCTAAAGTTGGAGCAGTTAGAGCTAAACATAAACATACAGTAGATTATCATGCAACTTATGTTTTAGAAGGTTCTATTAAATATTCAGAATTAGAGGATGATGAAAAAACATTAATATCATCAACTGTTTATAGAACAGGAGAAATGTTTTTTACAAAGCCTGGAGTATTTCATGTAATGGAATTTTTAAAAGATACAAAAATGATTACAGTGAATGGTATTGTTAAGAATCATGAAAATTATGAAGCTGATATAGTAAGAGTAAAATGAATTATAAAGTAATAGATAAATGTAGGGTTTGTTATCAAAACAATACTTTAGTTAAAGTTTTAAGTTTGCCAGCAACTCCGCCAGCAAATGAATTTGTTGAAAAAGAAATTGAGCAAGAAAAATATCCATTAGATTTAATGGAATGTAATAAATGTGGATTCGTACAACTATCTGTACAAGTAGACCCTAGTATTTTGTTTAAAAATTATGTATATGTATCTGGCACTAGTCAAGTTTTTGTAAATCATTTTAAAGATTATGCAAAATCTATGGTAGAGCAATTTGATTTAAAAAAAACATATTATACTCCTAAAGTTTTAGATATTGGAAGTAATGATGGGACTTTATTAAAAGCTTTTAAAGAATATAAATTAGATGTAATTGGAGTAGATCCAGCTGAAAATATTGCTAAAAAAGCAAATAAAGATGGTATTTTTACTATACCTAAATTTTTTGATAGTTCTGTTTGTTTTGAAATATTACAAAAATATGGTTATTTAGATTTAATAACTGCAAATAATGTATTTGCACATAATTCTGATTTATGGAGTTTTTTAAAAAATGTTAAAGAGTTATTAACAGATGATGGTGTTTTTGTATTTGAATGTGCATACATTGTTGATATGATTAAGAATATTTCATTTGATCAAATATATTCTGAACATTATTATACGCATTCAATAAGTGCATTAATGGAATTGTTCAGAATCCATAATTTAAGAATGTTTAATATAGAGAAAGTTAATACTCATGGTGGGTCTATAAGAGTTTATGTATGTAATGAAAATGCAAAGCATAAAGATAAGGTATTATTAAGATCTTTTGTAGAAGAAGAGGTTAATTTAGGTTTAAAAGCAAGTAAATGGATATTAGAAAAATATAATTTAAAATTATCTAATAAAAATATATTTAAAGAATATTCAGATAAAATAGATTTGTTAAAAAATAAATTAAATTCTAAATTATTAGAATTAAAAAAAGAAAATAAAAGAGTAGTTGGATTTGGGGCGCCAGCAAAATTTTGTACATTAAGTCATACTTTTGGAATAACTAAAGATTTAATAGAAGTAATAATTGATGATAGTAAATTAAAACAAAATTTACTTACGCCCGGTAATCATATTCCAGTAGTTTCATCTAAATATTTAAAAGAAAATGATATAGATTATATAGTAGTATTTGCATGGAATTTTGCAGATAGTATTATAAAAAATAATTCAGAATATAAAGGTAAATGGATAATTCCAATCCCTGAATTTAAAATAGTGTAAGGTTTAAATGAGTGTAGTTGAAAGGTTTTCAAATAAAAACATATTAATAACTGGTAGTAATGGATTTTTAGGTAAAAATTTTATAAATAAATTTTATGATTATTTAGAAAAAAATAATATTAATTTATATTTAATTGATAATAATATTATTTCTAACAATCAAATTTATAATAATAAAAATATACATTACAAACAAGGAAGTGTAAATGATTTGAATAAAAATGTTTTTGATGTTAAGTTTGATTATATAATAAATTTGTCTGGAATAGCAAGTCCACATTGGTATAATAAACTTCAAGTAGAAACATTAGATATAAATTTAGATGGAACAAGAAATGTATTAAAGCTTGCCAAAGAATATGACTCTGAGGTTTTATTATTTTCATCATCTGAGGTATATGGAACGCCTCCTGATGAAGAAGTTCCAACAAATGAAGATTATATAGGTAAAGTACCTACTTTAACCAAAAGATCTGCTTATGATATTGGTAAATTAGTTACAGAGACTTTAGGTTATATTTATAGTAATTTAGGAGTGAAAGTAAAAATTTGCAGACCATTTAATTTTGTTGGAAAAGGATTATCATCAAATGATGGTAGAGTTTTGCCAAATTTAATATCTAAAGTATTAAAAAATGAAAATTTAATAATTTATGGTGATGGTAATCAAACTAGAACTTTTTGTCATGTAGAAGATGCTATAGAAGGTTGTTTACTTGTATTATTAGATGGAGCATCAGGTGAAGCTTATAATGTAGGAAATTCTAATAATGAAATTTCTATGTATGATTTTGCCTTAAAAATTATAGAATTAACAAAATCTTCTAGTAAGATACAATTAGTTGCAAGACCATTACATTATGCTACAGAACCATTAAGAAGATGTCCAGATATATCTAAAGTAAAAAAATTAAAATATTGTCCTACAAAAGATTTAGATTATATAATTACTGAATTTTACGAATGGGCTAAAATTAATTATGAATAAAACTTTAGGATTAATAGGAACAGGTAAATGGGGTCAAAATTATATAAAAATACATGATAAATTAAATGTAAATTTAAAAATAGGAAACAGATTAAATTATAAAGATTTAATCAAATCTTGCCAAGGTATAATAATAGCTACTCCTCCAGATAGCCATGTAAACATAGCTCTTGAAATATTAGAATATAATATTCCTGTTATGATTGAAAAACCTTTATCATTTTCATATGATGAAGGGTGTAAACTATTAAAATATAATAATATTTTAGTAAATAATTTGCATTTATTTTCACCAGCTTTTGAATATATTTATAATAATGCAAGAAATATAAAAGAAATAATTTCAATTGGATGCAATAAAGGTCCTTATAGAGAATATTCTTCTTTATTTGATTATGGACCTCATGATTTATCTATGGGTTTATATCTTTGTAACAAAACTCCAACTTTAAATTATATAAAAAAAATAAATATAAATAATGCACAGCAGTATAATTTAAGTATAAATTATAATAATATTAATCATAATATGGTTATTGGAAATGTAGGACCTAATAAAAAAAGATTATTTAAAGTTATTACAGAAGAAAATGATGTATTTATATATGATGACTTAAAAAAAAATAAGCTTTTATTGAATAATAAAAGTATAAATATAAGTCAAATTTCAACATTAGAAAATTCTTTATTACATTTTACAAAGTTAATAGATGGTTATATAGATAGTAGATTTGGTGTAGAACTAAGTTTAAAATATACTAAATTTTTAGAATCTTTAGCAAAGTAAGTAATTTATGAAAGAAAAAATAGGTTTAATTGGAAGAGGATTTGTTGGAGAAGCTTTATATAATGTTTTTTCAAAAGAATATTTTATAGAAGTTTTTGATCTTGATAAAACAAAAAGCACTGTAGATTCATTAGAAGAGCTTGTTAATAAAGTTAAAATAATATTTTTAGCTTTACCTACTCCTATAAATGAAAAGGAAGAGGCTTATTTAGACCATATATATGAAGTTTATGATAAAATATCTAGTTATGATAAAAATAATATAATTGTAATAAAGTCTTCAGTTCAGCCAGGAACTACAAAAAAAATAAATGAAAAATATAAAAATATAAAAACAGTATTTAACCCTGAATTTTTAAGAGAAAAAACGCATATTGAAGATTTTAAAAATCAATCTTATATAATTTTAGGAGGAGAAGAACCTGAAACTGAAGAAGTTTCAAAATTATATAATAAAGTTTTTCCAGAAGTTCCTATTTATAAATCAGATTCTACAACTGCTGAAATGACAAAATTTTTTATAAATGTTTTTTTGGCTACAAAAGTATCTTTTTGTAATGAAATATTTAATATTTGCAATTCTTTAGATATAAATTATAATGATGTCATGAACTTAGCATTATTAGACAATAGGATTGGAAGTTCTCATACAAAAGTTCCTGGAGATCCTACAGAAAAAGCATTACATGGCAGAGGATTTGGATTAACTTGTTTTCCTATTAATTTATCAATTTTAATTGATTTAGCAAATAAGCTTAATGTAGATGCTAAAATTTTAAAAGCTGTAAAATTAAGAAATGATACTATAGATAGACCAGAGAAAGATTGGTTAATTGAGAACAAAACAATAGTAAAGAAATAACTCAATAATAAAGTATTTAAATTGAGGTAATATGAGCTTTAAATACGCAGGACCAAGAGATAAAAAAGTTTTAGGTAGAGATTTTAATTTTTTTGAAAAACTTTCTTTTTCAAAAGTAGATTTTTCAGATGAGTGTGATATAATAATTACATTCCCAACAAATACTGTAACTTTTCAACTTGAGAGCGGCGGACCAATAGAATATTCTTTTAATGGCAATAAATCTCATGGAGATATGGCAACAGGAAAAGCAAGTGCTTCGCTTACATTTTCAAATAGAACAGTTACTAAAATTTGGTTTAAAGGAACGGGCGTAGTAAGAATAGAAGCTTGGGGCTAAGTAAGTAATTATGAAGAAAAAGCAAGAAAAATTAATAAAAAATAAATGCGAGATAGAATCTTGCAATATAACTGACCCAGAATTATTAGAACTTCATCATTGGATACCAAGAACCGATGAAAATACTAATAATAATAATTTTAATTTATGTATTTTATGCTGTAATCATCATAAAATGATTGATTCTAATAAATTAAGAATAATAGGCATTTTTCCTTCAACAAAACTACCAAATAAACGAACATTAGTGTATGAGTTAGATGGCGTTAAAAATGTTGATATAGATCAGCCATATTTTGAATTTAAAAACAAGTCTTATAAAATATAAAGGAAGTAATGATAGGCAAAAGAGACTCTTTAGGTAGAATAGATTTATCAGATCCTAATAATTTAAATAATAAAGTTCTTCCAGAAGAAGAAACTAGAAGAAAGCTTTTATTAAAAGCTAGAAAAGAAGGCTTTGAAAAAGATTTGTTATTATTATTTGCAAAGTATGATAAATTAATGAGAAATGCAAAAGATGATAAAGAAAGAAAAGATATTGCTAAATTAGGCGCATTTGAAGTGTGGAAATTAGTTGGCTCTGGGGGCGAGCTTTATGTAGATAATGAATTAGTGGCTAAAGAATAAAGAATAAAGGATAATATGAGTGATAAAGTTTATTATGGTAAAGTAATTTGGTTTGATGCTAGAAAAGGCATGGGTTTTATTGAGTGGTCAAAAGATAATCAAACACAAAAAGATATGTTTGTTCATTTTTCTGATATTAAAGCAAACGGCTTTAAAACATTATATAAAGACCAGCAAGTTTCTTTTAAAATAGGTGCAAATAAAAATAATATGCCTAAAGCAATAGAAGTTGAAGTTTTGTCTAATTAATTTATTTTTTTAAAAATATTTGAATTACTTGCATTACCAAACTTAATAAGCCAGTTAAAAACAAAACTTGAATTTTAAATAAATCTTTATTTATTTCTTCGTTTTGTTTTACTATTTTGTCTACTTTTTCTTTAATATCACTTTGTTGTTCAGTAAGCTTTTCTAATGAACCTATAATACTTTCATTTTGTTCAGCAACTTCGGTTTCTATTTCAATAGCTTTTTTATTAACCTCTAATATTATCTCAAGGTCTCTTTTGTTTAAACTATCATTTAAATTAGAGTTTTTTTCAGCCATTGTAAATTGTGTAAAATATTACACCCTCCATTATTGATTTGGTAAAGCAGCTACTTTTTCTTTTTTCTTGCTCTTTCTTTTTTTTATTTTTAAAATTACATTATCACATTTTTCATTCAAATTACTATAATCTTTAATTATTTCGTTTAATGGGTCTTCTTTTAAATTAGATGTATTTAATTGATCAGAACAGTCTATTTTATTTGTCATAGCGCCTCATTTTTAATATTTTATTATTCATTAAAATCAGCATTTTCTTCTGCAAATTTTTCATCTGAAATATCTAATTCTTCGTAGTACTCTTCTTTAACAAAATATACAGATTTTGTTCTTTCTGGTATTATTGTACTTTTATCTTCTTTTATAAAAATATGCTCTTCTTTTGGAGCAGTTTCTCTTATTTTTATTTTGTCTTTTCTTTTAAAAAGTGAGCCAGATTTAACAGATCTTTCTATTTCTTCTAATGTAAAATAATAATGTTTACTTAATAAATTTACAGATTTATGCGCATTTATTGTTAAATTTAAATCAGCTAAAATAATATTTTTATTAGAAATATTAGTTATCCAAAATTCTTTTTTTGTCATATAATAATCTCGAATTATTATATGCAAACACTTTTTTATTCTCCTGGGATGGAAGCTACAGTATTACTTGAAGTAACTGATGGGTACTCTAATGTAAGACAAGATAGTTTAACAACTCCTGCTGTATATATAATAAAGCCAGATCTAAGCTTATTAGATGGTTATGTTCAATATATGGATAGAATAAGTACTGGGTTATATGTATTTAAATTTACAATTCCTTCAGGTGGAACTTCTGTTGGAACTTACATTGCAGATATTTCTTATACTGACCCAGAAGGGTATAATAGCAACTCAACAGTCCAAATTGTAGTTTCAGCACCTTATGGCATTTATAATATTTCTATAGGTTAAAAGGAGTAAAATGGTAAAACATAGAGGTGAAGTTTTAGACGTAAATGAACAAGTCAATTTAACAATACAATTTAAAGACTTTACAGGAACTCCAATAGATGCAGATAACTATCCTCAAATAAGTATAGTCCAACCATCTGGTTTAGTTCTATTAGCACCTACTTCAGCTGGAGTTACTAGAATAGATACTGGCAAATATTCATATACATTTACTGTTCCATATAATGGACCTTATGGAGTGTTTAATGACATCTGGGTAGGTTATGTAAATGGCTTTAGAGCAGAATCTACTTTAAGCTTTGTTGTTACTCCAACTCAAATTCCTTCAATAAATTCAGATGGTTATCTTGCTTTAGGAGATGATCCTGGATTTCATTATTCTCAAGAAGCGATTAAAAATATTAATTTATTATTAAAGATACTAAAACAAAGATTAAATAGTAGTGGCAAGGCATTATCAAAAGATTCTTATGGCAATAATATATATGTTGATTGCGATATATTTTCTATTGATACTTTAACTTCATTTTTGGCGGCTGCTTTATGGGATTTTAATCAAGTACCATTTTTTACTGATTTTGAATTTGATGATACTTCTTTTGTACGTCAATTTGGAGAAATATTAATAGAGGGCGCAACATTATATGCTCTTTCTTCTAAAGCTTTGATTGAAAGAGGTAGAGAATTTCAAATTTCTGATAATGGTATAAATTTTACCCCACCAACAGTATCTGAAATGCTAAATACCCAATACAACTCTTTAATATCTACTTATAATGATAAATTAAAAATGATTAAAAATAGCTTGCGTCCAGCTCCATTAGGGTTAGGAACTATGTCTATGAATACAGCTGGTCTTAATCCAGCAATTAATCGCTTGAGACACTTAAGAAGTAGACGTTTCTTTTAAATATATGATATTACTATGAAAAATAAATTTACATTAACAGAAATAAAGAAAATGCCATTTTCTTTATTAAATTCTGCAATAAATAAAGCAAAAAAAGCAATAAAAAAAGATGAAACGATGCAAAGAATTTGTAAGGAGTATGATGTATCTATAGATGAGATAGATTATATACCTACATATTTTAAAAAGCTAGATGTTTCGGCAACAACAGATCATGGGGTTGTATATTTAAATTATTCTTTAATGTTAGATGGATTTTCTAAAGAAAATTGGTCATATCTTATACATGAATACTCTCATTTTTTTCAACAAACAGCAAAAGATAAGCCTACAAAAGGTTCAGATGATGGTGAGTATTTAAAAAATCCAAATGAACAAGAAGGTTTTGCAAATCAAATTGAATTTTTAGCAAATCATTTTGGAGATGATCATGCTGAAGATTATGTTGATGATTTATTAGATCATCATGATGAAAATGATAATAAAAAATTAAAAGATAAATTAATGGAAAATATTGATTAATATATCATAGTGTGATATATTAGTATGCCTTTTTATCCTAATCCAATAATTGCTGGTATAGACCATGTCGCAAGTTTAGGTGATGGTTATAGCATAAATATACGCTGGTTTCAAGCTTATGCTTCAAATCAAAATAATAATATTGCATATCATATATATTATTCTACTAAAAAAAATAATGTATATTCAGATGGTGTAAAATTTGTATCAATTGATGACTCTTTAGAAGCTACAATAATTGATTTAACTCCTGGTCAAGATTATTACTTCTCTGTTAGACCTATAGAATATTCAGGGTCTTTAGAAAATTTACCAATATCTCACAATAATTTAAGATTTTATCCTACATCTATATTAACATCAAATATATCAGACTCTTCTTTAATTATACCATTATTAGATGTTTCAGATTTTACTAATTCAGGTATTGTTAAAGTAGGAACTGAATTAATACAATATTCATCGATATCAGGTAACTCTTTAATATTAAATAGTATTTCTCAAAGAGGGTATAATTCTACAAAAATAAGATATCATTATACAGATGGTTATGATGGATATTATTATCAAGACTCTACTGTATCATTATGGGGAGGGGTTGAGTTATTAACAGCAGATAGGATTTATGTATGTCAATCTAGATTTGAATATCCAAATCATGCATTTACAATAACTGACGGATATTTTCAAGTAGAAAAAGATATATTAACTACTGATTTAAGCATTTCTGATGAGCAAAATGTAAATTTTACACCATATGATTATTCAGGATATCATAGAACAGATCCTGCTTTATTACTTTCTGGAGGATGTGTAGGAAGTTATATTGGCGGAGAAATGGGATGTATTGATGGTTATGGTAATGTAAATATTGTAAGAGGAATGTCTTTACAAGAAAGAAATAATCAAAATCAAGAAGTGCTTTTAAATTTAACTGGAAGACCTGTTGTTTTATTAAAACGCAGTACTACAGGAATTGTATGTTCTTGTTATCAACCTTCAAGCGAATATCATGATGATAGGTGTCCATTAAGTTTTGGAACAAAATTTACAGTAGGTTATGAACCTTATTTTAATCCAAGAAGATCTGATGGTAGAATTTTAGTAAGAATTGGTCCTACTGAAGAAAATGTAAAAATGTATGAATCAGGCTTAGAATCAGAATTTCCATTAGATTTATGGACTTTAACAGTTCCAACAATAAAACCTCGCGATATTATTGTTATGTTTGATAATGAAGATAATGAAGAATTTAGATATGAAGTTTCTGGAGTAGGTAGAAATAATACAATATTAGGCTTACAAGGTGGACAAAAATTTAAAGCTATACGTATAAGAAAAACAGATCCTGCTTATCAAATACCTATTTTTAAAAATACAGCTACTTTTCCATATAAAATTAATACAAGCATTGGTTTTACAACAGGTATTACGCCTCACACTCATACAATAACAGGATCAAATCAAGACCAATCAAATTGGACTCAAATAACTTCTATGTCCCAAGGTCATTCTCATGAAGTTAGATTGGTTAATGGTGTTTTAACAATTATGCCTAATCTAGGACACACACATCTTTTAATTTAAATACATTTATTTAATAATAAATTTGTATTATTTAAAGAGGATTTATAATATGGCTACTGAAAAAAATTTTAATAGAGGTATTGGACAACTTTCAACCTCTCGTTTTGATTTTGAAAATCATTTACAAGGAAAAGCCGCTCCAGATTCATCTGGCTCTCATTATCAATCTTCTTTTAGACACTTAGCAAGCCATATAGATGTTGATAACCCCTCTTTAGTATATGGAAATCCTACTAATGTAGAGCAAGCCCTCGAAAATATTAAAAATTTTATAGATATATTATCTAATATTGGTGAAGGATTTACTACAATTGGTGATGGCTATGATGCCTGGCATGATGCTGATGGTAATATAAACTTTGATCCTTCAATACCTACATTAGATTCTTATTTAAATACTATATTCACCAATATAGTTAATGATGGCTATATTCCAACTGAATTTGAAAGAGTTAGAAGAGGTGGAATTATATTAGTAAAATCAGGAACTTATGTTATAGCAAATACTATAAGTATACCTCCTGGAATTACAATAATGGGAGAAGGTTTTGGAACAAAGTTTGTAAATATAAGTTCATTAGATATACCAGCGATAGGAATTGAGCCCACACCAAAAACAATAGGCACTCCAGCACCTATGTTTAGAATTTTATCTGATTTAAATAGACCTATTCATGATGAACCGGTGGATCCTAATTTATTTATGTTTACTAGGGCAACAAGAATTATAAATTGTATAATATGTGATAATTTTTTTGAAAATCCTATATTAGGGGCTCAGTATTATAAATTACCTCAAAATACAACTGGAAATAACCCATTAATTATTCAAGAATCTGGTTCTAATTTAGAATTAACTAATGTGTGTTTATTAGGAAGAGCAACATTTACCTCTGGAACAGTTGTTAATGAAGCTTCTAGATTTGCAGTTCAATTAGACTCTACAACTCCTATTACAACTGGAACTATATTAAAGATAAATTCTTGTTTTATTGATGGGTTTTCTCAGCCTATTGAATTTTTATCTATTGGTGGCACAAATGATATTTTAGAAATTCAAAATTCTAAAATAAGATCTCATGGCTATTTAAATGCAGATGCTACTGCAAATTCAAATAATTGTATAATAAATATGAATGATAATAATGCAACATTAGTTGGAAATTATTTATTTGGAAATCATTCTTTATTTAAATCAATATTAAATATAAATAATGTAATAGGAACAACACCTAATATTCAGGCAAGAAGTAAAATATTAATAGCTGCAAATGATTATGCGATTGATAAAACTTCAGGAACAAATATCACGCCAACTATTGTAACAATAGATTCTGGAATATCAGGAAGTATAGATTCTAGAGCAACTATATTAGCTTATGGAAATTCATTTCAAAACACATATGGATTTTCAGTTGTTGCTAAAAATTTAAATGTATTAACTTCTAATTTAACTGAAACAATAATAGGTCCTTCCAATGCAGCTCATGAATTTACAGTTCAAGATGTTGATGGCGATATTATAAATGCTACTTCAGATAGAATTTATTTAGCTAAAGGAATAAAACATAAAACAATTACTGTTACAACTAGCACTTATACTATAGATAGTACAGCTTCTGATTATACTGTATTTGTAGATACAACTAATATACCAATTAGTATTACATTGCCAAGTCATGACACTGGTAGAAAAATAATAATAAAAGATATTGGTTTTAATGCATCTGAAAATAATATTACTTTAATAAGAAGTGGCGGAACTGGCAATATTGAAGATTATGAAGGGGATAGAATACTTGCTACAAATGGAGCTTCTTGGACATTAATGAGTAATGGAACTTCATGGTATTTTGTTTAAAAGGAAAAAATGACTACTGATGGCAACTTTTTATCTAAAAAATATAATAAAATAAAAATACCTAGTATTACTACTGCTATACAAGCTTTATCAGTAATATCTTCTCCAACTTTTTCTGCCCCTTCTATTTATTATAATTCTAAAAAAATATTTTTAATAAATCAAGGAACAAATGTTGTTTATGAAGGCTCTAGATTAAGTCCATTAAATTTAGCTTTTCATAAAAATTCACAAATAGGCGGACAATCTGATTTTATTTCTGTATATTATACAGATTTAATTGGAGATTATTATTACGCATATGGTACAAAAGATGATCTTGGAGGATATGCTTCGGCTAAAATATATAGAGCCCATACTGATACTCCTACTAATTGGGCAGATACAGGAGCTTCACTAGATACTGGCTCAGTAGATGCTTTAGTATATTCTGATTCTAATGGAATTTTTGTAATTGGTGGTACAGGAACTGGAAATACTGTTTTAGATTCAATAGATACTGCAACTTTGGCAGCTCCAACTACATTCACAACTTCTGTAAATACATTGCCAGCGGCAAGAGTATATGGAATGTTAGCGGTAGTTGGAACAGATTTGTATTTATATGGTGGAACTGCTGATGGCACAACTTCTGAAAACACAATTTATACTTCTACAACCGCAGACCCTACCACTTGGACAGATACATTAGATACTTTACCAATACCTATACATTCAGCAGCTGTTTATGTAGATAGTTCTTATGTTTGGTTATTTGGAGGCAATGATTCAACAGGAGCTGGGCAATTAAATACAATTTATAGAGCTCCAATTGCTACACCAACTGTATTTACATCTGTTGGCACATTACCTTATGCAATTGATGGAGCAAAAGTATTTGTTTCTGGAACTAATTTATATTTAATAGGCTCTTCTATTAGTGGTTCAGGAGCTCAAAAAGCAGCTTTGTCAGATTTAACTACTTGGACTTCAGCTAATACAGTATTAAGTCAATCTTCTGCTAATGGCATGCTGATTTTAGATGATGATAATGTTTATATATTAGGCGGAGCAAATAGCTCTGGAACTGCTGTAAATGTTATTCAATCAGCAACTAAAGAAAATCCAGTAGAATTTACTAATGAAGTCAATACTTTACCAGATGCTTTAGTAGGTGGAGAGGTTGTTAAAACTTCTAGTTATTATTATATAATTGGAGGTAATGGTATAACAGGAGATGTTTATAGGGCAGGTTTAGCGGACCCTACTACATGGACTAAGTTAGCAGGAGTTGGACCTACAAGAACATTTGGTAAAACAGTTATAGTAGAGGACCAAGTTTGGTATTTAGGTGGAGAAAATGCTGGAACACCTTCGACTAGTTGTTTTAGAGCAACTATTCAAGATGGAGCTATTGTTGGTTGGTTAGAAAATCCTGCTTCTGCTTATTTAGCTTTTGCATTGCCTTTGGCTTTAAGTAGATTTGCATTAATAGAGGCTGGAGATTATGTGTATATTTTAGGTGGAAGAACAACTTCTGCAATGAATTATAATATATATAGGGTTCAAAAAAATAGATTTGCAGGAAGTTCTGGATTTACAACATGGGTAAATGTTGGAGCTATAAATAATCCTATGGTAGAATCTTCTGTAGCAATTATTAATAATACTGCTTATATAATTGGTGGTGGACCAAATACAAGCTTAAATAGTTCAGATGATTATGTTTTATCTGCAAATATGACAGATTTAGCTAATGGCAAAGCTTCATTTAATGAAGAAAACACATCTACTTATGCTAAATCTGGGGCATGTTCTACTGTAATAGATAATGTTTTATATTTGTATGGAGGAAGATTAACTTCAAATGGAACTACAAATATTGCAAGAAATATGGGATATAGTAGTCATACTTTGGTATCTCCTTTAGTACCAGAATCAATTACAAGTTTACCAACAATAGATGAAAAAACTGGGGCTTTAGGAAGCTATTCTTCGTTTCAAAGAACAGGAATATTACCTTGGTTAATATCAGATAAATAAAAGGAAATAAATATGGACGAATTACTTAGAATATTTTTATCTTGGCAATTTATAGTATTGACTCTTGGAATAGCTTCAATAACATTTGTTATTAGAAAAATTTTAGAGTTTGTAATTATAAATAATCCAAAATTACCTGGAAATAAGAACTCTATTCTTTGGAGATCAGTTATTTTGCCAGTATTGCCAATAATAATTGGTGGCATTGCAACATTTTTATCAAAATCATACCCATATCCAGAACTATTAGGGGCTAGTGAATTTGGTAGAGTTTGTTTTGGATTAGCCGCAGGCGCACTATCAACTACTTTATATAGAGTTATTTTAGAGTTATTAAAATCAAAAATAACAAGTGTAACTTCTTATAGTGAAGCAGAGAATTATTTGCCAGGAAACACTCCACAACCAGAACCATTGCAAATAAAAGAAGAAAATACAACTCTTAAAGAAGAGGAATAATGTCAAATTTTCCAACTAGCATTGATGATGATTCAACTTTACCTTCTGTTTCTGATAATATAACAGAAATAGGAGAAGAAGCTATTAATGCATTAAAAGATGCTATAATAAATATTGAAAATGAAATAGGTGTTGGTGCTTCAGGTTCTGCTGGCTCAATAGCTGATAGAATTGGCATGAGTCTTGAAGCAGATGGAACTATAAAAGCTTCTGCTATAACTGGATTAGGTTTAGTTACGCTTCCAATATCTGACTCTCATATTTCAAATTCTGCTCAAATAAAAGAATCTAAGCTTTTATTAGATTATTCAACAGCAACATTATTTGGAACTATAACTTCACAAGGCTCTTTAATCAATAATCTATTAACATTTGTTAGTGGAACTGGTTCAAAATTACAACCACATATAGCTGGAAGTGCTTATAATCATTATTTAAATCACATAAATATATCTTTAGATTCTAATAATTATTTAAAAGATAAAAATGGAATAAATAGAGATAATACTAATTTATATACTTTATTAGCAGAAATAAATACTAATTTAGTAACTCATGAAAAATCAAATGGAACTATAGTTGGAACAGTTCCACCAGATAATTATGCACATAATGCATCTGGTGTATATGTAAATACATCAAATTTTTCATTTGTTCCGCAAACAGCTATAGATTTACAGCAATTTTGTCAATTTATAGATAATTCAAATATTTTTATATTAGGAACAAGAATACAAACATTATATAGTAATGGAATATCTAAAACAGCTAGGTCTTCTATATTGACTAATAATGATAGAGGTCAATCAATAGTTCCAGACACTCCTGTAATAACTTATTTCTTAAATAATTCAGCATCAGCTCCTGTAGATAATATTGATAATGGTGATGATATTATTGAATTTCAGCCAGATGCAACTAGTTTAGCAAACAATTCATTTGATGCAAAATTTGCAGCTGTAAAAATTGGTGATATTATTACAGTAAATTATGGTTCATTTGTTGTACCAAATATAATAAAAGAAAAAAAATTAGTATCTAGTGGTGGAAATAAAAGATTTATAGTAAGAATAAATAGAAAAAATCTTATTTCAGGAACTTATTCTGCTAGAATAAATAAACCATTATTTAATAATAATAAGCCAGGAGTATTAGCTTTAGGTCAAGCAAATACACCAACAAATAATTTACCCTCATTAATTGTTGGAAATCCTCGAGGCGCCCAAGTAGTTGGTGTTGATTTTAATCCAGATCAATTAGATGCAAATCATTATAACTTATGGTTAGTATTATACCCTAATGGTAATCCAGCAGACGGTATAAACAACATGGCTCCAATTGATGTTACTGGAAACAAAGGTAAAACTCCAGGAAAATATACATTAGAGTCTGTTGTTGAAAACACAAATAATGCTTTTAGAAAAGCAGGATTTAACTATAGATTTATGGCATTTTCACATAAAGGTGAATTTGGTATAATGCTTGCCGATCCATATGGAAACGCAGGATTTTCAATTATATCTGGTGTTTTGTCTCCAAGCGGTATTTATAATAATGGATTATCTAATAATGTTTATACTAATAATGTAATTGGAACTCCTGGATATGATAATAGTGACCCATTAGGATTTGGAGTATCAAAGGCTAATTTAGCTAGCCCTCCTTATTTAGCTTCATATAATAGTTCAGAAGTTGCTCAAACACCAATGAAATTATTTTTACCATTAGCAAAAAATAATTATTATGTAAATGGTGTTGAAAGAGAAAGATTTAATTTAGAGCCAGGACAAATATTAGATGCTTATGGTGATGGTTATTGGCATGGAACAATAGCTACTAAAACTATAATACCTGGACAAAGAACAGAAGTTACATATAAAATAAATGATGATTTATCAGATATTAGATGGCAACCAGGTCAGACAATAGTTGTTCAAAAAAATGATTCAGGATCTATAGTAGATTTTGGTAGATTTTTTATTAAAGATGTTCAATTTAATAATTGCCCAGGTCCAAATGCATATACAAATTTAACTGTATATGATGCAATTCATTCTACTGGAATATCACCTTATCTATCATCTGCTGTAGATACTAAAGTACAAATTTATTTTACAAGCGATTCAGTTACTTTTAATCAAGAAAATGCTTCTGACTTTGTTGTAGTAAACTCTCCTTTTAAAAGATTTTTTGAAGTATATATAAATCAAGATGGCTATACTTTCTCTCATGAAAGAGCTAGATTAAATATATCTGGAATAAATCAAACTGTAAATGACATTCCATTATATAGTGATTCTAATTTAATTAATATAAATTTATATAATGTTTCTCCTAAGTTAAGAGGATATGTATTTAATTCTGTAAATAAAATTAATTTACAAATATTTTCTTATGATCAGGCTACTGGTGTTTTTGATGGATACTTATGCAAATATGATGGGTCAGAAATAACAAATAATGGTCCATTAACAACTGGTAAAAAAGGCGAAATAACTAGATTTTATGACGAATCAAATGTAGACTATATAGATTTTATATTTAATTTAGATGATTCTATACCTCAAATAACTTCTGCTAAAGATATTGATATTCAATTATTTCCAACACTTAGCTTAGATGATGAAGTTATGTTACTTGGAACATGTCAAGTAAATAGTTCTACAAATAAGATTTCTTATTTAAGAGATGCAAGGCAATTTGGAAATGTAAGTGAGCAGCAATTAACAGAATCTGCCGTTAATTTTATAAATGCACCAAATCAATTACATGAAAATGGAATTGTAAGAGGCTTTGGAATATCTACTACTTTAACAGGAGATGGTTATAATTTATTACATATTGATGGTGGCTCAGCATTAATTAATGGAAAAGTAGTTAATGTTAATGATGAGTATATAGCAATACCAATAGTAACAGAAGTATTATATCCATTATTTACAACAGAAATTTCTACTGTAAAATGGTTTGTTTGTTTAAATGAATTTGGTAAATATGAATTAGTTGCATCCACTGATTTTAACCAAGATGGTGGTACAGCTAGTTCTTATAATTCGGCAGTATTAGACCATACAAGATTATTTTATGCTAAAAATCCAAATAATATATCAGAAGATCCTTATATTATAAAATCAGATTATTTTAGCAATTTAATTTTAAATAATAAAAAATTAACTCCAGTAGCTGTAATAACTACCCCTGTAATCTTATCTGGTGTTCAATATATTATTGATAATAATAACACAATTATAAAAGATGCCCGCAGATTCATATCTAATGGTCATGTTGGTATGAATAGCCCTTTTAGCTTAGGCTCAAATTCTAACTTTAGAACAGTAGAAGCTATGTATACTTGGCTTTCTGAATTAAATAATTTCAAGTCTTTTAACTATAATTTAGCTAATAAAATTGGCAATACAGTTAAAGTACATGATATTGTTGATTTTTCAGATATGACATTAACTTTTAAAAATAAAGTTACATTTATTGGAGAAGGTGGCAGAGTATTAATAAATACACAAGTTAATATGACAAATGTAGGATTTGATAATATAAGAATAGATATAGGGTCTGATATAGGATTAAATTTATATGGGTCTAATATAATTAATAATTGTTATTTAAATTATACAGGGTCAAATACATCTGGAGTTTATTTAGTACAAGTAAATACAAGTGGAAGATTAGTAGCAACAAATAATATATTTAAGAAAAATGGATATAATATTAGTGCATATATTAATAATTTAAGTACATTAACTACAGTAGTAGTAGGAAATGTTTATGAAAATGATACATTAGTTAATGGAACTAATAGTGCTTCTGCTAACGTAAATGATGGATAAAAATGTCTACTAATAACTTTTTTAAAAGTAATTTGAATAATATACATAATATTGTTCAATCATCTATGCTTGTTTATCCAAAAGAAAGAATAATATCTATTTTAAGATCATATTTTTCTGAATGTGATTATTATACATATTCTATGAATCAATGGGGTTTTGCAAATACAACAGATCATACAGGATTACCACTTGGAGCTGATATGTTGCCAAACGCTTATGGTTCTACATCAGATACATCATCATATTTACCAACAAGATTATTTATAGGAGAAAATTATAGATATGATTCTATATTTTATCCAGCTATTTTGGTTAAATCTGGAGGTGGTAGATATGTTCCTATTTCTTTAAATAGAGAACAAGGAACTATAAAATATCAAGATATTATTTACGAAGATGGATATGGAAACAATGTTTTAGTAAAAAAACCATGTAGTTTTATTACAGCTGGCGCTTGGGAAGGTTCTATAGTAATAGATATTGTAGCTAGAAGTTTAAGAGCTAGAGATGATTTAATAGAATTAACTGCTATGTGTTTTACTGATATTCATTTTGATACATTATTTGATGCTGGGTTAATTGTCAAACCTTTACAATATAGTTCTACTACTGAAACAGAAGATAGGAATGATAAATTATTTAAACAAAGCATTACTTTAGATATTAGGACTGAATGGAGAAGAGAAGTTCCTATATCTAATATAGTTGATAATATTTTGTTTTCTGTTCAATTTGAAAATTTGTCAAATGAAAACGCTGTGCCCGCAGCAAATTTAACAATAAATTCAGAAATATCATTATTTGATGAATTATAAAAACAAGCTTAAACATAAATACATTTATATATCAATTAATATGAATATTTATATATTTTAATGATAAGCTTAAAGAGTCTAAAATTTAAATGGATTTTATAGGAGAAAATTAATGCCAAATATACCAGGCGCACAAAATATTGTACCAAGTGTTGTTACAGATGTAATAACACAATCTAGGGGCATAACTGTTCCTGGAGGAATTCGTTTAGCCGCCATGATAGGTGAAGGCTCGACAAATGAAACTCTTGTTTCTCAAGCAGTCGGTGGAGGCTCAGATGGCTTAAATTCTTCTTATACAAGTACTTCTGGTGCTGACGGAAGACATTTTAGATTATCTCAATATCCAGTAATTTCTAATAGAGTAACTTTATTTAAAGACGGAATACCATTAGTTGGATTAGAAGCTTTAATTGACTCAAATTCTTTTAGCAATAAATATGATTATAGAATTGATATTTCAACTGGAAAAATAGAGCTTCAAAAAGGACATTTAGTAGACCAAGGCGGTGCTTATTATGTTCCACTTTCAACAAATGTTGGAGATGGATATATAAATGACCTTGAATTAGTTGATGTTAATGCTCAGCCAGAGACTTGGACTATACGCTGCGTATCAGTTCAAAGAAATGCAATGAATCAACCAATTTCTGGCACTGCTAAGTTTTTAGCCTTCGGATCTATATCTGGTGCAAAATTAGATGCAAATGGCAATCCTATTATATGGACAGCTAATGGCAATGTTGTTTCTAACGGAATAATTAAATTTGGAATTAGTGAAACCAAAGTAATGAGCGTAGCTACTTCAGTATTTAGAGATGGAGATGCTTTTACAGTTAAAGTAGATTCTGGTGTTCTTACTAAGAATCAATCTTTAACAGCTAATTATATTCCTAGTGCAAATCTTAATGATCCTGTATTAACACAAGGTATGAATGATGTTGTTAATAGACATGGAACTCCAAGTTTATCAAATAACTTAAGTTTAGGTGCACAATTAGCTTATGCTAACCAAGCTCCTGGATTAATTACAGTTCAGGCAGCTCCTCCTATGCCAAGAAGAACTTCATATGAGTTAGATCCAAGTGTAAATTCAACCTCTCAAAACCAAGATGAATTTATATTTGCTCTTCCAACTGGAGTCACTCCTTTTATAGATTCTGATATACATTTCTTTGTTACAGATAATGTTACAAATGTTGAAACTCAAATATTACCAAATAAGTTTCCATTTTATACATTAGACACTTCTGGTAAACCAACAACTAATGCATTTATATTCGATGATACAGATGCTCCAGCAGGAAATTCATTTTCTTATACTGTAAAAGAAAGCTTAGGAATTCTTTCAACAGGATTTGACGGATATCTTGGACGTGATTTAGCCTTTACAAATAAAGGTTTATTTAGCGCTTCAGTAGCATTTGACTCTTCATATGTTGGCAAAACTTTAAGAATTATAGAGTCTACAAATGTTGCAAATATTAATGAATATACTATAAATTCAGTTTCTGATGGAGCATTATATGTTACAGGAGATGCATTTACAGATTTTGTTAATGAAAGCACTGTTACATTTGAAATTATATCAAGATCTACAGGATTAGCAGTCTCTGGTGGCTCAGCAACTGATGGTGTTTTAGTAGCAACTATATCAACTGCTACTGCAACATTTACAAGCGCTTCAATAGATTTTGGAACAGTCGTTACTGATATAAATGCTGTAAGATTACAAATTAATGGTTCAGACGATAATAATGGATTATATGACATATTAAGCGTAGGAACAAATACGGCTACTATAAGAAAAGCTGTTGTAAATGAAGAAGATTTACGCTATGAAGTAGTTGATCCAGATGAAGTTAGCAATTATGTAGTCATAAATCATAACGTTGTTCCAAATGGAAATGCATTAAGAATAACTTTAGTAGATGATAGAGATGCAGATTTCTATGATGCTGGATGGATTAATGCTCTAGAATCTTTAGAAGCTGTAGAGTGTGATATAGTGGTGCCTTTACCAAAACAAACAATATCAGTAATTTTCCAAAATGCTTTAGCACATTGTAAAGCAATGAGTAATATCCGTAATAAAAAAGAAAGAGTTTTATTTATCGGAGCAATTTCTGGATTAACTCCTGAAAACTTAATTGGAACAAAAGCTACTGCAGTTGAAGATATTGGTGTTCTTGAAGGAATTCAAGGAGAGAGTGTAACAGATGTTCTTGCAGGAAATGTTGAAGACTTAGCAGATTATTCTGTTTCAAATGCATTTGGTAATACATATCGCTGCGTATACTTCTATCCCGATCAAATTGTTGTTCAAGCTGGCACAGATAACGCTATAATAGATGGTTTTTATATAGCTGCTGCCGCTGCTGGATACGCTTCTTATGATACAAGAATTGAAAATCCATTTACAAATAAAACTTTTAGTGGTTTTTCAATATTAAGAAGCAAATTATTATCACCCTTGGTTATTGATCAATTAGCTGCTGCTGGAGTAAGTATATTACAGCCTGTAGCTGGTGGTGGCAAAGTTGTTTGGGGTATTACTACAACTCAAAGCGGATTCCCAGAAGAGCAAGAAATATCTGTTGTATTTATAAGAGATAGATTAGCTAAGAGCTTAAGATCTGGATTTGCTGGATTTATAGGATCACCTGAATCTCAAGACTTTGATATTATATTGCATACAAGAGCTATAGTTTTACTAAACTCTTTTATATCTCAAAAATTAATAACAGCTTATAGAGATGCTTCAGTTGTTAGAGATAGTGTAGATCCCAGGCAATGGAACATATCAGCGAAGGTGCAGCCCGCTTACCCGGTCAACTGGATATATATTAAAGTTTCTGTTGGTCAAGTATAAAAAAATAAATATTCTTAATAATATTTAATTATATTATTAAGAGCAAAATAATCAATTAAAAATAAAAATGGAGTAATAAATGGCTCAAGCTACAAACACAGGTTCAACTTTAAGCTTTCCAGGAGGTCAAAATAAGACATCTACCTCTATTTCTACACATATGGTTATATATGTAACTCCTCTAAAAGGACCTCCAATTGCAGTTGGCGCAATTCAAGAGATAAGCATAAAAGAGCAACGTTCAATAGCAACTATTGATGAAGTAGGTACAGATGGTCATATAGATTCTGTTCCAACAAAATCAACAGATATAAGTGGTTCTTGTAGAAGAGTTAGGTTTGATAGATTAAGAATTGCAGAAGCTTTTGGAAGAGGATTTACTCACGTATCTGCTCAAGCATATCCTTTTGATATTGTTATTGTTGATAGGCAAAAAAGCGATCAAGGCGCTCAAATATCAACTGTTATTAAAAATGTATGGATAGAATCATTGGACTATTCATATGGCGCAGAAAATTGGTTAATAACTGATAACATGAGTTGGAAAGCAGAGACTATATTTTCAATTCTTGGTGGTGGTTCAAATCTAAATGCTTCAGGTGGCGTTCCAGTTGCTACAGGCGGAGAAAGACAAATACCATTTAGTAATGTTCCTATTGAAAGAGAAACTGATACTGGTTCTAATGGCAGAAGAGGGTCATTAGATGCACCAGGTCTCATAGATTTGGGCGGCGATGGATCTTACTTTTAAAATAAATTAAATTAAACTAAAAATAGGGGCTAGAAATAGCTCCTATTTTATTATAATGTATTTAATAAATTAATAATATCTTTAATATATTTAATTAATTTATTAATAGTTTTTGTATTTTTTATTTTTAACAAAGTATTTTGGTCATGTTTTTTACCATAAAAAGGATTTAAATGACCTTCCATTTTGTATCCTTTAGCTTTTCTTGTTTCAGATATTTTTCTTTTAGATTCTTCTGTATGTTTCTTACCATACATTCCATTATTTTTACCTTTTCTTTTTTCTGACATTTTTATTTTTGTATAATCTGAAGCTTTTTTACCAGTTTTTATTTGTCTCAGCATATTTTTTGTTATATCAGAATGTTTTTTTCCATAAAAAGCATTTTTTTCTCCTTTATTTGCTATTGATAACTTTTTTTTAGTTTCTTCAGTCATTTTACAATTTAATCCACCTTCTGTAATATTATATCCAAAATTTCTATTATTAGAGTTATAATACTTAATCCAATAAATTTCTTTTTCATTAGCTTCTTTTAGTGAATTAACTGCTTCAATTTCAATAAAATCAAAATTATTAATTCCATATTTTCTTATAGAATTATATAATGGGTGATTTTCTTTATTTAAATTAGCCACAGATTTATGTTTAAGAAATCTATTTCTTAAATTATTAGTTTGACCAATATAAATTTTATTATTTATTTTATTTTTAAACATATATATAAAAAAACATTCTTTTTGTACTATGTTTTGCAACTGAATATCTTCACTCATAACTAATATTATAACAAGAGAATTTTAATTGATATATAATTAAATTGGAGGATTATATGGCTAAAATAGAAAGTGAAATTGGCTCTGTTTCTGTAAAAGGAAAAATGAAAAATTATGAAGTTTTAGATGAAAGTGATAATTATGAAGAAGAAGAATTTGAAGAAAACCCATTTGAGGCATATGAAAATCATTATATGAAGCATAGAGAGGGTCAAAAAAAAGCAACATTTGATCCTAATAAAGAATATATTGAAGTTACTGATAAAAAAAGAATAGTTCCTCCTGTAAGAAATCATTTTGTAGCTAATGATGAAGAAACATTATTAGTTGAAGAACAGGTAGCCAAACTTAAGCAACAGAAAAAAACATATCAAAATGCAAAATTAAGTAATTTTTCTAGAAAAAGATTAGATATTTTAATAGGAATGTCTAAGTTAAGCAGAGAATTTGATATTGATGGAACAGTTTTTGAATTGCAAAGTTTAAGTTCTGGAGAGTTAAGACAAGTTTATATTGAGGCGGCAAAATATGATAATACAGTACAGTTTCCATATGAATTAAGGCGTCAAATATTAGCGAAATCATTAGTAAAAGTTGCCGGGTTAGATATTCATGATTTTATGAATGATTATGAATATAAAAGCAAACTTCTTTTAATAGATAGTTTAGGAGAAAGTTTTGTTTCTAGATTATTTAATGAATATAATATATTAAGTGAAGAAGTTAATACAAAATATGCTATAAAAACTGAAGAGCAAATGAAAGAGGTCTTAGAAGACTTAAAAAAATAATAAATGAACCGGAATATAGATTTATATGGCATCTAATGAAAATGTGGGGATGTGCTTTAAATGATCCTAGAATAACAGAATTAGATCCGGTTCAAAAAATGTGGATGTATGAAAATTGGATAGCCGATCAATCAGATAAAGCTGAATTGGCAAAGAATCATGCATATTTATTAGCATCATTTTATAATCCAGAAGGAGTTAAACAAGCTTTAGGATTATCTGAAAATTCTGAAAAAATATCTGATGAAGAATTTGAAGAATCATCTAAATTTATTAGAAAACCTATTAAAAATAAAGGGCAAAATAAATCTAAAAGAAAAAATAGAAGATTATTAAAATAATAAAATTAAACTATTTTTTAGGTATATTATAAACTTGCTATTTTTTAAATAGTTATAGATTAAATTAGGTAAAAATGGCTGATAATAACCCACCTGTTACAATAAAATCAGATGATGTTAAAGCTTCTTCTGATGCTTTAAATAATCAAGAAAAAGCTGCAAAAGGAGCAGCTGAAGCTACTGAAAAACATAAAGAAGCAATAGAGGACTCTTCTAATGTTTTTAAAAATCACACTGATATTGTTAGCCTTACAAATAATGCATTTGATAAATTTAATTCAAAACTTAATATTTCAGCTACTAATTTAAGAAATTTATCAAATCCTGCTTCTAATCTTACATCACAATTTGGATTATTAACAACAGGAATATTAGGGGCAGATAAATCATTCTCAAATATAGGGTTTGATTCTAAAAATATAAATAAGTTTTCTGAACAATTAGGTGGTATTATTGGCATATTACAAAACCCTGGTTCTTTTAGTAAAACTGCTATAGATGAAGCTAAAGGCGCTATTGTTAGATTATTAGAAGCGTCTGGAGCTTCTGGAAATTCTATAAAAAAAGCTATAAGTGAAGGACCGGGCGCTCTTGTTGGACTGGCTAAAAATATGTTAGAAAGTGCAGATAATGGTTTAAGAATGCAAGATGCATTTTTGCAATTATCTAGTTCTACTGGAAATTTTAGTAATATAATGACTAGCGCTGGGCAAGATTTGTCTAATATGAATAAACTTTTAGCTCAGCAATCAACATTTATTAAAGATGCAAATAAAGATACACATCGTGGAAAGCAAACTTTAACAGAGTATTGGTCAATTTTAGGTAAAATACCAAATATTTTAAATGAAATGAATGTATCTTTACCTGGGTCAAGCAAGTCTTTAAATATATTATCTGCCTCTATTCAAATGGCAACTGGGTCTGGAAGAGATTATAAAGAATTGCTTGGAGATTTAAAAAGATCTACTATAGAGTTTGGATTATCTACATCACAAGCATTTTCATTTGTTGCAAAAATAAGTGATTTATCTAATCAATTAAAAGCTCCATTAGAAGATGTTAGAAAAAATTTAATGGAAACTGCAGCATCTTTTACAAAATTTGCAGATACAGGAGAAGCTGCTGATAAGCAATCTGCTGGTATTGCTGAAATAATGAATAGATATGGACAAGCTTTAAAAAATACTGGTATGACAGCGCAGGCATCTGTATCACTAGTCTCAGGTATGACTAAATCTATAGCAGAGCTTAGTATTGCTCAAAAATCATTTTTATCACAACAATCTGGCGGTCCTGGAGGTTTAAGAGGAGCCTTTAGTATAGAAAATATGTTAAGAAAAGGTGAAATTAAAAAAGTATTTGAAATGGTTCGCTCTCAAATGAAAAAACAATTTGGTGGCAATATAGTTTCTTTAGAAGACGCTTCTAAAAGTGAAGCCTCTGCTACACAATTACAAAAACAAATGCTTATGTTACAACAAGGACCTTTAGCAAAATTAGCTAAAGATGACCAAAGCGCATATAGAATATTAGAAGCTTTTAAAGAGGTGGATAAAGGCAAAGCTATACCAAAAGAACTTTCTGAAAATTTAGCTGTAGAGCAAATAGACAGAGGAAAGAAGGTTCTAGAATTATCAAAAACTTCTTTTAGTGAATTAAAAACAACTTTAGAAAATACATTGTTGACTGCAGATATTGCTAATTTAGATACTATGCAAAAAATGTTTACAGGTCGTGTTGGCAGTATAAATACTAATGATACTGAATCTCAAAAACAAATGAGAAGATCTCTTGTTGCTACAACTACAGAAACTGATAAAGATTCTAATATTGGCAAATCAGCCGCTGATGATCTTGATAGAATACGCAATGCTCCAAAAGTAATACGTAATACTTTTGATGCATTTGTAGATGGTTCTAAAAAAGTTTTAGGAATAAAAGATACAAATGAACAAAAACAAAGACAAGAATTAAAGCAAAGTATTGATAATGCAAAATCTGCTCCTAAACAAATTAAACCAGAATTTAAAACATCTGATTTTAGTAGTCTTAGAGAAGATGATTTTGGTGAAACTTCAGCTCCACAAATAGTTAGAGCGGCAGTTAAATCAAATTCTGAAGCTGAAACTATTGCCCAGCCTAGTAAAAAGCAAGAACCTTTAAAAACAAGAATTGATAATACAATAAAAGATTTTAATTTTAAAGTTAATGTTGAAGCAGTATGTTCTCATTGCAAACATTCTTTAGAAATATCAGAACAAGAACAATCAGTTCGCCCTTCAGGAAATAGATAAAATGAAATATTCTTATATCTTTAACAAGCTTAACTTACTATTCAAATTCGCTTATCTTGAAGACGAAATTGCTAAATTATCTACTTCTAAAGATATTATAGATTTCTTGCTTAAAATTCAAGACTCAAAGCTAAAAGGTCAAGCTTTTAACTTTGTTAAAACTAAAAATCCCAAATCTGTTCAAGAAGTTGAGTTATTTTTAAATTCTATAATAGAAAAAGATAAGAAAATCAAAGAGTTAAAGGAAAATACTTTAAAATCTAAAGAAAGTAATATCCCAGATGAACTTAAAAGTATCTATAACAGTATAACTTATCCTAAATTAAAACAATTAAATAAAAATGATGATGGTATTAATGAAAATTTATCAAGAAATCCAAATTTAACAAATGAGCAATTTAATATATTGTTAAGTAAAAATGATTATGAAATTAATGATAGTTTAGCATCAAATCCAAACTTAACAAAAGAACAAGCAGTTAAATTATTAAAATATAATCCAATAACTTTAACAAAATATTTTGGAAATAAAACTAAAAATGCAATGTTATTAAAAAACATATATCAATTGAATAAAATAAGCTGGAGTTATAGATGGTAACATTAAATGATTTAACAAATAAAATCAATTCTATCCAAGATGATTTAAATCAAAATAAAAATCCATTAAATACTCAAAGAAATACATTTGAGTCTGAAGGATTTATAGTTCCTCCAGTATATTCTGCTGATGGAAATGGACTTCCTTATAATAAAGTAAAATCTTTTGCTAAAGGTAAAATACGAAGAAACATTATAACTTGGTTTGTTCCAGAATTTGGCACAGTAAAAATGTATATAAATCCAAATAATATAGCTTATAAGCATAGAAAGTTAATTTCAAGAGAAAGAACAAAAGGTGGATTTTCTTTACAATATTGGGGGGAAGATTTATCTACTATGAGTATTTCCGGAACCACAGGCAGCTCTGGAGTAGAAGGTATAAATATGCTTTATGAAATATATAGAGGTGAACAATATGCCTTTGATGGATTTGGATTAACATTAGAAGCAAATAATGCATCTAATGATTTAGCTAATAATATAGTTAATAAAGTTGGTGGGCTTTTTGATAATACTGGAGAAGCAGCTGGTTTAATAGGTGGTTTAGTTGGATTAGACTCTGCTAATTCAAGTTTAGCAAATAAAAATATACCTTCTTTAGCACAACTAGCTTTTAGCGTAGAAATGTATTATGATGGGTGGGTTTATAGAGGTTACTTTGATTCTATGAGTTTTACAGAAAGAGCTGATAATTTTTTATGGGATTATAATATGGAATTTGTAATAACTCAAAAAAGAGGATATAGAACAAATTACCTACCATTTCATAGGTCTCCAATTGGACCAAGTGAATATAATACACCTCATTCTTTTTCAAAGAACCTTATAAGATGACAAAATTTTTAGATGATTTAGGCGGGCAAATTGAAAATCAATTTAGTACCCAATTTTCTGCTGGAGAAAATTCCAACAGAACAATAAATATTGGAGATTATGCAAGCAAAATAGATTCTTCTGAAGAAAGAAGATATTTAGAAGAAGGGTATTTAAGACAAGATCCTTATAATACTAAATCTAAAAAATTAGAAGTTTTAATTCAAGAGCCAAATGCAACTTTGCTTGTAAAAAAGAAATTCTTTTCATCTGTTGGAGAAAATTTTAGACCAGATTATATGGATATAGATGAAAGAATTTATTATAAAGCAATGCAAGTTTTATTTGCAAATAAATGTAATCAAATATCTTCTTTAGAAAAATTATCTAAAATTCAAAAAATAACAGAAGCTACTGGGAATATAGATCAACAATTAATTCCTATTATAGTTACATTATCAGATTCTATTACAGCAGGTTTTGGCAGTTTAGCTGGTGGCAATTTATTTGGTGGATCAAGTAATTTTGAAGCAAGCGCTAGTAAATTTGCCCAAGTAGCTGATAAACTTAGAAAAATATATGGTTTTAATACTGAAAATAAAACAACAACATGGATTACAGACCCTACTAATTTATTTAGAACATCTTTTGGAGATGGTGTTGGAGTAATTGAAATTACTAATTTTAAATCAATTTCCACAACCACTTCTGTTAATTTAGGCGGAGGTACATGTACTATAAGTATTAATGACCCTTATAGAATGATGTATTTTACAGAATATGATATAGAAAAAGCAATTGCTGATTCTACTAATTCTATTTATAATCATAAAATATATCAATTTGGATTAGAAGCTGCTAATAAAGTAATAAATGATGCTCAAAATAAATTAAATAAAAAAAGAAATGCAAGAAATGCAAGTAATATTACTATAAAAATTAATCCAGATACTTTAAATTATAAAAGAGTTATTGCTATTTTAGATAGTTCAGGAAAAGAAATAATATTTGATTATAAATCACCATTAGGATTTTCTTCAGACTCTGTTACAATTTCTTCTGAATATTTACTAAATGGTTCTATATTAGGTTATGATGGATTATCTTTTGAAGGTAGAAAGTTAAATTCTGAATTAGAATTATTTAAAGAATTAATTGCTGGAATATATAATAAAATTCAATTAGAGGCAAATTCAAAAAATGCTTTTCAAACATCTAATAAAAATACAAATTATGCTAGAAAAAAATTAAGATTTAATTTTTTGGGCAAAGCTATAATCCAACCAATGGATTCTGTTCATATTTACATGGGCTCAAAAGCTAGATATGATGCTAAGCTATTGACTGGCGTAGATAATATGTTTACAGGAGTTGGATTATTACAAAATTTAAATAATACTGTATCTAATTTTAAAAATTCAGTAGATTCTTTGTTTAATCCTTCTAGAAATGTTTCTATGCAAGCAGAAAAAGCAGCTTATGTTGGAAACGAATTTCCTGATCAATTATGGAATTTATTAAGAGGTCATTTTATAACTGAAAAAGAAGGCACCCATGTATTTGGCGGAGTTGTAACTAATGTTGACTCTAATGATAATGGACTTTCTTCAGGTGTATCTGTAAGATGCGAAGATAATTCATATTATTTCAAACAAGGTATGATTAATTTTAAACCAGGAGTCGATAATTTTAATGGTTCTTGGTTTGATCCATTGACTCCTTTTAAAAGTTCATTTGATGATGTAACAAGTAATAGAGCTGGCAAAATTCTAGAATTACTTGAAGAAAATAAATCTTTATTAGGTAGTAAGAAATCTGAATCTATAGTTAAGCATAAATTAGGAACTTTTGCTGGACAAAAAGTTAATAAATATTCGTTAATACAAGATAATTCTATAGATCCTATTTCTGGACAAAAAACTAATGTATTTTATGCTCCTGATGGCTTAGCTTATAAATGGAAAGAAGGAATTGGTGTATTTACTCAATTTGGTGGAGCTTTAAATTTAAATGATCCATTAAAAACAGGGTCTCAAAACACTTATGCTGAGCCATTTGCTGGATTAGATATAATGAATGTTATTTCTTTGTTAATAACAGGAGTTCCATATAATTTTGCTAATTATTTTAAAGCAACTAATGGACTGGATAATTTTTCAAATGACCCTCAAACAAGAGCCAATGCAGTAAATTCATATTTAAATTCTTTAAAAACAGATTTGAGTCAATCAAATGTTTTATGGGGTAATTTTATACCATTTAAAAATTTAGTTATTGATGAACAGTCTTTTGTAAAAGCATTAACTTCACAAACTCAAATAATAAATCAAAATGCTGAAATAGAAGAAAAACTTAGAAAATTATCTGATTTAAACAAAAAATCAATTACTTTTAAAGCTGTAAATATTTTAGATAAAGGAACTGATACTTCAAGTGGATTTGCTAATATTAGCGTAGAAGCTGATAAATTATCAGCTAATATAGAAGAAACTATAAAAAGTATTGTGGAAAAAAATAAAACAACAAATCCAGAAGAAGTGTTTGATAATTTTTATTCTTCAAATCCAGAATTTGATGATAGCAAGTCTTCATCTAATGCTGCCAATAGAAGATTAATAAGAAGGCAATTAAATTCTTTAACTAAAAGAATGTCTTATAATGTTAGAGCAAATGATGATAAAAATTTATTTATAGTAGATGATTATTATGATAAAGATTATGATATAGCTGCTTATAATAGAAATTTAGTTGATGGTATAGGATTATATAATAATGATTATACTAATACTTTAGAAAAAATAAGATTAGTTGCTGGGCTTTTAAATTTAGAAGTTTTTTGTGATTCTCAAGGTCATATTAGAGTAAGACCTCCGCAATATAATAGAATGCCAAGTTCTATATTTTATAAAATGATTAGTTTAAAAAAGACATTAAATATACAAGTATTTCCTGACTTTTTAAATAGCTTATTTACTAATTCATTAGAAACTTTAAAGCAAAGAGTTGAAATTATAGAAGATCAAATAAGATTATATTGCGCAATTTTAAGCCAAAAAACAGATCAAGAAGCTATTAATTATATAAGAACTAATTCATCTTCAGATAAACAAGGAAATTTATTTGAATTTGTATCAACTTCTGATGGAATTATAACAGATATTTCTAATATATTAGAGCAAGCCAATCCAGATGTTAAAGATAATACAAATTCATTTGGCTCTTTTGAAATAATAAAAACTCAAACAAATAGACCTAAATTTACAAGTGTTAATAAATATAAAACAATTTTTGGAGCTTTAAAAGCACAAAAATTAGCAAGTGAAGGTATTTCAATAGAAAATAATCCAACAACAAATTCTACTAAAATAAATGATTTAGTTAGTAGAATATACACTAATTCTGGTGTTAAGTTATCTCCTCAAGATTATTTAATATCTGGCGTAGATGGAATACAAGGTTTAGAAATTCCAGAAACTACTAAAGTAGATGTTTTTAAAGTTGTAAATGATTTAACTGATAAAATTAATGAAAGACAAGCCGCATTAAAACTTTTTTATGCAACATTAAAAAATGTAACAGAATTAAGAAGTTTAGATGATAAAAATGATAATACTGGAAATGAAATGTTAACTCCAGGAATATCAAGAAATGTTAATATTCCAGAAGTTTTTGAACATATGATTGAAGATGAATCATATGATGATTATGGAGTTGGCTCAGGTTCTAGGTATATTTTAAGAAATAGCCAAATACTTAGTTTAAGCATATCAGAGAATCCTCCAGAATATACTTCAGTTCAAGTTGAAGGCATATTAAATGATTATAATACTAATGCTTTACATAATGGATTAAATTCATTTTCTGGCGGAGGAAATGGAATTGTATCTGCTGTTGCTATAGATTATGATTTATGGAGAAATTATGGATTTAAACAAGGTCCTGTTTTAAAAGTTCCTTTTTTAAGCGATCCTTTATCTCAAACAGGTCCATATGCTAGTATTTTATTAAGTAAAAATAGAAAAAATATAATAAAAGGCACAGCTGAAATAATAGGCAATGAATTTATGCAACCAGGTGAAGTTGTATTTATTGAAGATAGAGGTATGTTATTTTATATAGAATCTGTATCACATACAATGTCTTTAGGCTCAAGTTTTAAAACAACATTAACTTTAACTTATGGTCATACTCCAGGAGAATATATTCCATCTGTTATGGATATGATTGGCAAATTAATATATAAAAATAAAGATATTGCTGAATTAGCCGTACAAAGACAAGATTCTTCTATGAATGATACTAATGTTGGCGTAATTCAAAGACATAAAAATAATATTACTGCATCAAATACTAAAAATTATGACATATCTAAATTATTTACTGATTCAGATGCAAAAGTTATAAATAATATATTATATACAGCTTCTTTTAAATTAAATTTAAATAATTCAAAAGGAAATAATTCTATAGCTAATATAGAATTAAGAATATATTATGATAAAAAAACTCCAATAAATTCAGATGTTAGACAAATGGCAGAGTTAACTAGAGATGTTTTAATAGGAGCTAGAGATGATTTAGATTCTATGTTAGGCAAATCTAAAAATCCAACTATAGGAGTAGGTACAAAAGGAAATGTTACTATTGTTGAAGTCAATATAGATGACCAAGACTCTCATCGTAGTCCATCTCAAAAGGCAATTTCAGCTGCAAGAGCTCATTTATATGAAAAAAGTATATCAGAATCTACAGATAATGATAAGTTAAGAAAATCTTTAATTAGTTATATAATAGATGCTTGGATAATTATTAAGGAAATATAATGAGTATTGAAAAGGTTGGATTATTAAAAGAAGCTACTATTGTTGGCTTTGATAAAGAAAGCAATACTATTGATATACAGCTAAGTACTTCTGTTGCAGCTAAAGGTCAAAGTAAAATATCTATACCTGCGCCTGCTCCAAATGCTTATTTTCAAAATAATGGCTTATTTATAGGCTCATCTCCTACAATAGGAACTCCTATTATAGTAGGGCAAGGCTCTGGTAATCAATATTATTTTGTTAGTTTTAAACCAAATAATATTAAATTATTACCCAAATTAAATAAAGATGAGCTATTAATAAGAACATCTGATACAAATAAAATAACATTAGATACTTCTAATAATATAAAAATAGGTTCAGATATTAATAAAATTAATATATCTACAGGAAATATTAATAAACCTAAAACTAATTTAATATCATTTAATTTTGAAAATGAATTTCATTTTACTCAAGCTACTAGAAAAGTAGATGGTATTGTAAAAAGAGATTTAAAAATAAATAAAATTGGATTTGATCAAGATTCTAAATTAGAAAATGATAATTATGATCCATATTACTATACAATAGGTATGGATCCTTCTGCAACATCTAATGATATTATATCTGGTCCAACAAAAAATCCACCATTTATAGAAAATAGAGAATTAATATATGAATTTCAATATCAATCTGATATTAAAAATGATTTAACTGAATCATTACAATACAATTCTATTTCTTATAAAGATAATTATAATATGCCTAATAGAAGAAAAAGTAGAGCAGATACTCTTAGCTTAACTTTATTAGAACCTAATTATCTTATGGAAACTATAAAAGGTACTGTTGTAGATATTTTTGGAAATATACTAGACCTTAATAGAATGCCATTACCTGTTGGTTTAAATGATAATACTATTAGAGCTGAATTAAATGCAAATAAACAAAAAGCATTTTTAAAAATAAAAGAATTAGAAAGAAAAAGCATAGCTTATCATTTTGAAATAAATGCAAGAAAAGATTTTAGCAATAAATCTAATAAGTTATTAGATTTATTAGATATAAATTCTAATAAAAATAATTCTAGATTAAGAAGTAGATTTTCTTTAGATATTGATAAAGAAGGGCAAGTTAAGTTAAATATACCAGCATCATCTGAAAAAGGAAACATACCATTATTAACAAGATATGAGAATCTTTCTACTTATAGCCCAGAAGATAATGGAAATCCAAATAAATTATTATATAATAAGAATAATTTAGATATTTATTTAGATTCTTTTGCAGCATCAAAAGTTACTTTAAAAGATAAAGACCAAATATATAGTAAAGAAAAAGGTTCTATTGCTTTAAAAAGTAAAGCAGGCGAAGCTGGACCTATAGATAGAATAACAAAAAGTCATATTAAACATGGAACTGCTCATCATGATATTTTAAAAACATGTTGGACATTTCAAAATCATCAGCATTTAGATCTTCAATATGGAACTTCGGTAAATTCAACTGTTGATTTAAATTTAATACCATTATTAAAAGATATAGTAAGTGATACTATAATAGTTGAAGGAGATGGTTTGCCAGAATCAGGTGGACCAAATGCAGGAGGAAGAAGCTTATCTGCTAATTTAGATGGAATGTTAGAATTAAATATAGGCGCTAATACTGTAGATCGCCAAAGTTTATGGATGGATTTAGCTGGTGGCTCAGTAATAAATTTAGGTAGAGATAAAAGGAAGAGAAGTGCTATTGTTGGGGCAGATGGAGATATTTATTTGCAAGTCGGAAGCTTTGGAATATCTGGAGATCAAAGATTTGAAAAACAAGCTAATGGCATTTATGGGGCAGTATTAGATATAAGAGTATTGAATGCTGGCGGAAGAACTCATATTTTTAGAGTTGATAATAATGGAATTACAGTAATGACTCCTGGCAATATGGCAATTCATGCTACTGGTAATTTAAAGATAAGCTCTGATTCAAATATAGAAATTGATTGTGAAACGTTCGTAATTCAAGAAAGAATGGTTTTAAAAGGAACTGGTGGATCAATATGAAAAAATTAAATTCAACAATTTATAACAAATTATTACTTCAAGCCGAAGAAGCTAAAGAATTAGAAATGAAAAAATTAGCTTCTGGAATATTAGAAGCTATAGGCTCTTTTTCTTCAGATGAACAAGAAGAGTTTTCTTATGAAGATTTAAAAGAAGAAATTTATAAAGATTTGTGGAAAATGTCATCTAAATTTATATATTATTATAATTTAGACTCTTTAGACGCTTTAAAGTTAGACAAAACATTAGTTAGTTTAGCTGAAAAATTAACTGATGAAATTGAAAAAACTTTAGAGGTAGATGAGGTTATATCTAGCCCTGTTGAGCCAAAAGTATTTGGAGAAGAATAATTGATATATAATTGTTATATATAATATATTAAGTAACAGAAAGTATTTGAAATGCCTTGCAGCCCTTTAGACGTAGCTATAACTGTTCCTGAAGGAACATCTGGTCCTCATATACCAGGATTTGGGACGCCTTATGCTTTTCCTATACCAGATATAACATTAGTACCTAATGGGTTTCCTGAGAGTTTACTTAACTTATTAGAAAAATTTCAATTTTTAGTACCTCCAGGAGGTTTAAAACCATCATTATATCCTAATTTTTCAAAAGATAAATTTGATACCATTATGAGTTTATTAGATAAGTTTTTTCCTTTTCTAATGCTTTATAAATTTTTCTTACCAATTTTAAACATCATTATATGTATAATAGAAGTTCTTTGCTCATTAACTAATCCATTTAAAGTCATAAGGGCTTTAAAAAGATTATTTAGAGTTTGTATTCCAGAATTTCTTAACTTATTTCCTATATTTGCGCTAATTATAATGATAATATCTTTATTATTATTACTATTAGCTTTAATAGAATATATAATAGAGCAAATTTTAAAATTAATTAAAGCATTATTAAGAAACGTAAATGCTTTAGTTAAAGCGTTTAACTATGCTGACCAAAATTCTATTTTAGCGATTGCTAGAAAAATAGGCTCTTTATTATGTGCGTTTCAAAATTTATTTGTGCTATTATCTTTATTTAATATAATAATACAAATATTTAAAGATATTTTAGGAATGTTATTTAGCATTCCTCCATGTGATGATACAACTCCTGATGATTTAGATGCATGTTGTACTCCTGATGTTTGCCCAGCCATAGTAAAAAATTCAAATTATACAAGAACTACTGGCAAATTGCAATATTTTAAAAAATATGGCTTTGATACAGGTACAACTATTCCAGGATTTGGTAATATTAATTATGATTTAAGAAGTGAAACTTGGCAATTTTTTGATAGTGACCAAGAAATAGCTCAAAAATTTATAAATATAGTTGACGCTTATGATGTTCCAGGAATACCAAGTATTCCAGGCTTCCCTCCAACCTTAAGTACTGCTTTTAAACCAACCTTTTTCCCTACAGATGTATCTTATGATCAAAATACTTCTCCTAAACAAGCAGCTTACACTATAGATGTAAAAGTTTTATATAATCCAACAGATTGGGGTAGAACAGGAACTACTAGATACATTACATTTAAAGATTGTATAATGCAGTCAGCTCCTTCAACTTCCTTAAAAGAATTTGATAATTCTACATCTGAAGTATTAAATGGTGTAGCATATTTAGTAGGTGGTTTAGGCTATGAAGAAGATGGATCTATTTTAACTGGGTTTGATTCAGATGGTGTTACCCCAATAGCTAATCAAGCTACTTTAAACAACTTCTTACATATGCCTTCTGAATTTTCAGGAGCGCCTACATTATCTAATGATGGCGTTTTATTTGTTAATGTAGAATATACATTTAAACCAAATCTTCCAACCTTAATTAGCAAAAATTTAGTAACAGCAGGATGTGAACCAAGCTTTGCCTTAAATAGAGCTTATGTAAGTAATATAATCGCTGGAGATATTGGACTTAAAATAGCTCAATTAACTCAAATATTTGATGGATCAACAAATCAAGATGGTGAATTTATTAAGTTTCCAGATCCAATTGGAACTCAAGAATGTTTGCAAAATTCAATAATAACATTAAGATCAAATTTAACTCCAGAAGGTGTTGCAGATTTTCAAACAACAACATTGCTTTGTTTAGATAATTTAAAGAAACAAACAAATCAAGCGTTAATATCATTAATTGGATTAGGTTTTGAACCTTGTAGTTCTAGCTATAATGTTGAACCTAGTATACAATTTACTAGCAAGCCTATAACTGTATCAGTTGAATTAAAAGATAGAAATAAATTAGGTTTAACTACGAATTTACCAGCAGAAGTTTCTTCTGAATTAGCTAAACAAATAAAAGGTCATATAACATTTGGTAATATTTCAGACTTTACATATGATGGTTATGGTTTATTTACAGCTGATATTACAAGTGATATTGCTGGTAAAGGCGATATAATGCTATCTTTTGATAGCAATACTTTCTGCACTAATAATTTACCAGAAGATATTGATCAAGAACCTTCAAGAACATTACAATCAATATCTTATCAATTTGTATATACACCTGCATTTACTGGCAAAACTCCAGAAACTGGTGAAGGCGATACTAGCGGTAAACCTGACAGAAGCTCGGATTAAAATGGCTGATAATCAAAGTAATTATGAGAATAATCAAATATATCAAATAGATATAAACAAGATTTATTCTGATTTTATTCAAGAAATAGATAGTATTAGAAGTTATGTAAATACAACAGATCCTAATAATACTAATAAGTTACTTGAGTCATTAAAAAGCGATTCTGATGTAACATTTAATCTAAAAGTAGAGACAACTTTTCAAGAGAGTAGATGTCATGCTTTTTATAGAATGATTGGATTCCCAGTAGTAAATTCTAATTATGAAATATATAATCCTGGTCATGATATTCATTTTGATAATATAATAAAATTAAATGATAAAATTAATATTGCATCAAATCCATTGCCTGGATTTAAAAAAATATCATTTGAAAGAGAATTATATCCTTTAAAAGCTTTAGATATATTTGTTAATCAAAGCAGTATAGATGCTGGAGTTTTAAGCATAACTTCTGGCTCTTCTGGTTTAAAATCTATTAATTTAAGAAAATTTAGTTCTCCATATAAGAATGATGGTCCATTTAATATGAAAGTTTTTGAACAATCATATACTTTTGATTTATTAAGTATGGTTGGAAGAAATGAAATGTTTTTATTTAATTATCAAAATGTTGATGGTAAATTTCCATCAAAATTAAGTAAAACAAAAAATCATATAATTAAACCATTTATAGTAGATTCAATAATAGATTTTTCTGTAAATCCAAGTAGTAATAGAGTTAGCGTTCCATTTCCAAAAGATCAACTTTACACAAAAGTTTCTTTTAATAAATTTTCTAAAAGACCTATAATTGAAAAAGTTATTAGAGATAGGTTTTCTTTAAACAATAATATAAAAGATGCTGGGACTTCTTCAGAAGAAATAGTTAATCTTGTAAAAAATATACCAGCAATTAAAGATGAAAATATAATAAAAACAATAAGTAATAACTCAAATATATATAAATTATCTGATCAATCTAAATTTATATCTTATTTAAATATAATAAGAGAGATGATGGTAAAACTTGTAGATTCTTTAAGAATAATACATGCTGCTCAAACTTTATATTATTGGGTTCCCAAGCCATCAAAAATTGGACCAGAAGGTGGGTGTGAAGTTAGAAATGTATTTATACACACAAATATAGATTCTGAGTTAATAACCGAAAAAGATAAAAATATATTAAATAAAATAATACAATCAAATTTAAATCAATTTAACACACAAACAACAAAAACTGGCACTCCTGATTTGGGCGGCTTTTTTGAAACATTTTTTAAATCTTTTAGTTCTGAAACAACATCTTCTTTAGGAGATAGTACGCAAAATACCCTTGATTCTTTGTTAACTCAAAGAAAAAGAATATTAGAAAAAGCAAATGATTCTTTAAGAACGGTCGAAATAATAATGGGGGAATTTAGCGGATTAGGTCTTTGTGATATTATAGCTATACTGGCTGCTTTATATCTTATGCCAAAAGATAAATTAACGGGGTTTTTAGATATTGATGCTTATAATAGAATGATTGAAATTCCTGAATTTAAAAACATACCAAAAGCTAGTTATTTAGATGCAATGAATGCTTTTTCTGCTAATGTTAAAGATTTTTATAATTTAATGGATAAAATATACGAAGATATTATAAGGTCTAAAGGACTTTTGGCATAAAACAGTATATTAATATGTCATTTGATCTTAAGCTAATAAATGGTGATTTTTCATTGAAAAATGGACAGCTAGAAACAGCTGTTGATTCTGAAAAATTAATACAAGATATTCTTAAAATATGCTTAACTCCAGCAGGAGCTAATCCTATACATCCAGAATATGGCTCTTTTATATCAAAAACATTAATAGGGTCTAGTTTAGACCCATCTATTATAATTCAAGTTGGCAAAAGTCAACTTTCAAATTGTTTAGAAAATTTAAAAAATTTGCAATCATTACAAGTCAAATCATTTCAAAGGGTTACAGCAGATGAGCAAATAAGTTCTGTATCAAATATAATAGTTCAATTTAGTGAAATTGATCCAAGATTAATAAATGTAGAGATAAGAGTTTTTTCAAAAGGCTTAAAGCCATTGACAGTAAGATTTAAAATAAATACAATATAATGGAGATAGCCAGTGACTAACATAAGATCAATTAATGAAATTATATTAAGTTTAATAGATTATTATAGATTAGCTCAACCAGACGCTGATTCTAAGCCTGGTACTATCTTTAGAGATTTATTTATAGAAGGTCCTGCATCACAGCTTGCTTTGTTATACGAATCTTTGGCAGGTATATCTGATAAACAATCTTTAAGATTAGTTTTAGGCAATGACCTAGATAAGCTAGCCAAAAACTTTGGTGTTGTTAGAAAAAGCGCCACGCCTGCTACAGGAGTAGCATTATTAACCTTTTCTGATATTAATGCGGCTATAAACATTAATAAGGGAGATACTGTTATTTCTAATAATGGATTTTCATATGTTGTATCAGTAGGAACATCTGTTTTACCTTCAGCAGTAAATTTTTATAAGTCATTAGCTACAAAATATAAAGACCAGCTTGAATTTGTGGGAATAACTGATCAATATGCAGTAGAAGTTACTGTAGTATCAAGTTCTCCTGGCTCTGCGGCAAATATAGGAGTATATGCATTATCAAGAACTAATATTCCTGGAGTATCTAATGTAACAAATATTAATCCATTTAGCGGTGGAACAGATAATGAAACAGATTCTAATTTTAGAAATAGAATATTATCTGCTTTTAGCGGTTCATCAGTAGGAACTTCTTTAGGATATTTAAACACTGCAATTGGAACTGCTGGCGTTGTTGATGCTAATGTTATTGAGCCTGGAGATCCATTAATGACTAGAGATGGAACTCAAGTTAAAATAAATCCAGATGGTTCTAGAACTATATTGTCAGAAGGTTCTGGCGGTAAAGTAGACGTTATTATACTTGGTTCAAATTTAGTAGAAAATTCAGATTCTTATATATATAAAGATAAAAGCAATAATGATGCAACAAACTCTAAAAATGATGTTGTATTAGGGCAAATTTCTGGAGATGAAAATAAAACTATAAATAAAAAAAGAGTTGATAATATTGCTGCAAATAAACTTCCAGCACAGCCTGTAGAAAATATAATTCAAGTTTCTGGCTCTATAAGTGGTTCTAATTTTTTACCTAAATCTATAGACTCTTTAGGAAGAATTTCAGGAAATTATGAATTAATAAAAGATAGTGGTTTGTATTCTGGCTCTCCTTGGGGATTTGATAAAATTCATTGGATTTCAAATAAAATAAGTTTATTTGAAGAAGATAGGATTAAAGGTCAGCCTAATGGACAGGACACTACTACATTTACAGATGTATTAGATATACCTAAAATACAACAAAGCTTATCTATTATTAATGAAAATAGCTTAGTTACATCTGACAGATCTATAATAAAGCTTTTACATACTCCAATAAATAATGTAACCAGAGTATTTAATGTTAATACTGGAGAAAGATATATAGTTGCAAATCAAAATTATGATAATACTCCTGGATTCAATACTACAGGAAGAATACAAATTTCTGGAAATACATTACCTACTCCAAGTGATACTTTACAAGTTGATTATAATTGGATTGTTAATTTTGATTCAACATCAGATTATGATGGGTTAACAAATACATTAAATATAAGAGATGTATCAGATAGTATAGATTGGGGTTATGCTAATATAATTAAAAATGAAAAAGTTTTATTTGAATTAAATGCTGGAAATAATTATTTTATTGGAACAACAACTCATCCAATATCTTCTGTAATCTCTGTAAATAAATTTACCCAGGTTGGGGGCACTGTATTTAAAATAAATTCCGGCACATTTATAAATAAATTAGCCGTTGATATAGGTAGGTTGTCTGCTCAAACTGAAGAAATCACATCTGTAACTTATAAAAACTCAAACATAGAGCTTTATAAAACTTCTCAAAATACAGGAACATTTGAAAACTCTACAGAAGTTGTAGGAATTGATATTCTTTATTCAACAAGAATAATTTTTCCAACTGACTCTCCTGTAAAAGAAGGGGACAAAGTAAGTGTTAAATTAAATAATTTAAATGTGTTTACTTCAGAAACAGATACAGGTAATAGTAATAATAATAAAATTACTATACCAGCATCTTTAGTAGATACTACAGCAACACAAATAACTTTAGAAGTTAATTATATAGCTGATATTACTGAATTATTATCAACATCAATAACATCATTACCTGCTAGTAGGCAAGGAAATTCATTATTATTATCAAATAATAATGGTTTTATTAATAAAAATATTAATAATTCTTATAGAAGAGAACATCAAGTTATAAAGCAAAACTTAAGCAGTCAGTATTATATAGATTTAAACATATCTACAACTGAAGCTGATTTAGTGGCTAATCAGGTATTATCTATAATAAGATTATCTGATGGTTTAGAACTTTGGAATTCTGATAATTTAGGGACAATAGATACTGCTGTAACAAATACTTATCAGGCTATTCTTACAGGATTTAATTCTCCTATAATAAATGATAGAGTCATTGTAATATATTATACAAATGATTTACTTAAATATCAACCATTTAGCTTTCAAAATGAATTAATAAATTCAAAGATTAACATTTTACAAGCTAGTGGAAGCAAATTTGTTATACCTTTAGATGAGATAACAGATGATACTATAAATTTTGATATATTAGAACCTAATACTAATATAGTGTTAGCATCTATAACAGATGGGTATATTGAAGATGGATACATATCTAGTTTAACACAAAATTTTGTGTCTATATATGATATTTTAAATAAAAAAGCTAAAATAACAGGAGCCACTAATTCTAATAATAATGGTCTTTATGATATTTTAAGTTATGATAGTTTAAATAATAAGTTGGAAGTATCTAATGTTTTAGATAAGATATCTGCAAATCAAATATCTGTTATTAGGATTTTAGATGGTAAAGAGATGTCTATAGATAAAGTAGATATTTCTAATAATCAATTATTATTAAGTGGAAATGCTTCTGCTGGCGATATAGTTTATGTTTTATACTATAATTTTAATAATTTAAGAAAAGCTCCAACAAGAGTTGTTGGAACAACTTCGGATGTTGTTAATAATCCTGGTTTATTAACAATATCTGGTCATACTGTTAATAAAGCTGAAGATATTATATTTACAGCAATTAATACTGGACTAAAACAAAATATTTCAGAAGCTTTAAGAAAAGCTATTAATTTAAATTCAACCAACTCAATACCTTCTAATATTAAACTTATCAAGTTAGTTAAATTAGAAAAAGTTATTGTATCAGGTAATACAGAGGAAATATTAGAGATATCAACCACATATGATACTTTTAATACTAAATTATTAAATAATTCATATTATTCTGATGAAATGGATTTTGATGATAGTTTAACATCTTTTGATTTTATATTGCCTAATACAGTTAATAATAGTTTAAATACAGAAGTTCAGAATATTATAAAAATAGGAGATAAGTTAAGAGCCTCTTTTTATTATATTGTAGAAGATGATTCTGAGAATTTATCTTATACTAGAAATGGATCATTATATACTAATAAAAAATTTGGTTTTATAAATAAAATGTATATAAGCAGTGGTTTTGCTACTTCGCAATCTACAAAATTAATAGCAGCATCATTTACTCAACCTAGCTTGGGCGCAAGATATAAAATTTTTTATGATTATACTGCTCCAAAACAAAATGAAAGAATATTAATTACTTATAATTATAATAAATTAATATCTGATGTAACTTTTAATATGGAAAATTCTAGACCAGTAAATGCTGATGTCTTAGCAAAAGGTGCTAAACAAATATTACTAGATTTAACAATAAATGTTGTAATATCAGATACTTATAAGAATTCTTCTGCTACAGTTTTACAAAATCTAAGAGATCAGCTTGTAAATGCATTAACAACAGATACGTTAGGTGATGTAGTAGATACAGTAGATATAATAAATATTGCGCAATCTGTAGCTGGGATATCTAGAGCTAGAGTAATATTTTTTAATAAAAATGGTTCTACTGGACAAGTATTAAAAGTACAAGGGCAAAAAGATGAATATTTTGCTCCTAATAATATAATAATAAATACAGAAGTTAGATAATTTTTAAAAATACTTTTGTATTAAATATAGAATAAGTTTGCATAAATTTATATGAAAAATCTTAGAATAATAGACGTTAAAGTTATAGACAGTTCAAATATTGATGTTAAATTTTCTGAGAAATTAGCAAAAAATTTAACAAAATCAAATATTTCTATATTATCAAATATAAAAGGAGTACCTGATTCTGCAGTATTATTGATAAAAATAATAAATAATATATTATCAATAAATTGCAATCCTTTATCTTCTTTAGGGTCTTATTATTTAGAATTTAAGTCAACAGAAAGTCATCCATTTATATCTTTAAATGGAACTGCAAAGATGTTTGAAGATGGAGTTTTAAATAAATTTTTATTTACAGCTCCAATAGATCCTTCTAATTTAGTAAAAGATAATTTTAATTATTTTTATAAAGATAATATTTATAGAAATTATGATGATACTACATTAGTATCAAAATATTTAAATAGTTTGTCTTTAGATTACACTAAAGCTTTTTATGATATTAATCAAGTTAAAAATGAAAATTATTTATCATTTAATATAGTTGATGAGAAAAAAGTTCGTGGAGTAGGTCCAACTGATAGGTTAAATGAAGAATCAGCTTATGAATTAATAAGAGTTGGAAAAACTCCTACTGGTTCTATTGTTCAAAAAACATTTGAATATTCTGATTTTCCAAAAAATCAAGTAACATTACAACAAAGTTCTTATAAAGAAATAATTACTGCTGATTCAGTAGATGAACCTGGTAAATTTAACATAAATTCTTTAATTTTTAATTTAACAAAATATCCTGTTATAAAAATAAATAAAATAAAATTTAATTTTTTAACAGTAAACCCAGTTTATATATATAATATAGAATCTTTAGGTTATCAAATAAAAGATTCTAAATATGATAAAGAATATGGTTTTTCATATTTGTTGCTAAATGATAATCAAATTAAAATAAATAATGAAGTTTTATCTGATCCATTGTTTACATTAGATAGTTTATTAAATATTGAAGTAGAATATGATTATAAAAACTTAGGAATAGTTGTAGATTCGTCTACTATAGAAGTTTATAAATCAGAATTAGTTTCAAGAGAAGCTTTACCTGCTATAGTTAATATTTTTTCTTTAAAACATGCAAATTTAATAGATGTAGATTATTCTACTCCTACATTAAATAAAATAACATTTACAGACCCTAATTCAAATACAGGATCTAAACATCCTGCATTTTTGAATGAAATTATATTTAGATTAAATGCTTTGCCTAGCTTACCAGGACAATATTCTGTAGATTATGAAAATGGTAAAGTGTATGTATATGGTGAAGATTTGTCAAATAATGGGACAGGTCCATATCCACCATTGGCTACATATAATTACAAACATATTTTTACAAAAGATATAGATTATACTTATGATGAGTCTTTATTAGATTTAGTTGCCTTACCATATGGCAATTTAATTGATAATTCTGGAATTATTAGCTTTAATTATGAACAAGCTTTAATACAAAACATTGATTTTAAAGCAAATTTACATAAAGAAAGTTTAGATGAAAGAATTAATAATAATTTAATAACATTTGATTCTCTTAAAGTAGCTAACGCCCCAGTTACTAATGTATTTAGAATATATAATGAAACTTCAGGAGAATTGTATAGAATTACAAGATGGAATAATGATAAAATATATTTTGAATATAATACTCCTCCAAGACTAAATACAAAAACAAATGAAAGAGTTGTATTTAATATTGAATCAAATGAAGAACTGTTTGTAAGTGAATCTCTTACAAATGATTCGTTGGTCAAAATATTTAAAATTTTATTAAGAAATAACTATATAATTTCTTCAACTGAAGATTGTATAGGCTCATCTATTAATTCAAGTGTTATTTTTTCAAATGGAAATGTATTTATAAAAGAAAAATATTTTGATAATATTAATAATTTATCTTTAGGAGAATATTTTGTAGATTATACAAATGGAATTGTATATGTTGCAGTAACAAATGACCAGGATTTAAATTTAGGAACAGTAACATATAAAAATAATAAAATTAAAACAAATTTTCCACATATAATAGCTGCAGATGATATTTATTATCAAAATAACTTATTAGAGCCTAAAAATAAAAAATTTAATTACACATCATTTGATGATAATTATATCTTAGTTGAAAATCTAGATTATTCAGATGAAGGCGTTTTAAATTCTTCTGATTCTATTTATCAAGTTTATCAAAATAATATAGGAACTTTTGTAGATTCTACTTTTGTTACTGGGCTTTCTAATAAAATAAAATTTACAAGAGGAATCTATGAATATAATGATTTAATAAATAATTTGAATCCATTAAATTTCTCAACAGTATCACAATCATCTGGATTTAATGTAACTGTAAATTCTATAAATAATAGTTTATTTGATAGTATCAAATATGATGGATCAAATTATTATGTAAATATAAACGAAAATATAACTTATTTATCAGATAATATTAGCTATACTTTTAGCATAATAAGATCTTCTGATAGCGCTCAATTATGGGATAATTCTGGACAAGTATATTTATCAACAACAGAACCTGTAAAATTAATATTATCTGGTGTAAATTCACCATCTGAAGGAGAGTTAGTAAATATAATTTATACATTTACTATAAAAGATCTCTCAAGAGTCGTAGTTGATTATAATAAAGGTGATTTATTTGTAGATTATACTTATTTAGCAGATGAAATTATTGTAAGTTATGAATATGGTGATAATTATTTAGATTTTAGAGAGTTTAATAATATAAAAGAAGGTGAAGAGTATTATGTTTCATATAAAGCAGGTGCTTTAAGAGATTCTTTGCAAAAAAACTTTGCATCATTAGTTAATATTGAAGAATTAAATTCATTTGATACAGATTTTAATAGAGAAAGATATAGAGATGCTTTGACAGCAGCTTTATCTTCTTTTATTCAAGGTCCAACTATATCTGCCTTAAAAAATATAGGTAAAACAATATCTCATATACAGCCTGAAATAAAAGAATCAATTTTTGAAAATTGGTCATTAGGCAATACTTTACTTTATCCACAAGAAATCACAACATCAGGGGATTTTGAATTATTACCAAGTAAATTTGGAAATGGCGCATTAATTACCAATCAAACTATCAAAACACCAAGTAATTCTAATTTAAGATTAGAAGAAGGTACATTTGAAACATGGATTACTCCACAATGGAATGGTTTAGATAATGATGCAGATGTTACTTTTAGTATATTAAAAGATGGGTATGAAATAGATTCTTACGATATTTTTATAGGCTCAGCTGAAAATCATCCAGAAATAATAAATGGTTCATTTACTTTAAATAAAAATAATGCCATTGGAACTCCTAATACAAATAAAGATGGCGTATATTTATATTATGATAAAGATTTTACAGAATCATATGATAGATGGTATGTTAAAGTAATAGATGGATATGTTCAAGATGATTCTTCTAATTATAAAATAAAAATATCTACAAATGGAAAATTTTATGATTCTAAATCAATATCTTTACCAAAACCATCTAATGTAAAAATAACAACAACATCAAGAAATATAACTTTAGACATCACTGGTGGTATAGATTTAGATAATGGTATCACGTTTTTAGCAGATTTAGAACATTATATATTTGACGTTGGAGAAAAGTCTAAAAATAGATTATCTTTATTTAAAGATACATCTGGATATTTAGTATTTAAAGCATTAGATAAAAATGGTGAATCTTATATTGTAAGTGGCAATGTTTCTAATTGGAAAAAAGATGAGCAACATTTTATTGCTTGTTCTTGGAAGCTTAATTCTATAAATAATAAAGATGAAATGCATTTATTTATAGATGGATTTGAAGTGCCAAATATTAAAAAATATGGTCAAAAAATTCAGCCTTATTTAGATGAAAAATACAGAGTAATTAGTAAAGAAAATGTAATAAGTTTAATAGATTATGATATTTTTAGTTCAACAGATTTAATAACAAATTCTGGCTCTAATATAGTAGAATCTCAAACTAATTTTAGTGCAATGAATATTGTTGTAGGAAATACAATATTTATTGATGAAGAGGGTTTTGATTCAAGTGGATATACAATAGTATCTATATATGGACAGCAATTGACATTAAGCTCTGCTATGCCGTTGACATTGTCTAATGTTAAATTTTCAATAAACAAGACCGACTTTACAGTAAGCTCTGACATTGATGTAGCTTCTAAAACTGCTGTATACAGGCTCCCAGCGTTATTAAACAATACTGATTTGACTGTTACCTCTGGCTCAGCATTAGTAACTTCATTAACTGATTTTTCAGATATTCAACCAGGATATTCTATAAACATATCTGGCTCTAGCGAATCTATTTATACAATATTAGATGTTTCTACTAATTCACTTCTCTTAAATAAAGAGCTTGATTTTACAGATTCTGGAGTTTCATATAGAATATATGATAACAATGAAATTGAATTATTTGGCTTAAAAGCATTAAATCCAGATTATGAAATATCTAAAGAAGATATTACTTATAATAACATTTTGACTATAAAAAATAATGTTTTTGCAGGAGATTTATTAACAATTAATACTTTTGGATTAAATTTTAAAAATATTTCTGAAAAATATTATGTATGGAGTGATGGATATGAAAATACCATTATGACTAGAATGCCTCCACCTATTTCTTTAGAAGAAGTTAGTATTAATAAAATTATATTACCTGCAACAATAGTTGGTCCATCTAATTCTACGTTATCATTGGGTATTTTTTCAAAATCTGATTTTGAATTTTATCAACCACCAATTTCTGTAGAGGGAAGAAAATTAAGTATAAGTATATCTGGGTCAAATGTAGATTTTTCAACACCAGTAGAAGTTACAATAAATGGTATAAGTGATTATAATTTAATGACAGAAGTGTTATTATTTTCTGATTATAGCACTAAAAGTACAGAAAATAATTTTAATACTATAACAAGCATATCTATTAATGTTAAGCCAATAAATGTTAATAAAAATGCTTTATCTTTAACTATAAAAGATAAAGATTCTATAACAAAAGCAGATGGGTTATTAGATGGATATTCTGATGGTTATACAACACCAGTTATAAGATATAGTTATCATATAGGCGGTAATTATTACTTAAAGAGTGATGGATATGATGTAGTTACAGATAATAGTACTTTATTTAGTGCTTATCATGTAGGAAGTTATTTATGGCTAACTTACCCTGCTAGTGTTGCTGGGTTTTATTTAATAACAGGGATATCTAGTGATAGACAGTCTTTAACTGTAGTTCCAACAAATGCAACTGCATCATTGCCATTACCATCATTTACAGATGGAGTTTATCAGATATTTAAAACTTCTACTTATAGAAGTGGTTTACAAAATGGATTTTTTACATTAGAAGAGTCTATATCACCAAATGTTCCTTATTTATTAAATAAAGGATTTTATGAAATAAATTATAAGACATATGCTTCTATTAAGTTTGATGTTTTAAATAGTGATTTATTTTTTGGAAGTAATGTAGAAGGTGTTAGGCAGGCTAATGCTATATTAGATGAGGTTAAAGTTTATTCTATTATGTTAGATGATAATAGGGTAGGAGAGACTGTGCCATCTTCTCAAAGATCTATTACAAAGAATTTTAATTCATTAAAGCAAATAAAATCAGATAAATTTACTCTTGTGAATTTAAATTTTGACAGTTTTCCATTTACAAATGATACTGATGTTTATATAAATAATTTGAAGTATATAGGTTCTAATTTAGTTATTAATGATAATTTTACAAATTCTCTTATAATAAAAAATAAACCAATTATAATAAAAAATACAGGCATACTTGATGCTAAAAAAGAAGGTACAATTGAATTTTGGGTTAGTCCATTATATGATACAGGTAATGATCCAAATGAGAGGTATTATTTTGATGCAAGTAATGCTGTCGTAGAAGAAGTTGTTAGCGTTGATAATACATCAGTAAAAATATCTTCAAATGCCTCAGAAATTATAAGTGTTACTATTATGAATAGTGATATTAATTATTTTGCTGGCGGCAAATTAGAAATAGATACTCAAAATGCTATACAAGAAGAAGGTATGAGCATTAATTCAAATTCAGTAATAACTTCTAAACCAATATTACAGGTAATTTCTGTAAAAATAGAAAATGATCCAACAAATACTGATTATTTCTCAAATGGCTCTATTGGAACTGATTTAAAAACAATTTATTTAGGTAAAACTTTGCCAAGCAATAGTTTATCTTTAATAATAACTTATCAAACAATAGAAAATAATAAGACAAAACAAAACTCACAAATAATAAGATTAAATAAAAAATTACCATATCATCAAACAAAAGTTAAAGTTAAATATATTCCTAAAGGAAATCAAGGAGATAGGCTATCTATCTTTAAAGATAAAGTAGGGTATATGAATTTTACAATAAAAGCATCTAATGTAGATTATAATGTTAGAGCTCCTATTTTTTGGTCAAAAGATACATGGCATAGAGTTAAAGCTCAATTTATAACTAATAGTAGCAATAATTTAGATTCTATGAAATTATTCTTAGATGGGTATGAATTTACTAGCGTTCCAGTAAATTCTGGAATGTTATTTGGAGATCAGCCTTTTACATTTGGAGCTACATTAGCTGGTGATGGATATACTTTATCTACAAATATAATATTTAAAGACCAAATAAACGATTTATTTATAGGATCAGATTTTTCTGAATCAAATCCAGCATTTAGCTTAATAGATAATTTCAGAATAAGCAATATATATAGACCAATATATTCTCCATATGGAGAGCCATTGGATGTTAATTATAGTAGTAATTTAGACACTGTATTTCCTGTAACGGAAGATTTGTACACTACATTATTATTAAATTTTGATAAAGAAGTGGAATTAATAGATAATTTTGCAATATTAAAGAATAGAAAGACAGGGTTATTTGACTTTTCAATGAATATTTTTGATAATTTAGATATTATTAATGATAATGAAAAAATAAAAGAGATTCTTGAAAAATTAATTAAAGTATTAAAGCCTGCCAATAGTAGGGTTTATATTAAGTATATAAAATAATAATCTGGTATATAATAAAGAGAGTAAAATATGGTTAAACGTAATCCTTTGTCAGTAAAACAAAATATTTGGGTAGATTCTCAACAAGTTGATGATACTGATTTTACTACAGAGCAAAATTATAATAACACAGTTCAATCATCAATAATAAATAATCATATTGGCTCTGGTGTATTACCTGAGGTATTAGTTCAAAGTATATTATTTGATTCTTCTTTAGAATCTGGATTATTAGATGGAAAACCTATAGGTGTTCAAAAACAGCCTAATGATAATAATTATGGAAATCAATTAGAAATACATCTTTTAAATTCAAAAGTGGCAGGTAAAAGATCTGTTAAAATATCAGTAATAGGGTTAGATTTTCAAGGTAATTTACAGTTTGAAAACTTTTATTTTTTTAAAAATGAAATACAAGTTTCTAAGAAACATTTTACTCAAGTTTTATTATTATTATTTAATGATTTTATAGGAAATTCAGATGTATCTTTTAATTTAGGTGGACAAATTCTTATAAGAGAAGCTAACCCTATGACATTATCAAGAGATACAATAATGGTATCTCAAGAAGTTCAACCTAATTTATTTTTTAGAGATTTTTATCTAGATGGATATTCTTCTTTAGAATCTATGTTACAATCTGCTTTGCCATTATTTAATATAGATGATTTAAATATTAAGACTGGTGTGTTAGATAATAAAGTATTATTAGCAAATGATGTTAATACTCAAATAGGTCAAAAATTTAAAGCTACTACAAATAATATACAAAAAATAAGCTTATTATTATCTGTAAGAAATCAAGACGTTGGTAATGAAGATGATCTTACTTGGACAGGAGACATTATTGTAAGCATATATCCGCTACAATCTAGTGTTAATTGTTTTAATGACATAACACCTAATTTACCAATTGAGTTTTCTCCTTTTAACATACCTCTTGCTCAATTAAGCATAAATTATGCAACTTTACAAGAGTCTGGCATATTATTAGATTCTGTACCACAACCAGTTGATTTTATTTTTAGTAATACTCCAATAGCATCTGGAAATTCAATAACATCTGATAATTATTATGCAATTTCAATAAAAAGATCTGGGTCTGCTGATAAATGTGATATTCTAGTATCAACAGGATCAAACTTATTAGATGATTCAAGAATAACAATTTTCACTGGTTCTTTATGGGTAGATTTACCAGAAGAAGATTTGTGGTATAAAGTATATACAGATGCTGCCAAAGTTTCTGATGGTCAAGCATATGAAAGCGGGTATGGAATAAGTGTAGATAAAGTTGTTGTAAATGATTCTGGAGCAACAGTAGATTATTCTTTTGATAAAATAGACTTTGCTGGCAATACTGCTTATAAAGCAGTATTATCTGCATTAGCAAATAATACCGATGCTGTAGATGATCAAAGGACAGGTCAGCCTATTTTAACTAGAAAACAATTTATACCACAAGTAAAATTATTAAATGCTATAGATTATAGTAGTTTAGAAAATTTATCTGAACCACTTGCATTAGGAGCTATAGTTGATAAAAATAAAAAGTTCTATGATGCTTTAACATCAACCATTAATTCTAAATTATATAGTTCAACAATAGTTAATAATGAAATATTAATTAAATTAATAGATGATCCAACAGATTCTGTTAGATTTGATACATCTGTTAGCACATTGGCTTCTAATTTATTGAATGGCGATTTTATAAATGCGAAGTTTATACCAGATACAAATAATGCAGATTTATATTATAGAATAGCAGATGCATCATTATGTTCCATGATGGTTGGTGATGTAAATAATGATGGAGTAATAGATTTACAAGATCTTGAATTATTAAACTCTTATTTAAATTTTAATTTAAATTTAGGTTTACCAAAAGAAACTTCAATATTTACAGATGGTTATACAACTACATATAATAATGGATATTCATCTTATGTAAATAAATTTTCAAATTTATTTTCAGTTCAATTTCAAATAGTAAATAAAAATACAAATGTTGTTTTATATTCTGGAACAGATGGAACATTAATTGCAGATCCTAATGATGATAGATTAGGTAAATTTACATCTTCATCAATTAATTTTTCTTTAATTTCAAATATAACAGATTATGATTTGATAATAGATTCTTCTATAACCCCTGAAAATTATGGTGGATTTTCTATAACATCACTTGATTCAGCATTAAATGTAATAACAATAAGAAAAGTATTTTTAACAGAAGAGACTTTGTCTCAGATGTTAAGAGCTGATATTGATGGAGACTTTCATATAACTACAAATGATGGTTATTTATTAGAAAGTTATATAAATAAAGTAAATGTAAGTAGTAACACATCTCCTTATCCTGGACCAACATCAAATTCTTATTTAAAAATAGGAACTAAATTTAATGTAATTAAGCTTAAGTTAGAAAAATATATTGATAGAAGTGATGATTACACATCAGATTTGGCTGATAGAAATGCAGTTACGCATATATTACCTGACATATTTACTGATGGATATTCAGATATAGACGGATATTTTGCGCAAAGAGATTTTTATAGTTTTCCTGTACCATTTTCTATAAATAAAAAATTAACATGGGAAGAGTATTTAGTAGTTGCAGCAAGTAAACCAAAACTAATACCAGCAATTTTTACAGATAATTTACCAGCAGATGAATCTTGTTTAACTCAAAGTGAAGATAGTTGTATAGTTTATCCAATTAAGCCTGATTTTGTATCAGGTAAAAACAATTTATTTGTACCTTATAACTTAATAATAGGTGAAGGTAATATACAAAGATCTGATGGAACTGCTTATAAATTAGATATAGAGATAGGTACAATTACATTTGAAGTTCCTACAGAAGCATTTGAACAAGAGCATAGGGTTAATGTATTTGATGTTTTTGTAGCAGAGTATAATAATACAGGTCTAACTAGACATGGATTTAAAGCAATGAAATTTGCTGATTGTACATATGTTAGCACTGATGCATTAAATAATGACCAGGTTAGATTTGCAGCAGCGGTACAATCTTTTTCTCCAAATATAGATGGATTTAGTTATGATGGATATTCTGGACCAATAGTAGATGGTAGAATTGGCGTAGCTATTGATTATGAGACTGGAGATTTAACTTTAAATTTTACTAATTTATATCAAGATTCTATTTTTGAAACAGTAAGTACTAAAATACAGATAACAGTATATTTGAAAAAAGCAGGATTTAATAATAATAATTTATTTGTAAGTTCAGACAAAGTTAAGAATTTGTTGGGACTATGATATATATTTGTTGATGAAAATCTTAATAAGACAATTTCTAGGGCAGAATCATTCATGGAGTGTTTCTGGATGGGGCATTGCTAATTCTTTAAAAAAGAATCATACTGTGCATTTATTTCCAACAGATGGAATAAAGCACATTCCTAAATCTTTAAAAGGAAATGTAATAGGTTATACTGAATTAGACAAACCCTTAGATTTAAAAGGTAAGGCTCCAGACCCAGAGTATGATTGCCAAATTAGTTATACAGCTATGAAAAATTTTCCAAATTTATTAAAAAATGGTAAAAAAAATAGATTTGGAATATGGTGTTATGAGTGGAATGGTAAAAATGTATTACCAGATGGATTTGCGGCAAAATATAAGTATTGTGATAAAATATTAGCGCCTTCAAATTTTGCAAAAGAAGTTTTTTTAAATTCTGCTATTCCAGAAAATCATATAGAAGTTATTTCTCATGGAATAAATTTTACAGGTTCAAAAAATAAAATAAAATTACCAACAAATAAAAAAGTTAAAATATTAGCTAATATTGCTCAAAATCATATTAGAAAAAATATTAATGGTCTTTTAACTGCATATGGCAAAGCTTTTACTAATAAAGATGATGTTTGTCTTATAATTAAAGGTAAAGGTAAAAAAGCCACACATCCATTTGATGTATCTTTAAATGATTTAATTAAAGAATATAAATCTAAATATAATGCAGAAATAAAATTATTTGAAGAATATGTTGAAGATATTCAAGATTTATATAATTCAATAGATATTGTTTTCACAATGTCTCATTGTGAATGTTTTTATTATCCAGGGTTAGAGGGTTTAGCTTCTGGTAAACTAAACATTGCTCCTAATTATGGTGGACAATTAGATTTTTTAAATACTAGCAATAGTTTATTAGTTTCTGGTAAAATTGAAAGAGCTAATCCTATTAGTATGTATTGGACAAGTAAAAATAATGCAGAATGGTTTATGCCAGATATAGATGATGCTGTTGATAAATTAAAGTATGCTTATAATAATTTTGAAAAAGAAAATTATAAATTAGAATTAAATAAAGAAAATGTTATAAAAGAATATAATTGGGATAATATAACAAATAAAATATTAAGTTTAGCAAAGGTTTAATGAAAATATCAATAGTAATACCAATATTTAATAAATATGCTTTTACAAAAGCATGTTTAGATGATTTATTTAAATTGCCAGAAGATAATGAAATTATTATAGTAGATAATGCATCTAGTGATGAAAGTTTTGAAAAACTTTCGTCAATAAATAAGAGCAATTTTAAATATATTAGAAATGAAACTAATTTTTTTCATTCTAAGGGATGTAATTTAGGCTTTGAAAAAGCTTCTGGAGATATTGTTTTATTTTTAAATAATGATATAAAAGTAAAAAGCAATCATGATAGTTGGACTTCTAAAGTAATAGAAGCTTGTAAAGATAATAAAATAATAGGACCAACATTTGGTCTTTTAGATAAAAATTATAATTTTGTTAAAGAATCAAATGAATTATTAACTGGAAATTCTTATGTAAGTGGATGGTTTATTGCTGCAAATAAAAAAACTTGGAAAAAATTAGATATGTCTAGCAATGAAATATGGAATGAAAAATTTCCTATGTATTTTAATGATGCAGACTTAGCTTTTAGAGCTAAAAAACTTAAAATAAATTTAGAGCATTTAGATATAAAAGATGTCTTACATTATGGTAAAATTTCATCTGCGCAATTAAATGTAAATAAATTATATAATGAAGGCAGATCTGTATTTTTAAAAAAATACGCAAAATAAGTTAAATTTTGTAACTCGTGATATATTTTAGGCAGGCAACAAATAAGTTGCGCTTATTTATATGGAGTTTAACTTATGAGTTTATTGAATAAAATATTAATAATATTAGGTTCATTATTATTAATAATTGGGTTAGGATTTATTATTTTCAAACAGCATGAAATTGCTAAAAGACAAGAAGCTATAGAAACTCAAATCTCTCAGCAAAAAGAAATTGCTGATAATATTATGAGAAGTCAAAGTAAATTTTCAACAAAAGAAGATTTAGAAAATTTTGTAACTCAAAATAATTTAAATTTAAAAGCAATAAAAGAAGATCTTGATAAATTAAATGCAAGATTAGTATTTGCAAATACTTTTACATCTAATAGTAAAGGGCAAGTTTCTTCAAATTTACCATCAACAAGTACTGGCTCTAATAATCCCGATCCAGAAAAATTAACATGTGATCCACATAATTACATGAAATTAGAACAAAAATTATCATTAAATGAAAAATTTTCAAATACAGAAGTTCCATTTGGAGAAGTTGGGTTTTCAGCATGGCAAAGTAAACCATGGAGCGTAAATATAAAGCCAAGAGAATACAGATCTACTAACGTAGTTGGCACAGATGAGAATGAAAAAGTATATGTATATAATAAATTTAGCGTAGTGGTTGATAATAAAGAATATGATGTTAAGATATCAAAAGCAGAAACTAAGCAAGAGTATCCAGAAGCAAAATTTAGTTTTTTTAACCCTAAAGTATTCTTATCTACAGGGGTTGCTGCAAATGTAAGTCAAGCTCCAATAAAAGGTTCTGTTAATTTAGGAGCTACAGTAGGTTTTATGAGTTATGGAAAATCCAAATTAAATCCTGATTTAAGCATTTTGCAATTAGGCGCAGGCTATGAGACTGGAACACAATTGCCTTCTTTAGTAATTAAGCCTATAAATGTTAATGTAGGTAATTTATTATCTACAAAAGTAATATCTAATACTTATCTTGGACCATCATTACAGATAGATTCTAAGCAAAATGTTTTTATAGGCGCTGGATTAAGCGTTGGGTTATAAGGAAAAAATGAAAAGACTAGTAATTATGACATTAACATGGGATGCAGAAGATAAGTTAACAAGATTAAAAGAATCTCTTATACCTGCCTTAGAAGTTTTAAAAAATTTAAAAGTAGAATGGCATATAAAAGATAATGCATCAAAAGACAAGACAGTTGAAAAAGCTAAGACATGGGGTGATAATGTTATAGTCTATGCATATAAAGATAATCTTCAGAATTTTGCTGAAGGAATGAATTATATATTTGATAAAGCAAATCCAGACGATGATGATTATGTTTTATTATTAAATAATGATGTTGTTTTTAATGATACTACATCATTAAAAAATATGATTAATATAATGGATAAAGATGATTCTGTAGGTGTTGTAGGGGCTAGATTATTATTTAATAATACAGATTTAATTCAACATTGTGGAGTTGTGTTTGATGATAAATATAAATTCCCAACTCATTTTAGATCTAAGGAAAAATCAAATGAAAATGATAAAAAAAATAGGTTGTTTCAAATAGTTACAGGAGCTGTTTTATTGACCAAAGGTAAATATTATAAAAATGTTTGTACAGACAATGCATCTGGTATTAATGGTTTAACAGAGACTTTTAGATGGGCATTTGATGATTGTGATATGTGTTTAAATATAAATTATGTGCAAAATAAAAAAATAGTATATTGTGGAGAGACAAATATTTTTCATGAAGAATCTGCTTCTTTAAAAAAGAATCCTGTAAATAAATTGCATTTAAAAGGAAACTTAGAAAAGTTAGTGTCTAAATGGGGGTCTATCTATAAAATAGACAAATCATTATATACAAAGAATAAAAATTTAAATTTATACGAATATAAGAAATAAATTATGAAAAAAATATTTATAACAGGTAGTTGTGGTTTTATATTTTCTAATTTTGTTAGGAAGCTTGCCTATTTAATAGGAAAAGATAATAAGCAATATCCTTATAACTTAGTAAGTTTAGATAACTTTAGCATTAATAATTTAAATGCAATGTATTGGAATAAAAACCATACATTTTATATAGGCGATATACTTGATGAGCACATTCTTAAAACAATCTTTGAGGTTGAGAAGCCTGATATAGTAGTGCATGGAGCAGCCCAGACTTTCGTAGATTCTTCTATAAAAGATCCAAAATTATTTGTGACTAATAATATTTTAGGAACTCAAAATATTATAAATGCTTGTGTAAAATCTAATGTAGAAAAATTAATTTATATTTCTACCGATGAAGTATATGGTCAACTTCTTTCAGAAAAAGACTTATCATGGAAAGAAACAGATTCTGCAAATCCAAGAAATCCGTATGCTGCTTCAAAATATTCTGCTGAATTACTTGTAAAATCAGCTAGTATTACTTATGGTTTAAATTATAATATAATAAGACCTTCAAATAATTATGGTCCAAGACAATTTTCTGAAAAACTAATACCTAAAGCAATTAAATGTGTGTTGAATAATGAAAAAATTCCAATATATGGACAAGGAGCTCAAATAAGAGATTGGACGCATGTATTTGATAACTGTCAAGCTATTTTAGATATAATTCAAAAAGGAAATGCTAATGAAATATATAATGTTTCAGCAAATCAAGAATTCTCAAATTTAGAGGTTATAAATAAGATATGTTCTATAATGGGAAATAGACATGATTTAATTTCATTCATAGAAGATCCAAGAGGCAAATGTCATGACTTTAGGTATTCTACAGATTCTTCTAAGTTAAAAGAATTGGGATGGAAGCCTAATTTTAAATTTAATGAAGGTTTAAAAGAAACTATTAATTGGTATATTAATAATCAATGGTTTATAAAATAAAGGTATATAATGTCAGCTACAACAAAAACACAGGAAGAAAATAAAGAAATGATAGAGGATAATCTTTCAAATGAAGAAGTAAAATCAGAATCATCTAATATAGATTTAGGCAAGTTAGCTGCTTTAAAAGCAAAAAATCAATCTAAACAGGAGACAAAGATGTCAGCAAAAATAGTTTCAAAAAAAGAAAGAAGTCTTTCATTAGGTGTAATAGGCTCTGGGCAAGCTGGTAGCAGATTGGCTGAAGCGTTTTATAAACAAGGATATGATGCAGTTGTAGTTAATACAGCAATGCAAGATCTTAAATTTATAGATATTCCAGATGCTAATAAGTTACTTCTAGAATATGGCTTAGGAGGAGCGGCTAAAGAACTTGAAATAGGAAAGGCTGCCGCTGAATCTTTTAGAGGTGAAATATCTAATTTAGTTGCTGACAAATTAGGCAATGCAAAAGTTAATGTTCTTTGTTTATCATTAGGCGGAGGGTCTGGAGCAGGTTCATGTGAAACAATGGTTGATATTTTATCACAAACAGGAAAGCCATTAGTAGTTATGACTGTATTGCCAATGGATGCTGAAGATGCTCAAACAAAAGCAAATTCATTAGAAACATTATCCAAGTTATCAAAATTAACACAAAGTAAAGTTGTTAATAATTTAATAGTTGTAGATAACGCAAAACTTGAAGCAATTTATAGCAATGTATCACAAGTAGATTTTTACAATATCGCTAATAAAGCTATTGTTGAGCCAATAGATGCATTTAATACATTATCTTCTATGCCAAGTCCATCTAAACCATTAGACCCAATGGAATTTACTAAGATTTTTCTTGATGGTGAAGGGCTATCTGTATATGGCGAATTAACAGTAGATAATTTTGAAGAAGATACTGCTATTGCCGAAGCTATAATAAATAACTTATCTGGGAATTTATTAGCTGGAGGCTTTGATTTAAAGCAATCAAAATATGTTGGCTATATAGTTGCTGCTAATAAAGAAACTTGGGCTAAAATACCTAGCTCTAGTATAGAGTATGCTAATAGTATGGTAAATGATTTATGTGGAGTTCCTAGAGGAATATTTAAGGGAGTTTATGTTATTGATACTCCAGATCCTGTAGTTAAAGTTTATTCTATGTTTAGCGGATTGCTTTTACCAATGGATAGAATTAATCAATTAAAAAAAGAAACAGAAGAGTTTTCTGTTAAAATAAAAAATAAAGATGAAAATAGAAATCAGAATATGAAAATAGATATTGGTAATAATGAGTCTGTTTCAGCGGCACAAAAAATAAAAGAAAAAATAGCCTCTAAAAATAGTGTTTTTGGTAAATTTGTTAATGGGATTGCTGATAGAAGAAAATAATATCTAAAGCTTTTAGCCATGTTATATGTCTCTGTACATAACAACACAGAGACATCTTAACATGGCTAAAATACTTATATTAAATAATAAAAAATGTCAAATAGAAGAACTTGATGATAAAGTTGTTAAAAAACTTTATCATCATTTATCTTTTAAATTACTAGGAGTAGAATATTCAGCAGCTTATCAAAATGGATGGTCGGGTTATACTTATTTGCTTTCTAAAAATAATAAGTTTAATTATGGCTTATTACAAAAAGTAAAAGCTTTTTTAAATAAAGAAAATATTGAATTTTCAGTAGAGGACAAAAGACAAGCCAAAGTAATTAATGAAGAATTATCTATATTAGATAATTTAAAAAAATATAATTTAATACCAAGGGAGCATCAAGAAAAAATAATAGAAGCAATGTTATCTACTGATAGAGGTATTATTAGAGCTGCAACTGGCGCAGGTAAAACATTATGCACAGCATTATATACAGCAAAAATAAATAAGCCTACAAATATATATGTAATTGGATTAGATTTATTAGATCAATTTTATAATTTATTTTCAAAATTATTTAATGAAAAAATAGGTTATGTTGGAAATGGTGTTTGTGATATACAAAGAATAAATATTGTTTCTATTTGGACTATTGGTAAAGCTTTGCAGCTTAAAGATATAGTAGATGATGATGAAGGTTTAATTGAAAAAGATTTAATTCCATCAAATAAAGATAAAATAATTGAATTATTAAAAAATACAAAAGTACATATTTTAGATGAATCGCATGTATGTACAACAAATACATTATTAGAAATTTACAAACATATAGACCCTGAGTATTTATTTGGATTTAGTGGTACACCATTCAGAGATGATAATTCAGATTTATTAATAAATAGTATATTAGGAGAAAAAATAATAGATGTATCTGCATCTGAGTTAATTGCTAAAAACATATTAGCTCCACCAATTATAAGATTTTTAACTGTACCAAAGAAAACAGTTAATTCTGTATATACAGCAGCTTATAAAGAATATATAGTAGAAAATGAAGAAAGAAATAATTTAATAGTAGATACTGCTAAAATGTTAATAAACAAAAATTATACTGTATTAGCTTTATTTAAACAAATAAAGCATGGTAAAATATTGTTTGATATGCTAACAAATGAAAATATTAAATTTGATATGTTATCTGGCAACGACTCTTTAGAGAGAAGAAATGAAATTAAGAAAAAAATAGTTGATAAAGAAATTAATTTAGTTTTATCAAGTACTATTTTTGATATAGGATTAGATTTGCCAGAATTAAATGCGCTTATTTTATGTGGTGGAGGAAAATCAAGTATAAGAGCTTTACAAAGAATAGGTAGAGTTATAAGAAGTTATCCTGGTAAAAAGCAAGCAGCAGTTGTTGACTTTTATGACCAGGCAAAATTTTTTAAAAAACACTCTAGCATCAGATATAGCATATACGCCTCTGAAAAGGGCTTCAATGTTATAAAATCGAAGGAAATGAAATAAAATTGGCGCACCGCGGCATCGTGGCTAGATTGTTCGTGAGGTCACATGGGAAAAGATTCAGAAATCGATTTTCAGAAAAATACGAATGAAAAATACACTAAGTTTTTTGAAAAATTTAAGGAAATTTCTACATTAGATGTAGATAACTGGAAGCCGGCTCATATACTTGGGTATTTTTGTATGAAATATAAAGATAAATATAATATAGAATATTCTTGGAAATTTAATACTCCACAGCCATCAAAATCTTTTGAGGTTTGGCAAGTTAATACTTTAGCTATTAAATTATCTTCTAAACCTTCTATAATAAAAGAATATATAGACTGGGTTTTTGATAATAAAGTTAAAAATTTAAAAAGAAGATTTACATCTATTTCTTTTTTAACAAAAGAAGAAAATTTAAGTGCATTTAAATATAATTTATTGCAATCCAATTCTAAAACAATAAAAAGGACAACAATATTACCAACGGCTTATAAAAATATATTTTTAAATATAAATAAAAATATTGAAACTTATGGAGATTTATCTTTTTTATTTTTAGAGAAAGAAACATCTGAAGATGTAAAAAGAGCATTTGAGCAAATAAAAATGTTAGGATTTAATGAGGATATTATTGGAAATATAGTATGATTAAAAAGTATAATAAAAAATATATATTAGAAAATAATCTTCTTTCAAAAGAAGAATTTATATTTTTTTGTAAAAATTTAATTACTACTTTAAATATTCGCTGCACTACATCTCATAATAGTTGCTTACAAATTGTTTTGTCCAATGCAAAAGCTAAATTAGCTATAATTAGAGACGATATATTCCCAGAACATACAATTGTATATTTTATAGATCAAGAGCAAGATGAGTTTTTTAAAAAAATCAAGAAATTATTTAAATTAAGAGGTTTTGAATGATAAAAAAAGGAGATTATATAAAATGCTATTTAGTATCTTCTGCTTTAGTAGAAGGTAATGTAGAAGAATATAATGATAATTTAATAAAATTATCTTCAAAAGAAGATAATTCATTTATTTTAATATTTAATCCTAAAAGAGATATTGTTTTTGTAAAAGTTTGTGCTCCAAAAGTAACTTATGATAACTTATCTGAGCAATTTCAAGAGGAGCTAAAAGTAGTGCCTAAAAATGAACAGGAGTTAGATTCTAAAAATATGAAATTAGCTCAATTAAAAATAATGCTTAATAAAAAAGAAAAAGAGATTTTAGCTAATAAATTAAAAGAGCATACTGTTGGACAAATAAAAGAGGTAAGATATGAACAACCTAGATTTACGAAGTAAAGCTCTTAATAACATACCAGAAAAAAAACTAAAAGAATTTATACATAGAATAAATGAATCTACCCCCGATATAAAAGAAAAAAATATAAAAATAATAGCTGTAAATAGATATGCAGAATCTAATATTCCAATAGATTATTGGACTAAAAAAATGGAAAGAGATTGGGCAGGAGATAATAATTTATTAAATTATTATAATGAATATATAAAAGATATAAGACAATCTTTTATAGATGGTAAATCAGTATGCTTGGCTTCTTCTCATGGTAGAGGAAAAAGTTTAGCTTTATCATGTATTTTAAAAAAAGCATCTTCAGCAGGATATACTGCATTATATACGACTTTGTCAGATATTGTGGCTATAATGACTCAGGCTACAAATGAAGAGAAATTTGTAGCTAAAAGAGAGTTATGTTTAGTTGATTTTCTTTTTATAGATGAGGTTGATAATAGATTTTTTAGTCAATCAGAGTTGTCAAGTGAGCTTTTTGCAAGATCATTTGAATTGATAATAAGAACAAGATTACAAAATAAGTTACCAGTATTATTAGCCACTAATTCTCCTAATGTAAAACAAAGCTTTTCTTCTTTTTTTAAAGAAAGCTTAGATTCTATAATGAATAACATACCAATATTGCCAGTATCTGGAACAGATTTTAGAAAAAAATAAAAAAACTTTAAAACAAAGGAGGCGCGGATGATTTTAACAAATCATCTGCGTAATTATTTATGAATAATAACGAACAATTAGAATTAGAAGTATTAAAAGGGTTGATAACTTCTAAAAAATCAGCTTTAGAATTTACTTCTGAAATAGACATAACAAAACATAATATATTTTCGCCAGATTTATGGCATTTTGCAATAACAGTAGTTAATTATATTAAAACATATAAAGAAGTTCCTACTATAAAAATACTTTGTGAAAAAATTTCAAAAACATTAAATAATGATGCTATTGAAAATTTTAAAAATGTATGGGATAAAGTTAATAGCTCTAATTTTGAAGAAAAAGAATTTAAGTTTAATTTAGAAAAATTAAAACAAAAATTCTCAGAAAGACAAATTTTATTAATAAAAGATAAGATGTCTAAAATAGATTCTTCTAGTTTAGATGTAAATAAAACTTTAAATGATTTGCAAAAATCATTGCAAAATATAAATGCTTTAGGTAAAAATCAAGCTTATATAAATGTAGATGTTAAAGATTATCTTCAAACGTTTTCAGATTCTTTTAATGCAAAAAAGAATAATCCAGATTTAGATAAAGGTATAATTTCTGGTTATTCTTATTTTGATTATGCTACAAATGGAATAAAGCCTGCTGATATGGTTTTAATTGCAGGAGAAACAGGATTTGGAAAAAGTTTATTTCTTAAAAATATAGCAGTACAGGTATGGTTACAAGGAAATAATCCTTTTGAAGAACCAAAAGTAAAAGGTAAAAATGTTATTTACTTTTCATTAGAAATGCCATATGAAGATTGCTTTAATAGGTTTATAGCTAGACTTTCTTCTGTGCCATCAAGAGATATTGAAAACGCTTCTTTGGCAAATGATGATTTTCAAAAAATAAAAAAATGTTTGCAATTTATAAAAAAATATGATAGCAAATTTACAATAGTAGATATTACTGATGCTAATGCTAATGATATAGAAGCAATTCTTATAAATTCAGAAGATAAATATGATGCTGTTTTTATAGATTATATAGGAATTATGAAAACTAACATGCATTCTGAAGACCAAGATTGGTTAAAGCAAGGAATCATAGCTTATGAAACTAGAGCTATAGCAAGAAAACATTCTATTCCAATATTTTCAGCTGTTCAATTAAATAGAAAAAGTAATAGCAAAGAATCTTCTGATAATATAGGGTTATCTAGACTTGCACGCTCTTCTACAATTGCAACACATGCAACTCATATTATTCAAATAGAAAGCAGGCAAAATGAAGAAACTTATCCTGATTTTATTTATCATTTAATTAAAAATAGAAAAGGACCAAAAGGTAAGGGCACTTTGATTAAAAATTTAGCTTGCTCTACTTTACTTGATCATAAAGAAGAACATGATAATTATGATAGTTTTTTTACTGATCAGTATGATATTTCTAAAGAGATGGAAGATTTACAAATATAATATTTTGACATATTATAAAGATGTTTTTATAAAAATTGGAGGGTGTTATAATTAAATTTGTAACATATTTACAAAATGAATAATGAGCTATTAGCAGAAGCGTGTAGAATAGAATATGATGAAAAAACCGATAAGTTATATATAGTTTTTGAAGTAAAAAATCTTTTGTTTAAACAAAAAATAAAAAAAGAGTGGACAAAAGATTTAGAGTTTATTATAGTAGATAAACAACTATATGAAAGTAAATGAGGATATAATGCCAGAATATGAACATAAATGTACAGATAGTGAATGTAACCATGAATGGGTTGATACTTATTCAATAAAACAAGACCCTCCTAAATTTTGCCCTAAATGTAATAAAGAAACAGCTATGAGACTAATTTCTTTAGGTGGTAAAGGTAGAGTTGAATTATATGGTCAGGATTTAGTTGATAAAGTAAAAGTTGATACGGAAAAACTTAAGAAAGATATTTATTCTTCTGAAAAGCTTTATTCAAACTTTTTAGGACCAGATAAGTATGAAAGTATTCAGAAAAAATTAGATAAAAATAAAAGAGGAAGATAATTAAAATTTTCCGCTGATTTTTTAAAGTTTGACAAAATTAAAAAAAAATGTATATTGTAGGGCATGTGATGGCGTGCCCTATATAAAAATAATTAAGGAAAAAATGCCAACATATCTTTATGTATGTACTGAACATGGTGAATTTGAAGAATTTCATTCTATAAAAGATGAAGTAAAAGAATGTCCTTTTTGTAAAAAAGAAGGCAAAATTTCAGAGCCTCCAAAAAGATTGATATCAAAAGGCTCTAATTTTATATTAACTGGAAGTGGTTGGGCGAAAGATAATTATTCGTGAATAATAAAAAAGCGATTAAATCAATAATTGAACTATTAAAACTTTGTTTATCTTTAGATGATCAAGAGTTATCTAAATTAACAATAGAGCTTATTATAGAAAAATTAGAAGATTTATTGAATAAGTAATAATGAAGCATCATCTTACCCCTAAATTCAAATAGGTTGCGCAATACCTTTTAATTGTGATAAAGGATCATTTATATGATAACAGAAAAAGAAGCAAATAATCTTATGAATACTCTCTTTGAACTAAGAAATAAAGTAAAAGAAGACCCTTCACTTATAAAAAAATTAAATCAACACGAAAGAAAATGTATAGAAAATTTTAAATATCTTGTGCTAATGAAAACTAGCAGATACAAATCTTTCAATAATTACGAAGACTTAAACCAAGATGGATATGAAGCTTTGTTAAGTGCAATGAAAACATTTAATCCAAAAAAAGGTTCATTTTTTGCATGGGCACATAATTATATAGGCACTCGTATTTCAAGAAAAGCAAATTTGCATACAACTATAAGATATCCTTTAAAATTTTCAAGAGAAACAACTCCGCATAAAGAATTAATGCTTCCTTTATTGGTGGAAGATAAGAATTGTCCAGATAAAGAATATGAAGAAAAAGAAAAACAAGAAATGCTTAATAAAGCATTTAAAAATTTAAATGAATTGCAGAAAAATATTATTATGTCAGCTTTTGGCTTTGATGAGCCAAAGCCACTTAATACTGATAAGCTTTGTAAGAAATTTAATTTACCAAAAAAGATTGTTTTAAATTCAATTAAAACATCTATTGAGATTATGAGAAATAATATATAAGGATATTTATGACACTATTAACTCCAAGGGCTACATACGCACCATTTGAATATGAGCAAGCTTATAAGTATTGGGAATTACAGCAACAATCGCACTGGTTGCATTGTGTTGCAAAAGATCAATTAGTTATTACATCTGATGGCATTTTTTCTGTTGAAGAATTATATAATATAGGTAATAAATTAACACTTTTTAATAATGAAAACAAAATATCATCATCATCAATGATAAGAACTGCCTTTAGACAGCTATATAAATTGCACACAAAAGAAGGCTACACTCATTCTATTACATTAGATCATAGGGTTATGACTCCAAATGGCTGGGTTGAAGCAGGAAACCTTAAAAAAGGTGACCTTATTTGTATTCAGAGCAATGAAGGTTTATTTGGAAATATTGATGAGCCAGAATTGGCATATTTAGCTGGTCATTATCAAGGCGATGGTACAACTGATAATAATAATATTATTTTCCAAGTTTGGAAAGACGAATGGTCTCAATTTATACCTAAAATAGAAGATTGTATTAATAAAGTATATCATAAAAAAGATCTATTTAATGGAAGATATAATATTCCTTCTTTTGGAAAAGAGCAATCTAATTCTGGAAGAATGCCTTATAAAAGATTAGTTACTTCAAAATTTAAAGATTTTAACTTTCAAAAAAATGTTATTCCAGATTTTGTTTTAAGAGGAAATAAAAAAACAGTAGAAGCTTATTTAGAAGGGCTTTTTGATACTGATGGTACTTGTTATCAAAATAAAAAACATGAGTCTATTAAAATAGGGCAAGCTGACCTAAAATTTATGCAACATTTACAAATTTTGTTATTAAATTTTGGCATAAAATCTTCTATGTATAAAAAAGAAGCTAGACAAACTTTATTGCCAGATAGTAAAAATAATTATAAATATTATAATTGCAAAGATTTTTTTACATTAGAAATTACTAACAAAAATTCTGTTATAAAATTAGATAAGTTTTTAAACATTTTTGAAAAATGTGGCAAAAAGCTTCGTGGTTTTGTAAATTCAAAAAAATCACATCCAATAGAAAATGCTCGTTTTTCTCATCTTGAAAAGTTAGATGAAGATTATGTTTATTGTGTATCTGTTGATACAGATGATCATGCATGGATATGTAATGGATTTATTACTCATAATACAGAGGTTCAAATGTCTTCTGATATTAATGATTGGAAGTTAAATCTTACTGAAGCTGAAAAATTCTTAATAGGACATATTTTAAAAGGTTTTACTCAATCAGAAGTCTTCATTCAAGAATATTGGGGGCAAATGGTTAGCAATTGGTTTAAAAAACCTGAAATACAAATGATGGCAGCAACATTTTCATCATTCGAGACGATCCACGAAGTCTCTTATGCATATCTTAACCAATCATTGGGGTTAGAAGACTTTGAAGCATTTATGTATGAACCAACTGCTAAAGCAAAAATTGATAGATTAATTAATACAAAAGGGAAATCAAAAGAAGAAATAGCTAAAAGCTTAGCTGTATTCTCAGCCTTTAATGAAGGCGTTAATTTGTTTTCTTCATTTGCAATTTTGTTAAATTTTTCAAGATTTAATAAAATGAAAGGGTTAGGTCAAATTATAGCTTTTTCTATAAAAGATGAATCCTTACATTCAGAAGCAGGTTGTTGGCTATTTAGAACATTAATAAAAGAATTTCCGGAATTATGGACAGATTCTCTTAAAAAAGAACTTTATGATGCTGCAAGAGTTACAATAGATTTAGAAGATGCCTTTATATCTAAAGCTTTTTCTTTTGGAGAAGTTGAAGGTATAACTGAATATGATATGAAAAATTTTATTAGATTTAGAGCTAATACTAAATTAGAAGATTTAGGTCTTAAGAAAAATTGGAAAAATATAGATAAAGAAAGTTTAGATAGAATGGCTTGGTTTGATTATCTTAGCGTAGGCGTTGCTCAAGCAGACTTTTTTGCTCAACGCGTAGATTCTTATGCCAAAGGCAGTGTTGATTTTACTAAGATTTGGAAGTAAGTAAAAACAAGCCACCTTAAAACTAATTTAAGGTGGCTTTTTAATTTTTAAAATATTATTTTTATGGAGAATTGATGAATAGCTTAGAAGAACTTAAACTTGCTGGTGAAGCACCTGAATGGATGAATGAAGATGGTTATAAGACATTATCTAATGGATATCTTTTACCAAATGAAACTCCAAAGCAAATGTACATAAGAGTTGCTAAAGCTGCTGCATCTTATTATAAAGACTCAGAAATGTGGAGTAAAAAGTTTTTTGATGCTATGTGGAAAAATTGGCTTTGTTTAGCATCTCCAGTTGCATCTAATTTAGGTACTGATAGAGGTTTGCCTATTTCCTGCTTGACAGGTGATGTTTGGTTAAATACAAAAACTAATGGTATTTTAATGAAAGATGTTAAAATAGGAGATGAGCTTCTTACTCATAAGGGAAGATATAGAAAAGTTATTGGTAAAAAATCTCGTATGAGTTCAGGAGATTTATATAAATTAAGAGTTCAAAGCAGACTTACCCCATTAAAGATAACTGGAAATCATCCAGTTTTAACAAATCTTGGATGGGTCCGAGTAGATCAGCTAGATGCAAAAAAACATTTTATAGCTACAAATTATTTTGTAGAAAAAGAAAATGTAGATTTTACTATTGATATGAAAAAATATATAGACTATGAATTTGAGATAATTGATGGTATAATTTGCAAAAAATCAATAAATAAAGTTAAAAGAAAAGCTCCAAAAAATGGATTAAACAATTATTATTCAAAATTACGTGAGTTAGTAAAAGTTGATAATGATTTATCTTGGGCATTAGGGTTATGGTGTGCTGAAGGAAGTAAAACTATTAATAAAAATAAAGTACCAAATGGTATAAGAATAACAATGGCTCAAGAACAAATGCCATTTTTAGAAAAATGGAAAAATATTTTATGTGATAAATTTAATTTAAATGGAGCTTGTAGTTACCAACAAGCTCAAAGACCAAATTTTGCAAACGGAAAAATTACAAAATGGGCGAATGCTAATGTAAATTCTAAGGTGTTAGGAAAATTTTTTGTTTCAGAATTTGGTGATAATTGTAAAAATAAAATTTTACCAGAATGGTTAATAGATCTTCCAAAAGAACAATTAAAATATTTTTTAGAAGGAATGCTTCTTGGTGATGGATATTATGCTAAAAATGGAACATGGTCATTAACATTAGCGAACCCTAAGTTATTATTAGCTGTTTATAATATCTGTTTAAAACTTGAAATTCCAGTCAGCTTACAGATGCAGGTAAAACCAAGTAATATTGGTAAAACAAAATATGTTTATACACTAAGATCTATAAAACAAGATTCAATAAAGTTATCACAAAGCAACGCTCAAGGTGGAATCATTTTTAATGATTTACGTTATTGTGCAATTATTGAATTATCAAAACTTGATAAAGACGAAGAGGTTTTTGACATAGAAGTAGAAGAAGATTCTTCTTTTAGTGCTGGCGGAATAGTTGTTCATAATTGCAATTCCATTCATTCCGGGGATTCTTTGAACTCAATTTTTATGAAAAATCATGAACTTGCGATATTATCTAAGAATGGAGCAGGTGTAGGAATATACTTAGGAGATATAAGAGGGCGTGGAGCTCCTATAAAAGGTAATGGTAAATCTGAAGGCATTGTTCCATGGGCTAAAGTATTTGATGCCACTACTTTATCTGTTTCTCAAGGAAGTACTCGTCGTGGAGCTTCTGCGATTTATCTTCCAATTGAACATTTAGATATTAAAGAATTTATTAATATAAGAAGACCAACAGGAGATATTAATAGAAGATGTTTAAATATACATCATGGAATTTGTATTTCAGATTCTTGGATGAAATCTATGTTAGAAGGTGATGAATCTAAAAGAGAATTATGGATAGAAATTCTTAAAGCAAGATTTGAAACTGGAGAGCCTTATTTATTTTTCTCAGATAATGTTAATAATAAAAATCCAGAATGTTATGTTAAAAATAATTTGCAAGTAAAAACTTCAAATATATGTTGTTTATCTGGTGATACTTTAGTTTTGACTAAAGATGGTAATAAAAAAATAGAAGAGCTTGTTGGCAAAACTGTAGAAATTTATGATGGATTAAATTGGATAAAAAATTCTTCTTTTGAGTTGAAAGGAGAGGATGAGCTTTATAGAATTTATATAAAAGATGGGTCATTTGTAGATTGTAATAAAAATCATAGATGGTTTGTTGCAAATGATTATAATGATATAAGAGATAAAAAATATAAAGAGACTCTTACAGAAGATCTTAAAGTTGGTGATTTTATTGAAAATCATGATGAAGAAATGCATGATGAATTAGATGAACCAGGGGCACACTTAAAAAGATTTTTATTAAATAGAAAAAATACAAGTTGGAGAAAAATAATTAAAATAGAAAAATTGCCTGGAATACATAAAGTATATTGTCCAAAAGTAGAATCAACAGGTAAATTTGCATTAGCAAATGGATTGATGACTGGCAATAGCGAGATTACTTTGTACACTGATCCACAACATACATTTGTTTGCTGCCTATCTTCTTTAAATCTAGTTCGTTGGGATGAGTGGAAAGATTCTGATTTGCCAGAATTAACTACAAGGTTTTTAGATGCTGTATTATCAGAATATATTGAAAAAACTAAAGATATTGAAGGTATGGAAGCTTCTAGAAATTCTGCAATAAAAGGTAGAGCAATAGGCATAGGTGTATTAGGATTTCATACATTATTGCAAGAAAAAATGATTCCAATAGATTCTTTTGATGCAATGCAATTGAATGCTGAAATTTTTAGAACTATTAGAAAAGGCTTTGATAAAGAAACTAAAGTTCTTGCTCAAGAACTTGGTGAACCAGAATGGTGTAAAGGCTTTGGTATAAGAAATTCTCATGGTTTAGCTGTAGCCCCAACAGTATCAAACTCAATAATTTCAGGTGGTTACAGCGCTGGAATAGAACCAATTGCTGCAAATGTATTTGTACAAAAATCAGCAAAAGGAACTTTTATTAAGAAAAACGCTACTTTAGAGAAATTGCTTGAATCAAAAGGAAAGAATACAACTGAGGTATGGACTTCTATAAATACAAATAATGGAAGTGTTCAGCATTTAAGTTTTCTTTCAGCAGAAGAAAAAGAAGTATTTTTAACTGCAAGAGAGATAAATCAGCATGCTTTAATAAAGTTAGCAGGTCAAAGACAAAAGTGGATAGATCAGGCGCAATCTTTGAATTTGTTTTTCGCAGCTAATTCAGATCCTAAATATATACACGAAGTGCATATTGCGGCTTGGCAAGAGGGTTTGAAGACATTATACTACTTGAGGAGTGAGGGTGTTATTAAGGGAGATTTGGCATCAAGGTCAATGGATGAGTGTAAAGCGTGTGAAGGTTAAGTAATTATTTGGTATATAAAGGTACATGAAAGGCACGATTCTTTTAAACTTTGATGAAAACCTCAAGAAAGTTGAGGAAGAAGAGCAGTCTAACTTTATAAGAAATTTAATAGAGCAAATGGGGGTTCCTATCGATTTTTGGGTCGAGGGAACCTCTCTTTCTATTGAAGGTAGAAAGAAAATGCTTGATTTATTGAGAAAGTATCAAATAATGATATTGGATGATAATGATGGTGAAATAAAAATTTATGTTGAGAATGAATTAGTAGGAGAGTGGCGTAAATGTAGTTATAAGTTAAAAAGAAATTATGGTGAATTAGATAGAAAGAAACAACTTTATTTGGAAATGACTGTAGATTTTTGGACCATTTTTGACCAAGAAGAATTAAATAATGAATAAAAAATATATATTTGACACATCAGCACTTATTGCAGACCCCTCGGCTTATACTAAATATCCTGATAGCATTGCTATAATTCCAATAGCAACGTTATCAGAGCTTGATAAATTAAAAAAACAGCTTAATGAAGCTGGTAAAAATGCAAGAATGGCTGTTAGAAATTTAGATGAAATTTCTTCTACTGGAGATATTTCAAAAGGAATTTATTTAAAAGATAATATTTTACTTAAAATAGATGCTGATTATGTAAACCCAAAAACTGAAGAATTTGCTAATTTTGGTCCATCAGATTATGGTGATACTCATATACTTATATGTGCTTTTATAAATAATAAAGAAAATAACGCAACTTTAATATCAAATGATATTAATTTAAGAGTCAAGGCTAAATCTAAAGGCATTTCTGCTGAAATGCATAAAGAAGAAGTTTCTTTAAATGAAATTTATATGGGACATAAAACAATTGAAGATGAGGAATTAGGTCTTATCTTACAGCAAGATAAAGTAATAAATCCAGAAGATTTTAATTTAAATTTAAATATAAATGAATATGTATCTTTTGAAAGCGCTAATCATGATACTATTTCTATGGGTAAAAAAGTTTCAAAAAAACATGTGCAATTGCTTAAAAAAGTTTATCCATGGAATATGTCAGCTAGAAATAAAGAACAAGCTTTTGCTGTAGATGCAATTATGGATAGAGAAATTGATCTTGTAACTCTTATAGGTAAAGCAGGATCAGGCAAAACATTAATGGCATTAGCATCTGCTTTAGAATTAGTAATATCTAAACAAGAATATAATAAGCTTATTATATATAAACCAATACAATCTGTTGGCAATGATATTGGATATTTGCCAGGAGAGCTAAGCGAAAAATTAGCGCCATGGTTTCAAGCTATAATGGATTCTTTTGAAGTGTTATTTCAATCTTCTTCTAATAAAAACAATACTGATTGGAAGAAAAATTTAGAAATGTTTCAGAAGAAAGGCAAAATTGAAATGGAAGCTATAACATACATTCGTGGTAGAAGCATTCCTAATGCTATAATTTTACTTGATGAAGCTCAAAATTGCTCAAAAGATGAGATAAAAACTATTTTAACTAGAGCTGGAGAAGGTACTAAAATTATTCTAACTGGTGATATAGAGCAAATTGATAATAAATCCTTAGACTCATTAGATAACGGATTAGTTTATGTTATTGAAAAGTTTAAGAATTCTAGCATTGCAGCTCATGTTACTTTAACAAAAGGCGAAAGAAGTAGATTAGCTACAGAAGCAGCAAATATATTATAAGGTTAATATGGAAGAAAAAGAAAAAGAAGAAGAAATTAAAAGTACTGTTCAATCTTTATCTGAAATAGATAAAAGCAAATTAGCATTATCTATAATGAATAGAAAATTAGCTTTAGCTAACGCTCAAAGAGTTCTTGCTGAACAAGAAAATGCTGAGTTGGCTTATAAATACTTAGTTGTTCAATTATATATGAAATATGGTCTTTCTAAAGAACATGTTATTACTGATAACGGCGAAATTTTATTAAAATCAGAACAAGGTGAAAATGAATGAATCATTACAAGAAATAAATTCTCTTATAAAAATTAGAGAATATATTAATAACATGGTAAATTTAAATGCATTTTCAAATGAAAAAAGAAAATTTATGCAAAGATTATTACCATTTATTGAAAAAAAAATAAATTCTACATTAGAAAATAAAAAATTCTTAGATTATATTGAATATAAAGAATAATAGAGGGTAAATTGAAAGTAAATAATAAATCTCATAAAAATGGATTTATTAAGTTAAAAGATAAGGAATGGGCTGAAAAACAAAGAGTTGCTGGCAAAATAACTGCCGCAACTCTTAGCCTTCTTAAAAAAGAAATGAATAATTATTCTTTATCTAAACTTAATAATATTGCAGAAGAATTTATTCTTGATAATAAATGCATTCCTACTTTTAAAAATTATAATAAATTTCCAGCAGCTGTATGCATGTCATTAAATAAATGCTTGGTACATGGTGTGCCTAAAGATTATACTTTAGAAGAAGGCGATATTATATCTTTTGATTTAGGATGTACTTTTGATAATGTTGTTGCTGATTCAGCAATAACTTTAATAAATCGGAAAAGCTAAATTAAATTCACATATTACATTAGTTAATGCAACTAAAGAAGCTTTAGATGAAGCAATAAAGTCAATAAAAATTGGGTTGCAATTAGGAGTTATAGGTAATTCTATATATAATATAGGTAAAAAATATAAATTATCTATAATAGATGATTATGGTGGACATGGAATATGTAATAATGAAGATGGTTCTCCACTGGCTCATGCAATGCCATTTGTTTCAAACAAATCAGAGCCTAATGTAGGTATAAGATTTGCCGAAGGTTTATCGTTAGCTATAGAACCATTATTTTCATTAGGAACAAATAAAACAAAAGTAGATATTAATGGTTTTGATGTTGTATGCGATGATTTATGCGCTCATTTCGAGCATACATTGTTTATTCATTCTGATCACATTGAAATAATGACTAAAGAAGATAATAATATAATTTACTTTTAATTAGAGGCAGTATGAAAATTAATTTTGAAGATAAAAGTTGTGTAGAATGTAAAAAATCTGATAATTCAGATAAAATTTTAATTATTATACAAGCAAAAGATTATTCTAATCCTTTAAAAAAAATAGTAAATACAGTTGAATTAACTAAAGAACAATTTAAAGAATTAATATCTGATATTGATTAATATTTTAGTATTTATTTTGAGCCTAAATAACAATATGGCAGTATAAGTTAATATCTAACAATAACTACAAATAATTTCATGAGTATTAAATATCCTGCACAAATTGATGACCAAACATCCTTACCTATAGTTGTTGATAAAACACCTATTTCTCCAGCTGTAATAAATAAATTACGTCAAGCAATTTTAGCTATTGAATCAGAATTAGGAGTTAAGCCAGGAGGTTTGAATTCAACTGTAAAGGCAAAATTAGATTCTTTATCTAATATTATTAATAATTTAAATAATATAGAATTAGCAGGAGATTTAGGAGGAGAGACTAATTCTCCTAAAATTATAGGAATTCAAGGAAGACCAATATCGACTATTGAGCCTGAAATTGGTCAATCTCTTTTATGGAATGGAATTTCTTGGATACCAGCCAATGTTGGTGGAGGCTCTGGAGTTATTGGTCCTACAGGTCCTCAAGGAATACAAGGACCAACTGGAGCTCAAGGTCCAGCAGGAAGTAATGGCTCTAATGGAGCTACAGGAGCACAAGGAGCAACAGGTCCACAAGGACCTACAGGAAGTGCTGGCGCAACAGGACCAGCAGGTAGAACTGGTGCAACTGGAACTCAGGGAGTTACTGGAGCTACAGGTCCACAGGGTGTAACAGGAGCTACAGGTCCACAAGGTCCTCAAGGTTCTCCTGGAGTAGGCGGAGGAAGTAGTTCTGGAATATATGTTAATAATCAAGGGGTTACACTAGGATTATTTAATTTAATTAATTTTACAGGACCAGGAGTTACAGGAGTAGCTACTGGAAGCATGGTAAATATAATAATTCCATTAGCTAGTGGTTTACAAGGTAGTCCAGGAGTTACAGGACTTCAAGGAGCTACTGGCATTGCTGGAGTAACAGGTGTAACTGGTCCACAGGGAGCACAAGGCGTAACTGGTGCTACAGGACCTCAGGGAGCACAAGGAGTTACAGGTTTTACAGGTCCTCAAGGATCTCCAGGCATTACTGGAGTTACAGGAGCAACTGGTCCACAGGGAGCACAAGGTGTAACTGGTGCAACTGGACCAACTGGACCAGCAGGTAGGACAGGAGTAACAGGGGCAACTGGACCAACAGGACCAGCAGGTAGAACAGGAGTTACTGGAGCTACAGGACCACAAGGAGCACAAGGATCTCCTGGAGTAACAGGAGCAACAGGAGCAACAGGACCAGCAGGAAATTTAGGTTTTACTGGTCAGACGGGCATGGGGCAATTATATGGTTATTCTCAAGCTGGAGTATCTGGTTTATATGGAGGTGGAGTTATAGATGTTTTAGGGGCGCAAACTAAAAATATATCTAATCCATATGGAAATACAATATCAGAAGAATATGGCATAATAACAACAGATATAAGCAAAGAAATTGCTTATGCTTTTGCCTTGGCTACAGGTAGCATTTATCAAGCAAAAATATCATTAATAGGAACTGTTTCTGGAGCTAATCAAGCATTATCTTATTCTTGGGATTTTGATGTAACAACCGCTTCTGGGTCTACTGTTAGATGGTTGCCTTCTGGAGCAACAGGACCAATTATAACAAAATATATAAATGAAAATAATCTTTTAGGAGCAACTTGTTTTGCAACAGGTTTTACAGGATATGTTGCAGTTCAAGGTACTGGTGTTATAAAATGGTATGGAATAGCTGTTAGACCAAGAGTTTTAGGATAAAAATATGATTGGAATTTCTGGAACACCATTTTTTAATATGAATACTTCAGAACAAGCTGAAGTTGGTTGGAAACCAACTGATGCAAATGTTGCTGCAAGATTATGGTATAGAGCATCTAAAGTAACAATTGCAACAGGTAATCAAGTTAGTATATTACATAATAAGGTAATTACTGAAAATATTACCACAAACCAATATCAATCTGATACAGCGCTTATGCCTATATATATACCTTCAGATCCAGCTTATAATAACAAGCCAATAATATCATTTTCTGGATCAGAATTTTTTAAAAGTGGAGAGATAGCAACAGCTTTACAAGGACCTTGTACAATAGTTGTAGTTGGACAGACAGGATTTACTACTGCTTTATTTTCAAAGGGTGATGAAACTATAGATTATAATTTACTTTATATAGAAGGAGTAGGTTTATTAAAATACTTTCAATCATTAGAATCTGTTACAGGAATAAATGATTATTCTGACACTCCATCAATTTTTATGTTAACTAGTGATGGTATTGATTTAAATATTTATAGAAATGATTTTTCTTCTATAGAATCAACTACATCTGGAACATTTTCTGCAACAAATACATTTGCAGTAGGAGCTGGAAATGCTGGCGTTGGTAATTGTATAGGTAAAATAGCTGAAGTTATTTATTGGTCAGGAATTTTGGATACCACTAATTTAGCTAAATTAGTAATTTATTTAAATAATAGATATAATTTAGGAGCAAGCTCATGACTATTAAGTATCCTGCAGAAATAGATAATAATTCATCATTACCAGATGCAATAGATAATGTTACTCCTGTAAAAGCATATGTTATTAATAATTTAAAAAAAGCTATTATTGCAATTGAATCAGAATTAGGCACAAAACCTTCAGGAGCATCTGCTACAGTTAAGCAAAGATTAATAAATATAGAAAATTCAATATCAAATTTAGAAATAATTAGTCTTTCTAATGATTTAGGTGGAACATTATCTGAGCCTCAAGTTATTGGTATAAGAGGTGTTCCAATATCTGATACTGAACCTTCAAGTGGTCAAATTTTATATTTTAATGGAATATCATGGATTCCATATACATTGCCAAGCAATGAATTTCCTTTTTCTGCTGGAGGAGATTTGTCTGGGACTAGTTCTTCTCAAAGTGTAATAAAAATACAAGGTAGAAATATTGCAAGTACAGCTCCAACTTCTAATCAATTTTTAGGATGGAATACATCTAATGATAGATGGGAACCTATAACATTAGATGTGTCTTTAACTGATGTTATTGAAGGCGCTAATTATAGTAATTATTTGATAATACCAATATCTATAACAAATTCACAAACAAATACAAATAGTTACTCTACCTCAGCTGTATTTAATTTTAATCCTACAATATATAAAACCGGAACTAGAGTAATTAAATTAAAAGTTATAGGAGAGACTACTGGACCAGAATTATCTATTAGGTTATATAATTTGACTGCTGGTGCAGCAGTTTCAGGAAGTTCATTGACTACAACATCAACTACAGCGGTTTTATTAGAGACAGCAGATATTAGTTCAAATATAACCAATGGATCAGCTATATATAATTTACAAATAAGTTTAGACACAGTAAATCCTGCTGAGCATGGAGATTTGACGTATGCAGTGATAGAAATATATTGGAGTTAAAATGGCATTACCAACATTAGCAAAAACATGGCAATTTGATATAAATCAAACAATAACAGCACAAGGAAGTGCAATTGCTACAGGAAAAGCAATAATTTTTGCATTAAAAGAATCTTTAATTGGATTTGCACAAAACCCATGGACAGTAAGAGGTTCTAGTAATAGTGTTGCTGCTGGATTAGATAGCGTAGATAGGTGGGCATCTACAGCAAATATAGTTAATTCATCATCAGATCATTCTTGGATAGTATTAAGACAAACAGGTATAGCTTCAAATTATGAAGTGTGTCTTGATTTTAATTCTGTTGGAAATAATATGACAGTAGCGGTATCTGCTTCAGCTGGTTTTACAGGGGGTACAATAAGTGCAAGACCAACGGCAACAGATGAAGCTATTTTAGTAAATACAAATGTTTATATGTCAGGAGCTGATACTACACATCAATTGCATGTTATGCAATCTACAGATGGAGCATGTACCAGAGTTATTGTTTGGAGAGGAAGCACTAATTTATGTACATTTATGTTGTTTGATAAGGCGGTTAATACTGTTACTGGATGGACTAATCCTTGTTTATCTATAATGCAAGGAGTTACTAATGATAAAGCAATTACTTATGCTAATTTGTTAGCTGGATCAAATTCATATGGAAGATATTCTGGAAATTTTACAGCATTATGGACATGTGAATCAAATGGAAGTTCTATTTTTCCAGAATTAACTAATATTGGAACTATAACAAACTCAATAGATAATGCTTGGTCTTTTTTTCCAATAGGCATAGCATCTACAACTATTAATAATCGTGGCAGACATGGCTCTATAGCTGATTTGTGGTGGAAACCTACATCAGTATCAGATGGAGATACATTTCCTAATGATGCAAATAACAGACAATTTGTTGCATTTGGACCTTTAATATTTCCATGGACAAATGGATCAGATGTTCCATTAATAACATAAGGAAAATATGGCAACATTAAATGGTAGTTCAGTAGAAGGAAGTACAGTATATAGCTCAGAAAAAGGTAGATTTGTAACTTTAACTGGAAGTGGTATAGTTGCTGGAGTAGCCGGATCAGTAATAACTACATATTATAAAAAAATGGCAAGAGATTCTGGCAGCGTTTCACCACAATATGTTACATGGGTAGTAACAGATCCATCAACTAGCTATCCAGATCCTCCACCTTCAGGTGGACCTTTGGTTGATGAAATAATTGTATCTATTTGGGAAGTTTACACATAAAGAGGAAAAATGAATAATTTTAATAGAATAAAAAAACTAGCAAATAATTTTAGAACTAAAGTTGCAATAGAAATGAGTCAAACAGGAACTACAGAATTATTTTTTGATAATGTTGAAAATCAAAGAAAATTTTCAAATTCATTACAAAATCCTTCTGGAGCATTGGCAACATTTTTAACAAAATCATATGAAAAGCTTAATAAGCCTATATCATTTTCATTAAAAATAGATTCTCAGCCAAAATCAGGAGCTAATTGGTTATTAAGTGTTAGCCCTCCAAGTTTAACAGGTCAAGTTAAACAATTAGTTGACTCTGAATTTAAAAGACTTATGAATCAAACTATGCAAGAGAGATTAAATACTGCTGTATCTGGAGCCAAAGCTGGTGGTGGTTCTGGAACATTAGATGTAGCTAGTTTAGATTTAGATTAAGGAAATTATGTTAATGGATAATATAATTAATGAAATAAAAAAAGATTATAAATTAGATGTTAAATATAAAGACACATCTTTATTTATGAAATTTTTAAGTTTAATATTATTTTTTAATAAAGATTTTATGAAATCTTTTACAACTACAATTGGAACAACAATATATTATCCATCTGAAGAGTTTGTAAAAAATAGTCCAATAACATCTTTAATAACATTATTACACGAGTTAGTTCATATAATAGATTATAATAAAAATAAATTATTATTTACTTTATTATACTTATTTCCTCAAGTATTAGCAATATTTGCGTTACCTTTATTTTTTATAAGTTGGAAGTTTTCAGCATTATTTTTATTATTTTTGCTACCACTACCAGCTTATTTTAGAATGAAATATGAAAGAAAAGCATATGCAGTATCATTATATGTAATAAAACAATTAAGCTTAAAAAAGAATTTTAAGGTAGAATTAGAAAAACAAAAAGATAATTATATTTCTTATTTTAAGAAAAGTGATTATTATTACATGTGGATATTTAAAACAATAGACTCTGATTTTAACGAGTATTTGTTAAAAATTGAAAATAATGAACGTCCGTTTAAAGATGAAATTTTCGATTTAATAGATAAATATATAGATTTTGCGTTAAAGTAAAAAACTCTTGTTATAAATAGTGTTACATGAGTACTATTTATGATGTCGGTATAATTGGAATGGGTGTTGCAGGTTCTTTTGCTGCTTATAGATTAGCTAAAGAATCTAAATTAAAAATAATTGGCTTTGATATTGGCAGACCTCCACAAAAAAGAAGAAGAGCTTTAGAAGGTTTTTTTGGATGTTTGCCAAGTTCTGATGGTAAATTATATATTAATGATACTAGCAAATTAACAAAATTAGTTGGCAGCAAAAAAGCTAAAGCTGCCAATAATTATTTCAATAAAATATTAAATAATATTTATAATTATAAAATTACAAAAGATAAGGATGTTTTAGTTGGGACATCAAAAAAGATGATTAAAAATGGATTTAATTATTTTTTAAATGATTATATACAGATGTATCCAAAAGAAATCCATGCATTATCTAAATTTGTATCAGATGAATATGATAAACATAATACTATACAATATGCATTTGATACTGAGATTTGCCAAATTTTAAAACAAAATGGTAATTTTGTAATTCATACAACAGATAAGCAAGAAATTAAATGTAAAAAAATAATTTTTGGTCCTGGTAGAATAGGTTGGCGATTTGCAAATAATATATTTAAACATTTTGGTATTATAGAAAATAATGATATAGCAAAAATAGGAGTAAGAGTTGAATGTAACTCTTCTTTATTAAAAGAATATAATAAGTCTAATTGTACGATATTAAAAGATAAATTAGAAATAGGACCATTGTCTTGGAATGGTACAGTAATTCCAGAAGACCATATTGATGTAGCACTTTCATCATTTAGATCAAATGAAAATAGATGGAAGAGTGATAAAGTTTCATTTAATTTAATAAGTGATGAGATTTTTCCGGATAGAGGGGCTGAAGAAGCAGATAGGTTATCTAAATTAACATTTATACTGACAAATGATAGGGTTTTAAAAGAAAAAATTAGTTTATTTTTAAATAATAAAAGCAAGATTTCTATAATTTCAGAATTTTCCTTTTTAAAAGAAGCATTTAATGAATTATTTTCTATAATGCCTACTATAGAAAATGCAAGCTTTCATATCCCAACAATTATAACAAATCCTCCTAAAATAAATATAGGAGATAATTTAGAGTCAGATATATCTGGAATGTATATTGTTGGAGAATCTACAGGAGTTAGTGGAATATTAGCAGCTGCAGAAAGTGGACTAATTGCAGCTAATGAGATTATAAAAGGTTAAAAAATGGCTGATAACAAAACTTCAATAACAGAAGAATTTAAAGAAATAGGTTCTAAGTACTCATTATCAAAACATGAATATGATTTATATCATGAAGAAGATGATGTTGCAGAAAAAGTTTATAGGGTTAAAAGATTTAATGCGCCAAATAAGCAGGAAAGATGGAAATTTTTTGTAGATAATAAGGTGTTATTTATTGTTGAGAGTTCAAAAATTTCTAAAAATGAAAGAAGTTTTTTGCAAACTGTTGAAGGATTTAATTTTATGTTAAATCAATTAAAAGTTGGAATTAAAAATTTAGCTTCATTTAGAAATGAATTGAAAAAAAATGTGAAAAACAAAAAAATTTGACACGAGCCTCGGCGTGCTTACTATGTCTACAGGAGGCGCGCCACTTAAAATCAGCGCTTCCCTAAAAGGACATAATAAATGTTTCAAGATAATAAATATTCTTTCTATGTCGGAGACGTGGAAACAACAGGTCTTGTATTAGGTGAATCTGAGATAATAGAATTATCTTTAATTAGACTTAAAGATGATGTTCAAAAAACATGGCTAATAAAACCTTCTAATCCATCTAAAATAGACATGGGTGCTTTAAAAGTAAATGGTCATAAATATGAAGATTTAACTCATATTACAAAATATGGCAAAGAAAATTATATAGAACCAACAAAAGCTATAGTTGAGATAGAAAATTGGCTATTAGAAGATAATGTATCTACATTAAATAGAGTTTTGTGTGGACAAAATGTTGCCTTTGATCATAACATGATGAATTTTTTATGGAGAAGTCAAAATGCAGCTGATTCTTTTCCATTTGGTAGAAGAACTTTAGATACTATGCAAATAGAGTTTTTCTTAGATTTGGCAAAAAATTCTGGAATGGCTGAAGGTTATAGCTTATCAAATTTAACTAAAAAATACAATGTTAAAAACGAAAAAGCACATTCAGCAGCTGCTGATACTTTGGCTACTAAAGAAGTCTTGAAAAAGCAAGTGGAGTTTTTCTCTAAAATTTTAAATAAATGAAAATATTATATGCTGCTAACAACTCTTTAAGTTCTAAAAATCAACTATATAGATTTTTGCAGTATAATCAATATGATATAAGAATAGCAGCTTATTCAAATACTATTAATTCTCATTATACACTAGATTCTTTACATAATATAAAAAAACAAAATTCTATTTATTTTAATAATAATAACTATATACTTTTGTATGAAAATATAAAAAAATATAAACCAGATTTAATAATATCTGACTTAGAACCTTTTTGCTCTAGCATAGGTTTTGAATTAAAAATACCAGTTTGGCAATGTAGTTCATCAATTTTAAATTTTGCCCTAACTAAAGAATTTAAAAAACAAATAAAATTATATAAAAAATATGGTGTTTTAATAAGAAATACTAATTATGATTTATACATGAATATATTAAATAATTCTGATAAAAAATTAGTATATTCTTGTTTTGGTGATAGTTCAGTATCATTGGATATTAAAAATGAGTTTCAGTGGGTAAGACCTTATTTTGATATTGGTAAAAAATCAATTAATTGTAAACATAATATAGTTGTTATTTGTCCTAATAATGAAAAAAATATTTTAATAAATCTTAAAGAAGAAGATGATGTGGTTGTTTTTACTAACTTTTCTTTTGAAAATTATAAATCTTTTAAATTAAAAGATTTAAATGATGAGAGTGAATATTATTGTAATTTAGCTAATTCAAATATGTTTATTAATAATGGAGAATCTAATTACATGGCAGATGCATTTTATAACGCTAAGCCAATTGTAATTTATCCTAATTATAGTAATATAGATTGTATGGCTAACTATTATATTTTAGATTTTTTAGGATTTTTGTCTAAAAATCCAAAAGATATTAAGGAAATTAAAAACGCTAGATATAATAATAGTGTAAAATTTTTGCATGAACACGTAGATGAGTTTAAGGAGTTTTTATATGGAAAATAAAATGGTGGCATCTAAATTTGCTGTAAAAGGTAAAGTTAAAACAATAAAAGGAAGTATTTTAAATCCAGAGATAGGAGGATTAAGATTTATACTTAATCCAGTAGCCACTAATGGTGAGGCTAAATCTGAGCTTGAGTTACATCTTGATTCAAGATGGAAGAAAGTAAGGGCTGAGACTAAATCTTGGTTTGTTAATAAAACAGGTGCTTATAAATTAGGCGCTTTAAATACAATTGCTGTCCAAAGTGATATTTGGATAATAAATATGTTATGCAAAGACAATGATTTTAATTATTCAGAGCAAGGTGTAGCTACTTGTTTGAAAGAATTAGCAAAAATGGCTAAAAGTGAAAAAGCAAGTGTTCATGTATCTTCAAAATTAATTAAAGATATGCCAAAATTACCTGCTCTCTTAGAAGATTTTGTAGTTAATTCAGGAGTTTCTGTTTATTATTATAATGAATAAAACATTATATATTTATGGATATTAATTTTGATAAAATAATTAATGACTTGAAGGCTTTATTTAAGAAGCCTTCAAGTACTGGTGTTTTAAAAAAAACACCATTAAAAATGCCTCAAAATTCAAATAAGTCTTTAACATTTCAAAATCCAATAAAAGATAATTTTTATAATTCTGGAGGCTTCGATCCTACTGGTAAAGGTTCTGTAGGTCATGTTCATCAAGGAATTGATTTAAGAGCTCCTGGAGGAACTCCAATATATCCATTAGCTTCTGGAGTAGTTACTGCTGCTAAAACAGACCCTAAAGGGGGTAATACTGTTAATATAAAGTATGATAATGGATATTCAACATATTATGCACATATGGGAACCATCTCAGTTAAAGTTAATGATAGGGTTGATTATAATACTATAGTAGGAACAGTTGGTGATTCTGGAAATGCAAAAGGATTTCCACATTTACATATGCAATGTTATAAAGATGGGGGTCTTATAGACCCAGAAACAATTTTAAGTTTACCAAAATATACAGCATATAATTCAAAAAAAGAAAAACTTTGGATTGATGATAATTCAAAGCAAGTTGCAAAAAATTTTAAAATAGCTCAACTTCATAGAGCTATAAAATTATACAAAATAGCAGCATTATTAAAATAATTTATTTTCTATTTTTAAAATCAGTATTGTTATAAATATTATCTGGATTAGCGCAAAAAACTTCATTTGAGTTATTTGTTTGAAATAATTGTTTAAATCCAGAACAATTGCAAGAATTAGAGCAACATGTATTTGATTGTTGATTTGATATATTTGGATAGAATTTAACTTCATCTGACAGGTTATATCTTAATATTTCATATACATTCATTCTTTCAATGCTATATTGAAATCCTGGTGGACCAAAATTATTTTTTAAAATAGAGGCTATACCGTTTTTAATAAACATAACTACATCTGCAGATTCTCTATTAGAGAAATCTTGCATTGTAGGCAATGTAACAAGAATTCTAAATTTTAATCCTTTTACAATAGTTGGGTAAGAAGGATCATTTGAAATTCTTGAATCAAATTCACTTTTAGTAATTATTTCAGTTAGATGTAATTGAGCAGTTAATTTAGTATAACTAGCTTCATTTAAATCATTGTTTGTGAATATGACGGCGCCCGGTAATTTCATAAATTAATGCCGAATTATTGAACAATGTTAGCGCTTGACACGAAAAAATAAAAAATTAAGTTATATAGCACGTGATATAAGGAGAATGATGACAAATCCAATATTTAAGTTTGCATTAAGAGAAGATTTAAAAGATAATAAAATGTTCTTACCAACATTAGGAGAGCCTAATGCAACAGGATATGATGTAAGAGCTGCTCAAGAAGATAGAAAGGATATTGTTTTGCATTATGGACAATATTTTAAAATTCCATTAGGATTTAGAGCAATACCTGAAGATGGGTGGTGGTATCAATTACATCCAAGAAGTTCTACTTTTGCAAAGAAAAACTTACATGGATTAATAGGTATTATTGATCAAGATTTTCCATTAGAAGTAATGTTTGCAGGACAATATTTGCCTGAGAAGCAGTCAGATATTTTAACTATTAGTTTTGGAGAAAAAATAGGTCAAATAATTCCATATAAAAAACATAATTTTGTTCAAGTTGAAATTACTAATGAAGAGTATGACCTTTTGATATTGCAAAAAAATGCAGTTAGAGTTGGTGGCTTTGGAAGCACTACAGTTAAGGATATTAAATGAATTTTGGGAATAAAAATTTTTTTCTTGATGGATATTCAATAAAAGATTTGGAAGATGTTGTTTCTTCTACTAAAGAGTGGTCTTCTGTTAAAGAGATTTTATCTAATAAAAATGAAAATGTTTGGGTTCAAACATTTTCGGGATTAAAATTTAATCCTTTTAATCCTGATGATGCTTCTATAAATATTATTGATATTGCACATGCATTATCAATGCAATGTAGATTTACTGGGCATTGTAAGAAATTTTATTCTATTGCTGAGCATTCTGTATATGTTAGTTATCTTTGTGATAATAAAGATGCATTATATGGTTTAATGCATGATGCATCAGAAGCTTATATGTCAGATATTTCTAGCCCATTAAAAAGAAGTTCAGATTTTAAGTTTTATGTTGATTTTGAAAAAAAATTACAAAGAAAAATATATAATAAATTTGGATTATATGATGATGAGCCAGAATCTGTAAAAAAAGCAGATTTAGTTATGTTAGCAACAGAAGCTAGAGATTTAATGTCCCCATTACATCCTGAATGGACAAACTTAGAAAAGCCATTTTTGTTTACAATAGATCCTCTTCCACCAGAAAAAGCAAAAGAATTATTTTTAAAACGTTTTGAGCAAATTTATGTCTAAAAAAAAAGAATTATACGAAGTTAAATTAGAAGCTATGGTTCCAGCTATTATAACATATGTTATTCTAGCTGAAACACCAGAAGAAGCTATTAAATTAATAAAAAAACATTCACCAAATAATATTTCTTATAAACTAAACAATAAGAAAGATATAAAATATATGGTTTATAATGCAGGGACTGTTTTATTACGATTTATAAAGAATATTATAAAATAATGTATGAATTAATTTTAAAAAATAATAAAGTTGTATGTGAATCAGATATACCTAAAAATTCACCAATATATGAATTTACTGGAGAAATATATAACTATATGCCTAGCTACGATGAATCTCTGATATTACAAATTGGCAGTAATTCATATATGGGACCATCAGGTAAAATAGATGATCTTATAAAGCATAGTTGTAATCCAAATTGCTATATTTCTATAATTGGGAAAAGAGCAATATTATTTTCTTTATTTGAAATAAAAGCAAATACAGAGTTGTGCTTTGATTATTCAGTATCAAGTTCAGATAATTTAAATTTTAAATGTACTTGTAACTCTTTTAATTGTAGAAAAATAATAAAATCATTTCATAACTTAGATGAAGATAAGAAAAATGAGCTTATAAAGAAAGGCATAGTTCCATTATTTATAAGTGATAAAAGATTTAAATAATTACAAGGAATTAATGTTAGAATACTATATAATAGATACAGAAACAAATGGAATTAAAAGTGATTATCATGAAATGACTGAAATCGGTATAATAAGAGTAAAAGATAGAGTTCAGTTGTGGAGTGAAATAAAATGTGAATATCCTGAAAGATCTAATTTTGAAGCATTAAAAATAACCAATAAAACTCTTTCTGACTTGTCTAGAGGTAAAACTAAAGAGCAAATAGTAGAAGATTGTAATAAATTTTTTGAAGAAGATGGTTTGACAAAAGCACATAGATGTATTATATGTCATAATGCGAGTTTTGATAGACGTTTTTTGCATTCATTATGGAAATCTGTAGGAAAAGAATTTCCAGCTGATTTATGGTTAGATACTATGTCTATGGTTAGAAATTATGCAAAAGATAATAATATAGTTAAACCAAAAGTTAATTTACATGCCTCTTGTGATTTATTAGGTATAAATAAAATTTCTAAAGCACATAATGCTAAAGTAGACTCTAGAAATACTTATTTGCTATTTGATAAATTAGCAAATGATAAAAAACAAAATTATTTACCACTTATAAAAACAGATGTTCATTCTATTAGCTCTTCTGAAGAAGAATGTGGATTAGACCCAGATTTATTAGATTTTGAGTGAACTCTAAGTATCTTAGATAAGGATAAAATGTCTAAGTCATTGACTTCAAATGAAATAATAGATGAGTTTAATGATCAAATAAATGTTATTGAATCTTTTACTGAAAAAAAGAATATAGCTGATTTATTTAAGATGTGTAGATTAAAGCCTACAGATTTTTTTGTTCTTAAAAAGCAAACTAAGTTAGTATTTTATAAAGAATGGGTTGATGAATTTAGAAATTTAATTTATTTTAAAAACAAAAAAATAAATATAAAGTATAATTATATTATATATGAAAAGATATTATCAACTGATTTATATTATAATTTACCAATTGATAAAATAATAAAAATCAGTAAGTTTATGTTTTGTATATATGGTACAACAGAAGAAGGAGAGACTTGTTGTCTTTTAACATTTTTAGGAATAGATAACTATTTTAGAAGTTATTTATATATGGATGGATGGACTCAAGTTTCTCCATTATTAAATGGAATTGAGAATTTATTGTTTATTATATCTAAATTGGACGCTACGAAATTGGTCAATTTTAAAAATAAGGGCGCGGCGATTCTCCCTTGCGCCGCGCCGGAAGCGTGGTTAAGTTGTCTTCCATGTGAGGAGCACGCTCTTCGCTCATTAAAACCAGATTTTATAGGAGTACTGTTTAAGTGAAAAAAACAATTAAAAGAGATAGAATAGAATTTGTTGGAACTGTTATAGATGCTAACAAAGGACAATTTAAAGTAAAAATAAATGATAATTATACTGTACTTTGTTCCTTGTCTGGAAAAATAAGACAAAATTCAGTTAAAATATTAGTTGGTGATTCTGTTACTTGTGAGGTGTCAGAGTATGACCCCTCTAAAGGTAGAATAGTTTTTAGACATAAGAAAACTTAATATCTAGTAAAATTTAGTATACCTTCATCACTTAATAATTTATGATTTAAAGGATCTTTAAAAATATCTGTAATTCTTTTAATTGTATTATCAATAATAACATCATTTATTATTAATCTTATGCCATGACTATAATCTTGATAGTTATAATCATGACTATTAGTATTTAAACCTTGAATTGGGGACCCTTTATTTATCCATCCAAATATTGCAACTTTTTTATTTAAATTATTTGGACTTAATTTGTTTGTTAAAACAACATCTTTTTTGTGACCAGATAATAAAGAAGTGTAATCTATATTAACTAGTTGTTTATTTATAGTGTTATTATGTATTAAATATCTGCTAGTATCATCCATAGTATGATCATATGGGGGTCCCCAAGGTTTAGGTGTTAACTTATTTGCTTGATTATGTATAGTTTCTACCATAAATTTGGTTGGCATAGTACAGTCATATTTATCAGCTATTTTCTGAGCCATTAAAGGAGACATTGGAATTCTAACATAATCATTATTATTACCGATTGATAAATAATCGCTCATACTTAAATAAGTTAAATTTTTAATATTTATGGCTTTAAAATTTCTAAGAAAATCTGGTATATTACCGCTCCATAAATTCATTTAAAATAGCATCTGCTCTTTGGTCTTTATTAAGACCAGTTATCTTATTAATAAATTCACTGCCAGACAATGTATTGCTTTTTTTTATAGGTATTAATTTGTTTTCGTTCATATAAATAAATTCTAATTATGCAATGATGATATATAAAGCTTGGTTTCAAATAAGGAAAATTGATGATTAAACAAAGTTATAGTTTTGATGATTTATTGCTAGTCCCTCGCTACTCTGAAATAGAGTCAAGGTCATTAGTTAATACTAATGTTGAAATAAATGGAATAATTTATTCACAACCTATTATTCCTGCTAATATGAAAACAGTTGTAAGTTTAGAGATGGCAACTCAATTAGCTTCAAATAAATCTTTGGCAATATTACATAGATTTATGAGCTTAGAAGAACAGTTAGAGATGGTTAAAAATCTTCTGCAATTTGGTGCAGAATATTTTGCAGTTTCTGTTGGTGTTTTAGAAAAAGATAAATCTAATATATCTAATTTTTATAATGCAGGAGTTAGAGTTTTTTGTATAGATATAGCTCATGGTGACTCTAAACATTGTGTTGAAATGATTAAATTTATTAAGCAATTTGCTAATACAACAGTAATTGCTGGTAATGTTGCAACTGGTGAAGGAGCTTCTAGACTTTGGAAAGCTGGAGCTGATATTGTTAAGGTAGGCATTGGTGGGGGGTGTTTTTCTGGTGATACAAGAATTCTTATGTCTAATGGTTTATATAAAAATATTAAAGACGTTGAAATTGGAGATTATGTAATAAATAAATATGGAAATCCGGTTAAAGTTTTAAATTCTTTTTGTAGTGGTATAAAAAAAGTAGTTGCTTTTAAAAGCAATTCCTTTTATAAAGAAACTGTAGTAACTCCCGAACATAAGTTTTATGTAGGAGATTTAAGCTCTTTATCTAAAAATACAGTAAAATCTAGAGGTTATAAAGATTGTTTGTTAAAAAATAATAAATTAAAAAAATCAAAACTAAAATGGAAAGAACTATCAAAATCAAAAGACGATGTTTTATTGTTTCCAAAAAAAGTAAATTTTTCTTTAGAAAAAGAATTTATAATAAAATTATTTAAATATAATAAATTAGATTTTGAGATTAAGCCATCTTATGATTTAGGGTATTTATTTGGAACATTTTTAGGCGACGGATGTTCTATTATAAATGAAAAAAAATATACTGGAAAAGTTGTATGGTATTTTGGGCTAAATGAAAATGATTTGGTCCAAAAATTATCAAAATGTATTAAAAATATCTTTAATAAAGATGTTGTTGTTAAAACGACAAAAAATATGAACATTGTTTCATTTTACTATAAACCACTAGCTGATTTTTTAAATTCATTTGGAAAGAAAACAAATAAAAAATTACCAGGAAATCTTATTATAGATAATACAGATTACAATAAAGGAATTTATGATGGATTAATTGATTCTGATGGTTATTATTTAAAAGATGGTAGAATTGAAGTATCAAATACTTCGGTTTATATAATAGAATTATTCAATGTAATTACATCTATTTTATATAATTATGTTCCGAATAATTCTTTTAGAGATAATTTTGGTGGTAAATTTAAAAATAAAAACATTTCTTTTTCATCAAAAACATTGAAGTCTTATAAAAAAAGACAACTTGCTGATTTTTTTATAATAAAAAAATCACAATTAAAAGATTTGGAAAAAGAAATTCCTGTTTATGATTTAACGGTTGATTGTGATAGTCATAGTTTTATAGCAGATAATATGATTGTGCATAATTCTACTTGTCTAACAAGAGTTAGAACCGCAAATGGCGTTGCTCAAATGTCAGCAATTATGGAAGTTTACGAAGTAAAGAAAAAACTAGAAAAGATATATGATAAAAAATACTATTTTATATCTGATGGAGGGTGTAAAGAAGCTGGAGATATATGTAAAGCATTATGTTTTGCAGATATGGTTATGGTAGGAAATCTTTTTGCAGGCACAAAAGAAGCTCCTGGAAACTTAATAACAACTAATAAAGGTTTTTTTAAAGAGTATGTTGGGTCTTCAACACATAAATCTTCTTATGTTGAAGGTGTAAAAGGAATGGTTCCATATAAAGGTGATTTTGCAGATGTTTTAGAGGAGTTATTAGAAGGTATTCGTTCTTGTTGTTCTTATCAAGGAGTAAATAACCTTAAAGATTTAAAAGAAGATCCTCAATTTTTACAAATATCTTCTTCTGGATTAAAAGAATCTAAAGCTCATGATATTGAAGTTTTTATGGTTTGAAAGGAAAATAAAATGAAAGTCGATGAATTTTTTATAAAATTAGCTGTTTGGGTTAATGTTGCACTATTTGCTTTAGCTGTGTTTGGATTTGTTTTTGCCTTTTTTATTAAAAGCCCATTATTTGGTTTAATGAGTGTTTTATTTGCAGCTTTATTTGGAATGTTTATATATCATGATTTTGTTCTAAAAAAGAAAGTTAAGGAAGATGAAAAAGTCAATAAAGATTGATAATTATAAGTTAACTTTTAATAATGATATCAAATATAAATTATTTGAAAATAATCAGTATTATGGCGTATCTTTTATAGATGGTGAAGACAAATATGAGATATTACATAATAAAGATTTAGGAAATAGATTATTAATAAATAAAAAATATTATTGGCACGATATACCTTTAAAAAAAGAAACTTTTGGCTTGTTGCCAAAATTTCTATCATGTGAGGAAGTTTAATGTATATTTTAAATGATTATGATTCAACTCTTGAGAAAATTTTAAATTCAGGTATAAGAAAAGAAAATAGAACAGGAGTTGATACATTATCTTTATTTGGAACATCTTGCAGATATAATATAAGTGAATATTTTCCAATACCTTCTAAAAGAAAAATTGCTTATAAATCAATATTTGCAGAGCTTCTTTGGATGATATCCGGATCAACAAATACAAATGGTCTTAATAAATTAGGTTCCAAAATATGGGATTCTTGGAAAGATAAAGATTTTGAACAAAGAAATAATTATCAAGATGGTGATTTAGGTCCTATTTATGGAAATAGTTTTACTAATTTTGGTGGAACTTACAAATCAAATGATGGTTTTAATCAGGTAGAATATATAATTAATGAGTTGAAAAATAATAAATATTCTAGAAGAGCATTGATTAATCTTTGGGATCCAAAAGTAATGACTACCGATAAAGTAAAACTTCCAACCTGCCACTATTCTTTTCAAGTTTTAGTTGGTCAAAATAATAATTTGACTGGAATCTTAACTCAAAGAAGTGGAGATTGGTTGCCTGGCGTTAGTGCAAATGTTTATTTTTATTCAGCATTTTTATATATGATTGCACAACAAACTGGATATGTGCCATATGAATTAGTACATAATGTAGCTGATGCACATGTTTATGTAAATCAAATAGATGCTGCAAAAGAATATTTATCTAGAGGGGACTATAAATCTCCTAAATTAATGCTTAATAAGGCGAGTAGTATATTTGATTATAAAATGAATGATTTTAATGTAGTTGATTATTTTCCAGGTGAAAAAATAAAAGTTCCAGTAGAGGTTTAAATGAAAATTGCTATAATAGCGGCGGTCTCAAATAATGGAGTAATAGGTCAGGATAATAAAATTCCATGGTCATGTCCAGAAGATATGGCTCATTTTAAAGCTGAAACATTAAATAGTACAGTTATAATGGGTAGAAAAACATTTGAAAGTATGGGATCAAGATGCTTGCCAAAAAGAAATAATATACTAGTAGCTCCCTCATTATTCGATAATACTTTAAAATCTTTATCAACTAAAGGTAAATTGCCACAAAATCTTATTTTAGAAGAATCATTAGAATCGGCGCTAAATAAAGCAAAAGAATTTAATAATTCAATTTATTTTATTGGAGGAGCCTCTATATATAGTGAGGCTATGAAATATGCAGATGAGATATTATTATCTATAATAGATACTTATGTAAAAGAAGATAATGTTATTAAATTTCCATGGATTAATCCATTAAAGTTTTCTATAAGTGAAGTTGAAGATAAAGAAACATTTAAATTAATTAAATATACAAAGGTATAAATGAAAAATATATTAATAATAATAGCAGTTGGATTATTATTGGCTTGTTCTTATAAGATAGACTATACTAAAGATAGTTATATAGAAGATAATATTACAAAAAATACATTAGTTAGTGATAGCTCTGTAGATAGTATTAATAAGGCAAATTGCCCAGATGATATGGTAGAAGTTGATGGAAGCTTTTGTCCTATAGTAGAGCAGGTTTGTCTTAAATACTTAGACAAACCTATTTGTAATAAATATGATCCACTTGACCCTACGAAATGCTTACCTGGTCAATTAAGAGAGCCTGCAAGATGTGCAGAATATAGATATCCTTCTAAATGTTTAAGTAAAACTTTGAGAAAAGCTCATTTTTGTATTGATAAGTATGAGGGTGGAGTTAAAAAAGGAGAATTTCCTCCTTATATGAAATCTTGGTTAGATGGCAAAGTTGAATGTGAGGCTAAAGGCAAAAGACTTTGTATTGATTATGAGTGGACATTAGCTTGTGAAGGACCAAGTATGAAACCCTATCCTTATGGATATAAAAGAGATAGCTCTGCTTGTAATATAGATAAAGATCAAAGAAAAGGTTTTGATCATTCAAAGGTATTTAGATTTACACCTCAAATGCTAGCTTGGTTAGATCAAAGAGTTACGGCGGGGGCTATGCCAAATTGTGTTTCTGATTATGGAGTTTATGATATGACAGGAAACGTTGATGAGGCAACTATAAATGAATCAGGAGTTCCTTATAAAAATGCTCTTAAAGGTGGTCATTGGGTAAAAGGAGCTCGTAATAGATGCCGTCCCCGGAACAACAATTCATCCAGAATCATTTGCTAATTATGAAAGCTCAATAAGGTGTTGCAAAAATATAGGAAATTAATGAATAAAACGTGCGTATTATGTAATAGGATTCCAAAAAAATTTTATAGAGAAAATTATTGTGGTAATTGTTATAATAAAGGAATAGAAACTGGCTATATAGAAAGAAAAATTAAAAAATATGACCCTATTGAAAAAGATTTTTCTGAAGAACAAAGGAATGTACTTATTGGCTTAATGCTTGGAGATGGTTCTTTAACTAAATTAAAAGATGGTAAAAATTCAAGACTCTCTGTTTTAAGAGGGGCAAAAGATAAAGAATATCTTTTAGAAAATTTAAATACATTTAAAGAATATTGTGGAGACAATCCAATCTATTATAGAAAAATTAAAAATCCTAGATTGGCTGAATTAAATAAATGCTCTGACCCAGACAGATATTATGAATCGTATTCCTTTAACACAAGATCATCTAAATTTTTTACCAATTTTAGAAAAGAATGGTATCCTAACAATATAAAAATTGTACCAAAAACATTACAAGATTTAAGCGCATTAACAATTGCAATATGGCTGGCTGATGATGGTTCAATTTCTGAATATAGAAAAAATAAATTAAGTATAATTTTTAATACAAACGGATTTGTCAAAGATGATACTTTATATTTAATTAATTTATTAGAAATGAAATTTGGAAAAGGATTTATTTGCAAATTGAAAGGTGATAAAAATAAGCAGCAATACATTATTGTTTGTTATGATATTTTGGCAAGAAAAATATGTGATTATATAGATGATGTTTTTCCAAAGTCAATGACAAGAAAATCAAATATATGGAGAAATGTTGAAAATTTCAATTCAAATATGTATATTCCAACTATTTCTAAAAAAAATACTAATTAATAATAGGCTTGATGTTGCAAAAAAAGTTATTATTGAATTTAAAAGTAATAACATATTTTCTTTTAATATAAAGACTTTTGCAAAAAGTGCTGGTTTTTTAAAAAAAGACGGTAAAACAATGACTAATCAATCTAAAACATATATCAATATGTTACTTAAAGAAAAATTAATTGAACAAATAAATATAAATGCTGGATTATATGAAGAAAAGGTATATAAACCATTATAATATCAATAATAAATTATATTTTGTATGAATGATAGACTTTTAAAAAAACTCAGTGAATATGTTAATTTCTCTACTTATTTAAGGAAAATAGCTTTAGTTCCAGCCATTCCAAACATTCAATTTTCTGCAAAAGAAAAACAAGATATGATATATTTAATGTATTTATTGAATCATTCATATTATAATGGCAAGTTTTCTAGCTTAATTAATTCTTTAATGTCGGCGACAAATATTTCTACTTTAAAAAGAATATTAAATAATTCAATGACTCATTATGTTTTTGATGATAAAATATCTGAAGCTGTTCAAAATTTAATAGAGGAATTAGTTGAAAGACCAGTTTATCAAAAAATAGATGTTAATGTACAAAAAGCATTAAATAAGTTATTTAATGCAAATTTAGCTGAAGATGGTATTTTAGGGAGTCAAACTCAAAAAGCTTTAGATGTAGTTAAATCAAAATTTAATGTAACTTCTAATCAAGAAGTTATAAAAAAACTTCTCAATATATATAATAATCCACAGGACGCTGGATATTAAATATACACTTATCTAACCTAAGTATAATGTTGTTTTTAACATTATGCTTAGGTTTTTATTTTAAAGGATTAATGGTTAAGTATAATGATTGTTTAAAATGTTTATTTTGCAAAGAACGGAAATAAGATTGAATTTTATGATGGCTTGATATTAAATATACTTTATGATTGTTATTGTGGCATTTCTCTTAAATTTAAAGATAATAAAATTATGCAACAAAGAGTATATAATTTAAATGATAAGATTTTTATGTTTGAAAATTGTTTTTTAAATAATAAATCTTGTTTTGTAACAAGAGATATAAAATATTATGAAATTGGTGATGTTATTGAATTTGATTCTAAAGAAAAATTATTAAAAAAAATAAATATATTCAACATTTTTTAAAAAAAGGCAATAATGTCAATATTAAATATTATAAAAAATAAGATAGAAAATCTTAATAGAATAATAAAAGTAGAAGATGATAGCAAAAGATTAGTTCAAATAAATGAATTAATTTCATTTGATCCTAAATTTTGGGCAACACCAAATTATGATTTATTAAAAGAAAGAGCTAATATTGAGAAAACACTAAATGAATTGAATGATATAAATGAAGAATATAATATGCTATCTGAGTATTTGAATGAGTTCCCAGAGGAGATTGAAAAATACTCTAAAGATTTAGATACATTATTAAATAAAGTAAATATTATTAATAAACAGCAAATGTTTAAGGGTCCCCTTGACAACTGCCCAGCAGTGCTTACTATATCAGCAGGTGCAGGAGGGCTTGAAGCAGCTAATTGGACACTTATGTTACTTAGAATGTATTCTAGATTCATTGATGCTAATGGATTTAAATCAGAAATGTTAGATTATGCCGCTTCTGAAGAACATTCATCTATGTGTATTGATTCTGTATCATTACGTATTTCAGGAGAATATGCTTATGGTATATTTAAAAATGAAACAGGTGTTCATAGATTAATAAGAAATTCTCCTTTCAGCAGCTCTGATGCTAGACATACTAGTTTTGCGGCTATTTCTGTATCTCCAGATATAGAAGATAAGATTGATATAAAAATAGAGGATAAAGATATTGAAGTAACAGCACAGACCTCAGGAGCCAAAGGAGGACAGAATAGTAATAAAGTTGCTTCAGCAATAAGAATAAAGCATTTACCAACAGGAATATCAGTTTTAGCAAGAACTGAGAGAGATCAATTGGCAAACAAAAAGAATGCCTTTAAAATTTTAAAGGCAAAATTATATGATATTGAACTTAAAAAGAAAAAAGAGCAGCAGGATAACAAAATAATGGCTCAATCTGATATATCTTTTGGGCATCAAATTAGGACTTATACTTTGACTCCTTTTCAATTAGTTAAGGACCATCGTTCTAATTATGAGGAAAATGATGCGCTATCTGTATTAGATGGAAATATATATAATTTTTTAATATCTAATCTTTAATGATATATTAAAGGGTATGGAGAATTATGAGTATTGCCCTTTATGTTCTAAAGAATTAGAAATTACTACTTTAAACTCATATTCTTTATATTATCCTACAAATAAGTTATCTAATTTTATAAAAAAATCTTGTAATAATTCTCATTCTTTTATTTTATTTTTTAATAAAGATACTGCTAAAATAGATTTAATTAATTTTTCTTTTAATGATTTAAAGATTATTGTAGATTATATTTCCAAATCTACTGAAATGATAAAATATAAAGATGAAAATCCAATCAAAGTAACTTTTAATAAAGCAATTGATTTGGATTTTTCAGATATTGCTAGTTTATATAGAAAAATAGATTGTTATTTAACTTTTTGTTAATAACAATATCTTATTTTATTTAGATCTAAATATAAAATATTACTTACTTCTTTAGCTGTTGTAATATCTATACATTCTGTATTATTGTAAAATGGGTACATTAGACCAGAATTTGTATGTTTTATTCCTAACAAATGCCCTATTTCATGCATTATAACGCCTTTTAATTTAGTATTTCTATTATTTATAACTACAATTATATTGCCACCTAGTCTATCTGTATAGGCTAAAGTTATTCCATTTTTATCTATACCTCTTGCTTTTACATCAGAAGCATCTTTTTTTAATATAAACCAGTTATAATAATAGCCTGATATTTGGTCTTTTTGCATATCAAAATTTTTTATAATAGAGAAATTATAGGTGCCTGCTAAGGCATATTGCCATTCTGATATACCAGACTCTATTTCATTTATTTCTTTTTGATTGAATCTAATATCAATCCAAATTGTTTTTTTTACAATTTCTGGTTGATTTATAACTTCATTATATTTTATAGCAGATGGTGAGCAGCATAGACTAAATAATATAAATAAAAAGAATATAATATATTTCATATTAATTTTCCATAAACTTTTTTATTTCTGAATTATGTATATAAAAAGCAACATTATTATCTTTGAATATAAAAGAGGCTATTCCAATTAATTCACCAGCTTCATTAAATAAGCCGCCGCCGCTCATACCTTTACCAGTACTTCCATTAACTTGCCAAAAAGTAGTATTTATTTGAGGAGGTCTCATTCCAAAAGGAAGGTAGTCTATTTTAGCGCTTATTTCTCCTGACATATATGTATACCACAGACCTTTTAAATGACCCATCATATATACTTTATCTCCTACAGAACTAGTTCCTAAAGTGCTGGCATTTCCTCTTTTGCCTGAAACATTAATTAAGGCTAAATCTTCTTCTTCATCTCTTTTTACAACAGTACCTTTATTATAGGCTCTAGGATTCATTCCTATTCCAACGAAATCCTCATATAAAACATAAGTTATTTCTGAATTATCATCAACACAATGAGCGGCTGTTAATATTTTACCATTTAGCCAGACACCACTGCAATAAACATGAGTAAAGTCATCAACTATTTCTACTAAAGCTACTGTTTTTCCTTTTAATTCATTTATTTTATTTGGTTTTTCTACACCACTCCATTTTATATGGTCTTCTTTTGGTACTGAAGAGCATCCAGATAATATTATTAAGGATATTAGTGCAATTATACTATAAAAACTTTTTTTCATTTAAACTTTGCGCAAAATAGCCATAATAATGCGCCCTCCAAAAATCTAACTTAGGCTATAAATAAATTCTATTTTAATCATATTGAGTAAAAAAATATTAAAATTAAAGGGTTTTCTATGAAATTTTATATAGATAATAATGATTGTAACATATCATTTTGGACTGAAATTCAACGCAATAAATTAACAGCCATTTATATTAATATAAAGGAAAAAAATAACATTTATGAAGTTGTTTTTTTTGAAAATGGTAAATTTCATAATAATAAAAATATTGCTATTATTAATATCTATTATGGATATAAACAATTTTATTTAAATGGCAAACTTTATGGCAATGAAGATGATTTTACAAAAAAAACATGGCGTAAATTTATTAAATTAAAAGCTTTTTTATGAAATTTTATAAAGATGATGATCATTTTGGATGTTATTTTGACAAAATAACAGTTAATAAATTAACTGCTATTTATCATGATTATGGTGGCGTTATGTTTTTTTTAAATGGTGAAACCCATAATACTAAAAACGCTGCTTATAGTAGTGAAAAGAAATATCAACAATTTCGATTGAATCGTAATTATTATGGTGATGAAAATGATTTTACTAAAGAGTCATGGCGTAGATTTGTTAAACTGAAGGCTTTTTTATGAAGTTTTATAAAGATAAAGATAAAGATAAAGGCATGATAAGGATTCATAGTTCAATTATTATTGATAATATGTTGGATGCTATATGGAGCTCTTATGGCACTGCTTTGATTATATTTTTTAAAAATGGCAAAGCACATAATAGTAAAAATGCAGCCTATATTAGAAATAGTGGCTACGAAGAATTTTATTTAAATGGAATATGTTATGGCAATCAAGATGATTTTACTAAAAAATCTTGGCGCAGATTTGCTAAAATGCAGGCTTTTTTATAAAACTCTATAAAGAAATATTAATTAAATTTTTAAAAGGAAATTATGATTGTAACTATGATATTAGGTGCACCTGCTTCAGGTAAAAGCACAGCAGCTTCTAAATTAAAAAATAATTCAGTTATTTTAAATCGTGATACAGAAGGCGGTAAAATTATTGATTTAATTCCAAAATTAGAATCATTATTAATCAAAAACACTTCAGATGTATTGCTTGATAATTTATTTCCAGATATAAAAACTAGAAAACTATTTATTGATTTGTGTAAAAAATATAAGGTGCCCATTAATTGTATATGGGTAAAAACTTCTATTGAAGATTGTCAATTTAATGCTGTAATTAGAGCAATTAAATTGACAAATGAATTTCCTTCTCCAGAAATTATCAAAAAAAGTAAACATCCAAATATATTTCCTCCAGCAGTATTATTTAAATATAAAAAGGATTTTGAGCCACCTTCTATAGAGGAAGGTTTTGATTCATTAAAAATAGAAGAGTTTTCAAGAGAAAATAATCCTAATTTTACTAATAAAGCACTTATTTTAGATTATGATGGTTGTTTAAGAGAATGTGTAGGTGGTAATGGCAAATACCCTACTGAAAAAAATCAAATAAAAATAAAAGAAAACGTTACTGAAACGTTAAGTAGATATAAAAATAATGGCTATAGATTGCTAGGAATTTCAAATCAAAGCGGAATTCATAAAAAAGAATTATCATTAGATAAAGCTAAAGAATTGTTTGATTATACAAATAGTTTAATAGGCTTAGATATAGAATATGCTTTTTGCCCTCATCAAAGCGCCCCAATTTCATGTTATTGTAGAAAGCCACAAACAGGTCTTTTTATTAATTTTATGTTAAAATATAATTTAGATCGTAAACAATGCATTTTTGTTGGTGATATGACTTCAGATAAAACAGCTGCAACTAGATTTGGCTGCAAATATATAGATCAATTAGATTTTTTTAAATAAAGGAAATATGAAATTTATACCATGGACAGAAATAGAAGGCGCTCATAATATAAAAAAATATGCTAAAACTAATCCAGATATTCTTAATAATAACAAAACTGTAACTTATAAATATAAAATAAAGTTACATGGAACAAATGCTGCAATTCAGATTCATGAAGATGGGAAAATAATACCTCAAAGCAGAAACCAATTATTAATTGATGGCGTTGATAATTGTGGTTTTGCTAAATTTGTTAAAGATAATGAAGATTCATTTAAAAAATCTAAAGCAGGATATGTTTATTATGGTGAATGGATAGGTCCAGGAATACAAAAAAATGTAGCTTGTTCAAATATAAATACAAAAGTTTTTGCTGTTTTTGCAGCAAGATCATTGTCTGACTCAGATGAATTAATAATAGAACCAGCTATATTAGAAAAAATGATTGGGACTATTAAAGATGTTTATGTTTTACCATGGGGCGAACATAATTATATTAATAATATATTTAAAATATCTTGGGAATATAATAATATTATCTATAATTTATTAGAAAAAGAAGCTGATTCAAAAAGTTTTAAAATTAATGAAATTTCTTTATCAAATTTTGATTTAATAAATAAAATAGTATCTGACATAGAAGATAATGATTATTGGATTGAAAAAAACTTTAATGTTAAAGGTACAGGAGAAGGGGTTGTTTTTTATCCAGTAAGTAATGAACATTTAGGGCATGTTAATTTTTGTAATTTAGTATTTAAAGCAAAAGGAGAAAAGCATAAAAATATTAAAACAAGTGCTCCTGCACAATTTAACCCTGAAATGGCTAAAAATATTGATTCTTTTATAGATTTAGTGCTTACTTCAGCAAGATTAGAGCAAGGCGCCTCAATTATAAATACAAATGGTTTTGAAATGAAAAATATAGGTAAATTTATAAATTGGATATTATTAGATGTAGAAAAAGAAACTAAAGCTGAGTTAGAGGCTAGTAATCTTACTTTTAAAAGCATTCAAAAAGCTTTAAGTGATAAAGCTAGAGCTTGGTATATAGGAGAGTGTAATAAATAATGAAATTCTATAACGATAAAAATAAAATTGTTTTTTGGAATAAACTTAAATCTAATAAATTATCTTGTATTTATTGCTGTTATTTTTTACTGTTTTTTTTAAAAATGCCAAAATGCATAATGTTAAAAATATGGCTTATTCTTATAGAAATAGATATAAAGAATTTTATTTAAATGGAATACTTTATGGTAACAATATAAATTTTACTAAAAAGTCATGGCATAAATTCGTTAAAATGCAGGTTTTTAAATGAAGTTTTATGTAGATCAACATAAAGCCTTTTATCTTTATAAAATTATAAGCAAAGAATTAACTGCTATTTATAATAATTTATTAATTCTAAAAATCCAATTCTTTAAATCTGGATTAATTAATAACGAAAAAAATGCAGCTATAACATCTAATGTTACTGGTTATATATTTAAACAGTTTTGGTTAAATAATAAAAGTTATGGTGATGAAAATGATTTTACTAAACAATCATGGCGTAAATTCGTTAAATTGCAGGTTTTCTTATGAAGTTTTATGTAGATCACTTTAAAAGTTTTTATTTATTTAAAATAAAAGGTGATAAGTTAAATGCTATTTATATTAATTTATTCACTCAAAAAATGCAATTCTTTAAATCTGGATTGACTAATAATGAAAAAGATGCTGCTATATTATATGACGTTGGATTAGGATATAAATATGGAGATAAATACTTTTATTTAAATGATAAATTTTATGGTACTGAAAAAGATTTTACCAAGCAATCATGGCATAGATTCGTTAAATTAAAGGCTTTTCTATGAAATTTTATGTAGATGACAAAAACTATATTAGTTATTATAAAGAAATATCAAATAATAAATTAACTGCAATTTATCATTATAAATCTAAAAATTCTTATGTGCAATTTTTTAAAAGCTATTCAAATATTATTATTTTTTTTAAAAATGGCAAATATCATAATAATAAAAATTTCGCTCATATTAGTAATACTGAGGTCAAAGAATTTTATTCAAATGGTAAGCTTTATGGTAAAGTTTATGGGGACCAAATTGATTTTGATAAAAAATCATGGCGTAAATTCGTTAAATTGCAGGTTTTCTTATGAAATTTTATTTAGATCAATTTAAAGCCTTAAATCTTTCTAAAATTATAGTTAATAAATTAACTGCTATTTATGTTAATTTATTTACTACAGAAATGCAATTCTTTAAATCTGGAATAGTTAATAACGAAAAAAATGCGGCTCAATTATTTGAAATTGAATATGGATATAGATATGGAGATAAAGAATTTGTTTTAAATGGCATATGTTATGGATGTGAAGATGATTTTACTAAACAAACTTGGCGTAGATTTGTTAAACTAAAGGCTTTTCTATGAAATTTTATGTAGATAATTATGATGATAAACTCTTATTTTGGGCTAAAATTATGAAAAATAAATTTACTGCTATCTATACTAACATTTATATAAGTAACAAAAACAAAAATTATACTATTGAGTTTTTTAAAAATGGAAAGTTTCATAATTCTAAAAATTCAAGTTGTATAAATTGTAAAGGTGAAAAAGATTTTTTTTAAATGGCATACGTTATGGCTATGAATTTAATTTTACTAAACAATCGTGGCGCAGATTTGTTAAATTGCAGGTTTTTATATGAAATTTTATATTGTAAAAAATAAATTTTTAAAATTCTTTCTTATAAAAAAAGAAAATAATCTTATATTTCAAAATCAACATCAAGAGATTGAATTCTATAAAAATGGAAAAATGCATAATGAAAAAAATGCAGCATATTTTAGCTTATTTGGAATCAAATTATATGCTTTAGATAATGTTGTGTTAAAAGATAATAATGAAATTTCTTCAAAAGAAGAATGGAGAAAATATGCTAAAAAAATAAAAAAACTAAATACTTTCTTATGAAAATCTTTACAATATTTAATTATATCCTTATGAATAATAAAGATTTGTTAGATAAAATAAATAACTTTTATAAAAAAGCTCTAGATTTAGATTTTTATTTAGAAAAAGAATCGTTTAATAAAGTTGCAGATGGTAAATATGACCATATAGATTTCACTCCACCTGATTCAGTTGCAAAAGCGGCTGCAAGAGGTTTAGAGTTAAGAAAGAAAAATAAAGGTAAAGGTGGGCTATCAACACAACAAGCAAAAAAAGAAGGTGTTGGGTCTGGTGTGGCAAGAGCAGTTTCTTTAAAAAACAAACAAAAGCTTAGCCCATCAACTGTTAGAAGAATGAAGGCTTTTTTTAGCAGGCATGAAAAAAATAAAACTCCAGATAAAAACACACCTTTGCATAAAGATAAAGGTTATATAGCTTGGTGTCTATGGGGTGGAGATGCTGGTCAAAGTTGGGCAAATAAAATTTGTAAGCAAATGGATGCAGCAGATAAAAAATAAACTTATTAGATGAAATTTTTTGTAAAAACAAAATTAAGTTTTTGGGCTAAAATTTTTTATGGTAAAAAAACTTGTGTTTATCAAATAAAATTTGAAGCAATTGCTTTTTATAAAAATGGTATATTAAATAATACTAAAAATGCAGCCATTATTTATAGAAATAATTTAAAATCATTTTATATTGACGGCGTATTATTTTCGGCAAATAACAAATTTACTAAACAATCTTGGCGCAAATTTGTTAAATTAAAGGCTTTTTTATGAAATTTTATAGAGATAAAAATTGTTATATTTATTTTAAAAAAATAAAACATAATAAATTAAACGCTGTTTATTCTTCTTATTTTATTCAATTTTTTAAAAATGGCTTATATCACAATTCTAAAAATGCTGACCATATTAATGATAATTATTTAATGTTTTGTTTAAACAATAAATGTTATGGTTATCAAGAGGATTTTACTAAACATTCTTGGCGTAAATTTGCTAAACTACAGGCTTTCTTATGAAATTTTATAGATATGTTATATCTGCTAATTATTTAAATAAAATTGAAAATAATAATTTAACTGCTATTTATTCCAATGTTTGTGATTCTGTGTTTTTTATAAAAAATGCCAAACAGCATAATCCTAAAAATTTTTCTTATATTAGATATGATAAAAAATATAAAAAGTTTTGTTTAAATAGCAAGTATTATGGTTCTGAAGAAGATTTTACTAAAGAATCATGGCGTAGATTCTTTAAACTAAAGGCTTTCTTATGAAATTTTATAAAAGTAATTCTTATTATGGACCTTATCTTGAAAAGATTTTATCTAATAAATTAAACGCTATTTATTCTTATTATAGCGTTTTATTTTTTAAAAATGGCAAAGAGCATAATCCTAAAAATGCAGCTTATATTTCTAATAAAATAAAACAATTTAAATTAAATAATAAATTTTATGGCGATCAAGATGATTTTACAAAATATTCATGGCGTAGATTCGTTAAATTAAGCACTTTCTTATGAAATTTTATATAAGTATAAATTCATGGACATGGGATTATTTAAATAAAATTATAAATAATAAATTAACTGCAATTATTTCTAATAAAAGTTCTTATGTTGAATTTTTTAAAAATGGGGTATTACATAATATTAAAAATGCAGCTATTATTTATAATAATCAATATAAAAATTTTATATCAAATAATAAACGTTATGGTTCTGAAAAAGATTTTACTAAAGAATCATGGCGAAAATTTGTTAAACTACAAGTATTCTTATGAAATTTTATAAAGAAAAGAAAAATCAATATATTAGAATTAATTATATAATATACAATAAACTTACTGCTATTTATTCTTATAATACCTTAACTCAATTCTATCGTAATGGAGTAGAGCATAATTCTAAAAACGCTTCTCATGTAATGAATAATTCTATTAAAGAATTTTATTTAGATGGCAAATATTTTGGCTGTTCATTCTTTCTTTCAAGAAATAAATTTAATTTAAATCAAAAAATTTTTGATAAACAGTCATGGCGTAGATTTGTTAAATTACAGGTTTTCTTATGAAATTTTACAAAAATAAAAAATATGTCAATTATTTTTTTTAAAATTAATGATAATATGTTAGATGCCATACTTATTTCCTCAGGTTCTCTATACGTTAGATTTTTAAAAAATGGAAAAGACCATAATACTAAAAATGCAGCTTTGATTAGATATGATGGATATAAACAATTTTATTTAAATAATAAATTATATGGATATAAAAAAGATTTTACTAAAAAATCATGGCGTAAATTTGTTAAAATGCAGTTTTTCTTATGAAATTTTATAGAGATAAAAAAAATACTTATTATTGGCATAAAATTTATAGTAATAATTTAACTGCCATTTATTCTAGAGATTTTATTATGTTTTTTAAAAATGGAATAAAACATAATACTAAAAACGCAGTTTATATTTCTGATTATAAATATATATATAAAGAATTTTACTTAAATGACAAATGTTATGGCTATAATGATGATTTTACTAAAAAATCTTGGCGTAAATTTGTTAAACTAAAGGCTTTTCTATGAAATTCTATAAATTTACTGATTATAATCAATTACTTAAGTTAGTTAATAATAAATTTCCTTTCATTTATCACTATACTAAATTTTACACTGCTTTTTATAATAATGATTTTCATAATATAAAAAATGCGGCTGTAATATATAATGATGGAAAAAAGTGTTTTTATTTAAAAGGAAGATGTTATGGTTATGAATGTAATTTTACAAAGGAATTGTGGCGCAAATTTATTAAATTACAGGCTTTCTTATGAAATTTTATACAGATATTATTATATATAAATTTTGTTATTATTATTATATTACATCTGGCAAATTAACTTGTATTCATTTTGATAAATTATATGATTCTGTTGTGTTTTATAAAAATGGTCAACTTCATAATTCTAAAAAAATGCTTCTTATTTTGGTTATAATAAGCTTAATAGTTTTAAAGAATTTTGGTTAAATGGTAGATATTATGGTACTAATTATACTTTTACTAAATCTTCCTGGCGCAAATTTGCTAAACTACAGGCTTTTCTATGAAATTTTATAATGATAAATTCAATACATTATTTTTTAATAAAATTATAAATAATGACTTAACTTGTGTATACTCCTATACTGGTGCTGTTATTTTTTATAAAAATGGCAAACAACATAATTCTAAAAACGCTTCTTATTATAACTTTTTTAGAGAAAAATCTTTTATGTTAAAAAACAAATATTATGGCGATGAAAATTCTTTTACTAAACTTTCTTGGCGCAAATTCATTAAATTACAGGCTTTCTTATGAAATTTTACAAAGATAAATCTATAACTAATTTTTGGAGCAAAATTAGGCGTAATAAATTAACAGCTATTTACATTGATACTGCTATAGTTGTTTTTTTAAAAAATGGCGATTATCATAATTATAAAAATGCCGCACTTATTAGCTATGATGGTTTTAAATCATTTCGTTTAAATAATAAATATTATGGCTGTGAATATAATTTTACTAAAAAATCATGGCGTAAGTTTGCTAAATTACAGGCTTTTCTATGAAATTTTATAAAGAAAAAACATATTATAAATATTATATGTATTTAATATTAGAGAATGAATTAACTGCCATATACTGTGATGTTGCTTCTGCTTTTTTTTATACAAATGGTTATGAAAATAATATTAAAAACGCATCTTATACTTCTAAAAATGATTATAAAGAGTTTTGTTTAAATGGCATATATTATGGTAATAATAATGATTTTACTAAACTTTCTTGGCGCAAATTTGTTAAACTTAAAGCTTTCCTATGAAATTTTATAAAGATAATAGCAATATTGTATTGTTTAATAAAATGAAAAATAATAATTTAACTTATATCTATAGTAACAATACTACTGTCCAATTTATTAAAAATGGAATAAATCATAATTATAAAAATTTAGCTTATATAGCCTTTAATACTATCAAAGGCTTTTATTTATATGGTTGTTACTATGGCGACCAAACTAAATTTACTAAATCCTCCTGGCGCAAATTCGTTAAACTACAAACCTTTCTATGAAATTTTATATAGACAAATATAAAAATAATATTTATTATTGGAATAAAATTAAAAATAATAAATTAACCGCCGTTTATTTAAACTCTTATAATTATACTTGGTTTTTTAAAAATGGAAAATTACATAATAATAAAAATGCTGCTTATATTCTTAACAGATATAAAGAGTTTCATTTAAATGATATTTATTGTGGTTATAATAAAGATTTTACTAAACATTCCTGGCGTAAATTCGCTAAATTACAGGCTTTCTTATGAAATTTTATACAGATATTATTATATATAAATTTTGTTATTATTATTATATTACATCTGGCAAATTAACTTGTATTCATTTTGATAAATTATATGATTCTGTTGTGTTTTATAAAAATGGCAAAAAAAATAATTGTAAAAATGCCTCTTATATTGGCAATACTGGTTATAAACAATTTTGTTTAAATAATAAAATTTATGGTAATCAAAATAATTTTACTAAACAAACTTGGCGCAAATTCGTTAAACTACAGGCTTTCCTATGAAATTTTACAGAGATAAATATGATAATGATTTTTGGTATAAAATTATTAATAATAAATTAACTTCAATTAATTGCACATATTCTAGTTTTGCATTTTTTAAAAATGGATTATTTCATAATACTAAAAATGTCGCCTATATCCGTTATGGATGGAAAACTTTTCATTTAAATGGTGATTATTATGGTAATAATAAAGATTTTACTAAACAAACTTGGCGTAAATTCTCTAAACTAAAGGCTTTCTTATGAAGTTTTATATGGATAAAAATAATATCTTTTATTATAATAAAATTATAATTAATGAATTAAATTGCGTCTATTGTGATGATATTGCTGTTGATTTTTATAAAAATGGCAAATATAATAATACTAAAAATGCAGCTTATATTACTTATGATGGATATAAAGAATTTTTTATAAATAACATATGTTATGGTGATAATAATTTTACTAAACATTCCTGGCGCAAATTCGCTAAATTACAGGTTTTCCTATGAAATTTTATAAAGGTAGCTGTAATAATTTAACTTATAATAAAATTATTGATAATAAATTAATCGCTGTTTATTTAAATTTTTACAATTCTATTTTGTTTTTTAAAAATGGTAAATATCATAATTCTAAAAGCTCAGCCATAATCCATACTGATGGATATAAATACTTTTATTTTTATGGCAAATGCTATGGAAATAATTTTACTAAATCCTCCTGGCGCAAATTCGCTAAACTACAAACCTTTCTATGAAATTCTATAAAGAAAATAAAAATAATGTTTATTATTGGAATAAAATTAAAAATAATAAATTATCTTGTATTTATTGCGATTATATTGCTGTTGATTTTTATAAAAATGGCAAATATAATAATACTAAAAATGCAGCTATTAATTGGTCTAATTGGTCTAATGGATATAAAGAATTTTATTTAAATAATAAAATTTATGGTAATCAAAATAATTTTACGAAATCTTCTTGGCGCAAATTTGTTAAACTTAAAACTTTCCTATGAAATTCTATAAAGATACAAATTCATGGACATACGATTTTTGGAATAAAATTGTTAATAATAAATTAACAGCAACTTATATAAATTCCTATACATCTATTTTTCTCAAAAATGGATTAATTAATAATCCTAAAAATGTAGCTTATATTAGATTTGATGGATATAAAGAATTTTGGTTAAATGGTAAAATTTATGGTGATGAAAATGATTTTACCAAATCCTCATGGCGCAAATTTACCAAACTACAGGCTTTCTTATGAAATTTTATAAAGATAATTTTAATTGGAGATATCGAGACAAAATTAGGCGTAATAAATTAACTGCCATTTACATAAATAATATTATTGCTTTTTATAAAAATGGCAAACTTCATAATTCTAAAAATGCTGCTTATATTTCAAATTTTAAACAATTTTATTTAAATGGAAAATTTTATGGCGATAGTAATAGTTTTACTAAACAATCTTGGCGTAAATTTGCTAAGTTAAAGGCTTTTTTATGAAATTTTATAAACGTAAAGATGATTACAATTATTGGGCTAAAATTTTAAAATATGAATTAAACGCGATTTTTTATGAGCCTAATGAAACTAATAAATTTTCTTTTATTCAATATTTTAAAAATGGCAAATATCATAATAATAAAAGTGCGGATTATATCCATAGTAATGGTAGCAAATATTTTTCTTTAAATAATAAATATTATGGTGATCAAGATACTTTTACTAAAGAATCTTGGCGCAGATTTGTTAAAATGCAGGTATTTTTATGAAATTCTATAATTGTAAAGGTAATCGTAATTATTTGGATAAAATTGAAAAATATGAATTAACTGCGATTTTTCATAAAACTAATAAAAATTTTTATATTCAATTTTTTAAAAATGGGCAATATCATAATTCTAAAAATGCCGATTACATAGATAGTAAAGGAAACAGATTTTTTTCTTTAAATTATAAATTTTATGGTGATGAAAAGACTTTTACAAAGCATTCTTGGCGTAAATTCGTTAAATTAAAGGCTTTCTTATGAAATTTTATAAAAGTTATTCTTATTATGGTTCTAATCTTGAAAAGATTATATCTGAAAATTTAAACGCTATTTATTCTTATTATGATGTTTTATTTTTTAAAAATGGAAAAGAATATAATGATAAAAATGCAGCTTATATTTCTATTATAAATAAACAATTCATTTTAAATAATGAAGTTTATGGCAATGAAAATACTTTTAATAAAAAATCATGGCGTAGATTCGTTAAATTGCAGGCTTTCTTATGAAATTTTATAGATATAATATAAACTACTTTTTTCATAACAACATTATAATTAATAATTTAACCGCTGTTTATTTAAATTATTTTGGATCTATTTCTTTTTATAAAAATGGCAAAATTCATAATACTAAAAATACAGCTTATATTCATAATGATAATAAATTTAACGGATTTTATTTAAATGGTAATT